>Ga0153960_1000021_pt1 | contig 151019 bp, 124 predicted proteins | sample TSFL044MetaG_FD_102274 | JGI IMG/M metagenome (GOLD analysis project Ga0153960, IMG submission 102274) | Attine ant fungus gardens microbial communities from Florida, USA - TSFL044 MetaG | ecosystem: Host-associated > Fungi > Mycelium > Unclassified | place: USA: Florida, Withalacochee...
CCATGGGGCCAGAAACAGAAGCGCTGCTCGATTATGGGCATATCTCCGTTTCACCCGCCGGGCCGCTACACGCTCGGTTCGTGCTTGACTGACCTGTGTTGTACTCATCTTCGCAACCTCCCCGCGGAATATGAAGTCTGGAACTATTCAAGTGTCATTGACTTGATGCAAGTGTCGCCTTGGCCCCTTCAATGAACTGGGCAATCACATCGGGTGTGTTGCCTTGACCAAAGGCGATCTGCTCGCTTGCACTCTTGAAGCTGGTATCCACTTCGGAAAATCCTTGCGGGTATGGCGGATCAATCTCACTGGAGTTCTTGGATACTACATCGATAAATTGGAAGATGGCTTGCTCCGCTTCCGGCAGCGTAGGCTGCATCTTTTCACGGATGCTGGCATTCACGGGTACTCCGCGCTCCGAACCTAGAATGGCGGTAGCTTCAGGATCATTTACCATGAAGTCGATAAACATCGCCACTTCCTTCGGATGTTTTGTTTTGGCATAACCGGACAGGAACTGACCTGCTTTCAGGTATTCACCGATTTGCTTTTCACCTACACCGTGCGGAAGTACTTGTATCCCAAGCTTATGATCCTGGTTTTTGTTCACCTGCTGGAACGTCAGCAATTGGTTAGACCAGGCAAAATCCATGGCGGCTGTACCAAGCGAGATCGGGCGTGTCTCCAGTGCATTTGTAGTGGATGCCGTCACTTCCGCAGAGGTAGCACCCCCGTTCTCACGAAGCGCTCCCCACATGTCAAACCATTGCTGAAGCTCCTCGCTGGTTGCTGTCAACGTCCCGCCATCAAATAGTCCCTTGCCTGTTTGCCGGATAAATACCTCAAACATGTTGGTGGTTCCTGATACATCCGCCGAACCGTAGAAACCGTCACCCTTCTCTGCTGCAATCTTGGCCGCTACATCGCTAAAATCCTCCCACGTCCAGCTTTCCTGCGGCTCCTCGATCCCGAGCTCCTTGAATACGGTCGCATCATAGATGACACCTGGTGCATTTACACCCAATGTAATCGCGTATAATTTATCGTCAATCGATCCGGCTTTGAGCATACTCTTGTCATGATCCTCTGTGCGCAGCTCTTTGCTCTCTGCGTATGGGGTCAGGTCAAGCAATGCACCACGCCGGGCAAAGTCGGTTAGAAAAGCATAATCCATCTGTATGATATCCGGTGCATTCGAACCGGCTACCTGTGTGGTCAGTTTGTCAAAGTATCCGTCCCAACCGGAATATTCCGGCTTGATGGTAATGCCAGGGTGTTTCTCTTCAAACAGCTTAATCACTTTGGTCGTGAGATCGTGGCGAGTCTGTGATCCCCACCAGGTCATACGAAGTTCAATTTTGCCAGAAGTATCCCCTTCTTCTCCTTCATTGGATGAAGCCGACGGTGATGATGATCCTCCGGAACAGGCTGTAGCGAACATTAACAGGGATAGGCAGAACAGGGTTACCCACTTTTTGGTATTCAACATGAATGAATTTCCTCCCCTTTTGCTTTTATGGAATCGCTTACAAAAACTATTGTAACGACCTATGGCTGCTCATGACATAAACAAAAGTAAGCTTTCCTGTCAAAAAAGTAAGGGGTTGGGACAAGTGTCCATTCAATTGTCATCGATAATCCAGTGATTAAATAACCACCAGAATTGATGCTCCGGTGGTTATTCATATATATAGCATTCTTCGTGGGGCCCACTGTGCCTCGCTCCATCTCAACGGTGATAACCCAGATGTCTACAATGAAACGTTAAAGCAGATATCATGTAAGATTTCGATCAAGGTATCCTGTAGTTTTACTGACACTTTCAGGATTGCGTCACAGCAGTTGATGAGACCTTAGGCTGGGCCAGATGTTTCTTCATCTTCGCCACTTCAGTTCCTGCCAGCATCATAATGCCAATACCGTGATTGTCATTCGTTACCGTGAGCAGGTCCTTATTGTAATATTCTGCGGTAAAGGCATATCTCGAGCCACTGCATACACCATGCACATTACCCTGACGGTCAATCGCTTTACGGGTTAATCCGTTCCATGCCCGCTCAGCCGCTTCAATGTAACGTGCAGGTTGATATAACCAACCAAAACGTATTCCCCGTGCAAAACCATAAGCAAACATCGCTGTACATGAGGCTTCCTGGTAGGTTTCCGAATCATTCAATACCTGATGCCACAATCCGCCCTCTCCTTGCAGAGCTGCATATCCTTCACATAATTCATTAAAGAAGGCAATTAAAGCCGGGCGCTCCGGGTGCTCTGCCGGCAAAGCTTCCAACACCTCAGACAGCGAAAAGAGCGTCCATCCATTTCCCCGTCCCCACGGAATCTGTGTCGCCTGTCCGTATTTGAAATCATATACGTGGGACATGATCTTGAATTCAGGCATAAACAGATACTTCCGATACAATAAAAATTGTCTGGCGGCCTCGTCCAGTGCTGAATTATTCCCCTTCAATCGGGCATACCGCACAAGAAACGGAGTGCTCATGTAAAGGTCATCTGCCCACATCGTATTCTCGGCAAATTCACCGATACACTCACGGTAAAATGCACCATCCTCCTGTCGCTCCAACCGGGTCAACATAAAATCTGCAATTCGTTCGGCAATCGGCAAGAACGTCGGCTCCTGACATTCGGAATAGGCTTCCAGCATAGCGGAGCCAAAAGAGCCACAGTTATCCAGCATTTTCATCATAACCAGCTGCTGGTTAATTGCCGGAAAACCGTACTGCTCCCGATCCCATAATGAGTACTCATCCATAAGGGTACAAGACTGAACATGTTCTGACGCATAACGCGTAATGTCGGGCCGCTGCAAATAACGTCCGGTCTGCAACAGACCATACACAGTGACACCTAATGGATAATCCCAGCGGCCATAGTTGGTCACACTGCCTACTGTCCATTTGTTACTGAGCATTGCATTTTCATAATAAGGACGTATCCACGCATCAGGTCTATCCAGTTGCCAATATAGGCGTTCCTTCCGCCCTTTATAGACTCGATCTATACGCATTAGATCCTGCAAATCAGGTTCGACATCCTCCGATTCAAAAGGGCCTAGATATAGCCATGACTCTCCGGAAGCTCCGTGCACACGTTGGGGAAGCTCCAGTTCCAGTTGCTCTCCATTCACCGTTGCATTTATTACGAAATTCCATGGCTCGGCCGTATCGCTACATTCACTGCGAATCAACAGGTCATTCCGTCCAAAAGATGCGGGCATGTTCACCTCGAACGGGCCCGCTTCCTTCAATTGCACCGCCGATACGCCGTTCAGCCATATAGTCAGCGGCCCGGAAGATTGACCAGACAAACGGATCGGGCAATCGCTTGAATCTCTGTTGACCAACCATGTCCACGCATAGGCTCGGTGACCAGGAAGATGTCCGTATATTCTCTCCAGGGACGGTTGCGTCTGTTTTTCCTCTGACCATTGCGCGTCAGGCAACCACTCCAGTCTGTGATCCTCTTCTGACCCGAGCAAATTCCATTCTGGATGACTTTCCTCCGAACTTACCGGTTTGGAATACACCCATCCGGCCTGTCCTACTCTCTCTTGGAAGGGGGCAAGCACATTCAGAATACGCACTTTTCCCTCGTCCGAACCAAACTGGCATCCAAAGCCCGCCGGTGTATACTTCATCTCCAGCAGCAACGTATTCCATCCCGGCTTAATGTCGATTCCCAGCTTGACAGTCGCGTCCAGGTTGATCTCATCCATGACCGTGGAGCGATATACCAATTGCTCGTTAAAATAGAAACGAACTGGTCCATAACAGCGGATCAGCACATCCAGATTTCGATCTTCATCCCCCCAGACCAGCGCTGCGGCATAGGAAATCTGACCTTTATGCGCATCAGGGAAACGTTTACTCAAATCCAGATCATACAGACCCTTCTCATTTTGCAAAATACCAGACTTCTGAAATACCCGATATACAAAATCAGCCTGCGCGTTGGCACCTATATACCTCTCTGCCAGCACCTTCAGCACCTGATCCTGATCTTCTCCGAATCGATAATACATGCTCTGCGGTTCACTGAAATACGTTGTCATTGAATGCCCACATTCCTCTCTCGATGGAATACATAGGTATAGCGCTTAACCTTTGTGAAAAATCCCTTTTTGGTGAACGTTGATGATCCTCGTTTATCTTTGGAACAGCCAAATAATAAACCAAGTATAACTGACCTGCTTCCCGGTGGCTATAGATTTTTGATTACGCTTACAAATAATAATTGTATTGTCAGTCTGACGATAAGACAAAACAACGGACTACATCGTTGTAGTCCGTCTCATGTAGATTACACTTATCCGAAAATGTCAAATTTAACGAATAGCTTCTCTGTTTCTTCATATACAGATTTGGCTAATCCTTCGCCGTCAGCATCTACACGAATGATCAAATCATATTGACCTCTTGTCTCATTCATCTTATTTCCCAATTGCAAAATAATAGGTGTGCCGGGTTCTACATTTACTTTAAGCTTAAGCGTATGACCATCATTACTGATCTGACTGCTATCTATTGTATAATTCTCACCATCAATTTGGTAAAAATCATCTATGCTAAACTGGAACGCATCGGTCCAATACTCGATGGTGCCATCCACAAATTCTTCTCCTACATCGTAGTTTAGATTAAATGGATTATTTCCATATTGAACTTGAAGATACTTTGTTTTGGAGTTGCTTGAGTCGAAGCCAAACTTACTGGAACCTATAGTCGGCACATCTACTGGCATTTCTCCGTTTACAAGCGTAAAAGTAAATACATGCGTGGCATCTTTAGGGGACTCATTACCTGCTGAATCCTTGGCAGTAACCACAAATTTGTAGTCTCCTGGAATCAAATTATCCAACTTGGTAAGCGCAAGTGAACCATCTGATTTGCTTTTGGCAAGCGGAATTCCTTCGTCCAACTCTCCTTCATCCACGACTCCATTCGTATTCGTATCGGTCCATCTATAGAAAGTTACAACGGCTCCTTCTTCACTGACTGCTCCAGGATCTCCCTGAACTTGATCCCAGGTTCCGCTGTAATTGTCGATAATTCTAAATTTACTTACATCCACCGTCGGTGCTGTTATATCCACAGGTACAGATGGATTCATGTTCCCGCTGTCGCTACTCCCACCTGATGAGGACCCGCCATTATTCGAACTGGTAGATGGAGCCGGCGTAGGCACGGGCGTTGGTTTTACCTCTGGTGTTGGTGTTGAGGTCGGCACTGGTTCAGGTTGTGGAGCAAGCGTTTCTTTTATCGTTTGCAGCAATCGAGAAGCCGTCAGTGCCGCAGCTTGACGATCCGCTTGCAACATGGGTTTAAACATGTTGTTTTGATCGCCGATAATGAATCCCGCCTCGAGTGCCGCTCCAACCGCATCTTTCGCATATTCCGAGATGCTTGCGCTGTCCTTGAACGTTAACGAAGCAGCTTTGCCCGTTATGTCTGTTCCCATCGCTCTCATCAGGGTGACGACCATATCCTGTCTGGATAATGTCTTACCGCTCCCGAATTTCCCGCTTCCCATGCCTTTAAATATACCTGCTTGATATACCGCTTCAACAGAAGCATAGGCATAGCTGGTCACAGGAATATCTGTAAATGTCGGATTGGATGGGACGTTATTGGTTACATCCAGCATTAACGTCTTGGCAATCAGGATGGCAAAATCCTGTCTGGTAATCATACCGGACGGATTAAATCGACCATCACTGAATCCGGCGATAATTCCTTCATTTTGTAACTCTACAATGGCATCCTTGGCGTAGGATTTATCGATATCGGTAAATGATACTGCGGCGTTAGCCTGTGTCGTCCACAAAGGTGTTGTCAACAAGGATGCCGCGAGAATCGAGCTGATGAAATGACTTTTTTTCAAAAGAATGCTCCCCCAATAAGAAGTTTATTCGTGTTACTCCAACGTGAAATCCAAATTAAATAATATGGACATGTACGATATTCCCATTATATAGAGAGGTTCTGAACCGATTCTGAACAAATCGCCTTATTTACAGAACGTGGGGCGCAATGGTTTAAAAATAAAAAAACGTGGGTCTTTTGCATAACAGTCTGCCAAAGGTTAAAAATAAAAAGCCTCCGCTTACTTCCTTATAAGGAAGTAAGCGGAGGCTTTCGTTTATTTTGATAAAAAAAATTGCTTCTACTAGGCTCACCTACTGTTAGATTTCCACAGCTACGCCGTAATGGTCAGAGACCACAGGGCCGTTCTTTCCGTTGAGAACTACCGTCGAAGACTTCGCCTGTACCGGACGATTCGAGAAAATATAATCAATACGCAGATCACGTTTGTTATCCGCCCAGCCGGCAATGGCTTTGACTACGGTTGCCCCGTCATCCTTTTGCACAGCCGTCGTGTACAGGTCATTCCAGCCCTTGCTCATCATATAATCGTAGCCTTCCCCGCGTACTTCCGCGACATTATTGAAATCACCCATAATATATAGCGGCTGGTCCATATATGGAGCAAGCTTGCTTTCGGTCAGTTCCCACTGCCCCTTGAAAGGTTCTTGTTCATCATCCCACCAGTTATAGTGTCCATTCACAAACCAGGTTGCTTCACCTTCACTTTGGACGGCCGTCTGTATACCTATAATTTTGCGTGTCCGGTAGTTGTCGTAATCCCGCATGTGAGATACATACTCTCCAAAAGCCTCTGTAATCGGTGTCCGGCTCAGGATGGCCAGCCCTTCATCGTATTTGCTAAAACCAACATGGGCCGGAATCCATGTCCAGTAATAGGTCTCGGTCAGTTGCGTAAGCAGAACGTAGGCGTAGTTATCTTTTCTGATCACAGCATCCGATTCCGTGACAAAGTAATGTTTCAGTTCCTCTGCAGACAGCGCTGCTTCTTGCATCGATTGATTAACCTCCTGCATGGAGATCACATCGAACTGGTGTGTATTGATAAAATCAGCCAGCTGACTGATCTTGTTCAGTTGGTCTTCTTCTACCCAAGCGTGCGTATTTAACGTAAGTATTTTCATATGCTCTCTCCTGTTGTTTAAAATTAAGCCGAATCCCGGCCTGCATCGTTCCTGAAAGGAATACATACGCTAAGCATACACAAGACGAGCCTATTATGCATGGTCCAAGTTCACAGAACCGATGCACGGAGCACACGATAACTGATATGATGGATACATGAAATGTACACCATTACGTCAAGACGTGGTGATTACTGAACCTATGATTTCCCCAGGAGATGGAATGATGAACATACCTAATGACATGAACATGGATGATGCGCAGTGGCAACAGCTGATCAGGCAGGTCGCTGAACATTTTAACAACCTGACGATCATGCGCGGATTCCAATATTATAAACAGAAACGCGTCGGCCCATTAACCTACACCGAACAAAACGAAATTTTGGCTCAAGTACAAGGCTCCGATGATTATGAGGTAACCCTGAGTTTGCAATCGTTGAACATCAGTCACTGTACCTGTCCGGTTGGTTCTCATTGCAAACATATGATAGCCGTTCTAATGAGTTATGCGGAGCAACTGGGCCGACCCGTACACGGCATTGTGAACGCTCACTCCAGTACTGCACTGAAACAGGCTCCAAAACCTGCTGCTATAGCGACTTCTGGACGTTCAGATTACGCAGTGCACGAAGAGGAACTCACCATCCCTGATAACCAGTATAGCCAGATCAAGGAACGTGCAACGGAACTTGCAGAACTTGAAATCACGGAATGGCATGAGCTGTTTCGGGCATGCCTGAAACGACTCGGGACAGGCACGCCAAGTACATCATATGTGCAGGCTGCAGCGGACGAGCTCTATTCCATCAAACCTAAGCTGCCCGCTGGCATGGACCAGTTATTTGAGCTGCATGTTCAGCTATACCTGATTCGCTTCTGTGTGCCTGGCCGCAATTCAATCACACATACACCGGTGTATCTGAGCTATCCTGCTCAACTTGCCGTGGATGCGCTCCAGAAAGGGCTGGAACAGATCTTTAGCCGTCCGTTGGATCTCTCTGGTCTGAAGGACACGAAGCTTGAACAACTTTGGAAAAGGCTTGAGGAAACCTCGGCTTACCTGCGTACGCAGATGATATCCGAGACATCCAGCATGATGTTCTTTACTCCGATTTATCGACAGCTTTGGTTAAGCTGGATCGTGCCTCATCTCCAGGAAAACAGTAAAACGCTGGAGTCAGAGCTGGCGTTTCTACAGGAAATGGAGAACGGCCTGACTGCTGCTTCCAAACCCGTCAAACCTGGTGAAAGCGTGCTGAGCGTAGCGAATCTGACGGATAACGGGAGCGGTGCGCCGATTAAATCTGTCACCCTGCCCTTGCCGCTGGTATTGGCGCAAAGCTGGATGTATTTCCATTTGGGACAAGATGAACAGGCTTGGCAGCGATTAATCAGCGGAAGCTCGGCATACGGCATCCCGCCGGAGCATCTGCTGTATTTTCTTCACGTGCTTGCAGATTCTTCCGACTGGAAGCGGCTGGGCGAGTGGTTAGTACATCTCGGACCACTGCTGGCGAACCGACGGAACTCCCCTCTGAATGATTACATGCAGTTGTGGGACACAGCCATTCATCATCTGCCTGATGTAGAGCACCGCATGTGGGACACATTGGTCAGCATGCTGCCTCATTCCCGGCCAGCTTATGAAGAAGCAATGCATTCCCGTGGACAGTGGCGGCGGTGGATTGATTTTCAACTGAGCACGGAGACGGAGCCGCTTGAATTCCGGGTAGCGGTGCTACAGCTGATTGAAAAGGATGCGCCCGAACTGCTTTTGCCTTTCTACCATCAAGCAGTAGATCGTTATATCGGACACAAAAACAGGGACGGATACAAAGCAGCAGTGAAACTGTTGAAGCGTCTGTCCAAAATTTATAAAAAATTGAAGCAGGAAGAACACTGGGAGCAGTTTATCACCACATTGGCTGTCCGCAACAGCCGACTGCGCGCCCTGCAGGAAGAGCTTCGGAAAGGTAAGTTGATCTCATGAGCCTAATGCACCCTTACACCGAAACGATTGAGGTCCATGTTGCATTGACAGGATACGGGGATGCTTTGTTCTATGGAGCGTTGAACACCCATCACTTTGTATCGGGACAATCGCTCAAGCAGCGATTATTTGCTTGGCATGCCCCTTCCTTCTACGGAACAGAACTGGAAACAAGACAGATCGAAGAAATTGAATTGGTCGTCCTGCCTGCGGAAGAAGTGATTCCTTTCTTCAGCGAAATGAACACCCTTCTGCACATTGAATGGAAATGGGACGAGCAGGCAGAGCATTTGATCCGGCTGGCCCCGGTACTTGCAGCATCCATTGAAAATCGTAAATACAGCCCTAGCTTCACCGCATTTCGTTCGGGACAATTGCAATGGACCTGGGACCCCGACAGCTTGAAAAAGCAGGATCGAACCGCTCTTGGCAAAGCCCTGGAACAAACGGATGAGAGCTACGCCGAAGGACTGAGTGCTGCCTATTCTGCTTCCGTGTTCCAGCGATGGTACAGTACGGAAGAAGCGGCCACCGATCTGCGGCGCGAGTTCCCGCAGTTGTTTCCACAAAGCGGAACGGCTTCGCAAACGGCCGGAATGGATGCCCAATCCTGGCTCGTGTCCATCGGCTGGAAAGCAGACGCAGCACCATTCCGTCCGCTCCTGCAATTGCTGGAGCCGGAAGATGATGAACCAGCATGGCGACTACGGCTGGTATTGCAGAACAAACTGGATCCGGCTGTTCTGGTGCCCGTGCGCCTGGATTCACGTGGCCGACTGGAAGGGGAATGGCCGGACGTGTGGACGCCGTTCATCCTTGATCGTTCGGCAGGATGGCTGGAGCAGCTGCGTGCACATCTGCCCCGAATTCGCCGCGCTATCAGCGGCAGCCGGGATGTGCTCAGTGATCCATTGGGAGATCAGGATGCTTGGCTATTCCTGACACAAGACAGCGGACGACTGCTCGAAGCCGGGTGGCAAGTGCTGCTTCCGGGTTGGTGGGAAGCTGCGCGCAAGAAGAAACCTAAGCTGCGTGCCAAGGTGAAACCGGAGGAAGGCAGTGAACGGGGACAGTCGTTCTTTGGACTGGATTCGATCATTCATTTTGACTGGCGGATTGCGATTGGGGATACGGATCTCAGCGAGGAAGAATTCGCTGATCTCGTGGCCCGTAATGAACGGCTGGTCCGCTTCCGTGGAGAATGGGTTCCCCTCGATCCGGCCTTGCTTGAGCAGATTCGCCGGGCCATGGGCGGTGTGGATCAGGAACAAGGGCTATCGTTTCAGGATATTCTGCACCTTCATCTACTTCATAATGAGCAGCGAGAATATCGCAACCAGAAACGCAAGGAAGGACAGGAAGAGGAAGAAGAACAGCCACAATCTAGCGAGAACATTCGACTTGAGGTGGAACTGAACGAACACCTGAACCGTGTAATTGCACAGCTTGGCGGTGGGCAAGGCGGTGCTCCTTCCCTGCCTATTCCGGCAGGGTTGCATGCCGAGCTGCGTTCTTATCAAAAGGAAGGTTTTGCATGGCTGGGATTCCTGCGCAGATTCGGTCTCGGGGCTTGTCTTGCGGATGACATGGGACTTGGAAAAACGATACAGTTCATTACGTATTTACTTCATCTCAAAGAGCATGAGCAGCGCTTGCCTGGGCAGGCCCCGGCCCTTCTCGTCTGCCCCACTTCCGTATTGGGGAACTGGCAGAAGGAGATCAGCCGCTTCGCGCCTTCAATTAATATCAGTTTGCATTACGGAGCACGAAGACTGAGCGGAGAAGAGTTCCGGGAACAGACGGAACAGGTAGATATCATCATTACCTCATATGCAACAGCTACTCTGGATCAAGAGATGTTGCAGTCATATACATGGGCATCGATCTGTCTGGATGAAGCGCAAAATATTAAAAATGCCCAAACGAAGCAGTCCATGGCGGTACGCAGCTTCCCGGCAAAACACCGTATTGCACTGACTGGTACGCCGATTGAAAATCGGCTGTCCGAGCTGTGGTCCATCTATGATTTTATTAATCCAGGCTATCTGGGCAGCGCACGGGCATTCCAGACTCGCTTTATCAGTGCGATTGAGAAGGATAAGGATGAGCAGCGTATGCAGGATTTGCAGCAGCTCGTGAAGCCATTCATGCTGCGCCGCAAGAAAAAAGATCCGAATATTCAACTCGATCTGCCGGACAAAAATGAGATGAAAACCTACATTCATCTTACGGGTGAACAAAGTGCACTGTATGATCAGTCCGTTCAGGAACTGATGGAAAAAATGAAAGAGCTGGAAGGCATCAAGCGCAAAGGTGCGATTCTCTCTGCCTTAACCCAGCTCAAGCAGTTGTGTGATCACCCCCTGCTGCTGACTAAAGAAGCCTTGCCGGAAACGATCTCCTCGGAAGGCTCTGTAACAGAGTATGACCTATACAGTCCGCAGGACATGGCCATGCTGATCAGCCGCTCCGCAAAGCTGGAACGACTGATGGAACTGGTCCGTGAACTACGGGATGAGGGCGAACGGTGCCTGATTTTCACACAGTACATCGGCATGGGACAGATGCTGCAGCAGGTGTTAAGACAAGAGTTGCAGGAGCCTGTACTGTATCTGCATGGGGGTACGTCCAAGACAGCAAGGGATCGCATGATTGACGAGTTCCAGTCCCGGACGTTGCCTGCGTCAGAGCAGCCTTCGGTCTTTATTCTGTCCATCAAAGCAGGCGGCGTGGGCTTGAACCTGACCGCAGCGAATCATGTATTCCACTTTGACCGCTGGTGGAACCCTGCCGTGGAAAATCAGGCTACAGACCGTGCCTATCGAATGGGACAGACGAAGGATGTTCAAGTACACAAGTTCATCTCCCTGGGCACGCTTGAAGAACGCATTGACGAGATGCTGGAGAGTAAACAACAGCTTAGCGATAATATTATCACCAGCTCTGAAAACTGGATTACCGAGCTGTCGACGGATGAGCTGAAGGATCTATTCACCCGGCGCCGCGACTGGTCGGGTTAACACAAGATTGGGTTTATGCAACATACGTTACCTGGTAAATAGTAGAATACAAAAAGAGCGAAGTGTCGGAAATGAATTCCGTCTTCGCTCTTTTTTTACAATCCTAACGCATGTTTCCGATGATGGATGATCTGGAATCCTGCATTTTCTTGATGAAGTTGGTCATCACATCAAAAGCTTCATTACGTTTGTTAGTCATAGACTGCAAACGCAGCATATCCATTTGTTGTGAGTTGCTCAACGCATCGATTTTGCCCTTCAGAACCTGGACTTGGGAAGCATCCCCGCTCTGAATGGCCGCTTGCAATTGTTCGTTCAGCTCTGCAATCGCTTGATTGCGGTTTTGAACTTCTTGAATCTGTGCCTGCAATTGGCTATCCAGCAATTTCGTGCGTTCTTGCTGAACCATCATCAAAGCTGTTTGGATATCAATGCTGCTCAGATCAATAGCTGAGAGGGAAGACCCCACCGGATTAACCGTAGATGCACTTGCTGCTGAAGCAGAAGTTACTACGGATACAGCTGCGATGGCAGCAATAACTGTGGAAGAAATGACTTTGCTTGATTTTTTCATAACGTACACCTCCTTTATGTTAATAGATACCAGTCATTAACTGGCATCTTTCGACATCATATATCGAAGGTCCTAGATCCTACAACCTAAACTAGCGAAGTTGAGACTAAAATGATACAAATTGAGTCCCAGAACCAATAGATATACATAATTCAAAACCAGCACGCTGTTCCATTCAAAATGGCAAACGTGCTGGTCGTTTTGTTTTATTTTTCAGAATCCATGGCAGTATCAGGTTGAGCCAACCTTCTAACCATATACGGAACCAGAATGGAGGTCAGAATAACCGCAAAAGCAATCTGGGCAATCGCCGTCTCCACATAAGGTTCATATGCCGGGTTAAATCCGGCGGCCATCGAGGGTACTACCATTGACAGACCAGCAACCGAACAAGTCGCTGCCGCTGCATATCCCGGACGTTTGAGCAACCCACGATCAATTCCGATGAGAGGCAGCATACAGATGATCAGAAACAGCACAGTCACCAGCAAACCGGATAAGCTCGACTGAAATGCAATACGCAAATTGATATTGGACCCGAAGCTTGTACCAAGAAAAGGAAGCAGAATCAATGTTCCCGGAGCGAACATCTTCTGAATATTGCTGTCCAGATTACCCAACAGAATACCCATCAGAAAAGGCACCAGCGTTGCAAGAACACTGAGATAATCCATACCGACACCACTTGCCGAATTCAATATCATGACCGGAATGACGGGAACAGCAATCAGATTCAAAATGCCAAATGCAGCTCGATCTACATCATCGCCATAGGAGTTCATCAATGCCAGATATAGTCCCGGATTGCAGCTGGTCAGAACAGCTATGAATGCTACCGCAGAGACACCACCAATCCCACCTATGCCAAAAAAGTGTACAAACGCCCAGCCGAATATACAGCTAATGATTAGGCGGGAAATGCAGAGCACACCTGCTCTCTTCAAGGTCGTCAGAAGCTGGGACAGGTTCAATTGTGTTCCGGACACCAGCAGGATCATGCCAATGAGCACCATCGTGCCTTTTGAGGTGAACAGCGCCGTTGTTGGATCTCCGATCTGAAAGAAGGCCGGAAACAGGGTGTTGATGACAGCAGCGAGCAGCATGGGGACAATCAGCAAGCCGCCAGGAATTCTTTTGACACGCCCCAAAATATTCATCTTGGCTTACAGCTGCTCTCCATTGGTTTGGATCACATTCTGATACCAGAAGAACGAATCTTTACGATATCTTTTCATTGAACCATTGCCATAGTCGTCCTGATCGACATAGATGAACCCGTAACGTTTACTCATCTCGGAAGTACCCGAACTGATCATGTCGATCGGTCCCCACATCGTGTATCCCAGCACCTCTACACCATCGGCAATGGCCAGCCCCATCTGTTCAATGTGTTTGCTCAGGAAGTCAATTCGATAAGGGTCGTTGACGCTTCCATCCTCATTCAGCTTGTCGTAGAAGCCTGAGCTGTTCTCAAGAATAAATACAGGCTTTTTATAGCGGTCATAGACCAGATTAAGCGTATACCGCAGTCCCACCGGGTCGATCTGCCAGCCCCATTCGTTTGCAGGCAAATGCGGGTTTTTGTAGACGCTGTGTACATTCCCGGCTGTTAATTCAAGCTGTTCGGTATCACTGCTGGAGATCATGGAATTGTAATACGACATGCCAACGAAATCAGCCGTGTTCGCCCGAATGCTATCGAGGTCACCGTCTTCGATGTTGATGGTAATGCCTTTATTTTTGAAATAAGTCTTGCCATAGTACGGATATTCCCCTTGATTCAATACATCCAGGAAGAACTGGTTTTTCATCTGATCATCCTGCTGCATTTGGAGCGCATCCTCCGGCTTGCAAGTATATGGATACGTTGTAAAATAGGCTACCATACTTCCGATTTTATTCTCCGGATCAATCTCGTGGGCCATCTTGGTCGCTCTGGATGCCGCCACAAATTGATGGTGCAGACCCTGGAATAACATCTCTTCAAAATTCGGCTTGTCATATTCAATAATGCCCAGCGTCTTGGCTCCTGCTTTTACACTCATGTTGATCTCGTTAAATGTGATCCAATACTTCACTTTCCCTTTGTACCGATTAAACAGCACATCACAGTAATTCACATACAAATCAATCAGCTTGCGGTTGTACCATCCACCAAACTTGTCAATTAACACGATGGGCATATCAAAATGACTGATCGTAATCAGAGGCTCCATACCATGCTTCAGACACTCATCAATCACTTGGTCGTAGAACTGAAGTGCCTTCTCGTTCGGAGCCGCGTCATCCCCGTTCGGGAATACTCTGGCCCATGAGATGGAATAGCGGAATACCTTGAAGCCCATTTCAGCGAATAGCGCAAGGTCCTCTCTAAACGTATGGTAAAAGTCGATGCCCCGGCGCTTCGGATATTTTACGGTATCAGGGTCATTTTTCGCTTCCTCGATCATCTCCCGATTGATCCGGATCTGCTTGGTCACCTTGCGATCGTTCTTCTCGTTAAACTTCATCACTTCCGGTATGGTCAGGCTCTTGCCATCCACATTGTAAGCTCCTTCTGCCTGACAGGCTGAAAGCGCCCCGCCCCATAAGAAATCTTTTGGAAAAGTTGAATTTGTCATTTGGGTTTCCTCCTGTTATTCGTTCTGCCTTTATTTAGTTTGGATAAGAAATGCATTAGCACTGGCGCATCAAGGGATCAGCTTGATCAATGCTTCGCTTTCTCGAACGGGTCCACTGCTGGCTGTGGTCAAGACGTCTCCATACTGCTGCATATTGGTTACCACAATGGATGTAATCGTGTTATATCCCGCTGAAGTGATGCCTTCCGGATCAAACTCTACCAATAAATCCCCTGCCTTGATGCTCTGTCCTTGTTCTATATGGGCGTTAAAATATTTCCCTTTCAGACTGACGGTGTCCACGCCAATATGAATCAGAATTTCCACACCGTTTGCTGCCTTGAGCCCAATGGCATGTTTGGTACGATATAACGCTTCAACTATCCCGTCAAAAGGAGCGTACACTTTGCCTTCTGTCGGAACAATGGCAATGCCTTTACCCATCAGCTCCTGGGCGAATGCCTGATCCTCAACCTCTGAGATCGGTCTGATCTCCCCGGTCATTGGGCTGACAATTAGCATATCGGAGGAAGATGCAGGTGTCTGAGGTGAGTCTTGTTCTGCTGTCACTCCTGTTGCAGCAGCATTCTGAATGCTGTCTACCGCACCCGCTGCCTGCTGCTTCGGTTTTGCTCCATCCGCATCTTCCTTGATACCCGCCATCAGGGTAAATACAAAGCCGAGTACGATTGCAGCAACAGAGCCAATCACGACATAGATGTAACGGTCAGCAGTATATGTCCCCAAAGCGAGGATGCCGGGCAAGGAAATTGCTGTAGCACTGGCGTGAAACAGACTGTAAAATCCTCCGACTAGTCCGGCTGCTGCACAGCCCGCAAAGAATGGCCGTTTGTAACGCAGCGTAACCCCGTAGATGGCTGGCTCAGTGATTCCGAACAATGCCGTGAAGCCGCTTGATCCGGCTGCAGATTTCATCGTTTTACTCTTCGTCAGTACAAATACACCGAATGCCGCTCCCGCTTGGGCCAGGTTCGCCGCCAATGCAGCCGGCAGCAGTACGGTTGAACCCAGGCTCGCCACTTGTTGTACCTGAATGGGCATGAGCGCATAGTGCATACCGAACATAACCATAATCGGTTTGAAAAAGCCGAGAATCAGACCGGCAAGAACGCCTACTGTGGAGAACAGATAATTAATTCCCTGGGTAAGCCAGTCACCGACATAGGAACCGATAGGTCCAAGTACGATGAGTTCGAGCGGAATCATGATAAATAAAACCACCATCGGGGTAAGCAGCACCCGCAGAAACTTCGGTATGAACTGATCGACAAATCTGTACACATAGCTCATAATCCAAACGGCCAGTATGATGGGAATGACCGAGGATGAATACTTCATCAGCAGGATCGGCATTCCAAGAAAATCAATGGTATTGACGCCTGTATCGGCGATCTGGGCAGCTGCATTCAAAATGGTTGGATGCATCAGTCCGGCTGCAAGTGCCACTGCCAGATACGGATTGGTTTTGAACTTGTGAGCTGCACTCACGGCCAGGAAGAAAGGCAGGAAATAGAAGATCAGATCGCCAATCATGTTGACGATGACCAAGAATCCCGAGCCTTCGAGCCATCCCAATGCAGCGATTACTGTAGCCACACATTTGATCATCCCGCAGCCAACGAGGGCTGGAAGTACAGGCGTGAATATGCCTGCAATCGTCTCCAGCACTACATTGACCGGGTTACGTTTCTTCTTCGGTCCGCTGCGATCTGCGGATTCGTCCACTCCACCAAATTGGTCTGAAGTCAGACTTTTCACTTCACCGTATACTGCATCTACCTTGGCACCAATAACGACCTGGATCTGCCCCCCGGAATTCTGTGCCTTGAGTACGCCCTCCAGCTGATCCAGCGTCTTCAAATCTGCCTTGGCATCATCTTTTAATACAAATCTCAACCGGGTTGCACAGTGTGTCAGACCCGAAATGTTTTGCTCGCCGCCAACAAGTTCAAGTATGTTTTTAGCCAAGTCTTTGTTGTTCATGACCCTTCTCCTTTGTACAGAAAGATAAAATGGTTTGATTTTTATATAAAAAATGACCAAGCCGGGGAATCGTCATTCCCTACGCTTGGTCATGCCTGATCGAATCAGTAACAGTCCATTGTGTAATATTCAATTGTTTAGTTGGATATGAGTCGTTGGATATGAAGAATCAGATATAATTTTTCATCATCGGAACAGGTCCAGCCATAATTGTTTTTCAGGAAATCCGCAATCTTCTCCACACACGCCAGTTCCTTCGGAAACTTCTCCTTCACCATCAGGAACAGGGACTCGTTCTCGTCCTTGAGCGATTTGCCGCTCATTTGCCGCATAATGAAGTACCGTATATGTGTCGCAAACCTCATAAAATGAATGGAATCTTCCTGAAAATCGATTTTGAGCGCATACTTGATCACCGATAGAATCTCACCCGTTACTGTGGTCACCTTGGTCGTGTCTGTCATTTCCCCCGAACCGACCTGTGCGTTGACAAAGTGAAGTGCCATGAGTGTCGTTTCTGCCGCTGGCAAGGTTACACCCGTTTGTTCATGAATCAGCTTAAGCGCTGCCTCGCCTACCCGGGTCTCATCCGGATAGAGTGTCCGCACTTCCCATTCCAGTGGATTTTTAATACTGATGCCTTCTCTGGTTCGGGTTAACGCAAAACTGATATGGTCAGACAGGGTGAGAAGCAGATTCGGGTTAAACGTTTTATTCAGAATCTGACTGCCCAGCTTGATGACTTCCTCCGCGAGATAAATATCCTCAATCGGAATGCTGTTCAGCAGATCATACATCCGGATGTTCTTCGGAGCTACGAATATTTTCTCCACCAAATCGGTCTCCGTCAGCTCATAAGGGGTTTTCAGAAATCCCACACCCTTGCCTACGACAAATACCTCTTCGTTATGTTCATTAATAGCGATGGCCACGTTATTGTTTACTTTCTTGATAACCTTCAATGTTCTCACCCCCTGACAAAAATAAAAAAGACCGAAAGCGATTACAGTAAAGCAATCGAATTCGGTCATGCCTGGTTTCCCCAGTAACAGTCCGTGTTATGAATATACGTTTATTATAGTGCTGTTTTCGTAAAAGTCAATCATCCAATGTCAGGAAAAAATTAACCTCTCATTCACTGAAGGATATACACACCCGAATGGAAGGGAACGTGCACACCCAATACGTCATATATAACGAGCACCTTTTTTCAAACTAAAAATAAATGTGACCCTATGCCCTGCCCGGCAGTCTAATTCATATAAAAAGCAGCCCAGTGCTGTGTTCATCCCCCCATACGAAAGGAGCTGTCAACCATGGATTCACCCGATCTCATCAAGCTAGCCGTTCAGGGAGATCGCGATGCCTTCATCAGGCTAATCCGAGAGATTGAAAATTCCCTATACAATACCGCAATATCCATGCTGCGAAAAGAGGAGGACGTGGCGGATGCCATTCAGGAGACCATCCTGAAAGCCTACAAATCCATGCACACCCTCCGGGAACCCCAGTACTTCAAAACATGGATGTTCCGCATTCTTATTAATGAATGCAATACCCTGCTATCCCGTCGTTCCCGCTCCACTTCCTATGCAGAAGTACCACTGTCAAGACAGCTAGAGCCTTTCAGTCCCTATGATGAGGTGGACATGAGGGAAGCGGTCGACCAACTGGAAGAGTCCAAGCGAATTGTCATTGTGCTGCACTATTTTGAAGATTTGAGTCTGTGTCAAGTCGCAGATGCGCTGGGGCTATCTGAAAGCGCAGTGAAAATGAGGCTGACACGGGCAAGGAAAGAACTGTACCACAAATTCAGAAACTTTCGGGAGGTAAAATTGCATGTCGAACCCGTTTAATATCGATCAGAAGTTAAAAGAACAAGCAAAGGAGCGTCCAATTATGTCTGAAATCGTACGTAACCGCATTGATGCTACACTGGGGTCTCTGCCAGAATCACCAAACACCCTGAACATCGAACAGGGCGCAGGGCGCGGGCTGTGCAAAGGATTACGCCGCACGGCAGCCGCAACAATTGCAGCCGGTGTACTGGGCGTGACCGTATTTGCATCCGGCTTTGTCTCTCCGGTCATGGCTGACTCCTTGCGCCAAATACCACTTGTAGGCAGTCTCTTCAGCTCCATCGAAGCCGATATGGGGCTTAGAACAGCGGGTAACGAAGGTTTAACTACCCCTGTGAACCGCTCCTTTGCTTATCAGGATGTGAAGCTCGAAGTATTGGAAACGGTATATGATGGTACACGCGCAGCGTTTCTTGTTCACGTCACTGCACCCAATCTGAATCAGGGCATGTATGACAATGGCAAGGACATTGTGAAGCTGAGCAGTGGCATCGAGAACGTCTTTTTCCAAGCCAACGGGTCCCGGCCGGACAGCGGTCTGTTCTACAGTTCCACCGGGGCGAACGAGCCAGACACCCTGCTCTTTGAACAGGTCATTCCCTCCGATCAGAAAGACGCCTTCCCGGATCAGTTTGACGCTAAAGTCAAGTTGACGCTTCAAGGGATTGATCACGAGTTTGAGTTGACGGTTCCTTTTGCCAAATCAACAGACAACATCCACCACGTTCAGCCTGATACCGTCATGACCCATGATCTGTATACAGCTGCTGTTACGAAAGCCGACGTTACACCTGTCACCACCCGCTTAACTACCGTTATCGGTTTGAACGATAAGAGTACACTTACGGCAAAAGAGGAAGAACAGCTGCGTCACATCGGATTTGCCGTCTATGATGATCAGGGGAGGCAGCTGACTGCACTCAGTGGCGAGGGCATATACGAGGGCAACCAGCTGAAATCGGAACGCATCTATGCTACAACAGCCAAGGATGTAAAATACCTGATGGTGAAACCTTTCGAGATCAAGGATGACTTCGCCGAAGAGGTGAAAGACACGCAATTCATCAAGGGAATGGAAATGAAGATTCAGCTTCAATAGCCTGAAACTCATTTCTTTGTAAAGGGGGCATTCCATGTCCATCCAATATTCAATCTCATCTCCCGTCGTACTTGGTCCGCTATTCGTTTTGGTTCTGCTTATCCTGGTGCTTCATGCCAGGTTGAGCAGAACCAGGTATACGGTCAGACAGTACGTGTTGGTGCTAGCATTAGCCATATATTTGTTGAGCGTTATGCACTTTGTATTTTTCCCTATCGACGTGAACATCGGGATCTATGCCAATCAGACCCCCTGGTATCAAAGCATTCAATGGATTCCGCTTCTTACCGCGGATGCATCAAGTTTTCTCCTAAACATCCTGCTGTTTATGCCACTGGGGTTTATGCTTCCTTTCGTAAAGCCTTGGGTTCACTCGATACGAACAGCAGCAGCTGCAGGATTGGCCTTGAGTTTTCTCATCGAAATAACACAACTCCTGCTCCGAGTAACCTTGGGCAACGGTCGCAGCACCGATCTGAACGATCTAATAGCCAATACAGCAGGAAGTGTAATTGGATTTGTCATCCTGAATATGTTCTCAAAAAGTTCCATCGGACAGCGCCTAATGGCCATATGGGAGTTACCTCATGGTGCATCCTCCAAAGATATGCAGTAAATGATAAATAGCAAACATAACTTGCCCTTGAAGGCAAAACATGGTCCATCCCCCCATGATGAAAAAAGCCGTCTGCTATGTTACAATGAAGGAATTGTGTATTCACAGACAGACATGTGGATAAAGGCATGAACGAAGGATTTCTGGTTCGCCTTTATTCATTCATCATGCTGCCATTCTAGGGAGGTTTATGGAACAATCATGCTCATTATTGGTATCGCCGGAGGAACCGGCTCCGGTAAAACGACGGTAGCTCGCTCCGTCATAGACCGTCTTGGATCGGGCAAAGTGACTTTCATATCCCAGGACAACTATTACAAAGACCAGTCGCAGCTCACCCCTGAGCAACGTCGACTCACCAATTACGATCATCCGTTTGCATTCGATAATGATCTGTTAATTGAGCATCTTACCCTGTTAAAACAAGGACAAACCGCATATGCTCCCGTATATGACTTCACCATAGATAACCGTGCCGCTGATGAAACGGTTGAACTGGCACCGAACCATATCGTTATTGTGGAAGGACTGCATGTCCTGATCGATGAACATCTGCGCGCCCTTCTGGATATCAAGGTATTTGTTGATACGGATTCCGATGTGCGTATTCTGCGCAGAGTACTGCGGGATATGGAAGAACGCGGCCGTACGATTCAATCCGTGTACAAACAATATCTCGAAACCGTTAAACCGATGCATGATGCTTTTATCGAGCCTTCCAAAAAGTATGCTGACATCATCATTCCCGAAGGTGGACATAATGAAGTTGGCATTCAGATGTTATCCATTCTGACTGAGAAATATCTGACCGGTGAAAAGTGGAATGGCGCATAATTTAACATGATGTTGTTGCATTAGGCGCTCTGCCCTGCTCACATCCGAGTGAGAAAACGAGCATCGTTTATACAACATGACCACTAAAATCCAGGTTGCGATTAGCGCAATCTGGATTTTTTGGTTATTTCTATTTTATAATGGACTCCATAACTGAAAGGAGACATCACAACATGGCTACTTTTGAAGAGTTTATACAGCATGATATCCGCGTTGGTACTGTGGTTGAAGCCGAACCTTTTCCAAAAGCTCGCATCCCTGCCATTAAAATGACCATCGATTTCGGCCCACTTGGCCTTAAACGTTCGAGCGCCCAGATTACGAAACGTTACACCCCCGACATGATGATCGGCAAGCAGGTTATTGCTGTAGTCAATTTCCCGCCGCGCCGTATTGCGGGTTTTGTATCCGAAGTACTTGTGCTTGGCGGCGTGCCTGGTGAAGGTGACGTTGTTCTGTTAACGCCGGACCAGACATTACCGAACGGAACGCCGATTGCCTGATTTTTTCATGATATCGTTATTCCTGCCTTTTCAAATGTTTGGAAATCGGTTATTCTTGAAGTACATTATTGAACTACATAGGACTTACACCTTAAAGCATAAGGCTATGAATCTTCGGATTCGTGGCCTTTTTTTGCATTTTTCGAGGTTAAATGGGTCTTGAGGAGGATAGCTGCACACCTGGAGTGGATGGAATTTATTGAAAAATAATGCCAAAAGCCTAGTTTTACATGGTAGAATATTGATGATTATGACAAATTTAGTATCTAACAGTTTGAAGCAGTGGCGTACATACACTAAACAGGTAAACGAAAATCGAGAGGAGCAGCATTCATGAAAAAGATGATGATTTCCGGGGTAACCGCATTGGCATTGTTGACAGGGGGGATTGTGTGTGTGGGAGGAATCGGAAGTTCGGTACAAGCCGCTCAGGCCACACTGAAATTCAAAGACGTTCCATCTACACATTGGGCCGCTTCAGCGATCAGTTCGGCAATCGAGCAAGGGTATTTTAAAGGATATGCAGATGGAACATTCAAACCAAGCTCGCCTGTCACCAAGGCTGAAATGGCAAGTATTCTGGCGCGCCTTACAGATCAGCCTGATGCCGCCACACAAGAACAAAACAACTTCACAGACGTACCCGACTGGGCGAAAAACGGCGTTTCCATCGCGATCCAAAAAGGATTCATCAGCCCTTCCAACTACAATGGGAAACTGGATGCGCAGGCAGCACTTCAACGTGGAGAAATGGCCACATGGTTAACGCAAGGTCTCACTGCGGTTGATCCTGAGTACAAACAAGCACTATCTGATGTAACCAACACGGTTGTGCCTGTGAAAGAGTACTTTACAGGTAAGCTGGCAAGCTCGCAAAAAAACGCGGTTGCGGTTGCCTTGGGTACGGGATTGATGAGCGTGGCAAACGACAAAACCTTCGGTACGGATCGCACGACAACACGAGCTGAAGTTGCTGTTCTCATTTCTCGTTATGCGTCCGTTGCTAAAACTAAACCAGGCGATTTTCAAGGTTTGAATGAGCTGCGCCAAGTTGGGCTGACTGGAACAAACATAAACATTATTGCGCCTAAATATAAGAAGACACCAGAGAAAAAGGTTTCACCAAACGTTGATTACAGCGAGGTTACAGACGACTTCTCGAAAGTTCGCAATAAAAATATTATTACAGATACTAAATATGCCGATCTCAAGATAAAGAATTGGATTATTATTAATACCTTTGCGAAGGGTGCTGAAAGAAGTATTTATTATCCTGTTTTTGTGGATGAAGGATTCACCCTCTTACGGGGGGCATACTTTTCTTTTGCAGAAGTTGAATTAAACGTAAAAAGTTCTACTATGAATGCACTTCAAGCTGGAAGTTTACTTAATTCAGCAACAATTAATCCTATGAACTCTCCAAAATCAGATGCATTTGCTGCATATGCTGGGCCTAGTATTAATGACGTCACAAAAAATAGAGGTGTATTCGCTGTTAACAATCCAGTTTACTGGAGTGTAGGACTTTTACATTTCGATAAAGAGATAATTTCAGCTGTCAGCCTTGTGACCAAAGAAGGTCCTACCTACAGCGTAATAGCCACAGATTAGAGGGGATAAAGCTTGGGGCAAAAAACATCTGTTAAAAAAGTGATGTTGTTCGTGCTGTCACTTGTAGTATTTGTATCTTCAGTAACTCAAGTCCATGCAGGTGGAGGTCCAGGAACTAAACCAGTATTGGAAACATTCCATATGGAGCCTTCTACACCTGCGAAGTCACAAAAAAAGGTTATCCCTGTTGAAGGAACAAAGAAAACCAACATTGGTGTATATATTTACCAGATTGATAACCTAAAATGGAAAGTTGATGGTCAATGCAACAACATCGAACTAGAAAACGATCGCACTAAAAACCTTCCGGTATCTTCAACAATTTGTGTCGACCTTAATTTGAATAAAGATGTTTATATTCCGACTGAGTACTTTGATAAAGCAGGTGAAAAGCGTTCTACTGCAGAAATAACTGATAAGTCTAATGAGCCTCACTACATGGATAATACAGCCTATTATTTTCCAGGAGAACCCATTTTGGTTTCTGTTGAATCGTTCACTGGTCGTAACACAAAATTCACCACTCAAATTGGTGGTGCTATTGCACCTATCAAAACGGAAGAATATAATCCACCCAAATGGAACGCTGACTATCAATTCAACACAGATTTATATTGGAAAGCATTAGCCGAGATCACCAAAGAAATCAATCTGACAAACGGTGGACAACTTCAACTTAAAGAAAAAAAACAATTAAATGCAACAGTTAAAACCAAAACCGGTGATGGAAGCTTTGGTGCTGAAACGAATGTGAACAGCGGCAATGGTAAAACAACATGGACCTCTTCCAACCCTTCAGTGGCTACAGTAAGTTCATCTGGACTCGTTTCAGCTGAAGCTAAAGGAACAACAACTATAACAGTATTGTGGGAGAAGGATGATTTTGAATTAACTACGACTACAGTTGTGGGTGTAGAGGAAGATCCAGGCGATGATGGTGGCAACAACGGTGGTGGCGGATCCTGTACACCAAACATCGGACCACCTTCTCAAGGAACCACGATGAACATGAGTGACTTGGATCCGAATGCGAATGGAGTAATTAAAGCAGACAATAGAGGCGCTGAAAAATTCGATGTGTTAAAAGGGATCCCTACATCTGAATCTTTGTACACCAATGCATTTGCAGACAACTACCTGTTCAAACAAGCATGGGCCAAAATGACGGGGAAAACAACGTATGATTGTAACGTTACGATAACCTATGTCAGAGAATGGACTATACCCGGCCCAGAGGTTTGTCCACTTAAAGGAGCTTGTTCCCCTGGCCCACCAATTAAAACAGGGGATAGCGTAACTCAGCCCTACAACTTCCAAATCACAAGAGACTACTCTTACTGGAAAATTAACAATCTTGAAGTTTACAAGATCGCTAAAGCAACGATGAAAAATTATGCCTTACCTGGTGAAACGGTCACGATGACGCCTTCAGGATACATACCGCCAACTTTAGAGTCCAAAAATGATGAAGCTGTAGAAAGCCATGTAAAGCCGGGTCAAACGAGTGCAATCTCATACACGCCACCCAAATTAACAGGCGGTTTGAATTCACCCCCGGATGTGCCTGATGATACTTCTCGATTAAAAGGAATGGCCGAGTCAAACACACCTCAGAGTAAAGTGAATAATGACTTGGTTAAATTCAATAACACCAAGATTATGGATGATACAGAAACAACCAAAGATGGCCCAACCCCAACGAATATTCCTAATCCAACGACCATTGGACAGGATGTTCTGTATAAGCCCAATAACATGATTAGCAGTGCACTTATGAATAAACAAAATACGACCAGTTCCGGTGAGATCCATTACGAGTTGGTACCGGGTAACGTAAACGGTGGTTCAAACAAAGTGTTACCGATTAATGGCATCAACACCGTTACGGTTCATACCCCTGTCGTCAACTATGCCTTCGTCTCGGATGATCAACCGCACAATCAGAAGACGATTCCAGATACCACTCGTTCAGCACTGATTCTGGAACGACCATTTATCGTACGTATTCCCACATCAGGACAGCATTTGGACGTTGCAAGTTACCCGGGTTATGGCAATCGGGACTATGCCAAATATTTTCGGATCAAGCAGGTTCGCTTCCCGTTTGATGTCTATAACACAGACCGGAGCCAGTTTATCCCTACCAATACATGGGTAGATATTCCGGTGAACCAGTTGGACACCACCTTTTATCTCCCGGTTTGGGTGGATGAGGGCAACTACCAAGTCGAATTCCGCAATATTGCGGAGAATGCACCAGCAACTTTCACTGAGCAACCAGATGCCAACACCAATCTCGTGCACCATGTCGCCTCAGACACGATACCTGTAGAAGTCATCGGACGTTTGTATGATTTTCACATCACCGATATATCCGACTATAACTGGGAAAATGTATTTCGCAAGCAGCTTGGCAGTTCGGAGCCAACGGGTGTTAGCTATTGGACAGGATTAAACCGTATTGATGGTGATCCACGAGGCAACCTGGCACCGTTCGTATTACCTATACGTCCAGGTAGCCATCCGGTACAAGGGTTCCGCAACGTGGCTGTGAAGACCGGATACCACATCAAGTTTGATCTGAAAACCAAAGGCAATATGTTTGGCAAACAGGATGGTGTTCGGATCACACCAACCTTCTATTTTGTGAGCGAAGACGGCTCTTCTAGACAGGAAGTGGACTTGTACTACCACCGAGGTCAGGAACGACTGATTCGTATCGGATCCGCCGAGGATTTGGAGAAGCGGTTTGTCGTCCTTAATTCGCGTCTGCGGAATGTACCCGGCACAGAGCTCGGCGATACCGCGCGTTACCAGTATACCTATGAACTGACAGCCGAGGAACAGACCCAAACTACACTGGCTGATTATATGGTCCGACTGGTGGATCAGACCTCTCACCAGAAAACGTGGGTGGGACGCTATAATTGGCTAATCCTGTCCGCTCCCATTCGCACATTAATTGGACCAAAGACAAACATTCCTACTGGGGTGAATGCGGATCGGGCAAATGCCTCCATCCAGCGCTGGTATGGGGAATACAGTCTTCCCGCAGATGTCTACGCCGTGCCGAAGGGAACGAATCTTGTACCTCTGGCCAGACAAACTCAACTGGATGAAAAGGCCGCTGTATTTCTAAAGAACGGTTATATTGTGGTTAACTTCAATCTGGAGACGGTAAGGAATGGCAATACGGATGCGCCGCATCTGCAATACATTCATGCCCCACTAATGAATCAGTGGCAGCTGGAAGGCTTCAGCAACATGCCTGTAGACAGCCAAGGCAAAACCTGGCCTGTCCAAGATGGCGATGTGGTCTTTTATCATGCAGATCAGTCCAGCCGGAACGATTTCCAATCCCAAGTGCCGCATTAAATCAACAAAAGGGTTGCTTCATAAGTCATGAACATGACTTTGCAGCAACCCTTTTGAGTGTAGACTCTCGAACTTCATGAAGACATCACATCTCGTGATTCAGCGATTTTATGAAAAGTATCGTATCGCACCCAACTTCCCATAAAGTAAACGTTCCAAACAACATAATGACGACTATTCTCCCTTTTCCATACTTCTCGACCCTTTCGGAGACACGCCCGTCACTCGCTTAAACATCTTGGAAAACAGTAGTGGATCTGTATACCCTACCGAGTGGGCCACTTCACTAACCGACAGGGCCGAATGCTGCAGCAGTTCAGCTGCACGGTTCATCCGGTATTCAAGAAAGAAAGCCTGTAATGACTTGCCATACCTCTCCTTGAAAAGCCCTGAAAGATATGTGCGATCCAAACCTACCGCTCGGGCAATATCTAGAATTGAAGTTCTCTGACTATACCTGTTCTCTATAAATTGAACGGCCTGCCTGATGTACTCTTCTTTGGTGGACAGTGGCCGTTGCAGCTGCTCTCCTGCGGGAGAAGAAGCAATCAGCTCGGCGATCAGCCTGTACAGCAGGCTCTGGTTAAACACATCTCCCCCGGTACAAGTTGATGCTTGAACCATCTCCGTATAGAGACGAGCGAATGTGTCTGGATCGCTGGCATCAAATACAGGATGTTCCGGACTGATGTGAGCCCGCTGCATGAATGCCTTGGCATGAACACCCTTGAACCCGAACCAGGAATAAGTCCATGGCTGCTTCGCATCTGCTTCATAATGAATAAGCGTATCCGGAAGAATGACAAAGCCCTGACCCTGTGTAAGCTCATATTGCTGATCCGCCATAAACACCGTGCCCCGTCCTTCATGAATGTAATGAACAATATAAGCATCCCGAACACCCGGACCCCAATAATGCGACGGATCACATGCCTGCCAACCAAAAAATAACAGTACCAATTCCATCTGCGTCAAATCCATAGGAACCACGTTCGTTTCAATTAGTTCCAATACTCCACACCCCCTCTGTTCATCACCACGGGTAATGTCTCTATTAAAATTATAACAGGTAATTCGTTCAATTATTAGCTGTAAGCGAATCCAAAAATGGGATTATGACATGTTTCAGAGAGGTTGAGCCATAGTTATATGAGCCCGATCCGCCTATATTTGAGGTACACCATTTATTCAGGGAGGTTGAACTTGAGATGAACAAAATTACGTTCCTCGGTGCGGGAAGCACCGTTTTTGTCAAAAATGTATTGGGTGATGTCATGATGACCGAAGCACTTCAGGATTTTGAGCTGGCGTTGTTCGATATTGATGCTGAACGCCTAAACGACTCAGAGCGTTTGCTTACCAGTATGGCCCGCTCGCTCGGAAGCCAATGTGCCATTAAAGCTTATACCGACCGCAAGGAAGCACTGCGCGGCGCCAAATATGTAATCAATGCCATTCAGGTGGGTGGATATGATCCATGTACCATTACGGATTTTGAGATTCCGAAGAAATATGGATTGCGTCAGACGATTGCTGATACGCTCGGAATTGGCGGAATTTTCCGTAATTTGCGGACGATTCCAGTGATGCTTGATTTTGCACGGGATATGCAGGAAGTGTGTCCTGATGCGTGGTTCCTGAACTACACCAACCCGATGGCGGTACTAACGAATGTCATGAACGTGCATGGCGGAATCAAAACCGTAGGTCTGTGTCACAGTGTACAGGTGTGTGTGCCGCATCTGTTTGATGCACTGGGGATGGATCAGACGGGTGTGGTCGCAAAAGTTGCGGGTATCAACCATATGGCATGGCTGCTGGAAGTGACACGTGATGGTCAGGATCTGTATCCGGAGATTAAACGTCTGGCGAAAGAAAAGCAAAAAGAGCAGCATGATGACATGGTTCGTTATGAGCTGATGCAGCGTTTTGGATACTATGTTACCGAGTCCTCCGAGCATAACGCCGAGTACCACCCTTATTTTATCAAACGAAACTACCCGGAGCTGATCGAACGCTTCAACATTCCGCTGGATGAGTATCCACGCCGCTGCGTGAACCAGATTGAAGGCTGGAAAGAAATGCGTGAGAAGCTGTTATCCAGCGAAAATATCGAACATACGCGCAGCCGGGAATACGCTTCGCATATTATGGAGGCCATGGAGACGGATCGCCCTTACAAAATCGGCGGTAATGTCATGAATAACGGACTGATCACCAACCTGCCTCGTGAAGCCTGTGTTGAGGTGCCTTGTCTTGTGGATGGTTCAGGCATCAGCCCGACGTATATCGGCGACCTGCCTCCGCAGCTCGCGGCATTGAACCGTACGAATATTAACACCCAACTATTGACCATTGAAGCAGCGATTACAGGCAAAAAAGAGCACATCTATCATGCCGCGATGCTTGACCCGCATACCGCTGCCGAGCTCTCCATCGATGATATCGTCTCCATGTGTGATGAACTGATCGAAGCTCATGGCGACTGGTTGCCGAAGTACACGTCATAAGAAGTCCATCGTTTGCAATTCTAAAAGCACTAGTCTCCTCCTCAATAGGGAGGGGCTGGTGCTTTTTTGAGCTTTCAACTTGTTTCCCAGCCTAATCTTGAAGCAGAAAACGATAGCCGATTCCCGGCTCGGTCTGAATAAAACGGGGACGCGTGGGATCTTCCTGCAATTTTTTGCGCAGATGTCCGACATATACCCGCAAGTAATGGCTGTCCGACTCATGATGATGCCCTCCCCACACTTGTTGCAGCAGCTGGCGTTGGGTAATAATTTTGCCTGCATGGGTTGCGAGCACTTTCAGCATTTCATACTCGGTTGGTGTTAACTTTACGGGTGACCCGTCCAAATCGACCTGTCTCTGGGCCAAATCAATGGTGAGTGGTCCAAAACGCAGTATCGGCTCATCCGTAGTTTTGGCCACATGGCGAAGGGCAACCCGAATACGGGCAACGAGCTCTCCCATGCCAAACGGTTTGGTGACATAATCATCCGCCCCGCCATCAAGTGCAGCAATTTTATCCTCTTCGCGATCCTTTGCAGTCAGCACAATGACTGGTACCTGCGACCATTCCCGAATCCGCTGAAGTACATCCATTCCGGACATACCCGGCAAGCCCAGATCAAGCACGATCAGATCAGGATGCACAATGCTCGCCTGAATGACAGCTTCTTCGCCGTCGGCGCATTCGTGAATCTCAAATTGGTGCGCCTGAAGCGTAACCTTCAGCAGTTTACGGATTTGCGGTTCATCATCCACAATTAATATACGCGCGCCTTGCGGTGCCGTCATGTCATTCTTCCTCTCCTTGTCCCATATACGGGAATGATGCTTCGGGTTCCTCTGTGGGCAAACAGATGCATACCCGCGTCCCGCCTCCCGGATTCGGTTCTGCGGTGATCGTACCTCCGTGAACTTCGACGATTCCTCTACAGATGGCAAGCCCAAGTCCCGTACCTGTCACATGCCGTGACGATTCGGATCGATAAAATTTCTCAAACACCCGCTCGCGATCTGCTTTCGGAATCCCGACACCCGAATCAGCCACCACAATGGTCATTCGTCCATGCCGATCATCCACCTTCACCGTAATGACGATTTCACTGTCCTCTGGTGAATATTTGATGGCATTGCTGATGACGTTGACCAGAACCTGCTCCAGCAAAACCTCATCCCCGGATACAAACGGCGGCTGATCGGGCAATTCCACTCGAATGCGACGTTGCTGGATGAATTGCTGAACCTGATTTAACACAATGCCGATCATGTCGCCCACATCGCACCATTTTCTGCGCAGCTGCAACATGCCACTCTCCAGCTTCACCATGCCCAGCAAATTCGTTACCAGCCTGTTCATACGCAGGGCCCCATCCCGAATATTGCCTGTCAGTTCTTTACGATCCTCCGGAGTAAAAAGGGAGTCATTCTCCAGCAGCCCTGTCGCTGAGCCAATGATGGCCGTAAGGGGTGTGCGCAGCTCATGGGACACGGAGTCCAACAAAGCGGTGCGAATTCGTTCCGATTCAGCCGTCACTTGAGCAAGTCTCGCTTCTTCAGCCAGCTTGACACGGGCAATGGCGCTTGCTGCCAACCCGCCACACGCTTCCAGCAAACGCAGCTCTTCCCGCTGCCCCTGAAGATCGCTGGATTCCAGATTCACGGCGAGCACCCCATGAATCTGATCCTCCGTACGCAGCGGCACATACAGACCAGACGATTCCCGCAGGCTGGAGGACCCGCGTCCGGCGATTTCGCCATGTTTATACACCCATTTGGCAATAGCGACTTCCGCTTCACCTTTACCCCAGGCTATTACATCCGAATCCTCCGAAGAGGAGGTAACCTGAAGTTCGCCTTGAGGATTCGGAAGATATATTGCCGCCGGAGTTCCAAGTGTCAGTGACACTTGTCTCGCAATGTTGCCGAGTAGAGTATGCAAATCTGTAACAGCCGTCATCTGACGACTTAAAGCATACAGCGAATTCGTCGTAATCTCGCGTTGTTTTACCACCTCCAGCTGCTGCCGCAGGCGCCCCGCCAGACTCGCCGTTAATACCGCCACTGCCAAATACACAATAAAGGAAAATATATATCGCAAATCTTCAACCGTAAAACTGAGATACGGAGGAACAAAAAAGAAGTCAAAGGCAACGACGCTAAGACTTGCTGCATATATGGCCGGCCCCATTCCCCAGTACACAGCGCTGACCAATACTGGAAAAAGATAAATTAACCCCACGTTAACCAGGTCATCGCCAATACCTATCGCTTGAAGCAGAATGGTTAGCAATGTTATTCCAAGGGTTACCCATATATATTTGGGAACACGGTTCAACTTTAGCCAGACGTCTTCCCCTTTATTTCGTTCAGACACAGCACATCTCACATCCCGCTCAGATCATAATCGTAGTCCGCAACGATCAATACGTCCATATGTCTGGATAACCGCACCAGCCTGCTGACCACCGTTCCCTTTCCACGATAGCCGTTCAGCCACCAGACCCGCTTCGCTTGACCAACCACCAACTGCGTTGCTTTTTCCTCAGAAGCTTTACCCGCCAAAATACCTGGTACATCTCTTAGCCTCTGGCTATGATGAATATGAAATTTACCGCCCAGTCGAACGGTCAGCTGTTCCAGCTCCTCCAACTGGCATTTCACTTCGTCATTCATGACTTGACCTACATGAACATGATGCACATGCCAGACCGCCTTTAACCGGTAGGCTGTACGGAATCCGCGGCGGATCAGCCGCTCCGCATGCTCATCACTGCTTACGCAGACAAAGACCGCCTCCTGTCTGCGCCAGGGACCGCGAAGTGCACTTTTGCGCTCCTGTGATTCGAGGCGTTCATCCACATCATCGGCCAATTCCCGCAGAGCCAGTTCCCGTAAGGCAATCAGATTGCCGATTCGAAAAAAATGACCAAGCGCTTGTTCCACCTTGGCTGCTGCATAGATTTTACCCTCCCGCATGCGTTGCCGCAAGGCTTGAGGGGCCACATCGATAAGTTGGACCTCATCTGCCATTTGCAAAATCTGATCCGGCACGGTCTCTCGGACCCGAATTCCCGTAATATGCTCCACCGCATCGTTCAGACTTTCCAGATGCTGTACATTCACGGTGGTGATGACAGAGATGCCCGCATCCAGCAAGATCTGCACATCTTCGTAACGCTTTTGCCGTGTGCTTCCCGGGACATTCGTATGCGCAAGCTCATCCACCAACACCACTTCAGGACATAGACGAAGAATCGCTCCGGTATCCATTTCCTCGAGCTGCACCCCTTGGTATACCCGCTGCTCTCGTGGAATGATGGATAGTTGGCCGATCTGTTCCACCGTCTCCGCCCGATTATGCGTCTCCAGCAGACCAATCCGTACGTCGATGCCTTTGCGGAGCAGATCATTGCCTTCCCGGAGCATCATATAGGTTTTCCCCACACCCGGCGCAGCACCGATGTATACCTTGAACTTTCCACGCCGAATCTGACCAATCTGTGCCTTCATCTCCTGCTCACTTAACCTGCGATATGTTGGAGTTTCAGTATCCGGCAATCGGGTCGGAAGCACCCGCTCGCCCTCATGCTGTGCCCGATCAGCTAGCAGAAACAGATCGACACCCCGCACTCTGCGCAGCAAGGAGTTAACAAATGATCCCCGCCACAGCTCCTGCCAGCGACTGTGTCGTGAGTGTCCCATAACAATGCGGGTAATCTGATGCTGGACTGCGTAGCGTGCAAGCGTAGATGGAATGTTACGGCGGTGTAACACAGGCAGCTCCTCAAACTGCCCTCCAAATTTCTCCACCAGTTTGATCATGTTGCGACGAAAAACAGTAGCTTCCTTGGATAATGGCTGCTTCATATTGCGAAAGGTCACGGCATGCAGATCCCCGTTTAATCTCTTCGCAATCTGCTGTCCTCGCCGAATATAGATGGAACCGTTCCAGTGATATTGGGTGGATACCAAAATGCGTTCCATAATGCCTGTCGTGACCGTAATTCCCATCTCTTCCCGGTGCTCACGCAGTGATTCGTTAACCCCTTCCGCGACAAGTCGAAGTGCCAGTTCACGCAAAATACCCAGGTTGCCATGCCGAAATACCGCTTCACCCTCATGTCCCCGAAGATGTCCCTCCGCAAGGCGGCTTAATACGGTTTCAGGGGTTACATCGATCAGCTTCACTTCATCGGCCAGTTCAAGGGTATCGGCAGGCACAGTATGCTCTGCCGCAATTCCCGTTAGCTGGCGTGCAAGCTCCGTATATCCCTCCAGCTCATATACATTCACCGTTGTAATGACACTGATGTTGTGTCGCAGCAAATACTGAATGTCTTCCAGTCGGGTTGCATGACGCGCCCCTTTTCGGTTTCTATGAGCAAGCCCATCAACGAGCACTACCTCCGGATTACGTGCCAGCAAGGCATCCAGATTCAGATCCTTCATCTCCATGCCATCCTTCCAGCGAGACCAGTGAATGCTTGGAATCCGCTCCAACTCGCCGAGCTGCTCCACGGTCTCCGGTCTTTGCATGGTCGACACAGCGCAGATAACCACATCGATCCCCTGATGGCGCAATGTGTTTCCTTCCCTGAGCATATGATACGTTTTGCCCGAACCGCTGACGGGACCGATATATATTTTCAAGGTGCCCTGCTGCAGCTTCGTGATCATCTTCAAGATGTTTTCCGGGGACTTCCGCTTGAAGCTGTCATCCATCCTGTTCACTCCCCCAACATAACCTTTACTTAAAATGGAGAAAGCCCCTTCCGAAGCTCGGAAGAAGGCCTGATACGAACAACCAAGGGAAGCTGCATTCCCCGTGGATCTAGCTAATAAAATGCCTGTTATTTTAGCTCAGCCGTCAACGCTTGATTCAGAGCGGTCACATTCACACGCGGCTCACCGAATAGGCCCAGCTGTCGCCCTTGTGTATGTTCCTCCACGATCTTGGCAAGCTCTTGTTCACCAAGGCCCGTTGCCTGGCTAATCCGGGGAATCTGTGCTTTTGCTGCTTCCGGTGACAGATCGGGGTCAAGACCGGAACCGGAACCTGTCACGAGGTCTGCAGGAATTTGCTGCAAGCCCGGATTCTCTTGCTTGAGCTGAGCCACCTTTTCCTTCATTTCAACTATATACGCCTCCGATGCCACGGCGCGATTGGAACCTGCCGAAGCAGTTCCATCATAATTGGCATTCGATACCCGGGGCTGGAACAGCCCCGGCGATTTCACTTCCTGCGCCAGCAGCGACGAACCGATGGTTTTCCCGTCTTGTGTGATCAGACTGCCGTTGGCCTGATTCGAGAAGAGCAGCTGTGCCACTCCAGTTGTAGCCAGCGGATAGATCACACCGCAAATCAGCATAAGCACGACAGACAACCGAATGGCGGGCAGTACCTGTTTCATATGAATCACATCCTGAATTTGTTATTAGTTGTACCATTACACCAAATGAAGCCCCGACAGTACCAGATCAATTAGCTTAATTCCGATAAACGGTACGATTACACCGCCCACACCATAGATGAACACATTCCGTCCAAGCAGCCGCTCCGCGGACATGGCCCGATACTTCACACCCCGCATGGCGATTGGGATTAGCAGCGGGATAATGATGGCGTTGAAGATGAGCGCTGACAGAATCGCGGACTGTGGTGAAGCGAGATTCATAATATTGAGTGCCTGAAGCTGCGGCATGGCTAGAATAAACATGGCTGGAATGATAGCGAAATATTTGGCAATATCATTGGATATCGAAAAGGTCGTCAGTGCGCCGCGGGTAATGAGCAGCTGCTTGCCAATGGAGACCACCGACAACAGCTTGGTCGGGTCGGAATCGAGATCAATCATGTTGGCCGCTTCCTTGGCCGCCATGGTGCCCGAATTCATCGCGAGGCCGACATCGGCCTGCGCCAGAGCAGGAGCATCGTTGGTGCCGTCGCCTGTCATGGCGACAAGCTTGCCCTCCTGCTGCTCTTTTTTGATCGCGGTTATCTTGTCTTCCGGCTTGGCTTCGGCAATAAAATCATCCACGCCCGCTTCCAACGCAATGGTCGCCGCTGTCAGGGGGTTATCGCCTGTACACATAATCGTCTTGATGCCCATGGCTCGCATCTCCGCAAACTTCTCTTTCAGTCCCGGCTTCACCGTATCTTTCAGATAGATCACGCCATAAATCTGGTCATCAATCGCAACAGCAAGCGGTGTACCCCCAGCTTTTGCAATTCGGTTAGCTATATCGTCCAAATCGCCAGGTATCCGCCCTCCAAGGGAGGAAATATGGCGTTTGATCGCATCCACCGCACCTTTGCGGATCTGCTTCCCACCGCTTAGATTCAGACCCGACATCCGGGTCTCTGCGGTGAAGTTCACATGTTCTGCATCTGCATATTCCGTCTCCGACCAGTTCTCGCCCTGCTTGCCAGCCAATTCAACAACCGAGCGCCCCTCTGGTGTCTCATCCACTACGGAAGCTTGCAGCGCAGCCAGAGTCATCTCCTGTGCAGATACGCCCTGAACAGGAATAAACTCCGAGGCCATGCGGTTGCCGTACGTAATTGTTCCGGTTTTGTCCAAGATCAGCGTATCAATATCGCCTGCCGCTTCCACCGCTTTACCCGACATGGCGAGTACGTTGAACTGCGTGACACGGTCCATGCCCGCAATACCGATCGCAGATAACAGCCCGCCGATCGTCGTCGGAATCAGACAGACAAGCAATGCGATAAGGGTAGCCAGATCGAGCCGGATGCCCAAATAGTTCGCCATGGGCACCATGGTCATGATGACAATCAGGAATATCAGCGTCAACACGGCGAGCAGTGTTGTCAGCGCAATTTCATTCGGTGTTTTCTGGCGCTGTGCGCCTTCAACGAGTGAGATCATTCGGTCGAGGAATGACTCCCCCGGATCGGTCTGCACACGCATCACGATATAGTCGGAAGTAACCCGCGTGCCTCCTGTAACGGAGGAGAAGTCGCCGCCCGCCTCCTTGATTACGGGAGCCGACTCCCCTGTAATGGCGGACTCGTCGATAGAGGCCAGCCCTTCAATAATCTCACCGTCCGTAGGAATCAGTTCGCCTGCTTCTACACGGACGATATCTCCTTTTTTCAACTGGGTCGAAGACACTTGCTTGATGGTTCCGTCTTTCTGTACCAGCTTCGCCGTGGTGTCGGATTTCGTCTTGCGCAGCGTGTCCGCCTGAGCTTTGCCCCGTCCCTCTGCCAGTGCTTCAGCAAAGTTGGCAAACAGCAGCGTGAAAAACAGGATGAGAAACACCGCGATGTTGTACCCCCGCCCTGCCTCGGATGCAACAAAGAGATCCGGATTGATACATAACAGCAATGTGATGAGTGTGCCGACTTCAACGATAAACATCACCGGATTTTTGATCATGACGACCGGGTTCAGCTTCTTGAAGGCATCCAGAGATGCCTGGAGCAGAATGTCCCGACTTAAAGTTTTGGTCTTTTTGGGCGTACCGGGATCGGTACCCGTACCTCTCGTGCCTTTACTCTGGGTTTTGATCGTGCCTCTTTCTAATCCTTCCACCGTCTGCTCCTTCTTTCGTTCTACAACATTCATTGTGATAATCCACCTCCGCACTTTACGTCCTTGCTCCTATTCCCATATCCGATCACCGTACCATTCATCATTGGACCTTCCATCATCGAATCATCGCCAAATGTTCTGCAATCGGTCCAAGCGCCAGTGATGGGAAGAACGTCAACGCCCCAACGACCACAATCATCATCACCAGAATACCTGCAAAAAGAGGCGTATGCGTACGCAGTGTACCCGTTGTTACGGGAACCACCCGTTTGGTTGCCAGTGATCCGGCAATGGCGAGCATCGCGATCATGGAAATGTATCTTCCGAGCAGCATCACCACACCAATGGCGATATTGTAAAAGTCCGTGTTGGCATTCAGCCCGGCAAACGCCGATCCATTATTGGCAGCCCCGGATGCAAAGGCATATAACACCTCGGTCAGACCATGCATGCCTGAATTTGAAATCGAAGCAACAGATTCAGGACGCATAAGCGCGATCGCGGTCGGAGCCAGAATAATCAAAGGATGAACCAGCAGCGCGATGGACGCGAGCTTCACTTCCTTGCCCTCAATTTTTTTGCCCAGAAATTCAGGGGTCCGCCCAACCATCAGCCCACAGATAAACACGGCCAGAATCACATAGAGCAATCCGTTGAGCAAACCTACCCCTTTGCCGCCGAATACGTTGTTGAGCATCATCTCCGCCAGTGCAACCATGCCACCAAGCGGGGTAAGCGACTCATGCATATTGTTCACCGACCCGGTTGTGGCTGCTGTAGTCACCGCTGTGAAAAGTGCGGATTCGGATACCCCGAACCTGACCTCCTTGCCTTCCATATTGCCTTGGATTCCCACCGCATCCAGCGCTGGCACACCGCGATATTCGGAAACAAATACCGTGGTCAGCATGACGAGGAAAAGTAAACTCATAGCCGCAAACAGCGTCCAGCCCTGCTTCCGGTTGTTCACCATGATGCCGAAGGCGTAAACCAGCGCCGTAGGCAGCAGCATCATGCAGACGATATGCACCAGGTTCGACAACGCCGTAGGGTTCTCAAATGGATGCGCGGCGTTGGTTCCGAACCAGCCGCCACCATTGGTACCCAAGTGCTTGATCGACTCCAGCGAAGCGACCAAGCCGCGGCTAATCGTCTGCTGCGCCCCATCCAGCGTGGTTGCGTTAACGGCTCCCGCCAGTGTCTGCGGCACACCCTGGAATACGAGGAACAACGCCACAATGAAGCTCAGCGGCAAAAAGATTCTCGTAATCGACCGTACCACATCGACGTAAAAGTTCCCCAGTTCATCCCGTCGGCCCACCAGGCCGCGGATGAAGGCAATAGCGACCGCGAAGCCGGTCGCGGCTGAGGTGAACATTGGAAACGTCACTGCCAGCATCTGTGACAGATACGACAGGGCGTTCTCGCCCGTGTAAGACTGCCAGTTCGTGTTGGTCATGAACGATGCAGCTGTATTAAAGGCCTGTGCCGCAGGCATGTTGCCAATGCCATCCGGGTTGAGCGGCAGATACTTTTGCAGCCGCAGCACCAGAAACATCAATAACAGCATGACGAAGTTCGAAATGAGCACGGCTGACAGGTATTTTTTCCAACCCATCGACTCGTTCTCCTTCACCCCCATCAATCGATACAGCAATCGCTCCGGCCCGCCAAATATCCGATCCAGTCCGGTTCTTTTGCCGTCAAACACCTTCACCAGATAACTCCCCACTGGCTTCACCAGCAGTATGATGATCAGCAGCGTCACCGCCACTTGTAATAAACCGCTACTCATATCCGCATTTCCTCCCTAAAATCGACGATCCGAGTGCTTCTGGTTTCGTGCCCCAAGTGACCATCAGAATTTCTCCGGCCTCACCAGCACGTAACCTAGATAGACTACCAGTGCGAGCACAATCATGCCGATGACGATCATACAGCTTCTCCCCTTTCATGCCCTATGCATTCATGCTTTCTCACAAAATTTCACAAATCCCCAGAACACCACAAACAACAGCACAACCAGCCCAATGATCGTGGCATCATTCACCATGTGCTCCCCTCCCTCTCTCTACCGTTCTTGCAACCTTCTACATATGAAATCGTAATACGAAACGCTGTAAAAAGGGGGTAAAGAAATACCCGCCAGGGTGTAAAAATAGCGTAAAAAAAGACCCGCTTCCCTCAGCGATCAGCTGAAAGAAACGGGTCTATGTATATTTTTGAATCGAACAATCCATTACCTATTAGGATGTGTCTTCAAATTTACCAAGCTTTACGTTGACGGAGGTCATCATCTAAAAAGAAGTCTTGGTGTCCAAGCCGCTGTTCCCTGGCTAATGGGGAGTCCATTTTAAGAGCTACGTGTGGGCATTTCCCTAACATTTTGAGTGTTAGTTTCGCGTTTGCTCGTCATGTACTTATTAAAAAAGTCAGTGCTTATCCCTGTCATATGATGAAAAAAGGACGTCTCCACTTTCCAATCCTCCTCAATCATATAACGAATATCCACAAGACCTTTCTTGGAGATCAGGTCAATAATGGTTTTGATTCGCATCGGTTTTTGCAGTGGTATCGTATGATCGAAAGGTTCTTTTTCCAGATATCCTCTTCGGTGCATCGCCGCATAGAAATTACGATGATCCTTTGCCTCCATCATACCTAAATGCGCAGCTCTGTATCCCAATACTTGCAGTGAGGTCTTCCATTTCTTTTTCAAATCGAGATACTGATCTGGATTCGTCTTATAAGAGATGTCATTCATATCCGATGAGAACTCTTCCTCAGGCAATAAAAAGGCACCCGCAAACAAATTGGCTTCATTCTCAATTAATTTGTGTTCTTTTCGATCCAGATTGGCGAACTCAAGACGGTAATGAAGCAGCAAATGGCCAAGCTCATGCGCAATATCGAAGTTCCTGCGAACCGCTGACCGTTTGATGTTGCCCAGTATGATAAACGGACGATCGTTCCGCGTCCAAAGGCTGTACGCATCAATTTCCTCACCAATCGCTTTCTCAAAAACGTACACACCGCTTTTTTCAATCCAGAACATGAGGTTCTCATTCGTAGAAGGCTCCAAATTAAGTCGTTGCCTCGCAAGTTGTGCAACATAATGGATCTGAGTCGAACGATCATCGTCTGAATGATTCATATATGCAATAGCCTCTTCCCGCAGCTTGATAATGTTCAGCGTAGGAAGGCTAATCTGAGCGGTAATATAGTTGATGAACGTATCCAGATATTCTACATGTTTTGCTTCTGTCTGTGTCTTGGAAATCACATTCAACACCTTTGAACGATAGGCAATGTTCATGACATTAATATTGGCAGAGTTATTATGCTCTGCAAGCATATCCTTTGCATAAAAATACTTGCTTTTCACACTGAAAATGCGTTTCAACTCGTTCACGATTGGTACTTTGGGAGAGGTATACGCATTTTCATATTGCCAGACTGCTTGTTCTGTCACACCTAACAGTTCGGAGAGCTGTTTTCTAGAATACCCGTGCATGATCCGCAAATTGGTCAGATTTTCACCAACGAACACGCTGCTCCCTCCTTACTGAACTACCGGGGGATCATCCCCATTGTTCTTCTTCCAAAATTTGAATATCGTATGCTGCCGGGTCGAAGATATCCTCCATGTCTGGTGCAAGGACCTCGCGGTCACTATCATTCAACTCTGCACCTGAGATACGATCGGATAAATCTTCTATAAAATAGGCTATATTATCATGCGGATTGGGCAGATAATGTTGAATCCTAGAAATTTGAAATGCTTCATCAATAGCATAATATTCACATGTAAGGATATGATTTTTTTTGTTATTTTTAAAGTGGAATTGATTTCAATGCCCTTCATCCAAACGGATTCTGGGCCCACTGCAGCAGTCTCTTCCGGGTAATTTTCCCGTGTGACGTATGTTGAATAACTTGGCCGCCGTCCAGCAGCAGCACTTGAGGCGATTCATGGTGAACCTCGGTGTCTTCCGCAATGCGGCGGGAAAGCGAGCGGCTTTCGATGACTTTGACGATCCGGTACTCCATCTTCTGCGCGGGATCTGATGCATTCGAGCCCACAAAGGCCATAAACTCCCTGTATGCTCTCGCACTGATTGGACAAGTTGTACTGTGTTTCAGCAGCAGCACCGGATGATCCTGCGACCGATCAAGCACCTCTTCCCATTCCTCCTGCTTACGCAATTCCTTGACATGTTCACTCAGCATATCATCCAGCCCCGAGCCTGCACGTTTGCTAACGACAGATCCAACCACGACGCCCAATGCCACACCAAAGGCAATCCCCAGGGCGATCTGGTTCGTTGCCACACCAATACTCGTTCCAATGGCAATACCCACCCCAAGCCACAGAGTTTGAGGATTCGCTTTTGTGTCCATGGAGATCATCCTCCTTGAAGATATTTATAAAATAATATTTACTTTAATGTAGGAACAGTCGCTCGTTTGCCTGTATAAAAGGGCTATGGTAACATAAGAATAGACAACAAGGAGAGGTAAAACCCTCTCACGGAGCATCTATTCAGATGCAGAGCAAATCCCACCGCAGGCGGTCAACCTGTTAAACGGTGGGTTTTTGTTTATGACTTCATTATGGTAATTCACACCCGTTGTCTCCCGAAAATTATACCATAGGCGCCTACGCAGGCGCTTTTATATTCCTCATCGAAGGGCCCATTTTTGTGATACACTGAGTGTAATTTGGCAACGATGAATATGAAGAACTGATTGGAAAGGCGGAAAATCGTTATGGGATATGCTTTTATGATCGAACCGCAGTATTATACCGCTTTGGAGAACGAAGACGAGTTGATTGAGAAGTGCCAGGAATGGGGCCTGCTTTCGGAAAAAGCAACGAAGGTCAAAACGTTCTATTATAAAGGGAATGGGCTGAATATGCCTTGCACCATCGTTGGCTTTGTCGATCATATGGCAGCAGTCATTCAATTGGACAATGATCAGAAACACTGTATTCATCCGTCTTATCTGAAAGAAATGCAGGCGTCCAGCTATAATGTGAGAAGTTCGATTGCAGCGGGAACGGACAAGTCCAGCGAACCAGTCGTGGTAAGCAATTCAGAGAATTTCACCACTTCTGAAGCTGTACAAAATTTTGAACCTGTGTCTCATTTGGATGACACTACATCCGGTGTGCATGGTTTGAATTCGGAATTGGATGTGGACACGGATGACGATGATTCCTCCTCTGCTTTAAAAGGCGACCCTGACGGCCTGGTTGAAGAGTATGTAGGACCTGCTAACGCAACAGGTAGCGCTGCTAAACCAAAGGCAAAAACCGCAGGTAAAGCCAAATCGGTCAAGATTGAACTGCCGGAAGGTAAAGTGAAAATGTCTGCGGTTGTGAAGGAATTTACGACCGTGCCGAACCACTTCTCTGACAATGATGATGAAGTCATTATCTATGAAGCCGTTACGATCATGGAGCCCGAAGTTGTTGACGTGGGCGAAGCGTGGTCCAGCCACAGTGCCACGATCAAGAAGCAGGAGCTTGAGGTTGGTGATGTGCTTACTTTTGAAGCAAAGATTATCAAGAAAAAGCTGGCCAAGAATCCTGTTCCCTACAAAATCAACAATCCTTCCAAGATTCAGAAAGAAGTCTAATTTTAGATTAGCAAATATACACACTCCTTGCAGGAGTCACAAAAAACCTCCAGACATGTTACTCATGTCCTGGAGGTTTTGTAGTTTTATCTTATATGGTAGAGGCGCTAACTCGCAATTTACTGATGGTTGGCTGCTGTACAGCTGATCTGGAACTGAACGCCAAATTTATCGATAACCATGCCGTAGGCCGGACTCCAGAATGTTTCCTGGATCGGCATTTTCACTTCTCCACCGTCTTGCAACTGGTTAAAGATTGCTTTGGCTTCATCCGCAGTATCCGTGTTCACCGTAACATTCACATGATTACCCACAATATGCGGCATGCCAGGGAATGTATCGGATAACATCAGTACAGAACTGCCAATCTGCAAGGAAGCATGCATGATGCGGTCTTTCGCTTCGGGTGGTACGGGGTGGTCTGGGTTGGAAGGACCATCGCCAAAGGTCTGGAGAGCCAGCACTTCCGCTCCAAATGCCTTTTTATAAAATTCCACTGCTTCACGACCGTTACCATCCGTTACAAGATACACATTCAAGCTAATCGCCATTCGTGCTTCATCTCCTTGATATCATGTAATTAAATCATTCCTGCCACCTGCGACATGAGTATATACGAATAGGTTGTCCGTTGACAAGAAGGGATTTCTGCAAGGTTCTCTATGAACAATTCCTGCCTCTCAAAAGGGGATCTGACCACTTTTCCCCTCATCTTGCGCAGTGCTAGCCATTCATTGGTAGGATTGTCCTGTAATCCTTATTTTATCCTCGCTGTCTTCGCAAAAAAAAACCACTCTCCCGAATCCTGTCGGTAAAATGGCGTGGTCGATCCTATGAGGTTAGCGCGTTTTTACGATGCTATCTATTTCACTTTTCAACAAGAGGTATCGGTGAACACTTCTCATGATCGGGACCTTAGTTAGTTTATTCTTGTCTACATAAAGTTTCATCTGATCTTTGGTCAGACCGAGCAAACTCCCTGCTTCAGATACCGTCAATACAACCTCGGGATTCGTAGCATTAAACGTTTTTTTCACTTTCTGGTTCCAGTCCTCAAATACCTGCATAGATCAGTGATCTCCCCTATCCATAGCCAGTCATTTTCCAGGCTGAATAGATCCATTATACCATACTTGTGATGATCGTAACTTAATCCTTATGTAGAACCAATTAATGTTAGTAAATTAGGCTTCGCGAACCAACAACTCGAACTGCCTTAATGCCGGGAATGGAGAGGCATCTGACCACTTAATCAGTTCGCTTAACGTTATCCATTCCACGTGTATATACCTCAACATAAGAAGTGCATAAAGAGCCACTTCCTTAAAGTGGCCCCACGATATAAAACTAAATGATTGCCTTAAGCCTCTTCCCAGAAACGGCGCAGGTTGCTCATGGCGATTTTGGAAGCAGATTTGCATTCCTCCATGCCCTCAAACTCAATCGTAATGTTACCATCATAACCGGAGTCTTTAATCAGCCTCACAATTTTGCGAATGGGAATATCCCCTTGCCCAACAATGGCACCGCGTAGAAAGTTGCCGTAAGCGGTTGTGAACCATTCCCCTTCACCCGGATGCTCATCATAAGGGCGGAAATAGAAGTCCTTGAAGTGGACCAGAGAAGCGTACGGCAGATTTTTCATGACCCCGATAATCGGATTCTCATCCACGCACATGAAGTTACCGATATCGATTGTCGTTTTGAAGTTGGGACGATCTACGGCATGAAGCACACGTTGCACACGGTCACTGGCCTGCACACTGAAGCCGTGATTCTCAATGGTTGTTGTAATGCCAAACTGCGCAGCATAATCAGCGATGATCTGGCTTCCCTTCACCATCAGCGGCAAATGTTCCTCAAACCAGGCAATGGTCATTTTCTCCTTAGGCAAAGTAAACGCCGTTACGTCATGACGCATATGCTTTACACCCATCCGGTGTACAACATCGACATGTCTTTTGACCCGAGCTATCTCTTCTTCAAAAGCTTCTTCCGTCTCCTGCACGAAATTCGCAGGCATCGAATAGTTGGACAGCTCAATACCCGCAGAAGCAGCCCGCTCCCGAATGGCGTCGGCCAGATCAGGATTGTCCTCTACGGTGTAGCCATACGGAACCATCTCCATATGCTCGCCACCATTTGCAGCAATCCAGTCGATGATATCCAGAACCGTCATTTCACCCGAATTTAGATCGTTCAACAAGCTATACGTACTCAGGCCCACTTTCATCTGCTCAGCTCCCTATCGGTATTGTTGGATAAATTTAACGGCTTTGCGAATGTCCTGTTCCGGCTGGTCGCCTACCTCGCGTTCAATCGTCAGATAACCTTTGTAGCCAATATCCCGAAGGGCTGCAAAGTATGCGTCAAAATCCACACTGCCCTCACCCAGCGGCACCTCACGGAAGAACGTTCCGGAAGAGACCATTTCGGCAATTTTCTCATGATCCATAGGCGCATATCCTACTGCACCGTATACGTCCCTCGGGTCCACTTCCTTCAGGCGCACACCATCTTTCACATGGGTATGCACAATATAATCCTTGAGCAGATGAACACCTCGTGCAGGATCATCTCCGGTAACCATCACCATGTTCGCCGGGTCAAAATTCACCGAAACCCCGTTCGTAGACAGGGTATCCAGAAACCCCTTCAGGTCTGCTGCCGTTTCCGGCCCCGTCTCAATCGCGAAGTAGGCTCCTGCGCTTTTGGCGTATTGGCCCAGTTCCTCACATGCGGCATGCAGTGTGGCATACACTTCGGAGGCAGGATCATGCGGAACAATACCGATATGGGTTGTGACGATATTCGTCCCCAGATCCAGAGCAAGATCCACGATGCGCTTGGACTTCTCTACTTTCCACGGATTATCTTCCTTGACCTGAAACCCGTGACCGCCCAAATCGCCAACCAGGGCAGAAATTTCAAGACCAAGAGAATCGATATAACTTCTTAACTCCTTACGGGCTGCTGGAGAGAGGTTTTCGGGGTCCATCTCTCCATGGACTGCATAGATCTGTACGCCTTCTGCACCTACATCCTTCGCTTTGCTTAATCCTTCACGCACACCTACACCGAAGCTATCCACGATAACGCCAATCTTGTTTGTTAATTTCATGCCATACCCTCCCGTTAAATCGGTATTTGATTTTCCATTCCTGGTGAGCCTTCATGACGGACGAAATGCTCTATACAATTTTCGACCCCTACCCGGTCACTCCTTTTTCTCCGATCATTTCTTATCCGGTTTCCTGAGACTAATCTGTTGAAACCAGCTTCACGGTTTGAATTTCATATGGCTTGAACGTCAGCTCAAACTTCCCATCATGACAAGCTAGTGGTCTAATTTCATCCTCCAACAGATTGACTACAGACGTCTGTATACACGCATCAGCCCATTGAACCTGAACCGTTTCTCTTCCACCAGATGACTCATAGAAACGAAGTATCGTTCCCGTGCCATCTTCGGCAGCCTTGATTGTATCCAGAATGACATATTCACTATGGAAATGAACCCAACTATGTTCTGCCGGCAATGTGCCAGAGTGTCGTTCACTCGCAACAACCCGAACCGGGTGGTTTAGTTCCATCGCACGTCGGACCACACCCGCTTCCCGCCAATCTCCCTGATGCGGCAGCAGGGAATAGATAAATTCATGCTCACCCTGGTCAGCATGTTCATCCGGCCATTTTGGAGCACGAAGCAGGGAAAGACGGATCGTCTGATCCTTGATGTCATATCCATATTTACAATCGTTCAGCAGGCTTACACCACTGTTACCCTCGGAGATATCCGCCCAGCGGTGACCACACACTTCAAACTGGGCCTGCTCCCAGCTGGTGTTGTTATGGGTTGGGCGCTCCAGCGCACCAAACGGAATTTCATAGGCTGCCTTGGCTGATATCAGATCAACGGGAAAAGCCACTTTGAGCAGCTTATGGCTCTCCGCCCAGTTTACCTTTGTCTTGAAATCAACACGTCGCTGATGACGATATAGAATGATATCCTGGTGAATCTCCGACTCGTTTAACTTCCAGTGAAACCGCAGGATATCCTGCGTTACTCCACGCTGTACTATTTCTCTGGAGATCAGCTCTGCCACTCCTGCAAGCTGCGATTCAAACCGCGGATCAATATCCCAAGCATCCCAATACGTTGGCCTGTCATGGAAAAACTGTAACTCGTTCGCTTTATCCCCCGGCTTCAGCCACTCCCGTTGCATGGACTTGTCATACCATCTGGTGATCTCTCCTACATCGTTAAATTCAAGCGTGTAAAAGTCGGTTTCCCAGATAGAAGGAAAAGATTCATCCTGCTTCAAAGTAGGAAGATTGGCATCCCGTGCCTGGCGTAGCCATAACGTTGTATACCCAAAGGCCGGAATGGATGGGACATAGACTGACAAGGTCAGCACATCTCCATTTGCCTCAATGTCACTCGGCAGACGATCACCCCGATGGTCGAACGCTGCCAAACTGCCAAGTTTCTCGTCGCCTGTAATCGTGACGACTTCTCCCCGTTCCCAGCCCAAGCTATTAAATACAACATAGGGCAGACCGTCGAAGCCATCTGTCGCAATGCGGTCCTCAATCCTGCCAAGGGTCCCTTCCATAGCCGACGTCCCCAGAGCGAATACTTTCGTATACTCCTCGTTAGATGTTACGTATACTTCGGGAATGGACGTGCCCGGAATAATGTCATGGAATTGATTCAGCATAATCAGCTTCCAGCCTTCATCCAGATCACTCTTCGCCTGCGCTGCTTCAACTCCGGCAAACTGCCCCCAAATTTCCGCTTCCCGATACAACACCTCCGCTTTGCGATTGCTCCGTTTGTTGCGCGCATGAGTTGTATAGGTTCCACGATGCAGTTCCAGATATAAGTCGCCATGCCATTTCGGCAGCTTAGGGTTGTGGGTCGAAATCTCTTCAAAGAACGCGCCTGCTGTGCTGAAATTGCTAATGGGCTGCCCAACCATGAAATGGGATCGTTCTGCGAACACAACCATCTCGTTCGTTACCCCGCCTCCACCATCGCCATGCCCATATAGCAGCATTTGTTCGGGATGTACATCCTTCTGCTTGTAAGATTGCCAGTGCTCATCGACATCTTTGGGCCTTGTATGCTCATTCACTCCATGATTGAGATACGCAAGCACCGAAGTGCCGTCAATGCCAACCCAGTGGAACAGATCATACGGGAAAACGTTGGTATCATTCCAATTAAGCTTGGTCGTCATAAAATAAGGAATGTCAGCCAGCTTAAGCAGTTGTGGCAACGAAGCACAGTAGCCAAACGTATCAGGAAGCCACTCGATGTTTGAACGCTTACCGAACTCCTCCTGATAAAAGTTCTGCCCGTACAAGATCTGCCGCACCAGCGACTCGCCACTCGGAATGTTCAGATCCGGCTCGACCCACATGCCACCAACCAGTTCCCAGCGACCTTCGGCAATTCGGGCTTTGATTCGTTCGTACAGCTCAGGATAATGCTCTTTCACAAATGCATACAGCTGCGGTTGACTCTGCGAATACACGAACTCCGGATACTCATCCATCAAAGTACACATTGTGGAGAAGGTGCGGCTGGACTTCCGCACAGTCTCACGCACAGGCCACAGCCAGGCAATATCGATATGGGACTGCCCAACCAGATGCATGAATCCGTCCCGGTACTCTTCCGGGTCTTCCTCCTGCACCGACTGTGCGAGCCATTCTTCCCAATGCTGTACCCACGCCGCTTCACTCCAGCGCTCCGGCTCGTTGTACATCTTATCCATCACCTGATGGATATCCAGAATAAGACGGGTGCGCTTTAAGTCTTTCTCCGGCAATGCTCGGAGTGATTCTGCAAGTACCGTAATGCTATACATCAGACTCTGTAAAGGCGAATTAACACGAACCAAAGCAGCTCGGATGCCCTGAATTGGCGGTTGAATGACCGCCTGTCGATTCAAGGGATCATGTGGTTCAGGTATGGGATCATATAGCTCAATCTCCAGCAAAGGCGCATTTCCCACACGGCTCTTCGGCAACGGTACATACCCATGATTGCGGTCCAGTCCGTGATAAGGTTTGCCATTCACCTTCAACAGCCCTTCACCCCTGGTCTCGAAGATCAACCCGACCGCATCTTCCTCCCAATGGGCCGGAATCTCTACGGTTTTGCTCAGAAAATAAGTCGTTCCATGGTTGCTATGGAGCGGATTCAAGCTATGAACAGCCGTATTCTCCTGTTCATACTCGTATTCGCCAGGACGGATATACTTGGCTTTCTGCATCTGCCACTCTGGAAGTTCAATGGTATCCGTCCATTGCTGCTGAGCCAGATCCTGAATGAATCGCTGAATTCGAATCATACCTCCACCCCCACCTTCTGGATGTGTAAACTACAAGCAGTCCAGTCTCTGGAGCTGCTGCCAACCATCAGCTTGAATTCACCCGGTTCAACCACAGACTGGAGACGGGAGTCGATCAGCTCCAGATGCTCTTTTTGCACAGGGAACGTTACCGTCCGCGTCTGTCCCGGCTCCAGATGAATTTTACGAAATCCCTTCAGTGAGATTTCGGCCCGGGTGACCGAAGCCGATACGTCCGTAATATACAGCTGCACAACTTCATTTCCCGCAACTACTCCCGTATTGGTGACCTCCAACTGCACCTCTGCTTCATCGTCTGGTCCGATCACTTCGGGTACCACTCTTACATTCTCGTACTTGAATTCCGTATAACTCAGCCCAAAGCCGAACGGATATTGTGGTGCCAGATCGGTCTCCAGATATCGTTTGCCCCGTGTGCGTTTGGCATTGTAGCTGACCGGAAGCTGACCTACATGCTTGGGAATAGAGACCGTAAGGCGACCAGATGGATTCACATCACCGAACAGAATATCTGCAATAGCATTGCCTCCCTCCTGCCCCGGATACCACGCTTCCACAATGGCATGGGCATGCTCATCAATCCAGGGTTCAGCAATCGGCCGTCCGTTAATATATACGACAATAACCGGTTTCCCCAGCTTATGTACTTCCTGCACCAGTTCCAGTTGAACACCCATCAGGTTCAGAGACGAACGGTCTATCCCCTCGCCGCACTCCATATCGTTCCATGGATCATCCGTAACAACGGATGCCCCCGTCCGCAGATCAATGGTCCCTTCACCAAAATCCCTGCTACTCGAGCCTCCCATCACCATAATGATGGTATCTGCTTCTTCAGCACAGGCAAGCGCTTGCGCAAAGCCCTCTCTGGAATCGCCTTTGATCCGGCAGCCCGGTGCGTACAGCACTTTTCCGGTGTTAGCACCAAGCTTACGCGTAATCCCATCCAGCACGGTAACGATCTGTCCTCTCGGCTGCGGCGAGGTGTAGTCACCAAGCTGGTTGTAGACGTGGTTCGCATTCGGACCTATGACGGCCAGTTTTGTACCTGTTTTGCTGAGCGGAAGGGTGTTGTCTTCATTTTTGAGTAAAATGATTCCCTCTTGCGCGACTTTTCTCGCCAGCTGAATATGATCTTCACATCCGATGACCTGCTCTGCAAAGTCAGGATCAACGAAGGGTTGTTCGAATAAACCCAGTCTGAACTTCATCTCCAGCACCCGCCTTACTGCCGTATCCAGATCCTTCTCTTCAATTAATCCTTGCTCCAACGCCTGCCGGAGATGCTTGCGGTACATGTACCCGGACATTTCCATATCCACCCCTGCCTTAAGCGACTGAGCGACGGCCTGCTCCCCGTTCTCCGCGGTGTTGTGTCCATTGACAAGCATCTGAATCGCACCAAAGTCAGTAATGACAAATCCGTCAAAGCCCCATCGCTCGCGCAGGAGATCATTCAGCAGATACGAACTCGACGTACAAGGCACACCATCAATCTCGTTATACGCTGTCATGACAGAACATGCTCCGGCTTCCACCGCTTTCTTGAACGGCAGCAGATCCACCTCGTGCAGCTCACGCAGTCCCATATGCACCGGAGCAGCATTGCGCCCACCCTCCGAGCTGCCATAGGCCGCAAAATGTTTGAGTGTCGCCACAATCGTCCGATTGGAATCGAGCCGGTCACCCTGCAAGCCTTTCATCGCTTCAACCGCCAATTCACCGATCAGGTATGGATCTTCGGCAAAACATTCCTCCGTCCGTCCCCATCTCGGGTCCCGCACGACATCAAGCACAGGCGAATATGTTGCCGCTCCTCCCTGGCTCCGTGTCTCCACAGCAATCGCTTCACACATCTGACGGTACAATTCCGTGTTCCAAGCACTTCCTACTGCTAACGGCACCGGGAATACGGTTGCCCCAATGGCCATATGCCCGTGAGAACATTCTTCCCCGAACAAAATAGGAATGCCCAGCCGGGAGTTCTCCATGGCATACCGCTGAATTTCATTGGTGGCAACAGCTCCCTGCCTAGGGGTCAGGCCAGTCTCCAGCGTCACTTCCGTCCAGGGATCAGCACGAAGTGCTCCATATAAAGACCCAATCCCGCCCTCTGCGATGTCCTTTTTAAACTCATCTGTAATCTGAACCGTACCATCTGCTTCCTTCACATAAGTTTTCCACCCCATCGGCTGGATCAGCTGCCCGATCTTCTCCTCCGTGGTCATCCGCCCGAGCAGATCTTGGGTCCGCTCCTGAACGGGAAGCGAAGCATCTTTATAGTCCATATGCACATTCTCCTTATGAGTTCGGCTTAGTCTGGTGCATGGGCTCACATGGCTTTTCGGTAGTCGCTAGGCGCTACACCCACCACATTTTTGAACGCCCGATTGAAGGAATTGTAGTTCGTATACCCAACTTCCTCACTGATCTCCTGAATGGCCTTATCCGTCTCCAGCATGAGCTGCTTCGCCTTCTCAATACGGTGACTAATCAGAAGATCTACGAACTTCTCACCAATTTCGTCCTTGAACAACTTGCTCAAATATTTTGGATTGATATCAAATAGATCACTTAGATAATTCAGCGACAGCTCGGGATTGTTGTAGTTCTGTTCAATATACTTGCGAATTTCAAGAATATGAGATCTATGTTTTCTGGAGCAATGAAGCGTCTGCATCTCATCAGCCAGTTCACGGAAGCCTTCCCAGCACAGCGCGCGTAAATCATCCAACGTCTCCCAACCTTCCAACCTGGGAAGAAGTGGTGTAAATACAGATGCCCATCGCTCCTGATATTCTCGTGGAAGTTCTGCGAACTCCCGGTTATAGTGCTGGAACAGCAATTGGACCGTATTCATAATCTCCTGGCGGGAGAGTACGGATTCATGGATCTGTTCGAACAAGCGGTCAAAATGCTTCTCCCATTCATCATCCGACAGTCTCATCGCCTGCACCAGCAAAGAGATCGTCTTCAGGAATTCATACACATCATTCGTTGAGTTCGGTACCTCCCCGCATGGAATGATCCGATTCATGCCGAGCACAGCCTTGTACTCCAAGGCATGCACCGCCTCTTTCAGCGAAGCTCTCAAACCACGGACATCCACTGCGACTCTTCCCATACCAATGGTTACGGTGAAGTTCAAATACTGCCCAACCCTGTCCAGATAACCGGAGAGCATTCTCTGCTCGGTCTCCTCACCTTTCTCCATTTCGGGAATCCAGAGTATGGCATATAGACGCTGATCCGATATCCACTCAGCCCACACTTCGGTGCCCTCGTGCCTTGCACTCTCCTGCAGAATGCTGGATAACACAAATTTCAGGAGGGATTGATCCTGATTGTGGTACGCCTCCATGAACCGGGAATACTGATCGATCTCCACCACCATTACAGCCCATCGATCCTCTAACTGCGGGAGCTTGAACCTGCTCATCTCCGCTGTCAGTTCACTGCCGGTAAAATCCCGCGTACCCTCCAGCAGCTCCTGAAAGAAATATTTCTTCTGCAAAATCAGGTTTTCTTCATGCTCCTCCTGATATTGCTTGGTTTGATCAATCATTTGCTCCAGCGTAGTCTGGATAAAACGGAACTCATTATCCTTCGTATAACCGACGCTTGGCTGTTTCTGCGAAGACACCGTCTCAATCAACGTGACAATCTGCTGGATGGGCTTGTAATTTCTTCGTGTCACATAGATCACCCACACCACACCAATCAGGACAACGGCAACGGCAAAAACAAACCAGATATTATAAAATTTCAGGGCAAATTTGACGATCTTGCCATTGTTCAGTCCCGTCTGTACCTTCCAGCCGCTGTAGCTGGAAGTAAACTCGGAGAACACTTCACCTGAGACTGTTTTGGGAGAAACTGCTGTAATTCCATCCTGGATTGCTCCGTCCCACAGATTGCCGCCTGAGCGATTAAAGATATTCACGAAGGTGAATTCAGGGTCATACATCTGCATAATAGATTTCTGCAAGGTTGGCAGATCAACGTTAACCACCACAAGACCGGCGCCGTTTCCGACACCGCGAATGAGTGTAATGACCTGTTTTCCTTCCTCGGTTGGAAATGCCTTAAAGGATCTCGCCCCCACCCACTTTTGCGTTGCTGCAGCACGACTATCCTTAATAAACGCTGCATCGGGGAATTCCTCAATCGGTACTGCCTTGCCGTTGCTGAATACCGTATCGTCGTTGTATCTCACCAGATATATGGAATCAATCAGCGGATACTCTATTTTTAATTCATCAATAACCTGGACTGCTTGAATTCCGGCATACACATCCTCGCTTCCGGTTACTGAGTAATAATTTTTCAGGTTGGGATTGGTCAAAATATCACGCAGTACCTTGAAGTCGATGGAGCGCAGTGAATTGTCCAGATATTGCGTTACCTGTGACGCCAGGAATTCATTGGCCTTGAGTGCTTCTCTCCGGTTCTGTTCATTGAATACCTGAAAGAAGATGATAAACAGGATTGTGGTCACGATAAAAAAAACAGGCAAATACGATAGCAGCAAACGTCTAAACCAACTGTTGTTCATCTCCGAGGCCCCCCACCATTGTTTATACGCATGAGCATTTTGCATAAGCTGGAATGACAACCGCGCCAATCAGGTCGCTAATTTTCCATGAGTATTCAGTAAATTTTATCGGATGAAGTGGGGTTGTCAAAAGGAGAAGACCGTCCCGATTCCTGTGTTGACATCGGGACAGCCTCATTCATGAATCCATCAAGCTTTATTGATTCTTCTCAATCGCACGCTGGTAGATCTCAAGGTAATTGCTGAGTCCCAGACCATCAAAACCTTTTACGTAAGCATCCCATTCCTTATCGATGCTCTTGCTGCCGATAATGAATTGAGCCATATTGGTCATCACGTAATCCTTGACGGCCGTCGTGAGCTGCGCGGCGGTTTCTGTATCTTCAGGACGGATAAATACGTTCGCAGGATAGACTTCTTTTGGCGCATAAGGTTCATATACATTGGTTGCTTGCGCCAGACGTGTACCGTAACCCTCCGCTTCCAGTGGGTTCTGACCTTCTGCAAACAGATTGCGGAATGTATTGGACAAGTCATGTGCGCCGATCTGTGACCAACTCTCGTTGACTACAACATTTGGGTCACGCTCAGGCAGGTTGTAGTAGCTGTATTTGGCAGGCTCGCCATTGATGTTTTTCTCATCAGCATCCGCCTTCTTCCAACCCTTACCTTCGGTCGGACCGTACTCTGCATACAGGGCACCTTCTTCACTGAACATGTAATCTACGATTTTGATCGCGGCGATCTGTTGCGCTTCGGTCGCTTTATTGGTGATGGCGAACTCGAACTCACCTACGCTTTGCGTAGCGCCTGTCGTCTGCACACCATCCGGCCCTTTGAGCGGAGGCACGATGTCCCAGTGCTGGTGGCGGGTGATATCTTTGTCATACGTATTCACAAGGTAGCTGACGAGCGCTGTCGTAATGGAACCAACCACCTCATCGCCTTCCTTGTTACCCAACTGCCCGATTGCCTGATCGTTCTGTGTAAAGGAAGCCAGATCAATCAGGCCTTCTGCATACAGCTTATGCATGTACTCCAGCCCTTTTTTCCACTCTTCCTTATTCGCTGCAAAATCAACCTTGCCATCATTCACGATCAGATATTTATCGTTGTCATTATAGATAAAGCTGTTCATCAAATAGGCATCGATGTTGCCGTTCCACACGTACTTGTTGGGTGCACCTGTGAGTGGAATCTCATCGGCTTTGCCGTTGCCATTCGGGTCTTGTTCCTTGAACGCCTTAAGAACCGTGTAGAGTTCATCGGTCGTAGTAGGCATTTTGAGACCCAGATTGTCCAGCCACTCGGTGTTAATCCAGTATTTCTGAGCGTACGTACAGTGGTAACATTCATTGAAAATCGGGAGAGCGTAGATGTTGCCATCCGGCGCAGTTATCGCTTCTTTGAAGTACGGCTTCTCCTCCATCATCTTGGTCAGATTCGGACCGTACTGCTTGATCAGATCCTGCAGTGGGAGGAACACGCCCTGTTTTCCGTACGTTTGAAGGTCTGAGGTCGTGAACTTGCCATGGAGGAACACTTCAGGATAATCGCCACTCGCCAGCAGCAACTGTCTGCGGTCTTGCAAAGCGTCCGTCGGGGCCAGATCCCATTTCAGGGTAACATCGAACTTGTCTTCGATAAATTTGGTGAATTCATTCTCTTCCATGGACGCTTTACCTTGTGGGGCAAAGAAGGTCATCGTTACCGGGCCACCGCTCTCCCCGCTACCGTCGCTCCCTGTACCCGCCTCCTCAGATGAACCACATGCGGACAACAAAGCCATCGAAGCAAAGACCAGAAACAACATCGAAATCCAAGATTTTTTCAATCTGACTCCTCCTTTTTGTTGAAAACGGCATAACCTTCTGATTACGTACTCGTGTTAAACCTTTATCCCGGAAGCCGGAGTGTTCCCCCACCTCCTTTCAAGTGGCATAACGGACGCAGATGACAAAGATCATCCTTTGAGTGAGCCAACCATAACCCCTTTAACAAAATGCTTCTGCACAAACGGGTACATGATGAGAATAGGAATGCTGGCGACTACAATTAGTGCATATTTCAGGACCTGCTCGAACCCCTGATCTCTTAGCTGCTGGCTCGTATTGGCCAACATTGCCGGGTCTGCGGCATTTAGAATTAGCAGATTGCGCAGCACATATTGGAGTGGGAACAGCTTCTCCGAACGAAGATAGATCAGAGCATCAAAGTACGCATTCCAGTGGCCCACCGCATACATCAGGGTCATGACCGCCAGAATCGGCTTCGATAATGGAAGAACCACGCTGATCAAATACCTTATATCGCGACATCCGTCCATTTCCGCCGCCTCCCCCAGCTCTTCCGGAATGGAAGACTGGAAGAAGGTTCTCGCTACGATGACCTGGAACACGGCGAGCGCCCCTGGCAGCCACATCGCCCAGCGTGTATCCAGCAGATGAAGGTCTTTCATCAAGAGATAGGTTGGAATCAGACCGCCATCAAAGAACATCGTGATCATCATGAAAATAATGATGGCCCCCCGTCCGTAAAACGACTTGCGCGATAGTGGATACGCGAGCATAACCGTAAGTGCCACATTGATCAATGTGCCTACAACGGTATAGATGATCGTGTTGTAGAAACCGAGCATGAGCTGCTGGCTTTTGAAAATGGAGATGTAGGCCTTAATGTTGAAGTCTACCGGGAACAGCCACACCTGACCGGATGTAACGGCACGCGAGGAGCTGAACGAAGAACTGATGATATACAAGAGCGGGTAAAACACCGTTAGAAGTATGGCAAACAGAAAGATATAGTTGAATGTCATGAAGACACGGTCACCGAGCGGGTCCTTGATCCGGTTACGATTCATCAGGTTGAACATGGATGAGCTCCTCCTTTACCACAAGCTGTTCTGGGATACTTTGCGGGAAATGCCGTTGACGATAACCAGCAGGATCAGGTTGATCACGGAGTTGAACAATCCTACTGCCGAGGAAAAGCTGAAGTTGGCCCCGATCAGACCGACCTTGTACACATACGTGGAGATGACTTCCGATGCACTCGTGTTGAGCGGATTCTGCATTAGATATATTTTTTCAAAGCCCACGCCCATAATGCTGCCCAGACTTAGAATCAGCATGATGACGGTGACCGGTACGAGCGTGGGAAGGTCGATATGCCAAATTTTCCGAAGCCTTGAAGCGCCGTCCATCTTCGCTGCCTCATAGAGGGATGGATCAACGCCAGCGAGAGCCGCGATATAAATGATTGATGAATAGCCCATGCCCTGCCATACACCTGACCACACATAGATGGATTTGAAGTATTCGGGAATGCCCATAAAGTTGGTCATCGGGAAACCCAGGAAGGTAAATAGCTTGTCTACAACACCCACATGCGGTGACAGCATCAGAATGATAATGGATACCATGACGACTGTGGAGATAAAATGCGGAGCGTACGTGACCATCTGGACGGTCTTTTTAAAGTAACCTGTTCGGATCTCATTCAGCGCGAGCGCCAGCAGGATCGGTATGGGAAATCCGGCGAGTAACGAGTAGAAACTGATCCCAATCGTATTTTTGATCAGCAGCCAGAAGTTCGGGGATTCGAAAAAGGCTTCAAAGTGTTTCAGTCCAACCCATGGGCTGCCCCAGATTCCTTTGACGACACTAAAGTCTTTGAAGGCAATCTGTACACCAACCATTGGAATGTACTTGAAGATTAACAGATACAATACGGGAGGCAGCACCAGTAGATAGAGCTCCCAATGCTTCTTGAGGCTTCTGATCAATGGATGCTGTCGCTTGGGTTCTGCGTCATTCCTTCCTTGCTGGAGCTCCACCGGTGCAGGTATGCTTTCCGTAGCTCGACTCATTCGCGTCACTCCTTCTACACCTTAAGTGTAATAATACATTACATTTACATCCCTTAAACATCCTTTTCATTGACTCTTTTTTCTGTATCAGCGTCATCCGTGTGAAGATTAATGTCAGGTAACGCTTTCTTAAATCGATAGTACCTTGAGCGATGTTCTTTTATCAATTTGCAATTTTCTCCCACCTCTCCTTATTCCCAAAACCCTTGCCAGACAAGGGGAAATCGTCCTTGAGCACAGGTATATCGCAAAAATCATCAACCCAAAAAATCCCGAAGGACTATAAAAGTCCCCCGGGAGTTGAAGTGTAGATTTATTGGTTTGTGAACAATCTGAACGTCAGCGTGATAGGTGCTACTTCTGTAACTGCCGCTTGCGGCAACTCTACAGCAAGTCCATCTTCCGTCCGTTGGAATGACAGCACATCGTCTGTGCCGACGAGTTCAATGCGCTCCACCTTTTCCACATATGGAATGACTACCTGTGATTGCACTGCTTCGTTCTCGTTTCTATACAAACGGAAGGCATACGATACGTTGAGATCTTCCTTACGTGTAAAGGCCCAATCTCCTGTGAAGTATGGTCCGCAAATCCGCGTGCCATAGATGCCCTCCCCGTGAGTGCCGATCCATTCTCCGAGAGCTTTAATGCTTCGCACTGCCCCCTTTGGAAGACGCCCGTCCGGTTGTGGTCCAACATTCAGCGCTAGGTTACCACCCTTGGATACTACCTCAAGCAGTATATGTGCCAGCTGTCTTGCTGACTTGTACTGATCATCATATCCAAACGCAAAGGAATTGCCCACCGTGATGCAGCTCTCCCAAGGAATATTCATTGGATGCTCAGGGATGGTCTGTTCCGGAGTTACAATATTCTCATACGGTCCTCCTACTGTGCGATCTGCTGCGAGGAGCCACGGCTGGGTTGTCCGACGTGCCCGCTCCACCACCTCGCCCAGACGGATATCCTGACCGTGACGTCCTTCACGCACCCAGCCTGCATCCAGCCACAGACATTCGATTCGTCCATAGTTGGTCAGCAGCTCCATGATCTGCTCATGCGTGAACTCCACGAATTTTTCCCACAGCCATGGATACGCTTTTGGATCATAGGATGGTCCACGCCACATATGGCTTCCGCGCTCCATGCCAGGTGCCCAGTAATATGGCGTATGCCAGTCCGCTTTGGAGAAGTAAGCCGAGATGCCAAGTCCCTTGGCACGAAAAGCGTCAAAAAGCGCCCGGCATATATCCGCATACTTATGGGTGTGAAAAGGAGTATCCTTGCCCGTGATGCGATAATCGGTCGTATGTGTATCCCACATGCAGAAACCATCATGATGTTTGGTGGTGAACAGGAAATATTTGAACCCGTTATCAGCGGCCATCTGTGCCCACTCTTCAGGCTGAAAGCGAATTGGATTGAAGGTTTTGTTGAGATCAAAGTATTCCTGCTTGAAATGCTCCATGTCGTCAGTCCAGTCGATATCATTGCGCGACCAATCGCCATCCTCGTCACTTAGCGCCCAGGACTCCACGAGTCCAAGCTGAGAATAGGGACCCCAATGCATCATTAGCCCCAGCTTCTGATCCTTGAACCACTCCAGGCGTTCATTCAGCAACGGATCTTCAGGCTTCACCCATTCCTCTTCTTTGCTAAAGTTGTGCACCCCGGCTTCGACGACCTGTTCTTCCTGTTCCAGCACCGTATCTTTGGTTTCGCTCATCCCGTTCATCTCCTTCGGATCAAATGTCACACGTTGAAAAGGTAGCTTTACACAGGTCACTGCGCGGTCAAAACAATCTTTCGATCGCTGTTATCCCCGGATTTTCTTTAATTTCACTTTATAATGGTGGTAATCCGGGGATAAAGGCGAGCGCTCCGCTTCTTCAGATTTGTTTTGCCCTCTCCGTTATTGTGTAAATGTTTCGTTCAACTAAGAAAGACATATTAAGTCCAGTCATTTCGATTGCAGTGCATTCTTCAGATTGCAATACACCTTTTTAAAATGAAATTTCGCGTCCTTCACGTGCGGACTCGTAGATGGCACAGAGGATTTTCATGATTTCAACGCCATCCTCAACGGGGCTTAGCGTCTCTTTGCGTCCTTGGGTACTGTCGATAAAATGATTGACTTCATTACGGAAAGAACCTGCGAAATCAAGCGATTTGAAATCCACCTGCGGCGTCATATTCAAAATGGTATCGAATTTCTCACCAATCAGTGAAATTTCCGGTTCCAGTTCGGCTCCACCTTTATCGCCATAGAGTCTGACCGAGGTTTCATCCTGCTTCGCGTGCAGTGTGAAGCTTACATCCACCAGCAGGCTGGCCCCGTTCTCGAAACGAATCAACGCATTCGCCATATCCTCTACGGTGTTTTTGTTCGCATCATAGTCCGCTGCCTGGTAGAACGACAGATTACGGATATTGGCACGGTTACCCAATCGATTGGAGACATTCGCGGACACGGTTTTCACCTTCGGTTTGCCCATTAGGTACCAGGAGATATCAATAATATGAACGCCAATATCGATCAACGGACCGCCGCCAGAACGTTCCACATCTGCAAACCATCCGCCCGGATTGCCCAAACGCCGCAGACAGGATGCCTTGGCATAATAGATCTCTCCCAGCTCGCCTTCATCAATGAACTTCTTCAGGATCTGCGCATTGTCGCTATAGCGGCGTACAAAGCCAACCTGAAGCAGCTTTCCACTGCGGTGAACAGCCTTCTCTACCTCTAACGCATCTTCTACCGTCTGACAGAGCGGTTTCTCGCAAAGTACGTTTTTGCCCGCATCCAGAGCTGCAATGCTGATCTCGGCATGTGTATCATTCCAGGTACAGATGCTGACCGAATGGATTTCAGGTAGTGCCAGGAGCTCCTTATAATCCGTGAATACATGAGTAGCGTTATATTTTTTCGCCGCTTCCTGGGCACGTGCTTCATTCAGGTCGCATATGGCGTATATTTCAACTTCAGGATTACTGTCATACGCTTGTAAATGAAAATCGGAAATTGATCCTGCACCGATAACGGCAATTTTAAGTTTGGACATGGATTTTCCCTCCATAATCTGTTGAATGATGGTCATATCAGTTGATTCAAAACATATGATAATCGGCTTAACGTAACTACGGTGAATGTTTGGACTTTCGGCCGCTGTTGTCTACAAATTTCTTCTATCAACCGCTCTCAGCAGTTGAAATCCGCAGACAAAGGCGGGCGCTACCGCTCCTACAGTTCCAAACTTCCCCTCTGTTACTTCAGCCTTACATATAAAAATTGATTCCACTTATATAGTAGTACAGTCGCTGCTTATGCTTCCTCCCAGAAGCGGCGGACGTTATCCATCGCGATTCGGGATGCTGTTTTGCAATTTTCCATACCTTCGAATTCTACAGAGATATATCCGTCATAACCGGATTGCTTCAACACACGGAATACTTCCGGCATGTCGATATCCCCGTGACCCACAATCGCTCCGCGCAGGTAATTGCCGTGTGCGGTCTGGAACCAGCCCTCTCCGGGATTACGGTAAGAAGGTCTCCGATAGAAATCTTTGGCGTGCACCATGGATGCATAAGGAATGTTGTTTTTCACAGCGCTAACCGGGTCTTCATCCACACACAGGAAATTGCCGATATCCAGCGTTGTCCTGAAGTTTTCACGTGCCGTCTCATGCACCAGCCGCCGGACACGCTCACTGGACTGCACATAGTAACCATGATTCTCCACACTTGTGGTAATGCCGTGACTCGCAGCGTAATCGGCAATTCGCTGACAGGCCTTCACCAGAACAGGCAGATCGGCCTCAAACTGGGCGACAGTACCTTCCTGTGCAGGACGAAACGCAACATCATGGCGCATTCTCGTAACGCCAAGTGCGGCAGCGACATCCACATGCTTCATGACAGCAGCAATCTCATTTTCAAGTGCATCCGGGCCTTCTCCTGTAACGAAGTTGGCACCTATTGCATAATTCGAAATATCAATTCCCACGTCTTGTGCAGCCTCTCGAATCTGGTCAATTAATTCTGGCTGGTCGATCAGGCTGTACCCGATCGGAACAATCTCCACATGTTCTCCGCCCTGCTCGGCGATGTAACGGATGGCGCCGGGTACAGTCAATTCTTTGGCATCCAGTGCCTGTTGCAGACTGTATGTGCTGAGTCCTACTTTCATATCCTCTCATCCTCTCTGCTGGTGTGTAGCTACCTTACGTATACCTTTTTCCATAAGATCATACAATTGCCAATAATCGTTTGCTACTCTATTTTCCATGGGATTAATCCAAAATCGGCTTATCTACAAATGTTACGGCTCAATCGCCAGCTTCATGCACCTCTTGTTTGCTCAGATATACACTCAGCCAGGACAACGTTGGATACCATCTGGATTCATGAATGGTCAGACGAATGGTTCTGGCGGTAAAAGGTTCGAAACTACAGATTCGTTTGTGACCAACAATCGTACCGCGATACAGCTCCTGCCAATCACCACTCTCTTCCTTTGCCTCCAGCGTAAACCGTTCAATTCGCTGACCTAAACGGATATGCTCCATGAGAACGACTCGGTCGAACCGCGTTTCCTCCGGCAGTTCTACCTCCAGCCAAGCCAGTTCAGTTCCTTCAGATGGGCACCAAAAAGTATCCGAATCCTCACGCAATACCTGGGTAGCGGCATGTTCTTGACCCATGGTATCCGATGCGTGAATGCTCGCCCCAACAGCCAAACTTTGCCGATAAGTACTGCGCAAAAAGTCTCCGAGTTGCTGCAGCCGCTCAACATCCTGTTCGTGAATAAGGCCGCTTCGATCTGGTGGAAGGTTTAGTAGAAAATTAGCGTTGCCCCCAACCGCTCCATCATAGATGCTAAGCAGTTCCTCCAGCGATTTGACTTGATCGTCCTCGCTCGCATGATAGAACCAACCCGGACGGATGGATGTGTTAACTTCTGCGGGATACCAGATGAGCTTGCCCTCGTGCTGCCGGATCACCTCCCGACTCCCCAAATCGGCATCCTGTGTATTAATTCTGCTGGCAAACTCACCATCATCCACCTGCTGGGATTGCTCCTGGATCTTCTCATTATCTTGCAAGTAGGCAGGAACGACGCTCCATTCCGAAGTCCTTGTATGACCTGCCTCATTGCCGCACCAGCGAACATCCGGCCCACATACTGAAATTACAGCCTCTGGCTGCAACTCCCGGATCAGCGCATAATAGGAATCCCAATCGTAGACCTGCCTTTTCCCATTTGGCCCCTCTCCGCAAGCTCCATCGAACCACACGCAGAAAATTGGACCATATTGGGTTAACAGCTCACGCAGCTGATTTTTGAAAAATGCGTTGTATCGCTCTGAATCTCCGTAGGATGCTTCATGACGGTCCCATGGAGACAGATAGATACCGAACTTCAACCCGCCTTCACGACAGGCATCGGCAACCTCTTTCACCAGATCACCCGCACCATCTCGCCAAGGGCTGGCGGCTACCGAATGATTCGTGTACTGGCTCGGCCATAAACAAAACCCGTCATGATGCTTGCATGTGAGGATTAATCCGGTCATACCGGCAGATTTGCACGCCTGAACCCATTGCCGGGCACTCAGATGAGAAGGGTTGAAGATATCGGGATCTTCATTCCCCGTTCCCCACTCCTGATCTGTAAACGTATTCATGGTAAAATGAATAAATGCATAGAACTCCATCTCCTGCCATTTCAGCTGACGTTCTGATGGTACGACCTGTGCTGCTGCCTTCACCCAATCGGTTGTATTTACTGGTTCCCTCTCCTCTCATGCCGGTTCTCTGTCCGCTTTCCGTCAAATGCCATAAAGGACCGACAGAGCACAGCATCTCCAGCGGTCCTTCATTATGTTCATCTGTCGTTGAAAGTCAGCTTTCTGATTGCCATTCGATCCCTGTTCCACGAAGACTCTACCAATCTCAGCGGAACGATCAACGAACCCTCCTGCTGTCCCCACATCCTGCTCACGACATCCATTGCCTTTTCATGCTTGCCTGCAAACCATGCCGCCATAACCTTCATGAATGGGTCTCCTTTCGGACAATGATGGGTTAGCCATTGGAGTAATCACATTTGTTATTTTTGTTATCATAAAAATGTTATTGTATTATTCATAAACAGTCTAAGACGTTATGAATGAAACGTCAATACACAAAAAAGACACCCCTAAGGGTGCCTCTCTCTTGATCGATATCGAATATTATATGGTCATTTTCGCTTTGCCTTTGTCATTCGATTAAACATAATCAGTGCAGCAATCAACATGGCAACAATTGCGATATTACTTGCTGCATCATGCGACATGCCGAACAGAACGCCCAGATTCGTAACCAGGCCTCTGACAATCAGCGCAACCGCAATCAGCAGTATAGGGCTCCAAAAATTATACCTTCTCATCTTCGCAACACTCCTGACCAGATTGTTCAGAAATTCCGGATCTCATAACACAATCATAACAGTCGTCATGTTCAGTTACAACAGATCAGACGATCCTGCGTTACACTTGTTTGAATTCGATCCAGTCGATCTGCAGACCTGGTTTGGTGAAGTCCAGCTTCAATTCGTACAAACCTGCTTCCAACTCCACTTTAACAAGTTTCTGTCTGATCCATTTACCTTCCGTACCATTGGTTTGAATGGTTGTCATCAATTGATCATTGAGAATCACATTACATGCACTTTGAGCCAGTTCCGGCTCAGGAGACATGATCTGTACAATAATCCGGTATTGACCTGCCTCATCCACTTTCATGTAGACAGGTTCACCCACAACGGGTTTGACCTGTGCATTATTAGCCAGCAGTTGTGCCTGCTCTGAGGAAAGTGAAGCATTCGTTTGGAATGAAGCGACATTCTCTACAATCTCATGTTTTCTGGAGAAGACAGGTGCATTCATGATGAACTCACAAATATTCATAGCCGAGCGCTGAAGCTCGCCACGTGTCAACGTCCCATTTTCCAGAGATTCGATCGTGTTATCATCCCAGCCGTTAATTTCTGCACCATAGTTAGGTACAACCATGTACAGATCGTTTTGAGCGCGAACCATCCAGTTGGTGTTTTTCCGATCTGCTGGTCCACCTTCAACGCCATCGTTCATAATAGCCCACCAGTCGGTCATCACGATACCTTGGAAACCCCACTCTCCACGAAGAATGGTCGTGTTCAGATCATAGTTCGAAGCCGCCCAATGTCCATTAATCGGATTGTAGGAGGTCATGATCGAGTTCGCACCGCCTTCTTTCACGGCAATCTCGAACCCTTTCAGATAGATCTCACGCAATGCACGTTCGGATACAACAGCATCCACTTTACTGCGATGTTTCTCCTGATTGTTGCAGGCGAAATGTTTCAGCGTAGCATTAGAGCCACCCTTCATGATTCCTTTTGTACATGCAGCAGCAAATACACCGGAGATCAGCGGATCTTCTGAGAAATACTCAAAGTTACGTCCGTTCATCGGACTCCGGCGAATATTCAATCCTGGCCCGAGCAGTGCATCCACCTGATTTCTCAGCAATTCCTGGCCTTCCATCACATACAGCTCTTCGACGAGTTCTGCATTCCATGTTGCGGCCAGCAAAGTTCCAATGGAAACTTGTGTAGCCTTCTCCCCGCTATCCATACGAATACCGGATGGGCCATCTGCAGTACATGCAACAGGGATTCCGTAATTGAACAGACTGTCACTCACGCCGCCAAATGCGGAAGCCGTACCCGATGTAACGAGTGGGCTGCTCATGCCTTCGCCTCTTACGATCGCTGCCAAATCCTGATCACTCAATTGGGCGATAAACGCTTCCAGACTGACTTTGCCATCCTTCACATCTCTCAGCTTGTAGCCCTGATTGCCGGTTTGCTCCAGCGTTTGCGGCAAGCTTTGTTCAATTCGTTCAGCCATGGATACTTGGCGTGTCGGTACATCTGCAAAGATCAGCTCGTAAGATCCATCATCTTTGCGCGCTCCCGGTTTCATTCTAGTGAAGCCTTCAGTGGGTGCCATTGCCTCCTGGAGCTGTTCCACGAGTTGAATCGTTTCTACGACGTACCCATCTTGGCCATCAATGCTGACATGCTCCACATTTTTGACACTGGTTCCCACGTACAAACGATATGTTCCTGCCTCAAGTACATAAGCCGATGCATGTCCTGTTACGCCAGCATCATCATAGGAAGCCATGGAATCCACAGGGAAGCTCACGGTCAGACGCTGAGACTCACCCGGCTGAAGCAGATTCGTTTTGCCGAATGCCACCAGAGCTTTCGCAGGTTTCCCTAATTGACCTTGTGGGGCTTCATAATAGATCTGCACCACTTCTTTACCGGCATAGGTCGTGCCCGTATTGGTTACGGTTACATTCACCTTAATGCTGTTTTCTCCGTGATGGGAGATCAATTTTGCGTCTTCAGCCTTGGTTGTGAATGTGGTATAGGACAAGCCGTATCCGAATTCAAATTGTACTTTTTCAGGTCGAAACGTTTCGAAATAACGATAGCCTACGTAGATATCTTCTTGATAAAGGTTCTTAAACTCATTTCCGTAATTGCTTGTGGAAGGATAATCTTCAATGGAATACGCAATTGTATCGGTCAATTTCCCACTTGGTGTAACGTCTCCGGCCAGTACATCGGCGATCGCATTACCACCCTCCATACCGCCATGCCACGAGTAAATGACACTTTGGATCGGATGAACGTAACTTTCATCATTCAACCAGCTCATGTCCATGATGTTCGAAACATTCAATACGACGATCGTTTGTTCAAAATGATTCGTGACGTGCTTCAGCATCGCTTTCTCATCTTCCGTCAACCGGTAGCTGCCTGGTGCATCCACGTTATCCTGATCTTCGCCTGCTGTACGTCCAATCACCACGATTGCTTTGCTGGATTTACTTCTGGCTTGGGATACTATTTCGTCCGTTAAAGGCATTTCTTTCTGGTTCCAAGGCTCTGCCGCCCACACTTTTCCACCGTCATCAAACGGGTTTTCCTCAATCCATTTTTCATAGACTACTGCCAATTCTTCATTGACCGTAAGTCCTTTTTTGCTGCGCAGACCATCCAGCAAATTGGTTGTATACGCCACATGAACGCTTCCGCCTGAGCCTGTACCACTGCGATAATAGTTGACTTGAATCCGTCCAAACACTGAAACGTTTTCGTCTTTTCGAATCGGAAGAGCTTGTCCTTCGTTCTTTAAAAGCACTGCGCCTTCAGCGGCAACCGTGCGGCTAAACTCTGCAAACCCTTCCAATGGAACTCCGATTTGATGTGTGTTCAATGATTTCCCTCCTGATTGTCATCTCCATCTCCACGAATCACTATGTATATTCGTTAATCTGGTAGATTCACTTGTATCTAGTCTCATATTAACAGATTCTATAGTAGAAAATAAATCAGGTTAAACGTTTTTTCTCACAGTGGACATGATTTTACGATGATTCAACTAAAAAAGCCACGAACGTCATTCGTCCGTGACTTTTATTCTTGTGCGACCTATGCTTTAGGTCGTTAATTTGGCGTAGACAAGGAAGAACACCATGTTCTCTCCCACGATTGCATAATTAGGCACCCGATAGATCAGATCCACAACGATAAACGCCGCCATGATCCCCAGCATAAACACCAAGTGACGCGGACGAAGCCGCAGATGAGCATGCCTGTATCGGTGGAACACCAGGGAAGTGGACAGAAAATACAGCAGAACTGAGCCAAATACAAAGGCCAACATGAAACCATAATGGAGCTCATTCAGGTATAAAAGTTGAATGGAAGCCGCAATCATGCTCATGGATATATAGATGAACAGATGGCCGTATATGATCGCTTGCCCGGCGGTCTGGATCTCTTTGCTGACCTTTTTCTCAACATTATCAAAATACTGCCACCACATCGCAATCACGAATATGGATGTAAACGCTGCGAACAGAACAGATCTTACATCCCAGTGATCCATTTGCAGCACGGCAATGATACTGACGACCGACTCACCGAGCAGGATAAGCGTAAACAGAGCGAAACGTTCCAATAAATGATGAGTGTGTATCGGCACCTTCACGAGATTTTTTCGTCCAATGAGCGGGAGAATAATATCCACGGCAATTCCCACGTACAAAATCGCATAGCGCAGCCACGAATCAAAGAACAGGGAACCTGTTGAGATCAATATGCCGATGATGAAGCATACGCCCAGATAACGGGCAGCTTTTTGTTGATGTTCGCTTTTGGAGTTATGAATCATAAAATATTGAATGGCTGTCAGTGCCCTCGAACCGATATAACCCGCAAAGAAGGGAAGATAATATTGATCAAAATCAACCGAGAGACTCGCCGTCATCACCAGAACGGACAGGAGTTGAAGGATAAGAAAGACTCGATGGATGAAGATATCCTGACCATAACGGTTAATGAATAGGGTCTGACCGACCCATGCCCACCAGACAGGAATGAAAATCAAAACAAATTTCATCAGATATTCAAACGAAATCACGCCGTGTTCCGCATGCAGCAGGACATGACCCGCTTTGGAGACCGCCGCTACAAAGAGCAAATCATAGAACAGCTCCAGCCAGGTAACCTTTTTTTCCATCATCCTTCAATGCTCCTTTAGTTGAACTCTGTTCTTACCTCTTGTTTAACGTGCCCCCATAGAATGCGAAGGCTCTAACGTTCTGACTTGGATCGGCTGCAAATTGCCTTCAATTTGAGCGCGATATGGCTCAAACCACTCTGGCAACATGAGTTTCTGCCCGAGCGACTCCACAGGCTCATCTTTCGCGAATCCAGGAGGATCGGTAGCAATTTCGAACAGGATGCCGCCCGCTTCTCTGAAATAGATTGCGTTAAAATATTGACGGTCCCGAACTGGGGTTGGTTGATAGCCGTACTGTTGTACAGCTTCTCTCCACTGCTCGTGCTCTGCAAAATCTTTGGCACGCCACGCAATATGGTGGACCGTCCCTGCTCCGCCTGCCCCCAAAGCCATCCGGGTGACAGGAATATCCACGACATTACCGATATCTCCGATGGACCGGAATCGTACATACTCCTCATCTTCATCTACTTTGGCGAATCCGAGTATTTTGTCCAGCGCATCCATCGTTCTCTGCGGATTGACGCTGAACAGCACGGCACCTCCAAATCCTTTGATGGCTTTGTCCGCGGGAATGCCTTCATGTACCCAGGTGCTGGCTGCACCCTCTTCACGTTCTACCAGCTCCAGACGCAAGCCCTCACTGTCTTCGAATTGCAGCAGCTCTTCGTTAAAACGACTTGTTTTGGTTACCTCAATGTTATACTGCTCCAGCCGATCCTGCCAGAAGCCAATAGTCCCAGGTGGAATCACATATGAGGTGATGCCGACCTGACCGCCGCCAATTTTGCCTCGCGGTGATCCGGCTGAAGGGAAGAATGTAATAATCGTGCCCGGACTTCCATTCTCATCCCCAAAATACAGATGGTACACATCTGGTGCATCGAAGTTGATCGTTTTTTTCACAAGACGAAGTCCCAGAACTCCAGCATAAAAGTCGACATTGGCCTGTGGATCTCCCGCAAAAGCTGTAATATGGTGAATACCTGCCGTTTGAATGGTCATCATCATTTCCTCCTTGGTTTATAGATCATTTATATTATCTTTAAATTAAGATATTAAACCGAACTGAGTCAGTTATTATTTTGTTGGGCCTGTTCCTGTTTCAGTTTATCTGGAGTGACGTCATCGCCGTTCGGATCATAGATGGTTACATTCAGCAGAATATCATTGATCGAACCGCGAAAGGTTAGCAGGTATTCCTGGCGCAGACGAATTTGTTCCGCTTTCTCCATCTCCGTCAACCCTGCGGCTTTGGCTTTTCTTGAAAGTTCATTTATTCTGGTCAATGTTGGAATCATCATCTAAATCTCTCCTTGTAAATCGAAATTAAGATATTTGCTTTTCTTGGTGTAATTTATATTCAAATTAAATATCTTAATTTAAAGATAAATGATTTATGATCCGTTGTCAACCGTTTTCTCCCATTTAAAATTGAATGAAAAAAAAAGGCCTACTCCAACGTTTGACCTCAGAGTAAGCCCTTCTTATATTTAGATATGTGTTAACCCAACTTCTGACCACAGTTTGGACAGAAATTTGCACCTTCATTCTTGGCGCCACAGTTCGGACAGAAGTTCGGCTTTTTATGGTCTCCAGACGAAGAAGATGCACCTGCATCGCTGTTTTGATTAGCCGCAGGCTTTTGATCCGACTTCTGATTCTGGTTATTCTGGTTCTGATTCATGTTCTTCATCATTTCATTCGCCATGTTCATGCCCATCATCATGCCCGCCATATCCGAAGCAGCGCCGCCACCCTTAACTTTACCAGATGAGATGCCATCAGTCATGCTGACCTGCTGATATTTTTGCAAATTTCCGATCATTTCATGTGAAGCCGTCTTCGTAATCATATCCTGGATCTCCTGCGGATAGTTGAAGCTCATCACCTGGAAGCCTGTGATCCCGATCCCGATGTCCGTCATTTGCATATCCAGATCTTCCTGAATACCTTTGGCAATATCCGAGGCATTCGCCTGCAGGTTGAACATGTCCTTACCCTCACGGCTGATCCATTTCATTAGCAACTGATCCAGCACAGACGTAATCCGGATTTTGACATCTTCGACCAGATAACTCTGCTTGATACCCGCAATTTTATCGATCAATGTCACATAGTCACTCACTTTAAAATTAAACGTACCATTCGCACGAATCGGCATCCCGCCTGGAAGTTGAGGAGTCGGAATCAATACCGGGCTTTGCGTACCCCACCGAACCGTAAACTCCTTCGTGTTCACAAACAGCACTTCGACCCGCATGCCGCTGTTGAATCCGAATTTGAAGCCTTTTAAGGTAGACAGAAACGGAATGATCTCGGAATCGATATTAAACGACCCTTCATCCTCAAAAATCCCTTCCACCTTGCCGTTATTCAGGAAGATCGCATCCTGTCCCGAACGGATAATCAATTTACTTCCCTTCTTGATCTCACGGTTACTCCACTTCCAGAAAATCATATCATCTCTGAACTCTTCCCATTCAACTACATTTGAAAATTGGTTTTTGAAAAATCCCATACTCGTTCCCATCCCTTCTATAGTAAACATTTTGCAGCATCATGACATAAGCTATGTTGTTGTTTTCCCCTGCTAAAAAGATCCTCTACTACCACTGTGCGAATGACCGCCTCGGCTGGTACCACCGCCCCCGCCGCCTCCGCCACCATTGTTGTTGTTCTTCTCAATTTTGCGTTTGGTTACCGTTGTACGGATATACCGATCCTGACGATCGATTACACTGGAAGTACTTGAATCCTCATAGGTCGCACGGTTGACTGTAACTCGACCACCGGAACGGTAAGTCATAATCCCAACAACAACGCCTCCGATCACCACAGATACAACTAATTGGAACCAACCATTAAATAAAATATTGTTCGGGTTCACACCAGGTTCATACCCCATATATTTATAGGAAAGCTTAATATATTTCTCAAAAGCGAGTTTGTAATCCCCATTAGAAAATTCAGAGGTAATCCTGCTTCGGATTGATTGCAGCCGACCGTTGTCCAGATAATCTTCGGCTTTATAGAATCCAGCCAGATAAACCTCCCGATTGTACATATCCATCGTCAGAATGACCGCATTTCCATGCGCTTTATCATACCCAAGAGCGTGCTCATCATAGAAATCCTCGGTCAGCAGCTCTACATCCTGATTCTCCGTATTATTCGTTGTCAGAATAACAAAATCCGTCTGCCTCTCTGCCCCATACTCATTCGCCAATGCGTTCAGTTCACTTTTCTCCTGCTCGTTCAGCAGATTAGCTTCATCGTAAATCAGGTTTTTGCTGTCTGCTGCCGATACCACTGACATTGGAATCAATGGAGACACGAGAGTAATCACCAATAAAATGAGAGCCGCCATCCATGCCAGATGTTTTCTTTTTCTCACAGGAATCCACCTCCCATCATCCAGGAGACCAGTTTCAATGACAACAAGGAAACGGCTGAAATTCCTGCGAACCATCCGGCAACTTTAGCTTTGCTAATGGGCGGTTTACCCACCACTTTACCTGTCTGACCATTCATGGCAAAGGTATACTGTGAACGATTGTAGTCATAGTAAACCATCCATACCGGGAGCAGCACATAGTCTGCATTTTTTAACGTAGTATCAATCTGTTTGTCCGTGTAACTAACACTGTTATAGCCTGAAACCGTTGATGCAATATAAGAATCGATATAAGAGCTCGTTTTTTCCTTGGCGCGCGGGTACAGTTCCTCATCGGTATAACTATATTTTTCCGCAATATACCCGGCGAGATACGGGGTTTTGAAAAGCTTTAACTGGTTATACGGAAATGGCTCCAGCTTATCCATCAGTTCATCTTTCATTTTCTCCGAAGCATCGATGGGCAGATTCACATAATTCAGCCGGATTCTCCGGTAAATATCGAAATGCTGCGTTTCCGTGTAATGGTAATCACCCTGCGTGTAGGTTCTGATTTTTGTGCCACGGCCATGAACTTCGATCTTGTTATGTAACTCATATAACCAGAAGGGCACGTAAATCCCGGTAATGCTCTTGACCCGGTCAGCCGTCATGAATCCGCTAGGAGTCAGCAAGCCGTTTCTGCACCACTTTTTGAACGCCTGCTGGGCCTCATCCTTACTGATCGAAAAGGGTAAGACCATGGCCGGTGCCAGATCTCCCGTCAGTCGATCACTCAGAACAACGGCAGCTCCACAGAAGCTGCATGTCGTTGCACTTGTCTCCGGCTCAGTCACAATATCCGCGCCGCAGCTGTTACAGTGATACTCCTTGACCTCATTCTCCGTGAATACCTGTTTCTTCAGCGGATCGGGGATCTGTTCGATATTATCCTGTCGTCCGCAGCTGGGGCAGGATAACGCTCCAGTTGCACTGTCAAAAAGCATTCCACTGCCGCAGTTAGGACACTTGTACTCGATTACCGGCATTTGCTCACCTCAATGTTTAACGAAATGTTTTACCTTATATATATCGTTATTTATCTTCCAATTTCTTCTGAATTGCTGCAAGCTCTTCCTCTGGACTCGGCGTCACCTGTGCATTATTACCCGCTTCGGCATTCATTTGCTGCTCCAACTGCGCAATGAGTACATCCAAATCATCTTCCTGTGCCCCAGCACGAAGTTCAGCCAAAGCCTCAGCTTCGTTAAGTGCCTGATTCGCCTTGTCTTCCATCGCCTTCAAAGCAGCACTCGCATTGGCAGCCGAAGCGTTCCGTTCGTTGGCCTGTTGCTGCCTATTTGCAGCCGCCATCCTGCCCTTCAGCTCCGTATGCCGAGATTCCAATTGCCCCATATCCGCAACCAGCTTCTCGTGCATATGCTTCATCATTTTGGCTTTGGCAGAAGCCCGATCATAGGCAGCTTGTAATTCATTCCGTTTCTCAGCTTGCTCTGCCTTCTTTTCCAGAAAACCACGTGCCTTGTCTTCATCACCGGACTCCGCAGATTTCTCTGCATACCGCTGTAATTTCTTAATCTCTGCATTGCATTCGTCCAAAGCCCTCTTCGCCCGGCTCTCATCCGAGTGAACCGCAGCCGTCTCTGCCTTCACCTGACCCAGATCACTGCTCAAGCTCCGCATATATTCATTCACCGTCTTCTCCGGATCTTGCGCCCGAGCCAGCACATGGTTCACATTCGCTTTCATCACGTCCCTAAACCTCGATAAGATTCCCATCATTCGTTCCTCCTTCGATCAGTTCATATGTACTATAATACATGAATATGGGGTTGAAGGTTTCATTTACTGCCACTGCAACAATAAATCTGAAGTTATCCAAGCGTGACATAATCTCCTTACATTATAAAAGAAAAGACGATCGCCTATGGCGTCGCCTCATTAACTAAAACTCTTCGTAATCATTGTGTTCCTTTTCGTCATTTACAGTTCTTCTATAAATTTAATACTTTCCTCTGCAATTAGATCAGGATCTGCATCATGAACGTAATGACCATTATGTAATAACAGATAGCGCCCATTCTTCACAGACTCTACATACTTCACTAAGTAATTTTGCCAGTTCTCGACAGGTAATTCCTCTCCATTCGATATAAAAAAATACATGGGCACATCGGGAATACCTCGTTCTAAAACTTGTGCTGCATTACTCCTAATCATTTTAACTTCTTCATTCATGTTCAGTGTCTGCGTTTTCTTATAAAATAATGCTCTATAGATCTCCTCCTCTTGGGAGGACAACCGCTTCTCTTCAATTGCAGCGGACGAGTTAACGATGGCAGGGAAAAAACGAGTAATTCCGACACGAGCTCCTAGGCCTGTAATACTCCTCATACCAACTGAAGGTAGAGGATACTCTTCATAAACTTGTGGAATAGCAGGATCAAGACCGATGATAGCCTCAATTTCATTTGGATTCATTTGTGCCCAATATAGTGCTTCTATGCCCGACATAGAATACGGAAATAACACATAGGGCGGTGTTTCTCCCGCTAACGTCAGAGCAGCTCTGGTTTCTTCCAACACCGTATCGATATCACGTGGGACCTTTGCCGTTGCACTGAAGCCGTAACCTGCCTTCTCAACAACAGCAATCTTGTATTGATCCGACAATCTGGAATAGAGCGCCTTGAAATCCAATACAGGAGAAGATGTGCCCCCACCTGACATAAAGACCAGTGTATGTTCTCCGGAACCTTCTGTATAGACATGCATTGGGTGATTATTAACATCAACCATTACACCTGGGGGTGACAGTATAGCCGATTCTTTCTTTAGTTTAATTGTATGATTCGTGAAACTAATCGCTATGAACAAAAGCAGGATACCCAACAAAGCCAAGGCACCATAACCGATTCGTTTAAGTACAATTTTCATTACATCCCCCCAAAAATTCTGTCCCATTTCCAATTATTATAACATGTGTTCATAGACGTATACTTTACTAGGATTCGACGGGAAGGCTCTCCACCGCTGTGAAGAAGACATCCAGCAGATCGACGTCAAAATTTGTCTGAACGTATTCCGCAATCTGCGCCAGCTGTGCCTCCTGTTGAAACTCTAGACATGGACGCCCTTCACTCCACAAAACTCTGCATGAGAATTCACTGACAACACGCTGAATAATATAATCCGGTTCTATTGCTTCACGACTTCCTGCCATTACATCTCGCCCTTTCTTTCATAATTATCACGTGCGCATATTCATTAATTTTGAAAAATTCAAATACTATATTCCGTGATCTTTATCACACTTCCAAGGAGGAGAGTACATCCAGATAATCTGTTTGCTTGTCAGCATAACTGAATCCGTCAGGAGCCAGGGATGCCATTCCTCTGCAAGTTGGCTATAATAAGGAAAGCCCTCTGGTCTGATGTACCAGCAGGAACTATGAATGATTTTTATAAAAGGCAGGAAAATTATGCGTACACGAGTTCATATTATCGCTCCTTACGAATCCATGACCACTATTATAGAAGAATGTATTCCGCTATTCCCCCAGTTGGCCATTCAATATGAGGTGGGCGACCTGATGAAAGGCGCCGAGTTGGCGGCCCAGGCTGAACGAAACGGAGCGGAGATAATGATTAGCCGCGGCGGTACTGCCCAACTAATCAAGGAAGCCGTAACCATTCCCGTCATTGATGTGCAGCTGTCCGGATATGACATGATTCGTTCGCTAACGCTCGCAAGCCAGTTCAACGGCCAAACCGCGATCGTAGGTTTTGCCAACATTACTTCAGGGGCGCAGTCCATTATCGATCTAATGGAACTGCCATTAAAGGTATATACCATACGCAGCTCCGAGGATGTGGCCAGGCTGCTGCTGGAGCTGAAAGCGTCAGGGTACCGTCAGATTGTTGGCGATGTCATCACCGTGAATACAGCCAAAACCTATGGAATGGAAGGATTGCTGATCCAGTCTGGCAAGGAATCCATTCTTAGAGCGCTTGAAGATGCCCAGTTGGTATATCGGTACTTGAGCAAAAATCACGCGATATCCATCATACTGAACGACCTTGTTACCAAAGAGCATCCAAATCTCATGATCTTGGACGACCAGAACGAGGTTGTATTCGAGAATTTGACTAATTTTGAACAGAATCCACTGACCGATAATCACATTTACCTCACCAATACCAATCTGGATTTCCATCAATCCCAAGTTCAAAATGTGTTCATCGTGGATGATTACCAGCTTACGGTAACGGCCTATGAAACAACGTTAAATAACAAAACCTATAAAGTATACTCCCTTGAAAAAGGACAGCCCTATGCTTTTGCACAATTTGGCATAACGGCGTATACCGATATATCCATGGAGCCGATCGTTGCCGAATCACCTGCCATGCAGACCGTATTGAAAAATATCCGGGCGGTTTACGAGAACCACGAACCTATTTATCTGCTAGGCGAAGCGGATTCGGGCAAATCTTTTCTCGTCAAACATATTCATCAGATGTACTCCAGCGGTGGGCTGATGCTCCAAATCGATCTTGCCAAGGTTCCTCCAGGCCATTTGCACAAAACCCCACTCTCCAAAGTGCGAAACGTAGAAATTAATCATTTGGAAGATGGCTCGAAGGATGAGGAACTGAACTCATTTATTCAGACCTGTCTACAGAAGCAGATCGGAGTATTCATCCTGGGGGAAAAGGGATTGAATCCAGACAGAACGCTGGATGTCGAGCTGAATACAATCATTATGCCGAGCCTTGTGGACAGGCAGGAGGATCTTGCTCCACTGATCCAGCATTTCCTCAGCGATTACTACCAGAAGTATGGGACGGTTGCGGTGAAGATAAAAGAGGATGCGTTGCAGCTAATTAGAAATCAAGTTCCGCATATGACAGTGAACCAGTTGAGGCATCTTATCAAACAGGCTGCACTGAATGAACAGGACTACGTGATCTCAGCTGAGACCTTATCGCATCTGCTCGGTGAACAACCTTCACCCAATACGATGAAGCTTAGTGGTACGCTGAAAGAAATCGAAAAAGAGATTATTCAACTCGTTCTACATGAGGAAAACAATAATCAATCCAAGGCGGCGGAACGCTTAGGGATTAACCGTGCCACGTTATGGCGTAAACTTAAAGAGTAACTTTAGGTTTACGCTTTTTTCACGATTATATGTGTTGCATAATTAAACACTTATACTTATTACTTAAAATTTACAATAATTAAGTGTTGCTAAAATAAACAATATGGGATAACATAATCCTTGCAAACGCTTTATAAAAACGATTACTTCATAAGGAGCCACTACTATGAACATTAAAGCAACATTAGATCGTATTCCTGGCGGTATGATGGTTGTTCCCCTGTTGCTCGGTGCAACCATTAACACATTCTTTCCAAATGCTTTGCGAATCGGGGGTTTCACGGAAGCTCTGTTCGTTAATAGCTCAAGCACATTGATCGCCCTGTTCCTGTTGATTGCTGGTACACAAATTACGTTCAAGACAGCCGGTTCTTCGGTTGGTAAAGGCGTTACCTTGCTTGTGTTCAAGTGGGCAGTTGGTGCAGTATTAGGTTTGATCGCCATCTATTTTGCGGACTCCAATGGTTTATTCCTTGGTTTGGCACCGCTTGCTATTATCGCTGCAATGACGAATTCCAATGGTGGATTGTACATCGCGCTGGCCGGACAATACGGCAAAGAAGATGACAAGGCGGCTTATCCGTTCCTCGCGCTCAGCGACGGACCGTTCCTTACCATGGTTGCTCTTTCCATTTTCGGTGCGATGGGCTTTGCCAACGGCATGTTCTCTCCGATGGCTTTTGTAGCCGTACTGCTTCCACTGATCGTCGGTGTTGTTATCGGTAACCTGGATCGCAACCTTGCTGAATGGCTGCACAAAGGTAGTGACAAGCTCGTTCCATTCTTCGCCTTTTCACTCGGTATGGGAATCAACTTCTCGTCGATCATTCAAGGTGGATTAAGCGGTATCTTGTTGGGTGTCCTGACTGTACTGATCACTGGCGGCGTTGGATTCCTGTTGTTCAGAGCCATTGGCTGGAACCCGATCGTTGGTGCTTCTGAGGGTTCTACTGCCGGTAACGCTGTAGGTACGCCTGCTGCCATCGTGGCCGCAAATGCTTCATTTGCTCCAATTGCCGAGATTGCTACCGTGCAGATTGCGGCAAGTGTTGTGACAACTGCCATTCTGCTGCCGATCTTCATCGGATTCCTTTCCAAAAGGCTGGAGAAATCAGGCGGTGTCGAGAAATACAATCAAAGACCGTCCACATAAATGCATTGAATTTAGCTGATCGGACTTATATTTAATTTTGCTTTCCAAGGAGGGATGACTGCATGAAATTAGCCATTATTGCAGATGATTTGACCGGCGCCAATGACAGCGGGGTGCAGCTTGCCCGTCATGGATTAAAGACAAGCGTACTTTTCAACATGGACGAAGATAACATTCGTCATTACGATGCGGTCGTGTTTGATACCGATAGCCGTTCCATCACACCGGAGGATGCGTATCAGCGGGTTAGTCGAGCAGCCGAACTGCTGTTAAGGAACGGATTTGGCACCATTTTCAAAAAAATGGATTCAACCATGCGCGGAAACATCGGGATCGAGATTGACGCTTTGTATGATGTGGTCAAGCCCGATTTCATGATGATTGCCCCGGGCTATCCCAAAAACAATCGCACCATTCTGAATGGCACGCATTATCTGAACGGCGTTCCACTGGCCGATACCGAGATTGCGAATGATCCGAAGACACCTGTGACCCTTTCGTATCTTCCGGATTTGCTCAAGCTCCAGACCAGGTATGAAGTGGGACAGATTACGGTGAGTGATCTTGAATCGGGTACAGATCATATGAAGACGCAACTGGAAAACTTGAAGGCAAAAGGCATTCCCTATATCCTCGTCGACTCGACGGATGAGCAACATTTGGAGCAGGTTCTAAGCATCACCAGTGAGCTGGATTATTCATTTGCCTGGGCAGGCTCGGCGGGTATCGCGAACTACCTTCCCACTCATTACGGTTTGGGAGCCAAGTCTGCAGAATTAAACATTCCAGCAAATCCAGGTCCAATCCTCACCGTTGTAGGGAGTGTGAACAAAAACTCTCGTGAGCAGCTCAAGCAGTTGCTACAGAAAACCAACGTATCATCCATCCCGTTCCACTCGTTCAAAGCCGTATCGGGATCGGCAGATCGTGAGCAAGAAATCGATCGGGTGTATGAGGAAGTGATGGCCAAAGCCGTGGAAGGTAATGACGTTGTCCTCTATTCAACCGCCGAACAGGTAGATATTGAACTAGCACGTGCTACGGGTGAAGTCAGAGGACTTAATCACACCGAGGTCAGCAATGAAATTGTACGGGCCATAGGTGAAATCTGTGCCAAGCTGCTGGAGAATGGGTATTTCAAAGGTGTATCCATGACGGGCGGAGATACAGCTAAGCAAATCTGTATGAAATGGAATATCAGCGGTTTTGAGCTGCTTGATGAGCTTGAAATTGGTGTACCGATATCGAAATTTATTGGAATTGAGGATCTGCACGTGATTACCAAAGCGGGCGGGTTCGGCAAGCCCGACGTCTTCATCCATGCTATTGAAAAATTAAAAGGAGGAGTTACCGTATGAAACCAACCGTAGGAATTACAATGGGCGATGCAGCAGGTATTGGACCCGAGATCATTATGAAAGCATTGGGTCATCAGGAGGTCTACAACAATTGCAATCCACTCGTCATTGGCGATGCAAAAATATTGGAGCGCGTCCTGCCTGTCATCGGATCGAGCCTGAAGGTAAATGCTGTTCATGAGCCATCCGAAGCCAAGTATGAATTCGGTACTGTGGACGTTATTGATCTGGATCTCATTCCTGCAGATCTGGAATATGGAAAAGTATCTGCCGTTGCGGGAGATGCAGCATTTCAGTTTCTCGCCAAAGCCATTGATCTGGCCAAAAAACAGCAAATCCACTCCATCTGCACGGCGCCTCTGAACAAGGAAGCCCTGCACCTGGGCGGGCACTTGTATCCAGGTCACACCGAGATTTTGGCTGATTTGACCGATACCGAGGATTTCTCCATGATGCTGACTACACCCAATCTGCGAGTAATTCACCTTACGACACATATGGGCCTGATTGATGCCATTGCGAGCATCAACCCGGAAAGAACATACACTGTGGTTAAGCTGGCTCATGATACGTTGAAAAAAGCCGGCTTCGAAAATCCACGCGTAGCTGTTTGCGGTATCAACCCGCATGCAGGTGAGAACGGACTGTTCGGTAATGGTGAAGAGGAAGAAAAACTGCAGCCCGGCATCGAACGTGCGCAAAAGGAAGGCATTAACGTGGTAGGTCCACTTCCAGCGGACACGTTATTCTTCCGCGCTGGCCGTGGCGATTTTGATATCGTTGTGGCTTGTTATCACGACCAGGGACATGCCCCAATCAAAGTCATGGGCATTGAAGAAGGTGTGAACATTACGGTGGGTCTCAAAGGCGGCATTATCCGAACTTCTGTAGACCATGGAACAGCCTTTGACATAGCAGGCAAAAACATCGCGGATGACAAAAGCATGCTGGCCGCCATCCGTTCCGCCATTGAGCTTGCGCCAAAAACGCAAATTTAAAGTAATCCAAGAGATATTTACAGTAACGACCGTTCCCCATTCTTCTACTGGGAAACGGTCGTTTTGTGTACAAGCGTAGTCAGTGGATATGGACTTTTCGTAATCATCATCACATACCTTAAAGTAAAAGACGATTGAGGGTGTGTGAACTCCGTGAACAATACTTCCCTGCCATATTCTACTATGGAGAAGCCCAACTTTCTCATCATCCTTGTGGATGAAGAGCGTTATCCTCCTGTATATGAAAGCAAAGAAATACAGGCATGGCGCAGAGAAAATCTGATTACCCAGGAACGTTTAAAGTCCCATAGTATGGAATTCCATCGGCATTATATCGGTACAACCGCCTGCTGTCCCAGCCGAGCTACCATGTTCACAGGTCAGTATCCATCACTGCACGGGGTCAGTCAGACTGTTGGCATTGCCAAGGAATCGTATGACTCTGACATGTTCTGGCTGAACCCCAACACGGTGCCTACGATGGGCAATTACTTTCGAGCAGCAGGATACCAGACGTACTATAAGGGAAAATGGCATATATCCAATGCGGATATCATCTCCCCTGGCACCCACCAAAGTGTTCCCAGTTATCACCCCTTTACCGGGGTTCCTGAGCCCCAGTTGGAAAGCCTGTACCTTCACGCGAGCCGTTTGGAGGACTTCGGATTCTCCGATTGGATCGGCCCTGATCCCATAGGCAGAAACCCTCGAAACTCGGCTTCCTCCGCCGCCTTTGGCTTAAGTGGACGGGACGAGGTATACGCCGCCGAAACGGTTCATCTCATTGAGTCCCTTGATCGCAGGAAGAACGAACACCAACAAGTTGAGCCCTGGCTCATTGTCTCTTCCTTTGTGAACCCACATGATATTACGTTATATGGTGATCTCGCCGCGCGTCTACCCGATTTCAAATTCGAGGTTGATCCGATGCCCGCAGTCGACGCTCCGCCGACACTACACGAGTGGCTGGGTACCAAACCACGTTGTCAGTCAAGTTACCGAGACTTATATCCAAGAGCTTTACAGCCTATCACCGATCAGAGCTTCTACCGCCAGTTATATTACCAATTGCAAAAAAATGCGGATCGCCAAATGTTCAAAGTGTATGAAGCTCTTACGCGCTCCTCCTTCTATGACAATACCATTGTTATTTTCACATCGGATCATGGCGATCTGTTGGGCGCTCACGGCAATCTGCATCAAAAATGGTACTGTGCCTATGAGGAATACCTTCATGTTCCTTTTCTGATTCACAATAAACATCTGTTTCCCAAGCAACAGCATGTGCATAGCCTGACAAGCCATGTCGATCTGCTGCCAACCATGCTAGGCCTTGCCAATATTAACGTTTCCGAAATTCATGGACGATTGCAAAAGGAATTCAGTGAAGCCCGCCATTTGGTAGGACGGAATCTCACGCCTCTAATTTATGGAGACGATAATCCGGCGCTGACCCAGCAACCGGTCTATTTTATGACCGACGATGATGTCACACATGGTCAGCACCAAACCAATCCATTAGGCGTACCCTATTCGTCTGTTGTACAACCCAACCACATCGAAACCGTAATTACGACCCTTTCTAAAAACAACAAACCGGAAATCTGGAAGTTTTCCCGGTACTTTGACAATGCTCAATTTTGGAGTCAGCCTGGCGTAAAAGATGTCATCACACTGCCCGTTGGACATCCTGCTTCAGCTTCAGGACAATGTGTAACGTTAACGAAAACACAGCCGGTACCTGATGAATATGAATTGTACAACGTGACGGATGACCCGCTAGAGACCTGCAATCTGGCCCATTCCGCCTATGCCACTCCGCAGACGATGAACATTCAGCAATGGATGATGCAACTTCTGGAGGAACAACGAAAACAAAAACGTTTGTATCCTCATCAACCTACGATTAGATGATCGGGGAAATAACACCTCAATGATTGGTTAAACCAAACCGTAGACTTATGGGAATTGCAGCTAATAACATCTGCCCGGTTCTTTAAAAAGTAAGTAATAAGCTAAAAAAGGATGTCCTCGTCATGTTCATGACTTATGGGACATCCTCTTTTTGTATATTGAAATGAAGTACATCCCTGTAGGTTAGGAGGTCATATTTATTTTATACCCATTCAACTCACTGTAAGGTGAACCGAACTTTTTATGATACGCCTTTTAAAATTCTTCGTATTCACTCGGGTCCTGATTCCACAACCGTCCATCTTTACGATTATAAGAAGAAATGACTTCCATCTCCTTCTCGCTCAGCTCGAAATCAAAAATATCGATATTCTCTTGCTGGTGTTGAAGCGAGCCTGCTTTAGGAATAGGAATTGACCCAAGCTGGGTATGCCAGCGCAAAATAACCTGCGTACCCGTTTTGCCATGAGCTTCGGCAATACGAAGGATCTGCTCATCTTTTACGATATCCTGTACTGCATCATTGCCACGACCAATGGGACTCCACGATTCGTTAACAATGCCATGCTGCGAATCCTTCTCCCGCTGATCGGCTTGGTCAAAGAATGGATGCAGCTCAATCTGATTCAGACTTGGCGCTACTCCCGTCTCCTTAATCAGGCGTTCATTGTGTTCCGGAAGGAAATTGCTAACTCCGATGGAACGGATATATCCGCGTTTTTTCGCCTCAATGAGTGCCTGCCACGCTTCCACATACATATCCTGCTTGGGATTCGGCCAGTGAATCAGATATAGATCATAATAATCCAGATCTGCTCTGTATAGAGATTCCTGGATGGCTACGATCGCCTTTTCGAAGGCATGGTAACGCCCTGGCAGTTTAGATGAAATGAGCAGGTCTTCTCTGGAAACGGAGCTCTGCTTAATGGCCTTCCCGACAGTCGCCTCGTTCTCATAGTTATAGGCTGTGTCAATCAGTCGGTAACCTGCATCCATCGCGGATGCTATGGATTTGACACCTTTTTCTCCTTTTAAGCTATAGGTACCAAAGCCAATGGCAGGTACTTTTAAGCCATCATTCAACGTATATTCCGGGATTGTATGATTCATCTGTAAACTCTCCTTTGCGAAAGATATACTAAAACGATATGGAAAAGGTGATATGCCCTCTCCGTTTATTCTACCCCTCCATACGCGGATGAATCAAATGAAAGAGCCACCAATCCGTTTTACGGAGTAGTGGCTTTCTCGTCTAATTTTACCAGAGGCAAGTTGCCTCTTTATTCAAGCGAAGAGATAGGCGTGGTCGATAACGACCGATTGCCCATAAAGTTCTGAATAGCCATAGCAGCCTGCTTGTATCCTCCAGCGTCGCGTAACGTTTTCCCAATAACCTCAGCATGTTCCTTGTAGGAGGCATTACCGAGCACTTCCAACACCGCGGTTCTCAGTACGTCGGGTGTAAGGTTATTTTTATCCACGATGACCCCTGCTCCAAGCTCCTGCACCCGGCCTGCTACAAGCGGCTGATCCGAGGTTAACGGGAGCATGACCAACGGTACATTGTAATACAAAGCTTCGCTAGTACTGTTCATGCCCGCATGTGTCAGAAAAGCATCTACACTCTGCAGCACTTCCAACTGTGGGAGATAGGGTCTGATGATGAAATTGTCAGGAATGAGATCAACAATCGGCTCCAAATCAGTATCCTTACCTGAAGACAGTATAAACTGTACAGGCAAATCACGGAAAGCCGTAAAGCAGAGCTTATAAAAATCAAGATCCTTATTTAAAATGGTTCCCATCGAAATGTAAACCGCCTGTTTATAAACGGCATGCAGAGATTCCTTTGCAAAGGATGGTGCATCCTTGCGGGTTGTAATCGATGGGCCAGTGAACACAAAGCTGTCGTCCAGCTTGTCCCCCATGGGTTGAAAATAACGGCTTGTATAAACAATCTTCAGTTGTCCTGGATGCCCTGAAAGTTCCGCCAGAGTAGGAACAGCCACATTGAACTGGGAAGCTAATTGCTGGGACATCTCGATGATGCCGTTATATAGCTCCTTAACCTCCTCATCGTCATCCTTCAGTTGATTACCTGATCCGAGAGGCTCCACAAAAACAAAAGTGGTGGTTGAGCATACTGCTGGTATACCCAGCTTTTCACCTAAAACTTGTCCACCCCAGCCTATACTGGAGTCAAAAATCAAATAATCGTAGGTTTCATTTTCGATCAAATTCAGAACATCCGGAATAAACCGCTGAATAATTTTTTTCAAAATCATATATAAAAATTGGTAAGGGTGCTTGATTTCAAATGGCTTCATATCTGGGTTGTTGAGCAGGGTTGCCTCGTTGAAGGAGTATGCTTTAAATTGTGCGCCTAACGCTTCAATTTTCGTCCGATATTTTTCCGTACAACAGTAGACGACCTCATCGCCTTTATCTATCAGTTCCTTGATTAATCCGAGCGTCGGATTGATGTGCCCTTCTGCAGGCATCATTACAACTAATACACGTGCCACGAAATTCACCTCCATTAAATTTTCCAATCTTCAAAGCGGGACATTGTATTTCTATATAGTTGATTTTATATAGCTTCAAAAAGGAAGGCTAAAATAAAATCTGGAAATTATGCCCATATGATTATACTATTAATTATTTCCATTTTTGTAAATAGTAAATATGTCACTTTTTGAACAAAAAAAGCACCCTTTACGGTGCTTCCTCTGTTCACATTCATATTGGATCGGGTAATTAACCTATCTCAAAATCCTCTCGAATATTGAGGACTTTCTTTTAGTTGCACGATATCATGACCTGTTGGATTTTGGAAAGCACGAAGGCCGAATGTGGGAGCAACGGCGAAGATATGGTCAAAAATATCCGCTTGAACCGATTCATACACGCCCCAGGTGATATCGTTGCTGAATGCATAGATTTCAAGTGGTAGTCCGTTATCTCCAGGCGCTAACTGTCTCACGATCAACGTCATATCCTTATGAATTTTCGGATGATTCCTTAGATATTGATGGATATATTCTCTGAATACACCCACATTCGTAAGTTGTCTACCGTTCACAATGCTTTCCGTATTAATATGGTGTTCCATGTTGTATTCGTTAATTTCATTTAATTTTATCTCGAGATAATCCGTCAGATAGTGGATCTTCTGAAATTCCCCAATCATTTCCTTGGTGCAGAAGCTGATGCTGCTTGTATCGATGTAGACGCTTCGCTTAATCCTTCTGCCACCAGATACCTGCATACCTCTCCAATTTTTGAAAGAATCCGAGATAAGTGCGTAGCTCGGAATCATCGTGATCGTTTTATCGAAATTCATAACCTTTACCGTGTTTAATGTAATATCAATGACATCGCCGTCGGCATTATATTTGGGCATTTCAATCCAGTCACCAACACGCACCATGTCATTCGATGATAATTGCACGCCTGCCACCAGTCCCAATATGGAATCCTTGAAGACGAGCATCAGAACAGCTGATAAAGCGCCAAGTCCACTGAGAATAATCAACGGATTCTGACCAATAAGGCTCGAGATGACGATAATGCCTCCAATGATGAAAAGAACGATCTTGGCTACCTGAATGTATCCCTTAATGGGTCTGATCTTGGAGACTTCATAGGAACGATATATGGTATCAAAGGCATTAAGTAACGCATTTAATACCGTGATGGTTATGACGATCATATAAGTCAAAGCTGCTTTTTCAATCAAAGCCTGATAGGACGGGAAGACATACGCAGAATAATAAATGATAATTGCCGGTACCAGATGCGATAGGTTGTGGAACACTTTTTTCTCCACAATGATTTTATCCCACGTGTACCGATTGTTGTTGATGATTTGGATAATAATCTTCAGCACGATTTTTTTGGCTATAAAATTGGCCAGTATGGAGACCACAGCTATAAATACCACCATGATCAAATTCGAAAGATATCCAATGGTTTGTTCACTCATGCCAGTTCCGTCTAGTTGATTTTTGATAAAGTCCATTGTACCCTCCTGATGCGGTTTATATTAACTTATTATTATAATTTAGATTCTAGTACGAAGTAAAATTACAAGATAATACAGCAATCCGCGGAAATTTTTTAAGTTGTTAAACGAAGTGGACACTCATTGTCCGTTAACAAACCCGTTCGTTTTAATTAAAACAGCCCCGCAAACTGCTGCACATGCAGAGATTGCGGGGCTTTCAATTTTTGAAAAATATATTCGTTTTTACAACCGAAAACGGCCACAACGGAAACTAAAAAAACTGACACCGGTAGAGTACCGACGCCAGTTTTCCGCATAGGATCTTTTTTCAATGTCTACAAAATGGGGACTTGACCGTTGTGTGCTGACAAGGCCTTTAGAACACAGTATGAACCCCCCGCTTGCCCAGAGCAGGGAGCAAAATTAAAGGGGATTCCTTAGATAATATGCGGTTGCTTACTAATCCGGCACTACAAATTACTCCAACGACAAAAAAATTTAAGCCTCAACTGCTTCAGGTCTTTTCACTTGAAGAGGAGGAGGAATAAGCCAACCTTTTTCTTTACTCATTTGAAGAATACGAACGCCCAAAGCCGTTTTAGTAACATGATATTTTGCAAATAAGGCTCCAATATCCTCTCTAATCGATTGCCCAATAACTTGACTACAAGCAACCAATCCCATTGAAGTATCCGATGCAATTTTTGCCGCTATTTCCGGATCAGTAAATCTCGCACCCACAGGAATATCTTCAAGTTTCACTGGAGGTCTTTCTGGTAAAGCAGGCGTTGGAGCAATTCCGTTATCCGTGAGGAGGGTATCACACTCTTTAATCTCAAGTTTAGCTTGATCAATGAGTGCTTCCAATGTTTTTTTCAGATCTTTATCTCCTGCATGATTGAGAAATGCTTGGTAAAAGGAAAGAGCCCCCTTCGCTACCGTTGAACATTGCCAGACACTGAAGATTTCACCGTAATGCATAGGTTCATTTTTTGAATTTCCACTTAATATTCCCATCATAACCGCTCCTTCAATATTTATTTTCCACAGAATATATAGTTCCTAATAAAAAAAAACTTATTCAGAAATACTGAAAAATTCACATCGAATAATGAACTGATTTTTGGGAGAACTTAATTTCATTACACTTACAACTACAGGAACCTCGATGTAATGATTTTCATCCTTCTAAAGCTTGATATCCAGCTCAATCAGCCGCTCCAAGTCGGTGTTCTTTACTCTCAAGGATACCCTGGGTGATAAGGAGGACGTTAGCGCGTCCTCCTTTTAACTATGCATTTGCATAAGTTGAACAAGCAGCCTCACAGTCTCGCCTGAAAAAATTTAAAAGGACATGTTCAACATCTGCCTATACCCACATATAATACTTCGAGTTCACTATTAGAAGTAAGGGGAATCAAATGAATATGAACCAACAACAAATTCATCAACAAACTATGACAGCCATAAGCCCAGCTGTTAGACATGGATTGCGAGAAGCCTATCACCTTGGATATCAACATGCATTAACAGAAGCAGTTGCCATTGGGTATTTGATGGGAAAGGGCTACGATTATGATACTGCTTGGAGAACTGTTGAATCGTGGTGGAGACCGCCTGGAACTCCGTTACCTCAGATGTATTAGGGTGAATATTAGCTGTTTGATTTAAAGGATTTACTTAAGCTATGAATTCAACATGACGATGTAATACAGGTTCGATGCCGGTTGCCTCTTGGTACCGCTTTTGATCACATTCCATATACTTTGACTCCGGGCAACATTGCCCACTGAATTAATGGCGCCCGCAAATTCCTCTGCAGTCATGTAAAAGCTGCTAGTTCAATCCATGTTCCGTCAGATTGTAATAAAAAAGAACCAGACAAGTGCGCATCATTCAGATGCTCACCGTCTGATTCTTTTTTTTCTTGGAGATTTTACCTAAACGCCTTCAACATAGTACTTAAGTCGTTAAGTACCATCTTGGAGGCGAGGGGAGTCGAACCCCTGTCCGAAGATAACGACACATAAGCTTCTACGGGTGTAGTCACAGTTTTGATGTCACCCGAGTATCGCCCCGTAACCGGCTATACGTTGGGTCAGCCTGATTGTCTTCTTCAGCACACCCCAGGCGGAGATGTGACAGCGTATCCCACTACTAGTTAGCCCCTAATCCTGTCACATGGGCGATGCAGGTTAGAAGCACGCACACAGTTTCTTAGGCTGCGAAAGCGTAGTTTGTTTGTTGTTTGCCGTTTAATAGGCTTTAGCGTTGATGAAGTGGACGCGTCCCCACTACCCGCTACCCATGCTCGAACTATCCCCGTCGAATCCATAAACGCCCCCTCATATAAGAAGGGCTCCAGGATTAATCCGTGAATACGGAGCAAAGGTGCTGCACATCTTTTTCCTCCAAGGTAAAAAGATGCTTCTTTCAAACTCGGCATTCCTGTCTGCTACAAGAACATCATAACACAGGACCAATCACCGATATAGTATAGATTGCTGGAAGACATTCCAGCAGGCTGAGCAACTGTGCAAGTTTAACCAACACACATATGATGCTCAAGCGTCTACATATTATACCGCGTCCCTCAAGGGAAGTAAAGTTGAGTGCCGAAGTGCAGACCATTCATGAGCATGAACAACTTTTCTTAACTATCTTACCCACGATCCCAACAAACTACGCAGCCGTCAGCAAACATGCTGCAACAATCATTCCAGTAATCCTCACAATTTTACCCGGTACCACTCAGCCTCCTTAACAAGGGACCTCTAATCAAAACAAAAAATCTCAAGCTCCACCCAATTACGGGCAAACCTTGAGATCCTTATTTCTAATATAATGCACACTTATCACTAACTAAATTGCCATACGTAATTCACGCATATCAATTTCAATCAACGAGCCACCTTCTGCTTCTCGCGCAGTACCCGTTGAATATCACGTTGTGCATCGCGTTTTGCAGCAGACTCCCGTTTATCGTATTGCTTCTTACCTTTACCCAGTCCGAGCAATAGCTTCGCATACCCGTTACGAATATAGATCTTCAGCGGTACAATGCTGTATCCGTCCTGCTTCGACAGCCCTAACAGCTTGTGGATCTGTACTTTATGCATCAACAACTTGCGCGTACGTGTTGGATCAATTGGATTATGACGGTTCCCTTGTTCAAAAGGACTAATATGCATATTGTGAATATGAATCTCACCGTTCCGAATCGTGGCAAATGCATCGCCAATATTCGCACGGCCGTTACGAAGAGATTTAATCTCCGTTCCGGTAAGCACCATGCCCGCTTCATACGTATCTTCAATGAAGTAGTCATGGGAAGCCTTTTTATTCTGTGCAAGCACTTTACTCTGTCCATCATTCTTGCCCATGTCCTCACTCCTTCTCCGTAAAATAAGCCGGTACCAATGCTCTACAGCAGCGCACCACACATTATCTCAGGTACCACATGCCAGACCTTAATTGTAGCAAGGACCGCAGTTAAAATCAAGAAAGAGGCGGTCTGCGCCGCCCCTTCTCATTACACTCATTTCATGCTCAGTGAAACGCGATTACTTTTTCTTCTTCCGTACAAAAGCCGCCGTTCCGTTGGCAGGTGCGCCTTTATTCTTCTTGCGTTTGCGGCGTGGTGCTCCGCCTTCTTGAACACCTCCTGGTGTAGCTCCTTCTCCAATAAACACACCGCTAGGTGAGGTGTTCTTGCGTCCACTACCGCCTTTGCCACCTTTACCTCCGACTTTACCAGATTTGAAGCTTCCTTCACCGCGAGTGCTGCTGCTGTTCAGACTATTCCCTTGTCCACCAGGTGAAGTGCCCTCCTGGCCACCCGCTGTCGAGCTATAACCGCCTTTGCCTGACCCAAAACCAAAGCTTACCGCTCCCTTGCTCCGGCCAGCTGATCCGCCGACATCTCCAGCACGACGCTCACCTCTCGGTTTACCGCCACCTTTGCCATCTGCGCTTCCTGCTGTGTTCGAAGCTCCGCTACGACCGCCACGTCCGCCTTTGCTGCTCTCATCGGCTGATCTGCCACCACGGCTGCCTCCAGCACCAGTTGGAGCGCCTTTACCACCACGCGAGCCACTGAATCCACCGGAACCATTCTTCGCGCCACCGCGTCCGCCACCAGCAGGACGTCCACCTTTACCTCCACGTCCACCACTGAAGCCACCAGGACGTTCGCCGCGAGGTTTCATGTCGACCATTTCAAAGTCAATCGTGTACTCTTCCATGCTCACACGCGCCACACGAATCTTCACCTCATCACCGATGCGGAAGACTTTGGAGGTACGTTCACCAATCAGAGCCATATGTTGATCGTCAAAATGGTAATAGTCGTCTGTGAGCGCACTCAGGCGAATCAAACCTTCTACCGTATTTTCCAGTTCAATGAACATACCGAAGCTGGTAACACTGCTGATCATGCCTTCGAACTCTTCGCCGACTTTATCGAGCATGTACTCGGCTTTCTTCATTTTCTCTGTATCCCGCTCAGCTTCAACCGCCACACGCTCGCGTTCCGAAGACTGTTGCGCAATATCGGCCATACGTCCAGCCAAATACTCCTGACGGTTCTCAGGCAAAGCCCCATTGTTCTCAATCACTTCCCGAATAACACGGTGAATGACGAGGTCGGGATAACGACGGATCGGTGATGTGAAGTGGCTGTAGAACTCTGCCGCCAGACCAAAGTGACCGGACATCTCGGAATCATACTTCGCCTGTTTCATGGAACGCAGCATCATTGTACTGATAACTGTTTGTTCCTTCGTTCCGTTAATATCCTCAAGCAGGGATTGAAGCGCCCGTGGATGAATTGCGTTGCCACGTCCTTTGACATGGTGTCCGAAATTCGCCGCAAAGGCGAGAAAATTTTGCAGTTTTTCCTGATCTGGATCTTCATGCACACGATAGATGAACGGAACCTTCAACCAGTGGAAATGCTCTGCTACCGTTTCATTGGCTGCCAGCATAAATTCCTCAATGATTTGCTCCGCAATCGAACGCTCCCGTTTCACGATATCCACTGGTTTGCATTCTTCATCCACAATGATTTTGGATTCTTCAAAATCAAAGTCAACCGCACCGCGGCGCATACGCATCGCACGAAGCTTCAAGGCAATCTCTTTCATCAAGTGGAAATCACCCACCAGATCCTTGTAACGCTCCAACAGTTCAGGCTCTTCCCCTTCGAGAATTTTACGTACGTTGGAATACGTCATCCGCTCTTTGGTCTTGATCACACTCGTGAAAATGTCGTGTTTCACAACCTTCATCTGATCGTTGAACTCCATCTCACAAGACAGGGTCAAGCGGTCTACCTGTGGGTTCAAACTACAGATCCCGTTGGACAAACGTTGCGGCAGCATCGGAATAACGCGGTCCACCAGATACACACTGCATCCTCGGTTGTACGCTTCCTGGTCCAACTTGGAGTTTTCCTTCACATAATAGCCAACATCGGCAATATGAACACCCAGACGATAGTTACCGTTAGGCAGTTTCTCCACATTGACAGCGTCATCGAGATCCTTGGCGTCTTCGCCATCAATCGTGACAATATTGAGCCCACGCAAATCGCGTCGACCCTGCTGAATAATTTCTTCTTCCGTAATGGCATCTGGCGACTTTTCAGCTTCTTCCACCACTTCATCCGGGAAGGCTTCCGGCAGCTGATGCTTGCGGATTACAGAGAGGATATCAATACCCGGTTCATCCTTATGACCGAGAATCTCGATCACTTCACCTTCTGCTGCTGCCCGGCCCTCTGGATAGCTGACGATTTTTGCAACAACCTTTTGACCATCAACAGCCCCATTAAAATTCGTACGCGGGATAAAAATATCCCGGTTAATCCGCTTGTCGTCCGGAATGACGAAGCCGTACACCTCGTGGCTTTGGAATACACCAACAACCTGCGTGACTGCACGGGTAACAATACGGACAATCTCACCCTCCAAACGCCCACCGGAAGGTCCTTGAGAAGTCACCTTAACAAACACCGTATCTCCGTTCATGGCGCTTTTCATATCATTGGCGTGAATGTACACATCCGGGTGCTCCCGATCCTCAGGGATGAGGAAAGCAAACCCTTTCGCATGAGCCTGCAAACGTCCGCGAACCAAATCCATACGTTCTGGCATACCATAGCGGTTATTGCGGGTCAGCAGGACTTTGCCGGATTCCTCCAACGTATTAAGCATAATTAAAAAGGCTTTGAAATCAGCAGCGTCTTCAATCTCGAAGTGCTGTTCCAGTTCCTGATAAGTCATCGGTTTATAAGCGGTTTCCCGCATGAAGTCGAGCAATTGTTGTTCTGTTATCATTAATATTCACCTCGGGAAACTTAAAAGTGTAATCTTGTCTCATCTCTTTATGTAGCGGAAACCTTGCAAATAGTAAAGGCATTTAACACAGGCCTCACTATCTCATACCCTAGTATACACGAATTCAATCCGGCCCATCCGTACCCTGCAAAATAAACCAAGCATGCATGGCCCCTAGTATAACCGCGCTTTCATGCACCATAACAGCAGCATTTAGGCTACATGTGTTTTGCTCTCGAACAGACAGAAAAGAAACGGCCCAGAACAGGGCGAATATGTAGGAAGGTAACCGAAAGGAAGTGAGAAGAAATCGAAGATCAGATTTGTGTGGATCATTGGAAAAGACTGGTCATGGATGAATTTATTAAAAAACCTCCGTTTCTCCTCGAAACGAAGGTTAATCATTCAAGCGTTCATGCTCGAAACTATCGAGTTACATAAGAAACTCCAACTCTTACTTGGAGACAACCGTAACGATGATAGACAAAATGAAGAATCCTGCACCCAGTACAACCGTTGCACGTTGCAGGAAAAGATCCAGTCCGCGCGCTTTCGTTTTACCGAAAAGATGTTCCGCACCACCGGAGATGGCACCCGCCAAACCAGCGCTTTTCCCGTGCTGCAGCAATACTACAGTGATTAGACCGATCGAAAACACCACGAGCAGCAATTTCAAAGCAATATCCATTCTTTCCACCTCCTACCCATGTGGGCATAACATCTCACCATAAAAACAGTTACTTTAATTGTAACACAGCTATTAGCGTGATACAAGTAGTGGCGAAATAAGCACAAGTTATTCCTCGTAATGGTATTATTATAATATTTTAATATACATTCGGCTAATTAATGGAATAATAATTAATTTTCTTCCCGTCCAACAAATCCCTGTATTTCACCCGATTTTCCTCAATATCAAAGTCATCCGTATAGATAGACTCCACCGTATACACTTTACTATCTTGCTTCTGATATTTACTAAGCCTATACTGCTGATCCACGTAATATACGTCTCCGTTATAGTAAACAAGGGAAAGCCCCACTTTTACATCACGGGCCACTACGGTCTCTCTATGAGTTGTCCTATTGATCTCAACTAAATCCGAACCCGCTATATAATAAATATGTTCTTCATTGAGGAAAAAACAATAGACCCGGGTAATGTTCTTGAGAATATCTTCGATATTCTCCTGACCTGAAGCCATCCCGTAGAAATCCTCAGTATTCTCTCTGACACTGTTGTAAACTAGTGTCTGATTAAAGTTGCTCATATCGATCCCATATATACGAATGCCCTCAACCCCCAAGGTCTGAGCGACATAATAGCACCAGCCGTCGCGAACAAAAATGGCGGAAATAGTCTGCTCCTGCGCAAACGGCTCCCTGGTCAGCGTTAATTCTTCGCCGGTTTGCAGATTTCTCGCTGTAATCATGCTCGCCGCCTCATCCAGACTCAAAGCATATCCCGCCGTCTCTCCGTAATTCCGTCCACCCTCAGACTCAAATGTAAATGTATCCTGTCCGTAGCCCTTCATTTGGCAGCCTGCAGTTGTTGTGGAGAAAATAGCTAATAAGATTAAAAACACCGATAATTTTCTGTATCCATTTCGAAACTTTCGCTCCTTGATTGTATACCTAGAGTACTTCTTGAGACCGTAAAGGAACAGAATTCCGATCTCAATAGCGTACACCAGCAGCATAAGAATGAAGTTTCCCTTATTAATAGCCTGGAAATTCACAACCTTCTCCACGGCTCCATGTTCGTTATAATTGTTAATATAGGTGGTCCCCCACAAATACCCTGTCCCTTCAAGAAGTCCAGATGGCAGCGGGAGATAGTACAGCAATGCTTGTCCATTGAAAAGGATATAGGGTAGAAATACCATAGCACTGCCAGTGAATAGGGTGATAATGGATTTCTTACTAATCATGCCCACTAGGGAGATACAGCCTGACAACATTACAGAGCCCATGACTTGACAAAGGAGCATAAGGAGCAAAGCTTCATTCAAAGACACATGATACTCGCTGTTCGCAAAAAAACTTAGGCTGTGTAGCGGATACTGTCCATGCTGCATCCCTACCATTTGATTTAGACATATCCACTCGATGAGGGTAAACAATACTGTAGTTGTAACCGCCAGTATACTGCCAATGCTCAACTTTACTATCCCTGCCAGATACTTCCCTTTATAGCTTGATAGAAGCAAAGCGTCCATCCCGCTCTCATATTCATAACAAAAAAGCGGAGTCAGAATAATAAGCAGACATAATAAGAGTATAAAATCCGGCGTTCCATGGGCCAGAAGGGTACTCCATCCTCGCTCGTCCATGATATAACGCTCATCGGGAGCTTCCTTGGCATAGAAATATTGATTATACACCACTTGAAATACGGCGCTGTTCTTCATCTTTTCATAATACGACTTGCTGTTTTCCTCATAAGACTCTTGATCGATCTTCCCGGCCTGCCACTTCCGGGCTAGTTCTTCCAATTCTCCAGCAGCATGATTAACGGCGTAATACTCCGCCTGAAGCTGTTGTTCCTTCTGTGCAGTTAACTTGCCTTCATATAAGGTGACATAGGCAGCGTAACCTTCCGGATTCTTATTGATGATCATGTTTGAATCGTATCCCTGCTGGAAGGTCAGTGCGATTTTTAACAATACCATGGCTGCGATCACCAGCAGGCCTTTTTGTTTGATTAATATTTTTCTCCATTCGGCTGACCACATGTTAAGCACCTACTTTAATCGGGTTCGTGCCACTTCTCTTCATGCTTCTCGTGGTACTGAACCTACGAATGAGAACATACAATACTATGCCGATGATGAACTGCACAACAATCAATATCGATGACCTTGTAAAGAAGGTATTACCTAAATTCATGCCAAGAAGTTCGGAGAAGAGTTCATTTCCTTTTAGCAAAGTAAACGGGCTTCCAAGCGCCCACAGGGTCTTACCAGCCTCCTCAGAGGCCAGGAAGCCGCTAGCATAACTCCCTCCGACCATAAGTAGTACGCCCAGCAAATAAGGATAAAGGACACGCTGAAACAAAGCTGACAATAGGCTCAAGCACAGCCCTATAACAGCAAACCCGCCCAGCTTGAACAGTACCAGCAGGACATAAAAGGCAAGGACAGAAACATCAATAGGAGTAAATTGAAATGCTTCTACAGCATAGAGAGGCATTCCCCATCCGGATAGCCGATAGAGTAACCCAAAAGTGACAATGTTCGTTATCGAGAAAACAATCAACAAAAATGCTATAAAGAAAAACAAAGATAGCACCTTTGCCAAAGCCATGTTTCTCTGCCCCTTCCTGCAGGATAAGATTAGTCCGTCCATGTTGGCTTCCTTCTCATGGGCATAAATGGGAACCAGCCCGAGAAGCATAAGCAGCAAAATCAACAAATCAGAAAAACGATATTTGAACAGGAGTTCCCACGGCTTTCCATCGTAAAAGACGCTGATTTGCCGCCCGCTGTAATGGTTTTGAATATACTCGTTCTTGGTCATCTCGTAATTGTTGTTATACTTTTTATAAAATACAATATTATCTCTAGCCTTTTCTACGACTTGGTTCAGATTGGCTTCATATCCAGCCGCAAATTTCATCGGCTGATAAAAATATTTGGTGATCATGGCATAGTCTCCCCAAATATAGCCTGTATAAGAGTCCTGCTGGTATTCTCTGCTGTATGTCCCATCTGCGACCAGTGAATTAAGCCTATTGTATTCGTCAATGACAAAACGCGCATGATCCGTGGTCAGGGGTCCATCCAGTTTCTCATGCATGCTATAATAGAAGTCCCACTGCATCTGGGTTTCCTTGGAATGGGACATAAAATACCCCAGCAGACCATCACCGGTCATATAATTCCTATAAATGATACATACATTCAGACAGATAAATAACAAAATCGCCGCCAGCACATAACCTCTTAAATAATTTTTACGTATTTCATAATAAATAAGCCTCAGCATCGCGTAACTCCCAGCTTTAATGTTGAAATATGGATAAAAAAACATCCTCCAGGGATGGACGAGCCTGCTCTGTTTTTCCTTCCGGTGCATTATCACTCACCACACGCAGAAGAAATTGATTGTCCAGGCGTTTCACATTTCTAACTTGAAATTTTTCTACCCATGCTTCCATGTCTTCTTCATCAACAACCACATTCCACACTTTTCCCTCTACGCTTTTTTCCAGCTCTTCAGGTGATCCCTGCATAAAGAGCTGGCCCTGATTTAAGATTATAATTTCCTTGGCAATATATTCGACATCGGGCACGATATGTGTCGCCAGCAACACCAGCTTGTCCTTTGCCAGCCGTGAAATAATATTTCTGAAGCGTATGCGTTCTCCCGGATCGAGCCCTGCTGTCGGTTCATCCAGAACAAGAATATCCGGCTTGTTCAGAATAGCCTGTGCGATTCCTAGTCGCTGCCTCATCCCGCCAGATAAAGCGCCTACCTTCTTCTTATAGGAATCAGTTAAATTGACCAAATCCAGTACTTCTTGTATTCTGCCGTTGACCTGTTTTTGGGGTATACCTTTCAGGGCGCACATATATTTCAGGAATTCATCGGTTCGAAAGTTTTTATAGAACGTAGGGTATTGGGGCAAGTAACCGATTCTATCCAAGTATTTTGTTCCCATTGTCCTGATATCGACCCCGTCCAGCAGAATCCTGCCTTGGGTCGCCTCCAATATTCCAATCAGGATACTGATCAGAGTAGTTTTGCCTGCCCCATTGGGACCTAACAGCCCGTACACTCCTTCCGAAAGTGTGGCATTAAAATCATCCAGAGCCAGTTGTTTTCCGTATGATTTGGTAATATGTTCTAATCTCAGCTCCATTATTCTTATTCCTCACAAACAAAGGTATGATAGGTATATAGGCCACCCTCTGCATAAATCAAAATATAATAGATGGATGGGTTCCCAGATGTCATAATACGATGTACAGCGCTGGGGAGCTGTGCCGACTGAAATGTTTCTTCCTTCACGATCTCGCTAGTCTTTAATTCATATTGGCGAATTCGGTAGCTTTTATCCTCCTGCTGTTTAACTGCAACCAAGTATTTCCCGTCCTCAGTCACTCTAGCCATAGTACTCTCCGTTCCGTCCACCTGAATTGGGAAGGTCTCTCCGGTCTGCAAATCGAGCAGCAGCACTCTTCCACTGGAAGTGTTACTTCGCGGTTTAATTACATCCGTTATGCTCGCATAGCGGTCCGATACATAAATTTGATCGCCTTGAAATTGCTTCTCCTTATGAATCATCACTTGGTCACTGTCAAGCTCAATCAATCCATAAGTGAAATCTTCTTCGTCATCGCCTACCTGACTTCCATAGAATACAATCTGATCGTTACTGTTCGTAAAATGAGCTTTCTCAATAACAATGGTGTTATTCTTTTCATTCATGATTTCACTTAATTTTCCTGTCTCTGCATCGTATACATAGAGACTCGTTGCACTGGACCATAATGTTTTGTTCCCATCGCGTGAGACAGCCTTTAATGAATTAGTGTCCAGTAGTTCTTTCGGGAGAATTCCTGTAAAATCCACTTCCTTCTCTAGCTGTAGATCCTCGCTGTAGATTTGAATTTTGATGTTGCGGATTGGCTGTGGATAGCTGATCATTTCAAGGCCAGAGCTTTTTTTTACGCTGACCGGCTCATCTGCGGATAACACCTCGACGGCAAACCCCTTATTGAGTTTTTCAATGTTTTTGGAGAAACTATTCTTATCCAAAGTGACTTTTTTCAGTTTGCTGTTCGTTCCAAGATCCAACAACACCAGACTATTTGTTTCGTAGTCGAAATTCAAATCATAGAAGATCCCTTTCTCTTCGGTAACAGGTTTATTTTCCATAGTCAGAGGTTCTTGCTGCTCTTTTGGTGGTCCTTCATTATCGGCCTTGGTCGGTTGATCACAAGACGCAAGCAACTGGGATATAGATAACAAAACGAGTACGATAAGCCATGTTTGTTTCATACCAATCTTCACTCCAACTCTATTTATTCACTAGCAGCATGGATTTCGTTTTGACTGGCGAATTTGTAGCCGATAAATAATCCTGCCCCGTTACGGTAGATATGGCATAGATCGAGTTCAGCTCTTCATAAGCGCTTGTATCCAGCTCGATTTCGACAGTGCTCATTTTCCCCTTTTTAGTAGTAGATTCGATGTAATCGGCTCCATTTATCTGAATAGGCTTGTTATTTATATAAAAGGTGGTCCGATAAGTAGCCTCAAGCCCGCCATATATTCGGAAACGAAAGAGCGCCTGGCCATTCTTGGTGTAGATGTTATTCTGTTCCTTGTCTTGAGGAAGCAATTCAGTTAACACATTTTCATCCAGATAGTCGGAGCTTCCATCTGTAATGATGTTCTGTGCATGGTCCTTAATCTCCTGAGAGATATCTTCCACAAGAGCATCCGAATATGAATGTAACTCTTTCTGGCCGGGAGCATCACTTTTCATATCGATCTCTTGGAATACCGTTGCACTCAGACTATGATTCATGCCATAGTTCGGTTGGTTGGCATTCTGAGGTTTATATTCCGGTTGCAGTATGGTGGCAAATACAACCCCGATGCGGTCTCCCTTGTGCCCCGTCACTGGATTAAAAACAATATCGAATTCGTCGCTCTCTTCATTCTCCAGGGAAAACTGATGCATGACAGACACTTCGCTAGCATCCCTGTTCTTATGCTCAATTGAATAAGGCTGCGAAATCCCATCCACAAACACCAGCAATCCAAACTTGGAGCTTACCTCCTTGTCCAAACCCGAGACTTTAAAAGGGATATGGAGCTCTTTGCCGGAATATTCATATACTTGCCTCTCCTCATTCGGTGCAACAATGCCATAACTGAACATGCCCATGCTGCCTCTGGAACTGTCATCTTCAAATAATTCTGACGCAGACTCATTTTCAATTGACGGTTTGCCAGGATTCAAATTTTCTATATTAGTCTGTGACTTAGAGCATCCAGCTAACAGTAAACATAAACAGATCATGATTGATATGCCTTTTATTTTTTTTCTCATAATTACACCTCAAGAAATTATAGTTAAATATATAGATTAAGAAAAACTAGCATGACAATGAAAGTAGAAAACTTTCATTGTCATGCTATTAACGGCGCATTACTAAACAGTATAGTGTAGTATGCAATAAATAGAATTTTTTAGAAAGTACTGGATGAATATTTTACAGTACTTGAGTTCCCTCTTGCCTCATGGGAACTGAATGCGGCAAGCTTGGTGGACGTCAGATTTGCGGCACTGACCGATGAGGAACTTCCACCGGTAACTGTTCTTGATACATTGGCCAATGGCGTGCCTGTTGCGTTGTCCTGAACCTCTAAAGTTGTAATCACTTTTGTCGTGGATACATATTTTGTTATGGATGTCTCCGCTGTTACTGTAGTTCCACTTTTTGTTAAGGTATAAGTAAATGTTCCAAACTCTGTTGTACTTACCGAATCAGCGAGAGCGCTCCCGGCAAATGCCATAATCATCATTGCTGTAGCCATACCTATTACTTTTACTTTTAAATTTTTCATAGCTTCACTACCCTCTCTACTCTTTTTTAGTTTGATCTATACTATTTAATAAGTGCACCCGATTTTTATTCTGTCTGATTTAAATCATAGCAATATTTACATAATCTATTTATTTATAGTTAAATATTACATATAAGTCCCATATATCGTCAAGGGTTATTTGTAAATATATTCAATTTATCCTTTTATTTCACAAGCAACATCTAATATATCTATATAGGTCAATTAAAGTTTATTGAATATTGCCGCATGAAGTTGGGTTTCCGGCCAAGCACAATTGGACGCTGGCTCTAGCAGCCGCTTATGTGGAGCGTGAGATTGAACGAGGCTACACCTTCGTAGGCATGGCCAAATTGCTGCACCGTTTTGTGCAAGAACGATTTCCCCAGTTAAAAAAATGAATGAACGATGAGATCGATCATCTCTTGTTTCAAAACGAAAGTATGATTTGCGATTATCAAGCGTTGCAGCAAACCTGGCTCGAGAAAGGGAAACAACGGATCATTCCGACCACGGGCAAACACCGCGGTGTGAAGCTGCTCGCGAAGGTCTATGGAGATGGCTGAAAGCCGACTCATAAAGCTTAACCAATTATTATTACAATAAAAAAAACCCACTTTCGTTAATAATACAAAATGCAGTCGAATGACTAATTCATCTTGTATTATTGAATGAATGTGGGCTTTTCTATATAAAGCACATATACTAATACATCTTAAATAAGATTTTTTGAAGGCTTATTTTTTGAGGTTGTAGAAACCTTTAAGACCATTGTATTGAGCCAGTTCACCCAGTTGATCCTCGATGCGGAGCAATTGGTTGTACTTCGCGATACGGTCTGTACGGGAAGGAGCACCCGTTTTGATTTGACCCGCGTTTGTTGCAACAGCGATGTCAGCGATTGTGCTGTCTTCGGACTCACCGGAACGGTGGGAGATTACAGCTGTGTATCCTGCACGTTTAGCCATTTCGATTGCATCGAATGTTTCAGTCAATGTACCGATTTGGTTCACTTTGATCAAGATGGAGTTACCAATGCCTTCATTGATACCTTTTTCCAGACGCTCTGTGTTTGTTACGAACAGGTCGTCACCAACGAGTTGTACTTTGTCTCCCAATTTCTCAGTGAGCAATTTCCAACCTTCCCAATCGTCTTCGGACATACCGTCTTCAATTGTAATGATTGGGTACTTCTCAACCCATGAAGCCAGAAGGTCAACATACTCAGCGGAAGTGTAAGATTTACCTTCGCCAGCCAGTGTGTATTTACCATCTTTGTAGAATTCAGTGGAAGCTACGTCCATACCCAGGAATACGTCAACACCTGGTTTGTAGCCTGCTTTTTCAATAGCTTCGATGATTGTAGTGATTGCTTCTTCGTTCGAACCAAGGTTCGGTGCGAAGCCACCTTCGTCACCTACAGCTGTGTTCAGGCCTTTGGAGCTCAGAACGGATTTGAGGTTGTGGAAGATTTCTGCCCCTACACGAAGAGCTTCTTTGAACGTTGGTGCTCCAACAGGAAGAACCATGAACTCTTGAACGTCGATGTTGTTGTCCGCATGCTCACCACCGTTGATGATGTTCATCATTGGTACTGGAAGTACTTTAGCATTGAATCCGCCCAGGTAAACGTACAATGGCAGATCCAGAGCGTCAGCAGCTGCACGAGCTACAGCCATAGACACAGCGAGGATTGCGTTAGCACCCAATTTGCCTTTGTTTGGCGTACCGTCCAAAGCGATCATCAATTTGTCAATACCCAGTTGATCCAAAGCGTCCATACCGATTACTTCTGGAGCGATTGTTTCGTTTACGTTTTTAACAGCTTGCAGAACGCCTTTACCGAGGTAACGGGATTTGTCGCCATCGCGAAGCTCAACAGCTTCGTGGGCACCAGTGGATGCACCGGATGGTACGATAGCGCGTCCGATTGCGCCGGACTCCAGGTATACTTCAACTTCAACTGTAGGGTTACCGCGGGAGTCGAGGACCTCGCGAGCGTACACGTCAGAAATAATAGTCATGAGTGATAATCTCCTTTAAATTTAAATTTATTAAAAATTAGGACCACTTGTGTTTTCCCTTTTCCTCTACGTCAGCAGAATCGTCTTCCGATCGCTGTTATCCCCTGATTCCTTTGAACTTATTTTCATAAGTTGGAATCATGTGATAAAGGCGAGCGCTAACGCTTCTTCAGACTATTTCAGCTGCCTTCGTTCAGGGGTAAACTCCAAACTTCCCAATTTCATATATGTTGTTGCGTAACTTATTTACGGGTAGCGATGACAGATGTTCCTGTCATTTCTTCCGGTTTAGGCAATTGCATCAGGTCAAGAATCGTTGGAGCGATATCCGCGAGGATTCCGCCCTCACGCAGGGTAACATTAGCATCTGTAACGATAAATGGAACCGGGTTCGTTGTGTGAGCCGTGAACGGACGTCCTTGCTCATCGAACACCATATCCGCGTTACCATGATCGGCAGTAATCAGCACAACGCCGCCTTTAGCGAGAACTGCATCCACAACACGGCCCATGCATTCGTCTGTTACTTCTACTGCCTTAATGGTAGGCTCCAGCATGCCGGAGTGTCCAACCATATCAGGGTTAGCAAAGTTCAGAATGATGGCGTCATGTTTGTCTGCTTCAATCTCGCGAACACATGCGTCAGCTACTTCATACGCGCTCATCTCCGGTTGCAAGTCGTACGTTGCAACTTTTGGTGAGTTGATCAGCACGCGTGTTTCGCCCGGAAGCTCAACATCACGGCCGCCGCTGAAGAAGAAAGTAACGTGCGGGTATTTCTCGGTTTCTGCAATACGCAACTGTTTCTTGTTGTTCTGCACCAGAACTTCACCCAGCGTGTTATCGAGGTTTTTAGGCGAGTAAGCCACATAACCTTCAACAGTCTCGCTGAACAAGGTCAGGCACACGAAGTGCAAGCCCACAGGGAACTTCGGTCCACGGTCGAAACCACGGAAATCCTGGTTCGTGAATACTTGCGACAATTGGATCGCACGGTCAGGACGGAAGTTGAGGAAAATGACAGAATCGCCGCTCTCCACCAAACCTACCGGCTGGCCATCCGCTTTAACGATAACCGTTGGTTCAACGAATTCGTCAAATACGGATTTTTCATACGATTCTTCAACCGCTTTGAGTGGATCAGTGTATTTGGGTCCATCACCATAAACGATGGCACGATATGATTTCTCAACACGTTCCCAACGTTTGTCACGGTCCATCGCATAGTAGCGACCTTGAACCGTTGCGATTTGTCCTACACCGACTTCCTCGATTTTGGCAATCAGCTTCTGCATGAATTCTTTACCGCTATCTGGCATAACATCACGGCCATCCAAGAAGGCATGAATGTATACGTCATTCATTTCTTCTTTTTTGGCGAGATCCAGCATAGCGAACAAGTGGTCGATGTGACTATGTACGCCGCCATCGGACAACAAACCATACAAGTGAAGCTTTTTACCGCTTTGCTTCGCTTCGCGAACAGCTTTAACGAGTGTTTCGTTATCGAAAAACTCACCGTCACGAATTGATTTGGAGATACGAGTCAAATCCTGGTATACGATCCGGCCGGCACCAATGTTCAGGTGTCCTACCTCGGAGTTCCCCATTTGCCCTTCGGGCAAACCTACGGCTTCACCGCAAGCAGTGAGAGTTGTGTGTGGGAATTGGCTCATAAAACGGTCATAGTTCGGTTTCTTGGCTTGCGCTACCGCGTTGCCTTCCACCGTGTTACGAAGACCAAAGCCGTCCATAATGATCAGTGCTACAGGTTTTGGAGCTGTCATTACTTCGCCCCCTCAACAAGCGCGATGAACGAAGCCGGCTGCAAGCTGGCACCGCCAACAAGTGCGCCGTCGATGTCGCTTTGTCCGAGGTATTCTGTTACGTTCTCAGGTTTAACACTGCCGCCGTATTGAATACGAACTGCATCTGCTACCTTTTGGTCGTACAGATCCTTCACCAGCGTACGGATGTAAGCAATAACTTCATTCGCATCCTGGGATGTGGAGGATTTGCCTGTACCAATCGCCCAGATTGGCTCATAAGCGATAACCACTTTTGCTGCCTGATCTGCGGACAGACCTGCAAAAGCAGCTTCCGTTTGCACTTTGCACACGTCTTTCGTTTGGTCAGCTTCACGCTCTTCGAGCGTTTCACCAAGGCAAAAGATTGGAGTCAATCCGTGACGGAATGCTGCATGCAACTTTTTATTAACAGTCTCATCGGTTTCCGCAAAATATTGACGGCGCTCCGAGTGACCAATAATGACATAATCCACACCCAGATCTTTCAGCATAACGCCGCTGATTTCACCTGTGAATGCACCGTTGTCTTCAAAATGAAGATTTTGTGCACCAATTTTGATGTTTGTGCCTTTAACAGCTTCTACCAGGGATGGCAGATTCGTAAACGGTGCGCAAATAACAGTCTCTACACCTTCAACTTCCGCTTTTCCTTTAACTTCCTGAATGAAGTCATTGGATTCGGAAACCGTTTTGAACATTTTCCAGTTACCTGCGATAATCGGTGTTCTCATGGTTTTCAACTCCTTCATGCTATAGCTTAAAGCTTACTTGTCGTTCAATGCAACTACGCCAGGAAGCACTTTGCCTTCCATGAACTCGAGCGATGCACCGCCACCTGTAGAGATGTGGTCCATTTTGTCAGCCAGTTTGAACTTCTCAGCTGCTGCTGCGGAGTCACCGCCACCAATGATGGTGTATGCCGATGTCTCAGCGCAAGCTTCTGCTACTGCACGAGTACCGTGGGAGAAAGGCTCGATTTCGAATACGCCCATTGGTCCGTTCCATACAACGAGTTTGGAGTTTTTAACAACGTCAGCATAGATCTCACGTGTTTTAGGACCGATATCGATACCTTCCCAATCTGCAGGAATGTCGCCAACTTCAACAATCTTCGTATTTGCGTTAGCGCTGAAGTCATCGGAGATAACGATATCCACTGGCAGGTAGAAGTTCTTGCCCAATTTCTTCGCTTTTTCGATAAAGCCCAGAGCAACATCCAGTTTGGACTCATCCAGCAGGGATTGACCTACTTCATGACCTTGAGCCTTCATGAATGTGTAGGAAAGACCGCCACCGATGATTACGTTGTCTGCAATGTTCAGCAGGTTGTCGATTACATCGATTTTGTCTTTAACTTTGGAACCACCGATGATGGCTGTGAAAGGACGCTCAGGGTTGGAGATGGCTTTGCCCAACACTTCAAGTTCTTTCTCCATCAACAGACCGGATACTGCTGGCAACAAATGAGCGATACCTTCTGTCGAAGCATGTGCTCTGTGCGCTGCGCCGAATGCATCGTTAACAAATACGTCAGCCAGTTCAGCAAATTGTTTCGCGAGTTCCGGATCGTTTTTCTCTTCGCCTGCGTGGAAACGAACATTCTCAAGCAACAATACGTCGCCGTTGTTCAGTTCAGCGACTTGAGCTTTTACGGTTTCGCCAACGGAATCGTCAGCTTTAACCACTTTTTTACCAAGCAACTCGGACAAACGCTCAGCCGCTGGAGTCAAACGCAAGGATTCAACCACTTCGCCATTTGGACGACCCATGTGGCTCGCAAGAATGACTTTTGCACCTTTTTCGATCAAGTAGTTGATCGTTGGCAGTGTTGCACGAATACGTTTGTCATCTGTAATTTTACCATCTTCGAGCGGCACATTAAAATCTACACGGACAAAAGCCCGTTTTCCTGTCAATTCGATATCGCGTACACTTTTTTTGTTCATCTGTATTTCCTCCGCACCCATGTATTTGGTGGACCAATCAAGGGCCCAAATCCCTTGTCAATCCTGGTGTTTTTGAGAAATTTTCAAAATATTGATATATAAAGAGCGGAAACAATAGCATCTGTTTCCGCTCTATGTTATTGCAGATATTACTTGATCATTTTTGCAAAGTGCTCCAAAGTGCGAACCAGTTGAGCAGTGTAGGACATTTCATTGTCATACCAAGCTACAGTTTTAACCAATTGTTGGTCGCCAACAGTCAGAACTTTAGTTTGAGTTGCATCAAACAGGGAACCGAAAGTGATACCTTGGATATCGGAAGATACGATTTCGTCTTCTGTATATCCGAAAGTTTGTGGATCGGAAGCTTCTTTCATTACTGCGTTAACTTCTTCAGCAGTAACTTTTTTACCCAATACAGTTACGAGCTCAGTCAGGGAACCAGTAGCTACTGGTACACGTTGAGCTGCACCGTCGAGTTTGCCTTGCAGTTCTGGAATAACCAAACCGATTGCTTTAGCAGCACCAGTTGTGTTAGGGATGATGTTTTCAGCTGCTGCGCGAGCACGACGGAAGTCACCTTTAGGGTGTGGAGCATCCAAAGTGTTTTGGTCGCCAGTGTAAGCGTGAATTGTAGTCATCAAGCCTTGAACGATTCCGAATTTGTCTTGCAGCGTTTTTGCCATAGGTGCCAGGCAGTTTGTTGTGCAAGATGCGCCGGAGATTACAGTTTCAGTACCGTCGAGGATTTCATGGTTTACGTTGTAAACGATGGTTTTCATGTCGCCAGTAGCTGGTGCGGAGATAACAACTTTCTTAGCTCCACCTTTCAAGTGTTTCTCAGCTGCTTCTTTAGTTGTGAAGAAACCAGTACATTCCAGAACGATATCTACGCCCAGGTCGCCCCAAGGAAGTTCTTCTGGGTTACGGTTAGCCAATACTTTAACTTCTTTGCCGTTCACTTTGAAGAAGCCATCGTGTACTTCAACATCGCCATCGAAGCGACCTTGAGTTGTATCATATTTGAGCAAATGAGCCAGCATTTTAGCATCAGTCAAGTCGTTGATTGCTACAACTTCAATGCCCTCTACATTTTGAATACGGCGGAATGCCAAACGACCAATACGTCCAAAACCGTTAATACCTACTTTAATCATGAGTAAGTTCCTCCCAAGTTTTGATTGATTTTTTTATGAAGCTTATATATTCAAGACAGACGGTAAAGTCCGTCAAGACAACAATAGTTGTGGTGCAAATAAAACCTTATTCCATTTCGGCGACGATGACTTCAGCAGCAGCCTCATCAATAATCAGAATATCTTCCTGACCAAATCGCAGGACCGAATGTATGGCAGCAGCCTTGCTCTTGCCACCCGCAATCCCAATTACGACATCAGTTCGTTCAATATCCTGGAGTCGCATGCCCAGCGTAAGCATGGTATGTACCACCTCACCCTGATCATTAAAGTAATAACCGAAGGATTCCGATACGGCCCCTTGCTCCTGAAGTTCATCTATGATCTCTGTCGCAAGTTTGCGGCGCCGCGCCATCTCTACGGCATCACCGATTCCATGAATGACGATCCGCGATTTTCGGATCAGCTGCAGAATCTCCTGAACACTCGGGTCCTGGATGAGTGATTCATAGGCATGATCACTAAGCAAATCCGGTACATGCAGGAGTTTGTATTGGGCTCCTACCCGTTTTGCCATCGTGGACGCAATCGTATTGGCTTGAATTTCGAGACTTTCTCCCAGCCCACCGCGTGCCGGTACGAACCAGACACCTTTCAGCGATGTTGGCGGAGTCAGTTGCTCTGCGACTTCAGCTGTTGTTGAACCGCCAGTTACGGCGACAACATCGTTATCACTCATAATATTGCCCAGAGCCTTCGCTCCGGCTCTGCCCAGTTCCCGTTTGGCAAATGGAGAAATGTCCGAATCGCCGGGAACCACAACTACCTTTTGCAGACCGTAGGCTTGCTTGATGCGTTCTTCCAGTTCAGATAATCCAAACAGCTCTTTGGCGACGGGTTCCAACTGCTGCAGCAATTCATGCCCTGCCTCACTGATCTTCATCCCTGCACTGTCAATTTCAATAAGTCCCTGAGCCTTTAACAAATCGGTCTCAGCCCTCAGAACCCGCTCGGTCATCTGCATGGAATTAGCTAACGTTCTTCGTCCGATCACATCCGATAACATGATCTGGCGCAGAATCGTATACCTCTTCTTCAAGACATCCATGAGATCAGGCAGAAGCTGCTTTTGCACTTCTAAAATCGTTCGCATGCTTTCCACTCCCGCAAGCTTCTCGTTCCAAGCTCTCTTTCATGGCCCTAAAACGTCCCGGGTTAACTTTTTAAGTCCCACGTCTATTCTACCTAAAACTGACGCGACATGCAAGTGTTTCGAAGCCTTATTTCGACATGTTTCAGGCGTTTGTACGCGCCTATTTTCACAATGTCACACTACTCTGATCAAGAACAACCTGTTCGACACCATATATAGAAGCAAAGTAAATTTCTCATCTACATATTGCTTGCTGTTGTTTTTCGTATGGCATATCCAAAACCTCTTTTAGCATTTACCTATTTGCGCTCTTTATCCACTTATCTTCATCATGATCATTTTCAGGGTAATCCAAACCAAAACAGCGAACATCTGCTTGCAATTCAATTACTCATGAGCTATAATCATTATTGCTGTCACATCTTTGAAACTTCTATTTCAAAATTGCTTTTATGCAACTATGCTTGCAGCAATAATCAATGTGCGCCCGTGGTCCAATGGATATGACGTAGGCCTCCGAAGCCTGAGATCCAAGTTCGATTCTTGGCGGGCGCGCCATTCTTAATTAGTAGCTCATAACCCTTTTAACCAATGAAACCGAATAGGTTTCTTTTTTTTCAAACTTAGTTTGACTTTCTTTGACTTTTTGTTTGAAATTGTTTATGATGTGGGTAATACGGTAACAGTTTATATATAAACACCAATTTAACATTTACATTTCCGAGGAGGTTTTTCACGTGAGTTATATTCCAATGGTCGTTGAACAGAGCAACCGCGGTGAGCGCGCCTATGACATCTATTCCAGATTGCTGAAGGATCGTATCATCTTCCTTGGCAGTGATGTAAATGACGTTGTGGCGAATTCCATCATGGCACAGATGTTGTTCCTTACTGCGGAAGATCCGGAGAAAGACATTCACTTATACATCAATAGCCCAGGCGGATCAATCACAGCCGGTATGGCCATTTACGATACAATGCAATTCATCAAACCGGATGTATCTACCATCTGTGTAGGTATGGCGGCTTCGATGGGTGCATTCCTGTTGAACGCAGGTGCCAAAGGTAAACGTTTTGCATTGCCTAACAGCGAAATCATGATTCACCAACCACTTGGTGGTGCGCAAGGTCAAGCTTCGGACATCGAGATTCGTGCCCGCCGCATCCTGAAAATGCGTGATACCTTGAACCGCATCATCGCTGAGCGCTCAGGCCAACCGCTGGAGCGTATCGAGAAAGATACAGATCGTGACTACTTTATGAGTGCTGCTGAAGCTGCCGATTACGGTATCATCGATAAAGTTATCGAAAACGTAGGTTCCCAAGGCATCTAAGCCGAGACGAATCGCCAATTAAACGGATATACCATATAGCCAACTCAAACGGCATCGCTCAGTTGAGTTGGCTATATGAAAAAAGGACGCTCTCGTCAATATGACGAGGGCGTCCTTTTTTTGAAGATAATTTAAGAGTGCATGATACTAAAGATCATCTAACGAACTGAGCACACGCTATTAGCCATCATTTCAACGAAATGAAATTCTAACGAATCACAGGAATGTTATCGTTGCTAAAGGTGCCCGTTTTCTTTCGATTTCCCCGTTTCTTCACTCCATAGCCTCTCTACGATTCGTTACAATATACCAAGCCTCATATCTAGCCTTATAAGATGCAACAGGTTCGTTAGAGTTCAAGATATCCAATGAATTACTTAAGGAATGACTAATACTTCCGATACTTTACTTGTCTCCTGTTAAGCCACTGAACGGCTCTGTGCCTTTAGGAAGCAGCTCTTTGTATGTGAACGGGAATTCCGGGAAGCCTTCCGCATAAGCTGTGTACTCATACAACTGGAAGAATACAACTACACCTGTTGGTGTTACATAGAAATCCTGGTCTTTATTCAGACCTTTATAGCCTTCAAGGTAACCGCCACGAGCTTTAAGCTGATCTCCAACCTTTTTGCTCACTGTTTCACGAACGGTTTTATTATTTTGAATTACATCATCCAGACTCAGTTCCTTACCGGAATCCAGAGCAAAGGTGTGACCTGTACGGAACGTCATGCCATGTGCGCCTGCATAGTCCTGATATCTTTGCGTAATGAGCCCAAGCACACCATTTTCGTTATAAGTCACGACATAAGAGCTCTCAAATGCATATGGACGGTTCGCTGCTGCGTCGCCAAATTCCTTGGTTTGTTTTTTGAAATCTGCTACAAAAGCATCGACTTCATCTTTCAGCACCTTGTTGATAGCTGCTTCTGCTTTATCGTTAGCCAGCCCGCTTACCTGAGGATATTGAATATCGACTTCAGCGTTCTTGATGCTGACCTTCACTGTTGCCGCTTTGACTGTCACGCTATTTTGCTTCACTTTGCTCAGCGTCAGTGTCTTGGCTTTTCCATCCCAGTTGCCCTGAACACCCAAATAATCTCTCATTGCAGAAAACGGAATGTACAATCGGCCATTGATCAGCTTCGCTTCCACTTGTGGATAGTAGTTATTAATTCTAACAAACGGTGCCCCATCAATCAGGCTGATGGACATCGTATTATTAGCTGCCGTTAAGGAGTATTCCTTAGCCTTCGCATCATATTTCAAACTTCCACCTGCAACATCTTTTACTGCGGTAAGTGATACCCAAGTGGAGCCACCTTGAAGGAGTCCTTTTTGAGTAAGCGTTTTGCCTCCCGATTTCAGAGTTACCTCAGTAGGTGTTGTCACTTTCGTGGACACTGAAGCTGCCTGTACAGAACTATCCTGCCACACAGCCCCGCTCCCCACAATAATTCCTGCCGCCAGCAGTGCACTAGTCCATTTTTTCCATGATGTCATATATATAACTCCTCTCTCGAATTCAAATTTGAGTGTCATTGCGTATGTATCCTGATTTGATCGTATGCCTCATACGCTCACCTCTTTATTATAATTAACCCAATTCAGGAAAGGTTTACAGCTCCAGTTACAATGTTGTTCGATCCAGATGACTACAATGAAGGTTTTGTTACGAACAAATGGACAAAAAAGATACCAAAAACCAGCAATTTATTTCGTCATATTTCATCTCTTCTTTTCAAACTTCATCAAAGTCCGCCTTTATAACAAAAAAGACGCCGTCCATCGGACAACGTCTTTGTCATTATTGCCTTTCGCCCGCTCAAGCATATCTTTAACGGACATCCAGCCTTTATTTATTTCATTTATTTCATTTCATAAGTAATATTCAGCGTTGTGCTTACTTTAACCTGTCCTGTTTCAATTTCTGTGCTACCAGCAGAATCAGCTGTTGCTTTGGACATCAGAGCCTCATTTGCATAGAACACAGGTACATTGGCGTCACCTTGGCTCACGGACAGAACAGCACCCAGTTGACGTTTAACCGCTTTGGCAATAGCTCCAGCTTTTACATCAGCATTGGCAACAGCTTTTTCAATCACTTGAGCTTCAAAGTTCTCTGGTTTTTCTACCGTAAAACGAACGTTTTCAATATTGTTGGCACCAGCTTGGGATGCAGCATCCAGGAGTTCACCAATCTTGTCCATCTCCCGGTAAGTTACAGTCAGTGTGTGATGAGCTGTGTACCCTTTGATCTTCTGTCCGTCTTTCTCACTATACGTGTAGTTAGGCTGTACGTAGAACTGGCTGGTTTGAATATCATCCGCACTGATTTTCCATGTACTTTTCAGCAGATTGCTAACCTTTTGAATTTTCGCTGCATTCGCTTTTTGAGCAGAGGCTGCGGTATCTGCCGTACTGTTCACTCCGATGGAAAGATAAGCGATGTCAGGCTTCACCTGAATCTCACCTGTACCCACAACGTTAATCACGTTTTGCTGTACCCCCTGTACCTCAGCAGCATACGCATAATTACTAGGTGCCACCCACGCAGTACCTCCAACAAGCAATGTACCTGCAACCATCACCGCGCCCAGCGGTTTCATCCATAGTTTACCCATCACGTTAGCCTCCTTAAGTTTTAACATCTCAAACTCAAATCGATTTGATACCTAACAGACGGGCTTAATTCCATAATGTTGCACTTGACAGCCTTAAAACGCAAAAAAGCCCCTTTCGGGACTTCTTCATTGGGTTCAAATCATATCTTATTGGTTCTCAAGCTCTTCCTTGCTTACCAGACTAACTAAAGCGTTTACAGCCTGTTCGGCGTCCGCGCCTTCTGCACTAATCTGGATTTCCGTACCCGTACTGATTGCAAGGCTCATGATCCCCATGATACTTTTTGCATTTACTTTTTTGTCGTCCTTCTCGACGAACACTTCAGATGAGTACTTATTCGCTTCTTGAACGAACAGTGCCGCAGGTCTGGCATGGAGACCCGTTTTCAAACGGACAACTACCGGGTGCTTTGTCATGGAAACTTACCCCCTATTATGAAATCTGGACATTAAATACACAATTATATTTATAACATTATACCATATAACCAGAGCAGGACACTAGAAGAAAAAACTCAGGGTGATTGAGATGTCATTATTATGACCCATTTTAGTCTTTTTACATCACCTCATTACACCTGAGCTCCCCTACCCTTCATTTAACCGTAACGCTCGGTACGAACCTTCTCTGCCAGCTCATCAATCTTGCGGAGTCGGTGATTCACTCCGGACTTGCTAACTGTACCCTTAAGCAGTTCGCCTACTTCCTTCAAGTTGATATCCGGATGGGCAAGTCTGACTTCAGCCACTTCACGAAGCTTTTCGGGCAACGACTCCAGACCAACTTCCTTTTGCAACAGTTTGATGTTATCGATCTGTCTGACTGCTGCTCCAATCGTTTTGTTCAGGTTGGCCGTCTCACAATTGACGATTCGGTTGACGGAATTACGCATATCTCGCATAATACGCACATCCTCGAACTTGAAAAGAGCCTGATGTGCACCAATGATACTGAGCAGCTCAATGATTTTCTCGCCTTCCTTAATGTATAGGATGAATCCTTTTTTGCGTTCTATACACCGGGCATTGAGATGAAATTCATTCGCCAGGTCCACCAGGGCCTGACAGTGCTCCTCATACATGGATGCAATCTCCAGGTGGTAGGATGAACCTTCGGGATTGTTGACTGAGCCTCCTGCCATAAATGCGCCTCGAAGATAAGCACGTTTACAGCAGTTTTTATTAAACAGCTCCCCACTGATTCCGGGAGTAAACAGAAATCCCTCGGAAACAATGTACAGATCTTTTAAAATCTCCTGTACCATGGTTGGAATCCGAACAATATATACATTGTTCTTTTTCAGCCGCATTTTTTTGCGGACAAGCAATTCCGTATGCACTTGAAAATGCTTTTTAAGCAGAGAGTATGCCCGTCTTGCAATGGCGGCATTCTCTGTCGAAATATCCAAGATGACTTTTTTATTCGATAACTGCACCGCACCAAGCATACGGATGAGGGCTGAAAGTTCCGCCTTTTCGCAGCACGGTTCGCTTTCAATCATCGTTAGTTCTTTTTTGGTCTGTGCTGCAAACGACATGGGACTTCACCTCTTCCGTAACATCCAATTTTGTACAAGTTGGTAGATGTGATGGCTCAGTTTGTCGGCATCATGACGCAGATAGGTCCGGAATAGGACCAACGTATCCGCAACGACTTGATAGCCGGCACTCTTCAGCACATTCATATCCAGCACAACTGGTTTAGCTCCTTTTTCCGCATACTTATTCTGCACCTGCAGCGGAATATCACCATTATTTACAATGACATAGTCGAAAATTTGGTGTCCTACATGTTCATGTACCGCCTTAAGGTGGTCACTCACCGTGTAATTATCCGTCTCTCCCGGCTGTGTCATCACATTACAAATAAACATTTTCACTGCGTCCGCCTCAACGACAGCTTCAGCCAGCTTAGGTACAAGCAGATTGGGCAGAATGCTCGTGTAAAGGCTACCTGGTCCAATCAGGATGGCGTCTGCCTGACGAATAGCCTCAACAGCCTCTGGCAACGGCTCCACGTGATCCGGTTCAAGGAAAACACGTTTGATCCGTAAGCCAGCTTCAGGGATTTTGGACTCGCCCGTAACAATCGAGCCATCCTCCATCTCTGCATGCAGTATAACGGCCTGCCCGGCTGCGGGCAATACCTCACCCCGAACGGCAAACACGCGGCTAAGTTCCCGCACAGCGGTCACGAAGTCGCCCGATATATCCGTCATTGCAGCCAAAATCAAGTTACCCAGGCTGTGGCCTGCAAGCCCCGCGCCTGTATTGAAGCGATAATTCAGCATATCCGACAACAACGGTTCTACATCTGCCAGCGCCGTAAGTACGTTACGAATGTCGCCCGGAGGCGGCATTTGCAACTCATTACGCAGGATGCCCGAACTTCCTCCGTCATCCGCCACCGTCACGATGGCCGTGATGTCCAGCGGCTTTTCCTTCAAACCGCGCAGCATCACGGATAATCCGGTTCCGCCGCCCATGACTACAATTCTCGGACGTTCTCTTCGTGGTCCGGCTTCTTTCATCCCTTCACCCTCTTCAATGACGGTCCCGGTCGGCGTCGCGATGGCTCACGGTGACAGCCTCAGTTTCGCTGCTTCCCAACATTTTGCCCAAATATTCCGATATTGCTACCGAACGATGCTTGCCTCCGGTACAGCCGATTCCAATAATAACCTGGCTTTTGCCTTCCTTCCGGTATTGCGGAATCAGAAAATGCAGCATATCCAGCAGCTTGGTCAGAAACGCTTGCGTCTCCGGCCATTTCATAACATATTCGTATACATCACTATTCTGTCCCGTATTCGGACGTAAATGCTCAATATAATGCGGATTTGGCAAGAAACGAACGTCAAACACCAGATCCGCATCGATTGGAATACCGTATTTGAACCCAAACGACGTAATATTTACCGACAGCATATGGCTTTCCAGATGAGAAAAGCGGGATATGATACGCTCTTTCAATTGAGCAGGCTTCATCGTACTGGTATTCAGTACCTGAGTGGCAGAGTTTTTGAGCTCCTCCAGCATCTTCCGTTCCAGCCGGATACCGTCCAGCGGCATACCCTCAGGAGCCAGTGGATGTCTGCGCCTGCTCTCCTTATAGCGCTGGACTAATACAGAGTCTGTCGCGTCCAGGAATAGTATTTCACAATGAATGGTAAAATGATCTTTAATATAGTTCAGTGACTCGGACAAAGCCGTAAAGAACTCACGACCGCGAAGGTCGATAACCAGTGCGACCTTGCCAATTTTGCCGTTCGATTGCTCAATCAACTCCGCGAATTTCGGAATCAATACCGGTGGAAGATTATCCACACAGAAGAAACCAAGATCCTCCAGGCTTTGTACTGCAATCGTCTTGCCTGCTCCGGACATGCCCGTAATGATAATGAGCGTGGCGCCTGTGCCCGGTGAAACTTCACCTTCAAGCATAAATGTCCCCTCCTTATCATATTGCTGTCGGATTATACTGTTACGAGGTTACTAGGAACGCAAGAGAAGACCAGCCGCGCCAACAATACCTGCATTGTTGCCAAGCGTTGCTTCAAGAATTTTAACCCCTTCTTGCAGCGGTTCAGGTGTCAGTTTCGCAAATACACTCCGTACTTCATCAAACAAAATATTACCCGCCTTGGATACACCGCCACCGATAATGAACATCTCAGGGTTAATCACAGCCGCTACAGCCGCCATCGATTTGCCCAGATAGAATGCTGCACGATTGACGATACGTAGCGCAACTTCATCGCCCGCTTTAGCAGCATCAAATACTTCTTTAGCTGCAATCTTGTCGACGAGTGCCAGTGATGTATGATCTCCACGCTCTACAGCGTCTTTGGCCATACGAATAATTCCGGTTGCTGAAGATACAGTTTCCACGCATCCCATTTTGCCACAACCGCACTGGATTGCTTCCAGATCAGGAACAACACTGACATGACCAAGCTCACCAGCCATACCGGAGAAACCTTGATAGATCTTGCCGTTCAGGATCAGTCCGCCACCAACGCCTGTACCAAGCGTATAGCATACACAGTTGTCCACGCCCTTGCCGGCACCTGCCCAAGCTTCACCCAGTGCAGCCACGTTTGCATCGTTATCTATTTTGACTGGCTTGCCCAGACGTTTTTCCAAAATCGAACGAATGGCTACATTCCGAAATCCAATGTTAGGGGCAAGAACGATAATTCCCTCGCGTACATTGGTGAACCCAGCCACTCCTGCTCCCACACCTTCAAGCTGTTCCCAGCTGTAAGGCGATTCGGCAACGATATGACGGACATACTTTTCGATGTTGGCAATGACCGTGTCAACGCCCTTATCCACTTCAGTCGGTCCTTCATACGTATGCATAAGCTGACCGTGTTCATCACATATACCGACCTTGATTGCTGTTCCGCCGAGATCGACCCCAACGTAGATTTTCTCAGACATGCTACAAGCCACCTTTATCTATCTATAATAGTTTAATCCTACGTACCAACTATAATTGAAGGATACGCCTGGGTCAAGACGATAAGACCTTTGCTGTGATTAGCTTCCTCGCTATTGTGAACAACATCACAGGCTATCTTTGAATACGTATACAACCTCATTTGTCTCTATTAAAAACGCAGGCTCTATTCCTTCCTCCATAGAGGAGGAGGCCTCAACTCATGATATTGCATATCCACTCGTTCCATGCGTAAAAGATGACAATTGTCATCTGAATTTCATGACAATCCTTACTAATCACGTCTCAGGCAGTTCGGTAAGATGGAAATATCTTATAGAACAGAGCAAGGACGTGATTCAAGATGAGCTCACCCGTTATAAAGCTTGAACAGGTAAGCAAAAGGTACGGCAACAAAGAAGTTGTCAACAATATCTCCTTAGAGATCAAACGTGGTTCGGTTGTAGCGATCCTTGGCCCTAATGGCGCTGGCAAAACAACAACCATGAAAATGATGCTCGGCCTGTCCACTGCTACATCAGGACTTGTGACTGTGATGGGCCAGAAACCGAATCACAAACAGGTTCGACAAAAGACTGGTGTCATGCTACAGGACGTGAGCGTAATGGATGGCCTTACCGTTCGAGAGATTATACGCATGGTACGCAGCTATTATCCCGCACCGCTTCATGCAGACCATATCGAAGAACTGACGGGACTACCTCCAGCCGACTTGAACAAAAGAGCAGAGAAACTGTCTGGCGGACAAAAGCGCAGCCTGAATTTTGCTCTAGCCATGGCAGGTAATCCCGACATTCTATTTTTTGATGAACCTACAGTCGGACTGGATTCCGAAACAAGAAGACATTTCTGGGAACGAGTCCGCCAACTGGCACAGGAGGGCAAAACCGTAATCTTCACAACGCACTACCTACATGAAGCAGATCAAGCAGCGGATCGAATCATTCTCTTTAACCGAGGTACCATTGTTGCAGACGGAACACCTGGGAATATCAAGGCCGGGATCACCATACGAACGATTTCCTTTTCAATTACACACAGCATGTTTGCCAATGATGACGTATCCATCACAGGGATGGCAGCCGAAGCCGATGTCCGTGCACAAATTGAAGATTTGCCTGATGTGGATGGGATCGAATATCACAAAGATCGTTGCATTCTTCACACCAAAAATACAGATGTGCTGCTCCGTCACCTCATTGAACGCCGGATTCCCGTTAGCGACATTCGAATTGAAACCGGACAACTGGACGACGCCTATGCAAACCTGATGGACACCTTGAAGGAGGAAATTTGATATGTTGATGCTTCTCGCCCAATCCCGTGTTGAAATGCTCCGCATGTCCCGCAATGTCTACTTTATTTTCTGGTCCTTGATGATGCCCGTCGCCTTCTATTTTCTTTATACACGCATATTCACTACAGGAACAACAGATTCAGAACAATGGAATGCCCACTACTTGATGTCTATGACCTGCTTCAGCATCATGGGATCCTCCATCATGACACTCGGTATCCGACTTGTCCAAGAAAGAGCACAGGGTTGGGTCGCTTACTTGCAAGTGACTCCGTTACCCAACTCGATTTATTTTGGAGGCAAAATGGTGGGACAAACGATAATGCACCTGTTTTCCATCATCGTCATCTTTACAGCTGGATTCCTGATTAATGGTGTATCACTTCCACCTGCTCAATGGATCGGCTCCGCCCTTTGGATTCTGGCTGGTTCTCTCCCCTTTCTTGCACTTGGTACCTGTATAGGAACATTCCGACGGGTGGACACCGCCAGTGGATTGAGCAACGCTCTCTATCTATCTCTGGCCTTGCTGGGCGGGATGTGGATGCCTCTGGACATTATGCCGAGCTGGCTACGACAGATCGGCAACTGGCTGCCCTCCCATAGCTTTGGCAATGGAGCGTGGGTTATTATAGCCGGAGGCGTGCCTGCCCTGCGCGATATCCTACTTTTGGCAGCATATCTGGTGGGGTTTATGTTACTATCCACATATATTCGTAATAAACAAAGGGAGGCGTAATCTTCAAATATGCTTCAGCATTTCGAGCTTTTCCCGAAGCGATATGGCTTTTACCCGTATATATGGATGATCTATCTGGCTATGCCAATCTATTATTTGTGGAACGCACAGGGACATGAGTGGTACATCGGCGTAACCTCCTTCATCGTATTTATCCTGACATATCGGCAACTCTACATGACATCAGGTACCTCACTCTTTTCCTATTGGCTTAGCCTACAGATGCTTTGCGTTCTGGTACTAAGCCTGGTGATCGATCCCAATATGTTTTTCCTCGGATTTTTCACAGCCAATTTTATCGGATGGTACACGGAAAAACGTCAGTTCCGAATGTTTTTGGTCATATTCGCCATTGTCCAGACCATTCCAATTGCTTTAAAAATTCAATACCTTAGCGCTTATCAACTCATGTTTTTTGCACCATTTTACCTTATTATGCTTGCTTCACCCTTCGGGATCCGTTCCATGCTGGATCGACAAAAGCTGGAGGCCCAGCTGGATGAAGCCCAGCAGCATATCAAGGAATTAATCAAACGTGAAGAGCGAATGCGAATTGCCAGAGATCTGCATGATACCATGGGACATACGCTCTCTCTGATCACACTGAAGAGTGAGCTGGTAACCAAACTCATTGTCAAAAATCCGGAACGTGCCCTACAGGAAGCACGTGAGATTGAGCGTACCTCTCGCGCGGCTTTGCGGGAAGTACGCCAGCTTGTCTCTGACATGCGGGCAATCAGCATGGTTGAAGCACTTGCCGATGCCAAAGAAATGTTGAAGAGTGCTGATATCGAGCTTCAATTAATTGGAGAACAGCGCCCATTTCATGATGTTCCCGATCTAACCCAGAACATGGCGAGCCTCTGTCTGCTTGAAGCCGTAACGAATATTGTAAAACACAGCAAAGCCACTTGCTGTGTAATTAAGCTGGAACGAACGCATGATGGTATAAGCATACAGGTTAAAGATAACGGTAATGGCATTAGTCCTGGTGGACATCAAGGCAATGGCCTAAAAGGCATGTCTGAACGCCTGAACCTTATCGACGGCTCCCTCCAGATTTCCTCGGACTCTGGAGGAACCGATCTTGTCTTGTCTTTTCCCCTGATCGCCACTGAACACCAAGGAGGAATTCGAGCATGATTCGTATTTTGATTGCTGAAGATCAACGCATGCTGAGAGGTGCACTTGCCTCACTGTTAGACCTTGAAGATGATTTTGAGGTCATTGGTGAAGCAGGTAATGGAGACGAAGCTCTGAAGCAGATTGGTTTCCTCCAACCGGATATATGTCTTATGGATATTGAGATGCCTGTGATGAGCGGCCTGGACGTAGCGGAACGCATACAACAACTCGGTCTGCCCTGTCGTATTATTATCCTCACTACCTTTGCCCGTCCGGGATTCCTGGAGCGTGCCATCCAGGCTGGAGTACAAGGATATTTGCTTAAGGATGAGCCGAGTGATCGTTTGGCAGGAGCTATTCGCCGGGTCATGAATGGTGGACGAGAAGTTTCCCCAGAGCTCGTTTTTGGTGCCGCCAAAGAAACGAATCCGTTAACTGAACGTGAAAAAGAAGTGCTTAAGCTCGCAGCCACGGGTATGAATGCGAATCATATCGCTGCCTCGCTTCATCTTTCCTATGGTACTGTGCGCAACTACCTGTCTGAAGCTTTTAACAAGCTTGATGCCAAGAACCGTATGGAAGCCGTCAGTATTGCAGAGCAGAAGGGATGGTTGTAGAGACTAGCGAACTCGGTTCATAAGCACCAACAATTGTACTAAATGTATCCCCCTACATACATCTTTCAATGAATATGGACAGAGAAAAACGCCTTCCCGGAACGGGAGGCGCTTTTCTACTTTTATGAACATTATCTAAACCTTTCTTTCAGCAGCTATTCAGCTACTGGTCACAACTTCGTTTCCACACGTACAGGCTCTTCCGTTTTTTCCATCTTGTTGACGTCCAGAATATCGAGCAGGAAGACAAAGATCGGAATACCGATGATAAGCCCCCAGATCCCCAGGAAATGTTGAGACAGAATCAGTACGATAAACGTGTAGAACATTGGCAATTTGGTTTTGTGCGCCATCAGCTTCGGATTCAGGAAGTACGTCTCCAACGCATGAATGATGACGATCATAATGATCACGATCACACTAAGCTGTAACCCGCCCAGTTGATAACCAATTAGGCACAGCGGAATCAGTGAGATGATAACCCCCGCAACGGGCACCAGGCTCAGCATGAATACCAGAATGGTCAGAGCGAACAAATACGGGAAACCGAGTATCCATAATCCCAGAATCGTCAAAGCTGTATTAAAGACCGCAATCAACAATTGTGCCTCGATCACTTTACCAAAAGAAGATACAAACTTATCTCCGAGATAAGCCACTTCATTATAGAACCAGCCGATCTTGCTTGTTTTGAACTTGGAGGTAAACTTGGAAATCTCCCGCTTCTGCAACAAGAAGAACAGACTGAGGATGATGACTAGCAGAATGAACTCCAACCATTTGCTTAACGCAAAAATATACTTCAATGCATCGTTAGTATAGTTTTTGATATCGAACGATTGAAGATAACCTGCAATTTTGGAAGCAAAATTATCACCGTCAGCGGTATCGAGAAACTTCATGATCTCATTCGTTAACTGAACGACCTGATCCACGATCCGTGGTGAATACCTGGAGATGCCCAGTACAATGGCTGCAATAACGATAAGATAGAGCAGTATGACTACGATTTTATAGTTAACCGGAAATAACCGATTCAACTTCTCTGTGATAAAATGCTGCAACCTGTTCATGACATACGTCACCAGGAATAACAACAAAATCATGTGAAGCATACTCCCCATGCTGAAAAGCACCAAACAAAACAACAGCAGAATCAAAAATCGCCGCACTGTTGCATTCTTTAACCAATCTTTTATCATTTCCCCCAAAGTCTTCACCTCACAGCTAATATGCCCATTATGTATACGATCTCATGCCTATTTTGGTTTCAAAAAAAAGAGAAGCCTTCCGGCTTCTCACATCATGAGACTTCCCGTTGTCTCTTATACTTAATTTATGCCAAACCATACCCTTTTCATGCTTACTTATCCAGTGTTTCGCTCCAGTCATGTACAATACTGCCTTCAAGAAATTTCTCGCAGTCCATTGCGGCCATACACCCTGAACCTGCTGCTGTAATGGCCTGACGATACTTCGTATCCTGAACATCACCGCAGGCGAACACACCCGGAATATTGGTCTCGGTTGTTCCCGGTTTAACGACAACATAACCGTGTTCATCCAAAGTAATCTGGTTGCCCAGGAACCCCGTATTTGGTGTATGTCCAATGGCAATGAATACGCCATCCGCTTCAAGCAATTCTTCCTGCCCAGTCTCGTTATTGCGTACCTTAAGCCCTTTAACGCCCAGAGCTTCAGGCACAACTTCGAGCGGTGTGCGGTTCAAAGCCCATTTCACCTTCTCGTTGCTGCGAGCCCGATCCTGCATAATTTTCGATGCACGTAATTCGTCCCGGCGGTGAACCAAGGTAACGTCTGTTGCAAAACGGGTCAGGAAGCTGGCTTCCTCCATCGCGGAGTCTCCACCGCCAACAACGACGATCTTTTTACCACGGAAAAAGAATCCGTCACATGTGGCACATGTACTAACCCCACGGCCCACATTCTCCTGCTCTCCCGGAATGCCGAGATAACGGGCAGAAGCGCCGGTAGAGATAATGATCGATTCGGCTTCCAGTTCACCGATGCCTCCGACTTTAACCTTGAAGGGCGGTTTGCTGAAATCCACTTCTTCGACCCAACCATTTTTGAACTCAGCTCCAAAACGCTCCGCTTGCTTGCGCATATTGTCCATCAGTTCTGGACCCATAATACCTTGCGGAAAACCAGGGAAATTCTCAACTTCCGTTGTCGTCGTCAATTGACCACCCGGCTGAAGACCTTCGATAACCAGTGGGTTTAGATTAGCACGAGCCAGATATATCGCTGCTGTCAGACCCGCAGGTCCGGTTCCGATCACAATCGTTCTGTATTTAGACATATAGATACAGCCTCCTTAATAAGGTTGAGAGTGTGTAGAGTGGCGATTAACTTGCTATGATGATATCCTACAGGCATTTCGAGACCTATTCGTTAAGTTTACCCGTTTTCCAGGCCTATGTATCCTTCACGCAATGAAGTCTATCCCAAAGCGAGAATTCTTAAGGAACATTTACTGGTCCGGTGGGTTGGAATTGGAATTGCACACTTTATTGATTTGCCGTGCATATTTGCTGACTGTGGCAGCTGATATGCCATACCGGTCGGCTATGCTTTGGTAGGTGACTGGACGACTGTGAATTTTAGCAGCCAGATATTCCAATCCCGCAGCCAAACCTTCAATTTGCTTCGTGCCAGGCACCTCCGGGTGCACGCGAGATACATAGTCGGTCCACAGCCGTTCCATTTCTTGCTGCAATTCGGCTTTGGCTTCAGACATCTGTAACGCACGGTCCACGACCGCCTGCCAATGCGAAGAAGCTTTCGTCTCCGTTTGTTCCGTCATCGACTCCGTCTTCGGAATGGTGCGTTTGCTCAATGCAGTTAGCGGTCGCAGAACAGGAGAATCATTCTGCTCAGCGCCTTCTGAACCAAGACCGTTTAATACGGAACGAGCGGCTTCCACCAATTCCTGATCTTCACCAGGTTCCTGGATAAAGGATTGCAGTGCCTGCTGCACCTCATAATCACCGATCATGCCCAGAGCATGAATGACCTGGAGCTTGGTTGCCCGATCCCCATGTCGCAACGCCCAGAAGAAAGAGGATCGGATCAAAGGATCATTTTTCATCTCTTCAGGTATGCCATTGCCATAGTTCTCCCATTGTCTGAATTGCTCGTCAAATGGCAGATGATAGTGGTAGCTTAATTTCTCCGGATCTTTCTCTCCCTGTCTCACAGCCTCAAGACCCGACAGATAGTACCGGGATACTTCTGAACCCGGGTCCAGCTTGCCCACATGACGCCACAGACGTTCAGCTGAATCGTAACGTTCGGTATTATAAGCTGCGACTGCTGCATAATGTGCGAGAGCCGGATCTGTAGCGGTCTCTTCATCCTTCAACAGGCGACGGAAATGTACATAAGCCGTATCATGTTGTCCCAGGATACCCATCGTGGTAGCCAGTTTGTAGACCTGTTCGTGCTGGAAAGGCACGATGACACGCAATTTTTTGATCAGAAGCAGCACTTGGTCGACTCGATTCTCGTTCTGGTGAAAGATCGCCAGATTACACAGTGCATGCAAATTACCTGGCTCCTGCTCAAGCACCTCGGCAATTGTCTCTTTCGCTTTGGGAAACAGCCCCATATAATAATAGGCAAGCGCCAAATTGTTGCGAGCAGCCAAATAATCAGGATAATCAGGTGACATGCCTTCCAGCAGCTCAGCCGCCTGTGCAAACTTCCCTTGTTCCAACAATTCCCGCGCCTGATCGTGCTCAACGACACCTTTACGTGATTTGATCCGATTCAGTTTGGCTGGTCGATCCAGCTCGTAGTACAGAAGCTCCATCATCTCTTCGGCTTCCGTCATAAACTGCCCCTGGGTATCCTCCTCCAAATACGTAACAAGCGCTTGCTCAGCCTCTTCAAACCGATCCATATTCGCATAATTGTTCGCCATGTAGAAATAACATTCCGTCATGGACGGATCAACCACGTCGAGCACATGCGCAAGAATGGCATTGGAAGCCTCGTAATCCCCCTTCTCTGATAATATACCCGCCATATTACAATGATTCACCGGATTTTCCGGTTCATATTCAACAGCTTTACGAAAATATTTTAATGCCTTGTCGACGTGATTACGGTCCAGCGAGCGGACAGCTCTCTCAAAAAAGAAAGAAGCATCCAAGTGAATCGGTATTACATTGGCAAGGTGTCCCTCAGCCCGCAGTAGCTTGCCCTTCATCTTCCAAGGCACCTCCTCTTTGCTTTCATTCATACTCTCCAGTATACCACATCTTAAGGCCCACTTCTCAATATGTAGTTTCATGTCGTTTATGCCAAAAATGCGCAAAAAAGATGACACCCCCTCATCCCTTTCGAATGAAATGTCACCTTTTTCGCTTCATAGACTCTTCCTTTTGGATCGACAGATCCTATGTATGAGGTATATCCATTGAATAGACAGTCAACTGTGTAGGACAGCAGAATCGCTTTCCCGATTACTTCATACACCAGTTCTTTAGAATCAAGACAATCACAGAGTAGAAATATCGGTGTTACGTAATCCTTGTCATGAAAGCTTGATCGATGGGTTACATAGCTACCTTTTACATAAAAAGTAATATATAATTGAGTATATCTATTAACCTATCTCCATCCGGGGCGACATTAGCTCAAATCGTATAAAAATACGTAGATTATAAGGAATCATTATTATTTTAAGGAGATGTTATATTGATTATCTCGAAAATAAAGCCACTTGTATTCATCTTAACATGCTTGATTGCTTTAATCGGATGTTCAAAAGATATAGAAAACAAAGAAAATAAGTTCACTTTAGATGATATATTAACAGCGCTTGAATCTCAAAAACTGGATTTAGTATCCTTTGGTATAACAGGGTATCCTTTGAAATTAAATGATGTTATACCTGAGGTATACTCAGTTGGAGTGCCAGAGGAAGAAAAACAGAACAGCCCTGAATTTATACATTTTTATATCTTCAATTCTGAAAAGGATCGCATAAAGGGGACTAAACAATTCAATAAACACATGGAAAGTGCCCCCTTTACAACGTTCCCCTTTCTATACGAGAAAGAAAATATTCTCATCGTTTACTGGAGTAAATCTAAAGATGATGCTCTGTTAACTAAACCCATTGAAGCTGCGTTAGAGCAACTGAAATTATAATAGTTCAGATATTTACTGGACAGTGCAAAGTTCTACACCTTTAACAAGGCTGCGACTCTCTTCAATATGAAGCGTATCCTGCTTGGATTTAATTATTTTCGTTATGGATAAATGCGGATTTTGAGCAAACAGGCGAAAAATTGCCTTACGGAAATAACAGCAACGGTAGCCTCGGACACAACCGTATGAGAACTGGATTATTATCCTAATGACCCTTAACCACTTCATATCATCTGACTACTTGATATTCAACTTGAAGAGGTTGGTTTACGCTAAAGCTTCAACACCATGGATGGCGAAAGTGAGATGTGAACTGTCTTGTGGAAAGGGGTTATAAAGTTAACCAGCACAACCTTACACTTATCAGGCAGCTTCGCCTCACGTACGGTTGCCGCCAGATGCCCCAGTTCACCCCCGGACATCTCAATCCAGTCTTCTCCGCAGGCGTAGCGCAATGTGCCACCTTTCCACAAGTAGTGACCCTCACTCGTTTCAATCATGTCCTCGGAGGTCAACTCACCTTCGCTTCCGAATACAAATGAAAGCTGCATCATGATCTGCTCCGGTTCATCTCCTGCGAGATTCAGCGTCCATCCGTTCTCCGATTGCAACACTTCCGTCTGAACACGGAACGTCTGCTCATGGGTGAGGTCTCGACTCTGATGGGGCAATAAATACCACGGGCTTGTCGCTGTCCTCGCCGTCTCAGCTAGTTGGCTATCCGGGATCGGACCGTAGTAGCCTTTCTTCTGTTCGCCTGTCAAACGGTAACCTGCAGGCAATCGAGACATGTGCTGCATCGGCACATACCCTGGATTAAAATAAGAGGCCAACTGAACGGCCAGCAGACGTACCGCACCATGACGAAGGGCAAAAAATGAAGGCACCTCCGTCATTACAGTCGCACTTGTATTACCGGACCGAATACGTGCTACAGGTGCGCCGAAGTCCGTATGCATCCGGCTGTGCGAGATGTGTCCATGATGACCTGCCGAATCCATTCTCTGTAAATAGTCCTCCCGCACAAATCGCTCGTTTAGTATGGTCTCGTACCGCTCAGGCAGCTGATCGCGTGCCTTACGTGCCTGCTGAAGCTCCGGCTCCAGCAGCAGCCGTACGAGCGCATTGACCGAGCAGACGCCAGGATCTGTTAACATTTCTCCCGCCCAATCGGCCATGCCGGCAAAGATCGGATCACCGTCCACCCGGGCCAAGATGGCATACGGCAAGTAATACGGTGATAAATCATGCACGCTCCCCAGATCCTGGCGACCTGAGTAATCCGTAACCACCTCACCTGTTGGATGAACAAGGTACACCATCATGCGAAGATTGAGTCTCACCGGGTCCAGCAATTCAGGACGGTTCAACAGGCGTGCCGCATGAATCAGCATGATGTCGCTAACCGCGCTGTAGATTCCGTTACTTCGTTCAGTCCACTCCCCATCAGGCGTAATATCCATACCTTCAGCCAGCCACTGCTCTGCACGCTGCACAGCTTCCTCCAGGTCAAACAATTGATGCAGGAAACCGAGCGCCGCGCATAGCACCCAGCGATGATTCGGCGTATGACAGCCCCCGGTCAGCAAGACTGGAACAGTTCGTTCCAGAAACAAGCGCATATTGTCCAGTACAGGTTGCAATGGCTCCCAGTCCTGCTGCTGAAGAAGCTGATATAACTGGGCATATCCCACGACAAGAAATGCGGTATCCGGCGGAGAATGGAAATTGGTCCAACCGGGAGAGATGGAGCCGTCTCCATGCTGATTACGGAGTACGTACTCCGATGCAAGCTGCAGACGATTTAACAGATCTTCATCCCGATAATAGATCGAATCCGGATTGGCAAGTGCCGCTCCCCAGTAACACATGTCCGTAGGTGTTCCGGTCGTATGGTTGACCCAGGCAATCCCAGTATAGGGGTCAATCGTTCCTCCATAATAGCGGCTGTCCGGATCAAGCACTTGCCGCGATATCCCTTTTTGCACTGCTCTGTCATTGCTACCCACCAGTTGTCTGTACATGTCTAGTCCCTCCAAACAAATGCCTTTATGCGGAATATTCGGCGCAGTTATGCTGTCATTTGGCTAATCACGATCGGCTTAAGAACCTGTGATCAGCCCTTCACTGCTCCAAGCATGGCACCGCTAACAAAATATTTTTGCAGCCATGGATAGACGAGCAGAATCGGGACGGTGGCAAAAATAACGGTGGCAGCCTTGAGACTTTCCGGAGTTAAAGGTGTACGGTTCGCCCCCTCCATCTGTGTAAGCTCGCTAACCATGTTATTCTGTACCATTTGGAAGAGCTTCAGCTGTAGTGGGTACAGCTTCGGATCATTGATGTACATCAGGGAATCCTGGAAGCCATTCCAGCGTCCAACAGCATAGAACAACGCCAAAGTTGCCATGACCGGCATCGACAGCGGCAATATAATTTTTAACAAAGTGTGCAGATGTGAACTGCCGTCAATTTCAGCGGACTCCTCCAGACTTTCCGGTATACCATTGAAAAAGGAGATCAGGATAATCAGGTTAAACGGACTGACCAGACCTGGCAGAATTAGTGCCCATGGCGAATTAAGCAAGTGCAGGTCACGAATGAGCAAGTACTCGGGAATGATTCCCCCGCTAAAGAACATCGTAATAATGATCACGTACATGAAGAGCTTGCGGCCCTTCATTTTTTTCTTGGTCAACGGGTATGCAGCTGCGATTGTGAACACCATGCATAACACCGTTGTCACGATCGTTAACAGGGTCGTATATCCCAAGGAATACAGCATCGAATGATCAGAGAACACCTTAGCATACGCATCCCAATTGAACTCTTTAGGGAAAATAGTTACTTCACCCGACGTAATGGCACGATTGGAGCTTAATGATATGGCAATCGTGTGCAGAAACGGAGCGAGACAGAACACGACGAACAAGCTAATAAACAGGATGATAACGGTATCAAAAATCCGGTTTGAGGCGCGTTCACTCATATGCGCACAACTCCTTTACTGATGGTATACATATAAAGCAGCTTAGCGTACCTTCTGTTCCTTTAAAGAATTCCTTCACCTGTTGTCTTTTTCGATATATAGTTCGAACCGAGTACAAATATAAGTCCAACGACTGCCTGGAACAATCCAACGACGGTTGCCAGCGTATATTGTCCTGATTCCAGCCCGACCCGGTATACAAAAGTACTGAGCACATCGGAATATTCACGTACTGCCGTGTTCCCAATAATATAAGGACGATCAAAGCCGATGCTGACCATATGTCCCAAATTAAGAATGAGCAGGGTTACGATGGTAGGCTTGATGCTTGGCAGGGTTATATGCCAGATTTTCTTCAGCCTTGTCGCTCCATCAATCTCTGCCGCTTCGAACAATTCCTTGTTAACACCCGTCAGCGCAGCCAGATACAGAATGGTTCCCCAGCCTGCACTTTGCCAGACACCTGTGAACAGGTAGGTCACGAGCCATGGGTTTTTCTCTGTCAAAAATGGTATCGGGTTTAAACCCATACTTTCAAGTACACCGTTTACCATACCGGATTGGTTACCGAATAACTGGTACACAATGCCCCCAATAATGACCCAAGAAATGAAGTGAGGGATATACAGAATCGTCTGCGATATCTTTTTAAACCATTTAAACCGGATTTCATAGAGCATGATGGCCAATATAATGGGAGCAGGAAACGAAACGATCAGATCAAGAAAATTCAGCATAAAGGTGTTGCGCAACGTCGTGTAGAAATCTCGCATCCCGAATACCTCGCGAAAGGCATCAAAACCAATCCACTCACTGCCGTTAATACCTTGAAACAGATTAAAATCCTTAAATGCGATCTGAACGCCATACATCGGTCCGTAGCGAAATACCACGAAATAGATGAGGGGCAGTGAAATCAACGCGTATAATTGCCAATACCTCTTCAAGTATGCGGTCAAGTCGGTCTCCTCCTAACAACGAAGAAACACTGTGCCGCCTTAACCTCAGCCGACGGCACAAGTCCCTTCATGAATGATGCGATATCAAGCTTGTGTACTTTGGATTCGTACGGTAACCATATCTCCGACTATTATTTCGCAGCAAGCTCCTGAACCGCTTGATCCAGTTCCTTCTTCAGTTCTGTGCCGCCCAGGGACATGAAATCATTCATTTCCCGTTCATACACTGCGTCGAATTCTTCCGGTTTAGCCATTGCTGTTTTTACGATAATGACATTAAGCTTATCTTTGAGCGCCGTGCTGTACTTCATCTCTGCCTCAATCGGTTTGTCAAAGATGATTGGTCCTACCGTGTCCGTGTTAGCGATATCAATCGATTGTTTTAACAAATCCTGGTTGTTTTGCGGAAAGCCCAGAATCCATGCTTTTTCATTCGTTGCCTGATCGCCAATATTTTTACCGTTCGAGATAATCGCTGTATCCCCTGCGTTGAACAAACGATCCTTCGCTTCCTGGGATGCATCGTCCTTCACAACCGGAATGCCATCTACCAGATCATAGTTCTCCCCTTCTACACCACTGTAGATATCGATCAGGTTGTTGCCGGAGGCCATCCAGTCCAAATATTTAATGGCTTCCACAGAACGTTTGCTGCTCTTCGGAATCATGATATACATGCCGTTTGTTCCGTAGCGGGACTTGATGTGTTTGTTATCTGCATTCGGATTCGTGTATACATCAACCGGCAGTACTTCGCTGCCGTCCACATTTTTGCGCAAATTATCCAGTGTACCGTCTCCGTAGAACATGGCATCGACATCTTCAGACCAATAACCTACGTTGCCATTCTGTATGTCCTTACCTAACTGTGCTTTATCTTCATCCAAACTGAAGTCTTTGCTGATCAGTCCTTCATTGTAGAGCTTGTTCAGGAATTTCATCGAATCTTTGAATCCTTCATGCAAAGGCAATTCATAACGTTGACCATAAGTCAGATCTCCACTTACCGGCTTGATAAACGAATAGATCAGTGTCTCGAACTGAGCCGGTGCAAGTGCCATACCCATTGGGATGTTTTTGCTGCCAAGCCCGCCAGGATCCTTCTCTTTAAAGGCTTTCAAAGTGGTATAAAGTTCATCTGTGGTTTTCGGCACCGGCAATCCCAGCTTATCAAGCCAATCCTGACGAATATAAGAGCTATATCTGCCTGTGATTGCACGTTTACCCGGTACGGCGAACTGTTGCCCTTCCACTTGCCCGAATTTCAATGTATCCTCACCCAGGAACTTCTTCAGATTTGGTCCATACTGATCAATCAGTTCACCAACATCCGTCAGTCCGCCCTGCTGGGCATAGCGGTAAAACACGCTGGAGTCATAGACAAAGACAATATCGGGGACATCTGTATTGCTCGCCATCAGGACATTCAGTTTGGTGACCTCCTCTGAACGCTGAACGGGTACAAACTGCACATCAATGTTATTGGGGTCGCCAAACTTCTCCTGAATCATTTTAGATAGATAGTTGTTCGTAATGGTGTACGGCGAAGGGCTGTTACCACGATCGAAAATCTCCACCTTTAAGGTAACGCGCTCACCACTGCCTGATGCGCCACCTTCTGCTGATTCTTGATCTGATGCAGACGAGCACCCCGCAAGCAGTGAAACGCCCATTACCATCGTAAGCGCCAGACCCATCCATTTCTTGAGACTCCCTTTGGTTGCTTTTCTTGTCATTTTGTCATCCCCTTTGGCTATGCGTGAATGTTTAAAGCTTGCCCAGAGTATTCCACATCTTTGCGTACCCTTGCAATAAACTCGTTTCGCAAACGCTTACATAAGGATAATGGTTTATCCCGAACGACGATTTTCGCAGACTGACTATATTCGTAAAAGGGCCAGAAATAGGCGTAAATCAAGGGTTTCTTGCATAAGCACAGGCTTCCAAGCGGAATACAGGTTTACACTATAAGCAAAAAAGGCGGACTCCTGCATAGCTTCTCCTGAGAGAAGCCTGCATGAATTCCACCCTGTTCTTAGCGCGATATAATGCGTAGCATGGGCCTTTGAATTACGACTCGGGATCGTGATGTTCACGTTTCATACGGCGATAGTCTCCCGGTGTAATGCCCTCAACCCGTTTAAATACACGTCCCAAGGTAATTCCATTGGCATACCCCACCTTCAAGGCAATGTCCTGCAGGGAAAGATCCGTACTCCGCAGAAGACGCTCCGTTTCCTTCATCCGCAATTCTGTAAGGAAGTCTACAAACTTCATATTAAACTCTGTCTTGAACAAATAACTCGCATGTTTGCCGGTAATCTGGAATCGATCGCTCAGATGCTTCAGCGAAAGATCAGGATTCGCAAACTGTTCTTCGATATAGTTTTTCATTTCATTGACCATCGCTTTGTAGCTCTTGGTTTCAGTTACCGACACATAAGTTCTGAACAGGTCCGTCAGGTCATCAAAAAGAATGTCTTTGACACCTTCAAGTGTCTCCGCTTCTTTCATCAGCATCAACCACTGGTTTATGTTTTCCTCCGATAAATTCTCCTGCAGCTGTTCAGACATAACCGCTACTTCTCGGCTGAGCATCTGCAGCATCGCCTGAATCAAGGAGTGAATCTCATCGTCTGGCAGCTTATCACGTTCAAAAGCCGCAAAGATCTCCTCCAATTGATCACGCCACTGACTGCTCGACATCCGAAACCGTTTAACAAAATCAGCAATCATCTGCAAATAGGTATAGGTGTCAAGCAACTGCTGCTGGGTTTCTCCATACCCGGCCAGAGCGACATCACCGTCCCTCAGCAATCTGCGGTGCATCACAGTCTCAGCCGCCGCGTATGATTCACGAATGGCCTTGATGCCTTCTGCAATCGGTCCGATACCGAAACTCATTGATATACGCAGATTCTGCTCAACCCACGATCGGCATTCCTCCGCAACTAAGCGAATCTGCTCCGTCATATCCGGGTTACCGTCTGTGGACAGGAAAAGGATCGCAATCTGATCCGAGCTGACCCATTCCGTCCAGCATTGCATGCCCGCATTGCGTGAGAGCTCCTGCAGAACATTCATTAACGCAAATTTGAGCGTATTCTGCTCACCTCTCGTAAACCGTTCCTGGAATCCCTTCTCATATCGGTTGATTTCACCAACCACAACGGCGAAGCATGACGAAGTATCCACGCCAGTTAACGGGGAAAGGTCCTTTAGCCGCTCTACTGCATGATCCAAATTCTCTCCATTCAGTAGATCGTTAAAAAGTTTGCTGCGCTGCAACAGCACGTTTTCCCTGCTCTTTTTGTCCGAATCCATCATGTGGTTGATCAGGTTCTCCAACACGCCATCAATCAATTTCATCTCATCGGTCCGAGAGCCGGATTGTTCCAGCACCCGAATCTGATGGGCTTCAATCCGATTCATAATAATCTGAATGGGTTTATAGTTGCGGCGAGTGATGTAGATAATATAGACGATTGCACAAATGACGGTAACAACCGCAATGATCACCCATACGTAGGAAACCACCGAGACCCAACCATATAAGTTCCCCTTCTTGATCCCACTGGAGATCGTCCAACCCAATCTTTCCAGCGAAAGGGTGTTCAGCTCTTGTCCTTCTACAGCACCTTCACGATCTGAATGCGCATCATAAACAACCTGACCGTCACGGTCAAGAATGCTCATGAAAGAAAGCTGTCCATTAACCATACTATCAATGCTCTGCTCGATGCTGCTCATCTTGATATTAATGACAAGCGCCCCATCGGAGCCGAATGGCAAGGGCATGTCCTTATTCACCGTCAACACTCGAATAGGCGTACGCTGATTAACTCCTGCATCGTATTCCCTGACAGGCTGCCAGCCTGAAGTAAGGGAACCGGACTTAATCCGGTCGATCCACGCCTTGTCTGAAAAGCTGTCTACATCCTTGGAGCCGCTTAATGTTAAAACGCTTTCATTTTTCTTGTCATACAAATAAATCGATTGGATCCAAGGGTTGGAACTCGTCAGCTCACGCAAGCTTTGCGCAATGCTATACACGGTCTCTTTGCCTACCTGGTTCTGGCTATTAAAATAATACTTATAGGCCTGCTCACTCTGCACCGCTTCCATCACCGACAGCTCAATATCCCGGATCGTCCGGTCCAGACTGTCCACCAAATAGCTGGAGGAGATACGGTCTGCTTTCCTTGTTTCTTCCCTGGAGATGTCATTAATGAAAACAAAAGCGATAAAAATGAGTACGGTCATGGTAAGAAAGAAAATAGGAAAATAAGAAAACAGTAAACGATAATACCAAGTCCGGGACAATAGACCCCACTCCTCACTCCACGACACCGCTGTATAGTAGCCGTGGTTCTACTGTTCTTCACATCAGTTACATCTCTGGGATTGGAATCCCCTACACGCAGCCACTAAATCAATTTTAAGTTATTATAGCACAAGCCTCCAGGCAGCAAGACAGGAATCGATTTTCTCCTTCTCCTTAACTCCTCGCATTTCTACCCTACTTCATCATAAAAAAACAAAAACCGTGCTGAGCAGCAAACTACTCAAACACGGTACAATACACCTGAATTCGCACAATCTGTGCTGCATGATTAAATCCCTGAATCTTTGAAAAGTGTCGCCATAGACCCGCCATCCACAATAATGCGAATAGCACGAGCAAGCATTGGAGCTACGGGCAACACTTTGAAGCATTCGGGATGATCATCAGGCAGTGCGATGGAGTCTGTGACTACCACCTCGGCTATAGACGGGTGATTGAGCTTACTTAGCGCTCCGTCTGAGAATAGACCATGTGTTGCGCATACATATACGTTTTTGGAGCCTCGCTCCTTCAACCCTTCAACAACATTAAGAATTGTCGTTCCGGTATCAATTAGATCCTCAATAATAATTGGAGTTCGACCTTCAACATCCCCAATAACGTGCGTAATGATCGATTCGTTGTGGCTTGGACGCTTTTTGATCATAATGGCAAAAGGGGAATCCAGACGATTCGCCAGTTTCTCTGCCATCGAAGCTCGTCCCGCATCAGGGGAGACAACCACCGGATTTTCAATCCCTTTACTCAGCAAATAATCACTGATGAGATCCAATGATGTCATGTGATCCACTGGAATATTGAAAAATCCTTGAATTGCCGCTGCATGCAGATCAATGGTTACTACCCGGTTCGCTCCGGCAGTAGTTAACACATCCGCAACCATCTTGGCCGAAATCGGCTCACGCGGAGCAGACTTGCGTTCCTGACGGGCATATCCGTAGTAGGGAACAATAATATTTACCGTACGGGCAGAAGCCCTTTTGGCTGCATCAATCATGACGAGCAGTTCTACGAACAACTCATTGATCGGATGAGATAATGATTGAACCAGAAACACATCACAGTTGCGGATCGTCTCTTCGTAGTGAACGTATATTTCTCCGCTCTTGAACCGGGACAGTTTGATCTTGCCTAGTTGTACACCCAGCTTGTCGCATACCTGTTCTGCCAGCTTAGGGTTCGATGAACCGGAAAAAATACGTAACGAATGCTGCATAATGCCCTCCCGAGGGTTGAAGTCCCAATATAATCCTTTATCAGTCTAAAAGTGAATGTTCAAAAAGGCCGGTTTTCAGTACCTTTTGAACTACCTCTAAAAAGGTTATTTCCTACCCTCATTATACTCCACTGCCTTATACTTTTAAAGAAAGGAACGAGCGCTGTCGGCCTTCAAAAACGGCTACCTCCGTACAGCCCAGCTCACGCAGGAGCGCCTCGGCCTCAGGCAGATAATCGCCCAGCTTCAGCGGATCATGTGCATCGGAGCCAAGGGTCAGCGGAATACCCAATTGAATGGCCTCCGTTAACATCCGGCGACCAGGAAACATCTCTGCGCATGGCTTCGATAATCCTGATGCATTGAGCTCCATGGCACAGCCACTTTTCGCGATAGCTTGCAGTGCTGCGTTTTCAAGGGCTATACGCTCTTCAGTCTGCTCGGGTGCCGGAGTGAAGCCAAAGCGTTTGATTACATCTGTATGACCCATAATATCGTACATTCCCGTCGCTGCCGCTTTGCTCACAGCATCATAGTACTGACGGTAGACTTCAAGTACGTCTTTGCCTTCCCAATGATGGGTCTGGCGAAAATCCGTGATGTCCCATTCCCTGAGAAAATGAACCGATCCAATCACATAGTCCCATGGGTACCGCTCAATAATGGCCCGGATTTCCGTCTCCCAGCCTTCAATATAGTCGCCTTCAAGGCCGACACGTACATCGATCTGACCACGGTACCGCTCTTTCAGAGAAAAACACTCTTCCACGTAACGCGGCAGCTCGTTCATGGGCATCGCCATCTCAGGATAATAGTGAGCAGGGTCTACATGCAGCAAGGGCATGTGATCCGACAGCCCGATCTGCGACAGGCCAATCTCTACCCCACGCTGCACATAAGCCTCCAGCTTGCCAACCGCATGACCACACCGCTCATGGTGTGTATGATAGTCTATAAGCACAGGCTCGCCTCCTAATCGCGGCGAGGCCGCTCATGGCGACGGCTCAGCTCTGACATGATGTCATCCAGCGGCAGCTTGCGCTCTTGCAGCAGAACGAGCAAATGGTACATCAGGTCACTGACCTCAAGACGAAGCTCGTCATTGTCTTTATTTTTGGCGGCGATGATCGTCTCGGACGCTTCCTCACCGATTTTTTTCAAAATTTTATCAACACCTTTATCGAACAGGTAAGTCGTATATGCGCCTTCCGGACGCTCGCGTTCACGCTCTGCAATGACCGATTCCAGTTCAGCCAGTACTTCAAAACGACTTTCGGAGTTAGCTCTTGCAGCCGTTGCACTAGAATCGCCTGAAGTCTGGTCTGCGGATTGCTCTGGCAAGACTACGATTTCATTATGGAAACACGTCACTGCCCCGGTGTGACAAGCAGGTCCATTCGGCTTCACTTCAACCAGCAAGGTGTCACCATCACAATCGTATTTCAATGAAGTAATCGTCTGTACGTTGCCTGAAGTTGCGCCCTTGTGCCACAACTCTTGACGCGAGCGTGACCAGAACCACGTTTCACCGGATTCCAGCGACAGTTTCAGCGATTCCCGATTCATATAAGCCATCATCAGAACTTGGCGTGTCTTTGCATCCTGCACAATGGCAGGTACCAAACCATCGCTCCAACGAATGTGTTCTACAACCTGCTCCAAGGATAACTGCTCCTTGATCTCATTGCTTACGTTAGTCACGGATCTCCACCCCTTGCTCTCTCAAATGTTGTTTTAACGCCGGAACGGCGATTTCTTTGTAATGGAATATCGTTGCTGCTAGACCTGCGTCCGCTTTGCCTGTCGTGAACACATCATAGAAATGGGATTCCTTACCCGCACCGCCTGAAGCAATGACCGGAATACGTACCGATTCGGATACCGCTGCGGTCAGCTTCAGATCGAATCCGTCCTTCGTTCCGTCCGCGTCCATGCTTGTCAGCAGAATTTCGCCAGCGCCTAAGGTCTCCGCCTGTTTAACCCAGTCCAGCGCCTTAATCCCTGAAGGTTTACGTCCACCATGCGTATACACTTCCCATTCGCCCCAAGCGTCATTATACTTAGCATCTATTGCAACGACGATACACTGGGAACCAAAGCGGCGTGCTCCGTCTGCTATCAGCTGAGGATTAAGCACAGCCGCCGTATTGACCGCAATCTTGTCCGCTCCTGCACGCAGAATGCGCTTCATGTCTTCCACCTTGGAGATCCCTCCACCTACGGTAAAAGGAATGGCGATCTCGCCTGCAGTTTGCCGCACCACTTCTTCCATCGTTTCGCGACCTTCCACCGAAGCGGAGATATCGAGAAACACCAGTTCGTCCGCACCCTCGCGGTCATACAGCGCCGCCAGCTCCACCGGATCACCCGCATCGCGGAGATTGACGAAGTTAACGCCTTTGACAACCCGGCCGTCCTTTACGTCCAGACAAGGAATAATTCTTTTTGCCAGCATGCTCCTCTTCCTCTCTATCCGATAATCGCATACCTGTATAAGTTCAACTATAGAACATTCACACTAGCCACTCCGATGACAGAACAACCTTACGATCCGCTTAAAGGGAAAATCCCGTGATAAAGGTGAACGTTTCATTTCCTCAGGTTATTTCTGTCCTCTCTGTTATCGTGCAAATGTTTATTTGAGCTTATATAGTACCGCTATTATTTATTAACCGCGTTCACCGCTTCGGACAGATCAATACTGCCAGTATACAGTGCTTTTCCTACGATTGCTCCTCCAACACCATCTTCCACATGCTTGCTTAAACGAAGCAGGTCATCCATAACACTTACGCCCCCGGAGGCAATTACTGTACGGCCACTCGCCTTTGCAAGAGACACGATCGCTTCCACGTTAGGACCCTGCATCATGCCATCACGCGAGATATCTGTGAAAATGAAAGTTTCGGCACCGAATGCCGCCAGCTCCTTCGCCAGTACCTCAGCCTGAACTTCTGATGTCTCCAGCCAACCACGTGTCGCTACATAGCCGTTGCGTGCATCGATCCCAATAGCTACTTTGTCCCCATACCGTCCCAGTACTTCTTCTGTAAAAGCCCGATCTTCGATCGCAGCTGTCCCGATAATCAGACGACTCAAACCGAGACCCAGCAAACGCTCTACATCAGCCACTGTACGAAGACCTCCACCTACCTGAACAGGCACGTTCACGGCCGTAGCAATACGCCCGATCAGCTCATCATTCACGGGATGACCTGCTTTTGCACCGTCCAGATCCACCAGATGAACGTATGTACCACCTTGCTTCTCCCAGGAAAGAGCAACTTGAACCGGGTCATCGTTATATACCGTCTCCTGATTGTAATCTCCCTGCACCAGTCTTACACATTTGCCGTCCCGGATATCAATTGCCGGATATATGATAAAAGATGACATACAAGGCCTCCTGAATATATTCATATTTGTCTCTATATAAATTGAAACTAAAGAATATTTACACTTGCCACTCCGATGACAGAACAACCTTCCGATCGCTGTTATCCCCAGATTTATTTTGAATCCCTTATTTAAAGGGGAAAAATCCGGGGATAAAGGCGTAGCGTATGCTTCCGATGCAGCTTTCTTTCAGAAAGCTTTTAGCTCCGCTTCTTCAGGTTATTTCTATCCTCTCCGCTATCGTGTAAATGTTTAGTTCAATTTATATAGATTAGATTTTATATAAGTTTAGCTACGTATTATTTTATAAGGATGAATTCAAAGAATCATATGATCGCTGATTATGATTACGCCTTCGGTCCAGTCAACGCCAGGAAGTTACCAAGCAGCTTCATACCCAGCTCTCCGCTCTTCTCCGGGTGGAACTGCATGCCGAAATTGGAGCCTCTGCCAACAATCGCCGTAACCGGATGTCCGTAATCCGTTACTGCCAATAGATCGCTCTCTACGTCCGTACGTGCATGATATGAATGGACAAAATAGACATGACTTGCCTCAAGCCCCACGAATAGCGGATTTTCCGGGTGCAGGAACTGCAAACGATTCCAGCCCATATGTGGAACCTTTAATTCTCCCGGTGCGAATCGCACCACTTTACCCGGCAAAATATTCAATCCTTCATGCTCGCCATGCTCCTCACTTGAGCTGAACAATAGCTGCATGCCCAGACAGATCCCGAGCAGCGGTGTTGGTCCAGCTGCTGCTTCCTTCACCACAGCGTCCAATCCACTCTCTCGCAAGTGCACCATGGCATCCCCAAATGCACCTACACCTGGCAAAATCACACCATCTGCACCAAGAATCGCATCCCGGTTACCTGTGACCAGCGCTTCGTAGCCAAGACGTTCGACCGCTTTGCCGACGCTGTGCAGGTTCCCCATACCGTAATCGACAATTGCAATCGCCATCGTCTACAGCACTCCCTTCGTGGAAGGCACACCCGTTACACGTGGATCAATCGTTGTTGCCTCATCCAGTGAACGTCCCAGTGCTTTGAAGATGGCCTCGATCATGTGGTGTGTATTTTGTCCGTAGTGCACGATAACGTGCAAGGTAATGCGCGCTTCCAGCGCCAGTTTCCACAGGAACTCATGTACCAGCTCGGTCGAGAAGCTGCCCACTTGCTGAGAAGGATATTGTGCACGGTACTCAAAGTGAGGGCGGTTGCTGACATCGATGACTACCTGAGCGAGAGCCTCATCCATCGGCACAAATACACTCGCATAACGTTTAATGCCCCGCTTGTCACCCAATGCTTCACGAAGAGTCTGTCCCAGACAGATCCCGATATCTTCCACCGTGTGGTGGTCATCAATATCAACATCGCCGCGCGCTTGTACGTTCAGATCGAATTGGCCATGCTTTGTGAACAGATCGAGCATATGATTCAGGAAAGGTACGTCCGTTTCAATCTCGGATTGCCCGGTTCCATCTACGGCAAAAGAAAGCTGAATGTTCGTTTCATTTGTTTTGCGGTCTACCTCTGCCTGACGTACAGCACCCTTGTTCTGAAGGTTCAAACCATTATCCTGCTTATCCATTATCCGATTCCGCCTTTCCTTCCTGTTCTAGCCGTACAGCGATCGCACGGGCGTGTCCTTCAAGCCCTTCATGCCGGGCAAGCTCTATAATAGCCGCTCCATTTTGGAGCAACGCTTCCTTGCTGTAATAGATCAAACTCGATTTTTTGATAAAATCATCCACGTCCACAGGTGAACTGAATCGGGCTGTTCCATTTGTCGGAATGATGTGATTCGGCCCCGCAAAATAATCCCCTACCGGCTCCGAGCTATACGGGCCGAGGAAGATCGCTCCGGCATTCTCGATCCGGCCAGCGTAAGCCATCGGCTCCTGCACCATAATCTCCAGATGCTCCGGTGCGAGCCGGTTCACCACATCGATTCCCTCATCGATGGAATCGACCACAATAATCGCGCCATGCTGCTCCACGGAAGCAGCAGCGATATCGCGCCGCGGCAGCACTTCCAGCTGCTGCCGCACTTCGGCCTGCACGGCTTCCGCCAGCACGGCCGAGGTCGTGACGAGAATGGCCGATGCCATCTCGTCATGTTCCGCCTGCGACAACAGGTCTGCGGCGACATACACCGGATTCGCCGTATCATCGGCGAGCACCACAATCTCACTCGGCCCGGCGATACTATCGATATCGACTGCGCCGTACACCTCGCGCTTCGCGAGCGCCACGTAAATATTGCCCGGTCCACAGATCTTGTCGACCGGGGCAATACTCTCCGTGCCGTAAGCGAGGGCGGCGATCGCCTGAGCGCCGCCAACCCGGTACATCTCGCTCACGCCTGCTTCCGCAGCAGCCACGAGAATGTACGGGTTAATGCCTTCACCGCCGTTCGTTGACGGCGGCGTCACCAAAACAATCTCCGGCACGCCAGCCACCTGTGCCGGAATCACATTCATCAGCACTGACGAAGGGTACGCTGCTTTGCCGCCAGGTACATACACGCCGACCCGCTTCAGCGGTCGGATCACCTGGCCCAGCAGACTGCCGTCCGGCTGCCAATCCATCCATGAGTTGCGTTTCTGCTTCTCATGAAACGCACGAATGTTCGCGGCGGCCTGACGGATCGCCGTCACGAAGGAAGGCTCCACGGCTGCATAAGCTGCCTGCAGCTCTTCCTGCGGCACGCGTAGCTCCGCAGCCGTCAGCTTCGTGCGATCGAGCTGCTCTGTGTAACGCAGCAGTGCCGCATCTCCTTCCCGGCGAATGTCGCTGACAATGCGCCGTACCGCTTCATTTTGCTCCGTTGTACCGTATTCGACTTCCCGCTTCAGATCAAACTCCCGTGCAGGTACAATTTTCATGCGTACATCCTCCCTGTCCGTCCTAGTAATGCCTGTGAAATTTTAATTTCTTTAATACCACTAATGCCCATATGTCCTATATGATCAATTGCAGATGAATGAACTCATTCCACCGTGCAAGATACATTCTTATACGCCGCATTTACCCCCGATAAATTCCTGCCGACACCTCATTCGAGGCTGGAATAACCTGCTGGAGAGCATCGCATAATGCCTGAATCCGTGCGTTCTTCATCCGATAGCTGACCCGATTGGCAATAAGGCGGCTTGTAATATCCAGAATACCCGTCATCTCCACGAGTCCGTTCTCACGCAGCGTCTGACCCGTCTCTACCAGATCGACAATCCGGTCAGCCAGACCGATCAGTGGCGCCAGTTCAATGGAACCGTTCAGTTTAATCACTTCCACCTGCTGTCCTTGCTCGCGGAAATACTGGGAGGCAATCCTCGGGTACTTTGTTGCAACCCGCTGCTGAATGCCAGGCGTCCAGTCCGGTAGTCCAATAACAGACATGCGACACTGTGCGATTCCCAGGTTCAACAATTCGTATACGTCGCGATTTTCCTCAAGCAGAACGTCTTTACCCACTATACCAATATCCGCTACTCCATACTCCACATACGTTGGCACGTCTACAGGCTTCGCCATGATGAACTCCATCCCTGCTTCCGGCACTTCGATGACCAGCTTGCGCGTATCGTCCACGTCTACCGGAATATCAAGCCCTGCTTCGCGGAACAGTTTGGAGGCTTTCTTATAGATTCGGCCCTTCGGCATGGCTACCTTCAAAATATCCGACATCTCAGCGTCCCCCTCCTTCTTCAGATGCGAACGTGATAACCTGTTCATTCTGAATCGTCTTCCCACCAGTTGTGGCACCAACTTTTGTTATACTTACCTCTGCCTCATCTTCCGAAAGCAGAGATGTGACTACATTTTGACCGATGCTGCGTAGTCTCGCCGCCTCTGTTAGAGCCTCAGCCCGGCGTTCCGAGGTATATTGAATGAGTACAGGCTTCTTCTCTTCCATCGTAATTCCATGAACACCATCGATAATCCGGTTTGTTTTGAGTGCAAACCCTGTAGCTGGTAATGAACGGCCAAACTGCTGTAACAGATTATCATAACGTCCACCGCTACATACCGGGGATCCGAGCTCTGCCGCATACCCTTCAAACGTCATGCCTGTATAATAGGAGAAATCACCAATCATCGTTAGATCAATCAGCACATGCTCAGACACACCGTACGCTTCCAACACTTCGAATACTGCACAGAGATGTGCAATGGACCTTGCCGCTTCGGTACTTGAACTCAGCTCTGCTGCGTGTGTACATACTTCTTTACCGCCACGCAGACGCAAAATGGCTTCAAGCTGCTCCTTCAGTTTCGGTTCCAGATTCAATGCTTCGATGGATTGGCGATAGCCGACATAATCACGTCCCAGCAATCCTTCTTTCAACTGCTCCTGTTGTACCGTTTGGCCCGGAATGACTTCTTCCAGTAATCCGTTCAGAAAACCCATATGGCCCATCGCAATTTTAAAGGAAGATACACCCGCTGCCTGCAAAGAAGCGATCGCAAGTGCTACAACTTCTGCATCTGCCTCCGGCGAATCATCACCGACAAGCTCTACACCTGTTTGGAAAAATTCTGCCTCACGCCCCGCTTCCTCTTCAATGGAACGAAACACATTTGCATGATAGGACAGACGCAGAGGAAGCTGCTCATCCTTCAATAGAGAAGAGACCACCCGTGCAATCGGAGCTGTCAGATCTGATCTTAGTACGAGCGTAGTCCCGCGACTGTTCAATAATTTAAACAACTTGCGATCCGATGTGGAACTCGCTACACCTACGGTATCGTAGTATTCAATCGTTGGCGTAATGATTTGACGGTAACCCCAGCGTTCCATGCATTCCAGTACATTCCGCTCAATGGTTCGCAGCTTGGTCACCACATGTGGTGTATAGTCACGAAAACCTGTCGGTTTTTCAAAGCCTTTTGGTTTGGACATTGGTATTATTCACCCCGAGTCAGTAATTTAAGATTGGTAGACGTTCTATTTCAACAGGATTTATGTAATGTAAATCCCCGTTCTATCTTGTAACCTGAATTCTTATTGTTGCTGCCAGGCAGCCTTCAGAAAATGTTTAGTACATGTTCATTGATGCTTAACTATACTTAACTTCTGTCCTTTTTTCTTTAACATGGTAAAGTGCTAACAAACTAAAGGATATGGGATATGATATCATGAATGACTATCCATCGTCAACAATACAGCCCCTTTGGGTGCTTGTCCTACATCCTCCATTTTGATCCCACTGCTGAACATGAGTTTAACTATTTGTATACGAAAAAAGCTGCCATCAGCAGCTTCCTTACTCCAGTCAATTCGACTTATTGCTCTTCCCCTGACTGAACCAATTCAGGTTAATTTTCGTCCGTGTATTCTTTGTGATGTTTTTTTTCAAATATGTCCGTAGGTCGTCTCCCAAAATCATTACTCATCAGCCTTTATGACAATCTCCTCCGTTGAAGCATTTGATCGAGACAGATCACGAAGTGGATTCCCTCCTACAAAAGCCCCCGGAGCTACATCCTTATGAACAACTGCGCCTGCAGCTACAACGGCACCGTCTCCGATGGTTACACCTGGCAGGATGGTTGAATTTGCACCGATCAGTACATTTTCCCCGATAATCACCTCACCGAGTCTGTACTCTTTAATAAGATACTCGTGAGCCAGGATCGTGGTATTGTAACCAATCACGGAATTTTCGCCTACCGTAATTTTCTCCGGAAAGAAGACATCAACCATCACCATCAATCCAAACGCCGTATGTTTACCCACCTTCATGCCAAGCATGCGACGATAGATCCAGTTCTTGACCGATAGAATCGGACAGTACCGTGACAACTGAATCCAGATAAAATTGCGTACGCCTTTCCACGGACTCACTGTCTTATAGATATGCCAAAGTGCGTTATGGCCTTCTACGGGATAGCGGGTTACTTTTCTCATGAACGTTCCGTTTCAATCAGCTTGAGCAAGTCCTTCATGTCGTGCAAAATATAATCCGGGTTATAGCCGCTCAATACGGCCTCTCCCTTAAGCGACCAGGCTACGCCTGCCGCAAGCGCACCGGCGTTCTGTGCCGATTGAATATCGACTGGGCTGTCACCCACCATCAATGTTTTGGAAGGATCTGCACCCAACTCTTCGATCGCCTTCAGGACCGGTTCAGCATGCGGTTTGGGATTAGTTACATCCGTAACTGTCACAATCGATTTCATATACTTCAACAGGTCGAAACGCTCCAGCACCTTAAGAGTAGATGGACGAATCTTCGTTGTGACAACACCCATCACGATTCCTGCCTCATGAAGAGCTTCAACGACCTCAATCACGTGAGGAAACGGCTGAACCATCGCCTCATGATGAACGTCGTTATACGCCCGATATCCTTTGACATACTCCGCAACATCCTCTTTCCCAGAGAACGTGCGCATCTGATTCTCCAGTGTCCCCCCCATATGAGGAATGATCTGTTCGCGTGTCCAAGGGGTAGATAACTGCAAATCCTTCATTACATGAAGGAAAGAGTTGATAATTAGTTCATTCGTATCAATAATCGTTCCATCCAGATCAAACAAAACCGTGTCAATCATGTTGCATTACTCCTTTTTCTCTTCAGCTTGCTTCGGGTCCTCTTTGGTCGAGACTGGAGTTACCGTGTCCTCTTTGCCTGCAACCGGGCCTGTGTGCACCATATCATCCGATGATTCTGAAGGAACTTTGGAAGATACAATTGGATCGCTATACCTTACATCTGCTTTGCCTGTCATTCTTCTCACAACGATAAAGACTACCGCAACAATAATGATCCCAATAGCCAGCAGCTGCGAAATTCTTACGTTACCGTAGGCTGGGTCAAGATATCCTTGCTCGAAGCCCATAGCTGTCATCGGTGACCATAATCCATTAACCATGGAGGCAACCCACTGCGGAGCCTGGAATCCCAGACTGTCGGTACGCAGCGCTTCGATAAAGAAACGACCGATCGAGTACCAGATAAAATAGGACATAAACAGCTCACCAGCACGCAGAAACTTCTGACGACGAAGCACCAGCAAGATGATCAGACCAACAAGACTCCACATCGATTCATACAAAAATGCAGGATGATGGAATACACCTTCTACGTTCATCTGATTAACGATAAAGTCTGGCAAATGAAGCTTGTCTCTCAAAAATGATTCTTCTACAGGACCACCATAGGCCTCTTGGTTTACAAAGTTACCCCAGCGTCCGATCATTTGTCCAACGATCAATCCAGGTGCACAGATGTCGGCCATGCGCCAGAAATTATACCCTTTACGACGGAAGAAAATGACTGCACATATGATTGCACCAATCAGTGCGCCATATATGGCGATACCACCATTCCATATTTTAAAGACATCCCAGAAATTATCTTTATAATCGTCCCATCGAAATGCCACGTAGTATATGCGGGCACCGATAATGGCAGAAGGCACACCAAGCAGAACCATGTCCATAAACACTTCCTGCGGAATGTTATACCGTTTGCCTTCCCGGATGACGAGCAGCAAACCCACAAGTGCCGCTGTACCGAGAATAAGCCCGTACCAGTGAACCTTTAATGCTCCGACGGAGAACGCAATCGGGTTCAACAGTAATAATGTATCCATTCATTCACACTCCTATAAATTGACTCATTCATAAGCATGACCAATTGCCGCATGTCTCCAACACTCTACACCGGAGTATAATACATCAACAATTGGCCTTCAATTATATAATAGATTCTTCTCTTCTTAGTCCATGTCTTCCATATCTTCAGAGATCGTTGCTGTCAGCTTGTTCGTAAATTGCAACGCAGCATTGAGACCCATCTGTTTCAAACGATAGTTCATTGCCGCTACTTCAATGATAACAGCCAAGTTCCGCCCCGGACGAACAGGAATCGTTACAAGCGGTACATCTGTATCAATGATGCGTGTCGTCTCTTCATCCAGACCAAGACGATCATATTGTTTATCCTGCTGCCAAGCTTCCAGACGAACAACCAGTGTAATCCGTTTGTTATTACGAACCGCGCCCGCACCGAACAATGTCATTACGTTGATGATGCCGACGCCACGGATCTCAAGCAGGTGACGGATCAATTCCGGAGCAGTTCCGTGCAGTTGGAAGTCTGATGTCTGACGAATTTCTACCGCATCATCTGCAATCAATCGGTGACCACGCTTCACCAGTTCCAGTGCAGTCTCACTCTTACCAATGCCGCTGCTTCCGGTGATTAACATCCCTACGCCATACACATCACAGAGCACACCGTGAATCGTTGCGGTTGGCGCCAGTTTCTTCTCCAGGAATCCAGTAATCCGGCTGGACAGAATTGTTGTAGCCATGTTGCTGCGAAGCACAGCCAGGTTCTGTTCTTCACTGATGTCAATCAGTTCCTGTGGCACTTCAAGTCCACGGGTTACTACGATACATGGCGTTTCTTCTGTACAGAGACGCTGCATCCGATCACGGCGCTCATTTTCCGGCAACATTGCAAAAAAGGCCAGCTCTGTTCTACCAAGCAGCTGTACCCGTTCTTGTGGATGATATTCAAAATAACCGGCCATTTCCAAGCCAGGACGGTTCAAATCGTCTACTGTAATGACTCTCTTCAGTCCGTGAGATCCAGAAACAACCTCCAACTGGAACTGTTGTACCAATTCAGATACTTTCACTTTTTTCGCCATTTGTCTCTTCCTTTCAGCATTCGCTGCCCTCTATGTACATCAGCATTAGCGTCATTCCATTACATTAATAGCGCATTCATGTTGTTTGTCACAGCATCTAACCTTCAAATAATCTTAAATGAATTCCGGGATGAATGCAATCTTGGCTTCCACCCGTGTATGAGTAAAAAAGCCCCTTCCAGCAATAACGGAAGGGGCTCAGATTAAAATGTATAATTGCGTTAACTGATAGATTCCATCGTTACCGATGAATCTCAGTACTATTAGTCTTGAAGAAGAACGTTAGCTTCAGTCTCTTTGTCAAAGATATGAACTTTGTTCATGTCAATGGCCATTTTAACTGTGGAACCATCACGAGTGTTGGAACGTCCGTCTACACGTGCGATTGTAGTGTCGTTACCTACACCGCTCAAGTAGAGGAGCATTTCGTGACCCAGGTTCTCTGTTACATCTACGTGTGTAGAGAATACAGAGTTCGGGGATGCTTCCAGGAATACGGGCTCTTCGTGAATGTCTTCTGGACGAACACCCAGAATCACTTCTTTACCAATGTATCCTCTTGATTTCAGCACTTGTGCTTTACCTTGTGGGATTTCAACGTCCACACCAGGAGCTACGAAATGCAGGCTAGCACCTTGCTCAGCCAATTTACCCGAAATAAAGTTCATTGTCGGGGAACCGATGAAACCAGCTACGAACAGGTTAGCAGGGTGGTTGTATAGCTCTTCCGGAGAAGCTGCTTGTTGGATGATACCATCCTTCATAACAACGATCCGATCACCCATTGTCATTGCTTCGATTTGGTCATGCGTTACGTAGATAACGGTTGTTTCCAAACGTTTCGCAAGTTTAGTAATCTCAGCACGCATTTGACCACGCAGTTTGGCATCCAAGTTGGAGAGAGGCTCATCCATCAAGAATACTTGTGGATCACGGACGATCGCACGTCCCAGAGCGACACGCTGACGTTGACCACCGGACAATGCCTTAGGTTTACGCTCAAGCAAATGCTCGATATCCAGGATTTTAGCTGCTTCACGCACACGTTTGTCGATCTCATCTTTTTTCACTTTACGCAATTTCAGACCAAACGCCATGTTTTGGTATACGCTCATATGCGGATACAAGGCATAGGATTGGAATACCATCGCGATATCGCGGTCTTTAGGAGCAACGTCATTAACGACACGGTCACCGATATAGAGTTTACCTTCAGAAATTTCCTCAAGGCCTGCGATCATACGCAGTGTTGTTGATTTACCACAACCGGACGGACCTACCAGTACCAGAAACTCTTTATCTTTAATGTCCAGGTTAATATCAACTACTGTTGCTTTATCAGAACCCGGGTATTTTTTGAAAATATGCTCTAAACGTACACCAGCCATGATTGTTGCCTCCTCAGAGATCATTTTGTAATCGAATACATTTTGTAGTTTTATATTAACCCATTTACATGATGGTTGACTATTCGCAAACTGCACAAAAATATCAAAGCTTTTTCGTCACTTTGTACATAAGCAATAAAAGTCGCACCAGAACAGCACTTTCGAAGTTTCTGACATCATATCCGATCTCCTGTTTGATCTTATCCAAACGATATACCAAGGTATTTCGATGAATGAAGAGTCGCTTTGCCGTCTCGCTGACATTACAGTCCAGATTGAAAAAGGTCTCCAGCGTAGCCAGTGTCTCACTATCACTAAACAACACAGTGCCTTTCCCCGTTTCCTGTATAAAACGAAGACGCTGCTGCACAGGAATGCTATCTACCAAACGTTCGAGTTGCAGATCCCAAGGGAGATGGATGTGTTGCGCGACATGGAAAGCTCTGCCCAAGTGAACACTTTCTTGAAGAAGAGCCGTGACAGGAGATAGCTGCTTTGCAGGGATACACGGTAAGGATGCAGACAAATGAAACACACCCGCCCACTCGCTGGCAACCAATTCATAGAGCCCCTGACAAAAGGCATTCAATAAGTCCTTTCTGGCTTCTGTCGTATCCTCTTCAGCTTCGCCAGTGACAATCTGTTCATCACCTAGAAAAACCCACTCCTGCTCTCCTACAGGAATCAGTATAATTTCTTCTCCGAAGTAACTTTCGAGCAACTTATTCAATTCCTTCGAACGTATGCGATGAGCATCAGGTGTCTCACATTGCAGCAAAAATGGGATTTTCTCTGTATTCAATTCTCCATCCAATGAAAAATGATCCGGAATAGGCTCCTGCTGGACTTTTTGCTCCATCTGCTTCCGAAGCCATTGTCCCAATTCAGCAAGCTGTTGTTCTCTATCGTTTTCATATATCACAGGCTGTTCTTCATCTAACGCTTCCTTATGACTACTAATGAGAAGTTCAATTAAACGTTGTACTTCCAGCGTAACGGCATCAACAGAGCATGCCCAATATAAAACAGTACCTTCTTCCTCGTTCATCCCGACTTTAAAATATATAAGGTCTTGTGTACGCCAACTGCTTACATCCGTAGCCAAACCATCCAACATCTCATCATCCTGTATGAAACCTTCGGCCTCTTTTGTAAGAGTATTATGAGCGACTTGGACCGTTCTACGGTGAGTTGAGCTTGATCCATATTGATTCCATTCTTCTATAGTTATCACGGATTCGTCCAATGTAGTACCTATAATTGCTTCAATTTGTTGTTTTAGATCAGGTATGAGCTTCATATAATGAACGCCACCACTCTGCTTTTTTCTATTATCTTATCATATCTTGCTCAGCATCGCCCTTTTCAGTCCTTATCATGAGTTTGGGAATCATCAGTTTATTTATCCATAACAAAAAAGAGTGATTGATCATTAATTTGATCAATCACTCTTTTTTTAAAAGATGAGTCATGAAGGGCTCGAACCTTCGACACCCTGATTAAAAGTCAGGTGCTCTACCAACTGAGCTAATGACTCAAAAAAACTGGTGGAGGATGATGGATTCGAACCACCGAACCCGTACGGGAGCAGATTTACAGTCTGATGCGTTTGGCCACTTCGCTAATCCTCCAGGATTACATGGTGGCTCGGGACGGAATCGAACCGCCGACACGAGGATTTTCAGTCCTCTGCTCTACCGACTGAGCTACCGAGCCTTATTTAATTTTTAGATTAATGGCGGAACCGACGGGATTCGAACCCGCGATCTCCTGCGTGACAGGCAGGCATGTTAGGCCAACTACACCACGGTTCCAGGCATTAATGGTGCCGGCGAGAGGACTTGAACCCCCAACCTACTGATTACAAGTCAGTTGCTCTACCAGTTGAGCTACACCGGCGTATATGGTGGAGGCTGAGGGGATCGAACCCCCGACCCTCTGCTTGTAAGGCAGATGCTCTCCCAGCTGAGCTAAGCCTCCTGGGTAATATGGTAGCGGCGGAGGGGATCGAACCCCCGACCTCACGGGTATGAACCGTACGCTCTAGCCAGCTGAGCTACACCGCCATATTAATAATATTGATCTTGATTGCTTGTCCATCTTAGGTAAAGATGGCGGAGAGAGAGGGATTCGAACCCTCGCACCGCTTACGCAGTCTAACCCCTTAGCAGAGGGTCCCCTTATAGCCACTTGGGTATCTCTCCAAATAGACAATCATGAACAATGCTTACAAGGATTGCTCCCTGAAAACTAGATCCGAAACGAAATGTGCGAGTTACAACCTGCATATCTTGGATAAGCCCTCGACCGATTAGTACTGGTCAGCTCCATGCATTGCTGCACTTCCACCCCCAGCCTATCTACCTCGTCGTCTTCAAGGGGTCTTACATACTGGGAA
>Ga0153960_1000022_pt1 | contig 121209 bp, 98 predicted proteins | sample TSFL044MetaG_FD_102274 | JGI IMG/M metagenome (GOLD analysis project Ga0153960, IMG submission 102274) | Attine ant fungus gardens microbial communities from Florida, USA - TSFL044 MetaG | ecosystem: Host-associated > Fungi > Mycelium > Unclassified | place: USA: Florida, Withalacochee...
GAGGAAAATCATCTTGTGCTTCTGCATTCAAATAACCTTCGAGCCGTGACAGGACATGAGTAGAGAAATGGTGTACTTTAGACGAATCGGAAAAGGCCCGCACATGCTCAAATAGCTCCTCGACGGCATCACAGATCGTAACGAGATCATACGTGGACATCGCTGTAAATAGCCGATCCAGCTGACTATTTACGTCCAGCACGTCTCTAACAAGCGGAATATGCACCTCTCCTGGAGAGATCAGCCGATTTTTACCAAGAAACATTTTGCATCCGATCAAATTTCGCGCTTCATCAAAGGATACTGGCAGTTCGGTAACCCGACTCGTTTTTTGTCCAAAGCTGACCGTAATGGTAAAGCGGGAGCGATCACGTATGTAATGGATAAGTTCGTACAGATTCGATTCTATATCCCCAGCATCATAGGAATACATGAGTCCAATTCGGTCCGTAGACAATCGGCACCATACTCCCCAATTTTTAGTTTCAATCCAGGACGTAATTTGGCGGAAAGTCAGCTCATGCCATCGTTCATATTCTTCATTTGTGAACAAGTGCTGCATATGATCCATTTCTATAATAACGGCATGAGCCGTCTCTGTTCGTGGGGGAAGCGGATAAAGCCTGGTGAAGGACTGCAAGGTTGGCGCATCAATACTGCCTTCCATGAGATGCTTCAAAAAATCCTGTTTCACAAAATCAAAATGTTCAAGTGCGTCGCTTCCATTGTTTGTCTCCAATCTGGCATTCTCTTCTTTCAGAACTTGAACAATTTTTTGCAGAGTTGTCTTAATTTCATCGTCATCCACCGGTTTCAGAATATAGCCATCCGCTTTCAAATGAATAGCCTGTTTCGCATAATCAAAGTCCTCATAACCGCTGATAAATATGATCTTAAGCTCCGGCTGTTTCTGGAGTGCCATTCGGGCAAGCTCCAAGCCAGACATTACGGGCATTTTAATATCGGTAACGAGAATATCCACATCATGATTCTGTAGGTAATGCAATGCAGCCAGCGGTTTGTTTCCCATGAAAGCGATCTCAATATTAAGTTCGTCCCAGGGAATAAGTTCACGCATACCAACCAGATCGTAATTTTCGTCATCGACCAACGCTGCTTTATACATGATCGTTCGACTCCTTAATAGAGAATAAAAGGGCGTGCCTCAGCACACCCACCGTTTTTGACATCGTATAGCTTGGTTCTATTATCATTTCCCCATAATTTTAAGATTCTCCTGCCATTTGGCGGTTTTCCATTTCAGCACTTTGTCATACCCAAGCTTCACAGATTCCGCCTGAGCCTCCGCCAGGATACTTTTTACTTCTTCATCATTTCCGGCGAATACAAGACGAGGAATGACCTGCTTATAATAATCTTTCAACCTTTGGAGAATAATCCCTTCTTCCGAAGTTGCAAGGGGATCCAGATTGGAGAATTCAGTCATATTTTTGGACGTTTTAAAGGAAACGGTGGACTGGGCAACCGTTGTCCAGTCTTGTGCTTCTTCGGGCAGAAGCTCTTCCCGTTTGGCTTTGACCACATCGACGTAACTTGTGTTACCGTACCAGTTAAACTCTCCGATCTTCATTTCGTCATATTTCTTCGGATCACGGTTAACATAGGCTTCATTCGGGATCGGAACGCCGTCTTTAACCTCATCATAGAACAATCCTTTCGGTCCAAAAAAGAGGACTTGCTGGCCTTCTTCACTGATCGCCCAGTTCATATAAGCAAAAATGGCTTCCGGGTCCTTGGCATTTTTCGTAATGACATTCACGTTCCATCCGAGCGTGTTGTATCCACTCGGATACACTTTGTTTTTGTCCACGCCATCGGCATGAACCGGCCAGATGACATCATATCCCGCTTCCGGGTCGGCAGCTTGCAGATGGTTGTTGGCTTCACGCCCTATCCCTTCGACCACCGAATCAAAGGCACTGAATACAGCTACCTTTCCATTTTTCAGTTTCTCCAGAATTTGATCACGTGTCTGGGTAAACGCATCTTTGGAAGTTAATCCCTCGCGGAATAAACGACTTGCAAACAGGGCGGTTTGTTCAAAAGCAGGATCTGTATAAATAGAAGTTAGCTGCGCTCCCTGCGGTACACCAAATACACCTCCAGAACCCGGTGAAATAAATCCACCTGTGCGATCTTCCGCTGCTCCGCTATAGAGCATGCTGATCATCTGAGACTCACTGTCACGCATTTCCCCAAAATCAATCGGAACGATACTGCCGTTATACTTCTCCTTTACCTGCTTCAGATAAGCCTCAAGCTCGCTCCAGGTTTCCACCTTCGGTGATCCCAATTCCTTGTAAATTTTACGATTCACAAGATAGGCTGCATTGCCATTTCCGTTATCACCACTAATAAACCAGTTCGGAATTTGATATAACTTACCGTCCGCACTGCGGAGCATATTAATCGTCTCTTCCCCGATGGTCTTTACAAACTCGGGATACTTCTCCAGATAAGGGTCAAGCGCTACAAGCTGACCTGCACTGACTAGTCGTTCCACGTCTTTGCCTCGGTCAAGTACTATGGCATCAGGAAGTTTTTTGGCAACAATCATGGAATTGAGTTTGGTCGCAGCCGCTCCGTTGGATTGTACAGGTTCCATCACAACACCAAGCTCGTCTGTTATCCATTTGCCGTGTGGGCGTTCTTCCCATGTTGGAGCTGTGTACCAGTCATAATTGACAAATTGAGTGAAGCTGACTGGTCTTACTTTTGATTTTGCGTCTGCATTAGGAGAGACGGTTTCACCTGTCGTTATCTGCTCCTTGGTGTTTACGCTTTCATTTGCAGATGGACTTGCCCCCTCCTCCCCTCCAGTACATCCACTGATCAATAGTACTGCACTTAATGCCGAAAGGTGAAGCCAGTGCAGTGATTTACGTCGTTTTTGTTGTTTTCGTTCCATATTTCCCTTGCCCCTCTCTTATACAGTTGTATGTTACACGTCTTTCTGTCCGTCAGACAAGAAGACTTCATGACCATTTTATTTTGCAAGGAAGCTACTCTTTAAGAGAGCCTACCAGAACGCCTTTCACAAAATACTTCTGTAAAAATGGATAGATCATGAGAATAGGTAGCGTGGCTACCATCATCGTAGCCATTTGCAAGGATTTTACGGTAACCGTATTTTGCACCATACTTTGCGCATAACTGTTCAGGTTGGTCATCAGCGAAGCGGTCGTTCCTGCGTTGATAATCTGGACCAGCAGCGTTTGCAGAGGAATCAAATTTTGATTGCTGATGAACACCGCCGGGATAAACCAGTCATTCCACAAAAATACAGCAGTAAATAGTCCGAGGGTCGCCATCACGGGACCAGACACAGGCAGCACAATTCGAAAAAAGACACCAAAGTTGCTGCATCCGTCCATTTTGGCCGACTCCTCCAGCCCGTCCGGAAGTTCCATAAAAAAGGTACGGAAGATGATCATGTTATACACGTTAACCATGCCATGAAGCACGAGGAATAAGAACGTATCATATAATTGAAGGTGATAGACAAGGATAAAGTACGGAATAATTCCCCCGCTGAAGAACATGGTTATTACGGCAAGAATCATGTAGGTTTTCTTGAACATGATCCCTTTTTTCGACATCGCATAAGCGAATAAGGAGGTAAAAAGCAATGCACATACCGTGCCAATTACTGTCCGAAGAATCGTGATGAGATACGCATTATAGATATTTTTTTCCTGGAACACAACTGCATAATTCTCCAACGTAAATTGCCTTGGCCAAAAGGTGATCCCACCTGAAGAGGTATCGGAACCTACGTTCAACGACAAGACAAGGGAATTCCAGAACGGATAAAAAGTAACAAATGCCAGAATGCTCAACAGGGCATAGATCACGATTTTGAGAATACGATCTCCTGCAGACAGTTTCATAGACGATCTCCCACTCTTTCACTCGCGGTTTTACCACAAGCTTGTTTTTCCAAACTTTCTTGCCAATGTGTTCGCTACAACCAACAGTGTTACACTTAATAACGATTTGAATAATCCTGCCGCGGTTGCATAGGAGAATCGTTGATTAACAATCCCCATCTGATAGACATAGGTGTCGATTACATCCGCAACGGGAAGAACGATGCCGTTACTCAGGTTTTTCGTCAGTACCAGAATATCTTCATAACCTGCATTTAGAATGTTACCAATCCCCAAAATCAGAAAGATCATCATAATCGGCATGATATTCGGGATTGTAATTCGAAAGATCTGTTGGAAACGGCTCGCTCCATCGATGGAAGCAGATTCATATTGGGCGGGATCAATGCCGATAATGGCCGCTAGGTAGACAATCGAACCGAATCCTATTTCTTTCCATACATTTAAGGATACAAGGATTCCCCAGAAATACTCCGGTGTTGACATCCAGTTAACCGGTTCATGAATGAGATTTAGTGCGAGCAGAAGCTCATTAACCGCCCCATTATCAACCGCAAGCATAGAAAATACGAGCCCAGAGATTACGATCCATGACATAAAATGGGGAACATAAGTGACCGTCTGAACGACTCGTTTGAACTTGCCTGCCACTTCATTTAACATCAGGGCCAGGATGATCGGCGCGGGAAAACCGATACACAGCTTGAGCAAACTGATGGCAAATGTATTTCGCATCACGCTCCAGAATTCCGGAGATTCAAAGAACATGCGAAAATGCATGAATCCTACCCACGGACTATTCTTCATTCCTGCGAACAAATTGTAATCCTGGAAAGCAATGAAGATCCCCCACATGGGTCCATAGCTGAAGATCAGCAAGAATAACAGAGCAGGCCAGATCATAACCTGAAACTCCCACTGTCCCATAAACCTTTTCCACCCTGAAACCGATTTGGTCTGTGTAACTCCCTTTCCCAACAATTGTGGGTGGTCCGGCACATTTACTTTCTTCATTTTCCTCATCACCCACTTCGTCGCTTGATATTTCTATCGTAATCCCAATCCTCTTCATGGAATAGAACTTCAACTAACGAAATGTGTACCTAATCAACGAACATGAAAAAAAACAAATTAAAAAACGCCGACATTATGGTCGGCGTTCAAAATGAAACTTTATCAAGCTACGCATTCATAAACCTAGTAATCCGAGAGTGAAATTCCAGCTCCAAGGATAAGCACGAACACAAGAATATACACAACAATTCCAATCGCTGCCCACAGCAACGATGCTTTGGCATAATTGGCTTTCGAAGGGTTGGAATCTCCAAATGCCCAAACAAACAACATAATAATGTTTACAAGCGGAATCATCATAAGGAACAATGTGAGCATCCAACTACCGAAACTTACTGGCGGTGGTCCTGGCTTATGTACTCTTTGACTAGCAACTTCTGACATAATATTTCTTCCTCCTTTCTTCTCCATTTTTAATTGCTACCTGCTAAGACAATCTACCTCTACTTTACAAAAGAAAAGTTTGCCGTTAATAAAAATACCTGAAATCTCATGAATTTACAATGTAATATTTACCATATTAGTTTTAACATAAAATTTTATAATATATCCGCAATCTCCAATACACAAAGGACCTGCAATGAGTGACACTTTGGAGTAAAATGCCTATCCTGCAGATCCCCGTACACTCTATTTCCATTTTTCCTCACACTAATTCACAAGGTATCACAACGATTTCAGAAAGCCCACAATTCTGGAGGCAAGTCTTTCATGTCCGGCCTGATTGGGATGAAGCCCATCAGGTACACCATTATCACCTGTAAAATATAAATCTTTGTGAACCGGCAGCAATGGCTGGATTCCAGCAATATTCCACAGATCACAGACCGGGATGGAGTACAGTGCTGCAACCTCTCTGATCGCACCTACATAGTCGCTGTATATCCGCCCGGTTACCGTATTCGGCAGGTCTTCAGGGACAGCTTCACTTGATCCATGGGGCGGAGTAAGAAACACGATCAGCTTGGTTGGATAGCGCTGCATCAAGCCTTCTGCTATATGTCTCAGCGCCCCATAAAAGGTATTCTTTGAATTGGGCGAAGTGCCGATATCGCCAAATGCCGTCGTACCACTGGAGAAGTCATTTCTTCCCCCCATGAATAAGATAACATCCGCTTCCGCGTGCATCTGCCCAATGCGATTACACATCGGTTCAATGCCTCCGTCCGCCACACTGCTTCCCGAAATGCCATGATTCTCATAGGATTGAAATCCCAATGCGCTGCTAACCAGCTCTGGATACGGATGTTCCCTTTCCTGGAGTCCATATCCGAAAGTTATGCTGTCTCCCAGAAAAACAGCCTTTTGTCCTTCATAGGATGATGATTGTAACGACATGAGCAGATCCCTTCTTTCCCTTGTAACAGATATGTATAGTAACGATGTCATCCAAATACTGAAGCAAAAAGGCATTTCCAGCCTTTCATCGTTCGCTACACTATTGTAACAAAAGTTTTCATGCCACACGATACCGAGACAATCTTTCTTAATAGAGAAGAAGATTAGCATCTATCGCTCATACGTTCCAGGCATTCTCCACTAAAATATTTACCTTGTTACATCACGTAGTGTGCTGTTCCGCGCCTGTATGATGTCTCCAGCGGATGCCATCGGTGTATCCCCTGCTACGGTATGCGCCAGCATTCCGGCTGTCGCAGCAAAAGAAATGGTCTCCGCTGGCATCCACCTCTCCAGTTCACCGTACATAATGCCGCTTGCAAATGCATCGCCCGCACCGATCCGGTCATAAACGGAAAAGGTCAGCGGATCGGAATAGGCGAACGTCCCTTCCTTGAACATATAACCCTGTAAACAGTGTCGGTTATCGCTGTATATGGTACGATGCGTTCCGGCAAGGGTACGCACGTCATACCGTTCAGCAACCAGGGGAATGAGCTCATTCAGTTGCTCTTCCCATTGTACTTTGTCCGTATTTAACCCCAGAATATGAAGAGCATCCCGCTCATTCATCAGGACGATATCTGACAAATGCAACATTTCCTCATAATGCGGCTTCGCCATGGCATAACCCTGATCACCCCATAGAGCAGGACGATAATTACAATCAAAAACAACCGTGCCTCCTTGTTCTTTGACAGCCTGTGCCAAACGTTTCATCGCCAGTCTCACCGAATCATTCATTGCCAGTGTAATTCCGCAGAAATGGATAGCCTCCATGCTTGATGCAATTTCTACAAAAGGATACGTACCTTCAGGCGCAATATTAAAGCTGCTCTCCATCCGGTTAGAGTAAGTCACTCGCCCTGGTCTGGCCCCATAACCGTGCTCCAGAAAGTACATCCCGATATACTGCCCTCCGCGAAGCACATACTCGGTGCTCAGGCCAAGTCCGCGCAAATAGGATTCGGCGGCATCACCCAGCGGATTGACCGGAAGCCTCGACACCAGCAAGCCTGTGTATCCGTAACGTGTCATCGCCGATACTACATTGACCCCGCTGCCCGAAAAGGAGTATTTCAGCCGATTACTCTGAATCAACAGATCATGTCCCGGAACTTCAAGTCGCATCATGACTTCGCCAAAAGCCCCTACGCGTTTAACCATACTTCTTCGCCAGCATCTTCATTGATGCATATAACGACTGCACATCACTTACAATGGTCAGACCCTCCTGATCAATAATGGAGGAGTACACATGTGGAATAACCTGCGGAACCCCTGCCTCCAGCGCGATTTCGAGAATGGCTTCAAAATTATCCATATCTATGCCACCGGTAGGCTCTAGCGCAAAGTCCGCCTCTGCACACGCTTTCGCTACCGCTCGCAGTTCCTCTTCCCTTTTCAGACCCTGCATCGGGAAATACTTCAGCGCATTGCCACCCATATCCCGCACCAATGCGATGGCCGCGTGCACAGGCACGACGGCAAGCTCGGATTGGGCAGCGCTCACTGGCCCCGTCGAAATATTGACAAAGCCCGGCTGACCTGTCGGGGAGACGAGACTGTTAATCCAGCTGTCCCGGTCTCCGAGATTCGCTCGTGTCGCGCCAACTGCCGGAAATACCTGATTGATATGACTGCCCGGAAAATGCTTGACGATTTCAGCTACGACAGCAGCCTGCCGATTGTCTCCGGCACCCAGTCCGATTGAAACGGCATTGTCAATTTCCCGCCCATAGGCTTCCATCGCTTCGACTGCTTCTGACACAGTAGCGTAATCCTTGGAAAGAACGCCGACGAGAACATGGCCCTCAGCCGCATCAAAAACCTCTTTTGCATTCGTAATGTCCTTGGCGAGCACATTCAAAGCCACCCGATTGTTATAAAATCGTTTTGCAATCTCAGACATGTCCTTCTCCTCCTGTCAGCTGTCGAATTCGATCTTCAATGACCCGCATGTCATCCCCCCTCAACGGACGGGGATCAATATCGAAATAACCTTGCCTTACGCCATAATCACGAGTATAAATGGCGATAGGTCCGCCCCTCAGCTCCTCATTGAGCTGTTTGGCACTGATCCCCGCCTTCGCCTCGTCGACCTGGATGCGCCCTCTGTAAATCACCCGGCCCGCTTCGTCCTGGACGATCGATACCTGAATCCCGGCTATCTGATTGAGTGACATTAGCGCCTGCAAGGAATCCTTTTCCTGCTCACTATGGTCCGCTTTGACTGCATATTCATCCAAAGCCTGAAGCAGGCCAAACGTTGTTTCTTTACCAACCTTCATACTGCGCCCGATCCCGTGAAGCTGAACCTTCAACCATTCGATATAGGTTCGTTTACCTGCCACAATGCCGGAAGTTGGGCCTTCAATGGCCTTGGACCCGCTGTAAATGGCTAGATCCGAATACTTCACATATTTATTCAGGTCCTCTTCCGCAGCCGCATCGACTATGAGGGGTACCTCGCACTTCTGGGCAACCTGCCAGGCTTCCTCTACGGAAATCATGTTTTTCTGTACAGCATGATGGGATTTGACGTACAGAATTGCAGCCGTTTTGTCGGAAACCGCATCCGCGATATGCTCAGCCCGACCTTCGTTGGCATATCCGGCTTCGATCAGCTTCCCACCACCAAGGTAAACCATCGTCTCCACAGGAGCTCCGTATTGTACATTGTGGCCTTTCAGCATAACAATTTCATTGTTCGTGATGACTTCCTGATGCAGCTTCAAACTTGCGTGGCGGTTACCCTTTGTTACCATGGCAGCTACGGAGAGCGCGATGCCGCTTGAGGCGGAATTGACAACAACGGCCGCTTCGGCACCGATTAGTCGGGACACATAATCCCCTGATTTGTCTACAAGGTCTGCGATTTCCACATAACTCTGCCCACCTTGCTTCATGGCGTCCATGACTGTGTCCGTCGGTGCCGATACGCCGAGAATACTCATCCGGCCGCTGGCGTTGATTACGCGTTTCAGTCCATATTTAACATTCAATGAATTGCTCACCCACAATCACTCCTTTTACTTCAATTTGACGGCTGGCTATCTTGCTTACACCCTCGGAGTCCACAAGCGTTACAGGCTTGTCTACTACTTGAAAAAGAGTTAAATTGGCTTCATCACCTGCCTGAATCCTCCCCAGCTGCGGTCTGCCCAGCCACTCTGCTGCCCGTACGGTCACCCGATCTATCGTCTCGCTCAACGAGTAGCCAAGTGCCAGAAACTTGCTTAACAGATTAGCCATGCTGTAGACCGGGCCGTTCAGACGATTGCCCCTGTAAATATCCGTACTGATCGTATCCGGGTCAATGCCATGCTGCTTGGCAGCTTCTGCAACCTGAAATGAAAAACTCGCTGTCCCATGTCCTACATCCAAATGCACACCACGCTTGATAGCATCCTTCAATACTTCCAGCGGCGCGCCTCTATCATCGAACAGATTATTGCTTTTTCCATTCAGATAATGAGTGACCACATCACCACCCTGTAAGATCGGCATCACCTCACGAATATCCGGTGGGGCTGATCCAATGTGAACCATAAGCGGCAGGCCTGTTTCCTGCGAAAACTCTCTTGCCAAATACAGCGGTCGCAGTCCGCTTTTGCCAACCACACTCCCACTGATTCTCGCTTTTAATCCCACGATGAACTCAGGATACGTCTGGGCAGCCTGTAACAACTTGTCCCTATCAATCCAGTCCAGATTCGACAATTCGTCAGTACGTAGCAAGCCAAGCCGAGATATGTTCAAAAAGGCAAACAGCCGGGAATCCGCCTTATGAGCGCTTTTCGCCAGATCGCCAATTCGGTCAGCCCCGCAGCTGCCTGCGTCCACAATCGTAGTAACGCCCTGTTTTACTCCGATTTCATCCATATCGTCCCCGTAAGGGTCAAACTCTTGAAACGCATGCACATGCATGTCGATCCATCCGCTGGATATGTAAGCTCCAGGCGATTCCCATATCCGATCTCCGGTTGCCGTTCCGCCAGGAGCGACCTTCACAATCCTGCCTTCATGGATAACCACATCCACCTCTTCACCACTTGTAAGAAGGACTCGACGCAATACCAGCTGACCGTCCATCACAATCCCCTTCCTGTTCTGGAATATTGGATTCACGTGTTCCTGCTTCGTATGTATTGGTATGAAAATACCCCTCTGCTCAACAAAAATAAATTCATCTTTCCAGATGCTCATACTCTTGTCTACTAAAAGGGGTAGCCTGTCAGTCATATTCTATTACTTCTATTCCTATTTCCACAATCCTGTTTATTTCGGCTGAATATATCCTTCAGCTTTGAGCAATTCAGCGATCAGAACAGCACCGCCTGCTGCTCCGCGCAGCGTGTTGTGGGACAGTCCTACAAACTTGTAATCATACAGGGAGTCTTCGCGCAGTCTGCCCGTTGAAACACCCATACCGCGCTCGATGTCACGATCCAGCTTCGTTTGGGGTCTGTTCTCTTCTTCAAAATACGTAATGAACTGTTTCGGTGCGCTTGGCAGACCCAGTTCTTGCGGACGACCTTTGAATTGCAGCCAACGGTCCAGAATTTCTTCTTTGGATGGTTTTTTCTCAAAGGATACAAATACAGTCGCCAGGTGACCATCCGTTACCGGAACACGAATACATTGTGTCGTAATTAATGGTGAGGAGGCTTTTACAATCTCATTATTTTGAATGCTTCCCCAGATACGCAGCGGCTCCTGTTCACTTTTCTCTTCCTCGCCACCGATGTATGGAATCACGTTATCCAGCATTTCCGGCCAGTCGGTAAAGTTTTTACCTGCGCCAGAGATCGCTTGGTATGTGGAAGCCACCACTTGAGTTGGATTAAACTCACGCAACGCGTGAAGTGCAGGTACATAGCTCTGAATCGAGCAGTTTGGCTTAACCGCGATGAATCCGGTTTTCGTTCCAAGACGTTTGCGTTGAGCTTCAATTACGTCCAGATGTCCCGGGTTAATTTCCGGAATGACCATGGGTACATCCGCTGTCCAGCGGTGAGCCGAGTTGTTGGAAACAACCGGAGTTCCCGTTTTGGCATAAGCCTCTTCGAGCGCTTGAATTTCATTCTTTTTCATGTCCACAGCACAGAATATAAAATCAACCTGGCTCGCAAAAGCTTCCACTTGAGAAGCGTCCTGCACAACGATATTTTTCACGGCTTCCGGGATCGCAGCTGCGAGCTTCCATCTGCCTTGTACGGATTCTTCGTATGTTTTGCCTGCCGAGTTGGCACTTGCTGAAATAGCCGTTACTTCAAACCATGGGTGTTCATTGAGCAGATCTACAAAACGCTGACCTACCATCCCCGTACCTCCGACGATACCGACTTTCAATTTTGCTGACATAAAATCATCAATTCCTTTCGGTGTGAGTTTCCTCTAATTAAACACTATTCAGGCATTTCCAAAGCGTGTAGCTAACATCCCGGAAAAACCAAAAAATCCCATCCCCAAGACAAAAGTCTCAGGGACGAGATTGTTACACTCGTGGTACCACCCAGATTCGCCAATATGTCGCCATACCAGCCTCTTCGAGTTAAGGATAACCGCACGCACTCTTTCGATGCCGTATCCGCATATACTCTCGCTCTGTAACAGGAGCTCCTGTCACACCATCCCTCAATCCTTAAAGTTCCGATGTGCTGCTCTGAGTCTTTATTCAACAAAAAATTCTTTACCCCTTTTCAGCTGCCGGAGCTCTCTGTGAAAGAAACCTTTTATCTACTCATCTCTTCGTCGCATTTGATATTGCGATTATAATATCAAAATTACCATCGTGAAGTAAACACATTTTTTTAGATCATGGAATTTATACGTTTTCAGCGGAGCTGAACCATTCAATTATCACAAGAAAAATTGCAGCTACACGCGGTCTGTTTTCTGTGAAAGTATGTCGATAGACGTTTTTCTTATAAATTGCTGCAAATGGCTATTTCTTTACTGCTTTTTGGCAACAATCGCATACGTTCCCAGTGGACTCCCAGGCCCCGAGGCATGATGTGTTCTAAGTAATTTCAGTTCGGAAAGAAGAAGTGTTCTTACCTTGTCCGGGATCGGAAGCATTTGCAGTTCCACAGGCGCTTCTGCCAGTGTCATTTCGGTTTCCCAACGACCGTCCTGCAGCTCGGGTGAATGGATCGAAATCTCTTCCTTAATCGTCCAGCCCGCCGCAGAGACAAGCTCTTGGATATCCTCCGGTGTAAAAAGCGTGCGCACATTGGAAAAGCTGTTTTCCTTGTAACATTCGACCTGGGACTGAATCAGAACGGATAACCAATGCGAGAGCTGGCTCACATCTGTAACTCGTGTATCCCATTCGGCGAAACATAACTGATGCCCCCACGTCCTAACCTTGCTAAGAATCTGGGCGAGTTCGTCAAATGATTTCAAGTACCACGAACAATGGGAAAGTACAATCACATCAAACTCATTCTCGCCGAATTGGGCCTGATCACTTAGAATGTCGTAATTATAATCCATTCGAATTCGGTCACCCAGTGGAGATTTCCGGAGCTTGGCTGCCGCTTCCCCTACGGTCAGTGGTGCACCATAATCCTCTGGTGCAATGTCTACACCATGAACATACCCATGTTCCCCAACCAGATGTGCAAGCACGGCCGTTGTATCTCCCTGACCACAACCGATTTCCAGAACACGGCTGCCTTCCCGGATTCCCCAAAAGAGTCCCAGTTTCATCCGATGCTCCGTCTGAATGTATTGAATGTCGGCGTTGTCCTCCACGTCCATATACTGAATAAGATCCCTGATGATAGTCTCACTCATGATTCCTCACTCCTCAAAGAGCAACTTGAACTTCCTGCTCATTGTAGCGTGACAGGCATCATTGTACAAGGCTGGAGTCTATGACAGGACCATAGCACGGAGGAGCCCCTCCTACAGCAGATCTAAACCTCTGCTACATATCAATCCCTAGGCCCACTGTGTTGCAAGCTTCTGAAGATATGGTGTCAGCATGGGCTGTAGTTCCTTGCGCATCAGTCCAATCTCCAGGATCGCCTGAATATATCCGAACTGATCACCAATATCGTAGCGGCGTCCTTCCAGTTCAAGAGCCAGTAATTCCTCCACCTGGCTTACTTCTTTCAACGCATCCGTTAGCTGATATTCCCCTCCCGCCCCTCTCTCGATTCGATCCAAAATGGGAAAGATGGAAGGTTTCAGAATGTAACGTCCCATCACAGCTGTTCGGGAGGGCGCTTCTGCAATGGAAGGTTTCTCTACCAGATTGGTGATCCGGTGAACCCCATCCTCTGCCCCTTGTGAATCAATAATCCCGTATTTACTCACGTCAGCAGGTTGCACCTGCCGCACGCCGACAATCTGGCTGCCTGTCTTTTCATATAAATGAATCATCTGTGCGAGCGCCGGTGGATCAGACACCATAATATCATCTCCAAGCAGTACGGCGAACGGATCATCTCCCACAAACTGACGAGCACACCCAATCGCATGGCCCAATCCAAGCGGCTCTTTTTGACGAATAAAATGAATACTTGCCATTTCGCTGATCGCTTGCACCTCTTCCAGTAGCGCTTGCTTGCCTTTGGCGTACAGGGAATGCTCCAATTCAACCGATTTGTCAAAATGATCCTCGATCGATTTTTTATTGCGTCCGGTTACGATGATGATATTTTCAATGCCCGATTGTACCGCTTCTTCCACAATGTATTGGATGGCCGGTTTGTCCACTATCGGCAGCATTTCTTTGGGTTGTGCCTTCGTTGCCGGCAAGAATCGGGTACCAAGCCCCGCTGCCGGTATGACTGCTTTTTTAATTCTCATATTATGAAAAACTCCTTTCATTAGCATCAGATGTAGGATCAGATCCTTGAACAGGCTCTGCCCGAAACACCCAATACCGACTGGCAATATAGTTTATAACCATGCCCGAGAGAGTCGCCAGTATTTTACTCCTTACAACGCTCCAACCTAATGTGTTATTGCAGATGTACAGAATCAGGGAGGATAACGCCAGAACCATCAGATTGGTGATTACAAAACGTATGATTTCGTTTTTTTTGCCCTGTCTTCCCGCATCCTGGAAGGTCCACCTGCCGTTCCACCAGTAACTGTTCACGACCCCGCAGCTATACGAAATCACCTGAGCAATTAAAGCAGATGTGCCTGCGGCAGCAAGCAATGTAAATACCATAGCATCCACCGCCGTATTCACGACACCCACAATTCCGAACTTAAATATAGTGACCAACCGATTAGTCATGATGAGCAACTCTGCCCGTTAACCGTGACTGACTCGACTGACTTTCCACTTGATACACATCTCTTACGATATATAGCGGACGCGCCTTCGTTTCATCATAGATTCGGCCAACATACTCGCCAAGAATGCCCAGCATGATCAGAATGAAGCCGTTAAAGATCAACATGATGCTAACCATCGAAGGCCATCCTTTGATCGTTGAATCTGTAAATATCGCTGAAGCGATGACACTTAGCATATAGATGAATCCGCCGACGGATAGAACGGCTCCCACGTAACCTGCAAGCTTGAGCGGTTTGTGTGAGAATGATGTAATGCCGTCCAGACTCAGCTTCAGCATGCGTTTAAGCGGGTATTTGGTCTCCCCTGCCATGCGTTCATCCCGTTCATACTCAATGGCCGTCTGACGGAATCCCACCCAACTGACCAGTCCGCGAACAAATCGATTTTTTTCCGGAAGACGTTTCATCTCATCACATACCTTGCGATCAATTAGACGGAAATCCCCGGTATCCACTGGAATATCCGTATCCGTCGACGCACGCAGTACGCGGTAAAACAGGCTTGCCGACCATTTTTTGAAGCGGGTTTCCCCGCTTCGTCTGGTCCGACGGGCATAGACAACTTCATAACCCTCTTTCCACTTGGCGATCATGTCCAATATCAGCTCGGGAGGGTCCTGAAGATCCGCATCAATAATGACGACTGCATCACCTGCTGCATAATCCATCCCTGCCGTAATTGCGATCTGGTGACCGAAGTTGCGCGCAAAATCAATCAGCTTCACACTCTCGTCCCAACGGGCATAGTCACGAATCATCTGTGCACTTTGGTCCACGCTACCGTCGTTGACAAAGAGAAGCTCGTAACTCTCTCCTGTACTGCCCATGACTTTTTTCAGACGCCGGTAAGTCTCCTCAATCACCGCTTCTTCGTTATACATTGGAATGATAATGCTGTAACGACACTTTTGATCCATGTTCGTTCCCTCCCTTATACCATTCGATCCCGCTTATAATTTTACTTCATATAAAGTGGTTTGACCGCCGAAACCGGAACCGCTGTCCGTACCTGTCTTCCACTCTGACGTTGGAATTTCGGTACCATGCTCCTTGATCCAATCGCCGATATCAGAACTGCCACCTCGGCCGCCCATGCCACCTACCATGAAGTATTTCACTTGCCCACTCTTCACAAGTTGTTCCAGTTTTTCCGTGCTATACACCGGATCTGAGCCCGAGAACCCGCCAAGGGTAATGACTGCTTCATTTTCATCGATGATATATGGAGCTGCCTGGTTATAGTCCGTTGTTGCGAAGAGATAGGTTTCACCTGTGTTATGCTCTCTCAAATAATTCAGTGTTGTGGTGTCCACTTCTTCGTTACGGTTTCCCGCGCCACCTCGACCACCTGTCGTCGGCATTCCTCCTCCGCCATTCATGTTTCCGCCTGAATTCGGAGGTGTTCCCATGCCCGCATCGTTCGGGTCAGCTTCATCGGACGATGGGAAAGCCTGATCGTTGTCGGTGTCATTTGATGTATTCGGCTGAGCCATACCCATACCGCCACCATTGCGGTCACCTTGTCTATCTCCCATTGCCATGCCCATACCACCGAACATTCCATTGGAACCTGTCGGTCCAGCCGCCGGAATCATGCTGTTGCCTCCATACGTGATAGGGGTGAATGCCCAATAGGTCGGACCGATCAGCATGACCATAAAGCCAGCGATAATCAAACCCTGTTTCCATGGGTGTGAACGATTAAGCATCACAATCAGGATAACTGTGATCAGAATGCCTGCAATCAATTCACCTATGGACCAGCCTGCCCCTATAGTTTCGTTATACACCTGCATGATATACCAGCCGAAGATGGTCGTAAGCAGTACGGATAACGGAAGCAGCCATGCTTGCCAACCATTGCGTTCACGATACGCCGTCCACATGGCTGCGAATCCTGCTCCGGTTAATGCCGCTACAGGAGGGGCGAGCATAATCAGATAATATTGATGGAAGAAGCCTGCCACACTAAAGAAAGCAGCTACCGGAAGCAGCCAGGCCAGCCAGAACAAGGCTTCCTTATGTTTATCGGTTATATTTCTCCGTCTTAATCCTGTAAATATGGCAATGCAGCCAAGTAATACTATCGGCAAAAGCCAACTGGCCTGACCCGACAGTTCGGTTTGGAATAACCGCAAAGGACCTTTTTCCCCGGTACCAAACATGCCACCCATGCCTCCACCGCCGCCATTACCGCCTCCGAAATTCCTTCCATTAGGCATCTCGCCACCGTTTGGCATCTGACCGCCTGGGAAAGTCATTCCGTTCATGCCACCCATTTCACCATTTCCCCGTGGATTGCCTGTTGGAGCCGAGCCGCTGCCCGACTGATCGGATGCTGATCTCTGGGAAGTTGCGTTGCCACGGGCCTTGCCTTCATCAGAGGCGTTTGGCATGCCTGCATTCGCTGATCTGTTCTGTTGCCCTGTGAGACGGGATAAGCCGTTATATCCAAAAGCCAGCTCCAGCACCGAATTGGTTTCACTGCTGCCGATATAAGGCCGTTCATCTGTCGGAATAGAATCCACGGTGACTGCCCAGGATAAGGAAACAACTGCCAGCACCGCCGTACTTCCGATCAGCAGGATGATTTTTCTTCTCCACTTTGCGTTGAATGCAAGCAGATAGAACAAGTAGAAAGCGGGAAGAATCATGTAGGCTTGCAGCATTTTCATATTAAAAGCAAGTCCAATGAGTGCAAAGGCAACCAGGATGCGCCACGCACTGCCTTGCTTGCTCCCCTTGAACAAAAACCATGAACCCAGTAGCAACGTGAATACTAGCATGCTGTCAATATTGTTGGTACGGCTGACCGCTGCCACAACAGGAACCGTCGCCATCGCAAGTGCCGAGATTCGCGCCGCGGCAAGACCGAATGTAGGCTTGACCATGAAATATATCAGCAGCACCGAACCGATCCCCGCTAACGCTTGCGGTAAAATAACACTCCATCCATGCAATCCAAAAACGTAAGCAAAAGCGGTTTGAATCCAGAAGACAACCGGTGGTTTGTCTACGGTTACCGAACCAGCCGAGTCGAGAGATGCGTAGAAAAAGTTATGGAAGTTTCTCAACATGCTCCCAACGGCAGTCGTATAATAGGAATTGGCATATTGATCGTTCCAGATGCCATACCCGTTCAAAATTGCCGCCAGTAAAACAATCGGCAGAAGGACAAGATCAATCCTTCGTTTGGCGTTATTCAATCTCAATCACTCCTTCAAGTTCTTCATGTCTACTATTGTGACATGCCAAAGTAAAACTGGGATGAGTGCCCGCTGAATGTTGCCTGAGGATAACTTGCAAACTTTTCAGCTGATTTTCAGTTTGGCGAGCGATAATATAGCATATAGACCTCTAGAATTGAGGGTATGTAATCGATGGATTTAACGGGGAGGGAACGCCTGCTTATGAAACTAAGTACCGGGATTAAAATACTTTTGGCAGATGATGAACCACATATTTTGCAATTTCTGGAGCTTGGACTAAGCAATGAAGGCTTTGATGTACGTACGGCCCCGGATGGAGCTGCTGCGCTTGAATTGGCACTCGACTTTCGTCCACATATGGCCATTCTGGACGTCATGATGCCTGAGATGGATGGGTTCGAGGTTGTTGAACGTCTGCGCAAGAGCGGGGCTCATGTCGGGGTGATCATGCTGACAGCCAAAGATGAAGTTGAGAATCGGGTAAAAGGCCTATGGCTTGGTGCTGACGATTACATGATTAAGCCTTTTGCGTTCGATGAACTGCTTGCTCGGATTCAGGCAAGGCTGCGTAATCAGTTTCCTTTATTAATAGGGGCAGTGACTCATGGTCCATTCCGAATTGATGATCAACGCAAAGAGATTACCTATCACGATCAGATTCTGGAGTTATCTCCAACCGAATATGAACTGTTAAAATTTATCGTGCTTAATCATGGCATTGTCCTGAGTAAAGCGACCATTCTGAACCGCGTGTGGGGATACGATTTTGGTGGAGAAGAGAATATTGTGGAGGTGTATGTCCGCTCCTTGCGTGACAAACTGGGGGATAAAGAGCATAAGCTCATTCGTACACTTCGAGGTGTCGGATACAGGGTGGATCTCTGATGACCTCTTTATTAAAGAAAGATAATCGTCTTTGGACATGGCTGCATCAATGGATCTCGCCACGTTCGCTCCGCTCTCAATTACTCGCGCGCTCCCTGTTCATTCTGGCAGCTCTGCTATTGTTAATTGGCATTCTTCAATTCTGGATTATGGAAAGCTTTCTGTATCGCAACCAGGCGAAAACCATGGAAGAGCAGGTCATGTCCATGCCTCCTGTGTGGCTCGGATCTTCTTCACGAAGCGGTGCGACAAATAATCCTTTTGGCGGGCAATCCGGATCAGATTCAAGAGGATCAGGCAATCGTTTCTTATACATTCCTGATCGTTCACTGGCCTTATTCGATAATCAAAGTGGCTTTCAGGATATTTTTGGTGAAGACGGTCTGACCGCTCCTCGCTTGACGTCAGTCGAATATCAGAACATCACAGATCGGATCAACGATAAACAACATATTCCGTACCGGATTGTAACGGATAATCAAGGCAATGAGCAGCTAATCGTCTTCTCTTCGCCTGGACCGCGTAATCGCGGCTTACCCATGGTACAGATGGGCACCGCTACGAAACCGCTAAAAGATCTGATTGTGAAACAGCTTCTCATCTTCTTGATGTTATCCCTGCTGGCTATGGTGGCTGGACTCGTTCTATACGCCAAAGCACTTCGCCGGACGCTGATTCCATTGTCCAGTATGGTAGATACGGTGCAACGAATCGATGCAGGCAGCCTGGCCGAACGCCTTCCTTCTGTCCAGGGACAACAGGAAGTGGATCAGCTGGCGCTTTCATTTAACGGCATGCTTGAGAGGCTTGAAGACTCGTTTGAAGCAGAGCGGGAGTCGAAAGAGCAGATGCAGCGTTTTCTGTCTGATGCTTCCCATGAGCTGCGTACCCCTCTTACCTCCATTCACGGATTCATTGAGGTGCTCAAGCGCGGCGCAGCTTCAAACAGCGAGCAATTATATAGTGCTTTGAACAGCATGTATGGTGAATCGGTGCGGATTAACAAACTTGTAGAGGATCTGCTGATGCTGACCAAGCTAGATCAGGCGCCTCGGCAGGAGCAGGAAGTTATTCAACTCGACAGTCTGCTGCTCGAAATGCAGCCACAGCTGATCATGATGGCTCAGGAAAGACAGGTTCATCTCGACCTGACCGCTGAAATTCATGTAATGTCCGATGCTCACAAATTGAAACAGGTTGTACTCAATCTGTTCCACAATGCAGTACAGCACACCGATTCAGATCAAGGGGCCATCAGCATCACGTTATATGCCGCTCAACATAAAGCCGAATTAACTGTCAAAGATAACGGCTCAGGGATTGAACCGGAACATCTCCCTCATATCTTTGAACGCTTCTACCGGACAAGCTCTTCCCGTTCGAGAAAACAAGGGGGCGCGGGTCTCGGCCTTGCCATTACCCGTTCGATTGTGGAATCGTATGGCGGGAAAATTACAGTGCGCAGCCAATTAGGTGCAGGAACGGAATTTACGATTTTGCTGCCTATGGTCAAGAGTGAAATCTAAGCTGAACGAGGGTTGTAAGATGTAGCTTTTTCGTTTTATTGCGGCTCTTATCACATGATGAATAACCCTTTCATTTCTGCGGAGAAATGAAAGGGTTATTTGTTTAGTATTGGATTAGTAGAATGGTGAAGAGTGCATATGTATCAAGGATTATCATTGGTCTGCGAGCCATGCGTCAATTTCAACAATCCATTGATGCTGTTCATCTGCAAGTAATGTTGCCCATCCCAGCTCAGCAGCAGGCTTCAAATTTTTAGCCTGATCATCCACATATATAATACGTGCATCCATGGCTAGATGAGATTGTACAAGTTCATAAATTTCTATATTTGGCTTGCAATATCCGACCTGATTGGAAATGGTTATGCTCTTGCAATACGGTTGGATCAAGGGCAAAATGGGTTGAATCCATTCTTGACAATGATCACTCAAGAGATGAAGTTCTGCCTGCTCGCTCCATCGTTCAAGACGATGCATGGCAGGTAGCAACTCTGTTGTTTTTTCAAGCAATTCATAAGCATACATCTTATCCATCTTGGGATATTGTGTTTGCATCCAGATCCAGAACTGTTCCTCCGTCAACCTTCCTGTCCACAAGTCCTTGCGTATACCACTCAATTGCTCGATTAATACAGGAAAAGGCGTACCTGCATACCTAGCAAGCTCCTGCCAAAATGAAGAGGAAAGATTGGTGATCAGCACACCGGCCAGATCTAAAACAAGTTGGGGTTTGGAATCCATGGGATCACTCCTGTGCAGTCATCTTGATCCATTACTGTAGGGTTATCGTTGGTACTTCAACAATTGGTAATGGTTGTACGGTTCATTTTCGATTTCAATCATATTCAGATACTCAAAATTGCATTTCTGTATTACCTTATTCGATGCCTGATTTGTCAATAAAGCGATGGCATTCAATACTTCTACGTTTGTATTTTCAAATAAATATTGTGTTATTCCTTGTACTGCCTGCGTTGTATAACCACGGTTCCGGAAGTGTTTCGAAATGCCGTACATAATTTCCCGATTGGGCGCTGGCAGTTCGTCCTTGATCCCCGAGCAGCACCATCCAATAAACTCATCATTTTCTTTGAGCACGATAGCCAAACGTAAATAGAGATCTCCAATGTCCCCACCTGCCATAACAGCTTGTTTAAAATTCTGATTCTCAGGGATTTCGTATTGAGTGAGCCAAAGGGCTCTCTCTTCAACTGTAGCATTCCATCCCGGCAAAAATTCGTAAACCTCAGGTTGCCAGGTGATCTCCTGCAATTTCTGCAAATCCTCAGGTCGATACTCGCGCAAATAAATATCTTTGCATTCAATGATTAATTCATCACTTTGTGTGGTTTGTGTCATATGTTTTTCTCCTTAACTTGCAACTAAAGTTCATCTAATTAACATTGGCAGACCATCAGCCAATTCCCGTCCGGGTCCCGGAAGTTAAACCATTGATCATGCTCTATTGGCGTTGTTATGTTTACATTTTTGGATTGCATAAACGTATAAGCTTCTACAATGTTATGTGTGTCAAAATGAAATGCCGGGGTTTTAAATGTGCGCTCCTCAGAATAAATTTTGCTGTCCAGCACAATACGTGTCCCACTCATCGGAATGATATACAGATGCCCAAATAAAATTTCTCCATCGGCAGGCAATCCTAATATATCGCAATACCTCGCAATACCACTCACGTGCCTTTTCAATATCACGAACAGGAATAAACACCGTACTGATCTGATTTAAAATGGGACTCACGCCAGTCCCTCCTTATCCATAAACTCGTCTTTGGTTAATCCGAACAGGATCAGATCCTGATATTTCCCATCAGTATAAATCACCTGACGACGCACGCCTTCCTGCACACATCCTAGCTTTCTCATCATGGCTGCAGAAGGTTCATTTCCTTCCAGAACATAATCATTGAATTTATGAAGCCTGCGCTCGAAAAAGGCATATTTGAGCAAAATTCGAATGGCTCTCGTCCCGTATCCTTTTCCGCGATGATCCCTGTCAATTTGAATTCCAATGCTAAAGGTACCATTCCGCTCATCGATGCTGTTCAGGTTCACGCCCCCAACATTCTCACCATCCACATTTTCAATCGTGAACATGATTCGTCCTCTGTCTAGAGAAAAATCGGAGAAGGCTTCCGTAAATTTCTTCGCTTCAGCATTCGTAGGTGGCAGCTCTACTGCACATTCCAGTAAACGACGAGCGGGTGAATCAAACCGGTTATAATAATGATCCTCCCAATCTTCCTCACGCAAAGCACGTAATCTGACCTTATCGTCCTGCCAAAAATAATCGTTATAGTTAATCTCTCTCATTTGGATATCCCCCAATTTATAAGTGTGTCGTCAAACCTACTGAACGCCGAACCGGAACTGAGTAATGCTCGGGAACAGAGCGTGGTGCGAGCTCTAACGAATCTGAGGCGTCTTATTCATGGATTTAAAGTGACCGCAGAAATCCAAGGAACCTGAGACACGCTATATTAGGATAAACAGCCGTTTGCAGCATTTTTGTCATAGATTTCGCGAAATAACGTGTCTGAAGTTCTTTACTTTTTTAAATGATGACTTGAAAGCGAATTAAGACGTCCTGAGTTCCTTAGAAATTCTTCTCCCCATTCGCCAGAATAGATTCCATAGTTATCTCCTCAATATTGTTATAAATTGATATATCACAAACTTTTTTAAGATGAGCTACGCTTATGATAACCCATATTGTGGAATTTGAGGAGAATTGATTTCATAAGCGATTGCAACTAAAATAGCCCTCGGACAGGTAGATCCTGCCGAAGGCTATCATCTATTTTATAAAATACTCATTATGATTCTTCTTCTTCCGGGTATTGAGGCTTGGTTACATTATCAGGGACCGTTTCATCGAAGACGTCCTGACCGGGATAATCCCGGATTTCCCCTTCGTGCAGCTCATGATTTTCATAATCGAAACGGTGCGCAGTCCTTTGATCTACTCGCCAAGGCGAGCTTTTGCCTAGAGATTCAGACATTAGAGATGAGCCGTAAGGACCTTCAGGGAACTCTTCGAGTGTAATATCATTTCGCTGCGACTCTACTGTCGATACATCGGTATATTCTCGTCTTTCTTCTTGCAGGAATTTATCCTTCATCGTTCGTCCCTCCATATCTGCTTCGTAGTGATCAAAGCATGTTTATTTTGAACGGAAATGAAAGGATTTATGCATGATCCATGCAAACACTGCGTTTCAATCTCTGATCCAGATATAAAATACAAAAACAATAAGTCCGATCATGCAAATCCATGTATCTCGTTTGGACCATACCAACAAGGAAGACCGTGCTCCAATCAGGGAATTCTCTCTAACTTTCCGCATTTCCATTGCAATCGTCATATCCTCCGCACGCTGAAACAGCGCCATGAGCAAGGGAATGACCATCGGACCCAGATCACGCACTCGCACCGTATTCGGTCGAAGCGCAGCTTTGCCGCGTGCTCGAACGATCAGCGAAAATCGCTGCCATTCACTCCAGATCATCGGGATAAAACGGAAGATTAACGACACGGCAAGTGCAAATGACGAGACTGGCAGCTTTATTTTTTTGCCGATACCAAGCACCCAATTCAGTCCCTCGACCATACGGCCATACGGCGTAGTCAGTGAAAACCAAAGACTTGCCAACGTGACGATAAACAAACGGTATACATTCAGTAACGTCCCTTCCGCCTGCATCAGGGAGAATCCAAACTGCAGGCCGCCACCTTCTGTAGAAAGAGTCGTCCCAGACAACGCAGTTGATACGAGAAAGAACAGTACGAGCGGCTTCATTAATTTCAAGCATCCCATCAGAGCCTGACGTGGCAGCACAACAAGCGCCAAGATGACTGGCACCAACGTAAGGGAGAGACCTAACCAGTGGTGTTGAAGCATCGTCGCGGTCACGAGCAAAATGTATAAAATCCATTTCAGCCGCGGGTCCATGGCACCATACAATCCTCTGCTTGATCCTGATTCAGCGTGGGCGTATATGGCGTCCTGTGTGCCTGCTCCTCCCGAAGTGTCGGACATTGATAAGGCAAGCTTTGCTTCATCTATTCTGAGTTGATGCTCATTACCAATAACATCAACCTTCTGCTCTAAAGGCTCATTGAAGGACTGAATAATACCTTCAGCCATTTCCTCCGGGGTCAACGCAGTAAACGGAAAATGAATGCCCGCCGCCGCAAATTGTTGTGCCAGTTGCATAGAAGGTGGCAGACCAATTCCGGCAAGCTCCAGTAGATCTGGCCTTGTATGAAGTTCCTTTGGTGAGAGATCAGCAACCAGACGCCCATCCTTCAACAAAAGAACCCGATCCGCAAGTGGTAAAAACGTGTCCAGATCGTGTGTAGCCACAATGGCTCCCTCACCTGCATTTCGATGCTGGTCCAAAGCATCCAGCAGTATGATCACACTTTGTGCTTCCAATCCGGCGCTGGGTTCATCGAGCAATAGCCATGAAGGCTGCGCAGCGGTTCCCAGGGCAAGCCCCAATCTTCTCCGTTCTCCCCCGCTTAGTGCAAAGGGTGATCTGTCCGAATGGAATCGTTCTTCCCCTCCCTGACCCGCTGGAGCGTCCCAGCGCTCCAGTGCTTGGGAAATCTGCTTTTTCTTTTGCTCATCCGGTAGACGATATGGACGCAGGGAATAAGCAAATTCACGCCCAATGCTTCGGGCGAACAGCTGCTGCTCCGGGAATTGAAAGACCAACCCCATTTGCAGCAGAATGGTTTGTGGTACTTTCCCGTTCTGCCAGAAAGGCTCTCCGTCCAGCTTGAGGTTACCCTCATCTGGAGGTTTTAGGCCAGCGATCGTTTGCAGCAGTGTGGTTTTGCCTGATCCTGTGCAACCTAGTAATAAAGTGATTTCGCCACGGTTCAGTTGGACAGTGATATCTTGAAGCAGCGCTCTTTTGTCAGGTTGTGATGAAGCTATACCTACATGTTCTAATTCGATTGCCAAAGGGCTACCTCCTTAACCAACTGCTCTGGTCGCAGAGGTGTTGCATGTTGCAGCAGACCTTTCCGTTTCAGGAGTAGAGCCGTCTGCACTGTAAAAGGTGGAGCAAGCCCAAGCTGTTCGCAGGGAGAGGGTTGTTTTACTTTTTTTCCAGCGTCAGCCGCTGTCTCTTCTTTTCCATAAAAGAAAGCCGCAGGCGCTCCATCGTATACACAGCGTCCCTCTTCCATGGCAATAATTCGATCACACAGCGTTGCTTCCTCCAAATGATGCGTAATCCAGATTACCGCCGTCCCTTGCTGGACAATGGTTTGAACTACCGCCTCCATTCGATCTCTAGCTCCTGGATCAAGCATGGCCGTAGGTTCGTCCAGAATGAGTACATCCGGCTTGGCTGCCAGCGCTACCGCGATATTCAGCAGCTGTTTCTGTCCTCCAGACAGCATCGATATTGCCGCCTCTGGCGGGTGCTCAAGTCCTACCGTATGTAATGCGTGCTCTCTTCGACGTAATTGTTCATCAGGAGATTCCAGAAGTGAGGATAAGGCAAAATGAAATTCCTCCTCAATGGTATCTCCAAGTACCTGCGCATCAGGCTGCTGGAGGACTCCACGAACTACCAGATCTGGAGAAGCCTTTCTTTCTCCGCCGGATAGCGGAGTGAATCCGATCAGCAGTCCAGCCAGCGTACTTTTGCCGCTACCATTGGCTCCCACAATACTTATCCATTCTCCCGGAGCTAATTCCAGCGAAACTCCATCCACTGCCTTACGACCACGCCCTGACTCGGACGCATAATGAACACGGACATTCTCTAGTGTAATCAAAGGTGTAACGTCTTGCATCGCAAATTGGTCCTTTCCCTTTTGAATCTTTTGTGGTACGATCCAAATCGTTAACCACATCCGTTTGATCGGTTAACAATAAGATTACCAAAATTGAAAGGAATGTTCAAACATGAAATTATCTTTGCGAGGTATTGTATTCAGCGCACTGATGGCAGCCATACTTGTTCTTTTTGGTTACATAAGTATTCCCATTGGTTTCTCTCCTGTGCCGATTACGCTGCAGACTCTTGCGGTTATGCTGGCAGGAGGACTGCTTGGCCCATTATATGGTTTTCTAAGTATCGCTCTGGTCGTCATCCTGACTGCAATTGGCTTCCCGCTTCTGCATGGCGCAGGCGGACTTGCAGTACTCCTTGGGCCAACCGGGGGATATGTTATGATGTGGCCCTTCTCGGCATTGCTCATTGGGCTATTACTCAGCAGAATCAAACTGAACGGGTTCGTTGGTTATTTCCTGGCTTTTATCGTATTTGAGTTGTTTGGTTCAATCTTGATCTATGTTTCGGGCGTACCCTGGCTGGCCTATGCTTACAAAATGTCGTTACCCGAAGCCATGATACAAGGGTTTTATCCCTACATCATCGGTGATCTCATCAAAGCCTTGTTTGCTGCGATCATCATCGCACCTGTACGCATGGTCTTCCCTCCACAGCGGCTGACAGGCAACATGAACTCAACGGTTGTGCGGGCTGATTCTTAAGAAATCATTGGATCGTAAATAAAAAGAAACAAATGCCTCCAAAATTAATTTTTGGAGGTATTTTCTTTTGCGCCGAACAGTTCATGTCCATATTTTCCATGCTTCAAGTCCATATTCAACATGTTCTTCAAAAGAAGTCTTGACTATAATAATTGATAATGATTATCATTATAAAAGAAAAAGGGGATTTCATTATTATGCTGCGTCATCCAAATAAACTCCAGCTTTCGTGCATCATTCTTGTGCTAACCTTGCTTCTCTCCGCTTGCGGTCAAGGGAAACAAACTTCATCACCTTCTACTGAAGGTAATTCTGCACAGCATACAAAAGCGTCAACTGCCGGAGAATCGGCAACTCGTGTATATAAGGATGCTCTGGGCCGTGAGGTAACCATTCCAACCCATCCCCAACGTATTTTAACCACACAGTACTTACCGGAAATGCTGGCAGTAGGACTTAAGCCAGCTGGGGCAGCATCTCATCTGCTTAACAACTATGTCTCGATTAAAGATCAATTGGAAGGAATCGAAGATATCGGGGTATCCAATAAGCTGAATTTGGAAAAGGCACTCGAACTGCAGCCGGACCTCATCATTGCCGCAGAGTGGAATGAGGACCAATTGGAGCAGTTGTCCAAGATTGCCCCTACGGTTGTTGTCCAATGGGAAGGTGCCGATGCATTCCAACATTTCAAGTCAGTGGCTGACGTAATTGGCAGAAGCGAACAGGCAGAGGAATGGATTCAGGCATTCAATCAGAAATCCGAAGAGGCACGCACCAAGCTTTCTTCTTTCGTTTCACCAGATGAGACATTCGGTGTTGTGGTTATTGGCGGATTTGAAAAAGGTCAACTCAGAGTGTACGGGAACGCTAATGTCGGTTATACCTTATATGATGCTCTGAAGTTCAACATGACAGATACCGTCAAAGAGGAATGGGCAAAAGGGGATCATGAACTCGGCATCAACATCTCCCTTGAGAAGCTGCCGGAATATGCTTCAGCAGATCGACTGTTTGTGGTAAGATTCGATAATGATCCTGATTTCCTGAAAGAGGTGGATGACAGCCAGTTGTGGCACTCACTGCCTGCCGTCAAAAATAATAAAGTTTACGTGGTTGATGAGAGCCTATGGTTCTCTTACGACGTGATGTCTCTCAGTGCTCAATTGGATGATGCCGTTCAATTGCTCACCAAATAAAAGATATTAATCACATATATACAATAGAGAAGTTCTTCAGCGATCCTGCCTGAAGAGCTTCTTTTCAGCTTTTGAGGAGGGATACCATGATTTCGCTGGTATATATACTTACAGGGACATACTGCGATGCGATATCCGGTTCGTGTTCAAAATCAATACACCGTCATACGTTGATGATCGTCACCGAAGGGCGCGGCAACGTCCATTTCATGGATATACAGACTGAGGTTATGCCAGGAAACTGCTTTCTATTTCATCCCGGCATGGAAGTGAAGCTTGAGAGTCTGTCAGATCTTCCTCTGCAAGTATACAGCGTTGAATTCGAACCTCTGCCCGTGCCTGTTCAGGGCACGCCCCGAATGGCTGCATTAGCGCAAGGACAAGTATACCCTGAGCATGTTTCTCGCATGATTCAATTGGTGCACTTGCTGCACCCCGTGGAGGATCTTTGCGATGAAAAGGAAAACTACAGCAAACATGTGCTGTTTCAGGAATTGATTTTACTAGCCATGAAAGCCGACACGATGGATAAAGAGCATCGCAGCATACAGGCCGTGGATACACTCCTTCGACGGTTGGAACAATCCGTTACACTTGACTATACTTTGGATCAACTTGCCGCAGAGACGGGGCTATCCACACGCCATTTTTCACGTCTTTTTCGTGAGCACACCGGACAGAGCCCTATCCAATATTTGAATGCCTTGCGAATGAATCGTGCCAAAAAACGTCTGCTGGAATCGAACGATTCGATTCAGGAAATTGCAGGACACATCGGGTTTCGTGATCCTTTTCATTTCAGTCGCAGCTTCAAGCAATATACCGGTGTATCGCCGCGTTTATATATTCATTTAAGAAAGCATACAATGCGTGTCGCCTCCTTTCAGTTCCTGGGTGAGCTGCTGGCGCTCGGCATTACACCGATTGGTGCACCTTACCAATTGCTGGACTGCCGTTATTACCAGGGTCATGTACGAGGTGTTCCTTCGATTGGCAATTCCGTGGTAACGCCATATATGGATAAGATATCGGAGCTGAAACCCGATCTCATCGTAACTTTTAACGGGCATCATTATGCGGAATACTCCAAAATCGCTCCTACACTGGATGTACCCTGGTCCCTGCCTTTCTTTGAACGCTTTCGTCTTATTGCGGATTTGACTGGAAGAACTTCTGTGGCAGAAGCATGGATGGAAAGCTATATGAACAAGATCAAGGAAACCCAAAGACTCTTGTCTCCTCTTCAAGATGGTGAGCAAACCGTTTCATTCTTCTGGATGAGAGGACTTCCCGCTACCTTCCAGGTCTACTACGACGTAGGTGTGTTATATCGTGATTTGCAATTAAAACCACCTGCTCCGGTGCTGGCAGCCCAGCAAAATAAATCTCATCCGTTCAAGGAAGATATTCCGTTGGATCAATTGCATAAGTATGCGGGGGATCACCTCTTTATCGTAGTGTCGGGCGACCCGGAATCCATCCGTCAGTTTGAACAGCTTGAACGCAGCCTGTATTGGCAGCAGCTTCCGGCAGTGCAGAAGGGTCAGGTTTACCGTATGACGGAAGACTGGCTTCGGGAAGATCCAATTTCCATGATGGGACAGGTTCAGGATCTGGTGAATTTGATTGGCTAACAGCAAAAAAGCCGCGTCCACGTAAACAGAAAACGTTCTGTTCCACGTTGGACACGGCTTTTGTTTTTCTACTCTTGTTCCTGTCCCTTTCCACCATACAGGGTAAGTAATTGCGCTTGTACCTTAACTTGTCCCGTAGTCAAAGGAACCACTTCCTCATAGTTTGCAGAATTCGTTACAATAATAGGGGTTACCGTATGATAACCAGCGGCCTTGATTGCCGCGATATCGAATTCCAGCAGCAAATCTCCTGCTTTAACCCGATCACCTTCCTGAATATGTGATGTAAAGTGCTGACCATCGAGTTTGACCGTATCCACCCCGACATGGACCAAAATCTCCGCACCTGTATCCGATACGACAGCCAGGGCATGTTTCTTTTTGAAAGCCACGGTAATGGTACCGTCAAAAGGAGCAACGACTCGGCCAACTGCCGGCTCAATCGCAATGCCTTTGCCCATCGCACCGGATGAAAATGCCGGATCTGGCACCTCAGTCAGTTCAACAATGGTCCCCTCAATCGGACTAAGAACTTCTTGATCCACGGAATCCGCTGTTCTTATTGATGTATTGGTGGATTCCGTGTTTTTTTCTTGTGCTTCTTCTTCCACCGGGTCTTTGAATCCCATAATGTACGTCAATGCAGCCGAAACGACAAAGGATACGCAGATCCCAAGGATCAGTCCAGGGAAGCCTTCTCCACCTGGTCCATAGAAGATCGGCAAAGTCAGTAGTCCTGGCGCGCCTGAAGCGAATGCCTGGGTACCTGCCTGACCAATGATGGCCCCACCAACAGCACCCCCGATCACTCCTGCGATGAATGGACGTTTGAGTGGCAGAGTGACACCATAGATGGCAGGCTCGGTAATCCCGAACAAGGCTGTCAATGTCGATGAACCCGCCAGCGTTTTCAGCTTTTTATTTTTGGTTTTCAGCATAACGCCGAATGCGGCTCCGGTCTGTGCAAAGATGGAAGCCGTCGCAGCCGGTTTGACACCATCGCGTCCATATACAGCAACGTTATTGATAAATACGGGAATAAGTCCCCAGTGAATTCCGAAAATAACGAGCAGCTGCCAGCTTGCACCCATAACGGCTCCTGCCAATAACGGACTGAATCCGAAGGCGGCCACAAGTCCTGATGCAATGGCATTACCCACATATACTCCAAATGGACCGAATACGAGCAAGGTAAGAGGTACCATAATGACAAGCAAAAATAATGGAGTGACAAAATTTTTCACACTTTCGTGAAGAACTTTATTGAAGAATTTCTCCAATTTGCTCATGACGATAACTGCCAGAATAATCGGAATAACGGTAGATGAATAATTCATTAAAATGACAGGGATACCGAAGAAATCAGTTGGCGTACCCTCCGCCTTGAGCGTAACAATGGAAGGATAGATTAATGCGCCGGCAATGGTCATTGCTACAAACATGTTTCCCTGGAATTTGCGAGCAGTTGTAACCGCTAACAGCAAAGGCAAGAAATAAAACAAGCTGTCTGCTGCTGCAAATAGGATCTTATACGTGCTTTCCGTCGTTTCCAGCCAGCCGACATTGCTTGCAATGAGCAGCAGCCCTTTCAAGATACCTGCTCCCGCCATAACCCCTAGCAGCGGTGCGAAAATACTGGAAATCACATCGATGATGCCGCCTAAACCTTTTGCAGACTTCTTCGGCTTTTCCTTTTCGGAAGAATCATTCAAAATGTTGCTGATCTGACCAATGGCGCTGTAAACCTCGGGCACCTTATTGCCAACGACCACTTGGAACTGACCCCCGTTTTCCTTGACTGCGATGATTCCTTCTGTCTTTTCCAGCTTGGCTTTGTCTGCCTTGGCATCATCCTTCAATACAAACCGCAAACGTGTTGCGCAATGTACCAGTGATACCACATTCTTTTCGCCGCCGACCAGCTCGACGATCTCTTTTGCGAGTTTTTCCTGACTCATGATGTGCACCCCCATATTTACTAAAACAGGCACCTTACCGATTTTTTTGCACACAAAAAACCTAAGCCTTGAGTAAGGTTTGGACACATTGGCCCTGCCTTCTCATGACTTAGGTTTTGCCTGCATAACCAGTAACAATCCCAGTTAAATCGTATTCAATTCCTGTTAATCTCATATTATTATGATTTAACCAAATTTGTCAACATTTTAATTATTAACGATTAACGACCCGTTCAATGTGGACGGTCAGATACAATTTTTCTTCGTTGGTAAGCTGATGATTATATTCCTTGTTGACGAACATTTCGATTTTCTCCGTACATGCCGCTGCTTCCGGATGCTTCTCTTTGATCATGTCGTAAAAATGGTCGTAATTATTATCATAATGTGTACCGCTTAATACCCTCTGGGAGAAAAACTTCAGATGCGTAATGAAGCGAAAATAGCTGAGAGACTCTTCATCGAATTCCATCTTGAAGTGATATTTGGCTATATTAATAATCTGCTGAATAAACTTCGTGATGTTCATCGTTGTAATGACTTCTTCATTCATCTCCGCATTAACAATATGCAGGGCAATATACGCTGCTTCATCCGGCGGAAGCTCAATTTTAAGTCTCGACTTGATTTGCTCCAGCGTTTTCAGGCCCAGTCCGAACTCAGCCTTGTACAGCTGTTTGATTTCCCACATTAGTGCATTCTTGATTTCAACCCCTTCACGATATCGTTCAATCGCAAAGTTAATATGATCTGTCAGGGAAACGTAGATATTTTCATTCAGGTTACGGCCCAGATTCTCTTTGGCATAGGTAATAATTTCTTCCACAATTTCGATCAGTTCCATGGGCACTTCGCGCAGCAGCATTTTGAAATTGTCGGATGTCTGCTTGTTTTTAAGCGCAAATACTTTCTGGATGCGGGTCTCGTCTACTTTATCCCCCGGTTTTTTCTTAAAGGCAATCCCACGCCCCATCACTACAAGCTCTGTTCCATCCGCCTGATAGATGCTAATGACGTTATTGTTGATAACCTTTGCTATTTTCACTTCAATCCCCCCGTCACGATCCACTCTCTTGGCATTCATATATCGCCTTTTGGGCATACAAAAAAAACCTGAAGCATCACAAAATAAACAAGACATGTACGTCTGTTTTTTTGGTGCTTAGGTTTTGCCTACTTCAAGTAGTAACAATCCCAAAACGATATAATTGCGTCAAGTATAGCGCGAAGAGACATATATGTCAACGCTTTCAACGAGGGAACAATCGGAAGTCCTTGAAAAGTGGTTCTTCCGATATGAACATGGAGAATGCCCCTCATCCTCCCCTGCTTATTCCGATTCTAAATTGCTGCCATCCGATTCAATCACATTTTTGTACCAATGGAAACTCTTTTTCTTGATCCGCTTCAAATCGCCCTTACCTTCATTGTCACGGTCAACATAAATGTAACCATAGCGTTTTCTCATCTCTCCTGAAGAAGCGCTGACAATATCGATAGGGCCCCAACTTGTATAACCAATGATCTCTACACCATCCTGCAGAGCTTCACCCATCTCGGCAACATGGCGTTTCAGATAATCAATCCGGTACGCATCATCAACCTCACCTTCAGGGGTAACCACGTCATTGGCTCCAAAACCATTCTCTACAACAAACAGCGGTTTTTGATACCGGTCGTGCAGTTGATTGGCTGTAATACGGAAGCCTTTGGGATCAATCGTCCAGCCCCACTCCGATTTTGCCAAATAGGGATTGGCTACTGAACCAAATACATTGCCGCTCGTCATGTTTTTGACGACTTCCGGGTCTGTGGAGGTTGTACGACTTGAATAATAACTAAATCCGATATAATCAACCGTATGGTTTTTCAGAATTTCCGCATCACCTGGCTGCATGGCAATATTCAATCCATGATCCTTGAAGAAACGTTTGGCATAGCCCGGGTACTCTCCACGCGACTGAACATCAATGAAGAAATAGGACTCCCTGTCTTTCTCCATGCCCTGGAACACATCATCCGGATTACAAGTGTAGGGATAAAAGCTTCCTGCCGCAAGCATACAGCCGATCATTGCGCCCGGGATGATCTCGTGACAGGCTTTAACCGCCAGTGCACTTGCCACCAGTTGATGATGTGCTGCCTGATACTGAATCTCTTTCACATGGTCACCATCCTTGAAGACCAGACCCGCGCCAAGGAATGGCAGATGCAGCAGCATGTTAATTTCGTTGAACGTCATCCAGTATTTCACCTTGTCCTTATAACGGCTGAATACGGTTTTCGCGTAGGTTTCAAACAGACTCACCAACTCACGGCTTCTCCAGCTGCCATATTTCTCAATCAGATTGACCGGTACATCGAAGTGGGCAAGCGTAACCACAGGCTCGATACCATGCTTCAACAGTTCATCGAATAATCGATCATAAAATTGCAAACCCGCTTCATTCGGCTGTGCATCTTCTCCGGTTGGGAAAATCCGCGCCCAAGCAATCGATACACGCAGCGCTTTGAATCCCATCTCGGCAAACAGAGCGATATCCTCGGGATAACGATGATAGAAATCAATCGCTTCATGTGAAGGATAGAACTCGGTTTCCAGTGGGGTCAATGCAGGGACATTACCCTTCATGATGCTTCTGCGATTCTCCCCTGTTGGCAGCAAGTCAACAATGCTCAGCCCTTTGCCATCTTCCAGATAAGCGCCCTCTGCCTGATTGGCAGCAATGGCACCACCCCACAAAAAGTCTTTGGGAAACTTAAAATTAGTCATCCGTATTCTCCTTCCAAATATGTAATTCTGTTATCCGCTCAAATCACATGAAACATTAAAAAGACAAAATATTTAAGTTGAACTACACATTTACACATAAACGGAGAGGACAGAAAAAATCTGGAGAAGCAACGCTAAAAGCTTTCTGAAAGAAAGCTGCTTCGGAAGCATACGCTTCGCCTTTATCCCCGGATTTTCCCTTTAAAAAGGGAATCAAAAAATCTGGGGATAACAGCGATCGGAAGATTGTTCTGGCAGCCCAGTGTCCAATGTAAAATCGTTCGTTTAACTTAAATAGAAAAAACCCGAACCAGCCCGGATACACGTTGCAGTGTATACAAGCCAGCTCAGGTTATGCCCATATCGGTAACATTCCCAGATCACAATTATGCGGATTGGATAAAACTTTAGCAAGAATTAGGGAACCTGTCAACATCGTGAAGCCTGAATCTGCATGGAACGTTGTCCCAGCAACATACGAAGACGCATCCAATGCAAAGCAAAGACTGGAAAGATCGATAATCGATCTCAAGTAAAGTTCATGCTATTGTCTACAGAGATTTCCATATAAAAACCATTTCGTTTACCACATACAATATTCCAAAATTGTAATAATCACTAATTTTCACATGAATTATCAACCAATTATACTGGTATTATCTTCTATTAAAGCATGATATATTTCAATTTAGTAAACGCTTTCATTCTTTAATTTGGAGGTGATCCCCGTTTTTAAACAAGCTTACCGCTTGTTTTTTGTTGAGCTTTATTGCCAATCTCTGCAAGTATCCTCTTTTAGTTCAACGATTATAATTACAAAGGAGAATATGTTAATGAACAAAAACCGCAAATCGGTCCTCTCACTCACTATCGTAACGACAATGATTCTATCCCTGTTCTCATCCGCCATCGCTTCTGCTGCTAAAGAAGGCTCGATTCAGGCGAATGCAGCCGCTGCTCTAACCAATATTCAGTCCTATGTTACTGCGATGGAGCCAGGCTGGAATCTGGGTAACTCGCTGGACGCCGTTGGTGCAGACGAGACGGCCTGGGGTAACCCGATGATCACTCAGCAGCTGATTCAAAATATCGCTAATCAAGGCTACAAGAGCATTCGTATTCCAGTGACCTGGCAAGCCCATATAGGAGGAGCCCCTACTACACTATTGATACCGCTTACATGAATCGTGTACAACAGGTTGTAAACTGGGCCCTGGATGCCAATCTATATGTCATGATCAATATCCATCACGATTCATGGCAATGGATCAGCTATATGGAGAATGATCATGCCAATGTTCTTGCTCGTTACAACTCTGCCTGGACTCAAATTGCAAACAAATTCAAAAACTCATCCACTAAGCTGATGTTCGAAAGTGTAAATGAACCACGCTTCACCGAAGGTGGCACAACGAATACTGCCACAGCGTACGCTTTGCTGGATGAGTTGAATGTATCTTTTCATAACATCGTGAGAGCATCGGGCGGAAACAATGCAACACGTCCATTGGTTCTCCCAACGATGCATACCTCTTCCGCTCAACCAGATCTCGATGCATTATCCCAGACAATCGCAAAATTGAATGACCCTAACATCATCGCAACCGTCCACTATTATGGCTTCTGGCCATTCAGCGTGAATATCGCAGGGTACACCAAATATAATGCTGAAGTGCAAAAGGATATTACGGATACCTTCGACCGTGTGTACAATGCTTTTACAGCCAAAGGCGTTCCCGTTATCGTCGGGGAGTATGGCTTACTCGGTTTTGATCAGCACACAGGTGTCATCGAGCAAGGTGAGAAGCTGAAATTCTTCGAATTTATCGGCCAATACCTGCGTCAGAAACAGATGACCACCATGTTATGGGATAATGGACAGCATTTCGGCCGTACAAGCTTCACATGGTCTGATCAGGATCTGTATAACACAATGAAAGCAAGCTGGACAGGTCGTTCCTCCACCGCTGAATCCGATCTGGTTTATTTGAAAAAAGGTGCTGCAATTCAGGATAAAACAGTAAAACTGAATCTCAATGGCAATACATTTAGCTCTCTTGCTAATGGCAGCACTACCCTTGTTCAAGGTACAGATTACACGATCAATGGTGATGTGCTGACGTTAAAATCAAGCCTGTTAACCAGGCTAACCACTTCCGGCAATCTTGGGGTTAATGCCAAGTTGACCGTCAAATTCAACAAAGGCGCAAACTGGAACCTGAATATCATCAAGTATGATACACCTAAACTGAGCAATGCAACGGGCACAACGAGCTCGTTTGCGATTCCGACTACTTTTAATGGCAATCAACTGGCCACCATGGAAGCAACTTATACAAGTGGCGGAAACGCAGGTCCTCAAAACTGGACTTCTTTCAAAGAATTTTCCTACACTTTCAGTCCAAATTATAGTAGCAACGTGATTGAATTGAAACAAAACTTCTTCAACGAAACGAATAATGGCGAAGTCATTCTCAAGTTCCACTTCTGGAGCGGAGATGTCATTACGTACAAAATTACGAAGAATGGTTCCAGTGTTGTCGGAGTAACTTCCTAATCAGTTTCATACCTCAATGTATAGCACGTAGGAATCAGCACATAGAAATTCACGAACGTTGTGTCCAGGGCAACAGGCTCTGGTCACAACGTTTTTCATTTATACTTGATTCATCCGACTGGCGACAGGAACCCGAGATCAGGCTATTTACAATAAAAATGAAACATCTCCATTCCGGCTGTGAATGACATATGTTGCTCCCAGACCTTTATAAACAAGCCCAACAGGAGCCCTGTTGCTGGAAACGACATAGAGTTGTTGCGGACACAAGCTGCGACACAGCTCAATGTCCTGACAGCACTGCGGCAAGTTATTTTCAAATACAAAGGCGTTCTTCACTACAAATTCTGGCGGAAGCTGATTACGGAATGCCTTTTCCTGAATGTAACGCACGGTGACTGCACCAAGCGACTGAAATTGTTCCCCCTCTTCTTCGCTATGTACAAGCACGACAACCGCAAATCCCCTCTTCAATAATACATCCACAAAATTCTTTCCCGCCTCACCGTGTCCTGTTGATACCACCATCATTGCTTCATCCATTGCCGCCAACCTCGCCTTCACATCAGATCCTGCAAATGCCATCTGGAGTACGTTATGTGCGAATCATAGTCCTCTGTCTGCATCTCTGCAATTGAACTGCATGCGATTTCTACACCGTTCTGATCGATTCCAGACAATCCAGGTGAGCAATTCTTGCCTAATCTCCTCTTTTCGCAGTCATGCGGCATGTTGCTTGGTCTATCATGAGCGGAAGAAAAAATCGAGATAATGGAGTCCAAAACGAAGATATATCTCTTGTTAATCGCTTACATGTGTGAATTCCAAATCAAACATTGGAAAATCAGGCGTATATCCATTCCGGTTGATTTTACTTGAGCTGTGTTCAGTCGTAACATAATCGGCAGGATAACGAAAACGATAGAAAACAATAAGATGATTTTGCCTATGGAGGTTGGAGCGTGTGATCGCAAGTTGTGATGTGGAAATTCGACCAGAGATTCGTGTTGATGCCCGGATTAGTTCCATGGAGATTATTCGGTACGATATGCGAAAATTACCTTACATTGCGCAGGAACATTCATCCTGCTACTGCGGATTGTTCAAAATCTCATGCGGAAATGTTCATGGTTTTGCCGAATTTATATTGCCTGAGGGTTCCCATCCCTCTGATTTGATAAAATGGGCCTCGGTGTTCAGAGCTTTAAAAGGTATGGAGCTCTCACAGGCCATGCAGTGCATTGAGCAGCATCATACGCTATGGGGAAACGAACGCATGCTGTTCCTGCATGAAGCCGTCAGCAATTTGCTTCTCAACCTGGAGCATGCCAGCACATCTGATGTGATGTTAAACCGGGAAGAAATTCGTGCCTTTCTGATGCAATATGCACTGACGTATTATTCTTTTTAACACCTTCCGTTTAGAAGGAAAGATACATAAAAGTGCAAAGAAACCCTGGTGATATACACCGGGTCACTTTGCATTTTTCGATCTGTCTTTTTCAAAAGCTTACTTTTATTGCGGTTCAGTAAATTTCACAACGATCAGTGCTTCCCCATTGGCTTGAACAGGGCCTGTTATACTTGGCATCACCTGCTCGATCCTATCATTCCCATGCGGGATGAGCACAGGTGTAATCAATGGCAGTCCGGCAGCCTGGATCGCTTCCATGTCAAATTCAATCAACACTTGTCCTGCGGTTACGGAGTCTCCGCTATTCACATATGCGGTAAAACCTTCCCCCTTCAGTCCAACGGTATTAATTCCAATATGCACAAGCATCTGAACACCTGTTTCATGTTCCAGGATTACCGCATGTTTGCTCTTGTTCATCACATGAGCGATGACGCCGTCAAAAGGTGCAAATACTTTGCCCTCAGAAGGCTCAATAGCGATCCCTTCTCCCATATGCTTTTCCGAGAATGCAGGATCAGGAACCTGCTCCAAAGTAATCGCCGTACCTGTAATCGGTGATGCAATTTCCAACATATCTACCTTGGTGCGATGGTTAACGGCCTGGCTGGCAGATGAGTTTGACTTTGGCGACAGAACTTCCGACTTGCTCTCTTCTCCTGCATTGCTCGATACTTCCTCCGCAACCGGCTGATCCTTATATCCGAAGAACCAGGTAAGTGCAAATGAAATTCCCATAGCCACTACGTTGGACAAAATGTACAAAGGCAATTGGCTGTTCAAATACAGCAGCGTGCCCGGAATAACTGTCACCGCCATACCTGTACCTTGCAAATGGAACAAGGATGCGATAAATCCACCCACAGCGCCTCCGACAAGACCCATGATGAACGGTTTCATGTATCGCAAGTTAACCCCGAAGATTGCAGGTTCAGTAATCCCTAGAAATGCAGAGAATGACGAAGGCAGTGCGAGTGCTTTCAGCTTTGTATTTTTGGTCTTCAACCCCACTGCCAGACAAGCTGCTCCTTGCGCAGCCATAGCACATGTAATGATCGCGTTGAACGGATTAAAGCCCGTTTTCTCCAGCAATTGAATCTCCAGAAAGTTAAAGATGTGATGTACACCGGTAACAACAATAATTTGATGGAAGAAACCAATAATAATACCCGCAATACCAAATGGAAGTCCCAATACGGCTGTCGTTCCATGCAGCACCCACTCCTCCAGGGAATGGAATACCGGACCAATTGCGAAGAGGCCCAGCGTAATCATGACCGTCAGCGTAATAAAAGGGGTGAGAATTAAATCGAGCGCCTCTGGCACGCGTCTTCTCAGAACCTTCTCAAACTTCGCTCCGATCAACCCGACGAAGAACGCAGGCAGCACGGAACCCTGATACCCGACCACCGGTATGAATCCGAACATATGCAGAGGTTGTGCTGATCCATCGGCCACAGCGTATGCATTCGGCAGCGCCGGATTCACAAGCATCAGACCCAAAACGATGCCGAGAACCGGACTCCCGCCAAACACGCGGAACGCAGACCAGGCTACGAGTGCAGGCAGGAATGCAAATGCTGTGTCCGTCAGGATCTGAGTAAATAAGAGGAAATTGGGCGAAATGTCCTCAGGTGTTGCACCAAATAGCGATAAAATTTCATTTTGAGTGAGCAGCCCTCGCAAACCCATGAACAGCCCCGTTGCTACTAGCACAGGGATAATCGGTACAAATACGTCACCGAACGTGCGAATGGCCCGTTGAAAAGCATTACCTTCCTTTTTGCCCTGACTCTTCACGTCTTCCTTGGAAGATCCTTCGATGCCCAGCTTCTCAACCTCTTCAAATATCCGGTTTACTGTTCCTGTTCCAAAAATGATCTGATACTGGCCCGAGTTGAAAAAGGCCCCTTTCACTTTGTCGATGTTCTCGACCTGCTTCTGATCGATCTTGTCTTTGTCATTTACCATGATCCGAAGACGTGTTGCACAGTGTGCAAATGATGCGATATTTTCTTTGCCCCCGATGGCACGAATAACGTCCTGGGCAATCTGCTGATTATCCGACATGGTCCTTCATTCCTCTCACGTTATATCTAATCATCCCATTTTGATGCCTTAAATCCTGCCTTGCCTCCAAGTGCAAAGAAGCGAATCTCCGTGCTATCCTTGCTTGGAAAGATGCGGCTTGTGAATACCTCTTCTCCATCATTGACAAAGATCTCAACAGAAGAAGAATCCACAAAGATATGGAACTTAAGTACGTCTGTACACAATGCGCAGCGTCGTACATTCCCGTTCTGATCCGCGAGCTTGGCTCCTGACCGAGAGCGATCCAGGGTTACTTTCTGTGCCAACCGATCATACTGCAACAACGTCTTCTCTTCTGCACTCGCCCGCAATTCAATGCCTACAACCTCTGCGTCAAAATCACGGATTTCACATTCCAATTCATAAGCCATTCCAGCAAAGTCTGAGAAAGATCGAGTCTCATGGTCAAGTGTGAATTCCATATGATTCCCTTCAGAATCTCTACGAAGCTTTACCATTTCAGAGACTGGCTGCTGAATTAACTTCCCCTCCCGGAGTGACAACTGCCGTGGAATCGTCAGGCAATGTGCCCATCCACTCTTATCTGTCGGGTACTCCAAATCGGGAAGTCCCATCCAGCCCACCAAAATTCGTCTTCCATCCGGCTCCTGCATCGTCTGCGGGGCATAAAAGTCAAATCCGCGATCCAGCTCCTGAAATGGACCATGTCCGAATTGCCTTGTCTGAAGATCCAGTGGTTCGCCAATCAGATAGCCCGACTGAAAAATGTTCTGATACTCGTCTCCCTGACTCTCTATTCCTTGCGGCGAAAAGATCAGTACACCTTGACCCTCAATCTCCATATAATCGGGGCACTCCCACATGTACCCAAAGTTAGGTAGCCCAGTATGAATCTCTCCAAGAAACGTCCAGTCTCTGAGATCTGACGAGCGATATAATACCGTGCATCCCGTTTCATCTACACGCTGGGCTCCAATCACACAATAATACGTGTCACCCTGCTGCCATACCTTGGGGTCTCTGAAATGTTCCGTGTAGCCAGAAGGTACTTCTGTGATCACAGGTTGATTCACTTTGGTTATTGAACCGCTTTCATCCATAATCGCCAGACACTGATACGGATGCCTGATCCAGTCCTCATCTCTTGTGTTGCCAGTGTATAGCAGATGGAGTTGGCCATCTTTTTCAATAGCACTGCCCGAATATGCCCCGTGTGAATCATATGTGTCTCCCGGCTGAATTCCGATTCCGACTTCCTCCCAATGTACCAGATCCGTTGAACGGGTATGGTACCAATACTTCATTCCATGCTCGGTCCCGAGTGGGAACCACTGGTAGAACAGATGATAATATCCCTGGTAATAGGAGAACCCGTTCGGATCGTTAAGCAGTCCGGTTATCGGCTGGATATGGTAATGCTGTCTCCACGGACAAGCAGAGATCAAAGCTTCCAGTTTGCCTATTTCTCCAGGCTCTGCCTGCTCGATTCGTCTGTAGCGTTGTTCTTTAGTCATTTTCATAAAAAGTGTTCTCCATCCTAGCTAATATAAATTAGAGCAAGAAATTTTACACTTGGCCACTTCGATGGCAGAACAATCCTTCGATCGCTGTTATCCCCAGATTTCTTTGATCCCTTTTCTAAAGGGTGAAATCCGGGGATAAAGGCGAACACTACGTTTCTACAGATTTTTTCTGCCCTCTCCGTGATCGTGTAACTCTTAATTTAATTTATTTAAAAATCCAAAAAACCAGAGGAACCGGTTCCAATATACGCAAAAAAAATAATTCCATATGGCTTTTTCGCCTGCCACCGTGTTCCCATATCCGTAGCGGACATTTAGTGTGGAACCGGTTCGATGGAATTATCATAAAGGATTCATTTATATCTTGTCAACGCTTTCTCGTGGAATAATCTCCACATCAAGAATCGTGCACTGCTCCACTGGCTCGCCTTTTACCAGACGAATAATGTGCTGAGCCGCTACTTGACCTGCCTCAAAATAATGATATTTTACTGTCGTTAGCGTAGGGTGAATCATCTCGGTAATTTCATAACCGCCAAATCCGGTAACCGATAAATCCTGCGGGATTTGTATCTTATTGGAAAAAGCAATTTTCATCACACCCAGTGCGATGTTATCTGTTGCGCCAACAATAATCGTCGGTTTACTTTCTTTTAAAATCGCTTCTGCGGTAATGATAGCCTCGGACATTTTGAAGCTTGTCTCATAATACGTCACATCACATCCGCCACATTCGTCGATCGCACGCTTGAACCCCTGTTTGCGATGGATTCCTACTGCTTGGTCTCTCTCGGTAACACCAATATAGACGATTTTTCGGTGGCCCTTTTCCACAACATGCTTACCCATCTCATATCCCGCTTGATCATCATTATGTACCAGACTGTGCAGCTGTTCGTGCTGCTGCCCTACCAATAGGACCGGAATTCCGATGTCTTCAACAGCTTTCAGATGTGCATCGGTCACTTCTGCGGCAAGCAGAATAATGCCGGATACCTTCTGTCTGGCAAAGTCATATATGGCATCGATTTCGCGCTGTATATCCTGGCTCGTATTCGCGATCAGCATCTGATACTGATTATTTCTTAATTCTTCATCGATGCCGATCAATGTCTGGGAGGTTGCAAAGGAATCCAGACGAGGCACAACCGTTCCAATAATACTGGTTTTTTTGGCCTTGAGACTCTGTGCAAACGTATTGGGTACGTAATTGTATTGTTTAATAATGCGCTCAATTTTCTGCCGTGTATCGTCACTAACAGAACCACCATTCAGGAAACGAGAGACTGTGCTCTTCGCCACGCCTGCCATTTGGGCGATATCCGAAATCGTTTTATTCATAACTTCTCCTCTTATTCTCATTCGCTTGAATTCACTTTATTATACTTCGAATGGCAAAGCCTGGCGAATCCTATTCCCAGCCTGATCCGAATCAAACCTCACGAAGTCCCCGATACGGACGTCAAATGCGCCACAGTAAAGCGTTATTGAGTCTTGGCATTAATTCAGCTTCTTGCAGTCGAAGTCTTGAGATGCTAGTATAACTTCAATTCATAACGTATATTATTGAGTATCATGAAGTACAGATAGAACATCATCATTCATACAGGCTATGACGGAAAGAGTACGCGAGTTTATCGTTCATTACAGGGACGCGGTGCCAAAGACTGAGAGCACCCGAAGGAACACATCGCGGAAGTTCACTCCCGAGCCGATTGCTGAAGAGCTGCTCCTCATGGATACAGCTTCTAGGACAATCCGTTCCTTGCGTTAAAAGGTCAAAGTGAGAAACAGATCGGCTGTATTCAATCAGCAGGACCGTTTCTAATTAGGGTGGTACCACGGCTTCTTCGTCCCTTACGGATGAAGGGCCTTTTTGTGTTTTTTCATAAATCTAAATTGAAGGAGTGGATCAGCATGGATCAGAGCAAGAACTTGGAACAATTAAGAGGCCGATTGAGTGAGATTAATCATAATCTCCTGCACTTGTTGTCAGAACGGGCCCAAATCACACAGGAAATTGGTCAAATCAAGGAAAAACAGGGTGTTCCCAAGTTTGATCCGGTTCGCGAAAAAGAAATGCTGGAGGAACTGACTGCCGCCAATCCGGGGCCTTTCCAAGACGATGCTATCAAACTTCTGTTCAAACAGATTTTCCAGGCTTCCCTGAACCTTCAGGTCGACGAACACAAGAAACAGCTGCTCGTTAGCCGCAAAAATCAGCAGGAAGATACTGTCGTATCCATCGGAAACGTCAAGGTTGGCGCAGGCAAACCGATCATGATTGCTGGGCCGTGCTCGGTTGAAAGTTACGAGCAGGTACGCGAGGTCGCCGCCGCACTGAAACAAGCCGGCATTACCGTGATGCGTGGAGGTGCATTCAAACCTCGTACTTCACCATATGACTTCCAGGGACTCGGAATCGAAGGATTGAAAATTCTGAAGGAAGTTGCCGATGAATTCGGACTGAAGACAATCAGTGAGATTGTGCATCCAAGTCATATTGAACTGGCTGGCCAGTATATTGATGTCATCCAGATCGGTGCGCGTAACATGCAAAACTTTGAACTGCTCAAAGCTGCAGGAGATGTGAACATCCCCATTCTGCTGAAACGGGGTTTGGCGGCAACCATCGATGAATTCGTTCATGCTGCAGAATACGTTGTCTCCCGGGGGAACAAACAGGTTATGCTGATTGAACGCGGCATTCGCACCTATGAAAAAGCAACACGAAACACACTAGACATCTCTGCCGTGCCGATTCTGAAACAGGAAACCCATCTGCCTGTGCTTGTGGATGTCACCCACTCTACCGGGCGTAAAGACATCCTCGCTCCTTGTGCCAAGGCAGCTCTTGCAGCGGGTGCAGATGGTGTTATGGTTGAGGTTCATCCGAATCCGGCGGTAGCCCTTTCGGATAGCGCTCAGCAATTAAACATTCAGCAGTTCCACCAGTTCCTCTCCACTGTGAGACAATCCGGTTTACTTAACGATTAGGATAAACAACAAAAGCCTGGTTGAAATGTGTGGTTCATACGAAAGCTGTGATCCCACATTCCTCAGGCTTTTGTCCATTCTTCTTTCCTATTCCTCAAACCTCAATAATAATGGGCAGAATCATCGGTCTTCGCTTTGTTTTGGCGTAGATGTAATGACCGATCTCGTCCTTCAGCTTTCTTTTGATCACATTCCACTGGTTTGCTCCGCTTCCGGTTAACTCATCCATCTTGCGCTGAACCAGCTCATGAAGCTCTTTCATGAATTCCTCGGAGTCCTTCACAAATACAAAACCTCTGGAAATAATCTCAGGGGCTATCACCATATGTTTCTCCGTTTTACTCAATGTAGTCACAATCACCAGCATTCCATCGGATGACAGTTGCCGGCGATCACGCAGCACGACATTCCCGACATCGCCCATGATCAGACCGTCGACCAGGCTGTTGCCTGAAGCAATTTTGGGACCGTGGGACGCCATACCGTCTTTGTACTGAACCATGTCCCCATTATTCACAATAAATACATGATCCCGCTCCAAGCCTACGGACTCGGCAAGCAGCCTATGCTGATACAACATGCGGAACTCGCCGTGAACGGGAATCAGATAATCTGGCTTCATGAGGGTCAACATCAGTTTAAGTTCTTCCTGGCTGCCGTGTCCAGATACATGCATGCCTGCTGCACCGGTCGAACCATACATGACGCGTGCTCCGAGTACATACAGATTATCAATGACATGCGCAAGATTACGTTCATTTCCCGGGATCGCTCCCGCGGCAATAATGACGGTATCTCCAGGTGCAATCTTGACATGAGGATGCTTGGAGGCGGCCAAACGAGATAATGCAGCCATCGTTTCTCCCTGGCTTCCCGTACAGAGCACAACGACCTCATCAGGAGGAAACTGATCCGAATCAGTCGCCTCAATCAGCAGCCCCTCAGGTACATTCAGGTATCCCAGTTCACTGGCTACGGACACCACATTGATCATGCTTCTGCCCAGCAGAGCCAGCTTGCGCCCCGTCTCGAATGCTGCATTTACAATCTGCTGTACCCTGCTTACGTTGGATGCAAAGGTGGAAATAAATATTTTTTGTTTGGCACGAATGAACGCATCCAATATGTGGTCACCTACGATTCGCTCGGAAGGCGTAAACCCGGGTCTCTCCGCATTGGTGCTCTCGGACAACAGTACGTGAACACCTTGTTTACCAATCTCGGCCATACGATGCAGATCGGGATACGGCCCATTTACAGGTGACATATCAAACTTAAAATCCCCGGTATGGACGACATTGCCGCCTGGTGTCTGAAAGAAAATGCCGAGACAATCCGGTATGCTGTGACTGGTTGCAAAGAAAGAAACTTCAATTCCACCCAGTGTAATGCTGGATTTGGAGTCAACCGTATGCAGATCTGCTTTGCGCAGCAGCCCATGCTCTTTCAGTTTCAGCTCAATCAAGCCTCGTGTCAGTCTGGATGCATACACAGGGATATTGATTTGTTTTAACAAATAGGGAATTCCCCCAATGTGGTCTTCGTGTCCATGGGTAACCACAAGCGCTCTCACCTTGTCCTGATTTTCCAGCAGATATGTCACATCCGGAATGATGAGATCAATCCCCGGAAGGGTTTCATCCGGAAATTTGGAACCACAGTCGATGACAATGATGTCCTGATTATACTGGATAAGATACATGTTCTTGCCTATTTCATTCAAGCCGCCAAGTGCAGCGATATACAATTTGTTGTGGGCGAAATTCAAATCGGATTGATCCTCCTCTGCGTTGCAAAAATGATGCTTTGCATTTTTTAAGTATTTTTAGTATGGAAATTCTGACCGCACTTATGCATTCGCAGCAGTTTCCATACAAAAAAGCCACAGCGGAGGGCTTGCTCCACTGTGGCCTGCATCATCCTATACTAAAGACTTATCTCGCTGAAGCAAAACTTCCTGCTCATAGGTTTTGATCTCAGCAATCCACTGTTCACGTACAGGTACTTGCTGCTGCGCGCAATAGTAATCCCAGATCGCTCCATATGGATAGGACTTGAATTCTTCTGTCAAAGCAAGACGAAGAGTATAGTCCCCTGCCAGCTCAGCTGATTTCAGAGCATCCACAGGTTCCAACATCGCACGTAGCAGTGCTTTAATCGTGTTGCGTGTGCCAATTACCCACGCAGCAACCCGGTTGATGCTTCCATCAAAGAAATCGAGTCCAATATGTGTCGTTGGAAGCAGATCATGACGTACCAGTTCGCGGGCAATTTCCAGCAGCTCATCATCCATAATGACAACATGGTCACTGTCCCAACGCATTGGACGGCTGACATGCAGCAGAATGCCATTGGTAAACAGGGCCACTGAAGACAGTTTGTTGGATATGACTTCCGTTGGATGGAAATGTCCGGCATCGAGGCAGATTAACGTATCATTTTGCAGTCCATAGCCCATATAGAATTCATGAGAACCAACGACATACGCTTCGGAACCGAGGCCAAACAGCTTACTCTCTACCGCATCCAGATGATACTTCGGATCAAGCTTCTCGGCAAACACCTCATCCAGTGAATCCTTTAGCCGCTTCCGCGGAGTCATCCGATCGACCGGATTATCCTTGAACCCGTCCGGTACCCACACATTGGTTACACAGGTCTGTCCCAGCTGCTCACCAAAGTAAGCGCCAATGCGGCGGGATGCTTTGCAATGATCAATCCAGAACTTGCGAATCGCCGGATCGGAATGACTTAGCGTGAAGCCGTCACTTGATTTTTCATGTGAAAAGCAGGTTGGATTAAAATCCAGGCCGAGCCCCTGTTCTTTGGCCCATTTTACCCAATTCTCATAATGCTTTGGCTCAATCCGGTCCAGCTCCACTTGTTCGTCCGTATCCGCATAGATGGCATGCAAATTGACCTTATGTTTGCCGGGAATCATGGAGAAAGCTTGCTCCAGGTCTGCCCGAAGCTCTGCAGGTGTCGTTGCAGCCCCCGGATATTGACCTGTAACGGATATTCCGCCCGTAAGTTCCCCGTCTTTATTCAGAAAACCTTTCACATCGTCCCCTTGCCAACAGTGAACAGACACTTTGATCTCCGCAAGCTTCTTCAGCACTTCATCCGTATCAATTCCATGCTGGGCATATAATGATTTGGCTGCTTCATATGCTTGCTTGACCTGATTTTCCATGTGCGAGAACCCTCCTTATTATCGTGTAAATGCTGCCGGTACACCGCCGTCAATGGTCATCATGCATCCGGTTGTTTTTTCCGATTTGGAAGAGGCAAAAAAGGCGATGCCTTCCGCAATATCTCTCGGATAAATATTAACAAGCAAAGTCGTACGTTTACGATAGTACTCTTCCAGTTGTTCCGGTTCGATGCCATAGGCTGCTGCACGTTCATTTCTCCATGAACCGTTCCAGATCGCTGAACCTTGCAGAATGGCATCCGGGAGAATCGTATTTACACGAATGCCGTATTCCCCACCTTCAGCCGCGATACAGCGTGCCAAATGAGCCTCAAGTGCTTTGGCCGAGCTGTAAGCAGAAGCGCTTTTACCCGCATATACTGAGTTTTTGGACCCGATAAATACCATACTGCCGCCAATTCCCTGCTGTTTCATCAACTTGAAGGCTTCGCGTGCCACGAGGAAGTACCCTGTACCCAGCACGTTCATGTTCAAGTTCCACTCCTTCAACGATGTTTCGTCAAATGGACTAGAGGTGGCCAGGCCTGCATTGTTTACGATAATATCCACACCGCCATATTGTACAGCAACTTCGGCATACGCAGATTGCACGGCTTCCTCATCCGTTACATCCATCTTCAATGCATATGCGCGATTGGCACCATATTGGTCGTTAATTTCCTGAGCTACCTTCTGCGCTCCTTCAAGGTTAAGATCCGCCAGAACGACATGTGCGCCTTCGGATACCAATCTGCGTGCGGTTTCACTTCCAATTCCACCGGCACCCCCGGTAATAAACGCCACTTTGCGAGAAAACTCAGTCTCGGCCGGAGCCAGCGATAATTTGTAAAGCTCAAGCGGCCAGTACTCTACATTATAGGATTCATTGGCGCTGAGGGATACGAATTGGCCCAGACTTGTCGCACCGCGCATCACGGCAATGGCTCTATGATACAAAGCCCCGCTTACCTGGGACAGTGCCCAGCTCTTGCCTGTGTTGATCATGCCCACACCAGGGATAAGAATGACGCGAGGTGCAGCTTCAAACATCACGTCACCATCATTTTTGTTGCTCTCAAAATATTGTTGATATTGTTCTTTGTAGGCGGCCACGCCTTCCACCAGCTTGGATTTCAGTCCTTCAATATCCTCCGCGTCCGGTGTCCAATCGATGAATAGAGGTACCACTTTGGTATGCACCAAATGATCCGGGCACGCCGCACCTACCTGTGACAGCTTCGGCGAATCCACTCCACCAACAAAGGCAAGCACATCCTCCTGATCGTCAAAGGACAAAATCATTTTTTTGCTATCCGATACCGCTCCCCGAATGGTCGGCATTACTTTGGATACGATCTGGCGACGCACTTCTGCCTCAAGCGCAGGATGCTTCTCTCCGCCAAACAGAGTTCCTTCGTTAACACGTGCTTCAATGAAAGCTTCCGCTTCATTAATAATTTTGATCGTCTGCGCGTAACATTCTTCCGATGTTTCTCCCCAAGTCACAAGTCCGTGCTTCTCCATCAGAACCAGTTCGGCATTCGGATTCGAGAATACGCTTTCAGCAATCATCTTGGATAGTGTGAATCCTGGACGCACATAAGGAACCCATACAAATCGATCCCCGTAAATCTCTTTCGCCAGTTCTTTTCCGTTATCTGCACAACACAGACTAATAATAGCATCCGGATGGGTATGGTCCACATGTTTATATGGAAGGAATGCATGCAGCAACGTCTCAATGGATGCACGCGGGTGTTTGGAATCGATCATGCAATGTCCCAGGTATTCGACCATCTCTTCATCCGACATGGATTCACGTTCGATTAATGGACGAATGTCTTCGAGTCCAAGGCCTGTAAAATGCTTCGCCTGCATGGAAGCCAGGTCCGATCCGCTGCCTTTTACATACATCACTTCTATATCACGGCCGCGAAAATCTTTCACCGTCGTTTTGGTAGACGTGTTGCCTCCGAAAATGTTACATACACGGCGATCTGCCCCAATCAGATTGGATCGGTAGACCAGCTGCTCCAGTCCGGTTGTTTTCTCTGAAGCCTGTGATGAATTCCATAAACTCTGTACCATTTGTTCCCCTCCGATAATGTTTGTTTTATTCCTAATCAGAGTTTATCATCTTTGTTTTGTTTTGAAAACAAAAGATTTTAAATATAAACGGAAAAATTCAAAAGAGTTCTGTTTTGATGATTTTCTTTCAATAAAAAACACCCTGACGTGTTGGTCAGAGTGTTTAGGTAAGATTTTCTCCCTAGAACAAGCTTAATGTCACTAGTTGATTGGATGAATCTTTATAGAAAAGCTAGACCCTCGTAGATCCTAGTAGATCCCTGCTTTTTTTGAAGTATTTTTAATTCCATAAGTGTCGTTGACAACTGTGTTTCCAAAGGATGTCAAACTTCCGTTAGGACCTGTAGCCAAGTCCAAATAGTTCAAATCGGAGCTGTTGCCATACCAGGACCATGCGAGCCAGCCTACCCCTTTTTCCTGACCATATTTCATGATCGCATATTCATCGACGTCCCCGTTCGTGTGGTATCCACCGAATTCACCAATGATCAGGGCCAGACCTTTGTTTAATACGCTTTCCATGTTGGATTTAACGGTTGCCGCGTCTTTACCGGCATATTCATACATGTGAATCGAAAACACAGTGTTTTTCTGCGAATCCGCTGCAAATACACTTTGTCCATAATCCACGATGGATTGCGGGTACTGCCCCCAGCCGGCTGCATCCACAATCAACGTATTGTTAATACCGGCATTTCTCAGCTTCGGAATGGCTTTTTTGTATCCGTCAGCCCAGGCGCTACCGTTCCATGTTCCATACCATTCGTTCGCAATATTTACGATAACTCTGTCTTCTTTGCCAATGAGTGCTTCCTTGATGCTAATCCAGTAGTTCACCGCTGCATCCAACGAATTATAGTCATCCTTACCTGTTGCATCATGTACTTCAAGCACCGCAATCATTTTGTTTGCGCTTACAACATTAATGATGTTTTTAACAGAGTTCAAATCGTCTTTGGTGTACTGCACGCCATTGGAAAGCACAATTCGTACGGTGTTGGCACCTGTTTTGGCAATCGCAGGAATAGCCGTGTTCAGGTCGTTCTTAAACCATGAATGTCCATGATTGACACCTCTCATAACAAATGCCTTGCCAGTTGAATCGTACAATTTACCTCCGTTTACATAAAATCCTGTAGCAGCAGACGCTTTGGGTGCAGCACTCCCCAGAATCACCAACATAAGTGCAGTAATTACGGTAAAGACTGTACACTTTTGCAACTTGACCATTCGTTAGAACCTCCTACATTTTTTTTGTTTATTTCAATTAACCCTGCTCAAGGCAATAAGTTAACTAAAATCAAGAGTAACTCATAATTTTATAAGGTTATTATAAATAATTAACAACTTTATCTAAAATAATTTTTTAAACTATAATTACCTTATCGTTAAGGTTATGGACATATAATAAAATGAAAACGCTTACTGGTCAAGTTATTTTTACCATGAAAAGGAATGAAATTTTGTCTCCACAGCAAAGAGAGTACCTCATTCACCGATAAAAGAAGTGAAAAGGTACTCTCTTTGTCATATGGATGGTTAATGGATATCATCTGCGCCGGGCAAAATCCACAAATCTGAACTTGTCGGGGCGATGCCTCGCCTCTGTGAACTGGAATTGACTGGCGTCCTCCAGGTAAACCTGGCTCCTAACCACAACTACATTGTGGAACCCTTCGAGATCAAGCAATTCCCTATCTTCAGCGGTAGGCTCCTCCACCAAAATTTCCTTTTTGGCAAAAGAGATGGTCAGCCCGAGCTTATCCTCAATATACTCGAAGATAGAGTCATTACATATTTCCTTGCTCAAACCGGGAATAAGCTTCTGGCTTATATGGTCCTTGTCCAGAATGACATGTTCGCCATCCACTTTGCGTACACGTCTGATCTCCCAAACCTTTTCATTTAGACCAAAATTGATTTTCTTAAACAAGGCTTGATCAACCTTTTTTTCTTCAAAAACTTTTACGTACGTTTTGGCCCGATGTCCCATTTTTTTAGCCAGTTCCTTAAAGCTAACGAGGCCTGAAATAGGAAAATCAATTTTACGTATATCCAGTACAATGGAGCCCTTACCTTGAATTTTCTGAATATAACCTTCTTCAGACAGCATTTTAAGTGCTTTGCGAATTGTCTCTCTAGACGTTTGATAACTTTCCGATAAATCAAGTTCCGAAGGAAGCAGCGTACCTGCTTCAATTTCTCCAGTCCGAATACGAGCTGCAATATCTTCATAGATTCGGATAAATTTATTATTCATCATTCATCACCACTGTCCATTACCCTTTTTTATCATATTGGCAACCTATTATAACATTAAAAGTCGAATAACGGATAATATGGCTGCTGAGGAGGATGAAATGACGAATTAAACATTTAATTCAATCTATATTGTTCCCTTCCGATTTTGACGTCTTAGTCTTAGTCTTAGTGTCTATACTCGTTCCGTTGTCGCCGATAGTTTGGCTCTCTTCTATAGTACGGATCAGTTTGTTCAAACGGAAGATTAGGGCTGCCGCCTCGGATCTGCTCAGATGCTGCATGGGACGGAAACTGCCGTCTTCGTACCCGGTAAGCATATACATTCCAGCAAGTTCTTCGACCTCTTCTTTGGCCCAATCGGATACATCCACCTGATCCGTAAAAGCACGACGTAAAGTTGCGGGTTCCGGCCTGATTTTGCGAATAACATTCGCGATGATCTTCGATGCCTGTTCCCGGGTTACGAGCGCATAAGGAGCAAATTTACCATTCCCCATACCATGTACCATACCACGACTTACGGCTGCTTCGATCTCTGGAGCAAACCAATCCTGATCGTTCACATCCCGAAAAGCATGCTGATAATCGGCAGACGTGTCCACACCCATTAATCGCACAATAAGTGCTGTGAATTCAGCTCTTGTAATGGGACGACGGGGTTCGAAGCGAGTTTCACTTACACCTTGAATGATGTTTTGCTCTGCCAGCCATATAATTTGATCTTTATTGAATGTTTGACCAATATCAATGAACTTGACCTCTTTCTTGGCTGTTGTTTCTGCTTTATCATTTTGCTCAGGTTGAGACACTCCGGACTGGGCATCCTCCGGTTTGGAGGATGGTGCAGGTGAACCCGCTCCACTTCCGCTTGGAGGTGGATACGGCATAGTCACAGCGGTGGCCTGCTGACTTTCGCTTTTTTCCCCGGCTGAATTTTCAGTCCACAATATGACATCATAGCGCTGTCCACCCGTTAGTCCTGTCCAAATGTAGCTTCGATCTTTTCCGCGATAAATCTCCCGCCCACTGTGGGAAAGCACGATCGTTTCATTTAAAGATTCCAGCTTCCAGTTCAATGCAATGCTGCTTGTGCTCAGGGAGATCGCTGAAACGGTGAATTCTTCTGATGGCAATGTCTCAAACTCGGGTACGTTAACTGTCTCTCCGTCTCCCGCTTCATTGAAAGGCACAATAGAAAAGTCGGGATAGCGCTGGGAACTTTTCAATTCAGTCACATGTATCGCCGTTTCCATTGTTGTCGCAATCAGCTCGTCTTTCTGATAGATGCGATAGCCTGCTGCCCCAGGAATCATCTCCCATACAATATCTGCACCATGCTGAGCGCGTTCTTCCACTTGAGGTGGAGAAGGAATTTTGCCAGGCAGTGTTACTGCTTCTAGATTGAAACCGACCTCGCTCTTACCGGAAGCATTAACGGTTTTGATGGTATAGACATAATTTACACCAGGCTCAAGCCCCCGGTCCTCGTAATAAGGCTCGTCAACAGACACTCTGCCGATTTCCATACCGTCCCGTTCAATGATGAATTGCTCGGCCCCTTTGACACGGCTCTTTTCGAACTGAAGTTGTATGCTCTCCTGTGTCGAACGATATTCCACTTGCTTGGGAGCTTCAGGTTTGGTTAACAGCGTATACTCAAGCTTATGTGATGCATCCCCTTGCTCGTTCTCGGTATACAGTTCGATGGAGTAGTTCGTTCCGCCCTGCAGTTCCTTTACGATATACTCTTTTTGGTTGCCTCTATACATCTCGATACCATCCTTTAGAACCACAAACGTTTCGTTGAGATAAGGGAACTCCCACTCCAGTCTGGCATGCTCCGTCTCCGGATAAAGCTTCATCTCAACAGAATCGACATGAGGCAGCGTGAAAAACGGAGCAACGATCATTGGCCTTCCAATCCCCGCCGTATTATAAGGAACGATCTCTACTTGATCATATTGAGCTGCGCTGACAAGTCCATTAAGTGTAACCTCAGTCAAATCACTCTCTGTAATCGTTGTGAATTCGTTATCCGCTATCATTACAATGTAACCCTCTGCCCCTTGAACCTTTTTCCACTTAATCACTGCCTGCGTCTCTTCAATCACATCTGGATGCAGCGTTTCCGTAACTGTTGCAGGAAGCGTACGTAATTGAACATCAAATCCTGTATCGCTATCTCCGGAAGCATTCGAAGTCTTAACCGTATAGGTGTATCTCTCTCCCGGCGTCAAATTGTTGTCTTCATAAGAAATACTGTCAGCCGGAATACGGTCAATTTCAATACCATCTCGCGAAATGATCAATTGTTCCGCGCCTCGTGTGGCGCTGCCACTCAGATCCAGCGTTGCCGATTGATCGGTTACGGCAGCAATACTTGCTGTTTGTGGGGATATGGGCTTGGTCAACAAAAGAACCTGAACAGGAGAAGAGCGGTGACCATCCTCATTCATAACAATAAGTTCAAACGTATACGTAGTGCCATCCAATAAACTGGCGAGATGGACCGATGGTTCGGACACAGTCTGTACTTCCCCCGTTGTCTGATTGCGTATTTCATATGCGGCGGCTCCCTTTATTGCTTCCCACGCCAGATCAAACGTGTGCGTTCCCTTGATCACCGTAATCCCATCTGAGGATAGTGGCAGGGTTTGAGTTGTTATTCCATAGGTAAGGGAAGCCCCCGTACCACTTGCGTTAACCGCTCGGATCGTATACGTATATTTCGTGCCCGGCGACAAATCCTCATCTACGAATCGGGTTTCACTCGCATCCATGCGAGCAATCTCTCGTCCATTGCGTTCAATGATGTATTTATCTGCACCCTTTACCCCTGTTTTGGTAAAATCCAGACTAAGACTGTTTTCCGACACTTCCAATGCCTTAATCTCAACTGGTTTCTCTGGCAATGTCAGTACAGATACATTCGTCGCTTCGGATGGGGTCCCTTGTCTGTTAACTGCAACAAGTGTGTAGTGATGCATCGTTCCATCCTCAAGTCCTGAAATAAGGTTCGTTAGCTCTGTTCCACGGTAGATCTCTTTGACCCCCTGTAGAATTACATACTCCGATGCACCTGCCACCGCGGCCCATGACAAGTTGGCTCTATGTACCCCTGGTTCAACTACGATTTCTGAAGGCGATGCTGGTTTGGATAATCGAATCAAGCTGGCGGACTGACCGACTCCAGACGTGTTCACGGCCTGTACTTCCACTAAATACTCCATGCCTGGCGACAATTCTTCAGCCGTATAGGCAAGTCCAGAAGTTCGACCCACTTCGGTCCCATTGATAATCACAATATAGGATTCGGCTGTATTTACAGATTCCCATTCCACCCCAATGCTCGTTTCATCCGTACGCGTTACTCTGAGTCCTTCAGGTCTGGTTGGCAAAGTAAGCAGCTCACCACTTGTGGGCGCACCATAACCGGCAGCATTTCCGGCCTCCACTTGATACGTAAAGTGGCGGCTGCCAGATAATTGATGGACTTCAAGCTGTGTATCTGATATCTCATAACTTTGACCCTCAAGAACGATCCGGTACTTCGTCGCTCCGGGGACTGCATCCCATCTGAGTGTTGCTCCTGTTTCAGTCGGCTGAACAAAGTGAAGACCTAAAGGACTATCGGGAAGTGTCGTTCCAGATACTCGATTGGATTGACCTTGCCCACTTCCATTGCCTGCTTGAACCTCCAACTGATACATCGTACCCGCGGTCAATCCCGTTAGCACATATTCATGGGTTCCAGCAAGCAGCGTCTCCCGCTTCTCCCCATTCACAAAGACTTCGTATCGCTCCGCGCCTCTTACAGGCGCCCAACTTAGACGCATGCTCGTTGTTGTAGCATTATCTATACTCATGCTCTCAATGGCCCCCGGCAATGTCATCAGCTTCTGCAAACTTGTTACCGGGCCTTCTCCTGTCTCGTTTACGGCCAGCAATTCATAGCTATACTCTGTACCACTATCCAGACCTGCGTCCACATACTCCGTTTCCAATCCTTCGTAGACTCCTTCTCCACTGCGCGAAAGGCTGTAATACGTGGCTGAAGTTACTGTCTCCCATGCCAGAGAGATCTGATGCTCCCGAATCTGCACTGCCGCAAATTCACCGGGTGCTGCAGGCAATGTCAGGAATCCCGCCCTGCTGCTTTCTCCTGCACCACTCTCATTCAAAGCTGTGACCGATATTGTATGAATGCTCCCCGGGACCAGATTGGTAATGTATGGAATACTGGAAGAGTCGGAGAACGTCTGATCAAAAACAATTCTTCCATCCGAAGTTGCAGCCGTGATACGGTACGCTGTAGCACCTTGAACCGAATCGAAATGCACTTCTGCCAGCTCAGGCTGGGAATCGACTTTTCGAACTTGTAATGATCCCGGTGCCGCAGGGATTGTCAGTGCACGGACAGTTGCTGCATCACTTAAGCCAGTATGGTTTCGAACCCTCACTTCATAATCATAGACTTGACCACCAATCAGGGAATGATCAGTGAGCGTATGTTTAGGATAATCCAGTGTCCACGACTGGCCTGTCGTTTGGTTTATAATTTCATACTGATACCCGTCGGTATACCATTCTCCTGTCGGCAAATCCCACGTAAGTTCAGCTGAAGTCTCATGGATCTGTGTGATGCTCACATTTCCCGGCTGCTGTGGTTTGCGCTGGATCTGATATGGTGCAGATACCGTCTCATATGTATTCCCTGCCATATCCATTGTTTTGGCATGGATATACCAAATGCCTTCGGATTCGATTGAAATTACAGGCTCATTCGAACGGGCTTCATTCCAGTTGTCTGGCGATGCGGTACTGTTGGTCACACTGTACAATCGCGAATTCTCATTGATACCCGAATCAGAATCTTCATATTGAACGGTAGCAGATATATTAGTGTCATTCCAGCCCTCTCCATTCGGTGTAAAGGTAATCGTTGGAGCAACCTGATCGATATAAGCCGCACGACTGATCTCTTTGCTAACGTTTCCGACAGCGTCTCTTGCTCTGGCTCGAATTACGTTGGGACCGTTTGAACTCACGGTGCCTGAGTTTCCTGCAATATACGGGGCGCCATTCAAACTATATTCATACGAAATGGCATGTTCGTCTACACTGCCAGCAATCGTAAATTGTACAGCTTCCTTGCTCCAGCCGGACTGACTTAATGTAATAACAGGCTCTGTTGGAGCGGTCTTATCCAGGCGAATGAGTGCTTTCGCTACAGTACTTATATTCCCTACCCTGTCAAGCGAGCGCGCATATACTGTGGTTTGTCCTTCTTCGGTAACCTTCACTTCTCCGGTGTAATCAATCCAGGGGCCTTGTTCGTTTAGACGATATTGGCTTTTGCCAAGTCCACTGCCTGCATCTTCACCGCTGGTGATTTCAAAAGAAACATCCTGATTCGTCCATTCATCGTCACTGAGTGTAATCTTTGGCTCATCAGGCCCTGTCTTGTCGATCAGGGCAGTAGCTGAAGTTGACGCACTGACGTTAGAGGCCCGATCCACACTCCGTGCCTGAATCTCGGTTATTCCTTCCGTATGGATGGTAAATGGCTCTCGATAATCGACCCAAGTCCCTTCACCTCCAAGCCTATATTGCGTAACACCCACTCCACTTGCTTCATCGGTACCTGCCGTTAACGTCACCGTTACTGCCGAATGGGTCCACTCCGGAGGATTCAACGAAATGACGGGAGGTGTCGGAGCTGTACGGTCCACTCGCGCTGTAACCGAAGCCTCCTGTCCTGTATTGCCAAATGCATCTATACTTCGTGCAACAATGAGTGTGTTTCCTTCAGAAGCAACCGTAATGGGAGCAGTATATTCCTTCCATTCTCCCCCAACCCCCAGCTTGTACTGAGTCTTCTGTACAGCACTTAAGGCATCCGAACCTGCTGTAATCGTAACCAGTACATCTTCCCTTGTCCAAGAAGAAGGATTGACTGCTATAGAGGGAGCGGTGGGACCAGTTGTGTCCTTTGTAATCTGACCTGCAGAAGTAAATGCAGTCTGTATGCCTTCTCCATTCAATGCTGCTACATATACGTCATACAATCCGTCGGCAAGTCCAGTTAACGCAAGTTCAGTACGAGTTGATGAAGTTGTACCCGATGCAAGCACTTGTCCGGCTGAGTTACGTATTTCTGTTTTGTAATTCGTTCCCGCAGGATTGCCGTTGTTGTTCCAACTAGCCGTTACGGAGTTACCTGACTGGCTCACAGCTGCATCGCTTGGTGTATTTGCCAGTGTAAATTTGCTAGCTGTACTTGAATATCCCGTATAGGAACCAACCGAATTTTTGGCGCGCACGGCAAAAGAATACGGGGTATTCGCTGTAAGCCCGGTCACTTGCCGGCTATTTGATGTACCTGTATCGAAGGTCTGATTCGTGGTTATATTTTTCAATTCATACGTCACGGAAGCATCATTCGCCTTCTTGTCCCAGTTCACCGTCAGATTATTATTGTTGACTGATGTAAATGAAGGTGTTCCCGGAACAACGAAACTTTTCACCGTGAAATTGACCGTGCCCGCTGAGGAGACTCCTCCCTTGTCATCCATAACCCACACCTGCAACGTATGTGCGCCATCTGCAAGCGTATCCGGCAATGTGTAATTCGTATTAAACGACTGATTGGAACCTGTAGCTGTCATCTGTGTCAAAATGTTTTCAGACCCTCCGTCAATTGACCATTTGACAGTCAGAAGATCTCCCACATCCGTATCCCGGGTTGTACCCGAAATTTGAAGCTGTTCTCCTTTGTAATAGGTCTGGCCTGAAGAAGGAGCCGATAGTGCAAATGAAGGCGGTGCATTTTTGGGACCAATGCCTACGATCGTTGAAAATTTGCGTGAAGCCTGATTGTCGGTTGCTTTGCCGTTCCACCAGAACTGCGCAGCAGTATCCGTTGCGGTAACGGTCTGCCCTGGTGTAAAGGAAGATGGAGAGGAACCACCTGTCAGCAGCGCATTGTCCGGGCTATTGTACTGCCCCATGAAAATGCGATCCGCGTCCACGACGTTATACGTGTTGGCATAAAAAGCGGTTACCTGAACACCGCCACTGTAATTGCGCCAGCCGTTCTCAATCACTTCAAACGGAGAAGCATCGTTGCCATTCACCATCGTATCCCAATAGAACGTACCTCCCAGATTCAGCGTAGAGCCGCTGCGGTTAACAGCCTCCAGCTCCACCTTCATATAACCGCCCTGAGATGTAGCATTAACGATGGATACGCGCAAAATATACTCTACATTGTCTTTCTGCCTGGACATTTCGATTACATTGTTATTGATTCGATAATAATTAAGGGGCAGCGACTTAAAATTAACGGGTGTTCCGTTATGATCAATAATGGTGGATACATTCCCGGTATCGCCACCGTAAAATACGTTCGTATTTGGAAGCAACACAATTCTATATTTGCCATCACTATTCATCTCCACTTTCACCTTGGAGGATTGAACAGCCTTCATACTCGAGGTATCGGATACAATACTGATGGTATCCACAGCTTCAGCCATAACGGCTGTTGAACCCCATTCGACCAACAAGGCTTGGGGTGACAGCAGGGCAAATGCCAGTACCACTTTGGTAAGCTGCTCGGCCTGTTTTTTAATACGTTTCTCAGATTTCTTCAACGTCTGCTCTCCTTTTCTGCGCACCAAAAAAGGAGGCACCCCAACAAAGGAATAAAGTCCTCTGTTGGGGTGCCTCCCCTAACAAGTGTCATTTTTTCTTGATTATAACGATTCGAATAACGAAAGTAAATACTTAAGAATGCTGAATATTGTCAATTTACGAATGATTGATTATAACGTATGGCTGAGAAACCACTTGTACAACTCCGGGTTGTCATACGTTTCGGTCCAAGCATCATGGTCGCCTTCAGGGTATATCGTCAGCTTCACATCTGCGTTCAACGCTTCAAGCGCATGAACAATCTTCTCGGATTCCGAAACATAAACGATGTCATCTTTGGCACCATGGAATGCCCAGATTGGTATATTACACAGTTCGTCCGCTTTGGAAGGGTCCGCTCCCCCACATACAGGAGCCAATGCTGCAAATGTATTCGGGTAAAACAGTGGCAGATCCCAGGTGCCATACCCGCCCATACTCAGACCTGTGAGATATACCCGGTTCGGGTCAGCTGCTTCGTTTTCCAACACATGTTCCAGAAGGGCCATGAGAGCATCACGATGCATACCCCAAAATTCGTCCACAGGACATTGCGGGGAAATCACGATAAACGGGAAGCTCTTGTCCTGATCGGCAACATGTGGAACCCCGTGTGCTTTAATCTTTTCCAGATCATTACCCCGTTCCCCAGCACCATGAAGAAACAATATGACAGGCCATTTCTGATCCACGGCAAGTTTTTCCTCCGTCTCGGGAATGTGCAGCAAATAGTCCAATGTGACGGTTTTGGTGATTTCCTTTACCAGTCGATGCCCGGTTTGTGACATATGCTCGCCTCACTTCTCATCTCTAATTTTTAGTAACGCCTCGTCCAATACTCCGACCACCTTGTCACACCATGCATCAAATTCAGGATCTTCGGTCTGCAATTCAGGATGTGCAAGAATATATTCTATGGTACTGCGGATTCCTTGATCGGCCCGAATCGTTGCCACAAATTCCGGAACAAGCCTTTTTAATTTACTGTTATCAAATACAACCGTATTCGCCTTGTCTCCCAGCAGGCCGCCTCGAAGATCCTGATCACTGCACGCCGCCAAAAACTCGGAAGATACATGAACCGCATGAAGCTTGACACCGAGCACTCCTGCAATAATTTCATAGATCTGATTCCACGTTACTGACTCGTCCGAGGTAATATGTACCGATTCACCAATCGCGTGAATATTGCCCATAAGGCCAATAAATCCTTTGGCAAAATCACGATTATGCGTTATCGTCCAGAGAGATGTGCCATCTCCATGAATGAGTACGGGTTTATTTTCACGTATGCGCTTGAGGACCTGCCAGCTTCCTTCTGCTCCGTGTACTCCGAGAGGTACAGAACGTTCACTATACGTATGGCTTGGACGCACAATGGTCACCGGAAATCCTTCTTCACGATACTGTTTCATCAAATAGTCTTCACATGCAATTTTGTTGCGCGAATATTCCCAATACGGATTGGATAATGGCGTACCTTCAGTAATCCGATAATCAGCAAGTGGTGTCTGGTAGGCAGATGCCGAACTGATAAATATAAACTGCTTCGTTTTGTCCTTGAACAAACGATAATCTCTCTCCAGCTGGGAAGGTACAAATGCAATAAAGTCTGCGACAACATCGAACTCCAGGTCGGCAATCAGCTCCGCAACCCTTGCTTCATCGTTAATGTCGGCTTGCAGCACTTTGATTTGCGCAGGCAAATTATCATTTTGATTTCCCCGGTTGATCAAATAAAGTTCACAGCCTTGCTTGGCAAGCTGATCGGTAATTGCTGTACTGATGGTACCTGTTCCTCCAATAAATAGCGCTTTCATATTTGGCCACCTCCAGATGAAATTGATCACTAGTCCATGATATCATGCACACAAAAGAGGAGCAAAGATTCAATTGAAGAATCTTTGCTCCTGTCCATTATATGACCTTAATTGTTCCGTAAATCATGTACATACCGCAGTGCACTTCATATTCACCAGGTTGGACATCCTTGTCTACAGTGTAGTAGTTGTTTCCTTTTTGCATGTAAAGATCCATGCCCAGCTTGTCAGCCGCTACCGATTTAACATGCGTAACACTGCGAGTAAGGATAAAGTTGATTTTGGTTGGAACCCCGGCTTTAACTTCAATAACATTAGGTTCAAAACCGTCGTTGCTTACATTAACATCAATAACTTCATATCCCTTCAAGTCCTCCTGGGTCTCGGCTTTGGCCGTTACGGCACTTCCTGACCCTGGGGACATGTCCTTGCCCATAAAATACACCATAAAAGATCCAAGCAGCACAACTACAGTAATTCCCAGCGCAAGCCAAGGCCAGGTTTTGCCAATCCAGCTTTTCATCTCAACGCTCCTCTGTCTATGTTCCCATTCTAATGCAACTCTTCTTCAGCATACCCCATCCGGTTAAAATTGAAAATGACTCGAATGGGCCATATCAACGGGACGTCAACTTAGTCTAATAAATATATTCATCAAAAAAAGCCTGAATCACTCAGGCTCTTTCAGCTATGGTTATTGTCTTTATAGTTCTACCTATTCGCCAATCAGGAATATATAGGTGTATTTCGACTTCGTCTCATCCGTAACTTATAAATCTCTGGCAGCGCTACACCAATCAGCACCACAATAACCCCGATCCATTGCAATGGGCTCACATGCTCGTGAAGCACAATGGATGAGAGCAGCACCGCGATTGGAAGCTCAACTGCACCAAGAATTCCGGCCATGTCTCCACCAATATGAGGCACACCTACTGCGAACAGTACGGGTGGGATAAAAGCTCCGAAGAAGCCAAGCAACAATCCGAAGACAAGCAGCTGACTCCAAATCAATCCGTTAAATAGGAATGTCGGTGGGAACAGGATGCACAGCAAGATCAGACCCCCAGTAACCATCCAGGCACTGCGAAACGCCGGATGTGCTGATGGAACCGCTTTACCACTGAACATGACAAACAGGGAGTAACTTACAGCCGCCATCAAGCCAAGCGCTATGCCCAAGCCGTTAAACTCTCCGAGTCCCTGTTCCAGAAAACCTGCTGCCAGCAATGTGCCGCCAAACAGGATAATCAAAGTCAGGAATGTTACCTTGTCAGGACGCTGACGTTTGCTCACGGCTTGAATCAATACGCTAATCCATGTGAATTGGAACAAAAGAATAATAGCCAGTGACGCGGGAATGTATCGTAAAGACTGATAATAGACAAGACCGGTAATCACCGTCGGAGTTCCTGCAGCCATCAACAGCAAACGTTGCTTCCACGTTAATTTGTGAAGCTCTTTTGCCACGGCTGCTGATGGTTTTCCATCTGCCTGTGATTTCCGTTTCATTCTAAACTTCGAGTATAATGCCAGCATCCAGGACAGGATGAAGCCCGTGATCAGCTGTGTGCCCACGACCTCTCCAAGTTTGTACCCTTCACCGTAAGCCAGAACCACAATTGTGGATAATATGCCATAGCTCATCGCTCCTGCGAGAACGGACAGATAATATTTCATTGTAGATAAACCTCCTGATGATCGAAAAATGCGTCCGCATGTTTGAACCATGCCAAGGTCACAGACACCATCCAAATGCAAAAATCCTAACTGCGAGCAAGGAATACAATGATTCCCTGGCATCGTAGTTAGGAAGTATAGGCTTCCCGTAGAGACCCTCGCCCTGTGTACACTTTCGGCCTGCGAGGTTATACGAAATGAAATATGCACTTGTTGTTTGTGATTCGTGTGTGACGACTTTTCATATATTACATGGGAGGTGAGGTGGTGTCAACCCTGATTCACAATTTAAATTTTTTTAATTCAAATTCAAAGCAAAAAACATACGTTATTGCGTCATTTATCAGATGAAGAATCCCAAGTTAACGTTTGCTGCAATCCTTCTTTGAGACCATTTAAATCCAATCCATCCACTGCAAAGGCCTCTCGGATCAAAGGAGGAGCCACAAATTCATCGTATTTGCCAAGATACGGTGCTTCATCCTCCGAAAGCAACGAAGATGCGTCTTCTGCTGATCGGCACTCACTCATAATCTCGGCCAAAAGTGTACGACCATCCACTTTTCCGGACACAACAAAATAATAAGGCTCCATAGGTACAACGGATCGCAGTGCAAGCTTGTCAGACAAGTTGTGCTTCATCAAACGTTCCAGAGTGCGGAAAGACTTGCTTCCCACCCAAGGTAATATATACAAGGAATCTCCTCCAGCTGGAATGACAACCTGCTTCAATAATCCACTTTCACGTGCAAGTCGACGGGCGCGCTCCAAACGATTTACCGCTTGCGGAGACAAATAGGGATATATCACCGTGTCTGACAATACTTCACGCATTTTCTGGACAACCTTTGTATGAATGTCCCCACCCGCACCGAGCCATAATGTATCCACTTTGCCCTTGGCGGCCTTCACATAAACGGATTTATGCTTGTGATCTACCTCTTCTACTTTCCACAGTTTTCCGGCAAGGGAGAAACAGTAGCCAGGCGGGGGCACGGTTGTAATCGACCCGATCTCCTCTGAACCGTTCAGCACTTTGTGCTCTTCATCATCTTTGAACACCGCGTAAAAGCGATAGTTATTCACTGTTTTTTCACCCTTAAGCCCAATGATTAATGTCCGATCTTCTGTCCACTGCAGATGATCTGTCTCAATCAGATAATTTAGAAAAGCCTGATATTGATCTGCACGAATCTGCGCGAATGGTGCGAGCGAAAGCGTGGCCTCAGCCAGTTCTCTGGGTTCGGCTTCTCCCATGCTTTTCAGCATGCTCATCGTCTGATGATAGAGTACACCCATCGGCATCTTCCGTGCCTCAAGTGGTTCAACCCACTTGGTCTTTACATACAATTCAATAACAGCAATAGCCCGCATGAGTGTCCATGGCATTCGAGCAGGCAATTGAGCTTCTTCATCCTCTTCTTCCGGACATACAAATAGCATCTCGGAAGCCATATCCTCGCGCCTGCCTGACCTTCCAAGACGCTGAACAAAGCTCGATGCACTATACGGCGCTCCAAGCTGCACAACCCGCTCCAGCTCACCCAGGTCAATCCCCAGTTCCAACGTTACGGTAGCCGCAGCTACTGCTGGCCCTGATCCAGTTCGCAAGGCAGCTTCGGTCTCTTCTCTCAGCATGGCGGAGATACTCCCATGATGAACATGGAATACGTCCCGCTCCTGTCTCCGTGCAGCGACACGCCGCATCTCAAGTATAGTGACTTCGGCATCCGTCCGGCTATTCGTGAAGATTAAAGCCTTTTTGCGATGTGTACTCTCATAGATGAAGTCGTAATAGGCTTTACGTGCGTTATGAAGATGTTCCGCCTGTTCTTCATCCCTTGCATCCGGAAACGAAAAATGCTCCACACGCAGACGCAGCTTGCGGCCACCGGGGGAAGAAACCACATCCACTCCTTGATCAGTTCCAGCAGCGAGCCAGGCTGTAGCAGCATTATAATCACTTAGTGTCGCAGATAATCCCACTCTACGCGGTTTACATCCAGCCATGCGTTCAATTCGCGCCAGTTCGCTCAATACCTGAATGCCTCGGTCCGCTCCCATAAATGCATGAACCTCGTCAATGATGACATATCGCAGATCATGAAATAGCGCCGGAATGACATTCGGACGATTCATCAGCAGACCTTCCAGCGATTCAGGCGTAATCTGAAGCACACCGGAGGGACTACGCATAAGACGTGTTTTCTCTGCCTGAGGCACATCTCCATGCCAGTGCCATACCGGAATATTGCCCTCGGACAACAAGTCCTTCAGTCGCTCGAATTGATCATTAATCAGTGCCTTAAGCGGCCCGATATACAAGATGCCCACCGATTTGGAGGGACGTTCATGCAGCTCGGTCAGTGCAGGAAAAAAAGCCGCCTCCGTCTTACCGGAGGCTGTGCCTGCCGCAATCAGCATATGATGCGGGGTATGAAAGCAAATGTTGCAAGCTTCAATCTGGGCAGGCCGAAGTGATTCCCATCTTTTTTTATAAATAAATTCTTGTACAAAAGGGGCCAGTCGATAGAAAGGATTTTCACTCATAGTTCAAACTCCGCCAGAAAATCATCCAGATCATCAGCAGATGATAAATCTGTTCCTGTTCCCGCTTCCTGCGGTTTGACTGCTCGCTCACCAAGCAATTGAGCATAGGTCACTTCGGGATTCTGATGGAGCGTATGCAGCACATCCATAAAGTCCCGTACCACTTCACGTGTAGTCAGTAACTCGTCCGCGCCGAGCCGGTTGACCGCTGTTTGCATAAAATCAACCAAATCCTGATCCGTCAGACTTGCACTGTACCCAAAATGCAGGGCATGAATCTGACGCAGCTTCTGCAACAGAATCAAAATCTCTTCATGGGACAACATCGAAAGTTTCAGGATAGGTCCGGTATAATTTGCATATTCTCTTGTTGCATAGCGCCCATCAATGAGTCTCGAACGAAGCGCTTCATAACTGAAGAGTCCGCGTCTTTCATCCTCCACAAATTGTGGTGTTCCGCCTACAAAAATGCCAAGGTGTTCTGCTTTGCCCTGCATCGTATCATTGAACATGGTAAGCAGCTTCTCGTAGTTGCTTTGCCGGGATATGCTGTTTGTAATTTTGTACAGATTCACCGCTTCATCTATGAATAACAGCAGTCCTTTATAACCGATCCGTGCTGTAAATTCGGACCATAATTTGAAGTAGTCATACCAGTTATCATCGTCAATGATGACGCCCACAGCCAGCTCTTTTTTCGCTTCCGTCTTGGTTGCGAATTCCCCTCTCAACCAGCGCAGCGCCGCCTGTTTGCGGTCATCATCCTCCAATTTATAGCCGTTCCAGTACGAAGCCAGCACCTTGGCAAAATCGAATCCATGCACCAAATTCTGCATTTCGTTTGTCACCGCATAGATCTGCTTCTCAACTTCAGCAGGAAGAGCCGGATCATCCGGGCGCAACCCCTGACTCTGCATCGCTTGTTGCTGAAGACCGGCAATCCATTTCTGCAAAATCGGTTCCAGTGCCCCGCCATCCGGACGAGTGCGAGTAGACAGACGAGTCATCAGTTCACGGTATGTTGCGAGCCCTTGACCTTTGGTTCCCACCAGTCTGCGCTCAGGTGACAAATCAGCGTCTGCCACAACGAATTCCCGATCCATCGCATAGTTACGGATCATCTGCAACAGAAAGCTTTTCCCGCTTCCATATCTTCCTGTAATCAGCTTAAAGGCTGCCCCTCCCTCTGCAATGTTGTCCATATCCCGCAAGATCGCGTCCACTTCAGACTTCCGGCCAACAGCAATCTGCTCCAGTCCGATTCGTGGCACAACGCCCGCTGTTAACGAATTCACTAGTGCGGTAGTCAGCCGCTTTGGTATTTTAAGTTCTGCCACTGCCCAATCACCTCTTCACATGTTCAAACACATTCATATAATCCGAAACTATCCGATCACCATCAATCAGAAGGTCACCAATCGTTTCCATGGACACATCATTAATTTCATCCAACAGGAGTGCAGGCATCGTGCCGTATTGCTCAGCCACCCGCATCAGGTCCGTATCCGGGTTGACACCGAGCAAGGCATAAATTGCCTGTACATGCTGCGGAGACAGCATTTCAGAGAACTGCAACCATTCTTCATCCAGATCAGGAGAAAAAGCTGCCTCCCATTGTAATGAAAATGGCTCGCTATTCCCAATTCCTTGTCCTCCATCAGTTTTAAGCGCTCCCTCAACCTCAACTTCCGATGGATTAGACTGCTTAGCAATTTCAGCTATATCCGTAGAATTCTGGATCGTGATAGGCACTTGGTCGCGCAAATTGTTCGCCTCCTCATCTTCGGAGGTATGATTTTCCTCGATCATGAGTGCTCTGCGCACATATTCGCTTTCCTGTTGCAGCGATGCAAGTTTCTCCGCATCAATTCGGACTTTCGCTTGCTCTACTACTGGCATTTGCTCGACTGCAAAGGCCTTGTCCAGATAACGTTCAATCACGTTTGCAAGCTCAGCTTCAAGGGTCTTTCCACGAAGTCTCCCTCTGAAACCGAGCAGTTCACGGCATTTATTTTCCGTGCATCGAAAAACTCGGGTTACGAACTGGACAAAATCTGCATGCTCTCCAATCGGAACATATGTTATTCGAACCGACTTTCCATAAATGGATTCGTCATATACGGCCTTTCGAAACAGCGTACGTTCGATCGTCCTTTCATGATTTAGCTCAAACTGATCCAATATGCCTGCCTTGCGTGTACGCAGCAGATAAGAATCCACCAAAGCCATAACTCGGGGAATGTACTGTTCCAGAACCTTCATGCCGCCATCTCTGTAAAACTTGCTGAGCGTAATGTCGTAGTCATAATATCTTTGTAAAAGCTTCAGCTGGATGTCCGATATATTGCCGCTCAGTAGCCGTTGCAATTCCATATCCAGAATCTCTGGTGGCAGAAATCCATTCGAAAGCTCCACCATCTCGGATAATGACATGTTCAACTCATGTACGAGATCATAATCAATAATCCATTCCTGCATGTACACATCCAATTGCGGAAGCCGTTCACGATAGTTCATCCATAGCTCTTTTAATTGGTCATAACCTTCCTGAGGCTCCTGCCAACCAATTCCGTTAATCAGCTCGTAAATATGAACAAACAGATAGGATAGATCCGTGTCAGGGAAACGTCCTTGTCGGACTTCCGTCCTCCAATACATATACCACTTGCGCTGGGGTTCGTTCATTACTCCATAAGTCGGCCAATAACTCATAAAAGGAACCCAGGGAGCCTGCTCCCCTTCTACTTCCATGAGTTGCCTTGCTTCCTCTACAAACCTTTTCTCCGAAGACAATATGCCGCCAGGCAATCTTATATCAAAATCAGCACGGACAATCGTTGAACGATCAGGAACCGGGACTGCCGCTGTGATAGGCTCTTCGCTCAGATCAATCTCTATAAACTCCAGTTGTCTTGAATCCTCTTTCATTTGATTCCGTTTCACCGTCCTCCACCTGTGAATACGAACAAGTGTATCTATATTCATCATTATAACACTTGTCCTAGGCCTGCGGTGATGAAAATATTGCTTTCCTTTTTGATAGAAAAAAGAAGAGGCATTCAAACTGATATCCAGTTTAAATGCCTTCCCTAATACCATTTGCTGTATCCTCTGTAGCAAGGTTAGTTCAACTTCATATCAAACCACGATAGCCCGATTTTTCCCGTCACCCTTGGCTTGAATAAGGGCCTGACTGGCTTTCTCAATCAAATTTGAAATCATTAGGGTATCTTCAGGAACCATGACCGCACCACCAACACTAACTGTGACCACTTCACTTGGACTGGACAGATCCCTCTGAATTTGAAGTGCAAGTACATGTTGTCTAATCTCCTCGGCAAGCTCCGCTGAACGTTCCGATGTTGCATTCTTCAGTTTCAGCATGAAGGTTCCTCCCCGAAGGCGTGAGATTACTGCATCATTCTGTTCACTGACAACCGTCAGCACTTCTCCAATCCACTGCAAGCACAAATCGCCACCTTGAAGTCCATAAGATGCATTATATGAACGGAAATCATCGATATCTATAATAAACAGTCCCAAACTGCATTTCTCCTGCAAACATTCATTCCAATCATCCCGAAGTTGAGATTGAAATATGGTCTGAAGCGGCATATCTGTTAACGGATCTGTGTTGAGATAGTACTGAAGCTGACTGGCTGTCTCCGTATAATGATCCTGATCATGATGGGATGCCCCGCTGTTCAGAAGCACCATCACTGACGGTTTGCCTGCATGTGTAACAGAAGCCAGTGTAATCTCAAGCAATAAAGACGTACCAGTTGCTGTGATGAAATATGCCTGGTTGGTAAACAGACGTGTATTGTTGAGCTTCAGTTCCTCCAGGTTTTCTTGCAATATCGTTCTCGTCTTATCAGGCACAAATCCCCTGAAATCCTTGCCGATGAGAGTTTTGGAATTTTCATAACCAAGCAGTTCGGCTGCCTTGTTATTGCAATAAATGATGAACTCATCCGTCAATGTAAAAAAGGCCACCGGGGAAAACTCCATCAACTGCAAGTAACGCTGCTCATTTTGCCGCAAAATACGTGCATTCTGCAACGCCTGCTCCTCCGCCTGAACCAGTTGGTTCTCGGTCTGACGGCGTACGATGCTTTTGAGCAATGGCAGCACATTCAGTTCCTTCGTTGTCCAAGGGTAGGAGGTAGATTGTACGACCTCTCTCCATTTCTCGAAGGACTTTCGGGGAGACAGACGCATGCCTTCATCCGTTTTGATCATCGCTTTGGCTGGATCACCTGCCCAATCCACAAGCTGAACCACTTCCGGCCGGAACCAGATAATGTAATGATGCTGCCCAGGAGATATAGCAACGTAAACAATACCCGATGCTTTTTCCTTGTAAGCTTTGGCAGGATCATACTCCAAACTCAGCTTGGATGTGTGATAACTGTAATCTTCCGACTTTCCTGCCAGCCATGCCGCCAATTCCCGTACTTGCTCTCTTGCGGGTGTATCGCCATATAACAGCAGCTTGTCCTGATAACAGATTGCTGCTCCCGAGGCATCCATCAGGCTCAGTAAGGTCTGCTCTTCTCCCTGCAATTCTTCAATAATTCTCACTGGACTTGTGTTTCCAATAAAAATATTTGCAATTTGGGTCGCCGCTTCACGTGACCTGATCTCAGCCTGATATTCATCCAGCTGCTGCCGTTGAAACAGTTCACTGGAGAAGAAAGATCCCAGGAAGTTACACAAGTTCCTAACACGATGAGGTATATATCTGGCTGAATAATGATGACAAGTAATCAGACCCCATAATTGATTGTCATGAATCAGAGAGATGGTTACGGTTGCACCGACACCCATGTTCTGCAAATACTCAATATGCAACGGGGATACACTGCGCAGAACAGACAAGCTCAGATTGAGCGGTTTGCCTGTCAAGGGTTGAAGCAGGGGGACTATCTCCACTGGCGTATAATTCACGTTCACGATGGTGCGCAACCAATTACGCAGGTACAATTCGCGTGCCTGTTTGGGAATATCTGACGCAGGGTAATGGTGGCCAAGAAACGGTTCGAGCTCATCCTCACGTGCTTCTGCGATGACCTTCCCATTCCATTGTTCGTCAAATTCATAGATCATAACCCGATCATAACCTAACATTTCTTTTACTTGCTCGGCTGCGATCTGACTCGCTTCCACCCGATTGTCAGTACTTTTGAGTCGACTGAAGAAGCGGGAAATCCACTCAAAATCATTACCCTCCATATTTCCTTTTTCATAGTAGGGCTCCATCTCCAAAATTAACAGGCCTTCACTCTCATGAATGACAGAAGTAAAGACCTGAGCATTTCCAGATACGTTTATTGTGAGATCCATATATTGCAGGTCTGATGTTACAGATGCACTGAAAGTACGGGCCAGAACCTGTCTGATATTATCTTTGCCAATCAGATGTTCGAGTGGCAGGCCAAGCACCCCTTGCGTAGTAAGACCGAGATGTTCTTCTGTATTTTGGCTGCATTGTACAATGGTCGGTATATTGTTGGTGGTGACAGCCAAGAGTACACCATGAGGTTGAATGAAGCCGGGGATATGAATGGGTTCCTTGTCGCAATTGTTTAAATCAATTGGATCATTGGTGTACGCACCCTGATTGAGCAATGTACGGTTAAGCATATTATTTTCTTTCCTGGATTTCGATTCGGGCATAGCCTGAAAAATCCCCTCTCATGATGTGATAACCCTTATTTTCATCTTACAAATGATCTGTATTTGTATTGATCCATTGATCAAGCAATCGGAACGTTTCCGAAGCCGTGTGCACCATGATGTCGTGATCTTCTTCTGCCGTCATGGATTGACGCAATAGTTCCGTGAACTCCGTCCATCTCGTTCTGGTTTCTGTACCATAGGCATTAAAATATTCCAGCCCACGATCTGCTTCAATCGGCAGGAACTGTGACAAACGTTTGGTCATGATCTGACCTCCGTTTGTAGATCCTTCAATGACGTATAGATAACCGAACAACCTTGCTGGTGTCGAGATATCGGGAAGATCCCTACATAAAGGAACCTGGCTGATTTCCTCTTCACTGGCGCCAAGATTCCGCAAATCATTTTCAAGCAAGTTCGCTTTTCCTCTAATTCCGATATCCAGCCCCGTGCTTTCCCAGAAAGGCTGCTGTACAGCTTGATCTTCCAATGGTTTCAGGAACCCGTAAAATTTCTCCAGATATTTCTTATACTCTTCTAAGCTAACGGTTTGATTCATAATAGCCTTGGCATACTCGTTCTGTTCCACTTGTCTGTGATAATGAGCTGTCTCACTCTTCAGACGTTCCATAATGGTACTGGCTGTCATGTAATCATCGCCCTTCAATGTCAGATCTCTTCATCAGAATTAAGACTTATACTTAACTGAATGTTCAGTGTAGGTTTGAATGGACAACCCATTTAATCTAGATAAAGATTCTATGTAAGTATACTTTTTCTTGCTTCAGAAAACTATAGGAATCCAGCAAAGTCCATATCTGTAATGCTGTTCATCCATCAACATGATAAACTGGGCATATCCTGTTCTTGGAGGTATGAACCATATGAATATAACCATTCAACACATTATAGATCACCTTACTGCCAAAGTTGAACTTCCCGAAACCACCGTGGATCAACTAATTACGGGCTCTTCCAACCAAACGGTTACAGGCATCCTCGTAACTTTTATGCCTACACAACATGTGATTGAGCATGCCATACAGCGCGGAGCTAATCTGATTATCGCTCATGAACCTCCATTCTATAACCATCATAGCCATACCGATTGGCTGGCTGATGATCCAGTTTATGAAACCAAGAGAAGGCTGATCGAGAACGACGGAATTGCGATCTATCGCTGCCATGATGCAATTCACCGCTTTCACCCGGATGGCATAACGGAGGGATTGGTTCAGGCACTAGGGTGGTCCCCTTATGTGGAGCAGAGAAGACTGGAAGCTGACCTTCTGTCCTTTCCGGAAGGTATGACAGTTCAGCTTATTGCGGAACATATTAAACGTTCATTTGGAATTGAATATGTACGCGTAGCTGGTGATCCAAAAATGATATGCACACGAGCAGCAGTGCTTGTTGGTTTTCGAGGGAACGGCAATCTGACCATTCCTCTGCTTCAACAGGAAGAGCTGGATCTGATTATCGCAGGTGAAGGATTCGAATGGGAGACACCGGAGTACATACGTGATGCTGTTCAGCAAGGAAAACAAAAGGCTCTCCTTATGATCGGCCATGCCGAAAGTGAGGCTTCCGGGATGAAGCTTTTGTCTGAAAGATTGGCTATGGCTTTCCCGGAATTGCCTGTTCATTTTATTGGTGAGCAACCGGTGTTTAAAGTATTGTGATGTTCAGAATAACGAGCAATCCTAGGTCTTTTCTGGATTTTACGGAAGGTTTATTGTACTCTAAATGCTATAACTTCTGAGCTGAGGACATTTGTCCTTGGCTTTTTGAGTGAATATATCATTTAATAGAAATCGAAGAAGTAATGACGCGACAAGGAGAGTACAACCATGAGAGGAATTATTTTTGCACTGTTAGGCGGTGCATGCATTACCCTGCAAGGGGTTGCCAATACCCGAATCAGTACGGACATGGGTACATGGCAAGCCGCTACGATTACACAACTCACCGGGTTCATTCTGGCGGCTCTGATCCTTGTATTCGTTCGGGACATCAACCTGCAAGGATTGAAGCAAGTGAAGCCCATGTACCTGGCGGGAGGCGCGTTTGGTGCAGTGATTATTTTCAGCGAAGTCACGGCAATCCAGCAAATTGGGGTAACTTTTACGATCTCTGCCCTGTTGATTGCACAGCTGTTCCTGACCTTTCTGGTCGACAGTAACGGATGGTTTGGCGTTGTGAGGCAAAAAATGAAACTACCGCAATTTCTGGGTATAGCTTTAATGGTTACGGGCGTCATTATTATGAAGCTGTAGCTGGTGAGTATAAAGTCGGGGGTAAAATACATTATGAAAGAATTTCAGAATGAGCATCAATTGCTGCACTATTTAAAACAGTATCAACTCGAATCGGTATTTCACGACCCCCTGCGTCCGCATATGACGTTATGCCATTTCGAGAAGTGCGAATTGATCTGCCGCGAAGGCGAAACATCCGAATATTTATACGTGCTGGTTGAGGGAAAAGTCAAAATCTTCACAACCTCACCACAGGATAAAACACTCGTTCTTTGCTTCAAAACACCGCTTGAGGTGGTGGGTGATATCGAGTACGTTCGAGAGAGTAACATCGTGAACACCGTACAGGCGGTCTCTCCTGTCGTGATGCTGCGCATTCATTATCAATGGTTAACTGAACTCGCCAGCGATTACGCACCTTTGTTGAAATTTCTGCTCAAAATTATTTCCCACAAGTTTTATATTGATTCGAACTTCTCCAACTTCAACCTGATGTATCCGGTCGAGGTTCGATTAGCCAGCTATCTGCTCTCCATTTCTACTGAAGAAGCGGGGACTGTTGTCCACGAAGAATTGGACGCCTTTAATTTGACAGATATCGCGAATCTGATCGGTACGAGTTATCGGCATTTGAATCGGGTGATTCAGAAGCTGTGTGCAGATGGATTAATCATGCGGGATCAGGGCTTTATTATGGTCAAAGATCGGGCAGGTCTGGCAGAAGTGGCGGGTCACAACATCTATGAATAAGGAGATCTCTATCCTATGATCATTACAGGTATTTTGCTTGCGTTACTGGCAGGTTCTCTTGTCAGTCTGCAGACCATCTTTAATAGTAAGGTAAATGAACGTACCGGCTCGTGGTCCACGACAACAATGGTGCTGTTCACCGGGTTTATTGCATCGTTTCTGATTTCTCTAATGGTGGAGGGCAAAAATACGTTTAGCTTCCAACATATGCAGCCTTGGTACTGGCTTAGCGGAGCCATCGGTGTTGGGGTGGTCTTCTGTCTCGTTCAGGGGATGAAACTGCTCGGTCCCACCTTTGCGATCTCCATCGTACTCACATCCCAGTTAAGTTTCGCCTTGCTGTTTGATTCCATGGGATGGCTTGGACTGGAGCAAATTCCATTCTCGTGGAACCAGCTTCTGGGCGTTCTTGTCATCGTTGGCGGTATTGTGTTATTCAAGTTTGGCGGTAGCAAATCGGCAAAATCGAAAAAATCTACTGGTGCATTGCAATCCGACTCATAAGAGAACAATAAAAAGAGTGTCTGTCCAATCCGTTGATTGGCTAGACACTCTTTTTGGCAATCGAACCACGTTTCGCTTAAACGAACTCTACGTTGTGATACACTTGCTGAACATCTTCAAGGTCTTCAAGCGCATCGATCAGTTTCTCGAACTGAGCTTGTGCATCTTCTGGAAGTTCAATGTGGTTTTGCGCAAGCATCGTCAGCTCGGCTACGGTGAACTCAGTAACACCGGCAGCTTTAAATGCTTCCTGTACAGCGTGGAATTGATCCGGTTCTGCATATACGATCACAGCATCGTCTTCGTCCACGATATCACGTACATCCACATCCGCTTAAAGCAGGAGCTCAAGCACTTCTTCCGAAGTTTTGCCTTCTACCCCGATTACCGCTGTAGGATCAAACATATAAGCAACTGAACCACTCACACCCATGTTGCCCGCGTTTTTGTTAAATGCAGAGCGCACTTCCGGTGCAGTACGGTTCACATTATTGGTGAGGGCATCCACGATAACCATGGCACCATTGGGCCCGAATCCTTCATATCGCAGTTCTTCATAATTTTCGTCCCCGCTGCCTTTTGCCTTTTCCATGGCACGGTCAATAATGGCTTTGGGTACGTTATACGTTTTGGCACGTTCCAGCACGACTTTCAGTGCGCGGTTCGCTTCCGGGTCCGGTTCGCCCTTCTTGGCAGCTACATAAATCTCAACGCCGAATTTAGCATAGACCCGGCTCGTATTTGCATCTTTTGAAGCTTTTTTTTCTTTAATATTATTCCACTTACGACCCATATCGTTTCCGCTCACTTTCAACATATAATCTGCTTTCTACTTTGTCATTATATCTTGTTGGGCGTACTTCAACAAGTTTAGACTCACGAAAAAATGGTAAAAGCCAAGTCGATCTCACCTTGCCACGTTCAGAAATCCCAAAGGAAAACGATCCAAAAACGCCAAAGAAGCAATTCCCTAGGGAATGCTTCTCTTCACGAATTCAACTAATTAGGCATGAAACTGCTGACCGTCCAGCACTTCAGGTACATAACCGGCACGAATGACGAAATCTCCAAAATGCTCACCATCATGGCGCTCTTTGGCATATTGATTCACCATTGGAGTCAATGTATCCAAAATTTCGGCTTCGCCAATATTTTCTTTGTACAATTTGTTCAAGCGATGCCCGGTAAAACTTCCGCCGAGGTACATATTGTATTTTCCCGGAGCTTTCCCGATAAACGAAATCTCGGCCAGCATCGGTCTCGCGCAGCCGTTCGGGCAACCCGTCATACGAATAACAATCTCTTCGTCTCTCAGTCCCGCTTCGTCCAGTACAGGCTCCAGCTTGTCGATCAGTGAAGGCAGATACCGTTCGGATTCCGCCATGGCAAGACCACAAGTCGGAAGCGCCACACACGCCATAGAGCTTCTGCGAAGCGCCGAGTAGTGAGCACCATCGGTCAGATTGTATTGCTCAATCAGTGCCTCAATCTTTTTCTTCTTCTGGCTGCTGATGTTCCCGATAATAAGATTCTGATTGGCTGTGAGACGAAAATCTCCGGTATGAATTTTGGCAATTTCACGCAGACCTGTCATAAGCGGATAACCGTCCACATCCTTCACACGTCCATTTTGAATGAACAAGGTGTAGTGCCATCTGCCGTTGCTGCCTTTTACCCAACCGTAACGATCTCCATTATGGTCAAAATGGAACGCGCGCGCCGCATCCAGCTTCCAGCCGAGACGACTCGTCAGTTCTTCCACGAACCAGGCGAGACCGCGGTCATCGATTGTATATTTGAAGCGGGCATGTTTACGCACAGCACGATCCCCGTAATCACGCTGAATCATAACCGTCTTCTCCGCAACATCAATCATTTGCTCTGGTGTACAGAAACCAATGACTTTGGATACCTGAGGATAGGTCTTCGGATCACCATGTGACATCCCCATACCACCACCAACAGAAACGTTAAAGCCTTGCAGCTTGCCGTTCTCTACAATAGCGATAAAGCCGAGATCCTGCGAAAACACATCTACATCATTGGATGGTGGAACGGCAATCCCGATTTTGAACTTACGCGGCAAATACACTTTGCCATAAATCGGTTCTACTTCTTCATCCGTGTCCTGTGAATCAATAATTTTCTCTCCATCCAGCCACAACTCATGGTAAGCACGAGTGCGTGGATCAAGATGATTACTCACCTGGCATGCCCATTCATATACTTCAGCATGAATATCCGATTGGTCCGGATTCGGATTACACATGACGTTCCGGTTCACGTCGCCACATGCAGCAAGGGTGCTGAGCAACGAATCGTTCACCTCACGAATGGTATTTTTGAGGTCCCATTTGAGGACACCATGCAGCTGAAATGACTGGCGCGTCGTCAGACGAATGGTCTCATTCGCATATTTATGCGCTACACGGTCCATCATCAACCACTGTTCGGGTGTAACAATTCCCCCGGAAGCACGCACACGCAACATGAATTGATAGGCAGGCTCCAGCTTGGATTTATTCCGCTCATTACGCAGGTCGCGGTCGTCTTGCATATAACTGCCGTGATGTTTCATCAGACGGTTATCGTCCTCAGGAATCGCACCACTGATCCGATCCGCCAGCGTTTCGGTCAAACTTCCACGCAAGTAGTTACTTTTGATCTTTATATCTTCCACATCGCTGTTCGTACGCTGCGGGTTAAGTAAGTTATTATAAGCCATGCTGCTTTCTCCTCTCGTATCTCCGGGATGCCTTATCCGGCATATGATCTGTAATTAATATACATCCCGCTGATACCGTTTTTCCTGTTGCAAACGTGTCAGATATTCCGCTGCCTGTTCAGGTGTCAGGCCACCTTCTTGTTCAAGAATGGTTGCCAGTGCAGCATGAACATCATGTGCCATTCTTTTCTCGTCGCCACAGATATATATAACTGCGCCTTCCTGTAACCACTGATACAGCTCTTTGCTATGTTCCAGCATCCGATGCTGCACATATACTTTCTCTTCTGCATCACGGGAAAAAGCGACATCCATCTTCGTAAGAACGCCATCCTTGAGCCAGCGCTGCCACTCCGTCTGGTAGAGGAAATCGGTGGAGAAATGCTGATCACCGTAGAACAGCCATGTCTTGCCTTCAGCCCCTGTCTCTTCACGCTCTCCTAGGAAGGATCTGAACGGAGCTACACCTGTACCTGGTCCAATCATGATGATTGGAGCATCCGGGTTCTCCGGCAGTTTGAAGTTTGGATTTTGCTGAATGAATACAGGCAATGTATCCCCTAATTCAACTCGTTCAGCCAGATGAACAGAGCACACACCGTAGCGCTCTCTGCCGCGTGATTCATAACGTACTGTACGAACGGTAAGATGAACTTCATCCGGGAAAGCCTTCGAACTGCTTGCGATCGAATATAGACGTGCCGGGATTTTGCGAAGCACAGCTACGAACGCTGCAGCCGGAATACCTTTAAGCCCATAATCCTGCACCAAATCCAGCAAATCACAACTGTTCATAACTTTCCGGAATTCCGAATCATCTGCGAGCAGAGCGGGCAACCCACTCCCCGGGCTCAGGTTTGCCAGCTGCTCCACAACGGGTCTTGTAACAGCAGTAATTTCGAAATAACGCAATAATGCTTCACGTACAGAGACCTGGTCTCCACTTTTGTTAACCGTAACGCGCTCATCTGCATTCCATTCCATGGCTGCAATTAGCTCATCGACAAGCCGTGGATGATTCTCAGGGAATACACCGAGGCTGTCGCCCGGCTCGTAGTCCAGATTGGAGCCTTCAAGAGACAATTCAATATGTCGCGTCTCGCGGTCCGATCCTCTACCGTTCAGATTGAGATTTTCCAGCACTTCCGCCTTGAATGGATTCGTCCGGTTGAACTCGGATTCACCGCTGCTTACTGCCGCTCCAACCGCTTCACTCGTTACCGCTCCCGCAGCAGCAGGTGTGCTGCTGAGTGAAGCAAGCACATCATTCATCCACTCTGCAGCCGCTTCATCAAAATCAACATCACAGTCCACACGTGGTACAAGCGCTGTTCCGCCAAGCTCCTGCAAACGAATGTCAAAATCCTTTCCTGTCTTACAGAAGAACTCATACGAAGTATCTCCCAAAGCCAATACGGAGTATCGCAATCCATCGAGCTTCGGAGCCCGTTTGCTATGCAGAAATTCATGCAGCGGAATCGCATTATCCGGCGGTTCGCCTTCTCCATGTGTGCTGACAATAATGAGAAGATTCTCTACTTTTTTCAGTCCGTTCGGTTTGAAATCTCCCATTGACGACAGGGTCACCTGAAGACCCTGCTCTTCCAGCTTTTTCGCCAGTTTCTTGGATAGTCCACTGGAGTTCCCGGTTTGTGATCCAAAGAGTACCGTAACTTCCCTGGACACCGCAGCAGGTGCGCTTTCAGGAGTAATACTTGCTGAAGATGCAGACTGTTGTTCCACACCAGCAGGTGCAGCTACTGCCGCAAATCCCTGAATAGCTGTCAGATATCCGCTAAGCCATGTTTTCTGTCCATCGTTCAATGTAGGAATAAGGCGATTGAGCAGCTCAACCTGTTCCTGATTAAAAGGGCTGTTTGTCACTTGAAGTTCCACCATTTGCCACCTCGCGCATTACGTCAATTTTAATTCCTACTAAAATGATCATATTAATTTCTACTCTCTTGAACCTACCATACCCCGATGGTAGGGGTCAATTTCGATGATTTTATGGTATTTATCAGTTTCACTGATAAAGGACAAAAAAACAACAAATCCCCTCCTCTTCGATTCAGGACGGTAATGCCAGGAATCGCTCTGCGAAGTTCGGTTGTTCGTTTTTTACCTCTCAACACAAAAAGACAGCGTCCATTTAACCATGGCGCTGTCTTCTGTACGATTGTTCATGATTCTTTTAGTGCAGCCTTGAGATTAAAATACCTTCGTTGTCCACGACTCACAGTTCCAAGTCTCCGTAACCACATCACGATAGAATTCAGGTTCGTGAGAGATCAGCAGAATGCTGCCTTTGTATGCTTTGAGTGCGCGTTTCAACTCTTCCTTTGCATCAACGTCCAGATGGTTCGTCGGCTCATCGAGTACGAGCAGGTTCGTTTCGTTATTAATCAGTTTGCAGAGACGCACTTTGGCTTTCTCTCCACCGCTCAATACGGCAACCTTGCTCTCAATATGCTTGGTCGTCAGTCCGCATTTTGCGAGTGCAGCACGCACTTCAAATTGGGTATAGGAAGGGAACTCCTGCCAGATCTCTTCGATACAGGTATTGTAGTTCGCATCCTTCATCTCTTGTTGGAAATATCCAATCTCCAGATGTTCACCGCGCTGAACGGTTCCTTCCAAAGCTGGAATCTCACCCAGAATGCTGCGCATCAGCGTTGTTTTACCGATACCGTTCGCACCAACGAGGGCGATCTTCTGTCCACGCTCCATGCGCAGGTCCAGTGGTCTCGACAACGGCTCATTGTATCCAATAACAAGGCCTTTTGTTTCGAAAATGAGCTTGCCGGACGTTCTTGCATCACGGAAGTTAAACTGTGGTTTCGGTTTTTCCTTGGCGATTTCGATGACATCCATCTTGTCCAGCTTCTTCTGTCTGGACATAGCCATGTTGCGTGTAGCCACACTCGCCTTATTACGGGCAACAAAGTCCTTGAGATCAGCAATTTCCTGTTGTTGACGCTTATACGCCGACTCCAGCTGCTGTTTTTTCATCTCATGAACTTCTTGGAAATGACTATAATCGCCCACATAACGGGTGAGATCCTGATTTTCCATGTGATAGATCAAGTTAATTACACTGTTCAGGAACGGGATATCATGCGAGATCAAAATAAAGGCATTCTCATATTCCTGCAAATAGCGTTTCAGCCATTCGATATGCAATTCATCCAAATAGTTCGTAGGCTCATCCAGGAGCAGAATATCCGGTTTTTCAAGCAGCAGCTTGGCGAGCAGTACCTTCGTACGCTGTCCACCACTAAGGTCGTTAACGTCCTTGTCCAGACCGATATCGGTCAGACCCAGACCACGTGCTGTCTCGTCGACTTTGGCATCAATCATGTAGAAATCCTGGCTAGTCAGCGTATCCTGAATCGTACCTACATCCTCCAGCAGCTGTTCCAATTCCTCCGGAGTTACATCGCCCATCTTGCCATACATATCATTCATTTCCTGCTCCATGTCAAACAAATACTGGAACGCACCACGAAGGACATCACGAATGGATTGTCCCTTGCTCAGCACAGCGTGCTGATCCAAATATCCGACACGCATGCGTTTGGACCACTCCACTTTGCCTTCATCCGGCTGAAGTTTGCCCGTAATAATGTTCATGAAGGTGGATTTACCCTCACCATTAGCCCCGATCAGACCAATATGTTCGCCTTTCAGGAGGCGGAAAGAAACGTTGTTAAAGATAGCACGGTCACCAAAACCGTGACTTAATTTTTCCACATTTAATATGCTCATTCATGACACCTTTTCTATATAGACTTCAATTCTTGTATATTATAATCGTTATATCATGCACAACTCAACGCCCTATTGTAAATTTAGCACCATTTTTCGATGAAATGACCTTCATTTCGACTCCCGATCCACACAAACTGAAATCGATGACATTTGCCTTATAGGTATGGATGGGTTAAAATTTTTCCTTAAACGACTTACTACTATAAGAATGGAGCTCTCTTGGAGAGCATCAGGTGAAAATCATGATTGAAGTGAAACAATCCAAATTGGGTAATGGTGAATTTAACCGCGGCGTATTTGCGACCGTAGACATTCCGAAAGGCCAGCTGATCCACCAGGCTCCGGTTGTCCCTTATCCCAATGAAGACCATGAACATGTTGAGAAAACTATTCTCGAAGATTACGTATTTGAATACGGAGCCAATCATACGGCTATCCTGCTGGGCTATGGCAGTTTGATCAATCATTCCTACGAGCCTAATGCCACCTATGACATCAACTTCGAAAACCACACCTTTGACTTCTATGCCTATACAGATATCAAAGCTGGCGAGGAAGTATTGATCAATTATAATGGCGAGGAAGATAACATGGACCCGTTATGGTTTCTGGATGATTACGAGGAACGTATGCGTGAGCTGAACGAAGCAGAAGCAAGTGATGGTGAAAAGGATGCTGATGGCATCGAATCTGACTCCAAGGACACAGACTCAAGCAAATAATCCGTTGTAGGTTTGATAAATTAACCTATGGCGCTGCCTAATGCAACCTAAAACAAGCAAGCCCTCCACCAGGGAAGACTTGCTTGTTTTAGGTTGTTGCGATTGCGTCACATTTCCCAACCAAACCAATCTTAATCGGCAATGGGTGGGTCAGTGTGCAAATCCTGATCCGGTTCAGTCAATTTCCATTTGGTAAACGCAACCTCAAACCCGGCACGCTTCGGAGAACAGAGAAACGGTCCTGCCTGCTTGTTCGTCGGATAAGCAAACCGAGCAACCCGAATCGTGCGCCAAGGATGCTCGTCCGTGCGGGCACGAATGATTACGGATTCGTCATGGTACGAAGCCCGAATGGTAACGATGCGTCCACTCCACTCAGGTACAGGTGAAAGCGACCAATCGGAAAAGCGATCTGTTACGACCGCCCCTACATGAGCCACGCCGTCATTTACTTCAACCCCCGCCTTGATCCATTGATCCTGGCCGTGCCAAAGCATTAATCCTGCCTGATCATATAATTCCGTGAATGAACTCAGATCGAACGATACTTCAATAGCCTTGCTTCCATCCCATGGAGCAAGCATGGCATGTCCATTCTGATGACAGAAACCATAGAAAGTTTTCTCCCAGAAGTCACTGCCCTCCTGTGCCTCCACAATCAGACGGTCACCTTCCGTCCGCGCTTGAACCGGTTTGGTTGTCCACTCGGCTTCATGAATCCGATGAAAATGAACTGACATGATTCTCCCCTTCCTTCTACATTCACGTCTTGTAACCTCGTTACTATATAAAATAAACTGAAGACTATAACACTCTGATACTTCAATTGCAGAACCATCTTCCGATCGCTGTTATCCCCAGATTTTTTGATCCATTTTCAAATGGAAAAATCCGGGGATAAAGGCGGGGCAAATGCTTCCGAAGTAGCTTTCTTACATAAAGCTTTTAGCTCCGCTTCTTCAGATTGGTTCAGCACTTTCCGTTTCGTGTAATCTTCTTTTTACTTTATATAGACACAAATTACAACACATGAGTTCATCTAAAATAAGGAGCCCAAGTCCGATGCGGCTGTAGGATATGCAAAATTCATGGTGTTTAACTGATCGGTCGTCAAATCGAACTGAATTGCCATGGCGAACAGGTTAATCAGTTCTTCTGTTTTGCCACCCAATACATGGGCTCCCAGGATACGCCCTGTTGCCTTGTCGATTACGACTTTGGCCATGGCAAATTTTTCATTCGTACGTTTATAAGTATACCATTTCGACATGTCATTTACCTTCACCTCGTAGCCCTCTTTTTTGGCCTGCTCCACAGTAAGACCTACAGAACCCAGGGATGGCACGGTAAATACAATGGAGGGCATTACTTTATAATTAGGTTTGTTATGATTGCCCTCAAGCAAGTTCAAGGATACTGCGCGTGATTCCTGGCCTGCGAGCGGAGTCAACGGAAGTCCTTCCGTGGCGGTAACATCGCCGGCCGCATACACTCTTGGATTGCTTTCGCTCTGCAAGAACTCATTAACGGAGATGCCTTTTTTCGTATAGCTGACATTTCCCTTCTCCAGTTCAAGCCCATCTACATTCGGAATACGCCCTGCACCATGAACGACAAGTCCGCACTGCCATTGATGATCAGCCCCATTGCGGGTTCCGCTAACCACATACGTGATTCCTTGCTGACGAATCGCCTTCACTTCCGCATTCAAGTGTACGTGAATGCCTACTTCTTCGGATTTTTGCAGCAGCAGGTCCACCAGTTCCGAATCAAACTGTTTTAGCGGCTCTTCGCCTCGGTGAATAATATGGACTTCTGTGCCAGCTCTTGCCGCTATATGTGCAAATTCAAAAGCAATGTAACCTCCACCCACCAGAACCAATTTATCCGGCAGCTGTTCCAGATCAAGAAAATCATCGCTGTATTTCAGATGCTCGGCACCATCAATAGGAAGTGGTGCCGGACGCGCACCTGTTGCGATTAGAATATGTTTTCCCTGCAGTACTTCGTCCCCTACACGAATATGATCTTCATCGACGAAAGAAGCCTTGCCATGAAACGTGTCCATCCCGGCCTGTTTGAACTTATCCTCGCTTGCTCTCGGAATACTCTCCGTAAATGTTCGCTTGAACGCCATAAGTTCCGACCACTGAATAGAGGCGTTACCTTCCACTCCTTTGCCCTTCATTCGTTCATTCCAGTCGATAAGTTCAGCCGCTCCTGCAAGTACTTTTTTGGGATCACAGCCCCGTAACGCACAGGTTCCGCCAAACTCTCGTTCATCAATCACGGCAATTTTCCATCCGGCTTCGGCGCAGCGGGATATAACTGAGCTTGCAGCGCTCCCGGTTCCAATCGCGATCAGATCATAAGGTTGTGTCATGGTAGTTCCTCCTCTTCATGTATAACCGTGAATATCAAGCTATAGTAACCCTGCTTTTTGCAGATAATCCGTTGCCACTTGTTCTGGACTGGCTCCATTAACGTTCACTTCATAATTCATTTGGCGCATCTCATCATCCGTGATCTGGCCTGCAAGTTGATTCAGTACTTCCACCAGCTGCGGATATTGATCTGCCGTTTCTTTGCGAAGCATCGGCGCCCCCTGATATGGCGGGAACAATTCCTGATCATCCTCCAGCACAACAAGTTTATACTGTCTCAGTTCACTGTCTGTGGAGTATGCATCCAGCAAATTGATATCTCCACGTTGAACGGCTGAATAACGCAGTTTCGGTTCCATCGTGGCTACGTTCGGGAATTTGATGCCATACTTCTTCTGAATTCCAACATATCCGTCTTCCCGATCTGAGAATTCCAGTGTGAATCCTGCCTTGATCTGTTGCTGTACCGACTTGAGATCGGATATAGTCTTCAGATTATACTGATCGGCAACCTTCTGAGGCACGGCCAACGTATACGTATTGTTGTAATCCATCGGGTTCAGAAGAACCATATTGAACTGACTCAACATCCCGTCTCTAGCTTGTTCATACACTTCTGTGCGATCAGTGCTGACGGCGGTTTCCTTCATAAATTCCGATATGGCGGTACCCGTAAACTCCGGATACATATCAATATCACCTGATTTCAGTGCATTGAACAGAAATGTGGTTTTCCCCAATCCCGGTTTCAATTCAACCTTCAGATCGGTATCTTTTTCAATCAGCAATTTGTACATATTAATCAAGATCTCCGGTTCGGCACCCAGCTTGCCGGCAATAACCAGATCTTTCTGCCCTCCACGGGAGAGCCAAGGAATCGTAATTACCAGAATGGCCACCAGAGCGAGTGTTCCGAGAGTCACCAGCGTTTTCTTGAACGATAAACGTTGGAACTGGCGGAGAAGCACATCAAACAAAATGGCAAGCAATGCGGCTGGGATGGCTCCCAGAATAATTAATGCAGTATCATTTCGATCAATACCAAGCAAAATGAGTTCACCCAGACCCCCTGCACCAATCAGGGCAGCAAGCGTTGCTGTACCTACAATCAGAACCATTGCGGTACGAATCCCTGCCATAATGACAGGCATCGCGAGTGGTAGCTCCACTTTGGTCAGACGTTGACGACTGTTCATGCCCATCGCATTCGCTGCCTCGACCATGGAAGGATCAACTTCAGATATGCCCGTGTATGTGTTGCGAAGTACGGGAAGCAGGGCATACACGACAAGTGCAATAATCGCAGGAAGTGTACCAATGCCGAATAACGGAATGAGCAGTCCGAGAAGGGCCAGGGACGGGATCGTTTGCAATACGGCTGTAACCCCAATAATCGGCTCAGCCACTCTCGGCTTGCGTGTGAGATAAATGCCAAGCGGGATCGCGATCAGAACGGCAAAGAACAACGCGATAAATGAGATCTGAATATGCTCAAGCAGGGCAGACAACAACTGTCCTTTACGTTCGCTGAACACTTCCGTAAATCTACTCATTTGCTTCACCTCGTTCCTGCAACTGCCCGGACCAGTACCGGATCAGATCGGCTCGAGTGACCTCGCCTATAATCTGGTGGTCTCTCTCAACCAGTAAATGGTCATGGGAAGACATGATCTCTACAAAATCCGGCAGCGTAATCGAAACGGGAACAGCCGTTTTGGCTGACTTCGGCACATGCCCGGGTGAGAGTGGTGACATGATCGATTCAAGATCAAATAATGAAATCAGTCGTTCTTGTTCGCTATCCGGAGCTGAACTGCCAACAAAGTCACGTACAAATTCATTCGCTGGCTGCTGGATTAGTTCTTCCGGGGTGCCTACCTGTAACACTTGCCCATCCTTCATAATGCAGATGCGATCGCCCAGCTTCATCGCTTCCTGAATATCATGGGTAACAAACACAATCGTCTTCTTCATCTGACGCTGAATGTCCAGAATATCATCCTGTAACTTCTCGCGGCTTATCGGGTCAAGCGCACTGAACGGTTCATCCATCAGTACAATTTCGGGATCGGCAGCGAGTGCGCGCAATACACCGATTCTCTGCTGTTGTCCACCAGATAGCTCAGCAGGCTTGCGATCACTGTAAGTGGTACCTTTCAGTCCGACCATGTCCAGCAAAGTATGTACGCGCTCCTTGATTTGCTCTGACTTCCACTTTCGGAGTTCAGGAACAACCGCAATATTTTCGGCAATCGTCATATGTGGGAACAGTGCAATCTGTTGCAGCACATATCCGATATTCCAGCGCAATTCATGAATGTTATATTCATCAATAGGCCGTTCGTTAATTCGTACCGTCCCATCTGAACGCTCGATCAGGCGATTGATCATTTTGAGCATTGTGGTTTTGCCGCAACCGCTCGGACCAATCATGACGAACAGTTCTCCCTTATTAATGTTGAGATTAACCTGACGCAGAGCATGGGTTCCATCAGGGTATTGCTTGGATACATTTTCGAACTGAATCATCCGTTCTCTTCTCCCCTTTTATTAAACATTCATTCTCATCTATTTCCCCAAAAGCGTACACATATAATCACCGTGCTGGACTGGGGTTATTGTTGTTTCTATAATAATTGAATACATCCAGTCCTGCCAGAACCGTGGCGTAATCTTCCGACATTCCCGCCTGAATCATGCTGTTCCTCAGTAAATGCTTTGATTTTTGCCAAAGTGGTATAATGACAGTAGAAGTTGAATTAATCCATTTACCATTACAATCATGCCCACATATAAAGGAGTGTAGCGATATGCATATTCAAATTACAGATTTGGCTGCTGCGCGATTAACTGAAAACCTGAATGATCAGCCCGGTTATTTCAAAGTGATCTATGACATGGAAGGTTGTGGCTGTAACGGAATTATCGCGATACTTATCGTGGATAAACCCAAAGCTCTGGATGTACAAATTGAAACAAATCTAGTACCCTTCTATGTCGATCCGAAACAACAGTTAAACTTGGAGCAGCACATGAAGCTGGACACGGAACCCAACTATCCTTCCTTCAAATTAAGCAGTGATTCCGGCGTACTCAGCAGCAATGTCCGTGTTCGGGATGCCCGCGCAGTGGCTGCTGGGAGCTCCGACAATTCTGTTTCATGCGAGCTGTAATTCAAAGTTCGTGGCTGAAATAATGAGCTTTTGATTTTCTTATCTATGTATACACAAAGACTTTGCACAAAAAGGTGCAGAGTCTTTTTTTGTGTTCTTTTTCTCGCTAGACACTAAAATCTATGAATCTCGCAAACTTTGTTTACAACTCGGAAACAATTGGAGAACCTATGGATATAATCCTCTAGTATACTCGGTATATAACAAATCACGAGATTGATATAACCCGAGGAGGAACACACATCTTGAAATCTTTCACACGCAAATCCATCGTATCCACGATACTTATAGGTTCTGTCGTAGCAGGCTCAGCATTTGCAACGCTGCCCTTCACTAAGGAGCTTAATCCGGTCGCATCTGCTGCCAGCTCCAGCTTCACTCAATTCCTGCACGATAATGCACCTGGACGCACGATCAAAACGAGCAGCAGTGGCCTGTCAACGGTAACGAACCTATCAAGCACGGTTGTGCTCGTAAATAAAAAGAGAAACTTGCCTTCAACCTATGCCCCTCAGGATCTGGTTGTTCCTAACATCCCATTCAGCTTCTCCGGCTCCAGTCCGAAAAAGCAAATGCGTAAAGTAGCTGCCACAGCAATCGAGAACTTGTTCGCAGCAGCAAAAAAAGACGGCATTGATATCAAAGCCGTGTCCGGTTATCGCTCTTATGCCACCCAGAAATCCATTTTTGACCGTAATGCGAGTATCAAAGGCGAAGACGTTGCCAATAAAACCAGTGCTCGTCCTGGACAAAGTGAACATCAGACCGGACTTGCGATGGATATCTCCAGTGCATCAGCGGGATATGATTTGCAGCAAAGCTTTGGAAACACCAAAGAAGGCAGATGGCTGAAAGCCAATGCACATAAATACGGATTTATCATTCGTTATGGCAAAGATCAGGAGAAACTGACAGGCTACTCTTACGAGCCATGGCATGTGCGTTACGTTGGCGTATATATCGCTGGGGAAATTACGAGCCAGAATCTTACACTTGAGCAGTACCTGGAGCGCGCCAAATAAAGACTGGAATCTGTACGACATAAACGTTTATTCCGCTCTTATGACCATAAGTATGTAAACAAAGTAACCTGAACTACACAGGACGGGGCCCGGTATCGGGCCTTTCATTCCTGCATCACATCTACTCCTACATAACTCATCAGCGAATAACTCTTTGTCATAGTTAAGGTCCTACAATCTTCCTGAAAACGACTGGCAGCCTCTTCATACTTTCCGTTCCGGCCCAGGAACCAACGCCAGCAAGAAGTGCATTATGAAACAGATAAAGTGCAACATTGTACGCAATGGTTCCCAGTACCATCTCCACCACCAAAAAACGTTTCAGCGTGGAGGATTCGATGACGTATACCTGAAATTCATTTCGCGCCTTCCCAGCTCTGTACCTAGTGATAAATGTTTTCATGAATCACCTCTTCTGTTTTATTTTATCGTATGGCAGGCAGATCTTGTCTTATTCAAAAATAATACTTACATAAAGTAACTTAGTGTGTTATAGTCAGTTCATAAACCATACATAAGCGAGGGAAACTACCATGAGTGAATTGGAGAATCTGGTCAAAAACCGTAGATCTGCCATTATTTTTGAAGAAGGAATTGAGATTCCAGAGTCGGAACTGCAAGAAATGTTTGCCCTGAACAAATTCGCACCTTCCGCCTTTAACCTACAACATACACACTATCTTGTGCTTACGGACCCGGCCCAGAAAGAAAAAGTGTATGAAGCTTCCCAGCAATACAAAGTAAAAACGGCCTCTGCCGTTATTGTGGTATTGGGCGATGTTAACGCACACCATCACATCCGCACAATCAATGAGGGCCTGCTGAACCTTGGTGCGATGACTCCCTTCCAATACGAGCAGGAATCGCAGAGTGTTATTGAGTTTTATGAAACGCGTGGAAGGTTCTTCCAACGGGAAGATGCGATTCGTAATGCCAGCCTGTCAGCGATGCAATTGATGTTGATCGCTCAGGATCGTGGTTGGGACACCTGCCCCATGATTGGCTTCGACGCGGAAGAGTTACAACGTAGCTTGGATATCCCCGACCATTATGTACCTGCCATGCTGATTACGATCGGCAAAAAATCAGAAGCCAAACAACGTCCGCGCGGATACCGCAAACCGATTAACGAATATGTGAGCTTCAACAAAATGCATGCCGAATAACTTGGTAATATGACATTCATAACTTTTCACTAATTCCATTACAAAAGTGAGGTCGATGATCAGATCATCGGCCTATTTCTTATTTTACCAGAATAAAAAAATCACACGTCAACTTCGTTCACAGCCTATCAGGAGTCGTCTTCCACTGGCTTAGCCTTCACTTACAGTTCTAGTTAAACCAATCTATCTTTTTCCAAAAATACATATGAATATTTATACCATGATAGCATTCGAGATGTACCCCATAACCGTAACGAAAGGAATGAAAACCAATGGAATTCCACATCGAAAACCTGCCCACCTCCCGAATTGCTTATGTACGACAAGTAGGTCCGTATGGTCCCGCCAACAGCCAGGCGATGGAAACATTAAAGACTTGGGCAAGATCCAAAGGCCTGCTTGCAAGGTCGACCATCTTGTTCGGCATTCCGCAGGATAACCCGGAAACCACCCTCCCCTCTCAATGCAGGTATGATGCTTGTATTGTCATATCAGAGGATTACTGTCTGGATGAGTCGACTCCCCAACTTGAAGAAGCTGAACTTCCTGGCGGGCAATATCTGGTTTGCAAAGTCAAACACACAGCAGAAGATGTGAAACAAGCCTGGACCGAGATTTTCCCGTATTTGCAGAGCAATGGGTGTATCATGGACAACAAACCCATTATGGAAAGGTATACGGGTGATCTGCTTCTTCTGGATATTTGCGAAATATGTGTACCCGTTAAGCCGCTATAAATCATTCATAGTTGTTGTGGATGCCAAAAACAACAAAAGCGACTTCAACGTTGAAGTCGCCTTTGTTTATAACTTATTACCTTGTTTTCACCAATTAAAATGCCCAGTTCCCTTTGCGGAATACAGGTTCCACCGTACCATCCTGCAACTCACCATCAATGTCCAGGTCTGCGGAGCCGATCATGAAGTCCACATGGGTCAGACTGACGTTGCATTCATGTTTCAGCAATTCCTCATTAGACATCGTCGTACCATCTTTCATGTTGAACGGGTATGCACTTCCTACGGCCAGATGGCAGGATGCATTCTCATCAATTCCGGTATTATAGAAAATACGATTCAAGTTGGAGATTGGAGAATCATGCGGAACCAAAGCCACTTCACCAAGATAACGTGCACCTTCATCAGTCGCAAACAAGTTTTTCAGATGCTCTTCCCCCGAAGCTGCTGTAAAAGCAACGACCTGTCCGTCCTTGAATGTAATTCTCATCTGGTCCACCAGTTGACCATTCAAATTCAACGGCATCGTGCTGCTAACAAATCCGTTAACTCCACTGCGCTTCGGCATGGTAAATACTTCTTCTGTCGGCATGTTCGCAACGGTATACACACCTTGCTTGTTTTCGCTACCGCCGCCACCCCAGATGTGGTTGTTCACCAGCTCAATTTTCAAATCCGTTCCGGGTGCGCGGTAGTGCAGGCTTTTATAGTTTTTCTTGTTCAGCAAATCACTCATGGCATTCAGGGTGTCCAGATGTTTTTTCCAGTTCTGAATAGCGTCTCCGCCATCGACACGGTTCATTTTGAAGATGGTTTCCCACATCACGTTAATGCGATCTTCCTCAGGAATGTCGGCAAACACTTTGTTCGCCCACGCCTTGGTTGGCGCTTTGATCAGACACCAGCTAATCTCGTGGTTACGTGTATATTTCGAATATCCGCGACGTGCGTGAGCCGCCGCTTTGGTTGCACGCGACACGTTGTCGGAATTAATGCCTTTGTACAATTCAGGGTCAGGTACTTTGATCGTGAGCGTAGCGCCGCCTGCTTCTGCAAACTTCTCCATCATTTCCGCCTTCCAGGCCGGATAGTAATCAAAACTGTCATCAGACCCATGTTCAAAACGACTGCGTGTAATATCGTCATCATCAAAATCAACCTGGACATACTTAGCACCAGCCGCATACGCTTTTTGCACGATCAGACGGGTAAATTCCAATGTTTCGATGGGTGCCGTTACGAGCAGATCCTGTCCCTTTTGAATATTTACGCCGACTTTGACAACCAGCTCTGCGTATTGTTCCAACGATTTTTCAAAGGTTTGTTCAAAATTACTCATGGTTGTGTTCACTCCTGTTCATATTTGAATGACTATTGCTGCACAATGATTTGAGATCTGCCAAGTGGCCGTTACAGTGAAGGATCGTTCTTTCGATCGCTGTTTTTTCTTTAAACCTTGCGTTTTTCCTGTTCACGCAGCTCGATCCGGCGGATTTTACCGGAGTTTGTTTTCGGAAGATCGGCTACAAACTCGATTTTGCGTGGATATTTGTAGGGTGCTGTCCATTCCTTCACGTGGTTTTGCAGTTCGCGCGCCAGTTCTGGTGATGCAAGAGACTCGTCTCTTAGCACTACAAATGCTTTCACTACGTTACCACGCATCTCATCGGGACTTGCAACAACGGCGCATTCCTTCACACTGGCATGTTTCATCAACGCTTCTTCCACCTCAAACGGTCCAATCGTGTAACCTGAGCTGATAATGATATCATCACTGCGGCCTTCAAACCAGAAGTAGCCTTCTTCGTCTTTGCGTGCGCGGTCACCTGTTACAAAATAATCCCCACGCTGATTCGCTTCCTTCCGTCCCTCATCCTGATAATAAGCGCGGAACAAGGCTGGCATGTCCTTATGCACCGCAATATCTCCTACTTCACCTGCAGGTACAGGTTGTCCTTCTTCGTTGATGATCTCAATGAGACCTGGTGTAATGGATTGCCCCATGGAACCGATTCGTACGGGAGCATCTTTCAAGCTGCCGATCAGCAGCGTGCTCTCGGTTTGTCCATATCCATCCCGGATCGTCAGGTCAAAGTGACGCTGGAAAATCTCTATCACTTCCTGATTCAACGGCTCACCAGCAGACACGGCGCTGCGCAGTGCGGACAGATCATGGTGACCCAGATCATCTGCTTTGGCCATTAACCGATATTCCGTCGGCGTACAGCACAAGACGTTGATCTGATGTTCCTGCAACAGTTCCAGATAACGTTTGGGTTGGAATGATCCATTATAAACCAGTCCGGTCGCCCCTCTTCCAAGCACGGACAGAAACGGACTCCAGATCCATTTTTGCCAGCCCGGTGCAGCCGTAGCCCAGACCGTATCCGAAGGCTGAATATCCAGCCATAATGATGAAGCGATCCGCAAATGGGCATACCCCCAACCATGACTATGTACTACGCCTTTCGGATTGCCAGTTGTACCGGAGGTATAAGCGAGAATAGCCATATCGTCACGATGTGTTTCTACTGCAGCCATCGTATCGGACTGGCCTTGCATTAACTGGTGTACATTGACCCAGCCTTCTCCAGGTACGCTATCATCACCATTTGGTGATGCAACGATGCGATGTGCCAACGCTGGCAGATCTGCATTTATCTTTTCAACTTCAGCAGTCGTCTCGGACCAGACAATGACAGCCCGGGCCTCGGAATGCCGAAGACGATACTCCAGATCTTTCGCACGCAGCATTTCGGAAGAAGGAATAACAGCAATGCCCAGTTTCAGGCAGGCAATGTATATAACATAGGCAATAATCCGGCGTGGTACCATGACCAGCACCCGGTCGCCCTTCTCCAAACCAAGATCACGCAAGCCTCCAGCAAGACGATTTGCCTGCTTCAATAACTCACCATAAGTGATCTCTTCCAATTCTTTATGATCGCTTAGCCATCTAAGTGCAACCCGATCCGACGGGTGATTCTCCATCTCGGATGTCAGGTTATAGGTTTCAGGCGAAATCCACTGTTGAAAATTCAAATGGAGCCTCTCCTTCATATTTCAAATGTATAGCATCTATATATTATACCCTAAATCCTAGGACCTGGTGCTATGATATGAAATAGTTTAAGAAAAAAATAAACACAGGTCAATTAAGACGAAGCTCTAAAAGGTCTATCTCTACATATAAAGAATGATATGTAAGACAAAAAAAGTGCCCTCCCGACTACAGGAAGACACCTTCGTTATCCCAACATATTTATAACATATAGATTGATTTAATCATTGTAGACATGACTCTGAATCTCCAGAGTCGTATCTCTGCGTTACAAGTTTACCAAGCGTAGTTTCCGATACCATCCAAGATGCTTTCGATTTCACTCAGCTCTTCCGTCGTCAGGTCTGGTGCCTGAAGAGCGGCTACGTTTTCTTCGATCTGGGACACACGGCTTGCGCCGATCAGAGCGGAAGTAACTCGGCTGCTACGCAAAATCCAGTTCAGCGCCAACTGGGAGATCGTTTGACCTCTACGTTCGGCAACCGCCTGAAGTGCTTCGAACTTGGCGATCCGCTCGTCCGTATAAGCTTCTTTTCTCAGATTGCCTGTTGGATTGGCCCGCTCTTCCTTGATCTTGTCCACATATTTATTCGTCAACTGACCTCGACCAAGCGGACAGAATGCGATCGATCCTACGCCGTGCTCATCCAGCACATCCTGCAATCCATCCTCAATCCATCGATGCAGCATCGAATAGTTTGGCTGATGAACCAGACAAGGTGTTCCGAGACGACGCAAAATAGTAACTGCTTCTTTCGTCTGTTCCGCATCATAGTTGGACAAGCCTACATACAGAGCTTTACCCTGTCTAACGATATGATCCAGCGCAGTCATCGTTTCTTCGAGCGGTGTCTCCGGATCTGGACGATGATGATAGAAAATATCCACGTAATCCAGTCCCATCCGGCTAAGACTTTGGTCCAGACTCGCAATCAGGTTTTTGCGGGAACCCCATTCGCCGTATGGACCGTTCCACATATGATAACCTGCCTTAGTTGAGATGAGCAGTTCATCTCGGTAAGGACGCAGATGTTTTTTGAGAATGACACCAAAATTCTCTTCGGCTGATCCTGGAGGTGGTCCATAATTGTTGGCCAAGTCGAAATGGTTAATCCCCAGATCGAATGCCCGCAGGATCATCTCTTCCTGAATATCCAGGGTGCGATTTCCACCGAAGTTCTGCCATAATCCAAGGGCTATTTGCGGCAGTTTGATTCCGGTTTTGCCAGAGCGTGCATAATTCATTTCACTGTATCGTTGTTCACTCGCTGTATAAGGCATCGTTAATCTCTCTTTTCCTGTAAAAGTTGTTGAATACCCTTTCATCTTAGACACTTTCCATGGAAAACGATATGGCATTTCACTACAACGATATGGAAAAATGATTGTTATCTTCATCAAATGATATTTATAAAACGATCCCTTTTCACCTTTTATATGTTAAAATGCAAGGTATAACGACCTCATAACAGGAGTGAATAGCCTTGATTACGTATATGTGCAAAAACAATCACTTTCAGGAGCTGCAGCTCCTTCATTACGGCACAGAAGCTTGCGCACCCGGTCACCATTTCGGCCCGGCCATGCGGGATTATTACAAAATCCATTACATATTGGACGGCAAAGGCACCTTCGAAGTCGGAGGCAACAAGGTTACGCTGCACAAAGGCCAGGGGTTCCTCATCGTACCCCATTCTGTCGTTCATTATGAAGCAGATCAGAATGACCCGTGGGAGTATAGCTGGGTTGCTTTCCAAGGAAGCACCTGCGCTTCGTTATTGCAGCAGGCTTGTCTGTCTGAGCATCATCCGATCTTTGAGATGGGCAATGAGGATGACGAGATGCGCTCCTGTCTGCACCGTATGATCAGCTCTCGCAACACCCATAAGGGATGGGAGATCAGCATGACGGGATTGCTCTTTCAGTTTTTCTCCATTTTGATTGATCAAGCCGGTGAGGACAGACCTATTCCGCTCCAGGATTATACCAAAGAAACCTATGTCACGCAGGTGATGGATTTCATTGAGATTAATTATGCGAATACCATAACCGTACAGTCCATTGCGTCTCATGTTGGCTTGCAGCGCAGCTACTTGTGCTCCCTCTTCAAAGACAAGATGGGCACCAGCATTCAGTCTTATCTGGTCAATTACCGCATGCGCAGGGCGGCTGAGCTAACGCTGGACCCGGCTTTGACCATTGGGGATATTTCCCGTTCCGTTGGTTATGCCGACCAGCTGCTTTTCTCGAAAATGTTCAAAAAAGTTATGGGCGAAGCGCCTACGTATTATCGCAAACACAAAACAGCACCTTCCCATTTATGCAGCTAATGGGAAAGTGCTGTTTTGGTATTCTTACACAGGATATGACTACCTGTTTATGGCTGAATTCCATTCGTTCTGTTCATTCTACTTTAAACCTGCTCCTGCATGGTCACGCCTACCACTTGAACTTTAATTTCATTCACCATAATACCTGTTAATTGCTCGACAGCTTGCTGCACATTATGTTGAAGTTCCTGACAAACTTCATGCATCTTTTTGCCAAATTGAACATTGATTCGCAGTTGGATAGATGCCTGGTCATCTTTGATCGCAACGTCAATTCCTTTTTGCAAGCTCTTTCCGCTAATGCTCTTGGCGATTCCTTCGGTAAGACCAACAGACATGGACGATATTCCCTCTGTATTCTGAGCGGCCATGCCGACAATTTTAGATACTACATCGTTGGAAATATGAATGGCGCCCATTTGAACAGATTGTGGCTCAATATACTCAGGTTCAGCGTATGGTTGTGGGATGATTTCAGACATGATATCCACTCCTTCTATATCATTTATAAATGTTTAAGCATTCTGCCATTTGTCCTTGAAGAATAGCTGATAGATTCGAACCAAAATAATTTTAACGATCATGTAGACAGGGATGATAATCAGAATGGCAATTATGCCGCCCAGATCCCCTGCACCCAGCACTAATATAATGGTCGTAAGCGGGTGAATATCGAGTTTTTTGCCGAATACATACGGTGCAACCAGATTATCCTGAATTTGCTGTGCTACCAGAATAATAATGAGTGACCAGATCGCAACCGAAGGGGATACCACCAGTCCCATAATGACAATAGGAACGGAGGACAGGATCGCCCCGATAAACGGAACAAAGTTCATAATGACCGCAATTACGGTTAACAGCAATGCATACGGGAGACCGATGATCAAGAAACCGATATACATCAGCACGCCCAAGGCCAGATTCACAAGAACTCGTCCCACGATAAAGCCGCTTAACGCCTGATCGATCTCAAGTACCACGTCACGACTGTCTTTTTGGAAGCGTTTTGGTGCAATGTGCACCAGCTTACGACCAAATTTCTCGCCCTGCTTCAACATGTAGAACAATATGATCGGGAAAGTGAACAGAACAATCGCAAAGCTTGAGATGAGTGAAAAGAATCCACTCACATAGTTTGTTACAAAGGTAAAGCCTTTGTTAATGTAATCCGTAATCTGCGAAAACGGGGTCGATCCTTCCGGGAACATAGCCGTAATGACACCGTTCTGCTCCAGCTCTTTAAGCTGCAAACTCAGTGAATTGATTAAATTTGGTGCGTTTTCTACCAGATTGATCAACTGCTCGCGTAGTGAAGGCCATAGTCCTATAATAAACAGGGCGAACAGTATACCAAACACCAGATAGATCAGCAAAATGCTAAGTGTGCGATTCAGCTTCTTTTTTTCCATGTAATTGACGAGCGGCCGCAGCAGATAATAAAAGAAAACGGACAGCATCATCGGCACGGTAATCACCGTAAGCATGGTAACAAGCGGTTGGAAAATAAAGCTGACACGTGATAACAGATAGATATTAATCAGTATCAGTGCCAGTGCAATACTGAAACGTACAAACGAATTTACTTTGAACAAAAAGTTTCCCCTCCACTTAACCTTTTCTATATGAGCATTTTGCAAATGGTGATCAGAATGACAAAATGTTTATGTCAACCTTATCCTTTATGTCGGTCCTTTATTTCGGAATCTGTATAGTGAACACCGTCGTCTCCCGTCCACGCCGGGAAAGTGTTAAACGTCCACCCATTTTCTCGGTATTCCGCCGCGCAATTGCCAGTCCAAGCCCCGTACCCCCGGTTCCCGTACGAGCCTCATCCCCGCGCACAAATGGATCAAAGATGGTTGCCCACAACTCTTGAGGGATACCCACACCGGTATCAGCAACCTCGATAACCACATGGTTGTCCAGTGGGATTAACTCCACACGCAGCTCCGTCCCCCGCGGGTTGTAGGACAAGGCATTTGTAATCAGGTTCTGAATCACTCTGGACAACAGTTCCGGATCATATCTTGCATAGATCTCTTCATCTGGGACTAGCACATGCAGGCCAAAATGGTTCTGCTCAATCTCACCATACGTATCCGCCATAATTTCACGAACAAATTCGCCGATTTCCCGCTGCTGAATGTGCATACGGAAGTCAGGTGAATCCACTTTGAGCAATTCCAGCATGTTCTGAATCATGCGCGCGACCTGAACGGACTTGTTGTAGATATATCCCAGATATCGCTGCTGCCTGTCCTTATCTTCTCCTCGCCCTTCCACCAAAGCCTGGGCGTATCCTTGAATACTCGTGATCGGTGTCTTCAGATCATGCGACAGATCAACAATCAGTCGCTGTTTGCTCTCTTCGGCATAACGCTTCTCCGCAGATGTATTCTCAATGACGTCCGCCATATAATTGAAGGTTTCACCAATCTGGACAAATTCCCTCTCTGCCGAGATGGACATGCGCGTACTATAATTCCCCTGGATCATCTGGGTAAGACCTAGAGAGAGAATACTCAGCGGCTTTTTGATTCGCCGGGCGACCCAATAGCTGTATACAAATATCAGCAGCAAGACCAGCCCGATCCCGATCATAATGTAGAACGATAACGGATGCTTCAAATTGGTAATCAGTTGATTATCATTAATTCGTACACTGACCAAGTCACGCGGGATCTTCAGCAAAACGTACTTTGCAGCTCCCTCTGTCGAAAGTGGACTAATGGAGTAATAGTACGGCTGTTCATTTCGGTTTTCGAGTCCTGCATATAGCTCGGCTTCACTGTATTGAGTGAACGTATCCTGCTTGTCTCCGATATAACGAATGACCCTGCGATCCGCATCCAGCACTTCAATCCATCCCCCGCTGTCCTTGAGACGCTGAATCTCGGTATTATTGGCTTCATCGGAACTACCGGACAGCCATTCGTTCTCCAGTTCTGTCACATACACATGTGCCTCCACATTCAGATCAGGATCCACCACCTGATCCGAAATGCGGAAATCGACCACATCCAGATTAATGATAATGTACACGATGGCTACCAGTAACAACAAAAAGAAGTTGAACAGCAAAAAGTCCAGTGTCAGGGACGTTTGCAATAGTCTCTTTTCTCTAGCTTTCCATGGGCGCTTCAATTTTGTATCCCAGTCCCCTTATCGTTTTTAAATATTCCGGTTGCCTGGAGTCGCGCTCGATCTTTTCCCGAATGTTACTGATATGTACCATTATCGTGCTGTCCTCGTGAGCGTAATAATCTCCCCAGACGGCTTCGTATATTTTTTTACGGGTGAAGACACGGCCTGGCTGCTCAAGCAGAAGCTCCACAATTTTGTACTCTGTAGAGGTCAATGTCACAGGTTTACCCGAGCGAAAAAGGATACATTGGGATCGATCAAGCCTGAGCTCACCCAGCTCAAGATTTAACTCCTTGGCAGCAGGCACGTCAGGTGCATCAAATTGATTGACTCTTCTGAGCAAAGCTTCCACTCTGGCGACAATTTCCAAAGGGTTAAAAGGTTTGGAGATGTAGTCGTCGGCACCCAGTCCGAGTCCAAGGATTTTGTCATGGTCCTGGCTTTTGGCCGACAGGAACAGAACAGGCATATGATGTGTGGACCTGATTTGTTTGATCAATTGCAGTCCATCCATCACAGGCATCATAATATCCAGTATGACCAGATCAATTTGAGTTGAACGGATACACTCTAGCGCTTCTACTCCATTAACGGCTGTCACAATATTGTAGTCCTTCTCGAGGTACAGCTGAAGCAGTTCCACAATTTCAGGTTCGTCATCTGCAATTAATAGTGTGTATCTCATGCGAATCCTCTCATTCCTATTTCAATAAATTCAGTTTTCATTCGAATCCGTATATTCCGTTTCCTATTGTTCATATGTCTATACGTTACTACTATATACTACGTCTCTTAAATCAATCTAAACCATTTCTAAAGATAACCTAAATAAAAAGCCCGGGCATCAGGCCAGAGCTTCAAATATAAAGCTAAAATAAGTAAAGTTTCAGTAACAATGATCACTTGCCGCGTAACCAGGGTTCAACCCGGGCATATAATCGGTCCTTGTCATACTGCACGTACTGACTCGCCCGATTGCGTACAGGGTCACCAGCATAGAAACGTTCATACAGATCATGTCTGGCTCCCAGCGGACTTCCTGTCAGCTCCCAGGCGAGCTGGAATAACCGAATTTTCTCTGGTGCCTGCATCGTTACGCCTCCAAGATACTTGTTCATCATGGGGCTGATACTTCCTTCGAGCTCCAGCTTCCCGGAAGGGATCTGAATAAGGCCACCTGCGGCAATCGTCTTCAAAATCTCAACAGCGCGTGGGTAATAACGGGTCCCCAAATTACGGGCTGTTTCAATATATTTGAATGATGGTAGCCAGTTCCCTTGAGTATCGGGCGCAGCTTGTGCCTCCGAGGCAATGATAAGTCCTTCGATCGTATGCATTTGGCTGATCATCTCCCCAAGCTGTTCCTGTACGTTCAGGAAAGAATCCACTCCGATCTCCTTGGCAATGGAAGACGTGATGGCTGTAATGAATTCCAGCTTCGAATGCAGCCGAATAATGCTCTGATGGTAAGCCAGACTGGAGGATGCCACGTTGCAGCGAATCTGCCATACCGCTTCCGGATTGTTGTGCAGCAGTACACGCTCCCAAGGTACAAATACATCGTCAAAAAATAATACAGCATCCATCTCATCATACTGACTACTGAGCGGATGAGCAGTATCTGACTCTAATGTTGCAAAAGATTCTCTACATACCATATGTAATCCTGGACTTCCTGCTGCCGCAATGACCATATGCGCGAGCTCCGGGCGATGTCCAGGAATACGCTGAATCGGATATGCAATGATATCGTCCGCATATGGAGCAGCAGTCGCCACCATCTTGGCCCCACGGAGGACAACGCCCTCTGTATTGGTACGAATGATTCTGAGCATTGCATCTTCATCTTCCCCAACGGGCAGAGCGCGGTTAATCTGCGGGTCACGCTGGACTATGGTCAGGAAGGCATCCTTCCGTTTTGCTTCATCATAATAGGCAGCGATTTTACCTCCATATGCCGGGTCATATACAGCCATCGCATCCCGTGTGGCGTACCATCCGGTCAGGCGGGATCGGGCGTAATCCGATAGACGGCTCATTACCCCATAGGTGCGATCAGACCACAATCGAAAGGCTGCTGCCCTGCTGCTGATCTCCTGAGCATTACGGGGAACTCGAAAAGCCTGATGTACGTATCCATTCGTCTGCTCATCCCAATAAGCCACTGTTTCTCTCGTGTCCGCACCATCCACCAGATTGAACAGACTTTCAATCGTTTGTAAGGTTCCCCGGAAGGCGGAATGCTCTGTTACGCGAATACGTTCTCCATCCAGCCATACATTCCGTTCATCGTTCAAGCGTTGCAGATAAGCTTGTCCACGGGACATCGTTATGCTCAATGTAATCCTCCTTCTCCGTTAGAAAGGCTAGGAAACTCAATGTTGATAATGTTTTTAATCATTTCAAGACTCAAGTTATACCAAAATGATACATATTGTATCTATTGAAATAGTACTTTGCTTTGGAGGAAAAAGTCAACAGACACCGAACCTAAGGTCCCGTGTCTGTTCTATTCGATTTATATTAGATCAATTTGGCATACATATGACGCAGATAACGCCAGCGTACCAGCAGGAAGAACAGAATCTGCATGGATGCAAACACAAGGAAAATGCGCAAAGTATAACCCATAACAGAGAAATCAACCAACTGCTGTAATGCAATAAATGCAACAGAACTGTGGATAATGGCCAACATTATTGGTAGGAAAAACATCAATACTAGCTGTCTGGTTACGATGTTGCGAAGCTCCGGGCGACTCAGTCCCATCTTACCAATCATGCGGTACTGCTCTTCATCCCGTTCCAGATCTGCATATAACCGGAAGTAGGTAAAACTTGCAGCAAAGGTAAAAAAGACAATGCCAATCAATCCACTTAGAATAAGGATAATTCCATTGGTTTGTTTGGAATTAAGCCAATCCAGCACGAGAGCGCTGATCGCGAAGTAGCCCTGATTACCTGAGTCATTTTGAATGGATTCGATCAGATCAGGCGCAAACTTCCGCGTTCCCATCCAATCTGTCACAACAAATAGAGTCTTTCTATCGGAATAATAATTTTCATCCGCTTGGATTTGAATATTAAATTCCTTATTCATCTTGTCGTACAGCTCATTGGATACCACATAAACTTCCCTTTTGTATTCAACAGGGATGACGATATCGGTTGCAGGTGTAATTAATCTGACCTTTTCCTGAACTTCCCACATACTGATATTTTTCTGAGTTGAACCCTGCCCGGACTGTGCACGTAATTCCTTGCGACTCGTAAGATTACCCGGTGTCATAAATGAGTCGTTGACATTCTCCAAAGTTCGCTCTTTGTAGCCGAGTGCCTTGGCAAGATGATTATATTCACTTAGTTTGATGATATAGTTCCCCTCGTCATCAAACAGCGGAGTATAACTTCCTTTCTGGTACGGAACCTCATTATCAATCAGTGTCTCTTCGATCTTCCTGATGTGCCGTTCTGCGCCAGGTGTATCCCATGAATTTTGGAAGGTAAACGCATATGGATTTGACATCGATGACAATCCCGGATCAGCGATCGCCAGCATCGTACCAATGCCTGTAAAGGCAGAAGCCGAGATCACACTTACCATAAAAAACATGACGGCATTATCTTTCATTCGATAGGTAAGTTCGGACAGAAACAGCAAATTCGTTTTGCGGAAAAACAAACGCTTATTGCCTTTAAGCGCCCGAATGGCATACACACTAAGTTGGGTGAATAACAGATACGTGCCTGCAATAACCAAAACCACACTGCTAAACAGCAAAGGGAAGGAGTATGTGATCCATACAAAGGCAAATACACCTGCATATCCACCCCCAATGAGTATGACGGAGAGAAGTGCTAAAAGACGAGAAGCCTTTGGTTCGGGTTTTGGTTTTTCCTCTGATTTTACAAGGTCAATCAATGACCCTTTTCGCATCAGCAGAGACGAGCTCAGCGCAATCACAACAAACAGCAGCAGAAACGCTCCGACAGTAAGTGCGATTGCTTTTAATGGAAAATAGAATCGCAAACTCTCTTCCACAGCCAGCATGGAACCGCAGATCAACAGGATCAACTTGGCAAAAATCATTCCTAATCCAACGCCTGCCACAATGGCGGCGAGTCCAATGCACAAGTTTTCCATAAATAACAGTCGGTTCATCTGTTTACGTGTCATGCCAATGATTTGAAATATGCCGAATTCTTTTTTACGCGTCTTGAGAAATGAACCTACGGAATAGAGCAGAAACAGAAACGAAAAGATGAAAATAATGATCTCAGCAATCAAAAATCCCTGATTCGCAAGCATGGTCACTGTCCCACTTGAACCCTTCAGTCCATCCTTCAGATCCGGGTGAAACAAAAGCAGCGCATACGTAAAAAAGATCATGACGGAAAACGTACTGCTCAGAAAATGAGCCAGATAAATTCGTTTGTTCCGAACAACATTATTAATGGCGAACTGGCGAAAATTCATGTCCTGAGCCTCCCATCAGGGATAATACGTTGATGATTCGTTGATAAAACGTCGATCGGTTATCTCCATAATGAATTTCGTTGTACAGTCGTCCATCCTTAATAAATACAACCCGGCTGCAATAACTTGCCGCAACAGCGTCATGCGTGACCAGAAGCATAGTGGCCCGATCTTCCTGGTTGCGGCGTTCCAGCATCTCCATTACATCACGCGCTGCCTTCGAATCGAGATTTCCTGTAGGCTCATCGGCCAGCACCAGCTTGGGAGAATGGATCAGGGCTCGTGCGATTGCTGTCCGCTGGGCCTGACCTCCGGAAATTTCATATGTGCGTTTGTTCAAAAGAGATGCGATGCCCAGCTTCTCTGCGAGTCGATCAACACGTTCATTCATCTCCTCAACCGGTACTCCGTCGAGCGTAAGCGGCAGGACAATATTTTCTTTTACCGTGAGTGTGTTGAGCAGGTTAAACGACTGAAATACGAACCCCAGCTCTCGGCGTCTGAACAGAGCCAGTTCATCGTGATTCAGTTCAAACGGATTCTTTCCTGCAATCTGCAATTCCCCTGAAGTAGGGTGGTCAATGGTTGAAATCATGTTCAGCAACGTTGTTTTGCCGCTGCCGGATGGACCCATGATGCCAACGAATTCACCCTCCTGAATACTGAGATCAATTCCTGACAAGGCTTCGTATGACACGATCCCTTTATAAATTTTGCTAATCTGCTTCACTGAACATATCTCCATAGGTTAATGGCTCCTTTTAGATTTCCAATTTGAATTAAACTAGTCTGGGCTGAACTTCATCGGAATTGGAAGTCGTTCTCTACTTTCTGACTACAGTCTATCGAAGTTTCGACCATTCTCCTATGGATTAACCTTTCATCTTCATGACATTATTGTAAGGTTACATGTCTCGTCGCCCTTAGCGTGTTTCTTCTATGTAGAAAACGAGAAAGACGCCGTTCCCTGTCAGGGCACCAGACGTCTTCTCATTTCGTTCCGCATTATGCTGCTTTATATTTAGGTTTCAAATGTAATGGTTACCGTTGTCCCTTCTCCCTGAACGGATGTAAGGTCAATCTGATGGTTCATTCGTGTCAGGACATCCTTCACAATATACAGTCCCATACCCGTAGATTCTTTAAAATGTCGCCCGTTCTCTCCCGTAAAAAAAGGCTGGTACACTCGGTTGAGATCTGACTTGGGAATACCCACTCCCTGATCCTTCACTTCAAGAATGATGGATCGTCTGGATTCGTAAGCCTGAATGGTTACCTTTTGCCCTTTTCCCCCGGAAGAGTACTTGATGGCATTGGATAACAGCTGTACGAGGACAAACCGAATCCACTTTGCATCCGACTGGACCATTAAAGCAGAATCAATTTTCATCTCGGGATATACGTGATTGCGAATGAAGAACCGTTTCAGTTCATGGATGGCTTCTTCTCCGGCCGCCTTGAGGGATACGGGCTCCACACTGAAATCCTGTTCAAATGTCTCCAGCCGCGCCATGTACAACACGGTTTCCAGCCCTCGTCTCATCTGGTCCGCTTCCTCTCGAATGCTGATGAAACGGGGGTCCTCATCCTCCTGATCCTCAACCGTCAGTTCAATGACGGACAAAGGTGTTTTCATCTGGTGAACCCATTGATTCATAAATGTCAGGTATTCCTGTTGACGCTGTTCCAGACGATGCAGATGCGCATAATAATGACCGTACTGTGAGTCCAGCAGTTCTGACAATGCCTGCGGCAAGGGAGCAGGCTCATTCAATGGAACAAATTCTTTCAGATCATTCATTCGATGGGACATCCGGGAATAAAACATGCGATGGGACAGATACCGATAAATGAGATAGGCTGCGTATAGGACTAATCCCAGAGATACCGCATAAGTGGCCGTTAACCAGTGGTCATAGCCGTCGTACCAGAAGACCGCAACCACGGTGAGCAGCACAACGATTACCCAACAGGTCAGTACAATATGTTCTTTGATAAACAATTTCATGAGGGCGACGATGCCTTCCAATTACTAATGAGTCGATAACCCGAACCTCTTACTGTCTCCAAGGCATCTGTAATTCCCAGCTCAGTCAATCGTTTACGCACACGGGTTACATTTACGCTAAGTGTATTATCATCCACAAACGAATCATCCCACAGCTTTTCCAAGATGGTTTCACGGCTAACCAGTTTGGGACTGCGACGCAGCAACATCTCCAGCAAAATGGTTTCTTTCTTCGTCAGCTGTATCTTGCGATCACCGAGCTCCATCTCCAATCTTTCCAGATAAACGGTTAGTCCATCCAGCTCCACCTTGCGCTCTTCATGACGTGCAGCGTAATCGCCATACACCCGGCGCAGCTGACTTCGAATTTTGGCCATGACAATCTCATGCTCAAACGGCTTCGTAATATAATCGTCCGCACCGTTCTCTAGCGCCATAACCTGATCCATCTTGCCACTCCGGGCAGAGATAAAAATAATCGGACATGTGGAAATGGAACGAATTTGGCGACACCAATAGAACCCATCGTAACTCGGCAAGTTGATATCCAGCAGCACGACATGCGGTTTAATTTGTTCAAACTGCTGGACGACCTGCTCAAAATCTTCAACCGCAACGGCCCTGTCACCATATCGCTCGATGTGGGATTGAAGAAGACCCGCAATCTTCGGATCATCTTCAATAATCATTATCGTATACATAAAAAAGGTCTCACCTCTAACCTGTCGTAATGGAATATGCCATTCTCTTTCCAAAATCATAACACAGGTGGGTACTATCGGGCATCGACCTGCTTGCGCCAATCCACAATGTCAGCGTTCAGCTGCTTCAAATCTCCAGACGGCTGCTCCTCATCGGACAAGTTATACTTCTGTTTCAAAGCCAGAATTCGATATACACTTTCATTAATTCGGGATTCTGAAATCTTTCCTGACTTCACCGCACTCTTCAGTGTATCAAATATGGTCTTGGCACTCTCATAACTGTGAGCTACCAGCAGAATATCGCTCCCTGCCTGAACCGTCGCCACGGCGGCATCATTCAGCTTATAATTTTTCGCGATCGCGCCCATGCTCAGATCATCTGTGATGACCACACCGTCATACTTGAATTTGCCACGCAAATGCTGACCAATAATGACGTCCGAAAAGGAGGCGGGATGGTCGGGATCAAGCTTCGGAAACAGAATATGGGCTACCATAACGGCTTCCACGTGTTCCTTCACCGCTGCCTCAAACGGAATCCACTCCAGCTGGGCAAGTTGCTTTTCTGTTTTGTTCACGACAGGCAGATCCAAGTGGGAGTCCACTGACGTGTCTCCATGACCGGGAAAATGCTTCACCACTGGAATTATCCCTTCACTTCGCAGCCCTTTCATCTCGGCTATACCCATTTGGGAGACCAGACTGGCTGAACTTCCAAATGAACGATCCCCAATCACCGGGTTATTCGGATTACTGTTTACATCCAGCACTGGAGCAAAATCGACGTTAAAACCTACCAGCTGAATTTGTCTTGCTAACAATTTGCCCATCGTTTGAGCCAAATCAGCATCCTTCGTCTTGCCCACTTTCCCATTGGAAGGTATAGACTCTACTGTTTCTGGCATTCGACTAACTTTGCCACCCTCCTGATCCACACTCATGAAAATAGGAACCGGATTGGAACGATTGGCATCCTTAATGGATTGTACGAACTTTGCTGTTCCTGGCACGGTCGAGACATTATTCGCATAAAAAATAATCCCTCCCACCTTCTGATCCGTGATCATCTGTTTCGCTTGAGCATCCAAAGTGGTTCCCTGAACACCCGCAAGTATCATTTGTCCAATCTTCTCATCCAAAGACAATTGGTCGAGCTGCTCTTCTACCGGATCTTTCTCTTCCTGCGGAGGCACTGTATTCTGTTGATCATCCTGTTCATTATCCTGATCGTTTGCACCTGCGTTTGAATTCGAATTGGTCTCCGTTCCGGCATTATTGTTATTTTGCTCTGACGAGGAAGGCTTCTGTGACTGCCCACATGCGGATAAGAGCAGCACTATTCCGAATAGCAGGAACAACATTTGAAGCGTGTGTATGTGTTTGTTTTTTAACTTGCGATTACGGAAATACAAGGATGGTCATCCTCCTTAAGCGTTGTTGTCATTCAGGCTGAATGTGGTTCAGGCATAACCTTATCATAAGGTGCTTCATTTTCAAAATGAGACGGCTCAAGTACAAATTCTAAAGATGCAGCCTGAAAACGAAAAAAATTTTCCCCTTGTGGGGTTAAAGTGTGGTACTTCATGGTGTTATTCCTTAGGGCGTGTGTGATTGGAGGGAATGAGAAGAGGTGTCAGCGGTGCGAAAAATGGTCTTCTATTGTGAATTTTTCATATGATGAAATTGTTATTATACAGAGGTGAAAAAGCCGCCTTTCGGCGGCAATATGTTTTATTTTCGTTGTTGTAGTCGTTGGTTTTTGTTGCTGTTGGCATTTGTTCTTTCGAAACCTTAAATTATTCACTTAATAAAGTGTTTTCAACACTTCTGTTGTAAATGGAACGATTTCGGACTGGCGTCCTTCGCGAACTTTGTTCGGCCATTCCGGATCACTCAGCAGTACACGCCCTAACGCGATTAAGTCAAATTCATTATTCTCCATTTTCTCGTTCAACTGATCCAGATGAGCGTCACCCGTTCCCTGGTTTTCGTTCGTTCTGTCCACGAATTCCGCTTCAAGCCCTACTGATCCAACGGAGATCGCCGGTTTGCCACTTATTTTCTGTGTCCAGCCTGCAAGATTCAGCTCTGAGCCATCAAATTCCGGCAGCCAGAATCGACGGGTGGAGCAGTGGAAAATATCTACGCCTGCAGCTGTCAATGGTGCAAGGAATTGCTCCAGTTGTTCCGGCGTTTCCACCAGACGTGCGTCGTAGTTCCCCATTTTCCATTGGGAGAAACGAAGCACAATCGGGAAGTCAGGACCTACTGCTGCGCGACATGCTTCAATAACTTCAACAGCAAAACGCGTGCGCTGTGCCAGATCGCCTCCGTATTTATCGGTACGACGATTGGTGTGCTCCCAGAAGAATTGATCAATCAGGTAGCCATGAGCCCCGTGAAGCTCAATACCATCAAAACCGATACGCTGCGCATCAGCCGCAGCTTGGGCATACGCCTGGATAAGACCCTTGATCTCGTCCTCCGACAATGGTTCTCTCTCAGGTTCACCTGCCATGCTTATTCCCGATGGGCCTACCGGCTCAGCTTCTGCATTGGGCAGATCGCCTGAACGGCGGGCTGTACCCACATGCCACAATTGTGGCATGATTTTGCCACCTGCCTCATGGACTGCCTTGACTACATTCGCCCAACCCTGCAGTGATTCTTCGCCATGAAACAACGGAATGCTTGCGCCGCTAATGGATGAGGGGTGATTAATGCCCGTTCCTTCCGTTATGATCAGTCCCACACCTCCCGCTGCTCTGCGACGATAATATTCCACGACCTCTGGTCCGGGTACTCCTTCGGGTGAAAATCCACGAGTCATGGGCGCCATGACGATCCGGTTGGACAGGTTAAGTTTGTCCGAGGTAAATGGTTTAAACAAAGCTGACGGTACATTCATTGTGTATTGCTCCTTTACGATCAGATTGGAAGAAAACATGTACACTTTCTTGCACACGCTCTTGTATAACTACCACAGATGTTATTCAGTGAGTTGGTTAAGATATCACCTTTCTATTTTATAGTTTCTGATTTTCACTTTCAAATTTTCGAATAAGAGGATTAATAATCTCTTGAACAAAAAAATAGAGCAAGCTCAGCGCAGCTTCATCTAAGAAGTTCTACGATCCCGGCCTGCCCTGTACAATTAACCTAAACGGCTCTCTCTGTAACCAAAAATGTGGATGAGGCATAGTATATAATCCATAATCTTCCTTCCAATTAATTAGAATTAACAGGGATATCATTGCGATTAACTCTCAGCAGTTTGCCTGATGAAGTGGATAGAACATCGGGGTCTGTGCCCAGTCCAAAGTAGAAATCACCTTCGTGTTCTTCAAAAGACTTGGCGTACGTGTCCTGGTTAAAACGGAGAATTTCATTCCATGTGTTCAGATCTGTCGATTGATACACCCGGTTTATATAGAGATTCGCACTTTTGCGTGTGTAGGTAAGCACATAGACTTTCCCGTCCCGAAGCAGTAGATCCGTAGGAAGAGCTTGAGTATCTGGTAAATTGACGCGCACTGCCTGATTAATGTCGGTCATGACATTCAAGGATTTGGGTAACAGCTGCCCGTCATTGAATACCCCTCCGGCAATATAAAGCAGCTTATTGTTGAAATTAATATTTTTCCCTATTTTATTATACGGGACGGTGCCCGTTTGATAGGATAATCCCGGAAGCATTTTGCTACCATAAATGACCACGTCTTTCTTTTCAAGTTTCTCATTAATCTCTAATATATTGGTTTTATCGCCCCAGATTTTATTCGCAGGATACATCATGCCTGATGCATATAATTTGCCCTTGATTTCAAATAACGTATATGCCCTGAAGCCAAACGTATTGATGGTGGCGAATTTTTGCCAGCTTTCTCCTTGATCATGAGAGATTAATACGGTAGGTTTCTGCTCGGTACCCAGCGCTGCAAACAGTTTGCCTTGATAGGACGCCAAATCGTATACGTGTACCCCTAGCGGCAGATTGCGATACTTTGTCCATACATCTCCGTCTAACCGGTAGAAGTTTCCCATATCCCACTGCTCACCATCCGAATCATTTCCGGGAATATACAATTTGTCGTTCAACACTTTATAAATATCAATCTGTTCCTCATCCACAAACAGTTTAGTCGAAGGAACGATGCTCGGATTGCTATTGGTGACGGACTGGGTTACAAATTTGGGATTGGCTGTATCGTAATAAATAACTGGAATAGGACCCGCATTAGGTGAAACACCTAAATTACTGCTGTTCCCATGACCCATATATATTTTCCCTCTATACAGCTGCAAGTCCCACACATTATTAGCATATGGTGCTTTCTTAAAAGGTTTTCCAAGCAACTCGATCTTGGACGTCACATCAGCTGATGTGATAGGTGCATTGGACACCTTGGCAAGTGCACGTTCGACAGTCGGCTGCTGATCGGTTGAAACATTGTTTTTGGGTTTCGAGTTACCCATAAGCAGCCAGCCCATGCCTGCAACAATCGTCAAAATCACGGCTGCCCACTTCGTATTCCTCTGCATGTCCGCTTCCTCCTTCATTTTTATAAATAACACCTTTACATCAAAATGATACAAATTGTATCTTTTCATATTATGTAAAATGAAACGTACTTGCAACAAATTCCGCCCGTTCTGTGCAAAAAAAATAGACAATCGCATCCGAAGATGCGTTGTCTATTTGTCATTTATTCGTTGTGGCTGCCTACCGCTGCACTTCAGTTCCAGTTGAGCTCTAGCTGGTTACCTGTAGCCATTGGTTGACTTCCACTCTATAATGTTTTCTTGTTGTATTGCTTGGAAATTTACTCTGCTTTCACCAGAATTTTAACCTGGTTTTTCTCTTTCAGCAGTACTTCAAATCCATGCTCTACCACTTCGTCCAGGCTGATTCGTTTGGTAACCAATTTGTCAGCTGGGAAGAAACCTTTAGCCATCAGGCTAATCACAGCCGGGAATACGTCACGGTAACCAATAATGCCATTGACCGTACGCTCCTTCATGACAATGGAGTTTGGCACAATCGGTGCTTCCTGTTCAAAAATGCTGACGATCATCAATTCACCGCCAATACGCGTTGAATCAATCGCTTGTTGCAGTACGCGCGGTACACCCGTTACTTCATAAGCTACATTCACGCCGCCTTGCGTACGTGCATGAATTTCTTCCACCACATTGTATTGTGTAGGATCAATAACAATGGCGCCAAGTTCTTCGGCTTTGGCTTTACGTTCCTCGGATAATTCCACGACATAAATATCCGCTGCACCAGAAGCTTTCAACGCTTCAATAACCAGCAACCCGATTGGACCCGCACCAAAAACAGCCGCAGTGTCGCCGACTTTCAGTTTGCTTTGCCGAACAGCATGAAGAGCTACTGCGGAAGGCTCCACCAATGCTCCTTGCTCGTACGAGATGGAATCAGGAATGGCATGCACCATATATTCCTCAGCCGTTACATACTCTGAGAAACCTCCGCCTCCCCCAGCCAGGCCCAAGAAACCCATCTGATCGCACAAGTTATATTTCCCCTGTTTACAGGCTTCACAATGACCACATGCATAGATCGGTTCCACCACAACGCGATCACCGGCCTGAAAACGTGTCACACCTTCTCCTACTTCAACGACTTGTCCTGAAAATTCATGCCCCATCACAACAGGTGCTTGTTCCCCTGTTAGCGGATGCGGTGCTTGAGCCGGAATGAAGATCGGGCCAGCAGTGTACTCGTGCAAGTCACTGCCGCAGATTCCACACCACTCCACTTTTATTTTAACCTTTCCCTGTTCAGGGCGGGGTTCATCAATATTTTCGAGACGCAAATCTTTTACTCCATGCCAACGCAATGCTTTCATTTGTTTCATCTCCCAGATCATAAGTTTTGATATAATCGGAAACGTTTCCGTAAGTTAAATATGTCACATTTTAAATAGGCTGTCAAACATAATTTGTCACACATATGTCTATCTTATGAATTTTAAGTCGATAATTCTGGTGTAATGCCAGCGTTTTCAATGTATCGATATTTTTTTAAATTGTGGCTTCTTCTCCGTTCTTGTGAATATGTTTACTTCAATTGATATAGAATGCGCGATTTATCTCTATTTATCCATTCGGTTCTTTTGGAAAATTAACAGACCTCTCTGTCCTATCAATCGTATTCACAAGATACTTCTTGGCTCAAATGTTATAATCAAGGTACAGGATTGTCATTTCATTCGTACATATTTTCAAAATTCGGAATCGTTTCCGATGAAGTGAGGTTAACTAAACGTGAGTAAAGATCAGAAGGTTACGATCAAAGACGTTGCAGAACTTGCAGGTGTAGGTATTGCTACCGTCTCCCGAGCCATTAACAATTCCGATGGCATCAGTAATAAAACACGGGATAAAGTCTTGCAGGCCATTGAGGAGCTTGGATTTGTCCCCAATACCTCTGCCCAAAGTTTGAAAATACGCCAGACGCATCAGATCGCACTGGTTGTACCTGACATACGCAACGCCATCATTCCCGAGATCTCTTGGTCTGTTGAACAAACGGCAAAGCAGCATGGGTATCATGTGGTTCAGATTAATACCGCGGGTAATGCACGAACGGAACTGGAAACCATCCGCAATATCAAAAAGCTGCACGTGGACGGACTTATTTTCATGCCTTTGGCTTATCCTAAAACGTTGCCTGGCTTAATTGACAAAGCTCCCCTTCCTATTTCCATGATTAATTACGGTAAAAAGCTGGACCCTGGGATGAAGGCAGATGTCGTTTCTCTTTCACAGCCTGAAGGGAAACTGGTGATGGAACATTTGATTAAAATTGGACGAACCCGCATTGCTTACGCCGGTGCTCCCAAAGATATTATTGAAGAGCGTTATCGGGCTTATGAGCAGGCCCTCGGACATGTAGACATCTCGCTTGTTTACTTTGGAGAAGATTTTTCATTGAATACAGGAGCTAATGCAGCGGATTATTTCTATGGGCTGACTCACATGCCAGATGCCGTATACGCGATTAACGATATGGTCGCCATCGGACTGGTAAATCGGTTTAAAGAACTCGGCGTTCGTGTCCCTGAAGATATCGCTGTTGTAGGCGTTGATAATAATCAATGGACTACCGTTACGTCTCCACAGATCAGTTCAGTCTCGATTATGGGCGAGGAAGTGGCCCGGCTTGCGACGGAATTGCTGTTAAAACGGATTCGAGAGATGAGCACCACGGATTACGAGCATATTCAATTTGAGCCACGGTTAATTGTGCGCGAGTCCAGCGTTGCCATGATCCGCTCATCTTCACATGGACCAAGCGCATAATAATGATTGCGAAGTCACTGGATTTAATGGACAGTCCAAACCTTCGATAAACACAAAAAAGGTGTTCATCAGGAAATGTATTTCGTCCTGAGAAACACCTTTTTTTATCTTCATTCACACCTTTTTATCTCAAACCCACCTCCGAGCAATTACTTCTTCGAATGCAATTGTCTGATCGGTGTTCCTTTCATAAACATCTCAATATCCTCTACGGTATGGTTAAAATAAATAGCATAGTTACCTTGAGTTACATAACCCAGATGCGGCGTTGCCAGCAGATTGGGCAGCGTACGCAACGTATGATTCACAGGAAGAGGCTCCTGTTCATATACGTCCAGACCCGCCCCGGCAATCCACTCATTCTGTAAAGCTTCGACCATCGCCTCTTGATCCACAATGCCTGCACGGGACGTATTGATCAATAAAGCGGTATTTTTCATCCGTTGTAACTCGTCTCGTCCAATCAGATTACGCGTCCGATCACTGAGCACCAGATGAATGGAAACAATATCGCTTTGTTCAAGCAGCTGTTCCTTGGTCTCTGCCCATTGGGCTCCCTGTTCCTCTGCTCTTGCCTGTGTCAAATTCTCACTCCAGGCGATTACTTTCATGCCAAAGGCTTGTGCAATCTCTGCCATTCGGCTGCCAATCTTGCCTAAACCGAGCAATCCCAATGTTTTTCCGTACAAATCCATGCCAACTGTACTCTGCCAATTCCGATTGGAACGCAGTGCGTTATTTTCAGTTACCAACTGTCTGGACAGACCCAGAATCAGCGCCCAGGTTAATTCCGTCGGCGGGTTTGAGCTGCCTTCCGTGCCGCAGACGATTACACCGCTCTCTTCCGCAGCCTGGAGGTCAATGGAGGCATTGCGCATGCCGCTTGTAATCAGAAGCTTGAGTTTGGGCAATTGAGTAATCACAGATTCAGGAAAAGGTGTACGCTCACGCATCAAGACAATAATCTCAAAATCCTGCAGTTCCTGAACGACCTTCTCTTCTGATCCCAAGTAATTATTGAACGTTTGAACCTCAACCCGATCCAGGAGAGGAGTCCAATCTGCTGAAGAAAGGGCTACATTCTGATAATCATCCAATATGGCACAACGCAACTTCGTCTGCATGGTTGAATCTCCTCCTCATACATCAAACAATTTTTCAAAAAAATGTTCCCCACATATGTAACTCATATTATACATTCCTAATTTAATCTATACCCTATCTGTATTGTATCAACTCAGACCCGATCTGCCCAATGTCCTCTGACAAAAAAAAGAGCAGGAACACGCTCCCGCTTCTCACTCTCACATCAAAACAGCTTGAAAAGTAGCGCCGTGATCAGAATGGCAATCGCCACTTGAAACAAGGACCGTATTTTCCTAAAAATCATATCTAATTTCGATTGATCATTCTCTGTCAAGGAACCCACAATAGCAATAAAAGCAAGCACGCCAATTACAATCAAACTGAACTCAATGATCCCCATCCCGCCGTACGTTGTTAGCAGCACACCTATAATGTATAAAACGACAAGGTAGATCCTATGAATATAACGCTCCATATGAACACCCTTTCTAAAAAAGAAATTGCTCTATCGTTCCTCTAACAATGATAATGTAACCTTAATACTCTGCTGCACAAACGAGCGATCCGGCTCCGATTTCATCATCACGGTCAATCCAATCATCGATACCACCAGAGACTTGGACAACGCACTTGCGTCGAAATCATTAGACAATTCCCCGTTTTCTTGCCCCCGTTCAATCGTCTCCTTGAAAATCGCCGCCAGATACATCTGGTGCTCGCGTGTCAGAACAGCGAATTTAGGGTCATGCGGAGCTAGTTCTACCATCGTATTGATGCAAAAACAGCCGTGACGAGCATCTGTCACATCCCCTTCGGCTCCAATATGTTCAAATAAAGCACGGAAGGCTTCTTTTACAGAGGTTGTATGTTGCAGCCTGGATCTGACCTGAGCGGCATGCAAAGTTGTATATCTGCGAAGTGCGGTTTCAAATAATTCCTTCTTATCACCAAAAGCCGCATATAGACTTGGGCGCTGAATCCCCATTGCTGTTGTCAAATCACTTAAGGATGTTGCTTCAAAGCCCTTATCCCAAAAAATCTGCATTGCCGCTTCCAGTGCTTGATCTGTATCAAATTCCCGTTGTCTAACCATGTATTCACCTTCTTTGTGTATCGATCAGTATATAAATATACTAATCTAGATCCAACTCCCATGTCAAATCTATCTCGATTTATAAAAAGAAAATTAAACATTTCACTACAAATCTTGACATCATGTCAAAGCGTGAAGTATGTTTATTCCGAATCATAATGTACTGATCAGTACATTTAAATGCAACAATGTTCTTTCTTCTCCCCTTACTTAGCATATTCGAATACAGAAAGGTGAATCATCGATGCAAAATCCATCTCATCAAGCACATCCCTTCAGCGAAGGACGTCCGAGTATGTCCCGCCTTGTGGCGCTGTTATTTGCCCTGTGCAGCGGACTGGCGGTAGCCAACATTTATTATGCCCAGCCTTTGCTCGACTCCATTGCGGATGAGTTCAATATCACGCATTCATCCATTGGCATCGTTATCACCGTAACCCAGATTTGTTACGCCCTCGGTTTGTTATTACTCGTCCCTCTTGGTGATCTATTGAATCGGCGCAAGCTGATCATGATCCAGATGCTTTTATCCGTAATCGCCCTGATTACTGTCGGTACCTCATCATCCAGCCAGGTTCTATTCATTGGAATGGCTGCCATCGGGTTGCTTGCCGTCATTACACAAACACTCGTTGCCTTTGCCGCCTCCCTGGCTGCACCTTCAGAACGAGGGCGTATCGTCGGTCTGGTCACAAGCGGGATCGTCATAGGCATATTACTGGCGCGAACCATCGCAGGCACCTTAAACGACTGGATCGGCTGGAGATCGGTCTATCTCTTCTCTGCCAGTCTGACATTACTGGGCATTATCGCCCTGTTTCTTGTACTCCCAAAACACGAACACGAGCGAGAGAAACTCAGCTACACCCAATTGATTGTTTCTGTCCTGCAACTGTACCGTGAGCTGCCTATTCTGCGAACACGCGGCGTTCTCGCTATGTTAATTTTCACAGCCTTTAGCACCTTGTGGACTTCCATGGTTTTGCCACTAAGCGCTCCGCCTCTTTCCCTATCCCATACTGCTATTGGTGCCTTTGGTCTTGCGGGAGCTGCTGGTGCCCTGGCTGCTGCACGTGCTGGAAGACTGGCTGATCGGGGATTGGGACAAAAGACGACGGGCGTTGCTCTTGTCATATTGCTCCTATCCTGGCTGCCCATAGGCTATGTTCACCACTCATTATGGCTGCTTATAGCTGGGGTAATTATGCTGGACCTTGCCGTGCAGGCCGTACATGTCACCAACCAGAGTCTGATCTATGAAGTTCGACCTGAGGCGCAGAGCCGTTTGACTGGCGCTTATATGATTTTTTATTCGATAGGCAGTGCTATCGGCTCCATTGCTTCTACTCAAGTGTACGCATGGGCAGGTTGGACTGGCGTTTGCTGGCTGGGTGCAGGCGTGAGTGCCGCTGCGCTTCTGTTCTGGGCCTTTGATCGGTATATCCATCGGAATTCGGATCAATAAATGAACTTAATCCAGCTTATTCCATACCACGATAAACAGCGTGGCTAACGGACCAAATAACAGGGAAATCAGAAACCAGTTACGACCACTTCTGTTTTTTCCCTGAGCAAGTCCGGCATTAATAAGAGCAAGTGTGCCCCAACCTACAAAGTATTCGTTTTCCATCAAACCTCATCTCCTCCTAACAGAACAGTGGTCTGCTCTCCAAACTTGCTGAAGCTGTGTTCATGTCTCATGCTCTTGAAAGCACCTTTCTCTATCTGATCCACAAAGTGATACGGTCGATGTTACAATATGAATAGGCGCTTGGCCCTCACTGCAACCTATTGGTGATCAATGAAAGGAGTTGTATATGATTCATGAATGCGTCATCCAAAATCACAACGTTTCTAATGTTCTCCGGACAAGCGGAGGAAGCTATTCGCTGGTACACTTCTTTGTTTGCTGACTCGGACATTCAGCACATGTTTTATCAGGATAATGGCAAAGTTCTGCATGCCACTTTTACACTGAACGGGCAAACCTTTATGGCGATCGACAACACTAGCGCTTATCACGCATTTACTCCAGCCATCTCCCTGTTTGTTGAGTGCGAAACGACCGACGAGCTTGCCAGGTTGTTCGAAGCCTTATCCACAGAAGGAGAGGTATTGATGCCGCCGGCTGCCTCCCCCGTCAGTCAGCAATTCACCTGGGTCCAGGACCGTTATGGCGTGAACTGGCAGCTCAATTTGCCTAAAAAGGAAGATTAAGGTCTTTGCAAAAGTATACTCCTGGTCTCCATGAAGAACAACGCAGTGCATGAAATAAATGAAAAACGGGTCTCCTGTTATCTTATAGGAGGCCCGTTTTCGGTATGAATTCATTTGTTATTCAAACTTAGATAATTAATTCATTAATGGCAAGCGTGCGTTCTTTGGATAGATCACGATATTGTTCCGATTCCACCCTGATCAGTGGTTTGAAAATATCGGATGTATTGTTCATGACAATAACACCCCGCTCGCCGTTGCTCAGCAGTACTTGTTTACCAATAAAATTAGGAAGCAGATGCTGCATCAAGGCTTGAACCGGCTTCTCATTCAATTTGCCGAATCCCATCGCATAGATATCGCGCAAGTTGTTGATCAGGTTCGGATTGCTGCTTCCGTGACTGCCGGATCTCATCCCGATGTATATGTCAGCGACAGATACGATCTGAGTGTATGGATGAATTTCATCTTTCTTCAGTTGCATCGGATATCCGGTACCATCCTCCAGTTCATGATGCTGAAGAGCGACCAGCGCTGTAGCTTCATCCGTCATGGAACTTTTGATAATATCATGTCCATAGATCGTGTGACGCTGCAATTCGAGCTGTTCATCTGCGGTTAACGGTTCCATCTTGTTGCGTATCCGATGGGATACCTTGCATTTGCCGATATCGTGAAGATAGCCTCCACGACTGATCTGGTAACTCTCTTTTTGGGAATAACCAAGCCAGTTGGCCAGGTAAAATGACAACAGTCCAACCTGAATGGAATGTGTGTAGTTGTTGACATCATCCCGTTCCAGCATCATCAGGAGATGCACGACATCCTTTTGCTCGTCCAGTCCCTCCACCATCGGTTGAAGCGCATCGTCCACCATTGTTGCGTTGAACTTGCCCACAGTCAGTGCTTCGAGAAAAGCGGATTGATAGTTATGTACAGTTTGTATAAATTGGGATTTCATTTCTTCTTCAGGCGGTTCTTCCTTGGTGCTTGTGCTTGCTCCAGATGCAAATTTTGCTGCAGCAGCAAAGAATTCCGCTTCCGTGATCTCTTCCTCGCGTGGTTCAATATCCACATAGTCTACGCGGTGCTGCATCAGCAAGGTGATATCTTCACTTTTGATCACAGTACCCTGACCCAGAACGTGTAATCCCGCTTCGCTGAATGTATCCGCAGTTAGACGGTCTCCATCTTGCAGGTTCATAATATGGATTCTCAAATCGGTATTCCCCCTGAACAATCATTTATAGTCAACAGCACCCGTTAGATCGGGTCCCAAAAATCCCTATACTACTTTATATCGATAAATACATTCTTTTTCTCCATAGTCCAAACGACCTTAATCGTAAAAGGAAATACGAACGTATAAGACTTTATTCTCAGTTCCATTTTCAAAAAAGTCCCGGTTTGAATTTGGATTTAGATATCTGGCATCTTGTTTTACACATATATAACCAAAAAGCCCAAAAAAATCTTTGGGCTTTTATTGATTTCAACTATATTTTGATCGAGCTCAGACTCGCTCCCTGTACGAAAAAGCGTTCAATGCCTTTCTCAACAGATGGGTCGGGAATTAACGGTGGCGCCTGATGCGGCTTCACTCTGGCATCGATAATGATCTGGTCACAGCCCCAATGTTTATAGTTGTAACTGCTGTTCACACCGTACATATCATGGGACGGATTACTGCGGGTAAATGTCGCCCACAAGAAGTTGCTAAGATTCGCACTCAGGAAAGAACTATCGTCACCTAACACAATCATTGGACAAGAAGACAGATCTCCCTTTTCCTTCAGCATGTCCGTAAAAGCCTTCATTTCTTGTTCTGTATCCGCATAACTGGTGAACGGAGCACCCTGAACGGCTACAACCCCTGGCATTACGAGCTGCGGATTGCTATACCCCCGGATATCCTTCAATGTCTCCGGTACTTCACGGCATAATTCCCGTTTCTTGTCCCCATAGGCTGCAAATACAACCTTACTGCCGCTGTTCAACCCGGTTCCCGAGTAATCCAGAGTATCGATCGTTGTATTGGTATGGAAATGAATGTCCCGCTGCAGATCCATTCGTTCCAGGATGTACGTCAGGAATTCCACTTCCAGGTGCGTATCCAGCGGTTGCTGATCTTCTGCTGTGATAAACAAATACTTCGCCAGACTGAGCTGGCCTGTACCCAGAATACGACTCGCAATCGTCAGCAGCTCTGTTGGCTGTTTTACCGTCTGGTAGGGTGTATAACGCTCACTTCCGATCGCGAACAGAAGCGGATGCACTCCTGCTGCATCGACTGCGTGGACTTCTTTTACGCCCGGAATCTCCTGCTTAATGGCATCACCCGTAATTTCGTGAATCAGATCCCCAAATGCGGTATCCTCTTGCGGAGGACGACCCACCACGGTAAATGGCCAGATCGCATTCGGCTTGGCGTACACTTTATGCACTCTCATTAGCGGGAACGGATGGGTCAGACTGTAATATCCAAGATGATCACCAAACGGTCCTTCAGGCTTCGTCTCGTCCGGGTAAATATCACCGGTGATGACAAAATCGGCATCATTGCTGATGCAATATCCATCCTTATAGCTGTAACGGAAACGACGGCC
>Ga0153960_1000023_pt1 | contig 120623 bp, 105 predicted proteins | sample TSFL044MetaG_FD_102274 | JGI IMG/M metagenome (GOLD analysis project Ga0153960, IMG submission 102274) | Attine ant fungus gardens microbial communities from Florida, USA - TSFL044 MetaG | ecosystem: Host-associated > Fungi > Mycelium > Unclassified | place: USA: Florida, Withalacochee...
GCTTCTTTTCCGTTTTTACTAATTGAATCCATTTTTGCCTCCATAGTTGCATCTGTAATTCCTGACAATTATATAGTGTGCCAGGCGAAATAAAGGTTGGGATTATTTTAAAAAAATTTGGGCGTCCTACCGGATTCCTTCATACATGTATAATTACAAACATCAGAGGCACTATTAATTTACGAAATGCTGAATACACGGAAGGACAAATAAAGGTCGGGTATGAAGTGAATGGATTCAGTTTGAAAGAGTATAATGTTTCTTGTAAGCTTTATAATGACGGAAATTTAATTTCATCTTCTGGCTCGACAGATGGAGGCTTAATAGAATTAGACGAACAGCATTATTACTTTGTCGGATTTGAGAATATAGATCAAGTTAATCTGCCTGACTCTATAAATCTAACTGTGGAAATTACAGTGATACCAAATGATTCTGGACAAAAACCTTTAACAGCATCATTCAATGTGGACCTTGATAAAGAAATGTAAATAGAATCAAATATCATAATAGTTTTTCGTTTAATTTCCTTCTACACTAGTTGGTCTCCGTAATGAAACCATTCAACTAACGGGAAACGATAACTCAATAAACCGCCTTTTCACAAAGGCGGTTTTCTTATGGTCACAAATCAACATTAGAATGTAACATATCCATTTTTTTTAAAAGAGTATAGGGCTTTAAGCTAATCGTTGAAGATCACTTTTCGTCCGTCCTTAATAAACTCAATAATATCCTGGATCTCACAACCCAAAGCCTCGCTTATTCGATTCAGCGTATCAAACTTCACACCATCTGTTTCCTCATTATATAATTTGGCAATCCCATTTCTATGTAATCCGGTTAGTCGGGACAAATCAGCAATGTTAATTCTTTTCTCTCCCATAATACGTGATAAATGAATCTTAATCATACATGTTCTCCTCCAAACAAACAGGGATAACCCCATGATTGTAAAAGGCACCTCAGCCTAATATTGCCTGTTAAACATCACTTATCGTCAATATACTTGATTAAGTCGCCTGGCTGACATTCTAGTGCTACACAAATTTTCTCAAGGGTTTCGATTGTGATCGATTTGACTTCAAAACCGCTATCCGTCACCCATTGTCCAATGGTATTCGGACGAACTCCTGTTTTTTTAGCCAAAGCATACATAGACATACCCTTATCCTTTAGAACTTGTTCGAGAGTGAATTTGATCATCTGAAAACATCCCTTAACATAAAATATAGTAACTCTTGACGTTAATAACTAATTAAGTTATCATAACTCTATGAGTTATTAAACCTCTATAGTTCAATTCATAGAAAGTAGGAGAATGCATGATAGAATCTCTTGAATCTTTGGCAGAACCGTTAATCAGAACGCGTTTAGAGTTATTATACAACAATTTGTCACACACACAGCCTGATTATACCCAACTATCTGAAGAATCTGATCATTATTTTCATACCATTCGCCAAGCTTTACCTAAACATCTGGATAAGACCATTTTTTTATATGAAGATACTCAACTTTCTATGCAAACACTTCTGGAAAGAGAGATTTATTTACAAGGTTTTCGGGATGCTCTGCAGCTAATGAGCGAGTTACATATACACAGATTCTGACACCTTGGATTCTTACAAAATATGCTATAATCAATAAAGCAATGGAATGGGCTTAAAGGGTCGGTCGGCTACCTCGCCATGAAGGGAGGGATGCCCTGTGACAGTGTTTGAAGCAATCATGTTGATGCTTACATTTGGTACGCTCATCGTTGCCATTCTGTCCGATAAACGCAAATAGACCGCCCCCCTCGCAAAAGGATGCGGTCTATTTATGATCATCTTTCTAAGCGAAGCCCACCGCCCTTAAAAGCGGCTATGCTCAGAGAGTCGTGTTACCAGCACGGCTCTCTTTGCATTTTACGTCTAATCTGCTCTAATTATACCATACTCAAATCTTTGAAGTCACATATAAACCGTGTTAATCATCGTACATTCTCTTATATTCATGCCAGTATAGAACCTCAATACAATTGGACCAGTTTAGAATCGAACCAACAAAGTCCTGAATATCCAACCCTGGCATTTCATACGTCTCTTCTGTGTTTACTGAACCCGTTGCATCCTCGATCAAAGTGACTTTGAATCCTTCATGTTCCGCAGTTATTGCCGTAAATAGGCAACAATATTCTGTGTTAAATCCAACAATAAACACATGTTCCACGTGATGTTCATGTAGCCATTTCTTCAACTCCGGGTTGCTAAAAGCGTTAGGTTTACTTTTTTCCATAACCTTATGGTGCCCAGTGTCGACTACAATCTCCAGACCCGCAACATTCTTGTAAAAGAGTGAAGACCCCTTGTGATCATAGTCTACATGTTTCAAGTAAATGATCGGTTCATTCCGCTTGTCAAAATCAGTGATAACCGCTTCAATTTTGCCTAGCTGTGCTGTAAAATCCCTCAATGACGTAATCCCGTATTGCACATCCAATACAATCAGGGCTTTGTTCATATACTCTCCCCTTGCTTTAGTAGATCGATAGGCGTTTCCCCAAATCTACTCCTTCTTTCGCTTCTTCTCCTTAGCCTTCTCCACATTTGCCAGCACCCGAAATTCCACGATCCGGCGGATCAATTCTTCTGGCAATGGTTGATCCAAGGGAAATTGCACCGATCCTTTGGCTCCTTTATACCGTGAGAGTTCTTCCTTAAACGCTTCAATCCCACTGGCACCCGGGTAAAATCCGATATGCTTGGAGTACGCTGCAAAATGGACCAAGTTCCCATGCTCTGCATACGTTGGCATCTTGTAACTGATCTTCTCCACGGCATTGGGAGCGGAATCGCGAATAATCTGTCTTAATGATTGTAATTTGACCTGTACATCCGAAGGAAATTGCGAGATATATTCATCTACCAGCAGATCAAAAGAGGTACTCTCTGACATCTTGAACTCCTTCCACCACGTTCATTCGTGGTATGGGCATTTTTCACAACGTCATGGCTCGGCCATTTCGCATCAAATAATCTTCTTTCGTTTTGTAATCCGGCATGATACTGCCAACACGTCGCCAGAAGGAACGGTCATGATTCATGTGGTGAATATGGCACAATTCATGAATAATGACATAATCGATCACCTCTAGTGGAGCCATCGCCAAGCGGTAGTTAAACGTCAGCTTCTTATCCCAACTACAGCTTCCCCACTTGGTCGCCGATTCCACAATATCCACAGACTTCGGCTTCACCTTCAACTCCTGCTGATAACGGCCGATCCGCTCACCAATCATTCTTTTACACTCCGCAAAATAAAACTTCTTCAGATTCGCACGCAAATCCTCTTCCGAACGTCCCTCTACGTCAATTAACTCATGCAGCGCATGTTCTTTGCCAAAGAGTAGAAACTTTCCTTTACCCTCCTCTTCATATTCTTTCGCTTGAGGACCGTCCAACGCCTGCTGCATCAGAGCTGATTTTGTCAAAATCACTTCCCCATGCTGCGCAACAAGCTGCCGGATCATGTCTTCGCTGGTACCATTGGGAGCCTTGATTGTGACCATATAGGGTAAATCCATCGTAATGGAAGCTTTCTTCCGTTTTCCATATTCGATATGACAGTTAATGATGTGATTGTTTATTTCAATAGTTAGCATAACCTGCTCCACTTCTTCCGATATTTCAATTTCAAAATTTGGATTTATTCATTCAGATTGTAACCCATTCTATGACTCCATGCCTAATGTTCAACGACACTATATATCTTGTATTGAATTTTTATTCATAAATATGTATTATTATAAAATTACAAGATAGGAGGATAGATATGCTCCCTACAACGGATTTGAATCAAAAAACGATCGAAGAACTATCGCTTAACCACTGGCAGCCCTTATCCACTTTGCTTTTTGACGGATGGGTACTGCGTTTTGCACAGGGATTTACGAAGCGCGCTAACTCCATTCAACCTCTTCACTACTCTACCCAAGATGTGCATGAAAAGATCGAGCAATGTGAGCGAATCTACGCCTCCAATCAGTTAAGTACCATATTCAAAATTACGCCGTTTATCCAGCCGGAGCATCTCGACCAGCTTTTGCATGGAAAAGGGTATGATGTTGTGGATCTGAGCCTGGTCCAGACTCGGAGCTTGGAAACCATTAAGGAGCCCGAGCACTCTGATGTAAAAATGGACGAACAATTAACCGGAGAGTGGTTGGATCACTTTTGCAGACTGAATCAGACAAATGATCTGCATCGGGGAACGATGAAGCAAATGTTGAACAACATCCGTACGCGCACAGGTTTCATCTCGCTGTTCATCGACGGACAAGTCGTTGCTTGTGGATTCGGTGTGGTGGAACGAGGTTATATTGGGTTGTATGACATCATTACGGACGCTAACTTTCGGAATCGGGGATTGGCCGAGCAGATGATCCTTCACCTCTTGCATTGGGGAAAAGAGAATGGTGCTACCTCCAGTTACCTGCAAGTAGTTGCTAATAATGCTCCCGCATTAAAACTGTATGCCAAGCTTGGGTACTCGGAAATCTATACATACTGGTATAGGGTAAAGAAAGCCAAAATCTGATCTAGATCAGATTTTGGCTTCGAGCAATTTAAACAACAAAAAAGAGCTTGTTCTCAGCTCTGATTGCGCTCCAATTGTTTTTCAATTCCCAGCCTGTCGATCTGAATCCAGTACTCTGCAATTCTCTCATTCTCCACTCGATATACCGCACTCGCCATTTCAATCACGGGCAGGTTGGTCGGCGCATATCCATCCACATCTCCAACATGAATCCCCACTTGTCTCCAGCGTACATATACTTTATCTCCCTGTGCAAGCAACTCCTGAATCTGCAGCGAAAAATCTCCGTACGCCTCAATCATTTCCCTCACATGATCCGCATAGACGGAGGGCGTTCTTGTGACTGTCACTTCCTCTTCCGAGATCACCTGGTGAGCCAGTACCTGCTTGGCCATCAGTGTATCGGCATAATCAAGATTGCGACCCGAGCGCACTTCTTCAAAAAAAGTTCTGACAATCTGTTCTGGCGTCATCCGATCCACTCCATTTTTCGTTTTATCATGCATTGTACCAGATGTCTCAACAATTCTCACTCTCTCGCAAAGATCAATTCAACTAGCTTTTATACAGGATTCTCGCTCTATTGTATATAGTAATAATATACCATTACATATCTTGACAATAAGTCTATATAACCATAGACTAGCAAAAGACATTAGGGAATTAATAGGAGGTTTTGCTGATAAGAGGTTTGAAAATGGTTTTTAACCAGAAATGATAATCTTCGGTGTTGAGAAATTATTTTAGAAATTAGCCTTTGCAACAACTTAGAAAAACGAGAAAGTGGTGTACCATGAAACGTTTATTTTTGATTATGTTTACGCTCACCCTGTTATTGGCTGGATGCCAGAGCAATGACAAGGAGAGTAGTCCGTCCGAGAATAACCCCACAGAAATAGTAGAAGGTTCTAGCGTATTAAGTTTGAAGCAGAAGTACGGCTCTGAATCGAATAAAGCGATCATGCCGATGTATAACGTAGCTCAAGATGAAGAATTTACGTTTAAATTCAAAGCAGATCTGAAAAATAGCCGTATACAAGCAAGTGATATGATTAGTGTACATACCGATATTAAGGCCCTTGAATCCAGTAAAGTTTACGCCATACCAGAAATCAATGACAATAGTGTCTCCATTAAGCCTCTTGGATGGGGTGTTTTAACCTCGGATAAGTTACGGACACAGGAGAAGAGCACTTGGGGCGGTGCCCCCATTTATTACATTCGTATTAACTATGATTTGGATGCCGAGAAGCTTACGCTACTGAACCAACCAATGATCATTCCTTTCACAGTAAAATCAGAGCTGCCTGTTCCCAATCTCAAATATGAAATCGACAAGGATAAGCGCTTTAAACTGACTTGGGACAAGGTCGAAGGTGCAACCGAATATAAAATTTATAATCGTGCAGATCGAACGGTTATTTTTGAAACAAACAACATACCCTTGCAAGGAGCGGAGAAAGCCTTCAATGGAAGCAATCCATTGGTTTTAACCACAACAACGGAAACATCCTTTAATGACTTTATGGAAGACGGAAAAGGCGGTCTCGGCACCATTAATGAACAGATGACTTCCTATCAGAACCATGGTATGAAGGGTGAATATTATGTCACAGCGGTCAACGGAGATAAGGAATCCAATTTCAGCAACGGTGTTGCAACTGCCCCCCTCTCTTATCAGTTGCCGATGGCTTTAAAAGAACAACTGTATATGAAGAAATTGAAGAACATGAATGAATTGCCTAAAACAACAAGTATTGAGTACATTGATGGTTCGTTTTCCCAAGGAACGATTGTCTATGACACCACTGGTGTAGAAATTTCGGAGTTCAACGAAACGAATATTCCGTTTCACATTAAAGGAACAGCTCTGAAAAGTTACGTACGCGTAGAAAATATCACCCAAGAAGATCTCGAAAAATTGAATAATCAAACCGTAGCCGAGTCCAGTAACGGGCTGGTTGAACCGAAGAACGACACACCTTACGTCCCTGCCCCTGATGTGCCAACGATCATTAACAATCATGATGCACCTGCGACTGAGCCGGCAACGGAAACAGAAGCAGACACAGAACCGACGGTGGAAGAAACTCCATCTACGGAGTCCACAACCGATACTGGAACGTCAGAAGATAAAACTGATTCTGCATCCACCGAGGCTGGCGATGAAACTCCCGATAAAGCTTCTGATGAAATTACGAGTGAATCTCCTGATCCAGCTTCCGAAATTGAAGAGGATAATCTGGTAGATGAGCAGAAATCCAATACCCAGCAGATTGTAGAACAAGGCAATCAGGAAACGGTTCCTGAGCCGGCTACAGGCGATGCAATGATCAATGCAGATTCTGCATTGGAAGAAGTTCTGGCTAAAAACATGGTTGCTGCTCAAGACAAGATCTCATTAAAAGCTTTTCCAGAAGCCCAAAACTTCACAACGCTCTCGGATGTTGTCCTGAAAGTGATGTACCAGAATCCATTGATTCTGGGTGTGGAAGGTTTTGAATACAATTACGGTACACTTACCCTTTCGATCCATTACAATGAATCGGCAGATGTCATCCAGAAGAAACAAAGCGAGATTATTGCCAAAGCAAACGAAGTTGTTGCTTCCATCATCAAGGATGGCATGAAGGATGATGAGAAACGGAAAGCCATCTACGATTATCTGAACGATAACGCGAAGTATGATGATGCAGCATTGGAAAATGCGGAACAGAACAACTTTAAAAATGTCGATGCACAGTTCAATGATTCGTTTACCACTTACGGTATTTTGGTCAAAGGCGTTGGCGTATGTGCCAGCTATGCTTCCGTTTACAAACTGCTCTCCGATCTGTCTGGACTGGAAAGCATCGTCGTAACGGGAGCATCTAGCGGTGTTCCTCATGCGTGGAATAAGGTGAAAATCGGGAATGAATGGTTCCATGTGGATGCCACCAATAATCTGACCAATTCCGGTATTCCTTACTTCCTGTATAATGCAAATGATGAAACGGCTGCAAGCCAGAAAACGATAGCCGATAAAGATTACTGGCTTGATTCCGAACTCGCCCTGTTTAATGGCGAAAGTGATGCAAACGATTATTATGTACAGAACGATCTCGAAGTCGCTTCGATTAGTGAATACAAAACGAAGGCTGAGAGTGAACTGAAAAATGGAGAAAATCGGGTAATTCTCCGTTTTGCCTCACCTGTGGACTCTGATGAGCTGATGACAGCTGCAGGCGAAGCCCTCGCTGCGGTAGATGAAGCCCTTCTGAATACAGCGCAATTGGCCACGCTTGGCAGCTACGCCATTCTGGAGCCTAACCCTGATAAGAAGTAATGCAATAACCAGGAAAAATTTCATAACAACAAAGAACTCCATTCACCTTCATCGGGAATGGAGTTCTTTGCTTCTCTTGCCTATGATCACTAACCTAAGATTCATAGGCCCTTTTTATCCAAAATTACGGACTAACTGTACCGCCATTGGCGTTCAGTGTCTCACCGCTCACATAGCTCGATTCCTGGCTTGCCAGGAATACAAATGCTGGCGCCATTTCAGCAGGCTGCCCTGCACGACCAAGCGGAGTATTGGAACCGAAATCAGCAAGCTTCTCTACGGGCTGACCACCAACCACCTGAAGCGGTGTCCATACTGGGCCTGGTGCGACGACGTTCACACGGATGCCTTTGCTGCCGACTTGCTGGGCCAGTGCTTTGCTGAAGGTGTTGATTGCAGCCTTTGTTGTCGCATAATCCAGCAGGATTGGAGATGGCTTGTATGCCTGAATAGAAGACGTGTTAATGATGGAGCTGCCTGGTTTCATGTGTTTCACCGCTGCTTTGCAGAGCCAGAACATCGAATAGACATTCGTTTTGAACGTCGCATCAAATTGTTCTGTGGTCAGATCAGCAATCTGCTCAACAAACTGTTGTTTTCCTGCCACGTTGGCAAGAATATCGATCCCGCCAAGCTCTTTTACAGCAGATTCAATGAGATCTTCGCAGTATTTCTCATCCTTGAGGTCACCTGGAATCGCAACAGCCTTGCGGCCTGCTTCTTCGATCAGCTTGACCACTTCCTTCGCATCGGCTTCTTCTTCAGGAAGGTAAGCCAGGACGACATCCGCGCCTTCACGGGCAAAAGCGATGGCTGCTGCCCGACCAATACCGCTGTCCGCTCCGGTTACAACAGCTTTACGTCCGGTCAGACGTCCGCTGCCTTTATAGCTTTTCTCACCTGCATCAGGTACAGGAGTCATCTCACGCTGTAGCCCCGGCTCCTCCTGCTGCTGCTTCCAATCTGATGTTGCCTTCGGATATTGTGTCGTCGGATCTTGCATGGTGTGCTGGTCTTGATTAGCCATGTACAATTCCTCCTCGGATTAATTTACAATGATCACTACGATCACAGAATAACCTTACGATCGCTGTTATCCCCAGATTTTTTTCTCTCCTTTTATAAGGGGAAAATCCGGGGATAAAGGCGAACACTCCGTTTCTCCAGGTTATTTCTGCGCTCTTCGTTATCATGTAAATTTTAAATTTATTTATTATGTTGTTTTCATAAAAGTTGCACTCTTTCCTTTGTAACCGAGATGGGTGGAATTTAAACTGGCTCTGAACATTTCCATGGCAAACCTTCCGACTTTGAATCGCCAGTTACTGGAGGTTGTATAATAGATCCTGAGGTGATTTCATTGAACCAAAACAAAGATACCTATTCCATCGGTGAAGCTGCCAAAATGATCGGCTCAACTGTCAAAACGATTCGTTATTACGATGAAATCGAGTTGCTCCGGCCCTCTTTTCATACGGAAGGTGGTCACCGCCTTTATACACCGCAAGACGTTTGGCGGCTGGAACTCATCACAACGCTTCGCTATTTGAATTTTGGCATATCGGATATTCGCAAGCTGATGTCCGGTGAACTTGGCGTGTCACAGGCGCTGGATCTACAGATTGAAGCCCTGGAAACTCAGATCGGGACCATGAATTCCATGCTCTCCATTCTGCAACAAGCGAAACAGCATGAAAAGGAAGATACACTCCATTCTGGACATTCTCTAACCTATATTTCAAGCCTGGTGGATTCACTGACCGCCAATGCCCAAAAAAGAAAACAATTCGTTTCCACCAAAATGGAAGAATCTCACCTGCAGGATGGCATCCCACACGAATGGAGAGTTTTGTTTCTGCATTTTTTCGATAAATACTTGATGAAAGATACTAAGCTGTCTGCCCAGCAAACACTGGCGTGGAAGGAAATCCAGGAAATCATCAACGATCCGGCCTATATCGCCGATCTGGCCCGCCTCGAACTTCCCTTCTTCACCATGGCGAATCACCCACAGCTTGAAGCAGGCGCATGGGTGAAAAAAATGGAGACCATCCGCATTCGTGCCACCGAAGCTCTGGACAAATGTTGGCCGTTAGATAGCCCCACAGTGCAAAGCATGGTGTGGGATTTTGTGATGATGTACGCCAGTATTGAACATGCTGGAGATCCGGAAGCATTTTTTCGCAAACAAGCTCGATATATGCTCGACTCTGTAACAGAGCGCATCCTTCGTTTTAACAAGCTCTGCAAGATCGTGAATCCTGAATGGAGCCAGATCGTAGACGGCATTAATCTGTTGCAGGAAGGCATGCGACTGCGGTTAAAACAAATGGAAGAAGACTGAATACCAGTCCTCTTCCATTTTTAGATTCAACCTTTTTTCAATGAATAGGATGTGTGTTCTCCCACTTCACTGTCCAACTGGAGCGGTTGCCCTTTTAGATAGTGGTTAAAGAAGTCGATTGTTGTATCATTTACAATTTGGTGCGCTCCTCTTGCATTTACCCCCTGTGACCATTCGAGAATGGGAGATATCAGATAGAGGTCCGAGAAGCTTAGATGTTTGGTATTGCTCAGCTCCATCCAGTAGTTCCCTCCCGCGGTCACCGGTTCATAACGTGCATACACTTCTTCGTAGTATTTCTCGGCTTCCGGACGAGTGGTGCCCATAGCTGCAATCTCGTCGTCACTCATGACACTTGTACCTGCAACGGTTGTGTCCGCGCTCATCATGAGAAACGGTTTGCCTACACCTTCAGCAGGAATGCGCTTCTCTCCAAACAATACGCCATCCATGTTCATACCTGCTTTGACACGAGGATCATCCATCAGCATCTGTACGGTTGTTGCCCCGCCAAATGAATGTCCAAACATGCCGATGTTGTGCAGATCCATATGACCATTAAAACGCCCGTTTGCGTCATTGGCAGCCAGCTTCTCCACTTGATCCAGCACAAATTGCGCATCCTTCACCCATGTCTCGTTGAGCTTGTCCATATAACTGAACTGCAGTTGATTGAATCCTTCCTTGCCCTCCGATTCAAATTGCGCCACACGCCCATCCGGGAACACCGAGACCAGACTGCTGTACGTATGATTAATACCCACAACAATATAACCTTGGCTGACCAGTTGCTCCACCTGGAATGTATTTTGGTTCTCATAACCATTCAAGCCATGAGAAAAAAGAATGACCGGATATTTGGCTTCCGCATCAGACAATGATGCCTCCTGAATAGCATGGGTTTTGACTTGACTCAGGCTAGAAAATAGAAGCTTTGGCAGCTTCAGCACACTATTAAAGGCTGTTGCATACACTTTCGGATCATTCACGTAAGGAGCCGTTTTTCCCTTGGTGTCTTTATCCGTTGGATACCAGATCTGCACCATCAGTTCCCGTTTATCTCCGGCTGCACTGGTTAGCAATTCCTCTCGGCTCCCATCCGTCCAATCGTAGGATACCGTACCGATTCCATAAGGTCCTGTTGGTTTATCAAACGAAAATACCGGGAACAGAAGTGGCAGCCCCATCGTCACGGCAGCGTATACCAATACCAACAGCGATGTTCCGATGATTCGGACACGTCCGAATTTCCGCACCTCGGCTGATTTTGACCTCTTAGCGATTAACACAATCAGCGGAACCAGTGTGAGCAGATACGCCGGAATCATGGGCCAACGCAATCCCTCAATTACCCCATGTACCAACAATAATACAACCGATATGACCCATCCTCCCCACACCATTTTCCGAGGTTTGTTTCGGCCCCCAATCAACCACACCAGCATCACTACATTGAAAATAAGATAAATCCATTCTAGTGTTCTCATTATTCCTTGCCCCCTTCTCTGCTACAATTAAAATTAAAATATATCGTGCAGCAGCTCTTCTATTTCCAATCATAAAACCTCCAGTTACAGGAGATTCAAGCATGAATTTTGAAAATAAAAAAATGCACCCCCTGTATGACATTGGATCTCCCGAAGGTTCTCCCATGTAATCAAGGAATGCACGTATAATATTACGATATTAACATTAACGATTTGATAATAAGAGGTTAGTGATCTTCGCCTGCATCTACCCGCTGTCTTTTTCCTATGCCAAATACGAAATATCCGATCACAACGATCGCCATAAATGTAGCCCCCACAATCAGGGGTAACCGCGTATCCGGGTTAAATGCCATACCGATAATGACGAGCGTCAGATATACGATGATGATATAGTTGCTAATCGGGAACCATTTGGATTTAAAATTGTGGTCTCCCATCTCATTGCCCCAACGCTTTCTGAACCTGAACTGGCTGAAGGCCAGTGCGAACCATGGAACCATCCCCGGAAGAACACTTGCGCTATAGATGTACAGGAACAGTTTGGAGTCCGGCATCAGATAGTTGAGTACCACACCCACCAGCAGCAAGGAAATCGTGATGATAATACTGTTGCGGGGAACCCCGCCTTTGGACAGCTTTTTGAAAAAGGCCGGTGCCTGTCCATTCTCCGCAAGTGTGTAAAGCATACGTCCTGCACTATAGATCCCACTGTTACATCCCGACATCGCGGCGGTAAGCACGACAAAGTTGATAATTCCCGCTGCAGCGACAATCCCGACTTTGGCAAACGTCAGTACAAACGGACTTCCCGTCTCTCCCACTTCATTCCAAGGGTACAATGTCACGATGACAAAGATGGCCCCAACGTAAAAAATGAGAATACGCCACACGATGTTTTTGATCGCTTTACGCAGCGTGATCTTCGGATTTTCTGCTTCACCTGCCGTAATCCCTACCATTTCGACACCCTGATAGGCTGCCGTTACGATACACAGGGCAAAGAGGAAACCTTTGATCCCTCCTGGGAAAAATCCGCCATGGCTCACCAGATTCGATAGCCCAATGGGCTGCCCTCCGTTCCCCCAGCCGAAGAAGATCAGTCCGGTTCCGATCACGATCATGAAGACAATCGCCGTCACCTTGATCAATGCAAACCAGAATTCGAATTCACCATAGTACTTTACCGCTGCCAGATTCGCTGCCGCAATAATAAGCACGCCAGCCAAGGCAGGCAGCCATTGTGGAATATCCGGGAACCAGTAACCTACATATATCCCAATCGCGGTGACTTCCGCCATACCAACCGTGACCCAGAGGAACCAATAACTCCAGGCAGTCAGGAACCCGGCGAGTGGACTGATATACTTATGAGCAAATGTGGCAAATGAACCGGTAACAGGCTCCTGAATCAACATTTCCCCCATAATCCGCATGACAAAAAAGATAATGATCCCGGCCAGCAAATAGGCCAGCAGCACCGAAGGACCTGCCCATTTGATCGTGCTTGCCGATCCCATGAACAATCCAACGCCGATCGTACCCCCGAGTGCAATCAGCTCTACATGGCGGGGCTTTAGCCCTCTAGATAGTTGCTTTGATTCCAAACGATTCTCCCCTTTTCACATTCACATTAACGCAATGCAGAATTACTTCACCAAATTGTACGAGATGTGCCGCAGAAATACAACAAGGAATGTAAGGAAGCGGATTCAGGACACAGTAACATAAATAGAGCTACCAACAAAGTTCGTACAATCTCTCCTGCCATTTAATCCGTTTCACAACTGTATTTTATTGGTATAGCTACAATAATAAAACAATCGACCTAGGGACAGCCATCGTAACAACAACAATTACAACGGCGGTTCAGCCTACTACAATCCTGGCACTCTGGTCACGGTGGTAGAACGTGTACCAGCGTCCACGACGTTGTACCCTTCCGTATCCTATACCATTTCCTTCAATTAACAATACAACGAACACATAGTATCCATTCTTATACACAGATTCAAATACATGAACTCTTTCAGTTTTAATCAAAAATGCACCTCTTAGAAGTACAAATTGGAGCCTGGCCAAGGAATCCATAAACTTCTGTTAGGGTGCTTTTTTCTGTGAACGGTGAGGCTCTATTTATAGTAAACTGGTGGAAAGATCGAATCATCCGGGAGGTCTGCTTATGCAAGAGCAACATGCAGCACGAGTGGAATTATTCGTTAACAACACTCAGATCATCAAAAAATCATTCAAGTGGCAAAATGTGATGATGCATCGTCTGGCAGCCCTTTTATATGCAGCGGAAAATAAGTATGCCGATGGCGAGGCCATTCGCCAAAGTCATGAATTGATTAAGCAAAACACCAATCTTTTTTCGGCCTTCAGGGGAAATTCGGCGATCAGTATCGCCACCTTACTCTCGCTTACGACAGATCAGGAAAAGAAGCTGGAAGACACCCTGCTTATCTATGATCTGATGAAAAAAATCAAATTTCGTACGTCCGATTTTCTGGTTATCGCCGCCTATCAGATTGCAGCTCACGCGACCCCTGAGCAATTTGAGCACAAGGTGGAACGAGCCAAAGCATTTTATGATCACATGAAGGCCCAACACCGCTTTCTTACCGGACAGGACGAATATATTTTTGCAGCTATGCTGGCCCTTTCCGATCTCGACGTGGAATCCGGTGTGACCCGTATGGAGCAGCTCTATGTAGAATTAAAACCTGAGTTCTCACCAGGAAATAGTGTGCAGGCATTAACGCAGGTACTGGTCCTAGGCGATGATAATCCGGAGGCGGGCGCTCATGTAATAGCGTTAAATGAGGCGTTCCGCAGACGGGGAATACGATTAGACAAAATGTACACCCTGCCGGCTCTGGGAATCCTCTCCCTACTGCCCGATGACAGAGATACGTTGGTAGAGCAAGTTGAGGAAACGTATGAGTGGTTGCGTACACAGAAGGGCTTTGGTGCCTGGTCAATCAACAAACAGGAATTGCTGCTGCTCTCGTCCTCGCTGGTGGCAGTGCAATATGTGGAGGATCTTCGAAACGGCGTCCTGACCACGACGGTCTCCACTAGCATCACCAACATTATCATTGCCCAACAGGCCGCCATGGCCGCTGCTGCAACATCGGCTGCCGTCGTAGCTTCGACTTCATCGAACTAAGTAAAGGTCATGACATGCATCTTACAAAATAAAACAGGCCCTCTGGAACCATCCAGAAGGCCTTCTTCATTTGAATCCAATTGCTGTAAGCCATCACTACTCAACAATTCCCATATCCCGGAACTCTTCCACGAAACTATTTAACCAATCCGAACCATAATCCAGCGCACCCATATCACTTTCGATAAAAGCAACATCAAGACCCATAACCCAGAATCGGCGAGCAATAATAAAAAGATCAACAGCCTGTTCATCTTCAGCAGAGAAGCTTCTTACCGAACGATACCCTGCCATCAGCGCACTCCATAACTCTTCTTTTTGCTCACCAGACTGTCTCTTTCGAGCCTTCACCTGCGCCAGATCGTAGGCACGCCAGCCTTTAGCCGCCCACTCAAAGTCATAATGGATGAACTGATTCCCCTGTTGAAAAGCGTTATTGTTCCCATGCATATCGCCATGGCACAGCCCCGTGTCCAAACCTTGTTTGGATGCGACGCCGATGCGTTCTTTTAACTCTCTAGCAAACGTATTTAGAAATGATACTGCTTCATTTTTTTCACCGATGTAGTTGATGATTCGTTCAAGAGGCTCGTCAATGAGAAACTTCGTATCCAACTCATATCGCGGCTGCTCCAATACCACTTGGTCCATCGCTTTATGCAGCTCAGCCGCAGACTGACCAAAAGCGTAACACGACTCTTCATCTTCAAGGTTGTTCTCAATACCCTCAATATACCGAAACATCACAGCAACCCGCTTGCCTTCCGCGGCCTCCAACACCGTATATCCAGTATGATCTTTCTTCTCGATGTATTCTCCAATATCAGTATGTACTGATGAACCTAGAATGCCCTTTAATTGAGATAACAGGGAGAGTTCGTACTGAACATCAGCCTCCGTAATTTCAGTACGGTAGACTCGCAGAATATGCATGCCAGTAGATGTAGTTACCCGGTAGGTATCATTTAACCCTCTCAGCCAAAATAAACATTCTTCCCACGATCCGATGTCGTATTGATCACTCAATACAAGCTCCAGATATTTAGGGTTGAGCACTGAACGTAAAGCAGTCGGTTGATTGAACATATGTATGCTCCTTCAGTTTGATATGATCATCACTATATTTACAGATAAATGATCCCTTCATCTATCAACCTATAACATAGTATATTTTTAATTTATTTTCCAGAATATATATTTAATCAAACTTATCCAAGACTCTTCAACATATACCGGGAAACCATTGAATCGATAAAGAATCCTACACAATTTACTATTATGGGAGAATGAGCTATGGGAGAATCAGCGGGCGGAAATATTACGCTTAGCTTTGCACAATGATTAAATCCCCAAAAATACTATAACCCACTTGTAAATTATATTATTCCGGGTATAATACTCGGTATATAGAAAAGCGTAGCTGACTGGAGTGAATAACGCCATGGATTCTTTGACACAAACTTGGGTTAACGATTATTTGGACTTATATAATTATGCCCGTACCATAGAAGACTTGGAATGGGCTGAAGATATTCTCAGGAAGCTTCAAGATCAGAAGGATGCGTTGCTGGAGGAAGAACGAAAAGCGATAATGCTCCGTGAGCTGCTTACAAGCTACGACCGAATCAACAAACAACTGGTGGACATTTTCAGCAAGCTGAGAGTCGCTTCAGAAGGTTACCAGACTGAGTCTTTACAGGAGCAATGGTTCAAATTGAAGCTAATGCGGATTGATATCTCTCGGAAGATTCTTCAATATAAATAATATAAATAAGAAAAAAGCCGGTCTGCAGTTCGTCTGCTTAACCCGCCTTGATTAAAGGCTTACTATTCTTTTGATGCGTACAGTCAACTGTTCCGCACATATGTAAAGCCCGCCAGCTTTACATAAAATGAATAATCGATAATTACATGGATGCTTTCTTCATGTTGCTCATCATGCCCATCATTGTGGTCATCATTTCGTCGCATTCTTGCATACAGGACATCATTTTATTCATGTCCATGCCTTCCATCATGCTTTTGTCTTCCATGCATTCCATCATCATCTTCATGGATTTCATCTTGCACATCATTTCTTCCATACACATGTTCATCATCATGTTCATACACATATTTTCCATTTCAACTTCCTCCTTTCAAATATAGTAAACTTCCTTTTTTTAGCATAAACGATTCCCCATTTAAAAGCAATCTTTTTCCTCTTGCCTTTTCTGTAAAATCGATGTATAATACGCACTTCACTTATCAATCCAGTCGGAAATAAAGGCTTTTGTGGAGAGACGATCTCTCCGCAAAGGCCTTTTTGTATGCCTGCTTAAGTCTTGAATAACTGGATGATCTATCAAATTTATCCTTGTTCAGCAAATGTAGGTCCTTTACAATAACTTTAGAAATTCCCGTATATCGATTTCTTTATCAAACGATATCCATATATGGTATAGGACTTCTTAATTACGATATAAGCTCTTACTTGAGTTTATATAAAAAAATGATACAGGAGGCTATCAAATGTTCAGATTCATTTTACCGTCTTCCAAGCTAGTATTGCTTTGCTGTCTGCTGGTGCTTACAACGGTAAGCATGCTGTTCAACAGTCCAAAGGCGTTGTCCCATGGTTACGTAGAAGGGCCGGCGAGCCGAGCAGCACTCTGTGCTTCGGGAGTCAATCAAGATTGCGGCAGTATCGTGTATGAACCCCAAAGCCTGGAAGCACCTAAAGGCTTCCCTACTGCAGGACCTACGGACGGCCATATTGCAAGCGCTAACGGCGTCTTCCCTAAGCTCGATGAGCAATCCGCTACACGTTGGTCGAAAGTGAATATGTCTAGTGGCAGTAATACGTTTACTTGGAAGCTGACAGCTAACCATTCCACGGCAAGCTGGAAATATTATATTACGAAAACGAACTGGAATCCGAATGCACCTCTATCCCGTGATTCGTTTGATCTGACACCTTTCTGTTCAGTTCCCTATAATGGCAGCCAACCACCATTTAGCTATACCAACTCATGCAACGTACCCGAACGCAGCGGTTATCATGTCATTCTAGCAGTCTGGGAGGTTGCGGATACTCCCAACGCCTTCTATAATGTCATCGACGTAAATTTCTCCGGGACAAACCCGGTTGATAATGTGGCACCAACACCTCCAGCTTCACTTGTGGCAACTGCAACTGCTGCGACCAGTACATCCTTATCGTGGAAGGCTTCCTCAGATAATGTAGGCGTAACGGGGTATAAAATTTACAACGGGACTACCTTAGTAGGCAATGTATCTGGTACAACTACAAGCTATACCGTAACAGGGCTGACAGCAAACACGGCATATACTTTTACTGTCAAAGCAGTCGACGCAGCAGGCAACGAATCTGCGGCCAGTAATAGTGTAAGCGTTACCACAACTGCACCTCCTGCAAACGACACTACCGCACCCACATCTCCAGGCGGTCTGCATGTAATGGGAACGCCAACCGCGTCCAGCATTCAACTGATGTGGACGGCATCTACGGATAATGTAGGAGTGACAGGGTATAAAATTTATAACGGCTCTACTTTAGTTACAACGACATCGGGGACGGCAACGTCTTATACGGTAACCAATCTTGAAGCGAACACAACCTACAACTTCTCGGTTTATGCTGTTGATGCAGCAGGCAACCAATCAGCTGCTAGCACAGTCAGCGGTAAAACAGCCGCAGCTGCTACTGCACCTGCATGGGCAGCCAATACGCAATACACAGTGGGTACAATCGTGAGCTACAATAACCTGACATACAAATGCCTCCTTACACACAAGTCTCAAGTGGATTGGATCCCTTCCGCAACACCAACCCTCTGGCAGCTGCAATAACGGGATTGACTGGAGGATTAGTTAAAAAAGAAGTGCTTTTAGATTCTGCTTACAACCACAGCCGGTCCATGTTTAGAGGATCGGCTGTGTATTACACCATGCAAAATAAGACGCTTCAGGAATTAGTCCCGAACGTTAATTTCAAGAGCATTTCGTTCTGGCCAACATCATACTCAAAGCCTGATTATTGACCAGAAAATCTTCCATCGGTTTAGATGAGCTTCCATATTGATTGCAAGTGTTGAATATCACCTGTTTTTTATCTATAATGCCATAGCTAACAATGCTGTGATCCAGACGTGCAACCAAATACATAAAAGCTTCAGGCACAGCGTAGATGGAATCAATTGAATTTTGCAGGAGGGCTCCACATCCCAAAATTCTTTAAACTGCTCCAGATCGATCTTCTCCACACATTCCACCGTGCAGGTTGTTTGCAGTATGAATTTATCTTTTTCCAACTGGAAACATATGAAAATCCCCTTTGAATTTTAAAGTTATGTTTACTATAGAGCTGAACTGCGGATTGATTCGTTAGATTGGATGACTTCCACCAAACATATGCCCTAAAACATTAAAATATATCATAATGAAAGACAGAACTATAGAAATTGGTAGAACAATCAAAAATCTTAACGGACTTTGAGGAACAATAAATAATAAAGTAATGACCATGATCAGATATATTCCCATAAGTATAGGGATCAAATAGTAGTGAGTGTGCTCAGGTAAGTAAGCGTGCCGCAATTGAAACCCTTCTGACAGCAAGGCTGTAATCGGAAGGGATAAAATCAAGCTAGATAGGATTCCGTAGCCACGTGCATACCACATTACATAAGCGCATACTGGTGATATCAACGCGCATATCCCCCAAAATACAATTTCTCTCTTGGGGAAAAAGTGCAAAAAAAACACGGTGTACACATAGTAAACAGTTAACAGCGATACAAAAAAGGAAAATATCTTTACTGCTGCTAATTTGGGAGAATAACTAAAAACCGATAAGAGTGTTGCAACAAAAATCCATATACCTAAACGTCCACCGATAGCGTCAAATATGGGATTAATCCCCTGTGCATCTACAAGCTTTGCTGCTAAACCTAAAATTACCCCGATCACTATCGCACTTACAATGGAAAAAAATTTTTGTTCAGTTGTTGAATTGTTTCTAATTCTAATTTGATTCAACTTATTATGTATTTCCACTTTAACCCTCCAATTTCCATAATTATCATATACTTTAACATGATTTATTTGATATTTTCATATATTTTATGAAATAACCCTATTTTTAAAAATTACAGAAGTTTACATAGCGCGGTATCTTCCAATGGTGTTAGATGAATACCCTTTCTATACAAAAATTCATCCCAACTGAATAAAGATTACCTTCCCTAGTAAATATAGACGAATTGGAAGATGTTCATGGTTGAGTCATAGAACAGGTTTACTTTTATGGTTTACATTATAAAATATTCAAGAGTAAAAATTCTTTTTAGCCAAAATAGACCGCTCCCTAGTCAGGAAACGGTCTATGCAGAAGATATTCTATGAGGACATCGATTTGGTTACACCAATCTTGGTGATGACCGTATCATACGGAGCCAGTTCGAGCGTTTGTTTTCCGTAGTCCGTATCAATTGTCGTGGTTTGAACCTGATCACTATTGTTGATCACAACCAATATGTTACTTTCCGGATAGTAAGCACACTCGGTATACAGGTTATCCGGGATATACTTCGTTTCATCGTACTCCTTGCCTGCAAAACGAATCAGATTCAGCAGCAGCCTTGTGTTCTCCCAACTGAATTCGAATGAAGGCAGGTAGATTCCTTTTCCTTTACCAAAATCATGTGCAGACAATGTGATCATACCATTCGTTTCATCCACCACAGCAGCTTTTCCATCGGTAAGATATATGTTATGTTTCGGCGTTATTCTTGCCCCTTCCGGCAACAAACCATGCTCATCGCGAGTCTCATATGTCCATTTTCCATGAACCACCCTGGCGCCAGTATCCTCATCCACCCCAAGAACATGTGCCATTCTGAAAAAGCAGTCGTACCCTTCTACCGCCGATGGCTGGTTGATGCCAATAAAGGTACCGCCTTCATACACCCATTGGGTCAGCAGGTCCACACATTGGAGGTCATTCCAATGCTCTCCGCCGCTCCAGGCTGAACCGGCAGAGCCGGCATTGATCACGACATCTATATGCTGCAGTACACCCTGACGGATATCTTCAAAATCAATGAACTGCACTTCAACCGGTAAGCCCGACAAGGCTTCATTTACATGAATCAAGTCATGCATAACCGTTTCATGGAAATGGCCGGACAACGTCCACGATCTTAGTTTGCCCCAGCTATGCAGAACAGCTACCCTCGTCTTAATCTGATAGGGCTTGCCTGCATGATGCAGCTCTTTTATTTCCCTGAACTCGTCGGCAATCTTCTCAATATAATCGCAAAAGTCCGGGTAAGGCTCAACCAGATGCAGATATCCACCCAATCCAATCCGGTCAATCGGCTCTCTGAGCAAAGCGCGTCTGATATTGATCCAATACTTTTTGGCATCCAGCGTGGGGTCTCCTCCCTCTTTAAAGGTCGGAAGTCCGCCTAAACCCACCGGAAACAAGTAGGGATGCAGACGAATCTCATGGGTATCCACGTTAACACCCGAACACATCCTCGCCTCATAACCAGAGAACACACATTTAATCATCCCATCGAATCCAAACTCCTGAAAACGGTCATTGTAAGGCTCCATGCCAACCCAGCTGTCATCATAGAAGACATACGCCAGCTTGCCGTGGTTATGCACGATATCAATTAACTTCTTCCCAAATTCGATGACAAAATCATTAATAAATGCCATCCAGTCCAGCTTGCACTGGTCCGCAGGCATATGAGTGACCCGATATTTGCCGCCATTCACAAAATCCTCAGCCGATAGTGAATACCCATATTTTTGAGCAAACAGATCAAGTGCCCTTGAACTTACCGTGAAATCATATGAGCCCCAATCCGAGAAGAGATGGCGATTACGCTCGTCGCTGCCCCAGATCCAGGCGAAATTATAAAACAATGAGGTGAAACGAACCACCGTTGTTTCCTGATGCTGCTGACACCAATCCTCCATCCAATCCAGCAGATATGTCTGCGTTTCCGTATAGATCGGATCAATTTGCATTAAATGCTCCTTGTCCCAATGGTTCGTGGTGTGATTGTACATCGAAATCTCTTCCCAGATCCGATAGGCCATGAAGCTTACCGTGTATTTGTGCCAAGGAACGATGCCGGTAATGACTACATGGCCGGATTCCCTCTCATAATTCCACTGTCCTCTTGGCACTTCCTCCCCGGTTGTCCGGTCAAAGACCTGCCAATACTTAAACGCCTCTTTCGAATCATTCACCTTGAATTGTTCAGCAAAAAAATCCTCCATCAGATAGAACGATACATAATCTTGTACAGCTACCTTCGGATTCGTAATTAAAAAACATTGCTGGAGTTTATCTTGATTTCGGGATGCCCATTCATTATGATCCCGGATGATGCAGATCGTCGAATAAATGCCATACCCCGTATTAATAATCTCATCGGATAATTGTGTGCCGTCACTGTCACGAATGACATCGGCCCCCCACCGTTCGGCAAGTTCCAAAGTCAGTGCCTCATAACCGGATTCGCCGGGGAGTGTAAAGGAGCCTTTGATTGGTTTGGACAACATGGTTCCCTCCCTATTTCAACATGTCGGACAGGAAAGCAAGCGCCAGGCCCTGACCCCAGCCCTGAATCCAGTCTTTTGGAATATTGCGATATCCATCCCGATCCTTCATCACCGCCGTACCACCCGATACACCAAGCACACGTCCATCTTCACTAATGTTATTCAGGATGCCTTCCAACGCCTTTTGCACGTATTTGGTATGTAGCGGATTACCATTATTGATCATGGCTGCTGCAATACCAGCGGAAGCCGACACTTCTTCATACGATTGCTCGTCATCCAGAACTGTCCGCCACAAGCCATTCTCTGTCTGCACGAGCTTCAGAGCTGCCAGTTGATCCCGCAGTGAGCATTCCACGTCCATGCACTGTGGATATAGATACCAGTCCTTCAACTGTGGTTTTACTTGCGACATGGTGTAAGCGCCCCAAGCGTTCGCTCTTCCCCAATACAATCCGGACATATGGTCCTTGTTGACGTTATTGTAGCCGTGGTACCAGAAACCGCTGCTCGGATCTTGCAAGTATTTGATATGCCAGTAATATTGATTCAGAGCATCCTGGATCATGTCCTGATCCTTTATTTTGCTTCCTACACGGAGCAGGAAAAATGCCGCCATAAACAAGGTATCCGCCCATGCCTGCTCGGGAAAATCATTGGAAATGGATACGGTATGCTGCAGCACGTTATCTCCGAATCGAAGCGCATGATTTTGAAGATAATCCACCTTGCTCATTACAATATCCCAGTATTTCTGGTTCCCTGTTTCTTCATATAAAGTAATCAGCATATGGCCCATGGCACATGTATTTACGGTCCAGTCCGGCAAGCCCAGCTCGATGTATTCATCCGCCCATTGGACAAGCCTGTCCAAGTACTCTTGATTGCCTGTCGTTTGATAAGCTCTGGATACACCATAATACGCCACACCGCAAGGCCAATCCCACGTCAAATCCATCGCCAGTGTTTTTTTCGTAACGTTATCAATAACGTTTAAAATTTCTTCCCTGTCATATTTCACTTGAAGCATCGGTGATTCCCCTCTCGTAGCGCACATGCCCCCAAATGCGCTTGAGAGCTGTCCGTCCTTAGTTTGAAAACGCTTTACTTATTCCATTGTACGCAGTAAAATAGTGTCAATCTAAGCATATTCGCAACAAAACTGCGCAATTTCAATCATTTATGAATGGGAGTTATCGAATGTGCCCAGAAAAAAGCAGCCCATTATTGAATACCGCCACTATAGCTTGCCGATCCATTTTCCAATTCTGCTGTTAAGCGGTGAACGTTGGAAAATATCCGATATCAAAAGTGAGCATCTTCATTTCCACAACCATTTGGAGATTGGTATTTGTCATTCGGATAGCGGCATTATGGAGATCAAAGGCGAATCTGTACCTTTTAAAGCCGGTGACGTGACCTTTATCCCCAGATATCTTCCTCATACAACGTATAGTTCACCCAATGAAGCCAGCTTATGGTCTTATCTCTTTTTCTCGCCCGAGGACCTCTTTCAACAATCGTTTAAGAACAGTGCCTACAGTAACTTTGAGCCCAATTTGAGGGCAATTAAGGGATTAAACTGCATTTTAAACAGGGAGGAACATCCGAGGATTTATACCCTTGCGACATCTGTGGTAGAGGAATTAAAGCAGAAAAATCCTTTTTATCAGGAAAGTGCCTATGGCTTATTATTATCCCTTTATATCGAACTTCTGCGAATCCATTCCCGGAATGAACCCTTGGCAGATCAAGAAACGCAGCATAATCTAAAAGGTGACCTTGTTATTTCTCCGGTTCTGGAGTATATCACCAAAAACTATATGTTGCCCATAACTATCGATTTTCTCGCTGATCTGTGCCACCTAAGCACCACTCATTTTCGAAGAAAATTCCATGACATTATGGGAACCGCACCTCTGGATTTCCTAAATAGCACCCGGATTGAAGAAGCCTGCAAGCAATTAAAAAGCACGGACGCTTCCATTCTTTCAATCTCCGAACAAGTCGGTTTTCAGTCCATTTCCAGCTTCAATCGCTGTTTCTCCAGACTGATGGGGAAATCGCCGAAAGAATGGCGCAAAGGCGCACAGTCTGAAGTGCAATCTGCGAAAGCCTCCATTTTGGAGTTTACGGGATGGGTGTAGGATTAAAAGGAGGAAAATTGGTAGCCACCTTTAACTTTCAATGTCAATCCAGTGCCCCATCCCAAAGAACGCAGCCTAAAAAGGTTGCGTTAATGTTTGTATGTTCTCCTGTGTTCGCGTTTGCTTCTTCTAACGTTTACCATGGTGTACTCATCTACCCAACTCCACACTCATGAAGTATTAGACACATTTATGGCTACATGGTAAAATAAATCAGAATATCCATTTTAAAACGAGGTATAAAAAGATGATCATCTCACATAATCTAGCGGCTTCAAACACGCTAAGAAGAGTACAGGAAAGCTCGAAGGCCGGTTCGAGTCACATGGAGAAACTATCCTCTGGATTTCGGATCAACAAAGCATCCGATGATGCGGCAGGTTTGGCGATTTCCGAAAAGATGCGAGCACAAATCCGAGGGTTAGACCAAGCATCCAGAAACATTCAGGACGGCACCTCAGTCATACAGACTGCGGAGGGGGGCCTCGATGAAATAACCAGCATTTTGCAACGACAAAGAGAACTGATCATTCAAGGATTAAATGATACCAACACTGATCAGGATCGGCAAATGATTGACCAAGAAATAAGGCAGCTTACGAATGAACTCGACAGCATTTCCACAAAAACAGATTTCAATACCATCAACTTATTAGCTAGAGACGATTACGAAATACTTGCCGATCGTTCCAACAGTAATACCTTTCATACCGTCAGCGATCCGCCTCCAACAACAACAATACATAAGTCCGTGGTGTACAAACCACCAGGGGAGCCCGAAGAACCAAGGCATCTGGTAAGCAGTATAGAAACATCCGTAACAAGCAATACACTCTCCAATACAAGTGCCATTACTCCGATTGTTTTACCTGATTCAAGAGAGGGGTACAACGAATACACGGTCGACACCAACACAACGACTGTAACAGATACAACCACTACGGTCTATGAAAGTCTGGTGCTATCTAATGACCCCAAATATTCGGAACCTAGTTATTGGTATTCCGTTGGCATGAACAAAACCAGCTTCGGTCCGGAAAGCTTTGCCGATCTTTATGGTTCAATGCTTGAAAACGTAGAAGTCAACGGAAGCACGAGGGCCTTAGAATATACCTCTCGCAGTAACCGAGGAACTGTTCCAGCTTGGGACCATATGTGGTTTCCTGGAACCAATCTGTCTATAACGAGATTCCGAACCATATTGCCCGATAACTCCATGGAAATTAAATATGTCATCAATAATGGTGACCCTTCGGACTCCAATTTTAAACTGAGCAATGTAATGGATCCCCCGGTTGATTCTGTAATCTATGATGCGAGTGGTAATCCATTGCCTGCTGGAAGTAACGCATTTACTCCCCCGTCAGGAAACACGTTTAATATGAATGGGACCAACGCTAACGCTGCCATCATATTTGATGATTCACTCGGTTTTGCATCCCCGACGGAGCTGGTAGTAAATAATCCAGTCGGGGGCCAACCCCAAATTAATTTCGATTGGGATCTTACAATCCCTGGCGGTTCAAGCATAACTTTAGGTTTCTCCTACGGGCCGTTTTCCTTAAACATGGATGTGTTCGAATTTACCCGTGAAACGGAAATAATTAAGCATATTGATACCACCATTGTTACGGACATTACGGACATCGATTATAGACCGCCCAACCTCCACATCCAAATGGGCGCCAACACAGGTCAATCCGTATACATTCCTCTCTTTAATGTAAAGGCTGAGGGATTGGGACTCACCAATATGGGACTATTGCCGCCAGCAGATCCTAACCAAGCCTTGGCCCAAACAGACCGAGCTCTAGGCAAGGTAACTAATTACCGGAGCATATATGGTGCACTCCAGAACCGCATGGAACATGCGCTGAATAACACAAACAATTCCAGCATTAATTTAACCTCGGCTGAGTCGCGTATCCGCGATGCCGATATGACCAAAGAATTGTTGGGTGTGACCAAATCCAATATTTTAATTCAAGCAGCTCACGCTATGCTGGCCCAAGCCAATCAGAATCCTCAAACCGTGCTGCAGTTATTAAAATAAAAGAACACAATCTACAAACAAATCCCCTTCCACATTATTTGGAAGGGGATTTCGTCTATTCTGTATGTTCCAGTATCTTTCAACTGTTTTCCAAAACTTCATTGAAAAGTTGTCCATCACCATCAACATCAATGATTTTAAGACGACTTGTGTTTTTTTAAATAGTCTCGTGTTTCTCTTTACCGTCCTGGTATCTAAGAAGAAGAATCGTTCATTTCCATTATCGCTTACCGTTCGAAAGGTATACTCCTTCGAATCAATAGTCCGAAACAATCAAGTCATATTCGGGAAGTGAAGACCACTCACCGCGGTTAAGGCTTTCTTCCGCTGGTTCGTTGTCTTTCTAGACCATCTTGGTCGGTACGGTTTGCTCATTACTGCCAGTATCGTTGACGGGACTGGCTTCGTTCAAATTGCAGGCTGTCAGCATCATTGTGACCCAAATCAAGAACAAAAGCACTTTGTTTATCGAAGTCATCTCCTGTTGCGTTAGTCCTTTTTTTGGTAAAATCCCTGATCGTTGTCCTGCAATTGAACGTAATTTAATTTAAAAGTGTCTCTGAGGCTAGCGTGAACCCTTCAATCACGACATCTTCGTCAACTTCAATCATGATACACCGTCTGCCTTGATAATTTACTTGTTTCACATATCTCAAGTCTTGCGGGCTAACCGAAATCGTAGCAACTTTGGTTTCAATCTTAATGGACTTGGACGTAAACTTCGGCATTACACTGGTCGCTTTCAGTTCATAATTCTTGTTGTCGACGATGGTTTCAAATGCACGCTCCACTTTCTCCGACGTCAGGTCCTCTACACCGCTTGCAGTCAGCACACGTTCCAGATCTTTATAATCGAGCTTCGGAGGTTCTTCCTCATGTGACTCTTCGTTAATTTCGATGACCCGGTTGATCTCCTCGTACACATGTGCAATTGTGGCTGAATCGAGCTGTTCACCGGCCACTTCCTTCACAATATCTTCGAAGATCGCCCGTTCTTCCAGCGCTGTCACGGATCTTTCTCCATTCAATACATTTTCAACAAAATGCGGATCCGGGAAATTGGATTTCCCTGTGCAATATAGAATACGATTAACATCGGAATAGTTGTCCGTCACGCTCGGATATAGGAAACCCTGCTCCGGTGTGCTTAATTTGACAACCGGATCTACAATGACATTGTACTTAAATTCTCTCTCCACGTAATCAAACAAGAGCGTTTTCCGCTGCTTCTCCGTGGAATTCACACTGCACAGAATGAATGGATGTGCGAATACTTCGTTTTTCTCGCTTTCTTCCGCTTCATCGTTTCGAGCCTTGGTTGGCAAGTAATACTGTCCACGAACGAACGTGATCACCATATCCCGTTCATACTTGGCATCCGCCAACATTCTTTCCACCAACAGGAGCATCAGGTCCTGCCATTCCTCCGGATCTCCTGTTACCAGTGCTTGGTGAAGCATCACCTGAGCCGGCTCCTCCGCTTGCTCCTGGAACTTCAGCTCAAACAATTTCTGATCCAGCTCACCCGTCAGCAATTTTTTGAAATTGCCCATGTACAGTTCCTGTTTCTCTCTGTCCACCAGCTCAAACGGATGGCGCTCCCAATGATAAATCTCGTTCGTTTCTTTCGTAATATACACGTTGAGAATATCGTAAATATTCATTAGATCATGATCCATCTTAAACTGCTTGCGTATATGCGCGACTTCTTTTTTATTCATGATTCGTTAGACAACTCCTCAAGTAAATTGGCCTTACAAGTATAAACGATATAAAAAACCTTCGCTATATAAGTTCTACTAAAGAATATTTCCACTGGTACTCCGATGACAGAACAACCTTTCGATCGCTGTTATCCCCAGATTTTTTTGATTTCTTTTTTTAATGGTAAAATCCGGGGATAAAGGCGAACGCTTCGCTTCTTCAGGTTATTTCTGTCCTCTCCGTTATCGTGAAAATGTTTAATTGAACTTATATAAAAGGACCTTTATCGTTATAAGTCATCTGCGGTATCTAAACAGAAAGACGCATCAGGAATGATTCCTGTGCGTCTGTTTTCGTTTCACTGTTTATCTTTTCATTTAACTGCTGCTTGGCAACATATCTCCATTCAATAGTGGTTCACGGCTGGGAGACACTTTCTTCCCTTCACGCAAAAACATTAACCCCATGAACAAGGACACAACGCCAATAATAATTAGCAATGCCCCCAACTCCTAACTGTAGGCTGTGAGCGCTCCGTCCCGAAAAGCCATCCCGCGAATCAGGCGGTTAAGCCAGTTCATCGGTAAAGCCCATGCGAAAATTTGGAATGGTACTGGAAATGCCAGCGGCGTTAGTTGAATTCCCGTAGCCAGAAAGGAGGGATACAATACAAAGCTGGTTCGTAGGCTGACTTTGGATATGTCTTTGGCTGTGTATCCAATCAACATACCCAGAAGTGACAAGGCGAAGGCATAAATAACCAGTGGGATGATAAAAAGATAAGGCTCCGCTTCAAATCGCATTCCTCCCACCTGCTTTAACAATCCATAGGATAAGAGCAGCGAAAGTGAAGTCAACACGGAGTATGGTACAGACCGAATCCATAGCTGGAAAGGTGACTTTCCGTTTGCAAACAGTTTTCCTTCCTGACGAAGCCGAGGTGCAATCGAGCCCGCTGCGCTTGTCGTAATCATCAATACGATGATATTCACAAATCCTAGCACCATAAAACCGACGTAACTGGTGGTTGGGTTAAAAAGCATCCGTTGCTGAAGGGATAACGGTGACACGATTCCTTTAGCTGTTTCGGCATCCATCCCTTTCTGGATCAGACGTGTTATGGAAAGGGTCATATTTTCTGTCTGGATGATCTCCTGAATTGCGGTCCGGATTCCGGTTAGCCCCGAAGGCATGGTGTTATCCAACAAGATGCCAATATTCGTCGATTTTCCCTGTTGTTGACGTACTCCCAACTGATTGGGAAGCATAATGACTGCTACAGCCTGCTCATTGGCAAGCAATATTTCCGGATCCATTCGACTCGCATATACACTTTTGACGCTCATATATTGCGAGGCATTTATTTTGGAAATCAACTGCCGTGAATATTCACTATGATCCTCATCAATGACCACAACTGGCGATTTGTTAATTTGATTGTGCGAGAACATTAAACCAAAGAATACGGCTGCAATAAGCGGACCGATAAAAATCATTCGAACATACTTACTTCCCGATACGTACTTCCACTCATCAATCAGTGATTTCATCAAGTTTCACCTCTGCCGTCATCCCGGGAAGCAAATCAGCATTCGAATCCATCGATATTCGGACCAGAAACATACTTAGATCGGCTTGCCCTTTTTCCCGTGACATGCGCAAGCTCGCGAATTGTGGGGCAGATGAGATGGACGTAACAACCCCACTGACCTGTGTTGGCTGATCCAAATTCGGAAAATGAACATCAATGCTTTGATTTACTTCAAGCTTTTGAACTTCACTTTCCTGGATGTAGAGGTCCGTATAGTAATTTTTTTTTTGCAGAACCGCCAGCGGCACTCCTGCTTGCACTTGATCTCCCTGCTTTACAGCAACTCGGTCAACCAAACCATCATACGGCGCGAGTACATCCACATCTCCTTCCCCAGCTGATTTCACTTTGAAAAGCATCTCTCCCTCTTTCACGGGGTCACCTGCAGAAGCACCTGCCTCTACAATTGCCCCAGGACTATTCTGATAAAATAAAGTCGTTTGTTCTGCCTCAAGTATGCCTTGTTTCCTGCTCTCAGCCTGACTTACAGCATCCTTCCCTTTAACAGCCAGAAGTGAACCTCCAACAATGAGCACCATCGCAATTCCGATATACAAACCTGCTTTTATCTTCATTCTTTTATCTCTCCCGTTCCCAATCCTCATATATGGTTAAATTTGCTGACTATTTTTGCTTCTTCATTTTGGTGACCGCGTTCTCGGCAGCCTCCATGATCACTTCTCCCAACGTAGGATGAGGGTGAATCGTCATGGCCAGATCCTCTACGGTTGCGCCCATTTCAATTGCAAGTGCGAGCTCCGATATCAGTGTGGATGCTTCCACGCCTACGATTTGCGCACCAATGACAATTCCTGAGGTCGGGTCTGCCACTATTTTCACAAATCCTTCGGTTTCCCTTAATGCCAATGCTCTTCCGTTGATCCCAAAAGAAGATTTTCCGATAACCACCGGAATGGCCTGTGCTTTGGCTTCCGTCTCACTTACTCCAACACTGGATAGCTCCGGATCAGAAAAGACGACAAGCGGAATCACCTTGTAATCGACTTTGGAGGTAAGACCCGCAATGGCCTCTGCTGCTACTTTGGCTTCATAGGATGCCTTGTGAGCGAGTGCCGGACCGGCTGTAATATCTCCAATGGCATAAATGTGCGGGATAACCGTTCTGCACTGTTCATCCGTCTCAACCAGTCCCTTGTTTGTTACGGGCAAACCTATGCGTTCCAGTCCTAACTGGCCGTCTGTATTGGGTTTCCTGCCGATTGTGACCAATACATATTCCGCTGTAACCTGATGCTGCTCCTGATTTTTCGAATAATGCAGTGTAATGGAATCCGCATTCTGCTCCACCTTTTCAGCAAACGCTCCGGTTACGATATGGATGCCGTCCGCCTTCAATTGTTTGACTACAGGGGCTACAAGTTCAGCCTCGAATCCGGGCAATACCTGTGCTCCACCCTCCAGAATCGTTACCTTTGTTCCGAATTTCGCATACATCTGTCCAAGCTCCACCCCAATATAACCTCCGCCGATCACAACCAGACTACTCGGAACCTCCTGCAGAGACAGTGCCTCTGTGGAAGACAAGATACGACCTCCAACTGGAAATGCGGGCAGCTCAATTGGACGAGACCCCGTTGCCAGTATGAGGTTTTTAAAAGAAATACTTTGCTCCTGTCCCGTTTGTTGAATCATCGCTGTGTGCTCATCCACCAGACTGGCCTCTCCTTCGAGAATGGTCACATTCGCAGTCTTTAACAAATAGCGGACGCCACCTGCCTGTTTATTCACAACCCCCTGCTTGAAATCCTGTGCAATCTTAAAAGTCGCTGCCGCGTCAGCTTGATTGAACTGTCTGAACAAATCATGCCGATGTGATTCCGTAATTAATGCTTTGGATGGTATGCAACCCACATGCGTGCAGACCCCGCCGAGCTGTTGACGTTCGACGATTGCCGTCTTCATCCCCAGTTGCGAAGAACGAAGCGCCGCCACATATCCTCCCGGACCTGATCCAATAACTAACGTATCTACAGATTCAAGTTTACTCATATCCTGATACCTCCCGTTTTGAAGTCGATTTAAAATATGATGATCATAATATATTATAACCATCATATTTTAAGACCGTCAACAACCGTAATTGGCCCTTTTGTAAAGCAACAGATATTCAGTCGCCAAATTGACAGGATTTATTATGATGACTATAATATTTTAAAAAGCAGAATCATAAAATTATGGAGTGAATGATAATGCCCTATCCCAAAGGCCATAAAATAAAAGTACGAGGCAAAATTGTTGAGAGTGCGGCTCGGGCTTTTCGCACCAATGGTATTCAGGACGTCAGTGTACCGTTCATTATGAAGGGTGCCGGATTAACTCATGGAGGGTTTTATTCACACTTTGACAACAAGGAACAGTTGGTCGCCGAAGCCTGTGAATATGCCATTAGCGATACCATCGCACTTCTTCAGAAAGTCGCGGATCAGGAAGAACAGAATCCCAAAATTAATACAGTCATCGATTATTATCTCAGTCCCTATCACCGCGACAAAACAGAAATGAGCTGCATTTTTCCTGCACTTTCTGGCGAAATCTCCCGCTCCTCCGAAGAGGTTCGGCAGGTGTTCACTCATGAACTGGAGCGGATGATTGCTTTTATCTCCAATCTGGCAGATATGGATGTGTCCAAAGGTCGTGCACTGTTCAGTACCATGGTTGGCTCGCTTGTTCTTGCGCGGTCTGTTAGTGATCCTGAACTAAGCGACAGCTTCCTCGCGGCGGGCAGGCTGCAAGCCAAAGAAATGCTTAGAAGTATGCAGGGGTAAACATAAAAACACGCCTATAAATGGCGTGTTTTCTCTTATTTTCCTTACCTTCGGTTTGCTGATTGTAGCGCTGCTGTCCAATAAAGACAAATAGACCGCCCTCTGGCTAAGGGATGCGGTCTATTTCTGTCATTATTATAACATGGTAATTGTGGATTTCAGTTCACATATTCGGACGCTCCCTATGCCAAAACGACGATAGGCGAAAGTGTCAGCATCTTACATATTTACGCTTGAAACCAGTTCGCCCTTTTTCCACTGCCTTTTGAATATTTTCGGAAGCTTGCAGGAACTTGCTCTTAGGTTTGTCCTTTTCAACTTCAACAGGTCCTACGGCCTGGGCTACTTCCACTGCCTGATCGTGCAGCGGTTGATAGGATGTCGCGACGGTGTAGAGGAAGTTGTTCATGGAATACTTGGTGCGTTCAGGTGATTCGTGGATCGTCTGTTCCACCTGTTTAAGCATATCGTTCAGCTTACTTTCGGAGAATTCGCTATCCGGTCGGCTACCGAGTAACCAACAATAACAGCTCCAACCAGCTGACATTTTCAGGTCATCACCGCTCGCAATCCACTTGTCCGATACCGCTTGGGCAATATCTGTCTCCGCCAACGTGACCGAAACGATGAAGTCAGAGATCATGTAAAAATAAGCGGCATCGATCCAACGGTCAAAATCAGCTTCCGTCATCGCTTGGGGATCAGCAATCACGCCAGCAAAGTACATGGCATCATAGTTCCCCGTAGCGTAGAGCTGCTCAGCCAAAGGTTGATCCTTTTTTATTTTCTTCGCCATAGGTTTCATCGCCCCGGTTGCTACTCCAAAAAGCGGTTCATGTGCGCCATTGGACATATATATTTTTTTTGTTCGTTCTTTTCCGAGCGCTTCCAGCTCCTGCAAAACCTCTTCCAAATCCATTGTGCAAAACTCCTTTTTCATAGGACATATATATTTCTAATTATGGTATAGAGGGAATAAAGCTTGCCAGATGATCCGTACAACAATTTCATTTTCATTGTATCACAGCCTGTTCTCACGCTATACATCCAGATTCCACTAAATTCACTCCCATTCCAACATATCGTTTTGTACACAAATAGCCGCTACTCTTAAGAGCAGTGGCCCATTGCTGATAGCTTATTTCCTTGTTGCTGTCCTTGGTTTATGGTCTTTGACGACTTTTCCAATCCCGATAACGTTCAGTAATATTCGGCTCCATGATGTGATTGTTCTCAATGGAATTTTGCAAATGGTAGATCGTTGGAAATCCCGCTGCCAATTCCTTAGTGAAATCAACAGCCGTGTATAAGTCTTTATGGATATCCAGGTATTCGCGAGCAAAGACATCCGCTTCATCCGACAATTCCTTTGAGCTCAACACACCATCCCAGTTCATGCGATAGAACTGAGCATCTGTTATTTCATTACTTGGTAGGATACGGTTCGTACGTTGGATTCATCGTCTTCTTATCAGGATATAATGGCCTTTAATGGTATTAAGAATACATACCTCTGTTGCTTCCGTAATGATCAAATGTCGATAATCCGTAAACGTCTTTCCAAGTTTGATTAATACGAGCTCGATCTTTCCCGTCCTCTCACCTCACCAATAATGCTAACAAGTCGAAGTTAATTTGGGGAGAAAAGAGGTATAAAAAAATAGAGATGCCTCGCAGGTCCATTGACGGCCCTACGAGGCATCCCTTTTAGATCAAGATGCTGCTATTCGAAATTAGTTTTCCCAGTATTGCTTCGCAATTTTCTGTCCTTGAACGATTTTGGCCCATTGCTCAGCTTCGCTTAGTTCGTTACCGCCATCACAGGATGCAAAGCCGCATTGGTGCGAAAGCAGCAGACGATCCTTATCGATAATTTTGGAGGCTTCGTCAAGCAAACGGATTACGCGCTCTTCATCATCAAGTGTATTGGTCTTCGATGACAACAGCCCTAATACGATTTCCGTTTCCGGTCTGTCCTTGAAAACCTCCAGGGCTTCTATAGAACCCGCACGATCATCATCCCATTCCAGGAAGAAACGATCATATTTCAATTGCTTCAGGAACAGGTTCGCAATTTTCGCGTAAGATCCGCCTCCCATGTTGCGGGAATCATAGTTGCCGCGGCAGTTGTGTGTCCACATTTTCAATCCCAGGCTATGACCGAAGTCAATCACCGTGTTATTAATATCAATGAATTCGGTGGCGAGACCCTGCACTTCCTCTTGCTTAATATGCTCCCCGGTAAACGGAGAGTTCGGGTTGTCGTCTGCGAACAGCTCCCACAAGCAATCATCAAATTGCAGGATTTTACCGCCTACCGCAGCGAACTCCTCCACAAATTCCTTATATGCCTTCACAAGACCCGCTTTGAGCTCCTGATTGTTCTGATACACAGCGTCCGTACCGCCGATATTATCCGACCAGGAGAGTTCACCAAAAATATGGGATGGCGACGGAACGCAAAGTTTCGTTTGCTGGTCACCCGCCGTGTCTTGCAGTTGTTTGAACAGTTGAATGAAATGATGATTTTTACCGCTCAATTCCCCCGTTATGCGCAGGCCAATATCTTTACGTGTTTCGTATTTTGAAGATCCATCCACATCACGGAAAAAATAGCCATGGTCTGCAATATAACGCTCAACTCCACCAAAGCCCCACACAAAATCCAGATGCCACATCGATTTGGAGAACTCTCCATCTGTAATAATCGACAGGTCATGCTCGATTTCTTTTTTCACCACTTGTTTGATGGCCTCAGTCTCGCATTTCTCATAACCTTCAAAACTTTCATAGAATGGATATTGGATATCATCACGATGTTCAATTTGCGTTTTATATGTCAGCAGCTCATCAGGACGCAACAAACTACCTACGATCTGGAACTTATCAGTCATGTCAAAAACCCCCTCGCTGTATACTATTATCATATCATGCAGAACGAGGTTGACTGAGATACTTAAATACCATAACTAGTTATAGTTAAAAGCTATATCAATATATTAAACAATAAAAAAAGTAGACTTTCCTACATGCACAGGTTGAAGTCTACTTAATCATATCTTCTCTTATTAAGCTAAGGTTCATTAGGACACCCTTGATACAGGGTGCCTGTCATTATAATTTATTAATTTTCACAAAGTTCTACGCCGCAACTCATAAAAATACTGCACAGCTGGATGCTTTAACTTGATCTGCTCAGACATATTTAGAATTCGCTTTTTGCCAACTCGTCTGTCCATCAAAGCCAGAATATTCAACAAGATATCGTTGCTCTCCAGATTATCATCTATCGAAGTAGATAAAAACGTAGTCGCTGCAACGGTAAAATTCGATTTACTTAATACGGCCTGCGCAGAAAGGAGCTCTTTTGCATGCCCTGAGCTTTTTCTGCTTCTTGCTATGACTTGAAGACGATCCTCTGGAACGGTCCCTTTGGTTTCTTTTCTGACGGCTTCAATCTCTTCATGGCTCACAGGAATCATGATCTCCGGATCGCTTTTGATCTCCTGCTCCGTCTGATACCATCGGATTGGGGTTGTTGTATCACTCATATTGAGTACGTTCTTTTTATCTACAGTAATGTAACAATTTCCTGATTTATCAGGTAAATAACGGTAGCTGGTTGCCCGGTATTCGACGGTTCCAACTAACGTGGGACTAAGGAAACTCTCCAGTTGCTGCTTCAATTTACTCCAGGACATGTGACCTCCTGTATTCTACTCATTTTCCTCTACCCCATCATGATCCTTGCTACCAAATTCATCAAGCAATTCCCGTACTCTGGTCGTTGTTTTGGCGTTCATCAAGCTATTTCTCAGCTCACTTGCCCCGCGGAATCCACGGACGTAGATTTTGAAAAAGCGGGCCAGTGGGCTGAACGAACGCGGTTCAATCTCTGAATATTGATCATGCAGGTCCAGGTGCAGCCGCAGCAGATGAAGGTACTCCTCTGTGGTATGCTCCCTTGGCTCTTTTTCAAAAGCAAACGGATTCTGGAAAATGCCTCGTCCAATCATAATGCCATCCACACCATACTGCTCGGCGAGTTTGAGTCCGGTCGCACGGTCAGGAATGTCTCCATTAATGGTTAGCAGCGTATTCGGCGCAATCTCGTCCCGAAGTTTCTTGATCTCCGGGATCAGCTCCCAGTGCGCATCGACCTTGCTCATTTCCTCTCTTGTACGCAGATGAATGGACAGATTCACAATGTCTTGCTGCAAAATATGAGTCAACCAGTCGCGCCATTCGTCCACCTCGGTGAACCCGAGGCGAGTTTTGACACTGACGGGCAAGCCACCGGCTTTGGCCGCCTGAATGATCTCCGCTGCAAGCACAGGACGGCAGATCAGACCGCTTCCTTTCCCATTCTCCGCCACATTGGCGACAGGACAGCCCATATTAATATCGATGCCTTTGAAACCTTCCTTCGCCATCCCGATGCTCATCTCGCGAAAGAATTCCGGTTTGTCTCCCCAAATATGTGCCACAATGGGCTGTTCATCTGCTGTAAACGTCAAACGCCCGCGCACACTTTTGTTCCCCTCCGGGTGACAGTAACTCTCTGTATTCGCAAACTCCGTAAAAAACACATCCGGTCTGCCCGCTTCACTTACGACATGACGAAACACAACATCCGTCACATCTTCCATAGGCGCTAGTATAAAAAATGGCCGGGGCAAATCACGCCAAAAATTTTCTTTCATATTAGAAACTCCTCTATATATACCAGGACAGTCTATGTCCTTATTAATAGTAAAAAAAATCGCAACTCATGCATCTGCTTATTTTCATTTAAATTAGCATTAGCAGTTTCATTACAATTTACATTTTGATGTCCTTGCTCCTTCTTCACTTATACCATGTCGGCGTAACATCATTCAAACATCAGTTTATGTTAATCAAAGACATACCATTGAGTATATCACATACCCAAGAAAGCGCGCTTCCTCTCCAAATTCGAAAAACAGGACTTCCTCCTCCTTGTTACCTTGGGACAAACCATATGGTATACGTCGTAATGAAATCGTAATACTTAGCTTAGAGAATCGTAAGCTATCCCTCTTATGCTAATCCATGTAAGAAAAAAAACATTGGAGTGTGATAAGAATGATGAAAAGAAAACAAGGCAAGCTGATAATCATGATGGCGGTGTTGATGCTGTCGGTGGCATTTTCCGGATTAGCAAATGCAGCAGAGATGAAAACGATTAAAAAAAATGGCATGGAGCTTGTCAACTTGAGACAAGCGGCGGCAATGTATGACTACAGCATTAAATGGGACAGCAAAGACAGATCAGTAACCTTAATGTACATGGACGACATGGATGGAAACATGATGAAGGACGACAAAGTGATGGACGACGACATGATGATGGATCGTGAAATGATGCCAGTGGGAAAAACGATTAAATTATGGATTGGTTCCAAGAAAATCACAGTTGATGGCAAGCAAGTAAATCTGGGTACCACTCCTGCTATTTCCAATGGCAGTACTTATGTATCTGAAATGCTGATTACTAAATACATGAAGCCTGCCGAAGCAATGAAATGAATTGAATTCGGCTAAGTAGCACCATCACCATATGGTATGATTAAGTCAAATGTATTTTTAGGAATATGGGGTGGGTCAGTTTGAATGAGCGAGTACTGGTCGCTGATGATGATACGAATATTACAGATGTTTGTCGCAGGTATCTGGAACGTGAAGGTTATCTCGTCGTGACTGCTAAAGACGGTTTAGAAGCTTTGGAACTTTGGCGTAGTCAAACTCCAAATCTGATTGTGCTCGACCTGATGATGCCACATAAGAATGGTTGGGAAGTATGTAATGAGATTCGACAAACCGAGGATATCCCGATCGTTATGTTAACTGCCCGCGGTGAGGAGCATGATCGTCTGATGGGACTGACGATGGGTGCAGATGATTACCTGACGAAACCTTTCAGTCCAAGAGAACTCGTTTTGCGAGTGCAGGCAATCCTGCGCAGGATGCGATACGCACAGGCAGCTCCTGTTACAGCATCTGAACATACCATCAAATACGAAGGACTCACCCTTGATGTGGCGAAACGTGAAGTGGAGATCAATGGGCAAACGATTGATTTGACGGTTACCGAGTTCGAAATGCTATATTTGCTGGCAAGCCATCCAGGTCAGGTGTTTTCCCGCACCCAGATTCTGAGTAAGATTTGGGATTTTAGCTACGAGGGAGATACAACGACCGTTACCGTGCACATTCGGAGATTAAGAGAGAAAATCGAACAAACTCCTTCTGATCCGAAATATATCAAGACCGTCTGGGGCATAGGCTATAAGTTTGCGGGTGATGGCAACTAATGAAGCTGCGTACTTACTTATTATTGTCCAGCCTGACGGGAATTGGAGTACTCTTAATTTGTTTATTCGTCAGCTACTCTAAAATGCTGCTCACTATTGAACAACTTTATTGGTTGTCTGGTGTAACGGCTGGGGTAGGTTTGCTCTCGTTTATCCTTCAGTATCTGTTGACTAAGCCATTAGAGAAATCCATTGCGCGGATTACACAACAGACCATGCGAATTGCCGAAGGGGATTTCCATACCGAAGTCCCCTTAATCGGTCCGCAAGAGTTCAAACTGCTGGCACAGCAATTTAATGAGATGAGTTACAAGCTGAAGGACAGCTTTGACAGTTTGCATCATTCCGAATCTGCTCGACGAGAACTGATTGCGAATGTTTCCCACGATTTGCGGACACCCTTGGCATCCATCCAATCGTTTGTCGAGGCATTGGAGGATGATGTGATCAAGGATAAAGATACCTTTCAACGCTATCTGAATACCATTCGTTTGGAAACGAAGCGCTTGGGAGGGCTTATTCATGACCTATTCGAATTATCCAGTTTGGAGGCAAAAGGCGAAATATTCGACCCGCAGCCTTGTCATGCTGATGAGTTACTGATCAGTACATTGGAGAGCTTCTCCTTCCATCTCTCTGAGAAAAGGCTGAACGTCGAGATCGATCTGCCTGATAAATTGCCTGCTGCTATGATGATGCCGTCGCAAATAAAGCGGGTCCTGTCCAATTTGCTGCAAAATGCCATTCAATACTCTCCTGTTGAAGGGAAAATCGTTCTAGCTGCCGCTGAAACAGGTCAGTATTTGCGAATTTCCGTTACGGATCAAGGCGATGGAATGGAAGCGGCGGAGACTTCACGTATATTTGAAAGGTTTTATCGGATTGATAAATCACGTAGCAAGAGTAATGGAGGCGCCGGGCTGGGCCTCGCAATCGCACAATCGATAGTTCAACTCCACGGCGGTGAAATTGGGGTACAGAGTACTAAAGGAGCGGGTAGCTGCTTCTGGTTTACACTTCCAATATATTTCAGTCGCTAACCATAGGTTAGATAAGTCGTATTTATTCAGGTGGTGATTGATATAGCCAGTGATTTTGTATTCCTTTTCGGTGTATTTGGGGCGGGGTTATTATCGTTTTTTGCACCATGTATTTTGCCGTTGCTCCCGGTATATGTGTCTTATTTGTCAGGAAGCCTGGTCAACGGTACAACTCAAAGAGAAGATGGCACGAACGCTGCTCGGCTTCGATCTGTACTTGTTCTGCGAACTTTACTGTTTGTCCTTGGGCTCTCCGTAGTGTTTATATCACTCGGTTTTGGTTCCGGCATTCTTGGCAATGTCATCACAAATTCCGGGTTCATTGCAGTTTGCGGAGCCATCGTGGTGCTGTTTGGCATTTATCAAACGGGATGGATCAAACTATCTTGGCTGGAACGAGAAAGAAAGCTGTCAAACCATCGTAGCACGCAGGGTGGCTATATAGGTGCTTTCCTGCTTGGCCTGACTTTCAGTTTTGGCTGGACTCCTTGCATCGGCCCTGTACTGGCAGCGATCCTCGGTATCGCAGCAGGTGAAGGATCCCCTGTTTATGGAGGGTTTCTCATGTTCCTTTACACCCTGGGGTTAGCAATTCCTTTTTTAGTCATGTCCGTATTCTCGGAATATGTAATTAAGCGAGTTCGTCGGGTGTACCGGTTCATGGGAGCTATCAAAATGGTGTCCGGCTGTATTCTTATTTTAATGGGACTGCTGCTAATGACAGATCGGCTAAACACGGTTGTGAGCTGGTTTCAATAATTATTGGGGGAATTCGGTATGAAGATGTCTTGGAAATGGATGGGATATGTACTGATATTAGCTGGCTTATTGGTTTCCTTGACCGCCTGTGGTTCGAAGCAAACCCTCCAAACAACGGATATGGGTTCGTCAGCGATGATGAACAAGGGTGAGGCTGCACCTGAATTTTCATTAAACGATCTGAAAGGTAACACTTTAGAACTTGCAGATCTCCGGGGGAAGAAAGTGTATGTGAAATATTGGGCTTCCTGGTGCTCCATATGTCTTGCAGGCCTTGAAGATTTAAACACACTTGCCCAGCAAGAACATGATTTTCAAGTCATCACGATCGTTACACCCGGTTATAAAGGAGAGAAATCCTCTCAGGAGTTTACCGACTGGTTTAACAAGCAACCTTATACTAATTTAACCGTACTTTTGGATGAGCGTGGTGTATGGGCTAAGCAATTCGGAGTACGAGCATACCCAAGTTCTTTTTATATTGACTCCGATGGGAAATTGGTCAAATCAGTCCCGGGTCATGCATCCAACGACCAGATCAATGAGACTTTTAAGGGGATTTTGTGAGGAAGGATGAAGTGTCATGAAATGTACCCTGTTAAGCTTATGCCTCCTAACAATTGCAATTGTAGTGTCAGCTTGTGGAAGCCAGGTTGAAAATGACATGGTATCTGCATCGTCCCGGACCGTTAAGGCAATGAGCGTTTCCGAGAATGATCTACATCATATCTACTTGGCTGGGGGCTGCTTCTGGGGTGTGGAGGCTTATATGTCCCGCATTCAGGGAGTTCAAGATGTAACCTCGGGCTATGCAAACGGCGAAGGAGAAGCCCCCTCCTATGAAGAGGTTATTCGTGGAGATCGGGGGTTCGCGGAGACCGTTCATGTAAAATATGATCCGAAGCAAGTCACTTTGCAGACATTGCTTGACTCTTATTTCAGAGTTGTTGATCCGACCAGCCTGAATAAGCAAGGTAATGATCGGGGCATTCAGTACCGTACAGGGATATTCTATACGTCACCTGAAGATGCAAAGATCATTCAGCAGGCTGTAGCTCAAGAGCAAGAGAAATATGATAAACCCATCGTAACGGAAGTGCTGCCTCTGCAAAACTTTTATCTGGCGGAAGAGTATCATCAGGATTATTTGGAGAAAAATCCAAACGGATATTGCCACATTGACTTGAGTGTTTTGGATGAGCAAGAGATTGTGATTGATCCCGCGCAATATCCCCGTCCAACTGATGAGCAATTAAAGGAACGCTTGACAGATGAACAGTATGCGGTAGCTGTAAATAATGATACTGAGCATGCATTTAGCAACGAATATTGGGATAATGTTGAACCTGGTCTGTATGTTGATATCGCGACGGGAGAGCCTTTATTCACCAGCCAAGACAAGTACGATTCCGGTTGCGGATGGCCGAGCTTCACGAAGCCTATTACACCTGAGGTTGTAACTTACCAAAAGGATAAAAGTTTCGGAATGGAACGCACCGAGGTAAGAAGTCGCTCAGGTGATATCCATCTTGGCCATGTGTTCGATGATGGTCCCGAAGATCGTGGTGGTAAACGATATTGCATCAACAGTGCATCCATCCGATTCATTCCGCTCGACAAGATGGAAGCAGAACATTACGGATATCTGTTGCCATTCGTGGAATAGAAGGATTCTGAATAGAGTTATGCTGAAACTTAACATTCATAATACAAATGATAAGAATCACCCTCCTTCCATTCAAAACAATGGATGGAGGGTGATTGCCGAGTAATCAGGAGTAACTTTGATCCTTCTATCTTATCCATTTGGCATAACCGGGATCATACTATGAATATACATACTGTCCTTCTCCTTGGGTTTGATTGCACTTTGTTGGCTCTTGCCGAACCGGACAAGCTCCTCTACAATAAAAGTTCGGCAGGCTTTTGTACCTGCAAATCGTGACATGGAGGAGGCCTGAATCAAACATGGAAATTTCACTCGATATTATCAAAGACAAAGTCGAATGCTTGCAGGCTTATGACTTCAATGAACTGGAACGGGCGATCGAAGACCGAATCGGAATGAACAAGGCATTGCTGCTCCGAGTGAAGCAGGTTCAACATCAAGTCACGTTCGACCCGCTTCGCAACAAGATGTTATATAGTGCAGTTGTTCATTTTTCTGCAGAGTGATGGACGAGCTTTTTTACTTCGATATGGAATAGTAAAACTACCCCCGTCTGGATTATACGGGGGTAGTTTTTTTTAAAATCAGCTGATTCCATTAAACTTACATTTACATTTTCCAGATCCGGTAGAGAACCATCGCTGCTTCAGCGCGGGTCAATGGTTCGGCTGGTGCGATTTTGCCATCTTTGCCGTTGACGATTCCGCTTCCTACAAGGGAATTTACACTATCCATCGCGTAATTGGAGATGCTTGCAGCATCAGAATAAGGAGATAGATTTCCATTGCCAGTAGATTGCTTACCAGCTGCTTTCAGGGCTTTTGCTGTAAGAACCATCATATCTTGACGGGAAATGCTGTTGCCTGGCTTGAATGTGTGATCTTCAAATCCAGAGGCGATACCAAGTTCTTGGGCAATGGTCACAGCCTCTGCATAGTGAGCGGTTGGCTGTACATCGCTGAAGGCTGCCGTGTTCGTGCCCGAACCCTTCAATTCAAGTGCTCGGACAAGCAAGGTGATAAAGTCGGCTCTCGTGATAGAAGCTGCAGGAGCGAAGCTGTCATCAGAGATTCCTTTAATAATATCGCGTGCAGCCATCGCTTCAACTACTTGTTTTGCCCACAGGACATTTTGCACATCGGCAAAAGATTTGGGTACGTAGGCTACAGCATAAGTGCTGAAATGAGTTGTTTTGAACACCATCGAACCGGATTTAGCATCATAGCGTCCGCTTGCCACGGCTGTTGCATGCCCTTGATTGTCCATGTAAAGAATCACGATTTGATGTGCATTGGCAAGCTCCTGTGCAGCAGGTGTGTACGGAACAAATATCGTTACAGGTGCCGCTGGATTGTTCCAGGCAATTAGTCGGTCACCAGCTTTTACGCTTAGATCGATTACCGGACGGCTGCCCACAATAGCGCGAACATCTGCGCCCAGACGATCTGCCGAGACTTTGTTAATCTGAATAGAGACTTGGTCGGCTTGTTCCGTAATATTAGAAAGCATGTTGGACGGAATTTGAAGTGTTGCATGGTCCGTCTTAAGCACAAACTCAACATTATTGCTGCTCTGCAGGCTGGAAGTCGGCATCTGCACCACATAGGATTGGGCATTGGCCTGCTTCGGCACTTCGATGGTAACTTGCTTCTTGCCATTTGCACCTGGAGAAGCTTTTTCAATCGCTTTATTCAGGCTGTCGCTTGAAATGGTTGCTGTAGCTGTTCCAGTTTCGACTTTAATTACCGGCACAATCGCCGAATCGCTGCCTGGAAGCTGCGGTTGAGGTTGCGGCTGCGAATTAGTCCCGGAATTTGATCCTCCACTGCTACCACCATTGTTCCCCCCGCTGTTGTTGCCGCCACCGTCGTTTCCTCCTGAAGAAGGTTTGCCCGTCAGCGTCAATTCACCGAATACGGAAGTATCCTGATAACCTTGACCAGATGGATCGTTCCATGCGTTCACGCTGATTCTGTTACCGTCTTTGGCATCATTGATCTGCGAATCAAAGCCAATTTTAGCATTGTTCGCAGGCTTAACCCTTTTGAACGGAATCTTCATTTCAACCGTGTAGTTGGTACCGGAAACAGAGACTTTGGATTCGAAACCTGCAGCGATTTCCGCAGGATTAAAGGAAGCTAGGTTCTCAAAGTTCACTCTGTATTGTCCATCATCGTCTTGGAAGTTAGCTGTTTTTCCGTTATTTTCATCAACGAATACTTCGACGGAATCCTGCTCCCATACATTCGGGTTGGACTTGTTCAGTTGATCGTCTCTGACTTGAACCAACACATACAGATTGTCGTCATCCCAGAGTGCTTTTGCTGTTCCTGTTGCACCTGACCATGCCATTTGTTTCGTATCCAGTTTCATTTCAGGAGCTTGGCTCCATATGCTGTCTACGGAGCCATCAATAGCTGGTGTCCCATAGTGAGCGCTGGAGCGCTTGTATTCAAGCTCTTCAGGCGGATTTTCCGCCATATACTTTTGCGGATCAACTACCCCGTAGAACGCCTGTTTTGCTTGAAAATTCTTATCGAACAAGGTTGGATTCTGCTCGGCTCTCCAGCTGGTGCTGTCATTTAATCCCCAGAAGGTGACACGCGCAATATGCTCGCTGTGCTTCTTATAGAGATCCATCAATTGGGCATACAGATAGGCCTGCTGTTTTGCTTCTTTTTCAGTGATTGTAGAATTGGTGCCTGCCATAATGTCCAACTCGGTGACACTGACTTCTACTCCCAAGGAAATGAAACGCTCAAGCGACATCTTGACATTGTCCAGTCTCGTGCCCAAATTATAGTGGGCTTGCATGCCGATGCCATCAATCAGTTTCTCGCCAGGGTGATTTACGGCGTACTTCTCATTGATCTCTTTCACCATGCTGTAGATGGCTGTAGATTTGTTCTGGTTGTCATCATTGTAGTCATTGTAATATAGCTTGATATCCCAGCCATTTTCATCAATGACTTCTTTGGCTGCAAGGAATGCCTCCTCTATAAATTCAGGGCCAATGGCTTGTAACCAGCCTGAATTACGCAATGCATTTTTCCAGTCTTCCGGATTAGCCGGGTTATCGTTCATGGCTTCGTTGACAACATCCCAGGAAATGACTTGGTCACCAAAATGCTCAACGACCGTTTTAACATGTGTTCTTAGGTTCGTCAGAGCTTCTTCACGACTCAAAGGCTTGCCGTTTGCTGCCGTATGAAGCCAAGTAGGTGATTGCGCATGCCATACGAGCACGTGACCGTGCAGATCAAGGCCTGCATCCTGTACTCTTTGGACAAGGGCATCTTCTGCCTTGAAATCAAATTGTCTGTCCGCGTTATAGGCATAGTCCGGCTTCATGTCATTCTCAAACGTAACGACATTGTGATGCTTGGTCAGAAGCTTGAGCCGGGTCTCATCAAAGGTAGCCGGATTAACTATGTTCCCGATCAGGAAATCATCCTCGTAAATATCCTTGAGGTTAGGAAGGTTTTCTTGAATCGGAGGTGCGGCAGTTACAGGTCCCAAATATTTTAGAGCAAAGTCATCCAAGAAGAAGGTACGGTTGCCGCCGTCATTGTTTGCTGTTTCAATATAAGCATTGAGTACGCTTGGAGTAGTGGTGAGCGTGTACTTCCCCGTTAAGTGTACCCATTCCTGATCGGTAACGGTTGCATTTGGTGAAACGTTCGCAAAGCCGCTGTCAGCATATTGAACACTAATACGAAGGGTTGTAGGCGCTTCGCCAGGTGCCATTTTCACCCATGCAGACAGCTCATATTCGTGATTCTTTGCCATTTTGCCAGAAGCATCAACCAAGGCTGCATCATATTGTGTCGTAGTCGTCACAAGCAAGCTTTGCTTGCCGCCAGATGTATGATTATCGTCTTCGGAAAGGACTACCGTTTCACGGCCGTTCCGTGCTTTGAATCCATCCAGACCATTCTCAAAGTCTGCAGAGATGCCCGTTTTATCTACAATTTCCGGTTCGGTTTGATCAGGGGTTACATCGGTGATGATGACTTCATCAATGTAAATATCGGAGGTTAACGTATTGTTTGATGGTTCAACATAGATGATGATCTCATTCGTTCTAGAAGGGATTTCGTAACCTTTGGTTTCAAATAAAGTCCAGCCGGAAGCGGTTACAAGCTTGTTCCCTATAATCCAAGGATACTTCTGGTCATCCGACAATATTTCAGAATTTATTTTGGAAGCCAGATGGAACTGGCCTTCACCTGAACCGAGTCTAACCTTGAGAGAAATATCATACTTACGGTCGGATTTCATCTTGCCCGTAAGTACGAGAGCAGGAACGGCCTTCTCATCGGCCCGGTTGAAGAATTTCAGAGATTTCGTACCTTCGGAGGCTACGTTGTTAACGACCGCAGTATCCCCGTTCGATCCCCAAGACAGCTTGCCCCATCCATCGGTACTGCCGTCTTCAAAGCTTTGGTTAAGGACTACCTCTGGTTCAACAGGTGCTGCTGTCTGGGTAATCGTGATATCCCCGATATAGAATTGGACATCTTTCCCTGCATCATTCGATTTAATCCGCAGAGCTGTCTTGTCCACACTGGTAACGGAGAGAGCGGCGGATAGCGTAATGCCTTGACCTGCTTTAAAGTCAGCAGAGCTAATTTCAGTGTATCCCTCTGAGCCAGTAACGCCCTTATTAGATACAATTTCCAGAACGGCTTTACCAGCTGCAGGTAGGTTATCATCAGTATCGACATAAACGGAAGCGGTTACAGAATACTCTTTGCCAACTGACAAACCAAGGTCATCAAAAGCGAGGTCCACGCCATCCCAGTTGTTAGATCGGTTACTAACTTTTAGAGCTGCTCCATCATCATTGCCTTCAAACGGCTTGCCTGTTACAGCGTTCAGCTGGGCACCGCCTGATTGAGTTACCTTGCCTTGACCATTCTGAAATGTTTCCTGATACACAATTTGTGAATTAGATGCCGCTAGATCCGCAGCGCTAACTGCCGGAGCTATCAAGCCGCCCGGAAGAAGCAGAGCCGCTGCGAGTAACCCGGAAACGACCTGCTTAAATGATTTCCTCATTCGAAGCATTCCCCCCACACCAAATTTTTTATCAAACATATAAAGCGCTTACATAATTTGCTGTAGCCAGCCTCCTTTCACCCCAGATAATACCACTTCATAAAAGAGAAATCTTACTCCAAATTAAAGGTGAATCTTAGTTTTTTACAGCACTATTCTACGTCTGATAATTGTACGGACATGATGTTCATTCCGCTGATCAGGCCTTTGGTTCATGCACAATGTCTATGGTTTTGCCAAACGGCTCATTTCGTTTTCGAGCCCCCTGCACCGAATGCCATTACCAGAAGAGAGATCCAGTGCTGGCTCAATTCGATGCGCAAGCCGTAAAGCGGGAAGCTGCTGTTCATGGATGATTCATCAATCCGTACAGGAAGCCGGGTAGGAGTACGAACCACGCGAGACGATACGTGGTCACGAAACGGTTCTGATTCGCAGTTCCCTTTGCAGGACGCTCGGGAATCTCGTTCTTCATCCTACACACCAGCAGTAGCACAATAAAGAAGAACAGACCGGACACAGAACGGAATCGCCCTGCCGAGCGGGAGCAGATTGATGCCAAGAGGCCCAGACTGAAGCCAAGTCCGTATGACATGCCGTACAAGGAGATATATTTTCCCCGCCCGTTGGCAGGACTTGAGCTTACTATCCACAGCTGGGTGGAATAAAGGTGAAATAAAGAAGGCGGCCAGCTGGCCGCCTTCTTTATTTTGACACTTATTCGCAGTCCCTTAATTCCTATTTAGATACTTCACAAGATTTCCCCAAAATGCGGAATAGTGACTCCAGTTCACAAAATCGAGGGAGCCCCAGTGCGGAGCGCAGTCGCTGGCGAAAGCGGCTGTTTTGCCCTTCCCGTAAGTTCCCGTTACCAGCAGCGGATCATCGCCGTTGCGCAGCAGTTCTGCCGCTCCCGGTTTCGTCCGCAGTCGGTTGTATCCAAGAAAAGTAGGCCAAGCTCCAAAGCCTTTGATGATCTCGTTTTCCTGCACCACTTCAGGTGTGAAGCCTTGCGGCATCTCCACGCGGTCATCCGTATCCATCATTTCCACCGGGAGCACATCGGCTAGTGGAGAATTTTTGTAATTCGCCTTGCCTTCAATTCCCATGAACGAGAGGAATCCGCCGATCATCAGAAGCCCGCCGCCTTCGGCTACATACTGTTTAATCAGCTCCAGGCTGTTTGGCATCACTTGCATTTGATAGAAAGTCGGATTTTGCAGCAGAAAGCTGTTGGCCCCGATATCGCTGATTGCAATCGCATCATATTGCTTCAATGCTTCCAATGAGTTTGGGAAACGCACCTGCACATCATGGGCAGGCATATAGGTGACGTCGATTCCTTCCTGCCCGAGGCACTGAAGGAGATAAGTCGCCCCTTCCTCGTACTTGGTCGACGTAAAGCTGTCGTAGCCCTTCGAATGAATCATGTGAATAACCCAGGATTCCCCAATAAATAATAGCTTCATTCAATTCAGCCTCTCCTCTGATTAATTAATGATTTATCGATAAGATCTTTTTATTTATGTCTTCACGCCGCGCTTCAAAATGAAATGGTTAAGCGCTACCGCAAAGAGCAGAATCATGCCCAGAATCGCGAGCTGCCACATGGAGTTTATGTTGGCAATCTGCAGCCCGGAAGAAAGTACGGTTACGATGGATACAGCGAGCATTACGGCCCCAAGATGCCCTTGGCCTCCGATAATGCTAATGCCTCCGAGAACAGCTACTGTGATGGACTGCATTTCCAGTCCGTTTCCTACGTCAGCCCTTGCTGTCATCAGCCAGGAGCACATGACCACAGAGCCCAGACCGGCGAGAAGTCCTGCCAATACGTACAGGCTGAAGCGGACTTTCTTAACCGGAATTGCCGAGAAGCGGGCAGCGACATCATTGGTCCCAACCAGATACACTTCCCGTCCGAATTTCGTCCGGTAGATCACAAACCAGAATAATGCAAACACCGGAAGCGCGACCAGCAAAACTTGAGCAGGAATGCCGAAAATAAGACCTTGACCCAGAAACTCAAACGATTCCGGGAATCCGCTAATCGGCAGACCGTTCGTAAAGTACAGTGCCAGCGAACCATATAAATAACTTGTTCCCAGCGTTGCAATCAACGGCGGAAGTCCGATATACGCGATCATCAGCCCGTTAAAGGCGCCAAGCACGCCTCCAGCAGTAATACCGATCAGCGCGGCCACCCACACATTAACGCCATGCTGAACAAGCATACCGATAATAACCCCGGACAGGGAGACGGTGGCGCCGATGGAAAGATCGATCCCGCCGCGTCCGCTCGTAATAATCAGAGATTGCCCGATGGCAAGCAGAACCAGTACAGCGCCGAATTGCGTAATGCCAAGCAAGTTATACAAATCCAGAAAATACGGACTTAAAGACGACATAATACCAATAACCACCAGCAGGAGCACGACGAGCAGAATACCGCGCCGCTCCAGCAGCCGAAATACATGGCTTCCCATATTTTCACCCCTGTTCATCGAAGCCTAAATATCTTCGTAGTTAAGCCTTAAGCAGCCGCCTCGACCCGAAGCATTCTTCTCTGCTTCAATCGATGCTGAAGTACAATGTCCGTAATGACAGAGAGCAGGATCAGCGTCCCGATAATCGCTTTCTCCAATAAGGAAGGAACGCCGAGAATAACGATCCCGTTGCGCATTACAGCGATAAACAGTACGCCCGCAAGCGTCCCGACAAGCGAACCGCGTCCGCCGGTAATTGCGGTGCCGCCGATCACAACGGCAGCGATCGACTGCAGTGACAGGTCGGTCCCAACAGTCATTTCCACACTACCCATTCGGCTGGTGTACAAGATGGAAGCAAATCCGACGATGACTCCGAGTGCGGCATAGGTCATAACACGGGTTCGGGTCACTTTGATGCCGGCAAGCTTGGCAGCTTCTTCATTGGTGCCGATCGCATAAATGTGACGTCCGAAAGACCGGAAGGTCATAACGTACCAGAAGATCACATATAGCAGCAGCACGAGCAGGAATACAACGGGAAACCCCAGTACGCTGCCTGAAGTTACGCCTCCGAATACCGGAGGCAGTCCGGTAATCCATGCTCCGCCGAGCATCGCGAAAACGACGGCGCGCCAAATATTCATAGTGGCAAGCGTTACGATAATATCAGGCATTTTCAGAAAGGCGATAAGCCCCCCGTTTATAAGGCCGACAACAGCGCCTATCATCATTACCGCAAGCAATATGAGTACCGGATTCACACCTGCTGTGAGCATCTGACCGACCACGATGGCGCAAATCCCGAGCACCGACCCGACGGACAAATCGATTCCACCCATAATGATCACCATCGTCATCCCGATGCTGACGATTGCAAGCTCCGCGGAGTTCTGAATGATCCGCGTCAAATTCGTGGACGTAAAGAAGCTGTCCGACAGGATGGAGAAAAGCACTAATTCAATAATTAACAGCCCGATAGTTAAATATTCCCGATACCCAGGCAGCGGAATATATCTTTTCTTCATGGCGCTCACTCCTCTTTTTCCTTGCACCAATTCAGAATGGTCAGAGCGATCATTTTCGTAGCGGCAATGACCTCCTGAACCGGTACATACTCGTCGCTGTGGTGAGCGAGCCGCGGATCGCCGGGACCAAAATTGATGGTCGGAATGCCCACATTCACCGGCCAGCCCATATCGGTATGGAAGCAAAGGCCTTCGATTTTGCCTTCTTCACCGATTTGCTGCAGCGAATCCACGCACAGCGACACGAACGGATGGGCCGCATCAGTCTCCGCGCAATCCGCATCCACAAGCCATTCAATCTCCGGAGGGTTCTCCTTAAGCCAGGCATCCGTAGCCGCCACGCTGGCGACATACTCTTCAATTTCCCGTTTCACATGACCGCCGACCAGCTTCTCATCACGTTCAGACGGTAAATATTGCGCATTGAATACAATCTCAGCTTTATTGGCATAAGCGGTGGGATATTCCCCGGCATCCAGCTGCGCTACATAGATCTGACAAGGCAGCGGCAGCAGCGGATGTTTCTTGCGCTGTGCCCAATCCGCATTCAGACGCTTGAAATGCTCCAGATACAGGGAAGCTTTATCGATTGCATCGACCGCCCCGCCTGTCCGCCAGTCACCCTGGGGCATCTCGATATGTCCGCTTCTGCCGTGCAACGTCAGCTTGCCCCATAGAATGCCCCGGCACAGCGGAGCGATGGCCAGTGAAGTCGGCTCGGTAAGAATGCAGGCATCCGCCCGGTATCCATGATCGATGAAATCGAGCGCGCCCATTCCGCCGGCTTCCTCATCGACCACCGTTCCGACCGTAATCGGAGCAGCAGGCTGGTATCCCGCGCGCAGCAGCGCCTCCACGGCCATAATCATGGCCGCGACGCCACCTTTCATATCGACCGCTCCGCGTCCATACAGCTTGCCGTCTTCAATCTCTCCTGCAAACGGATCCTTTGTCCATCTGGAGCCGGCCTTCACGACATCGATATGTCCGAACAGCAGTAGCGACTTGCCCCCGTCAATTCCATCACGCGGCTTGAAGGTTGCTGCCAGATTGGGACGTCCGGTGAAGTCGCGTCCGGGATAATATCCCGCCATGCCTTCATATTTCGCCAGCTTATCCGCATTGGGCTCCCACATCTCAATGTCGGCACCAAGCCGGGAAAGCCGGGAAGCGATATATTCCTGCAGTTCCTTCTCCTTGGATGGAGCCGGTTCATCGAAGAACCACGGATTCACACTCGGAATGGAAATTAAATCGCGCAATACGCCAATAATTTCATCCTCATGCTCGTCAATCCAGCGAAATACGTCCTCTTGCGCTTTCATGTTGCTCATGGCTGTTCCTCCTCAACTTGGCACCAATCTATGATCGTCAGCGCAATCGCCTTTGTAGCCAGAATCAGTTCAGATATCGGGAGATATTCATCGCTTTGATGGGCAAGCCGAGGCTCTCCCGGTCCAAAATTAATGGTAGGAATCCCGACATTGATCGGCCAGCCCATATCCGTATGGGAGCTCTGGCCCTGAACGACCGGCTCAATCTCCAATTCACGAAGTACACTCGTGCATGCTTCAATGAATGGATGGTTCACATCGGTCTCACCGCAATCGGCATCGATCTTCCATTCGATCTGCGGCGGATTCTCCTTTAGCCAGGAGTCGGTTTCGGCCACGGTCCGAATAAATTGTTCAATCTCCCTTTTGACTTGGCCGCCCATATTTTTCTCATCCCGTTCGGAAGGAAGGTATTGGGCATTAAACACAATTTCGGAGCGGTTCGCATAGGAGGTCGGATATTCTCCGGCATGAACCTGCGCCACCAGCAGCTGGCAGGGAATCGGCAGTAGCGGATGCTGCTTGCGCACTCTCCAATCTTCATTCAGACGGCGAAAATGCTGCAAATAAAGGGCCGTTTTATCAATCGCATCAACAGCACCGCCTGTTCGCCAGTCCCCTTGCGGCATCTCAATATGTCCGCTTCGTCCGGGTATGATCAGCTTCCCCCAGAGAATGCCGCGACACAGCGGGGCAATGCTCAGATTGGTTGCCTCCGTGAGGATGCATGCATCCGCCCGGTAACCCTGATGAATGAAATCAAGCGTACCCATTCCACCCGCTTCCTCATCCACCACACTGCCCACCGTTACGGTTCCTTTAAGCTTGCCGCCCGAGGCGATGACCGCTTCCAGCGCTTTAATCATCGCCGTCATGCCGCCCTTCATATCGACCGTTCCGCGACCGTATATGTTACCGCCTGCAACTTCTCCACCGAACGGGTCCTTGCTCCATTTGGATCCGGCCATAACTACATCGACATGTCCGGTCAGCAGCAGCGACCTGCCGCCTCCGCTGCCCGGAAACACAGCTGCCAGATTCGGTCTGCCCGTAAAGTCTCTGCCTGCATAATAACCAGCCCTGCCTTCATATTCCTTCAACTCATCGGCATCCGCTTCCCAGAGCGATATCTCTCCGCCAAGCGACTCGAGGTGCCGGGCCAAGTAACGCTGGACATCCTGTTCCTTGGAGGCTCCAGATTCAGTGAAAAACCATGGATTTACGCTCGGAATACGGATCAGATCCTGCAAATAGCCGACAATGTTATCTTCGTACGAATCGATCCATTCCAGCACTTGTTGTTTGAGCTCCTGTTTCCCTGGCATGGCAATTCCACCTTCCGATTGCATCTGCTTTTTCGTTATACCGTCTTATGGAATCAGCACCTCTTCGAGTTTCAGTCCCAGTGCCATTCTCAGAATTTTCTCTTCGGAGATTTCATCGCGATGCAGTTCCCCTACGATGCGTCCCTTGTGCATGGTCAGCATACGATCGGACAGACGGATTACTTCCGGCATGTCGGAGCTGATCAGCAAGATGGCTACTCCCTCCTCCGCGAGCGATATAATCAGCTCATGGATTTCGGTTTTGGTCTTCATATCAATGCCCCGTGTAGGCTCGTCGAGAATGAGCAACCGCGGCTTGTCCAGCAGCCATCTCGCCAATACGACCTTCTGCTGTCCGCCTCCGCTCAAACTGACGATTCTTTTGTTCTGATCGTCCGTTTTGATGCTGTATTTGGCAATCTGATCCTGCACCATTCCCGTTTCCTTCTTTAATTGCAGGAAACCTGCTGCCTTGGAGAACAGGTTGAAGAATGATGAGGTCATGTTGTATTTAATGGAATGCAGAGCGAATATCCCCTGATTTCCCCGGTCCTCCGGCACATAATAGATCCCTTGGTCGACAGCGAACCTGGTATTATAACGTCCCAGTGTCCGGCCCTCATATTCAATCTCGCCCGAATCCGCTTTCATCTCTCCAAATACAACCCTGGCCATTTCAGACCGTCCGGAACCGATCAATCCATACATGCCCACGATCTCTCCCGGTTTGACGGCAAATTCGATATCCCTGAAATAAGGATATTTGGTCAGCCCTTTAATCTTGATGAGATCCGGGCTGTTCTTATAATCCCGCGGACGATAGACATCCACATTGATTTCCCTGCCGGACATTGCCGTTATAATGTTGCTCTCCGTGGCCGTCTCCGGATTCAAGCTGCCGGTAATTTGCCCATCCCGCAGAACCGTAATGCTGTCGGACAGAGAGATCACTTCCGGAATCCGGTGACTGATGTACAAAATACTGATCCCGCGTTTCTTGAAATCCTCGATCATTTCAAACAACCGCTCCGATTCCGCCCGGCTTAATATAGAAGTGGGCTCATCGAGAATAAGCAGCTTGGAGTTATGATAAAGCCCTCTCGCAATGAGCATCAATTGCTGTGTGCCAAGCGATAAATCTCCCATTTTCAAGCTCAGGAGACTCTCATCCAGGTCCACGAGAGCGAGCATTTCGGCGCCTTCCTTAAACATCCTGCCCCAGCTGAGTGTGCCCCCGGCCATCTTCCTTTCATCGCCGAGAAACAAATTCTCCAGGACAGACAGCTCGAAGAAAACGCTGGGCTCCTGATACACCATCGTGATTCCCAGCCTGGCAGCATCAAGCGGAGATGTAATATTCACACTGGAACCGTCGAACACGATCTCGCCTTCATCCTCTTTCAAGGCGCCCGCGATAATTTTCATCATCGTTGATTTGCCTGCGCCGTTCTCTCCGACAATGGAGTGGACCTCCCCTTTGCGGACGTCAATATTGATATCGCGAAGCGCCTTTACGCCGCCGAACGATTTGCTAATATGGTTCAAAGAAAGTAAAATGTTACTGTTCATCGAAAGTTCCCCCATTTGCGCCTTATTCAGGGAGCTGCCTGTATGTTCAGGAGTCTGCCAGGCTCCCCGCCCGGCAGATCGATGGATCATGTTCCAACACTCCAGTTTAGAAAGCGAAGTCGTCGACATTGTCTTTGTCAATGACGAGCGGAGGGCCCAGAAGCAACATTTTCGAGTCCGCGAAATATTTCACCGGTTCTGCCAAACCGGGGACCTTGTTCGTTTCCTGGAACGTCTTGCCCTCCGCCAACTGGAGTCCCGCCCATACTGTCAAATAACCCAGATCGACAGCATTCCATAATACCGATTCCTTCATGACGCCATCCTTGATAAATGGCTTCACCGTAGCCGGAGATCCAAAGCCGATTACGGCAATTTCACCCGATTTGCCTGCCTGCTTTACGGCTTGGGCCACACCCGGAACCGTACTGGAGGCAACGGCAACCAATCCTTTAATATCAGGATAGCGCGTCATCAACTCCTGGGCGCTGTTGAGCGCTTGTTCACTGCTTCCGCCTGTTGTAAAGCGGACGTCCACGATTTTCATATCCGGATATTTCGCTTTCACTCTTTCTTTCATGAAATTGATCCAGGTGTTCAGGTTCGTGGCTGTCGATTCGCCGGAAATAATGCCAACCTCGCCTTTGCCGCCAATTTGCTCCGCCAAGCGGTCCATAATCGTATAACCGAGATCCTGATCCGTCGCTTGAGCGACATAAACGTCGCGTTCGCTGTCAGCGCTGTCGCTGTCGGAGGTAAATACCGAAATGCCTGCACTCTTGGCTCGCTTGATCGCCGGATTAATCGATGAACTGTCCAGCACGGATATGGAGATCGCATCCACCTTTTGCCGAATCAGACTGTCCATGATCTTTAGCTGCTCCTGCGCGCTGGCTGTCGTGGCTCCGGTGTACAGGAACTCCGCATTCAAATCCTGAGCCGCCTTTTTACCGCCTGTTTCCATCGCTGTGAAGTATGGAATACCGATCAGTTGGGGTATAAATGCAACCCGTTTCTTCCCTGTTCCGCCATCCGTGCCAGCATTCGACGGGGGATTACCCTGATTTCCTCCCGGAGCTTTGTCCGGACCTCCGGCCATTGAACAAGCACTGAGCACGAGCATAAGAACCAGAGCCATCAATACGGAAACTCTTAATTTCTTTTTCGCAACCGACGTTTTAACCACAGGTATCTCCTCCTTAAGAATCACAGATTGAACTGCTTTTAGCCTACCCCACCGTACCTGATCTATAATTATCCAGAGTTTACATTTTAACCACTCCCTTCAAATACGATGCGGATATTTGCTAATTGTTTGGTCAAGTAGGATGACGGTTGACCTATCGGCCCGCCTTCATACATTCAAATTTTTAACCGATTCGAATTTCATAAGCTCTACGCTTAAGGTCATTTTTTTCGGGTTTGCATTGGAATTGTCTTTTTGCTTAATTTTTTGGATCAGCATTTCCGCTGCATGCGTGCCCATCTCACGGGTTGGACGGCGAACAACGGATACTCTCGGCTGCACATATTGAGCAAGGTCGTTCTCGTCAAAACCAATCAAAGAAATCTCTTCGCCAATAGCTATATTCAAATCGCGAAGCGCCTTAATCGTACCTTGGCAGATCAGGTTATTCGCCGCAAAGATAGCTGTAGGCGGCTTGTCCAGCCGCATTAACTCTACTGTCGATTGATAGCCGTTGTCCTCGAACCAATTCCCCTGCTTGTGATACCTCGGTTCCAGCTGCACGCCGCTTTCCGTCATGGCCTGCTGATAACCCCAGTAACGTTCCTTTCCGTCATTGAAATCATGGGGCCCGTTAATGATGGCGATACGCCGATGTCCATTCTCCAGAAGATGACTCGTCGCCTCGTAGGCACCGCGGAAATTGTCGATGACGACCCCATCAAGACCCGTGTTGTTGATATAACGGTCCACCAGGACAACAGGCTTCTTGATGGTCCGGTAAAACTCCGGCTCTTTATGGGAGCCGATGAGGACGATGCCGTCAACATTTTTACTAAGAAACCCATCGAAGTATCCGGATTCCTCCGCTTCATCCTCATTAGTTGAAATCAAAAAGGTGAAATAACCTTCTTTTTTGGCAACCTCGACGGTGCCCTGTATGACTGCGGTGTAGAATGGATTTTGAATATCCGGCACGACCACGGCCAGCATGTTCATCTGTTTCTTTATCATGGATGCAGCCATCGAGTTCGGCACGTATTTCAGTTCCTCGATCACTTTCAGAACCCTCTTGCGCGTTGATTCGCTGACCCGGTCCAATCCGTTGATGACCCGTGATACGGTCGCTACAGATACATTGGCTTGTCTGGCAACATCTTTGATGGTAATTTCTGCTTCGCTCATTGAACATCCTCCGTTACTCACTTCAGTATAACTTGATAAAACGTTTACACTCGACTAAACATAGCTATTAGTAGTATTCACGAGCAATGTCGTTGATTATTTGTAAGAACGTTTACACTTCATATTCATATGTTAAGATATATGACTCCATTTTTCAATAGTTTTTTTTGACTTGTTATATTTCCCTTTTTCCATGAATTGTAACCGCTTCAATCTAACATTTTATTTCAAAATTTTATTGTAAACGTTTTTACAATGACAGGTTATATTCCACGGTTCATCATAGCAACGAATTCCAACATATTTTCTGCTGATTCCATTAGCCCCACCTCATATAAAATCCCCAAAAAGTGAAGCGATACTTCGCAGCTTGCTCTGATTACTTTTTTGGGAAATCCGTACGGATGTAAAACAATAAGAAAAACCGCCAGGGAAGATCATCCTGACGGTCCTTTAGGGGTTGGAGAATATCTGAGACTTTCGTTGGCCGCTCAAGCTAACCGACGATTTCTTTCTTCTTGATGACTTTGTATTCATAATAACACTCACATTTCGGACAACCCTCAAAGTCTCTCATGACCATCCCCTTTTTGATACCTTATCTCCTTCTAATTAGGATATTCTTCTTACAAAATCATTAGATGGAGTATTATTTGTGTTTAATTTAGAAAAACCTGCATAAAACAAGAAAATCCATCCTTTTGTGAGAAATACATTGATTTCTAGCTGTGTCAATAAACAAGAATTATCACTCCATATAACTAAAAAAGAGCGTCTAATTAAAGACGCTCCACACACTTTACTACAAGGATTTCTACGTATCTATTCGTTGCATTCCTACTACGGCCTCCACATGCACCGTATGCGGAAACATGTCCACCGGCGTTACCTCAACCATGCGATAGCCACCATCCTCCAGCACACGCAGATCACGTGCCAACGTGCTCGGATTACAGCTTACATACACCACGCGCTCCGGCTTCATTTCCAGAATCGTATCCAACAAACGTGGATCGCAGCCTTTCCGCGGTGGATCGACAACGATGACGTCGGCCTCGATGCCTTGTTCTTTCCAGCGTGGGATAACATCCTCGGAGGCGCCAACTTCAAACTTGACGTTCTTCATCTCGTTCAAGAGCGCATTGCTGCGAGCATCTTCGATGGCTTCAGGCACGATCTCTACCCCGTACACCTGATCCGCATGTTGCGCGAGGAAAAGAGAAATCGTCCCGATGCCGCAATAGGCATCAATGACTGTCTCTTTACCACTCAGGCCTGCGTACTCCACCGTCTTCGAGTACAGCACTTCCGTCTGCACCGGGTTCACCTGATAGAACGAACGTGCCGAGATGGCAAACTGCACATCCCCGATATAATCGTAAATCACATCACGGCCCCACAGGACGCGGGTTTCATCACCGAATATAACATTGGTCTGCTTTTTGTTCACGTTCTGGCAAATGCTCGCCACATGCGGGATCGCTTCACGGATACTTCCGATCCATGCATCCTTGTGTGGAATGTCGCGGCCATTCGTGACGAGAACGAGCATCATCTCGCCAGTACGGAACGCCTTCTTCACAACCACATGACGCAGTAGACCACGGCCTGTCTCTTCGTTATAAGCGCTGATGCCGAGATGGCTTCCTAGCTCCTTGACCTTGGCCACCACTTCATCGTTATGCTCATGCTGAATGAGGCAGGTATCCATGTCGATGATCCGATGACTTCCTTTGGCGTAAAAACCACCCACCAAGCCGCCCTCGGCTGCACCGATAGGCACTTGTGCCTTGTTGCGATATCGCCACGGCTCGTCCATACCCATGGTAGGCAGCACGCGGATACCTTGTTGCTCGGCACCTTCTGCATCCTCCACCAACACATTCAGCTTGCCAATCCGCTGCAAATTATCCACCACCAGCTGGCGTTTCCACGCAAGCTGTCCGGCGTAACTCATATGCTGGATCTGGCAGCCGCCGCATTGATCGTAGATCGGGCAAGGCGCGGATACACGATCCGGGCTGGCCTTCACGATCTCCAGCAGTTTGGCGTAGCCGTACTGCTTCTTGGTTTTCATCACTCTCACGCGTACGGTTTCGCCCGGAAGCGCACCTTGCACAAACAGCGTGTATCCATTGGCACGGCCGACACCCTCGCCGTCATGGTTCATACCAATGATATCGATGACGGTCTCTTCATTTTTGCTGACAGGGAGCCCTTCAATTGGTGCAGATTGACGTTCCCGTCCCTTCGGACGAACGGCAGAAAGAGATGCACCTTGTGGCCGCACCTCTTTCCCTTGCTGACGTGTAGATGGACGAGATGATTTGCTCGGCTGACGGGATGCTGAAGCATTCCCTTGCCCCTGAGAGGCAGCCGAATTCCGGCGGTTTTTTCCACGACCGCTGCGGTTCGTATTAGACAACGTACATTCACTTCTTTCTTTATAGTATTTAACGATACAACATCAGGTGATGACGCAGGTTCTTGAATGTCGCAGGCAATGTGCCGCCCAACTCGCCATCCAGGTTCAACTGTACATAGCCTGGCGATGTTACTTCCATATAATCCGTTTGGAAATGAACGACCTTCTTGTCATTTAGATGTTCACCACGTAGCGCTAGGGTTACGAGGCGAATCATGTCAGCCAGATTACATTTGCGCACACCGATCACATCGAACAGACCATCATCAATGGTGGCACCCGGAGCCAGCTTCTCGAAGCCTCCGACGGAGTTTGTATTGGCAATGAGGAATAGCATGAATTCATCATGAATTTCTTCTTGACCCGCGGCACGGATAACCAATTCCTGCGGAGACAGGCTCGCCATTTTCTCAATACCCTTCATATAGTAGGCAAGTTGCCCAATCATCGTTTTCAGACGGCTTGGCACCTCATAGGTCAGTTCGGTTAACGAACCCCCGCCCGCAATATTGATAAAATATTTATCATTCGCCTTGCCCAGATCGAGCGGACGAAGCTGCTGGTTAATGACCAGATCCACGTAATCTTCCCATTGTCTCGGAATACCCAGTGCACGCGCAAAATCATTCGTCGTTCCCAAAGGAAATACACCCAGCGGAGGACGATTCTCCCGCTCGGCCATACCGTTAATGACCTCGTATAACGTACCGTCACCGCCAGCAGCAATAATCATGTCATATCCGCGTTCAATCGCCAGCTCCGCTTCCCGGGTTGCATCTCCCTCACCTGTTGTTGCGTGACATGAGGCCTCGATACCACCTTGATCCAAACGCTGCAAAATATCTGCCAGACGTTTCTTCATTTCTTCCCGGCCTGAGGTCGGATTATATATTAAGCGAGCTTTTTTCATCTCATACGCCACCTATTCCACATTATCCATGAGTCTGAACGACCTCATTTTCTTACTATCTGAGAGTAATCGTAGTCGGGCATCATTTTACACAATGACTCACATCCGTTAATCCTGCCCCAACACTTTTCTCTACTTATATATATGCATAAGGAATTCCGTCTCATTCCATGCCTTTATGTACTATCATATCATCAAATGTGAAGATGTCCTAGCCTGTGATACCTAAGTAATTATTTTCATATCGATTCTAGCGAAATTTTACATCTGGATAACAATAACGATAAAACCTAAAGAATTGCCTCATTCCAGCAATGGCAAGCATGCTATCTGTTTAATTCCGAACTTGTCTATCCTTTACAAAATAAACCTCTGGCACTCCTCTTGAATCTAATCCTATGGATTTCCTGTCATTTATAAACCATCCATCACCACTATGAAAGAGATCACCGAATTGAAAAAACTCGTATTATTGCTCATGGTATCGCTCTTAGCCTGTATTCCCTTTGTCACAGCCGTTGAAGCGGCATAAATTAACCATGATCAGGTTGTCGGATTGCAGAATGGTACCCATCCTTTGATTGGTTAATTTTACAAACAATTTAAACAAGCCTGTTTTAGATAAAACAAGTAAAATCCCCTTCAAGTAGATCACAGAACTTGGAGGGGATTGTTTTTGCAACTACATATAGTTTAGAAGCCAATCTTTCTGCCAGCTCGGAGCTGTTTATACCAGAAATATACGGTGCAGCCCACACAGTAACCGAGCAATGCGGCACTTGCAGCGAGGAGAAGCATCGACGAGAAAATATAACCCGCTACCTGCCAACCAAGGACGAATGAGACAAGTGCCAGCGTAAGAAACAATACGGCCAGAACATTATTGAAGCGTTGCAGTTCCACTGCCTGTGTCTCTGTCCCTTTTCCCGTTAACACGGCCTTCGCAATCTGTACAAACAGATTAAGCTTGCCTCCGGATGCCAGGCCGACAACTTGGATGATCCATAGCGCTCCCAGAATTAACGGCTGGTTGAACAGAAATGACAGAACGACAAATAGCACAATCCCGATCTGGTTCGCTTTGACATAGCGCATAGGCACTTCTCGCATCTGCATATCTCCTTATCCCCATTTTATTAGTTGGTTTAATTGTAGTCTGTAAATGAAGTAAGAGCAATAGGAAGTTTCTTTGATCATGCTTATAAGATGGAATAGTCCCTTTTCAAGATCTCCCAATGCGGTGTTGGTACATCTGTGGCCTTTTTCCAATCATTAAATGCATCATTTAACGCTTCGATCTCCCCATAAGAACCCGCAACCAGTTTATAGATCGGAAGCATACTATAAATCTTTAATAGAAGGTAAAACATCCGTTGATGTTTGCGAATCAGTTTGGCCTGAATCTTCGGTATAATCGTTATACCCATAGCCTCAAGCACGCTAAAGCCCTCATCCATCGCCCCAATCATATGCTGGAGTTGCTTCCTGTTCCCGTCCAGCTTGATCATCTCATGCTTCTCATTAAAGCTCACCGCATTAAGCATCAGAATGGGCACAATATGGCTTTTCAGCCAGGCATCGATATCGTCCAAGTAATTCAACTTGTATTTCGTCTTCTCAAAAGCTTGATCCAGTATGGATTTAAAGGCAATCTCACCGTCCAGCCCACCAATCATCATTTGCCCGCTTGCTCCACCAATGGATAACATGCGGTCTTCTTGCCGCCGCCCGCCGCTTACCTGGAAACCAAAGGCGACCTTTTTCTCCACCTTGCTGTTTTCCTCCAAAAAGATTTGCATGCTTCGTGCATCTGCATTGTTGCCGACGATCACCAGGTTCCTGCTCTGATTGGCTGCCAAAATAGGCAGTACTGATGGAAAATCGTTATACTTCATAACCACGAAAATAAGATCATATTCATCATTCTCTTCCAGCGCTCTTGTTACCCGAACCGGATCAACGGTCGTTTTAAACTGGAACACATGACGAATAACAATACCATCTCTCTCCAGTTCCTCTGCCCTCTTCCCTCTAGCCAGAATGGTGACGTCATTTCCCCCACGTACCAGAACCTGCGCCAGCTGACTCCCCAGAACACCTGCCCCATACACTAATATATTCATTAGTTATCCCTCTATTTCAATTTTTTATGGATATTCGTTGCTTTATCAACATTTGTTGATAAAATAAGAGTAACAAAGCATCTGCAACGCTTCAATCGCTAAAATATCCGTTATTGTTGAATAATCAACGAATGGATCCATATTGTTGAAAACATCAAAGGAGGAGCCATGGACAGACGAGTGGTCAAAACAAGAAAAGCCATAACCGATGCCTTTATCGGGTTGTTAGAAGAGCAGGATTTCGAGCAAATTACGATTAATGAGATTGCTGATCGGGCCAATGTGAACCGTGGTACCGTCTATTTGCACTACACGGACAAGTTCGATCTGTTAGATCAAAGCATTGAGACGTATTTGCAGCAGCTGGTGGAGAGCTGTATGGTGGAAAGTCCTACAACGCCTATGACCGTCAAGGACGCGTTGCTCTCAACGTTCCGTTACCTGGAGCAGCACGCTCCCGTTTATACCACGCTATTAACCCAAAAAGGCATTCCTGCCTTTCGAAACCGGCTGATGAACATCCTGATTCAGGGAGTGGAAGAGCAAGTTGATGCGTGCGGCATTCACAAAGGAATCAATCGGGATATTAAGGTACAATTTCTGGCCTGTGCCTCCGCTGGGCTGCTGGAATGGTGGATCATGAATTCCATGCCTTATCCAGCCGAGAAGATTGTTGAAGAACTGATGTCTTTGCTGGAGCTTCATCTGATTCTTCCTTCTCAGGTAAAGGGTTAATAAGGAGCTACGGATTGAATAAACAGGAGATCATATGTCGCAGTGACTCCTCCCTGTGTGCTGAACTTATCCTCATACTCCTTATACATGTTAGTGAATAAACGTCGTAAACTGTACCCAGGAATCGTTGCTGCTTCTGTAGTGCTGGCTCCCATTCCTTTAACCGAATACAGAAAATCTCTTGCGGAAGTATACTTTTCTATATGAATCGAACGCTCACAATGGAAACTAGAATATCCGGATTCCTGAAGCATGATTTCCCATTGAACAGGTGATTGAAACGAAAGTCCATGTCGCTGTGGTTCCATCCCGTTAACATGATAAACTTCATCAAATGCCTCATGCATCTCACGAAATGTATCAGGCCCAAATGTCGTAAATATGAGCAAGCCTCCGGGGCGTAGCATTCGCCTCAGATGACTCAGTGTTTCTTGCGGCGAACTTAGCCATTGAAAACAGGCGTTGGAGACGATGATATCCACTGAGGACTCCGATGCATTTACGGCCCATGTCTCAATATCTGCTTGAAGAAAACGCAAACGATCCGTTGTACAATCCCCTTCACCTGGATGCTCTACTGATCGGAACCGTTTTGAAGCCACTTCGATCATCTCGGGTGCAATATCAAGTGCAGTAATATTCGCGCTAAGCCATTCATTTACTAGGATTTGGGTCAAAGCCCCTGTTCCACAACCGATTTCGAGAATGCTCGGATCACTTAAGAACCCTTTGTTCTTCCATTCTGCGAGGGATCTTGCTAGCTGTTCAGCCATAGAACGCTGAATATGAGCATGTGTATCATAAGAAGTGGCACTACGATTAAATTGGCGTTGAACAACACTACTTCTTCCAATGGTCATGCCACCATCTCCTCCATTCATCAGCGATGTGTACTTCCTTTTCCAAAAAGGGTGCATGTCCGCAGCCTGTTAATGTAATTAACTTGGCTTGAGGTATTTGAGTGCTAAGTTCCAAGCCAGCACCGTAAGGACATATCCTATCCTCAGTCCCATGAATAAGAAGAACCGGACAACTGATATTGGGCAATTGAGACAAGCATTCCTCGCTTCGTAAAATCTGAAGGCCTGCCAGTAGTGATTGCGTTGTCCAGCTACCTGTATGAGGTAGACGTTCAGCAAGACCCGTCTCCCATTCTTGCTCCGTAAACATAATCTTTCGAAAATTGGCTTCAACTGCGTGTTGATCCTTTAAAATCCCTTTGATCATCTGCCTAACGTAGGCATCTGCCAAGCCGCGGTCAAACTCTTCTTTTGAGCGGGTAAAACGAGCCGTTGCACCGAACAGCACAAGGCCATCGGCGTAACCTTTAGCCGCTAGTCTGAGCGCCAGTAAACCTCCAAGCGACCAACCTGATATTAGAAGCGGACCGTGGGAAACTCTCTCCCTGCAAGCTATTCCTTCAATGCATAACATATCTCTAACTGATGTTTCAGTTAAACACAGCATTTCCTCTGGAGAATCCGCAGCACTATAATCTACAGAAATATGTCGAAAATCAGGCAATAACAGGCGAAGACGGTCAAACACCGCATCAGGCATGCTCCATCCCGTTAACCATAATATGGTTCCGTTTGTCTCCCGCTCTATTTGCAGTGAATTATTATCCGAGGCATTCATGAGCTCAGCACTCCTAACTGCAGTCCGATTTTGCAGATTTGTGCACTGGCATCATTCAGTTCCTTAGGAGTATGGTCGGCTGATAAGGAGAAGCGGATTCGCGCTGTGCCATCAGGAACGGTAGGCGGTCGGATGGCGATTCCAGCAATACCGCCTGCTTCAAGTGCCTCACTGAAACGAAGAGCCCTTTCATTCTCACCGACAATTATCGGCACAATAGGGGAGTCCCCAGTCCCAACGTTAAATCCGGCATCACTAAGCGAAGAACGAAATAATTGACTTGCCGAGTTGAGGCGTTCGCGGCGCCAATGATCCGCTTTTACCAAAGTTAACGCTGTTGATATACCAGCTACGAGAGAAGGCGGCAATGCCGTTGAATAGATAAGTGGTCTTGCTTGGTTAACGAGAAAGCGGATTAATGTTCGGCTGCCGCAGATATAAGCTCCATATAAACCGAATGATTTGCTAAACGTCCCCATATGCACATCCACATCATGATGCAGACCAAGCTTAAAGCAAAGTCCTTCCCCCCGTTTCCCGTAGATGCCCCCGCTGTGCGCCTCATCTACCATCAGCATGGCCCCGTATTCTTGTTTGAGCGCAACGAGTTCTTCCAAGTGTGCTTGATCACCATCCATTGAAAAGACGGCATCCGTAACAATCAACTTACGTCGCTTATCCCGATGTTTGTTCAATAATAGCTTCAGATGCTCCATATCATTATGTCGATACCGGGCATGTTCGGCGCGGCTCAGCACAATCCCGTCCACGATGCTGGCATGGTTTAATTGATCGCTAAAAACGACATCACCCCGGCCCACAAGCGCACCAATGACACCAGAATTAGCCATATATCCATTTGCAAAAACAAGTGCAGCTTCACTTTGCTGCCAAGTGGCCAGCGCTTCTTCCAGACGGCCATAAAGCGGTCGATTCCCAGTAACAAGCCGAGATGCGCCCGAACCTCCTCCTTCGGTAAGAAGCGCCTCTCGAATTGTATCAATGATAGCGGGATGTCGAGCAAGTCCCAGGTAGTCATTGGAGGCCAGATTGAGGAGCACTCGGTCTCCTCTCGACGTATAACCAGGACGATCTGGAACCGCAGCACTGTCACGCAAGTAACGTTCATTGGAGGCATCAGCCAATAACACAAGTTCATTTTCCATCCAGTTCATAGTCCGTACCGCCTTAAAGTGCATTTAACTCAATCTCAAAACCCAAATCTTCAATCATTTGATGATCGTTCGATATTTCCTGACCTGCTGTTGTTAAATAATCACCTACAAAGAGTGAATTTGCAGCATACAGTGACAAAGGCTGCAATGTACGGAGGTTGATCTCGCGTCCACCCGCAACACGAATCTCTTTAGACGGACAGATAAACCGAAATAGTGCCAGTACCTTAAGCGCCTTCATAGCCGGAGTGCGTCCGGCTCCTTCCAGAGGGGTCCCCGATATCGCATTCAGGAAATTAATCGGAATTGAATCCGCATCAAGCTTACGGAGTGCCAAAGCCATCTCGACAATTTCCTGATTACTTTCACCCATACCGATAATGACACCAGAACAGGGGGACATGCCGTATGCTTTTACCTTTTCTACGGTTTCAATTCGCTGGTCATAGGTATGCGTTGTAGTTATCGACGGATAATTGGCCTTGCTTGTGTTCAAGTTGTGATTGTATCGGTGTACACCTGCTTCAGCCAAACGCTCTGCTTGACCGTCCTTCAAGATTCCTAGACAAGCACAGATTTTAAGGGGCATCGTTTCACGGATTTCTTTTACCGCCTCTACCACTTGATCCAGCTCCTTATTCGTGGGACCTTTGCCTGAAGCTACAATGCAATAGGTTCCTGCTTTACGCGCCATAGCTTCATGTGCTCCTGCAAGCAACGTTTCTTTGTCGAGCAAGCTGTATTTTTGAATGGGGGCAGTTGATACGATGGATTGTGAGCAGTAGCCGCAGTCTTCGGGACAAAAGCCGCTTTTGGCGTTGATGATCATATTCAGCTTCACTTTTTTGCCGTAAAAATATTGCCTCACTTGGAAAGCCGCCTGCATTAGCGGCAGCACCTCATCATCGTTTGCTTCAAGCACGGCAAGGCCCTCTTCCATTGTTAAACATTCGCCATTCAACGATCGATTCGCAAGCGACGACCATTCTAGATTACTTACCGTTGTTTCCATCTTCATTCATCCTCCTATGGATTGAACTGTTAATGCCTGTCTGATCGGTGTTAACTGGATCGTCTCTCGAATCACCTGGATCAACAATTCCGTATTTAATTCGTCCCTCAAGCGAGGAAATCGTCCAAGAAAGGGTATGCCGCAATAACGTTCAATCAGCTCCGCGTTTGTTGTGATGCTGGAATCGTTATGAATCTCATCAGATTCACCATCGTTCAGAATAAAACCTACGATCGGTACCCCATGCTGCTGCAGGTATGACACCGTAAGAAGTGTGTGATTAATCGTACCTAGACCTGTCCTCGCAACGATCAGGGCCGGTGTTCGAAGCTCCGAGATCAAATCTACTACAAGAGAATCTTCGGTCAGTGGAACAGCGACCCCGCCTGCTCCTTCAATGAGTACCGATTCGTATCGATCTGCCAGAGGCTGACCCGCATTGATTATTTCCTGTAGCGTAATTTCCACCCCATCCTGTTTGGCAGCGAGCATCGGGGTCAGTGGAGCTTGGAACGTAAATGGCGCCACATTCTCGGCACGCTCATCAATTCCGGTGTATTGCAACAGGCGTTCCGCATCGGTTTCTCCACTGCCAAGAAGTGCACCGGATTGCACAGGCTTCCAGACGCCTATATTCCGCTTTTCAGCACGAAGCGCAGCAACAAGAGCCCTTGTAACGATTGTTTTTCCAACCCCTGTGTCCGTACCTGTTACAAATAATCCGGGAAAACCATTCATGATTTCGAACCACCTTCGGTAACGTCAACAATGGATTGCATCAAGATATCAATCATTGCTTCAAGCTCAGCCTCTGTGCTAGCAAGAGGAGGCATGAACACAACAACATTGCCAAGGGGTCTCGTAAGCATGCCAAGTTCTCTGGCCCGCTCCGTTACCCGAACGCCGATACGGTCCGCCCAATCGTACGGTTCCCGAGTTGCTTTATCCCGTACAAGCTCAATTCCTAACATCAGTCCCTTTTGCCTGATATCCCCGACATGTGGAGAATCTTTAAGTACTGAGAGCTTGTGCTCAACAAAAGCCGCCTTTACTCTTACACCTTCCACCAGATTCCGCTCTTCAAATAGTTTCAAGTTAGCCAAAGCAACAGCACAGCCAAGCGGGTTACCTGTAAAGGAATGGCCGTGGAAAAATGTTTTTTGCTCCTCATAATCGGCATAAAATGCGCTGTACACCTCATCTGTTGCCAGTGTCGCTGCCACAGGTAAATAGCCGCCTGTAAGACCTTTGCCTATCACCATCAAATCAGGTGAAACTTCTTCGAGATCACAAGCAAACATAGCACCTGTCCTACCGAAGCCTGTCGCCACCTCATCGGCTATGAACAGTACACCATATGTACGGCAAAGTGCTGCCATCTCGCGTAGACAGCCCTCTGGCATAATCAGGATGCCACTAGCTCCTTGCACAATCGGCTCCACGATAATAGCCGCGATTTCATCTGCACTGGTTTCAAGTACATTACGTAATGCGGTTAACGTAGCTTCCATGGCTTCCCGCTCGCCGTCCTCATGTCGATAAACGTAAGGATATGGAATGACATGAGTAGGAAACAGCATGGGACGGAACACATCATGGTACAATGGAATTGCACCGACACTTACCGCACCAATCGTATCTCCGTGATAGGCTTGATTCATCGTAATAAACTTCGTTTTACCGGTTTCTCCTCGGTTCTTCCAGTATTGAAACGCCATTTTCACTGCGATCTCGACACCCGTTGCTCCCGAATCGGAATAAAATACTTTATTTAACCCCTCTGGGGATATCTCTACTAGTTTCTCTGCAAGCTCAATAGCTGGCACATTAGCCATTCCGAGTAACGTAGAATGTGCAACACGTTCCAACTGATCCGTTATGGCTCGGTTCAACTCGGGTATGTTATGTCCGTGAACATTAAGCCAAACCGAGGAGAAGCCATCATAATAAGCACGTCCCTGGACGTCATACAGCATGACGCCTTCGCCTCGTTTAATGATGAGAGGATCGGAGTTATTGTAATCTTTCATTTGCGTAAAGGGGTTCCATAAATGAGCCTTATTTATGGCTGCAAGCCGTTCATAATATGTCACAAGATATCACCTTCCGTAAGAGCATTTCAATTGTTAACCAAAAATATTTATTTATGTTAACAATTGAATGTTGACATCTTATCAGACAAAAACTTTCCTGTAAAGAGAATCATTTCTGAGTTAGAACCTTCACCCTTTACTCTGTCTGCACGGATTGAACCCGGAACTTCGGCTCGTAGAGGGTTTGCCTAATACAAAAAAACACGCCTGTTTCGGCGTGTTTGGTCTAAAGTACATACAAAAACAAAAAAAACGGCATCTCTGCCGTTTGTGTTTAAGCTATTGTTACAGATAACGGGAATATTCGCTAGCAGCGACCTGTTTTCCCTAAACTAAACCTTAATCTCATTACATCTTTCCAGTAAAAGTTGAATTTGGCGCTCCAGCCACGTTCCTAATAGCGGATGTGGAAGCAGCGTCTCACCACTGTACGCATAATCCAGTTCCTTCAGTCGGTCTGGAATCACTTTCATGGTGAAATAACCGGCACTCAAAAACAGCGGCGCCACAATAACCCGGCTCCCCCGCTCTTCACTCCAGTATTTCGCCTTGTCGTACACACGATCCGGATTTAGCAGCGCATAATCCGTATGAGCAACACCGCTGACTTCCTGCACCCGCTGTGCGAGTGAAGAAATACCCGCTTCCCATCGCTGACGAAATCCATCGTGAATACTCCCATGTCCAACTAGCAGGATCGTCTCCTGTTCTGGCTGCTGCGACAAGGCTTTTACCTTGTCCCAGACCATGACCGCAATATTCGGGTCGTTATCCACAGGATAACCGAAGTGCACTTGTGCTTTCACCTCGAAGGGTTCCAGATCCGTCTCACGCTCCGGAGCGTCTTTGGCACCGATGGCATACTCAATCTCATCCACATGTGTACTACCTGACGATACAAACAGTGGTACGACCAATAAGTCGGTTACGTCCTGTGCTTCCAGTCGGTTGATACCGTCCTGGATCAGACGTCCTTCCACAAGTTCAAGAAACCCGGCTTCAACGGGCAATGATTCAGGCAGATTCAACCGGGAGACCGCGTCATCGACGGATTCTACCCAGGTCTTCTCCTGAGAACCGTGACTAATGATGAGTACACCCGGTTTCTTCATCCTTAACGTCCCAGGCGTTCCAGCGTCATTTTATAACCGTCATTACCGTAGTTCAGGCAGCGTTTTACACGAGAGATCGTGGCTGTGCTTGCACCTGTCTCAGCTTCAATCTGGTTATAGGTATTTCCTTTGCCAAGCATACGTGCTACTTCCAGCCGCTGGGACATGGATTGAATCTCGTTTACCGTGCAGAGGTCATCAAAAAACACATAACACTCTTCAATATCTTTCAGAGTCAAAATAGCCTCAAATAATTGTTCAATGCTTTTATCATTTAGCTTTTTCAGCTGCATTTCATCATCATCCCCTAGCGGTTACTGTGTACCTTCATTGTACCCAGCCTGAGTTGGTATTTCAAGCGTTAACGATTTCACGCACTACAGAATAAAAATACATGTTACCGCTTTCATATAGCATTAATGTCCTCCCTGCGCGCACAATCCCCCTCTATCTCACGATTTATCCCATTTTTCACCGAATATTTCCGATTAATTTTGTAGGAATTATTATAATTAAAATGTGACAATTTTGTGTCCGAATTATATAATTCCACTGCGAACCTCTCATCCTCTCCTGCGCCCAAATCCGCAAATATCCCGTTTTACGGGATACTCGCCTACGCCGTCTCTCCGCTAATGACATACAGTATAGCAAAAGGGAGTTCCAACTCGGTCTGTTATGCACGTCCAGCAGCTGAAGGAACGCAATTCCGAAATCCAACATAGAAGGAACGTGATAGTTCATGCCACAGCATTATTATCACCGCCAGCCCGCCCCACGGCAGCGTCCGTCTTCCCATACGCAAAGGCAGGCCCATTCTTCTGCCTATATGCCGCCACGGGCACTGAATGAAGCTCAGGTTCAACCCATGTATCCTGGAGTAGAGCCCTACCCTCAATTCCAAGAGGTTGAAGCATCCGGGCTTGTACCTTATAGTCCAGGTGGTCCGGGGGGAGCTGGTGGAAACTTTTTCGGCGGGGGGGCTTCAGTTGCTCCCCCTGTTCCAGTGGAAGCGCCTGCGTCTTCCTCAGGCTTTTCCCTAGCCAACATCGGAGAACTGAAAGGAATGATCGACCGCTTCGGTGGAATTGATGGCATCATGAACGGAATCGGCAAAATGCAAAAGGTCGTTGGCGGCTTCCAGCAGATGGCACCCATGATGAAATTGGTGATGGGGATTCTGCCTTTTGGAAAAGGAAAAAAAAGTAGCAGTGTTGCGGATAAAGATTATGAAGAGTATTCGCCACCTCGCTCACGCAAACGTCGTAAAAAAACGACCTCTGCTCCGCGCAAACGGAACACGAGTAGTAAAACTGGCCGGAATAAATCCAATGCCACCAAACGTCGTCCCAAAAAAAGTAAAAAGCTCTAACATTTTTCCCAGGCGCCCTCTTACATAAGGGGGTGCCTTAATCCACTTCCATCTTATTCTCCCTTCAATCCACTCATTCTTTCATAAGAGAACATTCATAACCTTTTTTAAGAACCTATGTTCTTATTCCCTTAAATTGAGGTATACTGAGTTATAGATAAAGGAGGCGGATTATGGAACTGTTCAAAGACAAATATACTCCCGCATTAATCGACCGGACAGGAGAATGGTTACACCAATTCTACCCCAAGCTGGACAAGCAGCAATTTCGTGAACTTGTATTTGCCAAAGGCTGGGGAGAGCTGGAATTCAAAGCTCGTATCCGTCGCATTACGTCAGCATTGACCGAAGTTCTCCCAGACAACTATGAAGAAGCATTACACGTGATTGAGCAGGCAGCACCGCAGATGCGAGGGGTCGAGTATCTGTTCGTTCCCGATTTCATTGAAGTCAACGGACTTGCGCCAGAAAACTACGAACTATCCATGAAGTACTTGACCCTCTTCACACCTTATTCCAGTTCCGAGTTCGCGGTACGCCCGTTTATTGAACGCTACCCGATCGAAACGATGAAACGCATGATGGAATGGACGGGAAGTCCCAATGAACATATACGCAGGCTTGCCAGTGAAGGCAGCCGTCCACGTCTTCCATGGGGTTCCAAACTTCGGGGGTTCATCACCGATCCAACACCAGTACTTCCAATTCTGCATGAATTGAAGCAGGACGAGTCCCTGTATGTCCGGAAAAGTGTAGCGAACCACCTGAACGACATCTCAAAAGACCACCCTGAACTGGTCTTGGATTTGGCCTCCAGCTGGTACGGACAACATGAGCATACGGACTGGATCGTTCGTCATGCAAGCCGCTCTTTGCTGAAAAAGGGACATCCGAAGGCGCTGAGTCTCTTTGGTTATGTTGAGCAGGATGCGACACATATCGAGCATCTTCAGCTTGCAAGAGATACCGTAGCCATCGGGGAAGATCTTCATTTCTCTTTTGATGTGGTAAATGAAAGTGGTCAGTCACAGATGCTGCGAATCGAATATGAAATTGGATATATGAAAGCAAACGGCAAGCAGGCACCCAAGCGGTTCAAATGCTCTGACAAAACCTTCCCTACCGGGAGAACGAAGGTCGCAACGAAGCAATCGTTTAAAGTCATTACGACGAGAAAGCATTACGCTGGTTTGCATACGCTAACGATTGTCGTTAATGGACAACCTACTGCTACAGCCACATTTGTATTGGAGGAAATGGAGTAACCTACAATACAATGGAGCCATCCAACTTATTGTGAAAACGTAGCACGGTTCATTTCATGATAAGAATCCCATGTTAAAATTCAGCTCATGGAATCCATTCCTTGAGACATTCCTCAAAGGTATCTTCAGTACTGAAGATGCCTTTTACTTTTTCACCCTGTTCATAACAGCTAAATATCCCTCAAATCAAGTTATGCACATGATGTTTCTTCATTTATCTTATCCACATGTGGACATCTATTCCTAAAATGAATCTATATGTACTCCTATTTGCCCTCTTATGCACATCATACACAGGCTAAAGAAGCGATCTATGCAGACCGCTAACTCTTCATTGCCTATCCAGTATCTATTTTCCTTACTTAAACCAGCCCCGCTTCACAAACCAGGCCACCATGCTTCCGCCCAGAACAAACATCAGCAGCAGCACAGCTCCATACCCAAACTTCCATTGCAGCTCAGGCATATAAGCAAAGTTCATGCCATAGATCCCCGCGATCAGCGTCAGTGGCATAAAGACTGTTGTAATTACGGTGAGGGTCTTCATAATCTGGTTCATTCGATTGGAATTCAAGGAGATGTAACTGTCACGCAGGTCTGCCGTCATTTCCCGATCGGCTTCAATCATGTCTGTCAGCTTCAACAAATGATCATAGATATCGGTAAAATATACGGTATGCTCCCCTGTTCGCTGCACATGCTGAGAATTAACTACCCGATAGAGCAGATCCCGCATGGGCACTACCGTTCGTCTAAGCTTCAGCAATCGACTGCGCAGGTCGAACACCTGGTTCATCAGGTCTTCCACCGACTCCCTGCCGCCACGGTTCTCCAGTTCAGCCAGCTCATCCTCAATGGCAAAAAGAGACGGGAAATAATGATCGACCAGCTTGTCCATCAACGTATATGCCGCTGCCACGGGACCCCGGGCCCAAATGGTTCGTTCGTGCGCATGATGCAGCAGCCTTTCCCAAGCTTCATCGACTTCCTCCAATGCCCCGTGATGAAAGGAAACCAGAAAGTTTGCACCCAGAAACAGGTCCACCTCTTCCGCTTCCAATGTTGTCGGATTCAGTGCATGCAGCACGAGGAACTGCAAATTGTCATAATAATCGAGCTTGGGTCGCTGCAACACATGCATACAATCCTCAATGGCTAATGGATGAAAATGAAAATATGTATCCAGCAACTTGCTTTCCTCTTCGGAAGGCTGATTAAAATCTGCCCATACCCAGGCGTAATCCTGCAGATCCAGCTGTGTCAGCGGTACATTTACAGATACCTGATGATCCCGTGAGATGGCGAGTGTACGAATCATAAATTAGACCACGTCCTTGTCTTGTATCCTTTACGTTATTGTACAACTTTAACCATTGAACCGTCCCCTGCAACAGCCCATTATACACACGTTATCCTGCAAACGCGACAACAAAAAAAGCCAACCCTGTTGGCTTCTCTCATTTCCCTATCCACAGTCTCCTGTATCCACAGGAATATCTTCTTTTGGTTTATCATTCCACGGATGGCTATCCACATATCCAGCCTGTCCACACGTTCATGCACAGGCGTCTCTTCTTTTTGGTTGTATAATTGTCCACATATCCCGATATTCACAACGTTATGAACAGTTTGTCTGAAACCTCGAATTAGTCCCGAAACACTTTTTAGAATTAGAAAATGATCCAGTACAACAATCCTGCCAGCGCCCCGGTAATCGGAATCGTAATAAACCACGTAATAATGATACGTCCAGCTAGTCCCCATTTAACGGCTGAGAAACGTTTCGCGGAACCAACACCCAGAATGGCAGATGTGATTGCGTGAGTTGTACTCACCGGCAGGTGGAGCAAGGTTGCTGAGAAAATGACAGATGCGGCTGATAGATCAGCTGCAAAGCCGTTAATCGGTTCAATTTTGAAAATTTTGGTTCCCATCGTTTTGATGATTTTCCAACCACCGATGGAAGTACCAAGTGCCATTGCTGTTGCCGCGGAGATTTTAACCCACAACGGAACATCCAGATGATCCTGTACGCCTGCTGCGACCAATGCAAAAGTAATGATCCCCATTGCCTTCTGTGCATCATTGGTACCGTGCGTAAACGCCTGGAGTGCTGCTGTGAAAATCTGTACCGTACGGAAACCTTTGTTCACGTTATGCGGACTGCGTTTGGCAAAAACATATTTGAGAATGGTCATGACCACATAACCGATGGCAAATGCAATCAGAGGTGATAATAACAATCCTCCGACAATGTCAATAAATCCACTCCATTTGACTTTATCAGCCCCTGCGCCAACAAGTACAGCACCAGCAAGAGCACCAATCAGTGCATGCGAGGATGAAGAAGGAATTCCGAACCACCATGTAACGAGATTCCAGATAATCGCGGCGATCAAGGTGACGATGACGACCTCAATCCCGTTATCCAGCTTGGTGGGGTCTGTTACACTCCCCCCGATCGTCTTCGCTACTCCAGTAAACATCATGGCACCGACAAAGTTCATCACGGCAGCCATAAGGATTGCCCGGCGCGGAGTCAGTGCCCGTGTCGAGACCGAAGTTGCAATGGCATTCGCGGTATCATGAAAACCATTAATGAAGTCAAACGCCAGTGCAAGGAAGACGACTATACCCAATACCCAAATCGTTGTTTCCATTATTCTCTGGCTCCTTAAGAATTACGCATGATGATGGATTCGAGCACATTCGCTACGTGTTCACAAGCATCCGTTGTCGTCTCAAGACGTTCGTAAATTTCTTTGCGTTTGATCAGTTCAATCGGATCAGGCACAGTAGCGAATAAATTCTTGATACAGTTGCGCAGCACTTCGTCGCCCTGGTTTTCCAGATCGTTCAGACGAATCGTATACTCGCGGATCGCCAGCAATTTTTTCTGAGACAGCAAATGAATGGCCTTCTGAATTTCGTAAGCCGATTGGCGCAAAATTTCAGCGAATTGAACGATATATTCGTCCGGGTCAGTCAGTTGGTACATATAGAAACGGGAAGCCGTTGCTTCGAGTCCGTCCAATACGTCATCAAGTGTTGTTGTCAGTTCCATAATATCATCGCGTTCGATCGGCGTGATAAATGTCTTGTTGAGCTCTGTAATGATGGTATGAACATAATCATCACACTGGGACTCGTACTTCTTCATTTCATTGGCAAAAAGAGTCACATCCTGAAGGTTGGAAACATGTTGGGAGAAATAATCAGCCGCTTGCACGACCGTATCTGCCATGTTCTCTAGTGTCTCAAAAAATATATCCTTCTTCTTCTTAAGCTTCATAGCTCTATCCCCTTTACGAGAAATTGCCGATAACCGATGAAACATGAAATGACAACCTTTGATATCTTATCATAAATGTTTCACGGTTTGTACATAAGGCATGATCCTTTTTTATATTCTTATCACATAAATCTGAAATGAATCTTAATTATTTGGAATGGCTGGAAAAATGATGATGAAATTTTACATTGCGTTTACATTTCTCTTCGAATTGGATTATTTTTGAATTTCGACATGCCCTGCAAAATCAGGCTGATTCGGAACGATACTGATAAAAGTCTTGCCAGGAACAAGAGCAACTTCGGACCCATTTTGCACAAATCGAATAATATCACCCGGCTTTTTAACCCATTGCCCTCGAATCATCTTGCCTTTTTGAAACAGCATAGCTTCACCGCCCTGTTCCAAATTAACGGAAAGTCTGCCCACATTGTCGAGCACCTTGTGATCTGCACCCGCTACAATAATATTGGCCGCTCCAATGGGATTGCCGTTATCCAGATCCTGATCTGCCTTTCCGTTCACCAATCTCATATATCGTCCGCTAACTTCATCATAATCATACGTGACCCGGTAACTCTCCAATAAATAATGAATATCGAACTGCTTGGCCACCTCTCCGGCCGACGTGGCACCTTCTTCGTTATACGTATATACAGGGGACTTGAAGTCGTGACTGTATCCTTTCGTGCCCGCGCCTTCTCTCAGCTTGTCCGCTGACGTATACAGATTGTGCGGTGCTTTACGATCCGAGGAACGCCAGAAATAAGGGCCGCTATTCGATATCTCATCCATATGATGTTTCTGCTGCTTTTGTAAAATGGAATAGGCATCAGGACTGCCACCCGCATGAACCAATACCCCATCATAACTCTCACCAAGCTCGATCAGATACGGACGGATACTGCGCACGGGACCGACCGTCTCTGCACCACCTTCACTCTGGAAGATCGCAATAAACCGGGTAATGCCACCCTCGGCAAGCACTTCGATAATAATATCTGCCGCACTCAGACCGGATTGGGGCCGCGCTGCAGGAGCATTGTTAATCATAACGGCCAGTGGACGGCGCGTAATGGCTTCATCAACAGGCAGACCCGTCAGCGGTGCTGTATAGAGCGACGTAGCAGGTTCTTCCGTCTCTTGTTCTTCCTGTACGGGGGTAGGAACAGACTCCGGCTTCGGAATTTGAACCATCTCCTTATTCTGGCAAGCGACCAGACTTAGGGCCAGAATAAGCAGTGACGCCGCAGAAATCATCTTGTTCCATTTCAATTGCTTCAATATATGTACCTCCTGAACGATATGGCTGAAATCTAGGCTGTGGTTGCTCTTATGCAGGTGACCATTTCACGTATTTCTTTCCATTTAATCACACACAGCACCATTTGTCTTCGAAAAGGAGATCATTTTCTACCCTGAAATTTACGTTTGAAACTTGAGGCAGACGGAAAAATATGTCCTAAATGTGAACTTCTCAAACCTTACTTAAAATTTGAACTAGATTGTGATTTTAATCACAAACAAGATGACTTTTGAACTATACAATAAAGACATCAAAGGTGATCACTTAGAAAAACAAAAAAACAACACACACTAGATTCCATGAAGGAGTGGTTTATATGTTCAGCTTCAACCAATGGCTTAGAGAAAACAAAGTGGCAATGTGGATTTTGACAGTACTTCGGGTGTATATCGGTTACGACTGGATGACACACGGCTGGGGTAAATTAACAGGTGGATTCCAAGCTGGCGGATTCCTTGCAGGCGCTGTAGGAAAAGCAACGGGTGAAAATCCAACCGTTCAAGCTTGGTGGGGAACATTCCTTGAGAACTTCGCGGTACCAAATGCAGGACTGTTCGACTTCATCATCCCGCTGGGTGAATTCCTTGTAGGGCTGGGTCTCATTCTTGGATGCTTTACAACCCTGGCGGCACTGATGGCGATGGTCATGAACTTCGCGTTCCTCTTCTCGGGAACAGTGAGCACGAATGCTCAATTAGTCCTGATGGAAATCTTCCTTGTAGTGGCTGGTGCAAATGCTGGTAAAATCGGTTTGGATCGTTGGGTAATGCCTTACCTCCGCGGATTGTTCACTCGCAACAAAGGCAGTCTTCCTAAAGACACACCAACGATAAATCATACGCACAAAACAGCCTAAATATTAAATAGACATTTTCTGGTCCTGCTCCCCTCCCTCTGGAGAGCTGGACTTTTTTCTTTTATATGCTTGTATATCCTCAGACTTGCCCATCGACAGAAACACGTATTATGATGAACATATCGTTCGACTACAATTAAAGGAGTATATGACATGCCAACCCAGCGCCGTCTTGAGACCGATGCCGACTTCCAGGAAGCTATGGAAATGAAGCATAAAGTCCGTGTTTTTAAAGATAATCACCAGATTGATTCCGGTGGCGTCATTATCCGTTTTGACAGCAATACTGTTGTAGTTCAGTCCAGTGTAAGTGAACTGGCATATCACTCGCGTACAGCATGTGAGCTTTTCGAGATTCGCAAGTGATTATACTAATTGGCAGAATGCTAAAGTTATAGAAAAAGGTTCCTGAGGCCCATTACGCTGGCCGCAGAAACCTTTTTTGGTTCAGCTCATTCATAACCAAAGTCTGTCTGGTTGTGAACTAGGTGTATTTGCAAAATAAAACTCAAAGACTTGTTCACATACTCTTGTCTGTTCCAAGTTATACGCCGTCACCAAACTGCCAGCAGTTTAAACTGAGCGTACCGTAAGGATACGACTGGAATAGACGTTTTGCAGATCGTGACATATCAGCCGTACCCATGGCATAGAACAAAGGCGCAATGTGCTCCATTCCATAAGATGGAACCGCCGTGCGGGCATGGGGCGCTTTTTTGTCATATTGAAACAACTCTCTCGTATTCCACTGCTCTAGCCGCTCGCCAATCCAGTTATCGAATTCCACTGCCCAGTCTTGCGGTTCATCATTACTGCTGCCAAGCATGCGTAAGTTATGAACCGTTCCACCACTGCCAATGATCAGCACGTTATCATGACGCAGCTGCTCCAGCATCCGTCCTATATCATACTGTTCCTGCGGGGAACGCAGCGAATCGACAGATACCGCAATTACAGGAATATTGGCCTCTGGATACATGTGTAGCAGCGGTACCCATACCCCATGATCCAATCCCCGGCCTCGAACCGGTTGATGTGGAAGATTACTACGGGTGAACAGAGCGCAGATCTCATTCGCAAGGTCTGGCTGGCCAGGCGCAGGGTAATTCATTGTATACATATTAGAGGGAAATCCGTAAAAATCATGCAAGGTCTGATGTGTATCATCCATTGTCACGGACGGTTCGGGACGATCCCAATGCGCCGTAAATACAACAATGGCTTTCGGAGCCGGCAGCCTGTCTCCAAGCTGGTTCAAAAAGTGAGTGTAATCATTGCTCTCCACCGCCAGAGCGGGAGAACCATGCGCAATGAATAGTGCGGGTAATGTCATTGCTGCCAACCTCCAGACACGGATAGGATGCTTACCCTTCTATTTTACCCCGAAGAAGGCGCTTTTCCAAGCTAACATCCCAATCAGATGCAATCTGGACGCGCATGTAGCCTTATAGACCAATCCATGTTGGATATAGAATGTTCTAGCTTAAAGATAAAGATTGCTATATAACCACTCTTAGATCATCCAGTGCTGCCAATCCTGTTCGATCTTCTGACGTTCTCCCAGCCATTCTCTCGTACGCGTAATCAGCTGTTCACGCTCTTTACCGGAAGAGAAGGTATGATCGCCCTGGAAAATAATCTCCTTGTCGCAGCGGCCTTCCTGGCGCATCCAGAATACCTTTTGATACAGGAATGCGTAATCGACAGGAATGGTCTCATCCGACGTACCGTGCACCACCAGCACATCCCCGTTAAATTTAACGGCTTCCTGGAATGGCTGATGTTCAGCCAGTGATTCAAAGAATGTTGGTGTAAACTTGTAGCCGAGATAATCAGCAGACCCCAGTTTCACCCCTTCATCGTACACATCACGTCCCGTAATTTTCACAATATCATTGAACGGGTATCCTACGGATGACCACATCACAAGATTCTTGACCCGTTTGTCACGGACAGCAGTGAGCAGCGCAACAGCTCCACCCAGACTATGACCGATCAGCGTTACACGGGTTGGATCTACATCACTGCAATTAACCGCATAGTCCAGCACAGAACGTGTTTGGGTAATCATGGATTCCAGTCCTTCAGCTCCGTACTCACCACTGCTCTCCCCGCAGCCGATATAATCGAAGCGCAGCACCAAATACCCATCTTCGGCCAGCTCACGGGCGGTCTTCACAAACAGACGATCCACACCGATCCGACTCCCTACGAATCCATGGCAGATGATAGCAAGAGGCACGCGCTGTTGGTGATTTCCCTCCTTGATGTCTTTGACGACAGGATAATGAATCGTGGCTGTTAATTCTTCTTGCCCATGACGAATACTGATCTGACGCTCCATGCCCATTTCCCCTTTCCATTCTTCCCTGCTCATGTTCATTTTGTTAATTATATATAAATCCGATAAGTTTAATGTGTATTAAGATGATATTAGTATATTATCATCCTGCGAACCTCAAGTCAACGTGAGGAAATGTCTAGTTCCAGAAGCACCTTGTCTACATTTTATCGGTAATTTCGCAAAAAAAATGAGCCAAGCTGATCACAGCTGACTCGAATCATTTCTAATACTTAAAGTCACTACTCATAACTGCGACGGAACATCTCATGGGTCTCCACTCGACCCTGCCAATCATGTTCATGAACCGAATTCGAGCTCCTCCAGAAGCTCCCAGACTGAAAGGTTCCATCTGTATACTCTTCCGCATATTCAACATCCTCCATCGTCTCTTCCATTGGCACAACCTCATCTGTTACTCCACGAGAGTTGCTATTCAGCAGCAGCTTCCTTGTTAGTTTATCCGTTTGTTGATCCATACCTGCCACACTCCAATCCCTGGTTTCTGTTGGAAATGCTACTATTGTGGTGGAATCGGCTGTACTTTATTCATTCTTCACACAATCGTTAGAACTTGACGAGCACTTACGCATATTAATGGCGAACCATGGAGAACCTAAGCAAAATATTATAGCCAACATTTGCCTCTGATTCCTTCTGGCGAAAGGGTTGAATTCATGGAACACATCTTGGAATGGATTCGTAGTCACGGAAAACTGGTTCTGCTATGCACCTGTGTCATTCTGGCCTGTGCAGGGCTATGGTCGAATCGTAAACAGTTGTTTTATAAGGAATGACTTTGCGAAACGAGAGCCCTTCCCGTATACTAAAATACCGTCAGGGTCTCCAGTTCACCGGGGATCAGAACGTGTGTAGACAGGGGGAGCAATCATTGGGGATTTCCTATAAAAAGTTAAAAGAAATACAGAATCGGCAAATGACCGAAATGAGTAAAATGACACCGGAACATGTAAAACTGTTCGATCAGATCAGCACCATTGCGCGCCAAGCACCTGCCGATGAGAGAACGCAGGAAGAATGGATTCTCTCGGCTGGAAGAGCCATCGTACAAGCTCAGCGTGACGGCATGCCTGCTCGCGAGTTATATGGACCTGACTTGGAACAACATATTTATTCACAACTAGGAGTAGCAGGTGATAATAATCCGGCTGCAACTGCTGGCGAAATTCATATGGACTCATCCAGAGCTTCAAGCAAGGCTGTACAGAGCTCCGAAAGCAAATCCAATAAAACAACCAGTATCTCAGCCAAAAAGACCGCAGCGGTTGAAGCGGAACCCGCGGAGACTTCGGATCAAGTGAAACGGACGCCTAAATGGTACTTCATGATCTCTTGGGCAGCTTTGTCTTTTGTCATGCTGATTCAAGGTGCAGTTGGGTTATTTATTGGCTGGACGGGTGGAGATACGGAACCATTTAGCCATATCAGTCTCTTCTCCCTTATCGTTGCGGCGGTTGGGGGGATTGCACTGGTTGAAATGCTTCGTCGCCTCGCTGAGCGTCCAGATGATCAGGGAGCAGACAAGACAGCCAGACCACAGATCAATCTTCGCGGGATCGCCATCTATATCGTTATCGTTGTGCTAGTCTTATTTGTAGGATATCCACTGCGTGACAGCCTTCCCGTATTTACGCTGGCTCCGTGGATTAGCCTCGTAATCGGGATTGTGGGTTTGGCTACGTTGAGACCACTCTTTGGACAAAAGAAAGCATAAGGATGCTGATGTCCTTGGTGGGGCAGTAGCATTGGGTATATCGTACAGTAATGTGGTGTGCGAAGATTAAAGTACGAATGAAGTACGACATTCGGTGATGAGATAGATTATCATCGAGTGTCAAAAAAGGGGCCCTAATGGCCCCTAGCCAGCTGTTGAGAAATTCTCGACAGCTATTTTTTATTTACAGACGTATAGGAAACCTCATAATGCTTTTTATCTAGCATAGGTAAAGGTAATCACTTACCATAACTCATAAGTAACCTTATATTACGGCCAGTAGCTCGTTTGAAACTGAATCCATACCCGAAAGGATGACCTTGTCATACTTCATATAGATGATCCAGAGCCCATAGAGTCTTTCTCCATTTTGAGCTGAATCCGATGCTTGATTTCCTTGCCCGGGGTCTCTCCAAATTCTCGCTTATACATGCGGATAAAGTAGTTCACTTCCATACCAACCGTCTCCGCAGCCTCTCTTACACTTGCTCGTGGGTGCTTGTCCAGCCATTCCGATGCCTTCTGCAAACGTAATCGCTGCATGTACTGATGCCCTGTCACCCCATGTCTCTGGTGAAATAATCGGTTCAGGTGCTGCACTGAATAACCAACGGCTTCAGCTACATGCTTCAGCAGCAGATCATCCTGGTAGTGTGTATGCATCAGCGACACTGCTCGAGTGAATGCTTCATTCGCCGATTCCGACTCGCGCTCAGAACGCGTTAACGACCTACTCCGTGCTTCTCGCTCTTCTGTCTCATGATGCAGCGGGAGGATGGACCGCGACATGTCCAGAATAAGCTGGTAGATGATCGTTGAGCTGTTCCACATTTCAGTCATCCCATCGTCCAGTGAGTGCCAGATATCCGTCACTCGTGACCAAAACTGTTCAAATTTGGACAAGCGCCGTGGCCCCATCGGTAGCAGTCCCGCCGACCAAAGCACCGCCCCCGCTGCCTCTCCACCAATGCCGATATATCCAAGCTCCCCGTGTGTTTTGGAATGCGGAATATACTCATGGGCCACCCCAGGTTCCATCACGAACAGTTCACCCGCCGACACTGTCCACGCTCCTTCACCTGGAACCTTAAATTCCCCCTTGCCGCTGCGTAATAAAAAAAGCTGATACACCGGAAATCCATCCGGTCTAAACTGAACTTTCTCTTCTTGTGTTCCTACACAATACAGATACAGAGGCAACCGGGAATCCGGCAGGCCGGTCAAGCGTAATGCAAGCATTCCATCATTCCTTTCGGATCATGCTCTTGTTTCTCCTATTATCCATCGGTTTGCCTTGTTGCAGCAACGGTCAAAGGAACCTTTTTGGTGACAGGATTTTTAAAATGGATTACATACGATTCACAAAATCTACTGCAGTGACACAACAACTTTTAAGATGATAAATAAAAAAACTCCCCTTCTCATTTGGAAAGGGAGGCTGAGTGTTAACATAACTGAAAGATAAGATTGTTGGTTCTTGGAGTGGCCGTTCCGGTTACGGATCGTTCTTTCGATCGCTGTTGTCTCCAAATTTTTTTTGATTCAACCTCTATAAGGTTTAAATTCGGAGACAAAGGCGAGCGCTACCGCTTCTTCAGAATCGATTCCGTCCCCTCCACTACTTCTGGAGCTCAAAACGAACTACTTACCTTGTTTAACGTTAATCTTACTTTATTATTATGAAGATGGTGTATCTCCAGCTGGTGCTGGTGTATTCTTGCTCCCTTGGTCTGTACCCGTAGGAGCTACAGAAATTGGAAATGTAGCTACTTCTGAATTGTTTTTATACTTAGTATTATCACTAGCCACAGAAACTACCAGAACTTTGTATTCTCCCGCTTCAAAAACTGAACCGTCAGAATCATTGGAGGAAACTCCAATATTCACAGTTGCTGTTCTTGGGTTACTACCAATATTCACTCTTTCTAAAGCTGTTCCAGTATCACCTGAACCACTCTTAGCTTTAACAACGTACACATCATAACGAGAAATTCCTGTTTCATTGCCAGGCTTGGTGAAACTTACACTAATCGAAGTATCCGTTGCCGTCGCCTTCACATCTGCTACCTTCTCTACGGATGTTGGTGACTGTTTTTTAGCATTAATTTTGAAAGTAGCTGAATCTATGTTTGATTCACGTTTGCTGTCGGAGGATTCTGATAAAATGTAAGCCGTGTACAACTTGCCCGATACAATAGGTTGCCCATTGATATCATTCAGTACATTCGGAAGTATGGAATAGCCCCCTGTTGTGTCCACTGACTTGATCACGTTAGGATTGTTTTCTTTTGCAATAGCTTTCGCCAAATTAAGATCAAATGCGCTTCCAGTCGGGGCAATCATTACAACATAACGACTAATCCCTACTTTGGAAGCTGGTTCCGTATATCTCAAAGTCACATCCGTTGCATCGCCAGCAGCTTGCTCTTCATTTTTAACGTCTATATTAGTGATTTTAACTGCTCCAACGGCACTTGTTACAGACAATTTAATATCATCATAAGCTGTGGATAGCACATTGGAAGAGTTGCCGTTGCTTACTGCGAGCACAAATATACGATAGTTTTCATCATTTCGAATATCTGTACCATCTGTTGCTTTTACATCCTTTAAAGTCAAAGTATAATTTCCGCTTCCGCTAGCTTTATTCACAACCTTATAGTTTGAGTTCCGATTTGCTTCGGCCAAATCGAACCCACCCAAATTCGCCGTTTTGACTGCGAAAACACGGTAATGATAAACATTCGTCTCATTAGACGATCTATTAAATGTCACCTGCAAATCACTACCGTCTCCATTATCTCCGATGTCCGCTGCTTTCACGTAGGTCGGAGCGGCCACAGTCGAGTTCTGTACTAGCGTAATTTGTGAAGAATACGAGGACAGTGCGTTCTGGCTGGAGTTTCCACTTGTGCTTACAGATAGGACAAACACGCGATAGCTAACATTATTTGACAATGTGTAACCGTTAGTATCGACCGCATTGTATGGAAGAGTAAATGACTGATTTCCACCCGTCTTGCTCACCTGATAATAATTGTTCGATGCATTAGCCGCGCTCAGTGTGAAGCTGCCTGCATAGGCGGAACGTACCACATATACCCGATATGCAGAAACGTTAGTTTCATCCGAAGCTCTGGTAAACGAAACTCGAAGATCGCGTCCATCGCCGTAGTCACTCACATCAGCCACTCCGATGTTGCTTGCGACTCCAGCATTACTGTTCGTTGTCAGTCTCAACAGCGTCGACGACGAAGACAGCGCATTGGTATATCCATTCTGCTGGTTGCCTACAGCCATAACGTAGATCCGATAATCTTGCAGATTCGTTACGTTATACCCACTTGTGTCCTTCATGGAGGATGGCAATGTTGTTGTAATGTTGTTGCCTGTTTTGTTCACGTTATAGTACAAGCTGGAAGACAGATTGCTCGCCGTAGTCAGATTAAAGCTGCTGGATACCGAGTTCCGCACTACGAAAATTCGATAATTAGCAACTTTAGATTCATCGGATGAACGGTTGAAGCTCACCTGAATGTCACGACCGTCTCCATAATCCGAATTATCTCTCACTGATGTGATAACTGGTGCCGTTGCTGTGTTTACGCCCAGCGTGAGCGAAGAGGATACTGTGGACAGATTATTGTCTGCAGTTGCCGCATTCGAGCTCACGGATACAATGTAGACGACATAAGATGTGCCGTTTTTGATCAATTCCCCCGATGTGTCACGCGTCGAGGAACTTAGCTGGGTTTTAACCGCTGTGCTGTTACCTTTGTAGATAATGGTTGAATTAGAGCTGGACACATTGTTGGCAGTAGTCAGGTTGAATGAAGAAGCGTCTTTCGCCTTAACGACAAAAGCACGGTAATACGTAATATTGGATGTTATACTCGGCTGTGTGAAGTTAATTTCCAGGTCACGTCCATCGCCATAGTCACTGATATCTGCGATCCGCAGACCTGTCACTGGTTGAACCGTCGTTTTCACATTGTTTAGTTTCAAAGACTGGGAAGACCACGCCAGCTGATTTTTGTAGCCGTTGTTGGTGTTCCCCACTGTAAGTACATACAGACGATAGGTTTCACTTGTATTTAACAAATCCCCGTTCACGTCGCGTGTCTGGGCATTCAACGTCAATCTTGGATCAGTTCCATTTGGAGAAATGGATGTGTAATTACCGGATGGCACGACCGATGCCGCAGACTCATTAAAGCTGTTTACATCACGGGTTTTCACCAGCATCACACGATACTGGGATACAGCTTTTTCGGATGTGGGGCGTGTGAAGCTTACAGTCAGGTCACGACCATCTCCATTGCTTCCGGATACTGAACCGTAAATGTTCCATGCTGCATATTTCGTCTCATCCACAGGAGGTGTGGACGTTGTTTTGATATCTACCCGCTGATTGCGGGAATTCCAGAATACTTTCTCTCCAAAAGCTTCACTGACAAAACGAATCGGAACCATTGTATTTCCTTTGATCGTGTTTGCAGGTACATCTAGCGCTACCGCTTCTCCGTTGATGTAAGCCGTTTTGGAACCCAGCGTCAGCGAGACTTCCTGGTCTCCCCGGCTAGCCTTAATGGTTTTGGTTCTGTTGGTGTACTGTACAGTGGCATCCAATCCTTCAAAAATGGACCGCAACGGAACCAGTACGCGTCCACCTTTCATGACAGGTGCCTGTGCGGACGACAACTCCGCGTCGTTAATATAAATGCTGATTCTTGCAGCTGCATCCATAACTGACGTTGGTAGTGCAGACATCAACATAGCCGATACGGCGAGTGCTGACATCACCTTTTTCACTTGACGTCCTCCAGCTTTTCTCATATCCAATATCCCCATTCTCTTCATTGTTTAATTTAAAATAAGATCGTTTTTGAATTTCATTTATTCCTGTAATTTCCTGTGCACATCTAAGACGTATGAACATCAGTAAAAGTTTCCAATCCCACAAAAAATATTTTCGCAGAAATGCCCTTCATCCATCTACCCTCCAAAGGTTAAAAATAACAGAAGAATTTGTCATTATTCCGCAACAACATCCTTCCCAAATTCGTTTAATGTATAGTGAATAACAACCTATTATCTTTAAAATTACGGGAGGTTCACACAGATGACATCATCGTATTTATCTGTCCAACGCAAAGGGATGCGATTCTTCGTCACAGTCGTTACCCTTGCTGCAATCTTTACAGGAACCGCAGCTGCATCTGGAGTTGCTACTGCCGCTCCTTCAAGCCCGGAAACCAAAGTAACCACCAGCAGTTCAACCGCCATATATAAAACATTTCAATCCATGCTCAAAAAAAAGAACGGCTTACCCGCCGCTGACACCTATCTGGAATCCAATATCAAAAAAGTAACAAAGCATCATGCCACCCTGATGGTGCTTCAATTGGAGAATGCGCGGCTGAAGGCTCTAACCTCCATGACGGACCGCTTGCTCGTTCCTAACGTTCAGGACAAGATGCTCAAGGCATACCAAACAAACGACAGCTTCACCAAACTCATGGAGCGTACCCAGGACTCCGATCTGCGTGCACTCTTAAAAGAAGCTCGTGACAGCGGCTATCGCCTCGTTATGCTCGAAGGCTCTCTCTATCCGATTATGAATTATTCGGCCTTTCAGAAGTATAACGCTGAGTTCAAAGAGGATATTTCCAGCTACATCAACATCATGGCGAGGGAAACGAAAAACTTGCCTGCGGATGACGGAGCTCTGGTGATTGGCTATCAGGAAATTCTCCTTCGAGCACTCAGCCAGGAAAGATTCCTGGAACTCTATCCGAAGTCGAATCGGGCCAAGCAGGTGCAGGATCTGTTGAACAGTTATACCCTGTATACCTTTTATGGGCTGAACAACACACCGCTGTTTGATTATGAAACGAACAAAATGGTTGCGAATGCTCAAAGAGGCTACAACGGCGTCTTGCAGCGTCTTGCATCCGTGGATAGTGAATTCCTCACCAAGCTGGATGCCTTTATGGATGTGGTCAAGGAAGCGAAGTATGAGAAAACAGCTGCGGTGGAGAAATGGCTGGAACAGAATGTTCCGAACGGGGCCGATGCCGGCTATTAATAATGCATGGTATTAATCACCTAAAGGCACATAAAGCACACAAAGAAAACCGACATAGGATTCGCTCCCATGTCGGTTTTCTTTGTGGATTCTATCGATGAATTGAATTTGAATTGAATCTCCTACACCAGGCTAATTCGGATGCATGAACTACAGAATTGGCTTGACCATATGGTTATACTCATGTCCACCAATGACAATGACTTCATCCTTGATATAGCCCTGCCGTTCGTACAGCATCAAGGCCCGGCCATTGTCCCGTTCAACAATGAGAGACACCTGGGAGTGTCCAAGTTCCCTTCCCTGCTGCTCAAAAGCAGCCATCAATGCCTTGCCGATGCCCTGCCCCTGATACGCTTCGCTTACGGATAGAGTATCCAGATAATACTCCCCGGGACGGGTTTCTTTAACCAACGTATATTTCTCATCTGTACTCCGACCAGGCCGATCCAGAATCGGCTGATCCAGAAGATCTGCTTCACCGCCATCATACGCTACCAAGATTCCAGCGACCTGTTCGTCCTGCTCCATTACCGTTATATTGCGATAACTGATCCGATTGTCTTCCTGCACGTAAAATTGCTGCAAAATCTGCATCGCTTTCTCATGCTCACCTTCACCCGCCAAAGCATAGGCAATATCACCAATCGCCTGATAAAGCAAAGGAATGACCTGTGCCGCATCTTCTTTGCGAGCAGGTCTCAACAGAGGCTGCGCCTCACTACGGTCCGACTTCACATTGGAATGATTCATCAGATTAACATGTTGAACAGATTGAGATTTTTGTTCAGCTCGGTATACTCGAGGCCTTTACGATTCATACGTTCAATCAGCGGCTGGTAATCTTCCTTGTACATCAACTCGATGCCCACCAAGGCAGGTCCATTTTCCTTATCATGCTTCTTCGTATATTCAAAACGGGCAATGTCGTCATTGGGTCCCAATACTTCCACAAGGAATTCACGCAAAGCTCCCGCACGTTGTGGGAAATTGACCATGAAATAATATTTCAGACCTTCGTAGATCAACGAACGTTCCTTGATTTCCTGCATCCGGTCGATATCATTGTTGCCGCCGCTGATTACACAGACAACCGTCTTGCCCGCAATCTGTTCGCGATACTGCTCGAGTGCAGCAACCGCCAGAGAACCGGCAGGCTCCACAACAATCGCATTTTCATTATATAGCTCCAAAATGGTAGTGCAGGCTTTGCCTTCAGGCACCTTCACAATGTCATCCAACGTGCCGCTGCAGATGTCGAAGGTCAGGTCACCAACACGTTTCACCGCAGCACCATCCACGAATTTATCAATATTATCCAACGTGACAACCTGCTTGCGGAACATGGCCTCACTCATGGAAGCCGCGCCAAGTGGTTCTACGCCAATAATGCGGGTTTCCGGGCTAACCGTCTTCATGTAGGTTCCAACGCCAGCAGCCAGACCTCCGCCACCAATTGTGACGAATACATAATCCGCTTTTTCATCCAGACTCTCCATGATTTCCATCGCTACCGTACCATTACCCGCAATGATCTTCGGCTGATCGAACGGATGGATAAACGTCATGCCCTGTTCATTACACGCACGCATTGCTTCTTCATAAGCATCGTCATACGTATCACCTGTCAGCACCACTTCAACATTATCTCCACCAAATCGACGTACCTGTTTCACCTTCTGGTTAGGAGTTGTGCTCGGCATGAAGATTTTGCCGTGGATGCTAAGCGCGTTACAGGAAAAAGCAACTCCCTGCGCATGGTTACCCGCGCTCGCGCAGACAATGCCTTTCTCCAGTTCAGCTGGAGTCAGACTACGAATCATGTTGTATGCTCCACGAATTTTAAACGAACGGACCACCTGCAGATCTTCCCGTTTAAGATACACATTACAGTTATATTTGGCCGACAATACAGCATCCCGCTGCAAAGGCGTTCTTACAATGACTTCACGCAGCACATGATGTGCGCGCACGATATCTTCCATGCCAACACCGGTACGGCCGGGATTGGCAGTTCCCGTTGGTTCTTGTTCCACTGGTTTCATCTCTTATCCACACTCCGCTTATCTTGGTTGGCAATGCAAGCATTGCTTTTTCTTTTTATTGTATCACTTTTGTTCTGTTCTTGCGCCTGAGCTCGCATCATTTACCATTCGCAAACAAACCGCATCTAATTGAAAATCATTATCAATTACTTGATTATAGATTATTCCATACTTTAGGACAAGGCATAGTGTCACTCTGATTCATTAAAAAGTGGATCATTGAAATTGGCACGAGTAGTATGCTGCTCGGTTCCTTAAGCCGTATAAACGGCAAAAAAGGGGTGTCCCGTCATTTTCATGACCTATGGGACATCCCTTTGAAAAGAAGTATTTAAGCAGCCAGTTAAATTTTAAACCTGAGTCTTAAACCAGGCAGCAGCAGCTTCCGCCTCGGTACGGGTCAACTGATGCCCCTGACGCTCCCAGTGCATATGCACAGCTGCGCCTGCTCCACTAAGCAATGAAGCGAGTTCATCCGTTTCTCGTTTCGGCACAATTGGATCGTTCTCTCCTGCGCCGATGAATACAGGCAGCCCCTTCAGTTCTGGCAATTGCAGACCGCGAAGCGGTACCATCGGATGGTGCAGAATCGCTCCTTTGAAAACGTCAGCCTGATGAAAGATCAGACTTGCTGCAATGTTTGCTCCGTTAGAATAACCCAATGCGAAGACATTGGCACGATCAAAGCCATACTCCACAGCGGCTGCATGCACAAAAGAACCCAGTTCCGCTGTCCGTGCAATGAGATCTTCTTCGTCAAACACCCCTTCCGCCAAACGGCGGAAGAAACGGGGCATTCCATTTTCGGATACATTACCACGCACCCCCAGAATACCAGCTCCTGGGGCAATCATCTCGGCCAGACCTACCAGATCGTTCTCCGTTCCGCCTGTGCCGTGCAGCAACAAAAGGGTTGGTGCATCTGGCTGAGAACCTGCTTTATAAATATGTTTCATTGTATTGGTAGTACTCATGATTTGGACTCTCCTTTCCATTCACGTACTTGAATAGGTGGCAGCAGCTGTTCAATCTGCTCACGCTGTGGTTCGTACCAATCAGGCAGCATCAGCTTTTGGCCCATGCTCTCCTGTGGTTCATCCCGTGCAAATCCTGGAGGATCAGTCGCCAGTTCAAACAGTATACCTCCCGGTTCCCGGAAATACACAGCGTTAAAGTACTGACGGTCAATGACCGGAGTTGGATGATATCCGGCTTTTTGAAGTTCCTGCTGCATTTGTTCATGCTCGACATAATCTTTTGCACGCCATGCAATATGGTGAACCGTGCCTGCTCCGCCAATTCCACGCTGGATTCCAGTCGATTGGATGTCAATCAGTTGACCGATGTCACCACTCGCCTGCAGACGAATGATTCCATCCTCTTCCCCTACCTGCTCGAGTCCGAGCATCGTTGTCAGTACATCCGTTGTTTTGTCAGGTACATGGCTGAATAAAACAGCTCCACCAAAACCTTTGATGGCATGTTCCGACGGTACACCGTTGAATGCCCACTGGCTTGGCTGACCTCCTTCACGCTCGACCAATTCGAGCAAGAGACCGCCTTTATCGAAGAAGCGAATGTACTGCTCGCCAAATCTTGTTTTATTTTCAAATGGAATGTCGAAGGATGTCAGACGTTCTTTCCAGAAGGGCAAACTGCCCACCGGAATCGCATATACGGTTACGCCAGTCTGTCCTGCACCGATGACACCTCTTCTGGCATTCTGCTGCGGAAAGAAGGTGATAATAGTGCCCGGTGCGCCATCCTCATTGCCATAATACAGATGGTACACATCCGGTGCATCAAAGTTAATCGTTTTTTTCACCAGTCTCAGTGCCAATACACCTGCGTAAAAATCAACATTTTTCTGTGCATCATCTACAAAAGCCGTAACGTGATGGATTCCTGAAGTTCTGAACATAATCTCCACTCCCTTGGTTTTATGAGTATCATTGTTATATTTAGCAGTTTGTTATGCATTGCTTTTTGTTATTTATCTTTAAATTAAGATTCTTTAAATTTATATTAATCCATTATTCCTAAATAAGCAAGCTTTTGTTTTAAAGTTAAGATATTAATGGACTTTAACCTGTTGAATGCCGCCTGAGTATACTGACATGGACAAAAAAACAGGCCCCGATCACTCGGAAACCTGTATTCCTTGAATCTTATTCAATTGCCGCCACACAACATCGACCCTTATAATCTCGCATTACGTTTTAGGTTAATTTTAATCGCTTAGGCGGCTGAACCAGATCTTTGCCATCATACTCGTCCTTGATATCTCCAACAATTTCTTCAAGAATATCCTCCATCGTAACCAGACCAACCGTTTCCCCTTCTGCATTATGCACTGTTGCGATATGGGAACGACTTTGCTGCATCTGGACCAAGACATCCTTAATCGGCGATAACTCCGAAAATTTCAACATGTCGTGTACAAACGTATCCATGTTGAACGCCCGGCCTGCGGCAACACTTGTAAGCATTTCCTTTGTATGGATAAATCCAATGAATTGATCCTGATTTCCTTTTTCGATCACCGGGAAACGTGTATACCCATGCTGCTTTAGAACCTCGATCATACGATCCAGCGGCATTTCTTTGTCCAGCGTAACGATTTTTTCTTTGCGGATCATAATCTCCTGAAGCAGACGTTCATCAAAAGCAAAAATGTTTTTGAGATAGTCCAGCTCTGTCTGATTAATTTCTCCACTCTCATAACTCTGCGCCATAATCAGCTTCAGTTCCTCTTCGGAGTGAACCGTATCGTGACCGGCGGGTTTGATTCCGAAGATTCCAAGCAATAGACGTGCAGCCCCATTCAGGGCGTAGATGAACGGATTCATGATCTTACCAAACCAGTACAGCGGAGGTGCAAGCAATAGTGTCATCTTCTCTGCAAACTGGATCGCCAGTGTTTTCGGTGCCAATTCACCAATAACTACATGCAGGAACGTGATGATTGCCAAGGCAATCCCGTACGAAAGTACCGTAGACAACGCCGCTGGCACTTCCAGTCGCTCAAACAGCGGATGCAACATTTTCTCAACAGTCGGTTCACCCAACGCACCCAATACCAGCGCTGTAATCGTGATACCCAATTGACACGCAGATAGATAATAATCCAGATTGTGAGCCACTTTTTTGGCCAATACCGCTTTTTTGTTTCCTTCCAAGATCAACTGATCTATTCGGGACATCCGTACTTTCAGAATTGCAAATTCCGCTCCAACGAAAAAGGCGGTCAGACCTATAAATACGGCTACTAAAAATAAGTTTAAGGCTATTATTCCGTCCAATGATTTCCCTCAATATGAGGGATTCACCTCCAAGTAAAATTTATATTAAGGTTGCACGAGTGACGTTCCGGTGACGGCTCGTTCTTCCGATCGCCATTGCCTCCAAATTTTCCTGATTGTTGTTTTCAAAGGTTTAAAATTGGTTTGCAAACGCGAACGCTACGCTTCTTCAGAATCGATTCCGTCCCCTACACTGCTACGTTGCCAAGACATTTAAATTTTGAGAGCAGTAGCCAATGGGCAGTCAAACCCTAGATTACAGTCATGATCGAACCAACATCACGCCAGGTCACTGGAAGATTCATCGACCTGAGCACCGTTTATACGTTCAAGCAGAACCTGCTTAATATGAAAATTTTCTGCGTCCACAACAGTCCAGACGTAATCACCGTGTTCTACCGTATCGCCTTGTTCCACTCCGACACCCTTCTGGAACTGAATCCATCCGGCCACGGTATCCATCTCTTCATTGCCTTCAAAGACAATCCCAAACTGCCTCTCCAACTCATCCAGCAGCACCCGGCCATTAATGAGATATTGGTTCTCTCCGGTTACCTGAATGTCAGCAACTTCATCGGCATCGAACTCATCCCGAATCTCGCCGACAAGCTCCTCCAGAATATCCTCCATTGTAATGATTCCCGAAGTACCTCCGTATTCATCCACGACCACAGCCATGTGTACACGTTCCTGCTGCATCTTGATCATGGCATCCTGGATACTTGTAACTTCAGAAACGAAAGGAATTTCGCGAACAAAATCGATAAGTTGGTGCTCCCTAAGGGCAACCATGTCGGGCAAAATCTTTTTCACATTCACTACACCGACAATTCGGTCCTTGTCCCCATCCTCGATGACGGGATAACGTGAATAATTATGCTCATCCAATATCGGAATGATATCGTCGTAAGTCATATTCTGATTCAGTGTCACAAGCTCTGTCCTCGGAACCATGATGTCTTTGGCATCACGCTCATCGAACACAAACACGTTTTCCAGATACGAAAGCTTGGTCTTGTTGTTCTCGTCTCCTTCGTAACTCTGGTTCATGATGATTTTGATCTCATCCTCCGAGTAGGCCTGTTCATGTCCGGCAGGCTTTACGCCAAATGCCCGAAGAATTACCCGGGATGCACCATTCAGCGCCCAAATGAAGGGATACATAATTTTTCCGAACCAATATAGTGGCGGTGAGAGCAGCAGCGTCAATTTTTCCGAAAATTGAATCGCCATCGTTTTGGGAGCCATCTCCCCAACCACAACGTGCAGGAACGTGACAAGGATAAAGGCAATCGCATAGGAAGCAACCGCCGATATGGAAGCTGATACGTCCAGATAATTAAATACCGGGTATAACAACCTTTCAACGGTTGGCTTACCGAGCGCTCCCAATCCAAGGGCAGTTACGGTAATACCGAGCTGACAGGCTGACAGATAATAATCGAGGTCAGAGACTACTTTCTTGGCCAATATGGCTTTTTTATTCCCCTCGGCAACCAGTTGATCCACTCTTGATGTACGAATCTTAACCACAGCGAATTCAGATGCAACGAAAAATGCGGTCAACGCAATCAAGATAATGAGTAATACAATATTTAATATGGTGATTATGTCCAATGATTTCCCCGCTTCTCAGGGATTCACCTCCAGAGATAGTTACAGCGTCATCGGTTAACTTGGTTAACCATTCAACAGCTGATTGACGTTCAATATGGCTTATGCCTTATATGAAATCGATAAATGATAATGTGTGTATAGGTTGTACTTTGACCTTGTAAAATTGCAAAACAGGAATTCAGGATGAAGTCAATCACTTATAGAAACTACTTCACTAAAAACAGGGTTCCCCCTCATGCTGTCATTGTTTCTCGATTTACTCCACCAAAATTCTCCATTTGGACAGTTTACAATATCGCCTTCCCAATAGATATCCACCTCCCCTCTTGTTCATTCCTGTTTCAGAAAAGTATACCATGATCTACGCCAAACCATCTAGTTGCACGTTATGGTTTGGGATATAGATTATCAAATGAGTTCACAAAATAAACTTTTATGTATGTGGTCTTTCTGGCATCTACAATTCATTTTATGTGATATGGTTCACATGATTAGTATAGACCAGTTTATAGAAATGGTACCCTTTACTTTTGTCGATTAAACCTGCTACGGGCCTTTACTTACATCCATTCTTCTTTGCCGTATCCGGACAAGGACAAGTCCAGCAATGACACCATAATCATGTATACGTTGAAAAGGGCCCGCAGGATGCAAACACCATTTACGGTGTACATCCTTTACGGACCCTTGGGTTTCACTTTATCAAGTTACAATGAATAAGATTTAGTTATACCAATGCTTTGGCAGCAATGTCAGATCGCTGATGTTTACCATCAAAACGAATTCGTTCCGCTTGAGCATAGGCTTTATTTCTCGCTTCGGCAATATCAGAACCAAGACCCACAACACCCAGAATCCGTCCACCATTGGTGACCCATTCTCCAGATTCATTGCGTGCCGTTCCAGCGTGGAATACTACTGCTTCGTCGACTTGATCCAGTCCCTCAATGACTACACCCTTTGCGTAAGGACCAGGATAGCCTCCAGATGCAAGCACCACACATACAGCGGCTTCGTCGCTCCATTCAATCTCGATATCCGCCAATTTCCCGTGCACAGTTGCCCAGAAAATGTCGAACAGATCACTCTTCAGACGCGGCAATACGACCTGTGTCTCGGGATCACCGAAGCGAGCGTTGAACTCAATCGTTTTGGGTTTACCATCTGGTGAAATCATCAGCCCGGCAAACAATACACCTTGGAACGGACGCCCTTCGGATACCATCGCTCTAGCTGTTGGTTTAATAATCGTCTCTACCGCTTCTTCAATGATCGAGGCCGGGATATGTGGCAATGGTGAGTACGTACCCATTCCGCCCGTGTTTGGTCCCTGATCATTGTCGAATACCGGTTTGTGATCTTGTGCAGCAGCCATCGGACGAACGGTCTCCCCATCGACAAACGCCAAAATCGACATTTCCTGACCTGCGAGGAATTCTTCGATGATGACTTTGGCTCCTGCTTCACCAAATACTTTGTCCACCATAATGCTGCGGAGTGCCAGATCAGCCTCATCACGTGAATAGGCTACGGTAACTCCTTTTCCAGCTGCCAACCCATCGGCCTTGATTACCACAGGGATGGCCTGCCCATTCAGATAAACCTGCGCTTGCTTGTAATTGTCGAACTTCTCATAGGCTGCAGTCGGAATATTGTATTTGTGCAGCAGGTCTTTCATGAACGTTTTGCTGCCCTCAATCTCTGCTGCATTACGGCGTGGTCCAAATACCGGAATACCTGTTTCATCAAAAGCGTCCACAATGCCGTCTGCGAGCGGATCGTCTGGCCCAATAACAACCAATCCCACGTTAAGCTCAACGGCAAGCGCCGTCAGTTTATCGAATTCATTTACCGCAATCGGATGACACTCGGCAAGTTGTGCAATGCCTGCATTTCCCGGAGCACAATGAATCTTGCCTGCCTTCGGACTTTTCGACAGTGCCCATATGATTGCGTGTTCCCGGCCACCGCCGCCCACTACCAGAATATCCATTAGTGTTGTTCCCCCTCCGTGCACTGGTTTTGTTATACTATTACGTATTGAAATAGCTTAAAAAAGAAGGGGTGTACCATAAGTCATAAGCATGACAGGCGACACCCCTTATAAACCTCTTTCACTCTAGTGTTTGAAGTGACGAACGCCTGTGAAGACCATGGCAATACCGTATTCATTCGCTACTTTGATAGACTCTTCGTCCTTGATCGAACCACCTGGTTGAATAACGGCTGTAACTCCAGCTTTCGCTGCAAGTTCCAGTGTATCGCCCATTGGGAAGAACGCATCGGATGCCAGAATGGCTCCCTTGGCTAGTTCCCCAGCTTGTTCAATAGCAATCTTGGCTGCGCCCACACGGTTCATTTGCCCTGCACCTACGCCTACAGTCATGTCGTTTGCTGCAAGCACGATTGCATTGGATTTCACATGCTTAACCACTTTCCAGCCAAACAACAGCTGTTTCAGTTCTTCTTCGGATGGTGCACGATCTGTAACTACCTTGAGCTCACTCGCTTCAATGGAATGCACATCGCTTTGTTGCACGATCATGCCGCCGTCGATGGAGGTTACCACGAACTTACTCTCCCGATTGCGGGCAGCGTTCAGTTCACCCGTTTTGAGCAAACGAATATTTTTCTTTTTGGTCAGGATGTCGAGTGCCTCTTGTGTAAAATCAGGAGCCAGTACAATTTCCAGGAAAATCTCACTCAGTTTAGCCGCTGTATCGCTATCGATAATGCGATTGGCTGCCACGATTCCACCAAAGATAGAGGTTGGATCAGCCGCATAAGCTTTGCCATACGCTTCGTAGATGCTTTCGCCAATACCCACGCCGCAAGGATTCATATGTTTAACCGCCACAACTGCCGGTTCTTCAAATTCTTTCACAATCTGCAGGGCTGCGTTCGCATCGTTGATATTATTGTAGGACAACTCTTTGCCGTGCAATTGCTCGGCTGTTGTCAACGTATCTTGGGCTGCCAGCGGTTTGCGGTAGAATGCGGCCTGCTGATGTGGATTTTCGCCGTAGCGCAAATCCTGGAGTTTTTCGTAAGTAACCGTCAGACGCTCTGGCAGTGGATCATCGTTCAGGTTGGAGAGATAATCGGAAATAACTGCATCGTATGCCGCTGTATGGCGGAACACTTTTGCCGCAAGCCGTTTTCGTGTCTCGAGTGTGGTATCCCCATTGCTGCGGACCTCTTCAAGCACCTTGCCGTAATCTGCTGTGTCTACAACGACACTAACATAAGCATGGTTTTTGGCAGCAGAACGAAGCATGGTTGGACCACCAATATCGATGTTCTCGATTGCGTCCTCATACGTTACGTCCGGTTTGGCGATGGTGTCCTGGAACGGATACAGGTTTACAACAACGAGGTCGATATAATCCAGTCCATTCTCTTCCATCTGGCGCTTGTGCTCTTCGCTATCACGAACAGCCAGCAAACCACCATGAACTGCCGGATGCAATGTTTTCACACGTCCGTCCATAATCTCCGGGAATCCGGTCACATCCGAAATTCCGATGACAGGTACGCCTTCCTTCGACAACAGACTGCTTGTACCTCCTGTCGAAATAATCTCCACACCCATTTGCGACAGCTCGCGGCAAAAATCCACGATGCCTGTTTTATCCCATACGCTGACCAGCGCTCTTTTGATACTCACAATATGCTCCTCCTTTAATGTCCCATGGCTTCGCGTTTCATGGCGAAACACAACCGATTTATTTCCCGAGAAATATCACAAAATGCGTACCAATTTTCGACTCTACTATATAAGTTGAACGAATGAGTTTACACTAAAACACTACGAGTTCAGAATAATCTTTCGATCGCTGTTATTCCCAGATTTTTCGAACAATTTCTCAAAGGTAAAAATCCAGTAATAAAGCGTATGCTTCCGATGCAGCTCTCTTTCAGAAAGCTTTTAGGCGAGCGCTTCGCTTCTACAGCTTATTTCTGGCCTCTCCGTTAACGTGTAAAAGGTTCCAACTTATTTCTGTACCGTAACTTGTCGACCTTCGAGTTGAACCCATCCCTGAGCAAACCAGGATACAACCTCAGGGTACAGCTGCTGTTCGGCAGCATGGATGGACCGACTGACGGATTCAGCCGTATCCTCTGGCAAAATGGGAACCGGATGCTGGGCAATAATTGGTCCGGTATCCATACCTCCGTCCACAAAATGCACGGTCACGCCAGTAACTTTCACACCATATTCGAGAGCCTGTCCAATCGCGTCCTTGCCTGCAAATGCCGGTAGCAAGGACGGATGAATATTGATCAGCCGTCCTTCATAGCGATCCACGACAACCGAAGTCAACAATCTCATGTATCCGGCAAGAACAACCAGGTCAATGTCTTTGGCTTCAAGCACTTCCACGATCTCAGCCTCGTAGGCTTCGCGGGAATCATAATTTTTGGGAGTAAACAGATGGCATTCCACACCTGCATCCTGCGCCCGCTGCACCACACGTGCAGCCGGTTTGTCACATACCAGCAGATCTATGGATGCACCTAGTTCTCCGTTCCGCGCTGCATCCACCAATGCCTGAAAGTTGGACCCTTCACCAGAGGCAAATACAGCAATACGGTAATTCGCCATTAAACATCCGCTCCCGTGAAGGTTACTCGCGCATCTCCTTCGGTCACACGTCCAATGATGTACGCTTCTTCACCGGATGCTTTCAGTTGTTCCAATGCTTCACTTGCATCTGCTTCGTTCACGACCAGGACCAGTCCGATCCCCATATTAAACGTGGTGAACATGTCGCGGTATGAGACAGATCCTTTTTCTTGCAGCAGGTTGAAGATTGGCAGAATCGGCCAAGAACCATAATCAATATCTACATTTACGCTGCTTGGCAGCATACGCGGGATGTTCTCAATGAAGCCGCCACCTGTAATGTGGGCCATGCCTTTTACTTTTACCTTTTCAAGCAGGGACAGGAGTGGTTTTACATAGATTTTCGTTGGTTCCAGCAGTGCATCACCCAGCTTGCCGCCCAGTTCAGCGACTTCATCCTGCAAACCCAATCCGGCTTGTTCCAACAAAAGTTTGCGTACCAAGGAGAATCCGTTACTATGCACACCGCTGGATGCAAGTCCGATCACCGTGTCGCCAGGCGCGATCGTTGTACCGTTAATGATTTTTGCTTTGTCCACGATACCTACGGTAAATCCGGCAATATCGTATTCACCTTCACTGTACATGCCCGGCATTTCAGCCGTTTCGCCACCGATCAGCGCACAGCCCGACTGATGACATCCTTCTGCGATTCCCGCAACGATGGCTTCGATTTTCTCCGGAATGACTTTGTCACATGCCAGATAGTCGAGGAAGAACAGCGGCTCTGCGCCTTGTACCACAATGTCGTTCACACACATGGCTACCGCGTCGATTCCGATGGTATCATGACGGTCCATGGCAAATGCGATTTTCAGCTTGGTTCCTACACCGTCTGTACCGGATACAAGCACCGGCTCATCATATTTATCTTTGTTCAAACCGAACAGGGCGCCAAAGCCTCCCAGATCTGTCATCACTTCCGGACGGAAGGTACGCTTCACGTGTTTTTTCATCCGTTCAACCGCTTCGTTGCCTGCCGCGATATCGACGCCGGCGTTTTTGTATGCTTCGGACAAGTGGAATCAGCTCCTTATTTTTCGCCCCTCCTAAATCCTCCCGCCCGGGAGGACCCCAAAGGACCTTGGCAGGCCCTCTGGACACCCGCCAAACAAGCGGTGCAGGGGTGGCTGGTATGATCTTGCTATGGTTGGTTCGTTCGTGTGCTCGCGTGGTTGTTCGCCGATTCCGTTGGCCTCAGGCCACCGGTCGGCGAACCCCGCTCGGCTGCGCTGCGGGCTGTGCCCGCGGGGGCAGCTGCTTCGCCTGGCTGCCCGTGCCCCTGTTGCTCCGCAAGGCGGGGCTTGAGGGCTCGGGCTGCGACCGGAGGGCAGCTGCTTTGCACGGCTGCCTGAGCCCCTGTTGCTCCGCAAGGCGGGGCTAAGGGCTGGGCTGCGCCCGGGGTAGCTGCTTCGCCTGGCTGCCCGTGCCCCTGTTGCTCCGCAAGGCGGGGCTTAAGGGCTGGGCTGCGCCTGGGGGCAGCTGCTTCGCCTGGCTGCCTGAGCCCCTGTTGCTCCGCAAGGCGGGGCTTAAGGGCTGGGCTGCGCCCGGGGGCAGCTGCTTCGCCTGGCTGCCCGTGCCCCTGTTGCTCCGCAAGGCGGGGCTAAGGGCTCGGGCTGCGACCGGGGGCAGCTGCTTTGCACGGCTGCCTTAGCCCCTGTTGCTCCGCAAGGCGGGGCTAAGGGCTGGGCTGCGCCTGGGGGCAGCTGCTTCGCCTGGCTGCCCGTGCCCCTATTGCTCCGCAAGGCGGGGCTTAAGGGCTCGGGCTATGCCCGGGGGCAGCTGCTTCGCACCGCTGCCCTGGCCCCTGTTGCTCCGCAAGGCGGGGCTTATTAGCTAGCAGCTGCAGCCGAATTTCTCTTCGCCGCCGAAATCGAGGCGGGTTGGGTAATCATTATCAAAGCATGCGAGGCAAAGCCCGCCTTTATAGTCATCCTGATTATCTCCCTGAATCGATGCAATCAGTCCGTCCGGACTGAGGAACGACAGGGAATCCGCGTTGATTTCACGGCAAATTTCTTCCACAGACAGCTGTGAGGCAATCAATTCGCGACTGTCAGGCGTATCGATGCCGTAAAAGCACGGGTTTTTGAACGGTGGTGATGTAATGCGTACATGTACTTCGGTTGCTCCGGCATCACGCAGCATGTTCACGATCCGGCGGGAAGTGGTTCCCCGTACGATGGAATCGTCAATCATGACCACGCGTTTTCCTTCTACCACACGGCGCACAGCGCTCAGTTTCATCTTCACGCCTTGTTCCCGCAGTTCCTGGCTTGGCTGGATAAACGTACGTCCGGTGTATTTGTTTTTGATCATACCCATCTCATACGGAATCCCTGTCTGCTCGGCATAGCCAATTGCCGCTGAAATACTGGAGTCCGGTACACCTGTTACCAGATCGGCATCGACAAATGACTCAATCGCCATCCGGCTGCCCATCCGTTTACGCGCAGCATGCTGGTTTGCACCATTCATGTCACTGTCCGGACGGGCAAAGTAGATATACTCCATCGCGCACAGTGCCTTGCGGTGTTTGTGATGATCGAAGCGGTCCTCGTGAAGACCATCCGCGTCCAGCACCAACAGTTCACCCGGTTCAATGTCACGAATCAACTCTGCGCCGATCGTCTCCAATGCACATGTCTCGGATGCGAACAGATACGCATCTCCCAATTTACCCATTGTGAGCGGACGCAGACCATGGGGATCAGAAGCCACCAGCAACTTGTCGTTGGTCATAATCAGAAATGCATAACCACCCACAATACGTTGGAACGCATCCTTCGCAGCTTCTACCAATCCTTTGGAAGATCTCGCGATTAGATGGGCAATAACTTCAGTATCACTGGTCGTTTGAAAAATGGACCCACCCTGCTCCAATTCACGCCGGATTGTTGGCGCATTGACAATATTTCCGTTCGTTGCTACAGCCAGATCACCATCACGGTATTTAAATACCAATGGTTGTGCGTTCGTCAGCTTACTGTCACCGCTTGTAGAATAGCGAACATGTCCGATAGAGATATCCCCGGTCAACGTTTGCATCAGGTCTTTGGTGAAGACTTCCTTCACCAGACCCATACCACGGTGGTAGTGAAACTCGTTGCCGTCACTTACACACATTCCTGCACTTTCTTCCCCCCGGTGTTGAAGGGCATGCAGGCCATAATAGGATAGTGATGCAGCGTCAGGGTGTTTGAACACCCCGAATACGCCACATTCTTCCTTTAATTTGTCGAGTCCTTCCTTGCCGGACCCTTCGTTATAATAATCACCTGTCCACAATGGTCCTGTCATCAGTTCATGAGACATGGAATCGCATCCTCCCAGACCTGAGCTAAACCTCCTACAGGTTCATTCACGGCTGATGTTCCGTTCAATTCAATTGTCAGGTTACTTCCTTCTACACGTCCAATAACAGCTACAGGCACACCGCGTTCACGTACAAAAGCTTCCAGCTTACCTGCTTGCTCCGGCGAAGCCGACAGCAGAATACGAGATTGGCTCTCACTGAACAGTGCATGGTCTGCACGCAATGCCGTCTCAACATTAACCTGTGCACCCACGTTGCCGCTGATGCAAGACTCAGCCAAAGCTACAGCCAGACCGCCTTCAGACAAGTCATGCGCAGAGCGAACGAGACCGGACTGGATCGCTTCCAGTACCGTGCTAAGCAATGCTTTTTCCGTGTTGAGGTCGAGCTGCGGTGGACGGCCTTCCGTTTTGCCATGAACCGCATATTGCAGCTCACTGCCACCCAGTTCAGCTTTCGTTTCACCGAGCAGAATAATGACGTCACCTTCGGCTTTGAAGCCCTGTGTTGTGATATGATCTGTATCATGAACGAGACCAACCATACCAACCACTGGTGTTGGATAGATAGAACCTTTGGCGTTTTCGTTGTACAAACTCACATTACCACCGATAACTGGCGTACCCAGAACGCGGCAAGCTTCCGCCATACCGTCTACTGCTTTTTCCATTTGCCAGAAAATATCCGGCTTCTCCGGGTTACCGAAGTTCAGGTTGTCCGTAATCGCCAGCGGCTCTGCACCGGAACATACAATGTTACGCGCTGCTTCACTGACTGCAATGCGTCCACCTACTTCAGGATCAAGATAAACATAACGTCCATTACAGTCCGTTGTCATCGCGAGACCTTTGCGTGTACCACGAATCGTAACTACGGCTGCATCCGAACCAGGACGAACGGCAGTGCTTGTACGCACCATGTAGTCATATTGATCATAAACCCACTTCTTGCTCGCCACTGTTGGGGATGCCAACACTTGTTTCAATGCACCTCCGAGATCCGATACTTCATCGTAACGAAGGGTGTCGATAGATGCACTTTGCTCGTAGTAAGCAGGTACAGAAGAAGGTTTGTCATACACAGGGCACTCGTCAACCAGTGCTGTTACCGGCATGTCTCCAACCACTTCGCCATGGTGGATCAATTTCAGACGCCCATCGTCCGTTACTTTTCCGACTTTTGCACAGATAACGCCCCAACGTTCAAAGATCTCCATCGCTTGCGCCTCATCCTTCGGCTCAACGACAAACAGCATCCGTTCCTGGGACTCGGACAGCATCATCTCATAAGGCGTCATGCCTTCTTCACGCTGTGGCACCTGATCCAGATACAGTTCCAGACCATTGCCCGCCTTACTTGCCATCTCCGCACTGGAGCACGTCAGACCTGCTGCGCCCATATCCTGAATACCAAGCACGATACCGGTATCGATCAATTCGAGGCAAGACTCCATTACGAGTTTTTCCATGAACGGGTCACCTACTTGAACGGCAGTCCGTTTGGATTCGGATTCTTCCGTCAACTCTACCGAAGCAAAGGTTGCACCGTGAATCCCGTCACGACCTGTTGGTGGTCCAACATAATACACCGGGTTGCCTACACCTTTGGCGACACCGCGCTGGATTTTGTCATGATCGATCAAACCTACACACATCGCGTTAACGAGCGGGTTACCATCATAGCTTTCGTCAAACATGACTTCACCAGCAACAGTCGGAATTCCGATACAGTTACCATAGCCAGCGATTCCAGATACAACATGTTCGAACAGATATTTCACTCGGTCACTTTCCAGCTTGCCAAAACGCAAGGAATTCAGCAATGCTACCGGTCTTGCACCCATGGAGAAAATATCACGGATAATGCCGCCCACACCTGTTGCTGCACCTTGGTAAGGCTCAACCGCGGAAGGATGGTTATGGCTTTCAATTTTGAATACAACGGCCTGATTGTCACCGATATCCACGATTCCGGCACCTTCACCCGGACCCATCAGGACACGTGGTCCACTTGTAGGGAATCGACGCAATAACGGCTTGGAGTTTTTGTATGCGCAATGCTCCGACCACATCACACTGAAAACACCAATCTCCGTGTAGTTCGGCTTACGCCCCATGAACTCACAGATCAGCTCATACTCGCTGTCAGACACGCCCATTTGTGCGTAAAGTTTATGTTCTGCGACTTGTTCTGCCGTCGGTTCCTTAGCGGATAGCTGCTGCGTCATGCCGATCCCTCCATGCTTTCAAAATAGATGTAAACATACGTTTGCCGTCTTCGGAACCTAACAGTGAATCCACCGCGCGCTCTGGATGCGGCATCATTCCGACCACGTTGCCAGCCTCGTTACAGACTCCTGCAATATCACCCAGGGAACCGTTCGGGTTGTTACCATACGTAAAGACGATCTGGTTGTTTGCCTGCAAACTCGCGAGCGTCTCCTCATCGCAATAATAGTTGCCCTCACCGTGAGCAATCGGAATAACAATCTCTTCTCCAGGGGTATAGTCACGCGTAAATGGAGTATCTGCATTCGCCACTTTCAACACCGTATCGTGGCAACGGAATTTCAGCGACATGTTGCGGATCAAAGCACCAGGAAGCAATCCCGCCTCTGTGAGGATCTGGAATCCGTTGCAAATGCCGAGAATATATTTACCTTGTTCAGCAGCCTTAGCTACCTCATTCATTACAGGCGCAAACCGGGAGATCGCTCCGCAGCGCAGATAGTCACCATAAGAGAAACCACCTGGAACAAGGATGCAATCATACGCCGAAAGATCTGTAGCCGTGTGCCATACATAATCCACCTCTTGTCCAATCGCATCTTCTACTGCTTTGTAACAGTCGATGTCGCAGTTGGAGCCAGGAAACACAAGAACTGCAAATTTCATGGGATTAACCCTCCAATTCGTAGCGGTAATCTTCAACAACGGTGTTGGCCAGCAGCTTTTCACACATGACTGTCAATCGTTTCTCCGCTTCCGCACGATCTGTTGTATCCAGGTTCAATTCCATGACTTTACCAATCCGTACACTTTCCACTTCGTTGAATCCCATGGAATGCAGGGCTCCTTGAACAGCTACGCCTTGCGGGTCGAGTACGCTTTGCTTAATAGTGACATATACGGTTGCTTTGATCATGATCCTTATGTTCCTCCTCAGTAATGAACGGGATAAATGCTTTATGCTGTTAAAAAGGTGGGTTTGGAGCTTGCTCCGGGGCGGATTGTTCTTTCCGGTCGCTTGTTGTCCCCAGGTTTTTCTGAATTGTTTTGGCCCGCTATGCGGTCAAAACCCGGGGACAAAGGCGAACGCTATCGCTCCTTTAAGAACAATTCCGCCCCTCCGCTAGTCCATGCGACGTTTTTTTAAAGGCCTAAACCCTTTTACGTTGCACGGTGTGTAATGGTCTAGCCTGACCATTACGTAAAAACAGTGAATGGTCTTTAAGTTACTTTAGTAATTAGTGAATTTAATTCTCGTAATTTTTTCAGTCTTCCCTACTTGTGGGAAGCCACCGCTCTTAATTGCCTCATCCCCCAGTTTGACACTGGCGGAGGGAAAGATTTGAGCTGGAGAAGCGTTAGCGTTCGCCTTTGCAACTGGAAAGTTTCCTTTTGTTAAAAAAGGATTCCTATCCAAACATTCCGGGGGCAACAGCGATCGAAAGCCAAACTTTCCTGTAGCCCGCTCAAAATTTAGCCTCTTCATACTTTCCCTTAACCTACACTCAAACGTCCCATACTCAAACTTACTTATCCGTTAGACGATTATAAATATCGACGTATCTTGCGGTTGTGGCCTCCACTACCTCTTGTGGCAGCGGGTCAGGTTTGCTGTCCTTGTCCCAATCGCTGCCTGCCAGATAGGTGCGCACTGGTTCTTTATCCATGCTGTCGATCTCGATGTCGAGTGCGTAATTCTCTTTGGCCCAGAAGCGAGAAGCGTCTGGCGTGAAGATTTCATCGATTAGAATGACTTTGCCATCGACCATGCCGAACTCGAATTTGCAGTCTGCGAGAATGATGCCTCGCTGATCGCAATAGTCGCGAGCGAATTCGTAGAGACGCAGGCTCTTTTCCTGAAGTTCAATCGCGAGCGCATCTCCGACAATTTCTTTCATTCGATCCATCGGGATGTCTTCGTCGTGACCCACATCGTTTTTGGCTGCCGGGGTGAAGATGGGAACGTCGAGCTTGGCGTTTTTGCGAAGTCCATCCGGCAGCTTGATGCCATTGACCTCTCCGCTTTTCTCATATTGTCTCCATCCGCCTCCGGTAATGTATCCACGCACCACACATTCAATATCAATGCGCTCAGCTTTATGGGTCACCATGATGCGGTCTTTGAGCAGTTCAGGATCAGTGATGATATCGCCCAATTGGTTTACATCCGTATGCACCACATGGTTATCCATCATGTCGCCCGTCAGTTCAAACCAGAAGCTGCTTAGTTTATTAAGCACATTGCCTTTCTCGGGAACGGCTGGGTCCAGCACATAGTCAAATGCTGAAATCCGATCCGTAACCACGATTAGAAAATGTTCACCCAGATCGTACAACTCACGTACTTTTCCCTTATATAACAAAGGAGCTTTAACGAGATCTGCCGCAGTGGACAGTGCCATGGAGGCTCACCTTCTTTCAGGAGATGTAAAATATAAGTTCCATTTCCCTAATCTCGCTAACCACTCCGAATGCAGAACAACCTTTCGATCGCTGTTATTCCCGGATTTTTTTGATTCCACTTTTCCAAAGTGAAAATCCGGGAATAAAGGCGAGCGCTTCGCTTCTCCAGGTTTTTTCTGCCTTCTTCGTTCCAAGCGTGATCACATAATCAACCTATATTTAAGTAGTAATTAGTCGTTCAAACCAAGCTTTTTGAAGATGGTGTCTACGTGCTTCAGGTGCCATGACGGGTTGAAGGCATCTGCAATTTCCTCTTCGCTCAGCACTTCCGTGATTTCCGGTGTGGATTTCACGATATCCTGGAACTGGCGTTGTTCTTCCCATGCTTGCATCGCACGTGGTTGAACGGTATCGTATGCCTGCTCGCGGCTGAAACCTTTGTCGATCAGCTTCGTCATGACACGGCCGGAGAATGGTACACCGAAGGTACGCTCCATATTGCGTTTCATATTTTCAGGGAATACCGTCAGGTTTTTGACGATGTTACCGAAACGGTTCAGCATGTAGTTCAGCAGCATTGTTGCATCCGGCAGAATGATACGCTCTACGGAAGAGTGCGAGATATCGCGCTCGTGCCACAGTGTCACGTTCTCGTAGGCCGATACCATATGTCCGCGAATAACGCGGGACAGACCTGAGATATTTTCACTTCCGATGGGGTTACGTTTGTGCGGCATTGCCGAAGATCCTTTTTGACCTTTCGCAAATGCTTCTTCCACTTCACGGAACTCACTCTTTTGCAGCGCACGCACTTCTGTAGCGAACTTGTCCAGAGATGTTGCGATCAATGCCAGTGTAGCCATGTATTCTGCATGACGGTCACGTTGCAGCGTTTGAGTTGAGATTGGTGCAGGCTTCGTACCCAGCTTCTCGCAGACAAACTCTTCAACAAATGGATCGATGTTCGCGTAAGTACCAACTGCTCCAGAGATTTTACCGTATTGTACGTTGTCTGCCGCGTGGCGGAAACGCTCCAAATTCCGTTTCATTTCTTCATGCCATAGTGCCATTTTCAGTCCAAATGTTGTTGGCTCTGCATGCACCCCGTGCGTACGTCCCATCATTGGTGTGTGCTGATACGTCAGTGCTTTTTCCCGAAGAATTTCAATGAAATTCACGATATCCTTTTCCAGAATCTCATTCGCTTGACGCAGTACATATCCCAGAGCCGTATCAACGACATCCGTGGAAGTCAGTCCGTAGTGCACCCATTTCCGCTCAGCACCCAGACTTTCAGATACCGTACGTGTGAAAGCAATAACGTCATGGCGAGTTTCCTGTTCAATCTCGTAGATGCGGTCGATGTCAAAAGAAGCGTTCTGACGAAGCAATGCTGCTTCTTCCTTAGGAATGACTCCAAGCTCTGCCCAAGCTTCACATGCACAAATTTCAACTTCCAGCCAAGACTTGAATTTGTTCTCCTCCGTCCAGATGGCTCTCATTTCGGGTCTGCTATAACGTTCGATCATAAATTTGTATTCCTCCAAAGATTAGTTTGTTCAATCCATTGTAATCCTTCTTCGACATCCTGACAGAGCAGATTGACATGCCCCATTTTTCGTCCTGTCTTCGCTTCGGTCTTACCATATATATGAAGCTTAGGAATTACACCGAGTTCCAACGCTTCCGCGTCAGCCTGACCCGTTCTGGCAATAATACCTTCCAGATGTTCTCCAAGCACATTGACCATAACAACCGGGCTCAATAACGAAGTATCTCCAAGCGGCAATCCGCAAATCGCACGAATATGCTGTTCAAATTGTGATGTGGCACAGGCTTCCATCGTATAGTGTCCGGAATTATGCGGCCTAGGGGCCAGCTCATTCACATACAGTCTTCCATCTGCCGCAACAAACAACTCCACTGCGAGCAATCCAACGGCTTGTATGGACTGAGCCACTGCCGCCGCCAACTTCTGCGCCTCAATCTGTATTTCAGTCGCCACTCTTGCGGGTACAATCGAAGCATGCAAAATGTTGTTCACATGAATGTTCTCCGCAGGCGGGAACGTCTTAATTTCCCCATTCGTGCTGCGTGCAACAACGACTGAAATCTCGCAGTCAAACTTGATGAATTGCTCCAACACCAGTTCCGCACCGGTAGCTGCGAGTTCTTCATAAGCAGCTACCGCCTTATTGGTTTCGCGAATAACCCGCTGACCCTTGCCGTCGTATCCCCCGGTCACCGTCTTCAGCACACAAGGAACACCAAGTTCACTCACCGCTGCCTTCATTGTGTCCTCGCTTGTAATTTCCCGGTAAGGGGCTACGCGTACACCAGCCGCCTCAATGGCTCGTTTTTCACGCAAACGATGCTGGGTTGTGTACAACAACGCACTTCCTTGCGGTACATAGGATTCCCGTTCTAGGAGAGAAGCAACATCTGCATCTACATTCTCGAACTCATAGGTGATTACATCACACTGCCGAGCCAGTTCGAGTGCGGCCTGTTCATCGTCATATCCCGCTTCAATCTGGTCGGCAATCTGTCCAGAAGGAGCATCTGCTGCCGGATCAAGCGTAACGAACCGATACCCCATCGCTGTTCCGGCTAGTGTCAGCATTCGTCCGAGCTGCCCGCCCCCGAGAACACCGATGGTTGTTTTTCCTGGGAGCAGGACACGTTCTGCTTCGCCTGCTGATCCGGGTTGAATTTTTGTATTCGTCATATTTCGTCACTGCTTTCGAGCACTTCTTGTTTGATCCGCTCTCTGCGGGCTTCGCCGCGACGTTGGACATCCTGGTCAAAAGCACCGATAATCTGAGCCGCAAGCAATCCGGCATTCGTTGCACCTGCCTTGCCAATCGCTACCGTTGCGACGGGAATGCCACCAGGCATCTGAACAATAGACAGCAAGGAATCGAGACCATTTAGCGCCTTGGATTGCACGGGAACTCCAATGACCGGAAGCATCGTTTTGGAAGCGACCATACCGGGGAGATGCGCTGCCCCGCCCGCACCTGCAATGATAACCTTGAATCCACGGCCAATTGCCTGCTCCGCATATTCAAACATCAAATCTGGTGTCCGATGCGCGGATACGACCTTTTTTTCATAGCCAATCTCCAGCTCGTCCAGCACCTCACAAGCATACTTCATCGTTTCCCAATCCGACTTACTGCCCATAATCACAGCTACCTGTACTGACATGAATACATCCAACTCCCGTCTGAGCGTTTTGGTTTAATTCTGTTGTTCTGTTGTTTCTCGTTTAATTGTGAAATGAAAAAATCCGCTACCCGCGAAAACATCACATTTTCTCCGGACACCGGACTCCAAGAAATACGTATCCCGCATTCGGGCATGCCAAAGGCAGGCTTGCTGTCCGCATCTGATTTCATGCGTCTCTCAGCCGTATCTCCTCGTAGTCCGGAAATTTACGGTTCCCGGGTAGATACTTCCGGGCCCTATTCCCGGCGTTATACGAGCAAATATCTATTTCAACAAATTAATTCAATAATATTGAAGATTCCACATCTTTCGAACCTACTCGACCTTAATTATAACTGATCGACACATCTAACATTCTAACAATCCCCTACAGCTAATGTCAACTTAAAGACGAACATTTAACATATTGACAAATGTAATGTTCGGAAATAACCGATCATTCGAAGATACAGCATCCCTTTTATTCCAAAAAAGAAAGCCGACCCCTCTTCAACTTATTGAAGGCAGCCGGCTTTTCTCTTTCATTTGTGCACACACATTCTATATTATTTCACGACAAGTACCGGAACCTGAGCATGCTGCACCACATTGTGACTGACGCTACCCAAGACAAATTCCCGAATCCCACCAAGACCACGACTACCAATAATGATTATGTCCGATCCGTTCTCTTTGGCATAATCGAGAAGAACCTCGGCAGCAGCTCCTTGAATCAGATCCACGTTCGCCGTAACGCCAGCAGCCTGTATCCGCTCTTTCGCTTCATCCGTCGTTTGCACCGCCAGATTATAGTAGTCATTATTCAATGAAGGTGGCAAAGGTGCCAATCCTTCCCCGATGAATACACGCGGAAAGTCAAAAGCATGAATAACATCCAAGACAGCACCCGGAGAAACTTTGGCTAATTCAATTGCACGATCAAGTGCTTTATTTGAAGCTTTCGATCCGTCGTAAGCCACTAGTATTTTGGAGAATAACATGTAAATCCCGTCCCTTCCTTTATATGTAGAACATTCGAAGCCAGCTTCGGTCTAACATAAAATACAAGAACCATGTAACTCCTTAAACGTTTCTGGACCTAAGTGAACCATTGATACGAAATAATTTACATAATACAACGAATACATCTCAAAGATTAAAACACATTATTAGCATTAATTAATTTCATTACCTTATTGCAGGAAATAACCATAAATAACCGCATTGAGGAACAACAACAACGGAATGCCAATCGTGAAGCTGGGATGTTTTGTTTTGTGACGTTTACGATACATTGCAATCCACACGCCCAATGCCCCACCGATGAAGGCCAGCAGAAACAGCGTTCGTTCGGGTGTACGGTCTCGACGGCGCTGAGCACGTTTCTTGTCATCTGACATGACCAGGTAACCTACTACGTTGATAAACAAGAACCACAGTATTAATCCGGTTTGCATATACTTTTAGCGGTCCCCCTATCCCGGGACGTCTCCCTGTACCTCCATTATAGTCCTCTAGAGGAACATGATCAACGCGAGAAGGGAACCGCAAAGATATTTTAGAAGCTATGAATCCCGAATACCGAACCTATGACTCCTGTTTAGGAATACCATTCAGGTTTGGTGCTCTTTTTGCTGCCTTTTCGGGACTTACAGAGATACTCTCTTCCTTGATACTGTCTTTGTTCTGCTGATTATGAATTTTTTCTGGTTTGTTATGTGGCATCTGCGTATCACCTCCTAGGCTTACGTTGCCTGAAAAAGGTGAATCTTATACGACGGTCTTACTCTCCCTTTTTCTCCATGGCTGCCTTCAGCAGTTCTCCCAGATTGGAACCGATCGACTCCTGTTTTGCATATTGCTTAACCAGCTTTTGCTGATCACGTTTGTTCACATGCTGTTTGTCTTTATCCAATGTTTCCGTTATGCCGCAAGGCAGACATTGAACGTATAAACCTGCCTTACCCTCTTTAATTTCCATCTTTTTGTGACACTGTGCACAGCGACGGTTGGATAATCGTTTCTCCGCCGAACGACGATATCCGCAATCCTCTGTTGGACATACGAGGAACTTGCCACGTTTACCCTTCTTCTCCAGCAAGCGGGCATTACAATCCGGGCAGTGACTATTCGATACATTATGCGGCTTATACTCCGCTTTGCTTCCTTTTACCGTAGACACAAGCTCTTTCGCCATTGAACGAATGCTCTCCAGGAAAGGCTCTGGCTTCCCTTGTCCACGAGCAATACGCTCCAGTTCAGCTTCCCAGCGGGCTGTTAAATCAGGTGTACGCAGCTGAGGAGCAGCCAGTTCAATTAACTGTTTTCCTTTTCCCGTTGGATGCATGCTGTTTCCTTGACGATCGATGGTGTCGGAACTTACCAGCTTCTCGATAATATCCGCACGGGTAGCCGGAGTACCCAGTCCATACTTCTCCATTTGGGAAAGCAAAGCTGCCTCGGTATACCGTTTGGGCGGCATCGTCCGTCCACTTTTGATATGACAACGTTGAACCGTCACGGACTGACCTTGCTGCACGTCTGGCAAAAGTGCACGCTCATGGTCCGAAGAATCGTCAGCACGATCATCATCCTCATTGCTATAATCTCCGCCGTACACTTCACGCCAGCCGCTTTCTTTCACCGTTGTGCCTTTCACATGAAAGGAATCGTTGCCCACCTGAACAGTGATCGCAACAGAATCGTACTTCGCAGCCGGATAGAACAAGCTGATGAAACGGCGTACGATCAGATCGTATAACTTACGCTCCTCTGGATTCAGCTGATTGAGGAGAACCGTCTGTTCTGTTGGAATGATCGCGTGGTGATCGGTTACCTTGCTGTCATCCACGATACGTTTGGTAATATTCAAATTTTTACGCAATAACGGACGAGCCAGAGAAGCATAAGGGCCAATCGCTACACTATCCAGTCGTTCTTTCAGCGTTCCCGTCATATCCGATGTCAGGTAACGGCTGTCTGTACGTGGGTAGGTTACCAGCTTGTGCTGTTCATAGAGACGTTGCAGCACATTCGATGTTTGCTTGGCGGAAAAACCGTATTTCCGGTTGGCATCCCGTTGTAATTCCGTCAGGTCATAAGCCAGCGGATGCGGCTCAACCTTTTCGCTTTTTTTCACTTGGGCAATTGTACCCTTGCGTCCCTCTATTCGTTTCTTCAATTCTTGTGTCTCTTGCGGATTGAAGATGCGTGAATCCCCACCCGCAGCGCGCCATACCGCCTGAAAACCTCCCAGATCCGCCGTTAACGTCTCATACTCCTGCGAGCGGAAACCGTTAATCTCATTTTCCCTGTCCATAATCATGCCAAGTGTAGGGGTCTGTACCCGCCCAGCTGATAATTGTGCATTAAATCGAACCGTCAATGCACGCGTCACGTTAAGACCGATCATCCAATCCGCCTCTGCCCGACAACGTGCCGATTCATAAAGACGATCAAACTGACTGCCTGGCTTCAGCGATGCAAATCCATCCTTGATTGCCTTGTCCGTCTGGGATGATATCCACAGCCGCTTGAACGGCTTTTTCCACTGGGCCATTTGCATAATCCAACGAGCCAGCAATTCACCCTCACGTGCCGCATCCGTTGCAATGACCAGTTCACCAACATCCTGACGTTTCATCAGCTGCTGTACCGCTTTGTATTGATGGTTTGTCTCTTTGAGTACCTTCAGCTTGGTCCGATCGGGCAGAATCGGCAGATCCTCCAGATTCCAGGTTGCATACTTTTTGTCATAGTCCTCTGGTTCAGCCAATCCAACGAGATGTCCAAGCGCCCAGGTCACGATATATTTCGGGCCTTCCATATAACTTTTATGTTTATCACGCGCCCCCATGACTCTGGCTATTTCACGTGCCACAGATGGTTTTTCTGCGAGTACTAATGTTTTCACTCCATATCTTCCTTTCTTTAATAAATCCTATGACTCTCAAATGCTTCTATTGTTTGATTAAAAGAATTCTTCTGCTTCTATCTTTCCATTATATCATTTCATGGTATCGGTTTGCTTTGGCTTCATAAAGAACGATTTTCCTCATGGTGCCTATCCCACGACTTTCATGTCAGTTTAATTAACACAATATTCTTCGACAATTTTCTTCTGTGAATGGAATTAAGAGAAAATGGTAGGTCCAATAGCGATAATATAGTATGTATACGTTTTTTTGAATATATATGAGTGTTGTGAGAATACCTTACATCTATTTAGAATGTGACAAAAGCAACTATATCAGATTCGTTAACACACATCATTGATACACAGGAAGGGAGCGTGGATGCATGACTTATCATGGATCTGTATTGAAAAAAAGTGGGGCCTTGTTACTGGCCGGAGCAGTTGTTGTCACAACATGGGGAGGAACGGTTCCCTCAGCCTCAGCTGCAACAGCAGCGCCTTCGAGCAAAACTACGGTTGCAGCCGTAACTGCTGGTAAGGCTCCTGTCACTGCAGCAGCATTTGTTCAAGCTATGGAAGAAGCGGCTACACTTGCAGGTGTTCCTTTTTCCATGGACAAGCTTTCCGGCACAACAGTACAGCGTAAAGATGCTGCTTTAGCTTTGCAATCCTGGCTGAAGCTGGAGTCCACTCCAGAAACGTTCAAAGATGTCCCGGATCAGGCAAGCTTTGCCGGTGCCGTTGGTGCGCTGAACACCGCAGGGTTGATGAAAGGCTATACTGACGCCCTCTTCCTTCCGAATGCAGTGCTTACCCAAAATGATGTCGCCATATTGAAAGACCGCATTTATAACTACATAAAACCATTTGTTCTGGAGGAAGCCACCATTACGGATCTCCAGGCTGCCATGACGCAAGGAAAGCTGACATCCAAAGAACTTGTGCAGAAGTACCTGGATCGCATTGAAAAATACGATGATCAGGGTGTGAGCATTAATGCAGTTCTGACCTTGAACCCGGATGCTCTCAAAATCGCTGAAACGTTGGACCAGGAACGTGCAGCTCAGGGGCCTCGCGGACCTTTACATGGTATTCCAGTTTTAGTTAAAGACAACTTCGATACCAACGATATGCCTACAACCGCAGGCTGTATCTGTCTGAAAGATTCTGTACCTGCTCACGATGCTGAACAAGTGAAGAAACTCAAAGCAGCAGGGGCCATCATTTTGGGCAAAACCAATCTGCATGAATTCGCATTCGGCATTACCACGTCCAGCTCGCTGGGTGGACAAACACTGAATCCTTATGCACTGGACCACTATCCAGGCGGGTCGAGTGGTGGTACGGGTGCCGCCATTGCCTCAAACTTTGCAGCCGCAGGCATGGGTACTGACACCGGCGGATCAATCCGTATCCCTTCCAGCTTCAACAGCCTTGTCGGTATTCGTCCAACGATCGGACTGTCCAGCCGTGAAGGAATTATCCCTCTCGCATTGACACAGGATGTCGGTGGCCCTATGGCTCGTACCGTAAGTGATGCCGCAATTATGCTGGATGCTACAGCCGGTTATGACAAAAACGATGTAGCTACAGCTTATGCTGTAGGCAAAATCCCTTCCAGCTATACAGACTTCCTGGATGTAAACGGTCTGAAAGGTGCACGGATCGGTGTGGCCACCGAACTCATCCCAAGCACCAAAGCTGAGGAAAAAGCCGTCGCTGACGTGATTAACAACGCTGTAGAAGAACTCAAAACACTGGGAGCTACGGCAGTCCCGATCAGCATTCCAAACCTGGCGGAAATCAACAAATACCCAAGCTTGAGTGGATACGAGTTCAAATTCCAACTTAATGACTATCTGGAGTCTCTTGGTGACGCAGCCCCTTATCACAGCTTGTCCGAGATTATTGCTTCCGGACAGTTCGACAAATCACAAGAACAGTCGATGAAGACTCGTGATGCGCGGGAAACATTGGAGACTACCGAATATAAGGACATCGTACTGAAACGTACCCAAATCACGCGTGAGTCCTTGCTGAAAGTTATGGCGGACAACAACCTGGATGCCATCATCTATCCTACGTCCACGCAAGCCGCTGGTGTTATTGGCGAAGGACAAAATTCCGGTGGTAACAACCGATTGAGTCCATTCTCAGGCTTCCCGGCAATTACCGTACCTGCTGGATTTACAACTGAAGGTCTGCCAGTAGGTATGGAATTCCTGGGCCGCGCCTTTGATGAAGGAACCTTGATCAAGCTGGCTTACAGCTATGAGCAAGGGACTCATCACCGCCAAGCACCAAAGCTCACGCCATAAATCGTTAATAGAATTAATTTAAACTACGATTAAAATATCATAAGCATTAAGGCTAAATATCTGGTTCCATAGTGATTAAATGGTATCAAATACCGTGCTAATTGCTATCGAGTTATACAACTTGTCTTCAATCTTTCTGCTAACCAAAAAAAAGTACACCCACTTCATGCGTTCATGAAAAGGGGTGTACTTTTTGGTATCTCAATTCAAGTATGAGTAGAGAGTTATATTCGGTTCTTTAATTGGTATCAGGTACGCTCCATCTAAGCACAAGACCTGCGTAGGTCAGTCCGCCTCCAAAACCAAACAGGGCTATTTGATGCCCGTTCTTTAATTTTCCTTCGTCTACTGCAAGCTGTAGAGCAAGAGGAATGGAAGCCGCGGAGGTATTTCCGCGGTATTCCACACTTGTTAAAGTCCGTTCCAGCGGAATAGGACCGCGTTCACAAACCGCTTCAATCATTCTTAGATTCGCACTATGGGGTACAAACCAATCAATCTGCTCCGGCTTCATCTCTGCTTTGGCTATAAGTCCACTCAATTGTTCTGGAATCGTGCGTACTGCCCACTTATAGATCTCTCTGCCATTCTGGACAAGGCATCCCTCAACCTGCAAAGGTACGCCATTCATCTCAGAAGAAAGACCACTCTTATAGAGATGGATACCTCCTTCTCCACTCGTACCTGAGATGGCCGCCACAAAATCGCCTTTCCCAGCAGCTCTTTCTACCAAAAACGCTCCTGCCCCGTCGCCGAACAATACACATGTCGTACGGTCTGTATAATCGGTAATCTTGGACAACGTCTCTGCTCCAATAACCAATACTTTATGATACATGCCACTAGTTACCAGACTGTCGGCCAACTGCAATCCATACGTAAACCCTGCACATGCCGCATTCAAATCAAGCACTCCTGTATGTGGAATCCTGAGATTCGCCTGTACTCGGGATGCAGTGCTGGGAAATGAATATTCAGGTGTGCTGGTAGCAACCAAAATCATATCCACATCTTCTACGCTAACATTATAACGATGCATCATATCTTCTACAGCCTTGGTAGCCAGATCAGATACAAATTGATCATCTGCTGCAATTCGCCGTTCTCTCATCCCTGTACGCTGTACAATCCATTCATCACTCGTGTCGACCAGCTTCTCCAAATCAGCATTGCTTAATATTCGATCCGGTACATACGTACCCATTGCGGTAATGGTTGACATTGATTGATTCATACCGGTAGTCACCTCGTTTGTTTTTTATCATTATAGCACTAAGTATTAGTACTTGGTACTAATTTTAAAAATATTTATTATACTTCATTCGTCAGTTGTTTGTTTTAAGTGATCTCTTCACCCTTTACCCTGAGTCATGCAAGATATCGCATGCATTTTGGATGAAGAATTGTGGATATCCTCTGAGTAACATGAAGAATGCCTTAATAAAATGCGTTTTCTATAGACAATCCATTCTATCAGGAGGAAAATAAACAGATTGCCAACCATTACTAAAGAATAGAGATGATGTATACCTATGAAAAAAGAATTTAATATCCTTGCGATTTCCGGAAGTCTGCGTAATCAGTCCTCCAATACGTTACTAATGCACGCCATGATTAAGCTGGCTCCTCCTACCCTTAAGTTTGGAGTATATGATGGATTAAATGATCTACCGCATTTTAACCCTGACCTCGATGTCGAGGAGGGTCCAGCATCCGTGCAGAATTTGAGAGCCCAACTGAAGGAGTCGGATGGAGTTCTGATCTGCACGCCGGAGTATGGAAATGGAGTTCCTGGGGTCTTAAAAAACGCATTAGATTGGGTTGTATCTTCTGGAGAATGGCTTAATAAACCTACCGTTGCCATCGCTGCTTCTCCAAGCCCCATGGGCGGTGACAAAGCCCACGCTTCACTATTGCTGACGTTAAACATGATTAATGCCAAAGTCTTACATGAAGCCTCCCTAACCATTCCTTATATTACATTGAAGATGAATAAACAAGGAGTCATCATTGATTCAGAGACCCAACATGCATTGGAGAACTCGCTTTTAAGACTAGCAGATGCATGCAACCAAATGAATGAATAGACAGAGTCTGCTTAAATTAAACTGACCATAAAGAAATGAATATTCTAAAAATATTTAGCACATTCACATAAATTGAAATAAAAAAACAGCCCTGGATTTTCACTGGGCTGTTACAGTCTAAATTAGATATTTATTAGATACTTCGTATAAAACAAATAAAAACCACCACCGAATAACATCGGCAGTGGTTCTTTGCTTGGCAGCGTCCTACTCTCCCAGGACCCTGCGGTCCAAGTACCATCGGCGCTAGAGGGCTTAACGGTCGTGTTCGGGATGGGTACGTGTGGAACCCCTCCGCCATCGCCACCAAACGCGATTTGTCGAA